>ERZ507075.5-NODE-5-length-404411-cov-15.6205_pt1 | contig 404411 bp, 359 predicted proteins | sample MGYA00512863_ERZ507075 | MGnify/ENA metagenome assembly ERZ507075 | reverse complement strand
ACAGCCGACAAGGCCACCTCAGACACGCCCCTGGCCACAAACATTCCATCCACCATAGTATATAACGCAAAGATCCACTGGGCCACCACGGAAGGCCATACAAACCTCCAGAACTTTTTCTTCAGTGACATTCCCTCTAAATTCATGATACAACTCCTTTATGATGACTTTGCTGCTCCGCTTGCATTCCCATCATAAACCTTGGTATAATACCAAGGTAAACAGTAAATATTGCCATATTTGGGAGAAGATTCATGTCAACATTCTATAAAATCGGGGAGATTGCCTCCCTTTATAACATAAGCACGGATATACTGCGCTACTATGAGGAGCTGGGCATACTGGTCCCCCGCCGGGCGCCTAACGGATACCGCATTTACCGCACCGAGGACCTGTGGTGCCTGAATATTATCCGCGATTTGCGGGAACTGGGATTTTCCATGGAGCAGATAAAGGCATATATTGAGAACCGAAGCATTGATTCCTCCCTGGAACTGTTCCAGAAGGAGATGGATGTGATTGACCGGCACATTGAACGGCTTAAATCCCTCCGGGACAATATCATCACCCGCAGGGAAACCATTTCCCAGGCACGGGGACTCCCTCTCGGGACCATCACATTAAAAGAAATGCCGCCCCGCGCCTGCCACCGGATCATGCAGAGCTACGAGACGGACGAAGAAATGGATATTCTCATTAAACAGCTGGTCTCCTTTGGACCGGGCAGGCAGTATATCATAGGCAACAACCAGATGGGCTCCTTTATCAGCCTGTCTGATGCCATGGACGGACGATGCCAGCAGTATGACGCGGTGTTCATCCTTCACCCTGACGGCGAGCACTGCATCGGGGAGGGTGCCTATCTGTCGGTCTGCTACAGCGGCAACTTCCGCCAGACCAGGACCTATGTTCCCCGGCTCCTGGACTATGCCAGGGAACATTCCATGAATATACGGGGACCCTTGCTGGAGCTTTTGTGGATAGACGTCCATACCACAAAACATGTGGAGGAACAGGTGACGGAGCTGCAGTTAAAGGTGGATTAGATTATACCAGCAAGTCAGTCCCCTGCTTATCCCTTCCCAGCTCAGCCAGTTTCCTGTTCATATCGTTTAAAGTCCCAAATTCCTTCAGACAGCAGATAACCTGACCGCAGGACGCCAAAACCTCCGCCGCGCGGTCATAGGTCTCTTCCCGAATCGGTTCAAAGGGCGCTTCCGATATCACCTGGGAGGCCAGCGCCCTGGCAATGGGGTAATCCACATCATTTTCGTGGAGAATGCCTGCTGCAAATGGGATTCCCATGCGCTGCAGTCTCCTGTAAACCGGAATCCCGCTTCCGTTTCCGCCTATGACAAACACCTGAGGCTTACCCTTCACCGGTTCCATCTCCAGGCATCCAAACTCCGCATAATAGCTGCCTTTGGTAATTCCGTACAGCCCGGTAATATAGGAGGAGGTGAAAATCTCTTCCGGAGTTCCGCACCGCTCAATGTATTCCCCCTTTACGCAGACAATATAATCTGATAATTTCTGCGCTAAATCCAACTCATGAAGGGACATGAGCACCGCTACCTTCTTCCTGCGTACCAGGTCCTTTAAAATGGTCAGAAGCTCCAGCTTATGCCGGATATCCAGGAAGGAGGTGGGCTCGTCCAGGACAATGACACTGGGGTCCTGACAGATGGCCCGGGCCAGAAGAATGCGCTGCTTCTGCCCGTCGCTTATCTGCGAAAAATCCCGGGAAGCAAGATCCCACGCATGGACCAGCTCCATGGCCTCCCTGACCTTTCCTCTGTCCTCTGTCGTCAGTAGGCCCATCCTTCCGGTATATGGGTAGCGGCCTGTGCCTACCACATCCTCACAGGTCATAAGCTCCGGGTGAATCCGCTCTGTCATCAGAATGGACATCCTCTTTGCAATCTCCCTCTCCCCCATCCCCTTCATGGGCATGCCATCCAGGTATACGGTCCCTTCCAGCAGTCCCAGCTGCCGTATTACGCTTCGCAGAATGGTGGATTTACCAGCCCCGTTTGGCCCGATGAGCGTCACGATTTCGCCCGCCCTAACATGAATCCCGATTTGCCGTATCAGAGGCGTTTTGCCGTATCCGACGGTCATATTTTCTGTCCATATGTAATCTTCTGCCATGAAATCCGCCTCTCCATTTCGCTTGCATCTTTCCTACAGTTCACCCGCAGTTCTCCTGCTCTTTACCCGCAGTTCTCCTGCTCTTTACCCGCAGTTCTCCTGCATCTTACCTGCATCTTTCCATCATTTCACTGCATACCCTTCCGGTTATGCACCATCATGTAGATGACCACGGGCGCGCCGAATACAGCCGTCACGGAGCTGATGCTGAGCTCCGTGGGCGCAAAGACGGTCCTGGCAGCCAAATCGCAGAACAGACAAAACACTGCTCCGCCCAGGAAGCAGCCCGGAATCATGAGTATGGGCTTTGCCGTCTTAAACAGGCTCTTCACCAGATGCGGAACCGCAATTCCCACAAAGGATATGGGACCTGCGAATGCAGTCACACAGGCTGAAAGAATACTGGACAGAAGAATCAGGGCCACCCTGAACCGCAGTATGTTCACACCCATGTTCTGGGCGTACACTTCCCCCATCTGGTAAGCTCCAATCGGCTTTGCCATGAGAAAAACAAGAATCAGGGACAGGAAAACCACTGCCGTCATGACCCTTACATTCTCCCAGGAGGTACCTGAAAAGCTGCCCATGGACCAGTTGTGGAGATTGACAATGTTGGCATCGTCAGCAAATGTCACCACAAAATCAGTTATGGCGGAACAGATATAGCTAATCATCACCCCGCAGATAACAAGCATGGACATCTTCTTCACCTTACCGGAAATCATCAGGACAAATCCCATGGAAATCATGGAGCCTGCAAAGGCAGCCAGAATCATCCCCGCCGATCCGACGGAACTTCCCCTTCCCAGCAAAACTATCATCACAAGGGAAACCACCAGCTTTGCGCCGGATGAAATCCCCAGCACAAAAGGACCTGCTATGGGATTTGCAAAAAACGTCTGGAGCAGAAACCCCGATACGGACAGCGCGCCGCCCAGTATCACGGCCGATAAAATACGAGGAAGGCGTATATCCCATACAATACGGTATGAAGCGGCCTCCCCTGTCCTCCTGAACAGAATTCCACCTATTTCCTCCACGGACAGGTGCACACTGCCGGAATTGATGTTCCAGATAAATAAAAAGCACATCATGACCGCCAGAAGGGCAAATGAAATACTGTTTTTTATATAAGTACCTTTTATCATTCAGACTACTCCTTATTTAACGCAGCCGGTGCATATATCTGAGGCCTTCCGGCTCCTCCTCTGTCAGTATACGGTGGATATCCAAAATCATATCCCCCAGGCCCATGGTCTCCTGAAACAGGCTTTTCTCCGTACACCACACATTTCCCTCCTTCACAGCCTTAAAATCAGCCAGGAGGCTGCTTTTCTCCAAAAGCTGGCTCAGATTGTCCAGCTCACCGTCTATGGTGCTGTTATATATAATATAATCCACATCCCTGGCGGCGGCATAAAAGCTTTCCATCTGCATATTCATGGTGGACAGCGCGTTTTCATTTTCCGTAAGTCCCTGGGGCACATAGGTTCCTCCGGCCAGGTCTATCATTTCAGCCACATAATCCCCGGACTTCCTGACATTGACATAGCCGTTGGAACTGATATAGAAAAATGCTACTGTTTTTCCGGTACTCTCCTGAGCCATGACAGGTTCCAGCTGCTTCACCTGTCCGGCAAAACAGCGGTTTGCCTGTTCCTCCCGGCCCAACAGCACCCCATATAATTTAAGCCATTCCATCCTGCCAAGAGGATGGCGCTCGTAGCTGGAGCGTTCCACCAGAACCGGTATCCCCAGTCTCTCCAGCTGCTCCTTTACTTCCGGGGAATGGTAAATCATGGTGGATTCTACCGCCAGGTCACAGGACCCGGACAAAATCCGCTCATAGTCCGGCGCGTTGTATTTGCCAGCATAGAGCATCCTGCCATCTTCCATGGCTGACCTTGCCTCCTCTATGTACCAGCCGGAAGCATCTGTCCCTGACAGTGTAATCCGGTCTGTTCCATCCAGGCTGCAAAACAGGTCCATGGCCGAGGTCGCCGCCAGGTAAATATTCTCCAGAGGCTGCTTTATGACCGCCACGTCACCCGGAAGGCCGGAAGGCTGTGATTTTCCTTCCGGCACCACCAGATAACGGCCGCTGTCCTTAATCGTTATCATTGCGTAACCGCCATCGTAATAGTCCACTGAAAACTGGTCCGCATAGAGAAGCTCCATACCGCCGGTTCTCTTTATGCCGCTCCAGCCTTCCGGAACCGGGTCCGGGGAGGAACCCAGGGACTGGTTATTCGCGACAGCCGGAGCTGCCCCGGTCCGCCCTGCCGCGAAACAGCCTGTACACACTGCTGCCATGAGGATTCCGGCGGCGGCAATTGCCATTAATTTCTTTATCCGTCTCATCATTCAGCCTTTTTAATTGTGGTTGAATCAAACACCAGGGTATATTCCACCTCATGAGGTTCGCTCATGGCAATGGTATCCGCTATGACCGGCATCTTCCGGTCAAATACACGGACCGGAATCTCAAATGAAGAATTGCCCCCGGTATTTATCAGATCCAGCTTCTCCCCGTCAACCTTCATATAATCATAGTTGGAACTGCCCCATGTAATAACCGCAAATGCCTTGCCGTCCTCAATCCTAAGTGCTGCCGGTGTCTCCACGGACGCCCGGCCTGAACCGCCCTCCAGACTGACTGCCACCGTATATGAACCATCTTCCAGCTTAAGGCTCTTTGCCGTTGCCGCCTCACCGTCGGCAAAAGCCTCTGCCGGAAGGGAGCCGGAACAAAATACCAGCACACGGTCATACCATGTTTCCTTTTTCCTGCTGAAGGCGCTGCAGTTAATATCCTTGTCCAGCGCTTCCACCGGTACCCTGAAGGTGTGCTCTCCATCTGCATTCTCCACAAATGGAATAAAATCCGCCTCAGAAGCCTGCTCCGCCTCAGCCCCGGTTCCCATATACAGTTTCAGATAACCGGTCCCGCTCATGGTCATAACCGCGCTCATAGCGCCATCCTGCACCGTAAGTTCACACTCCGTAATCCGGAACATGCCGGAGCTGGAGTCCACCCTGACCTCATAGACCCCATCCTTCAGCGCATCCGCCGAAACCGGCTCCATTCCGTCTTTCACCGCATCCCCGCGGCTGCCTGACTCCTGGTTTTGGGTGTTTTTTGCCAAAGGGGCATCATCATATTTCCCTTCGACCAGTTCCGCTTTGGCCAGTTCCACATCGGCCAGTTCCCCCACAGAAGATTTTGCGGCGGCACTGGTATCAGCGGCAGCCGGCGTCTTTCCTCCGCAGCCCGAAAGGGACCCTGCGCACAGCCCTATGGCGGCCAGGAGGGCGCAGAGCTTCATTTTCATATATTTTACTTCCAATATTCCCACCTCTAAAAGGGCGATCAGCAAATTGCCCCGACCGCCCGTTTATCCTTATGATTTATTTTGTCAGGCTGTCAACCGCTGCCTGAGCATGTTCTACAAAAAGCTGCTGGATGGCTTCCAGCTGGCCGAGTCCGCTAACAAGGCATGTCACTTCATAACCCGCATCCTCGAACGCAGTCTTCCAGGACCCCTCTTCGTCTCCTGCCATGTCATTGTTGGCATGGTCGCCCGCCACGATCATCAGCGGCTCCAAAACCACCTTCTTGTAGCTTCCTTCCTCCACCGCTGCCAGGACATCATCCAGGCCCGGCGCTGCCTCAACAGTACCCACATAGTAATTCTTATAACCTGCCTCTGTAAGCATATCCTGCATTTTTTCATATACCTGGTTGGACTCTGCCTCCGTGCCGTGTCCCATAAAACAGATGGCTGTCTCACCGTCATCATACTGTGCAGTTGCCTCTGTGACAGCCTTCATGACTGCCCTGAAATCATCCTCTGTGGTGAGAAGCGGCTTTCCGATTGCCACCTTGTCAAATGCGTCAGAGTACTCCGCCGCCTCATTGACCAAATCCGTATACTCAAGTCCGTTCATCAGATGGGTGGGCTGAATTACAAGATTCCTGACACCGTTCTTCTCCGCGCGGTCAAGGGCCTCTCCTACATTGTCAATGGCGACATTGTCTCTGGATTTTACATGGTCAATGATAATCTGGCTGGTGAATCCTCTCCTGACTGCGAAATCCGGAAATGCCTTCTCAACAGCGTCCTCAATGGCACCAATGGTCAGACGTCTGCTGTCATTGTAGCTGGTGCCGAAGCTGACTACCAGAAGCTCATTTTCACCGATTCCATCCTGATTTCTGGCATTATCCTTTGAGGCATCGCCGGTATCGTAATTCTCCCCGTCAGACCCGGCTGCCGCTTCTGCGTCCGCCTCCGCGGCCTCTGCGGTTGTCTCCGGAGCTTTTTCTTCTACCTCTTCGGTCTGCTCTGCAGCAGTCACTTTCTCAGGCTCCTTGACCGTATCTGAAACGTTTTCCTTCTGCCCGCCGGAACAGCCGGCTGCAGTCACTGTTGTCAGAGCGGCTGCCGCAAATAATACTGCCAGTTTTTTCATCTTCATCTTCTCTTTCCTCCTTGTTTTAAAACACCGTATCGGTTAAAGCAAGGCAGAGGAATACGCAGCCTGTATCTGATGAATCCCAAACGGCAGATCACACCTGCATAAGCGTATTCCGGAAGTTTTCTGCGGATATGCGTTTTTCCGCAGATATGTAATACGCAGCGTATCCGTGCCCGGATGGAATCAGCTTCCGTCCGGGCACAGTTTCCCCTGCGTAAAAATCCGTTACCGTCTGAGTCAGAAATCCGCGGCTGAAACACCGTAAATCGGTACAACCAATTACTCGTGATTTGGAAAATTATTCCTGTACCAACAACTGGCAGGTTTCCTGACTCGTATCTCAACACCCATGGCGGCCTTCCCAATTCAAACTGAATCAGTGACTGTCCTTGACATAAACCATGGGCTCCTTACTTACAGTGACGAGATCGTACAGGCTTTTCACCTGTTTCCCTATTATCCCCAGTCTGCCAAAGACAGACAGCGGCACCAGATGTTCTTAACTCGATATGCTTTATCCTACCACTTAATGTAAAAAAAAGCAATAAAATCAGTCATTATCCGGGAGCAGCTTCACTGTCACCATAATGTGTTTCAGAAACTCTCCTTCCTCCAGACTGATATCCTCCACATGGGTCTGGGGAGGAAACTCAAAGGTTTTCTCCTCAATCTCCAGATAGAGCCAGTTGTAGGCCGCTTCCCTGGCATGCTCCACAGCATCCTCCAGGTCCGGTCCGTCTGCCTCGCAGCACTGCAGATCCGGAAATGTTACATGGTAGCCTTTATCGTTTTTATGAGGCGTAAATACCGCCGGGTACGTAAATGTCATTTTTTTCTTCCTCCAGTATTCATAATAAAGCATACTTATTATATACTGAATTTTCATTCTGTACAATCTCAGACTGGCTTTGAAGAGCTGTAATTTTTTGGAGTGGTTTATTTGGAAATGGTTTTTACACTTTATATGTCTCAATTCTTCGATATAAAGCTATCCCGGGCATTTCCCATACCTTCGATGATATCGTGAACAGATACACCCGGATTCCGGTAGCGGACCCTCTTCTGTGTTGCATGTTTCCACTGGATGGCCTGTTGGGGGCAGCAGTTGATACACGCGACGCAGTGTTCGCAGCGGTGCTGAAATTCCGGTTTTTCATTTTTCAGTACAATATTCCGGCTGGGGCAGATCCTCTGGCAAATACCGCAGCGGACACAAGTATCATCCACATGAAATCCTGTGTCTCTGTTCAGTTTATAATCCGTATAAAGCTTATAAAACATTCTGTCCCAGACATGGAACCCAAATGGTCCGTTGCGCCTGGCTGCAATCACTTCTGCCGAAGCCCTTTCAGCCATCTCATCAGCTTCCCTGAGTTTCCTGTCCGCCGAACGTGTCTTGGGATTATACTCCTCTATAAAATTCGCTACAGACGGAATCGTTATTCCATAATCAAGATGAAGCCCCTTTTTCTTAAGAAGTGCGTCCAAATGCCCCAATACACCTCCGGCAAGCCCTCCGCAGGTTGCGGCTGCAAACACATATGGGTTATCTGCCTCAACTTTCATTTCATCCACAAACTCTGCCACGGTTCTGGGAACGCCCCAGAAATATGTAGGAAAAACCAGGCCGATTTGCCGGCTGCCGCATTTTGTCCCCTTATATTTTGACATGGGAAGCAGCAGCCCATCCATCCTCTCCGCCATGATGTTCGCAATACGCAGACTATTGCCGGTTGCTGAAAAATAATATATCACGGATTCCATATCTTTTTCCCCTCCTGTTGGTTATACGCTGATTATAGACATGATGCATCAAAAAGAAAAGTACCCAAAATTTTTGTGGTACATTGTTTAACGATACTGTTGGTGTTATAATCACTCTGCATACTCAACAATATTCCTAATGCAGCAGCCGGAATATTGATAAAAACCAATACTATAAGCACGCAGCAGGGGGGAGTCACCGTGAAAACAGAAAAGTCAGTTCCGGAACGATGTGAAATCATACAGAAGGTTCAGAGAGTCCTTGGAGGGAAGTGGAAAATTGAAATCCTGTACTATATTGGTTTCCAGGATATACACAGATTTGGAGCGCTGCGCCGTCATATAGGCGGCATATCAGAATCATCCCTGATTAATCAGCTCCGTTCTCTTGAAGAAGACGGCTTTATCAGCCGTCATGACTATAAAGAGCTTCCTCCCAGGGTGGAATATTCCCTGACAGACCTGGGACAGAGCTTCATGCCCATAATGGAACACATAAAGGATTGGGGGGAGACTCACCTTTTGCCCTTATCCTCATCCAGATAGTCTCTTTATCCGCATTTTGAACAAATGCAGTCCCTACGCTCTCTACCTGCTGGTCATGGTCCGGTCAGAAAAGTATAGGTAAAATAGCTGGTAAAATACAGAATAAAAGTCATTCCTGTTCATATCTTATTCATACCTTGATGATATATTTAATTTATAAAGCGTAATGCTTTTCATACAACTTTTCTCATACAAAATGAGCCGGCAGGAAGCTGCCGGCCCATTTGTGTTACCAAACCTGCTTTCTCACCACCACCCACCCCGTCATCGTCCCCAGCCCAATCCCATAACAGGGCTTTTCAGCAACATTTCTTTACCTTCAAAGCGCAGTCCCCTTCTCAGGTATAAACAGGCCTTCCATGTCCACCCCTTCATGCTTCAGCAGCCATATCTTTTTATCAATGCCCCCGGCATATCCGGTCAGACTGCCGGCCGCGCCCACCACCCTGTGGCACGGTATGATGATGGAAATAGGATTGTGGCCCACTGCTCCGCCCACTGCCTGGGCTGACATGGTTTCCCGGTTCATCTTCTCCGCTATTTTCTTTGCAATATCGCCATACGTAGTAAGCTGTCCATAGGGGATCTGACAGAGGATTTCCCATACACCCTGCCTGAATTCTCCTCCCAGGGGAGCCAGCAAAAGCTCTGAGGGCTCAGGCTTCTTTCCCGCAAAATAACGGTCCAGCCAGTCCTTTGTATCTTTAAAAATCCCAAGTTCCGGAGCCTCCGTCATCTCTTCTTTAACAGTACCGGCAAAATATTTCTGTCCTTCCAGCCACAGCCCAACCAGTCTTTCGCCGTCCGCAGCCAGCTTAATCCTGCCAACCGGCGATACATAATCTGTTGTATAATACATACTATTTCCCTCCCCAATCCTTTGATTGCACAGCGAATCTGGATACGCTCCTCCCTGTTCTGCTCTCAGCAGGAACACACCTTTACCCCAGCAGCCCTCTCACCATATCCCCGTCAAACACCACCGCAGCCACATTGTCCACTTCTATCTGGTAAAGGGCGTTGGCGGCCATATGCTCCGCGGCCTGTTCCAGATCCCGGATGCCTGTGGTGTCCGCGTATTTTTCAATGACAGCGTCAAGTGCATCTTCTGTCACCACACACTCATTTTCATGCAGCCCCATGCGCTTTAATACCTTTGGCATGGCATACTTTGAAAATATAATTTTCTTCTCCTCCGGCGTATAATCCGGAATATCAATCACCGCAAAACGCGACATGAGAGGCGCGCTGATTTGGCTCTTATCGTTGGCAGTGGCAATGGGATACACGCCGCCGGTGGGTATCATACACTCTATGTAATTGTCCGTAAATCCCAGATTGTCCAGGAGGGTCAGCAGCACATCGGCGGGATTGCCGTTTCCTTTTCCCGATGACGCCTTGTCCAGTTCGTTGATGATAAAGACAAGATTGGATTCTCCCGCCATGGAAAATGCTTCCATGATGATTCCGGGTTTTGCATTGGAATAAATGCGGGAACTGCCGGTGAGCTGTTCCGAGTCATTGATAGAGCTCATATCCAGGGTTGTCCACGGAAGCTTTAATATCCTGGCTACCGCATAGGCAATCTGTGACTTTCCGGTACCTGCCGGGCCAACCAGCAGCATGCCGTATGCAGGAAGCGTATGGGTGCGGTTAATCTGTATGATGGTCTCTATGATTCTCTGCTTGACCCGTTCCATGCCGTACAGTTCCTCATCCAGAATCCTGCGGGCCTCCACGGGATCAATGGATTCAAAATAGTGATTCTTCCACTGAATGTTCATCATGATGGAAAGGGCGCGCTGGGCATGGCGCCTCTCCTCCGGAGTCACTTCATGGGAGCGGGCCACCGCCAGGTTCCTGCGGGCCCAAATCCGTATATTGTCCGGCAGCGTCCTGCCGGCGCAGTTCATGAAATCAGTAAGGCTCTGAATACTGGTCAGCTTCATGTCGTCCCCGATTTCCTCCTGGTCCTCCTCTGCCAGTTCTGTCTCCGGCGCGCTGCTTGCCAGCAGCCTTTCAATCATAAACTGGAGAAAACCGTCCTCAGCAGACAGCTTGGTCCCTCCGCCAAAGGCCACCTCCCGAATCTTATAGACCGCGTATCCGTCCCCGCGGTTCTGACCGGACAATCGGACACTGATATGGTTTTCCCCCAGCCAGCGCAGCAGGCTGGTGAAGCGGGCGTCAACCTGCAGGATATCCGCGCTGACAGTCCCGTCCTCCTCCTTGAACTCGAAAGCGGTCCGCTTGGCCTGGTTGGTGAAAACGCCGCAGGAATGGTGTTTCCAGGCCCGGCTGCTGTTATCCAGAACAAGCATGGGCTTCTCCGGAGAAGCCGCCGGCTCATTGGAGCAATATACCGTGTAAGTGCACTGTGGCTCTTCTTCCTTTTTGGGTGTGTCGCTAAAATCAAATACTGGCATAAAAATCCTCCCTGATATTGAAAGAGAGAGTCATAACACCTCTGTGCCATATACTCTCTCTTTGTGGCTGAATTCGTGTATATCCACTGGAAAAGCACGTTTTTTCTAGCCTTATTATATGTAAATCCCTTTTTTATGTCAATAGATGATTGCGGCGTTTTCCCAGGGATTTCCCCCGGGAACCTTCTGCGGATGTGTTTCCCCCGCTGTCCGGCATTTCCTCCTGTACGGCAACCCTGCAAGCCAGACGCTGCGCCATGGCAACGGATGTCAGCGTCACATAAATCTCCAGGGCGCTGCTGATGATTCCGGCCACCGCCAAAAGGATTACGGACACCCCCACAATGGCTCCCCATCCATACAGAAACGGCCTGTATGCTCCTGGCTCTGTCTGATACCTGGTCCGGATTATCCAAAGCAGGTACAAAAGCACCAGCACCGCGGATAAAAATGCAAATACGATATGCAGTACAGATTTGAGGGGCAATTCCTCCGGAAGGTAGGGCGTCGTAATGGCGCAGAACAACAGTACCAGTGCAGCCGGAATCAATCTGGCGCAGATTGGGTGCAGCGCTGCACGGGATTTTATATTCCGGTGTATCATATAAAAATAACTTCCCACCAGAACTCCCCACAGAAAAAATGACTTTTTCCTGTCAAAAAAATTGCCGATAACCGAAAAATTGGTGGTAAACCAATTATATCCTCTTGTAAATAAAACCGTGTATACGGGAATTAAAAAGTAAGCCCAGAATTTCATTCTTTGTCCAGTCCGTTTCTTTTGTTTTCTACAAGTATAGCAGACTGTGTAACATTTATATTTAAAAAACTCTGACTTCTTTCTAAACAATTGATAAATATTTTACGGCCAACCTGGAAATAACGTAAACAGAATAACTGCCACTGCTGTACAGATAGCCGGTGTCACCACCGAAAGGCAGAAAATCGGAATGTAAGCACTCTTATGGGATTCACCGCACAACCCGATGGATGTATTAACCGAACCGCTGTGGGGAAGCGAATCCAGGGAGGAGGACGCTATGGCCATGACTCTTGCAATGGCGGCATAGGATACCCCCTGCATGGCCCCGAATATATCATAAAATATGGGGGTGATGATTCCCAGACCGCCTGACGCGGAACCGCAGAATCCTGCAAGCAGTGCTGTCCCGACAGAAACACCTACCAGGTAATTACCAGGGATATGTATGACTGCATCTACAAGCAATTCAAAGGCCGGGGTGGACTTTATGACTGTTCCGAATCCGACTATGGTACATATATTGAAGATCGCCACCGCTGCCTTGGGCACACTCTGGAATACAGCCTCTGTTAATTCTGCCCTGTCAAACCTCCGGTACATGAGTATGATGGTTGTGGCTATACCCATGAGCAGGGCATATTCAATAGGTATTATATTTTCTCCCGCCTTGCTTTTCAGGTTTATTGCTATTACAGTCACCAGCATGGGTATAAAAGATATAAGAGGACTGGGAAGACTTCCGCCCTTCTCATCTTTGTCATCATCCCTGGACGTAAATATTTCTCCGGCCTTTCTCGCGTTTTTTATCATCACTGAAAGCCAGAAGCTTCCTATCAGCAGCATTAAAATACTCGAAATAAAGCCAACAACTGTCCCGGCCATCAAATCCACCCCAAACCCCTGGGTTGGAATAATGTTCTGCACCTGCGGCGCCCCTGGAGCAATCATGGCAAATGTACAGGAGCCAAAATATAATGCTGCGGGCATTAACCGCCGCGGTATGTTATTTTCCCTGAAAATTGCCAGCGCAATGGGAAATGTGGCAAAAATTGAAATGATGGCTGTGACGCCTCCATAGCAGATAATACCTGTGGCTAAGGGTATGGCCAGATATGCCATGCTCTTAAATTTCCCAGTTACCCATTTGGCAATGGAAGTGGCTGCTCCGGATAATTCCATTGTGGTTCCCAATAAAGTACCGCAGAAAAACACCAGGTAATAGGAACGGTAATAGTCGGCAAAACCAGTCATGTAATTTTCTGTGAGCGTCTTATATATGTTCATGTTACCGGATACAATCGCTATCAGGGATGCAATCATTACCGTTATGAACAGGTTGACTCCCCGCATCATCAAGAATATCAGTGTACAAAATGCTATTACTATCCCCACAAGACTTATATATGTTTCCATTTTCCCCTCCGCCATTAAATCATATTAAAAAATGCCTTTACTTCGTCCGGACTTGCAATCTCCCTGTCAACTTCGCGGGCCATCTCAGCCGCACGCTTAATTAATTCTTCGTTTTTCGGAGCGCCCAGTTCCTTATAGTGGTAATCCCCAATACCAATTGCCAGGCCTCCGCCATTTTTCAGTACATGCGGGGCCACATTCAGAAGATTCCCTCCCAGACAGTTTGCACTCCAGTAACATGGTTCATCGGGAAGCACGCTTCGCATAGCATCCACGCCGCTGACCGTACAGGGATGTCCTGTTATGTACTTGCCCTCTGTCAGATGAAACAGGAAATATCCCGGCTTTGTGATAAGGCCCATATCAATCAGCTTTCTTCCTCTTCTCACAAATCCCACATCCCAGCAGGTCATTTTTACTTTTATTTTATAATTAAGCATCTCCCTGGCGCAAAACTCCAGTGTCCTGGTTGAATTCGTATAGATGGAATCAGACTCCGTGAAGCAGCCCTTTTCCTCGTCATATTGGTCCAGGTTCACGCTTCCTGTATCCAGAGGAATGATATCCGGCTTCGTGGATTCCTTCTTTGCCAGTTCGGATATGATTTTGATACGCGAGCTGTCCTTATCATTGCTGTTAAAGCCCAGTGTTGGCAATAGTAAAATGTCTGTCTTCTCCCGCACCTTTTCTATGATTTCAGCATACACTTCCGCGTGATTATTAGGCTCCCCGGCAGCTGTCCTTGCGTGAAAATGCATGATGGATGCGCCAGCCTCCCTTACACGCTGCGCTTCGTCCACAAGTTCCTGCACGGTCCACGGCACATTAGGATTCATGTCCCTCATTGCATATTCGTTTACACGGGCTTCTATAATAACCTTTTTCATATGGATTTTACCTTCACCTTTCTTTTTTATTAAACCTGGGACCGATTGCCCTAAACTATCCCGTTTTCTTCCCGACATCCGGCCGACTCAGACAATAACCGTCTCACAACAGCCATTCCTATCTCCCTGCTCCCGCAGAATCCGCCTTTTACCACAACCGGCAATCCGGAATAGTCCCCCATAATACGTCCCACATCAACCTGGGCAACTATATGATCAATGGCTTCTATGTAGGAAACATGAAGCCTGCGGCACACGCTCTCCATGGTATCCCCTCCGGTCAGCAAAAGTCCTGCCACCTGCTCCCGGCCCGCAAGCTCCATCACTCTCCCCGTAATCTCTGCAAGTCCTTCATTAATAAGTCTTGAACAGGTACCGGAATCATATCCGCGCCCAAGGTCCTCATCATTCAGATCCACCACGCAGTCCTGCAGGGCTGTCCCTATGATAATGGACTGAGGCCTTGGTTTCTGCCGGAACAAATTTACTACCATTCCAACAGCCCGGTTCACTTCCTCCTCAAATTGTACCTGCCCGCTTATCAGCATGTACGCAGATACGTGGACAGGTACATTAGCCTCACTGCTGCACAAATACTTCATCTGTGCTTTAGTCAGCGGATTTGCGCTGCCCACCACAAATAATGCCACCTTTTCCCCCGGCTTTATTTCCTCCTCCGGCTTCGCTTCATTCTCAGGTCCCGCTTCGTCCTCCGGCCCCGCTTCATCCTCCGGTCCCGTACTGCCCTCAGACCCCGTTGAAGCCTCCTCCTTTATCATCCCTCTGCGGTAATTCAGTTTCATGGTAAACGCACCCGGGTCCACGGCCAGTACATTCCATCCCAATTCCACACAGGCCTGCGCGATCAGGTCTATATGCTCCATAGTGACGGCATCCATTACCAGTATCTGCCCGCCTCGCTCCCGGGCATCTATCATGGCACATTTAAGAGTGCCCTTCCCTCTGTCCACATTTTCTATGGAAATCAGCTCGACTTTTCGTCTGCTCTGTCCCTGAATCAGCCTTGGAACGAATGCATCCTTTACCGGGGTTTTTACATCCTGGGCAATGGGAGTTTCCGTCAGCACGGTCCCATCAATAATTGATATACCGTTTAAACAGATTCTTCTGGATTGCGGCATTGCGGGCACCATCACCGCAACCATATCTCCGCCAAGAGTATCCATCATGGCGTCTATTTCATTTCCAATTCTGCCGCGCAGCGTTGTATCTATTTTTTTAGAGAAACAGGTAACACCTGCGGACTTTAGGGCCTTCGTTGCCCTGCACACCTCTCTGTATGCATCCTCAGGCTTCAGATGCCTGCTGTTGCTGCTTACAAAAACCGCATCCAGACATCTTGCCTCATCAGAATCCTCCAGAGCCTCAGCGTCTAAAAACAAACCGGTCCTTGCCTGTGACCTTGCAATCAGCACGCCTGCACTTGCTGCGCCCGTAAAGTCGTCGGTAACAGCTCCTATCATCGTATCTTCCCCCTGCTTCAGCTATTTTGCATCATAATTTCCCATGCTTTCATCCTGCTTTACATCATGAAGGGCTTTTGCATATTTGACAGTGGAGTCAATGGCTGCCGTCATGCTGACATTGGTGGCAATCCCCTTCCCAGCAATATCAAATGCAGTTCCATGGTCCACGGAGCAGCGTAAAAACGGAAGTCCCAGTGTAACCGAAACTGTCCTCTCCAAATCCAGTGTCTTACATGGCATATGGCCCTGGTCATGATACATTGCCAGTATAGCATCAAATTCCCCATTTTTTCCCCTGGAAAATAATGTATCCGGCGGAACCGGTCCGATTGCGTTGATTCCCCGTTTCCTGGCTTCCTCAATGGCAGGAATGATTTCCTTCACCTCTTCATCACCGAACAGCCCGCCTTCCCCGCTGTGGGGATTAATGCCCGCCACCGCAATGTACGGCGTTTCCATCCCAAGCCTCTTTAACTCTTTATCAATGCGGCATATATCGTTGAGCACATGTTCCTTCGTGGCATACCGGATAGCATTCATCAGTGATATATGTCTGCTGAGATGGAATACCCTCATCTTAAAGCAGTCAAACATGGTCAGAACATACGGCGCCTTTGTTCCGTCCATATAAATCTCGGTATGACCGGCCTGTTTTACCCCCACCATCTTAATAGCCACCTTGTTAATGGGCGCCGTGGTCACCGCATCAATCTCTCCCGCCAGCCCTAATTCAATAGATGTACGAATGGAATCCATTGCTATCTGTCCGGCAGCCGCCTGCTCCTTCCCCCACACCAGCTTCGAGATATCATAGTGTCCTGTTTCAAGGACATCTATGGTGCCAAACCGGAAGCAGGCATCAGACACAGATTCAATCCTGTTAAATTCCAGACTGCATTGGGGAAGGACTGCCTTTGCTCTTTCGAGTACATTCACGCAGCCAATAACAAGGGGCCTGCATTCATCATAAATATGTTTCTCTCCCAGGGCCTTCAGGATGATCTCTGGCCCAATTCCTGCCGGGTCTCCGATTGTAATTCCTACAATCGGTTTGTACTGCTCTTTCATGAGTCTCTCCTTTTGATTGATATTTTTTATTTCTATATTTTTTCGATATTTACATATATTATTATCAATCGAAAATAATAAAATGTCAATTGTTATTTTTATAAGAATATATTCACTATTCTTTGTGCATTTCTTATAATCCGTATTTATGCCGGATAATAAAAGAAACCAAATAAAAGAGCCTTCATGCACAAAGCACAAAAGCTCCCACTTAAGGATTTTATATTTTAACAAACCTCTGATTCTAACCACCCATCAGACAAGATCCAACTCGATACCAAGATTCCTGGCAGTCTGAACATATTCTTTTTTTATTTCTGTATCAGTAATCACCCTGTTCACCTCAGACATGGGGCACACGGTAAAGAGATTTCTGCTGCCGAACTTTGAGCTGTCGGCAATAACATAGACCTCGTCCGCCACCCGTATCATTTCACGCTTCACATCCATCTGAGGGGTTCCCATGGAAGTCAGGCCCGTTTTGAGATTGATTCCATTGACCCCCACAAAGGCCTTGTCAACATGAAACTGCCCCATGGCCCCTACCGTTATATTATCCAGGGCAGCCGGCGGATTGCCAATAACATGGCCTCCCACAATAAAAAGATCCACATGCCTGGCTGAAGTCAGCTCCGCTCCGGATAGAACAGAATTCGTCACCACAGCCAGATGTTTCTCTGCATGTTCCTTTATATATTTGGCCAGATAGTATCCCGTAGTGGAATCATCAATGATGATTGAGTCCCCGCCTTTCATATACTCATAGGCCCTTTTGGCAATCCTGTATTTTTTGTCACTGTTTAGGAAATATTCTCCGGGAATGAAATCCACTGACAGTCCGTTTTCCTTGCGGACCGCTCCCCCGTATGTTTTCTTAAGAACCCCCTGCTGGTCCAGCTTTCTTATGTCATTCCTTATGGTCACCTCGGAACACCCCAGACGTCCGCTTATTTCCGCGACCTTGACAATTCCGTTGGTCTGCACTTCATCTATGATAATCTCTAAACGTTCGCTTGCCTTCATATGCAATATCCTCTTTCTATCGTTTAAATGTATCTACTGATTTATTATATTACATACAAAATAAGATTACAATTGAAAGAACAGAATTAACGAAATTCCATCATAGACGATTCCGCCCCGGCAAAAAACAGAAGCCGAAAATCAAAAGGTCAAAGGGTGGTTTCCCTCCACTTGACTATATTCTTAAACACCACTTCCCCGTCTGTTTTCTTGCCGTCCAGGATGTCGGCCAGCTCTTCCATGGCCCTGACCCCTTCCTGATAAGCAGGCGTGATGATGGCGGAAATGGTTGGGGTCGTCATTCTGGTCCATCCCTCCGCGTCAAAGCCGATAAGGCCCAGCGTGTCAGGAAACAGCCTCATATAATCCGGGTACCTGCGGATCGCCTGATACACCACCTGCAAAAGTCCCGGACTGGCAACATAAATCAGCGTCTTTTTTTTCAGGTCAATCTGGTCCTTCAGCATTTCATACACCTGATCGGACTTCACGCCCTCCTGGAGATACTGGGTGGCGCCCTCCTTCCAGGCGTCCTGTATGGCATCCTTATATCCCTGGGTATTCTCAAAACCCGCGCTGATATTGGAGTCGCCGTCGGAAATCATGAGAAAGTTCTCATATCCCTTCTTGATGCATTCCGAAATCACCTGGTATACGCAGTCATAATTGTTGCTTTTTACATACCGTCCCTTAAAATCATAGGGCTTGGCATCCAGGTATACGATGGGCTTTTTCTTTTTTTCCAGGTCTGAGGCCAGCATACCGAAACGGTAGGTGGACTGGACTATAAAACCGTCAACCCCCAGCCTGAGCATGCGTTCCACATAATCCTTCTCATGCTGGAAAGCGAGACCGCTGTTTCCAACCACAATCTGGTACTCCAGGGCACTGGCCGCCTCCTCAATTCCTTTGAGAGCCCTGGCGCAGTATCCCTCCGACGTGTCCGCCAGAATGACTCCCGCCACGCCGCTGCTCTTGGCCTTCATGGCCCTGGCTGCAGCACTTGGCTCATATCCGGTCTCATCAATGATATGCTGTATTCTCTGTTTGGTCTCCTCAGACATTTTATTAATCTTGCCGTTGAGATAGAAGGACACCGTTGTCTTTGAAACACCCGCCCGTTCAGCAATCTCATTAATTGTCAACTTCTTCATTCTGACCTCCACCCGCCTCATCCTGCATCGCTCTTATAAATATACCATTAAATCCTTAATCGGTAAAGTGTCGTGTTCCCATTTATGGTGTGAATGGCTGCTGCCTTTGCATAAACCGGCACCCCTTTGCAATAGTGGATTTTACCGCCCTGCCATGTCTCCTGATTCCAGACCAGGAAATCCCAGGATTCATCCGGCGAGATGCAAAAGCTCATGGCCGTCACCTGTTCCTCCGGCTCAGGCCGGCTGCTTCCATACTGGAAAACAGGGATTTTCTTAGCCTCTGTTCCTTCACCCAACAGACAGGTCCAGTCTGTGATACGGTCTGTAAAGCCGGTTTTCCTGACCAGACAAGTGCTTTTTTCTTTCTGGTTATATTGTTTGGATAAGATGCAGGGCTCTGACTCAAAGGGGCGTGATCCCAGCACCGTCATTGACACATCCCCGCCACAGCACAGTCTCCAGTATTCCCCGGTCCTGTCCGTGCCCGGTCCTGTTCGGGCAGCCTGCACGGCACTGTCCAGGTGATAATACTCCTTCACCTCATGGCTGCCGTCGCAGCGTATATCATTGACAATCATCCAGATTCCCTGGTCCACCGCCATCACCTTGCGGATAACCAGATAGTGTTCGCCGGACATGAGACATCCGTGATAAGCCATTTCCCCGTAATGGACCGGCCCCTGTTCCCGGTAATAATTTTTAAAGCTCTGTCCAAAGCTGTCATACCCCCATGAACCCCTGGGCCTTCCATGGGACTCTCCGTCTATAACGCATACATTGTGGGCCTGGGCGCTCTTTAGAAACGGGCGCAGCGGTTCTTCCTCCACATAGGAGTACCTGCCGCTGTCCGCCAGTACGGAATGGCCTCTGTAATAGAGCGATATATGGGTCAGATCCGCATGTCCGTGCCCGCTTCCAAGGGGACCGCATTTCAGGTAGGTAAAATGGCTGTCCTCCTCCCAGCTGCTTCTGAAAAAAATATGCCCGGCATCCGCTGCTTCCAGGGACCGGCTCTCCGGCATTCTGCCTTCCATAGCGCGGTATCCGGCGATTCCCGCACTTCCTAGCAGCCAGGCGCTGTCCAGGTCCACGGTATCATATCCTGCATACTTATACCTGCCGTCACCGGTGAGAACAGCAGCCTTCACCATCACATCCCTCACATCGGTAACATCGCTGTCACATTGGGCTATCTGAACATGATCCGGTCCCGTGGCAAAAAGTACGTAACGGCTCATCCTGTCAACTGCCTTCTCCAGCCAGTCTGTACTGCGCCAAAATTCTTTCCGGCTATCTCCATTCCAGACATATCCATCCCCACCGGACTCATCCCTGCCATATCCATCCCTGCCATATCCATCCCCGCCAGGTTCACCCCAGCCATATCCCGCGCCGGCCTTATCAGTCCTGCTTCCAATCCGGCCGATGGCCCGGCAGGAGGCCAGCAGCTTCATACAGGCCAGAAGCACCTCCACATGATACATCATGGACTGCTCCCAGTGGGCTCCGTCATCCAGCACCTGAAGCCCCATCTGACATTCCAGTTCCTTCCAGGCCCAGTCCTCTGTTCCGTCTGAAGGTAAATATTCGCGAAACCACAGGTACCCGCTGCATATGGATGCCGTCTGAAGGACGCCCCAGTTGCTGAGCGTATATTTTCCAATGTACCTCTTCCTCAAACTGGCAAACTGGTCTTTCATGCTCTCCAGGATTTCCCCTGCTTCCCTTTCCTCTATAAGTCCCTCTCCCAGAAGATGAAGCAGCAGATACTGCCAGCTCATACACCGGATTCCCGTGTCAATGGTCCTGGTAGTCACGGTTCCCTCTGGCAGTATGGGGTTTGCCTGTATCCAATGAAGCAGGAACCATTTCAGCTTTTCAGCATATGACGTATCGCCGGTAAGCCAGCCGGCAATAAGCAGTTTGTTCATGTATTCGTGACGGTTCAGCATGAAAATCCATTCCGGATCCCCGTTGGGGCTTCTGTCCCATATCATTTCCTTAAGGGTAAACGGTTCACGGCAGGGTTCCATATCCCATCTGTCCTCAAACGAAAATGTATGCGTCATGAGCCTGTCTGCCTGCGCCAGAATTTGTTTTGCCTCCTCCCGGCAGTTTTCAGTGATATGGGCGGTCACCCGTTCCTTCTCATACCAGGCTGCGTAGGCCACTGCTCTTTCTCTTACTTGTACATACCGTTCATCACCCATAGATAACTCCTTTTTATTCCATTTGGTCTTTCTCTCATTCAGGCGGGCTGCTGCGCCCCCTGTGATCTTCCATATTTATAAACCAGAGAGGGAGGCACCCCTGCTGTATGCTTCAGGCATACATGTCAAAGGTACCTCCCCGCTTTTTTCTAGGCAATCAGATGCAGGACAGAAAGCACCACACCCAGGATAATGGTAAGGATGACCAGCTTATAGGTGGTCCACTTTTTCACTTTTATCAGGTAGAAAATAAGTCCTGTGAATAATACAGGAAGGAGCTTGGGGGCGATGGCGTCTATCATCTCCTGGATGGCCACCACCTTCTGCTGGTCTCCCGGCATATTGGCAACGTATTGAATCGGTGTGGAAATCTTCACAAAATTTACCGCAAGTCCTGAGATAACGGTCACACCTATCATGCTGGCGATGTTGGAAATCTGTTCCATCTTCGTGCTGAGGGTGGCAATGATGTTGGTGCCCAGTTTGTATCCCCACATGCCGGTGAGAAGCTTCATGGCCAGAAGAATCACGTTCATGGCCACAAAGAACAGGATGGGCCCCATAATCAGGCCGTCCTGGGCCAGGGACGCACCAATGGTGGCGAACAGCGGCGCCAGACAGAACTGGGCGAGAGAATCACCGATACCTGCCAACGGTCCCATGAGAGCCATTTTGATGTTTCGGATTTCATTGGAAGGAGTCTTATTCTCCAGCATGACCAGATGAAGGCTGGTGATAAACGGGAGAAAATGAATATTGGTGTTAAAAAACTCTATGTTCTCCTTCAATGCTTCCTGGAGTTTGTCATCGTCGTCCTTGTACATCTTGCGAAGGGCGGGATAAAGTACATTTGCATAGCCAAGGCCCTGGTAATTGCCATAGTTAAATCCATTCTGCAGGAAATAGGCCCGCAGGGATGTTTTCATATAATCTTTTTTCTCCAGCTGATTAAATGCCATCTTCAAATTCAACCTCCACTTCTTCTACAGATTCGCCGTTTCCTTTGCCGGCATGGAAAAATACAAGCAGTGCAATGGCCGTACCGATAACAGCCACTCCCATGACAGGAAGGTTCAGGTAGGCAATGGCGATATAGCCAAACAGTACAAATGGAATCAGTTCCTTCTTTGCCATTACATTGAGAATCATGGCAAAGCCAATGGCGGGAAGCATCTTGCCTGCCACGCCCAGACCCGCGCTGAGCCATGCGGGAATCAGTGAAATCACCTTCTGGAGTCCCTCGGAGCTGAAGGCGCCGCCGAATCCGATAATAAAGCCGACCACCGCAAATACGCAGACCGTTGCATTGGCAGCTATCCTGAAGCCGCGGAAATTCTTCTTATCCAGGGCCTTATAAGCATAGCTTGTAAGGGTTGTGGCAAAGGTATAGGTGGCTGTAATCACAAACTGGAAAGCCACTGCAAATGGGAATGAAAGAGCCAGGGCAGAGCCCACATCAATACCAGAATCCTTCATGGTAATGGCTATGATGGTTCCCACAATTCCCGGGCCCATGGGGTTTGGCGGTACGGAACCGCCCTGGGATACGCCAAATCCCATAAATGCCAGCTCGCCTACAGCTCCCATGGCCAGGCCGGTGGGAAGGTCCCCTAAAATAAGTCCCACGCCGGCTGCCATGACCAGGCACCGGTTGGTGTAAATTCCGAACAGCATGCCTGCCAGACAGAAGGCTGTCCACAGACCGATTAACAAACATTGAAACATACTGATTGTCACGATAATTCCCTCCTCTTAAACGTGTATTTTACAATTAAAGATACTTATTTAAATCCACCCTGACTGCCCCGTCGTCGCCGGAAGCAGTTGTCCTGGTATTAAAAACAACTCCATACGTGTCACGCAGCTGCCTTAAGGCTGCCTTATCCTCGCCGCCCAGTGCAATATACTTGCTCACTTCCTCCTTTCCCGGAGCGTGATGGATATTGCCCACATTGATTTCCTTCACAGGTACTCCGCCCGCCACCAGCTTAAGCGCATCCTCCGGCGTCTTGCAGACAATAAAGATGGTCTGCTTCGGAGATGCCTTCATGATTACGTCACAGGTGTGCTGGATAGAGAAAAAGCGCATGGCGATGGTCTTTGGAACCACTGCCTTCATCAGCGTCTGCTGCATGGAATCCTCGCTGGCCGAATCATTTGCAACGATAACCGTATTCACGCCGAGAGCTTTAATCCAGAGCTGTCCCTGTCCGTGAATCAGCCTCTCGTCAATCCTGAATGCCACAATATTAGGTACTGCCATTTCATATCCTCCTTGTTATAAGCCCATTTCGTTTATTCTCCATGGGTTTTCATGTTTTCTTACCAATATAAATTCCAGTCTTTATAGAACCGCATAAGGGCTTCCATATAATAATAGTCTCCCCAGATATTCCCCTCATCCACACCCTTGCCTGAATGCCATGAATACACTCCATGGAGCAGCACCGGATTTCCGGGTTTTATCTCCGGCACCGTATAGCGTTCCATCAGGGAGCGCAGGATACAGTGCATGGCATGGCGGTAGGTATTCTTATCGGATTCTACCTCCGGCAGATACTTAAGCATCTCATGAATACCGCACACCCCAATGGCTGCCGCCGATGAATCCCTGGACTGATTTGAACCGTCTGTGAATATCAGATCCCAGTAACATACCTCATCCTCCGGAAGCCGGTTCAGGAAATAATTGGTCATTCCCTTAAACAGATTGAAGGCGCTGTCATCCTTGACGTATCTGTAATTCAGCGGTATACCGTAGATTCCCCATGCCTGGCCCCTGGCCCAGGCCGAGTCATCGCTGTATCCCTGTCTGGTAACGCCCTTAAGAGGTTCCCCTGTCTCAGGGTCAAAATAAAAGGTGTGGTACGCCGAGGCGTCATCCCTTATCACATTGTTGCAGGCCGCCTCATAGTGCCGCATCGCTGCGTTCCGGTAAACAGGGTTTCCTGTTTCCAGAAAAGCCCAGTGCAGCAGCGGAATATTCAGCAGGCAGTCAATAATCAGGCGGTAGTTGTCCCTGGCTCCAAGCTCTCCCCAGGCCTGGATGAAACCGCCCTTTTCCTGAAACCGCTCCATCAGCTTATCGGCTGCCAGAAGCCCTGCCTTCCGGCCCTCTGCAGAACCGGTCAGCTTATATCCGGCCACGCATGACAGGCTGTAGAGAAAGCCCAGATCATGGTGGTCCAGCTCAATGCGCTTTTCCACTCGGTTCAGGAAGGAATCCACATTTTTAAGAGCCAGATTTTTAAATGCATCGTCTCCTGTGTACTCGTAGCACAGCCACAGAAGTCCTGTCCAGAATCCGTCCGTCCATTCGATGTTGTCTATGACTCCGTATGTCTGGTTCCTGGTGGCTGATGAAGGGAATCTGGTGCCAAAGTACTCCATATTGCATCTTACCTGGTCCGCCACCCGGTCCATGGCTGCCGTAACCTCTTCCCTGGTCAGAAACCCCGCTGCCTCGTATTCAGCCTTCCTGTTGATTGGTTCCACATGAATCTTCTTAATCACGTTCTCAATCCCCATCCTTTCCTTACATCGAGCCGGATTGGGATATTAACCAATCCTGCAATCCGATCTTATAATCCGTTCTTATAATCCGTTCTTACAGTGCGTTCTTACAGTCCGTCCTCAAATTCCGGTGCTTCCTCTTCGCTGTCCAGGGCATCCAAATCCCGCAGGCCTTCCCTGCCTGCTGACAGCAGCGCCGCCGCCAGTTCGTCCAGCCCATACATAGGTCTGGAGAACACGGCTTCCACCAGGGCTGCCATGTTCACACCGGCAATTACCTTGATTCGCTTGTCTGCCCGCGCTTTTCTCAGGGCTGCTGCCGTGTTAAACGGGGTGCCTCCCACCAAATCAGCCAGAATCAGGACCTCATCCCCTTCCAGTGATTCCATTGCCTTTGCCATGGAGTCCTTCAAATCCTCTGAACTTTGTCCCATCTCGAAGTTAACCGCCTGCGTGTTGTCCGGTTTCCCAGCCACCAGGGAGACGGCGCTCAGAATGCCCTCCGGGAACGTTCCGTGTCCTGTTACAATGATTCCTGTCATGCGTTTTCCTTCCTCCTTTTTGTTTTCTCCTGTTTGTTTTCTCCTGTCAGTTTTCCTCCAGGTTTACTTCCCATTTGTTTACTGTATCTTCAAGTAATCTTTTCCGTCCCTGTAAATGTCATGTTTTAGTAAATTGGTTTACCGATATTTGGAGTATAGTACTATTCACAATGATTGTCAATATCTTCTTTTATTTCAAATATTTTTCTTGCATATTGCATAGTTATTTACATTATTTTTTGTGCATATATCACATGATTTATCACCATAAACTGGTAATTTTTCATTTTATCCCCCTTATCCCTTCTTGTTTTGCCCATCGGGTAAACCCGCAAAAGTTTACTTACAGTTTTCGCAGTAAACCTCATTGTTATTTCTAACATCCGGTAATTTTTTTTACTTAATAGCCGCTTTTATGGGGGCACCCTTCAGATAGGCCTAACAGTTTTGAAGGACGGGCAAATGCAATTGGCGAGGCAATATAATCATCGCCTCGCCAATTCCACAGCCAATATGATATTTGATTTAATCACCGTGAAGCTTATTCCCGGTATCATGGCATCATCCATTCCATTGCCCGCAGTTAGTATTTTTCAGGAATCCGAATATTAGCTGCATTATAAAACTTATATTTTTCTATCATATGCTTCTTCATACAAACCAGGGTATAACGGTAGCAATCCGCTATGCCGTCTGCAAAGGCATCTGCGTTTCCCCCGCATAATTGCCGGAAGGCCCATATAACCTGTTTATTGAGATGAGAAAGTGTATGTCTCTTGGAGGGATAATAAGCAAAATGATGTCCCCATTCAAGCAGATGACCGGTCTCAGATAATATAACATATAAAGGCTCTAAGGTGGTATGTTTTAGGATGGCTTCAAACATATCTGCCAGATAGGCAGAACCGGGAGAAGTAAATCTGTCCGCCAGCTCGTCCAGTTCATCTCCGGTAAACCGCAATGCTGCCGCCAAAGCCGCCGGACGGATCAGCAAGGTCATCAGCTGCAGGGCATGAAGATAACGCAATGCCTTTTCTACATATCCGGAATTAAGGGCCAGCTGGTGAATTTTAGTATCATCCGGTTCGATAACGACAGTGCCCCTGCCGTTTAATGTTTTTACAAACCCTCTTTGTTCCAGCTCCGACAATGCCTTTCTGACGGTGGATAAAGAGACGCCATACTGTCCGGCCAGCTGCTTTTCATATGGAAGATACATTCCAATGGAATATTCTCCAAGGCCGATTTTCAGATTCAGGTCGTCAACAATTTTCGAGTAATAATAATCCTGGCCACGCATGGGATTCCATGCAAACTGCACCCCTGTTTGCACCGGACATTCAGGCATGGTGTCTGATAAATTCTTTAATGTGCTCTCAATGGAATCTGTTAATTCCTGATACATAACAGATAACTGGCGGTGCATTACAGACGGATCTCTGCCCTTTAATATGTCTATAATAACGCTGTTCGCAGGCACCGGCTTCTGTAAAAAGTGATTTTTAAAATAGGGGCAGTCCTCCAGGAAGAATGTAAGCTTATTGTAGAGGCCAAAGGCAGAATAGAGTTCTCCGAATAAGGGATTTCCGCCTATTCTTAATATATCATATCCCAGGTTAGAAGGAGGACGCCATCCGCCGGCAAAACGGCCCATACGCAATACTTTCGCAGCCTGTTTATAGTGCGGCATTATCTCCACATCGCAGCCCTGCAGGGCAAAAACAAGAAGGGGAGGCAATATCAGCGCAAAGGTCTGATATACCTGTAATATGGTCTCCTTTTGCTTCAAAATGTCTGCAGCAGTATTCAATGAATCCGGCGTATCTTTTCCTGAAACAACGACAGGAGCAAGACGGGGCTGAATCTCAATCAGCCCTTCTTCCCGCAGCGCGTCAAAAACATGATTGATGGTATATCTGCTCACATGGTATTTCTCGCAATACATTCTTGAAGATAACAGAGAATTACCAGGAAGTATCTGGCCGTCCAAAATGCACTGTTTAATTTCATTATATACAAATGTAAATTTTGTTTCCTGTGGTTCCATAACCTATCTCCTCTGTCAGGATTATATCATGAAGTGCCAAACTTGTCAGTATAAAAGGGCCAACCTATTTGCACACCTGACCAAAAAGAGTATTGCAGGATTATAAAGATAACCTTTATAATAAAACCGTAAAACCGGCTGCGGTTCTGATGAAGTACCGGGCCGGCTGCGGCGTGAACAGATCGCACGCAAACAGCACAGGGAGGAGTAAAGTCAATGGAAGGCCGTCAAAAAAAAGATACCACAACCCAGTTTCTACTATTCAGCTTTGTTGGACTTATTATCTTTAGTATTGTTATTTTCAGCATTCTCGGAATTTATATGAGCAGAAAGAGCAAAAAGGCCGTTTACAAAATTGGTGAAATCTATATGTCCGGAATGAATGAACAGATGTCCAGACACTTTGAAACTGTCATCAAATTGCGTTTTGCCCAGGCTAGCGGCATTGTTTCCGTGGTTTCAACCGAAATAAACGACAAGGAAACGCTAGATAAGGAACTCATTTACAGGGCTCAGGTCAGGGATTTTGATTATTTAGCACTTTGTTCTGCTGAAGGAAATTTTGAAACCCTTTATGGACAACCCATACAGCCCCTCAATCCGGGACCTTTTGTAGAAGCATTATTGCAGGGGGAACAAAGAGTTGCCGTTGGTGTTGATTCTGCTGAAAACGAAGTGGTCTTGTTTGGCGTCGATGCCGCCTATCCTATGCAGAACGGCGATATGAGCACCGGGCTGATAGCAGCCGTGCCTCTGGAGTATATCACTGATTTCCTTTCCCTGGAGGATAAAGACCAGCTGATGTATTACCACATTATCAGGCCGGACGGCAGTTTTGTAATACAAAATCCCAACACTGAATTGTGGCAGTTTTTTGAACAGCTGCAAACGCACCTTGCTCTTGCAGATAATGATTCGTCTGAAGAAAGTTCCATTGAAAAATTTTGTATTGCTCTGAAAAACCATAAAGAGTATGCTGCAGCATTTGAAGTGAACAGGGAGGAGCGCCAAATTTACGGCATACCATTACCCTATTCTGAATGGTATCTGGTAGCCGTAATGCCTTACGGTATATTGGACCATACCATAAACAATCTGAGCAGTCAGCGTATGGTCATGACGCTGCTGTCCTGCGCTTCTGTCCTTATTATTCTGACACTTATTTTTCTACGGTATTTCTCCATGACCCGCTCTCAGCTGCACGAACTGGAGAAGGCGCGTCAGACAGCACTTGAGTCCAGCAAAGCCAAAAGTGAGTTTTTAGCCAATATGAGCCATGATATCCGTACACCCATGAATGCAATTGTAGGCATGACCGCCATTGCAGCAGCCCACATGGATGACCGGGAACAGGTGCAGAATTGTCTGAGAAAAATCACATTGTCCAGCAAACATCTGTTGGGGCTGATTAATGATGTGCTGGATATGTCTAAAATCGAAAGCGGTAAATTGACTTTAACAACTGAACAGATCTCTTTGAAGGAAGTGATTGAAGGAATTGTCAATATTATGCAGCCCCAGGTGAAGGCAAAAAAGCAAACATTCGACATACATGTTGAAAACATATTGACCGAAAATGTATGGTGCGACGGCGTTCGCCTGAATCAGGTTTTGCTGAATCTTTTGTCGAATGCAACTAAGTATACGCCGGAAGGAGGAGCGGTACAGTTATCTCTATCTGAAGAGCCATCTCCAAAGGGAGAAAACCATGTCCGAATTCATATCAATGTCAAGGATAACGGAATCGGTATGTCACAGGATTTTGTGAAAAAAATATACGATTCTTACAGCCGGGCAGATGAGGCCAGGATACATAAAACCGAGGGCGCCGGTTTAGGCATGGCGATTACAAAGTACATTGTAGATGCCATGGAGGGAAGCATTGAGGTACAAAGTGAAATTGACAGAGGAACTGAATTCCGTATTACCTTTGATTTTGAAAAAGCTGCTGCAATGGAGGTGGATATGGTGCTCCCCTCCTGGAATATGCTGGTAGTTGACGATGACGAATTATTGTGCAGAACAGCGATGAATGCGCTGAAATCCATCGGAATAAAAGCTGAATGGACGCTCAGCGGAGAAAAAGCCATTGATCTGGTAATCCAACACCACATCAAGAGAGACGATTATCAAATAATCCTGCTGGATTGGAAACTGCCCGGCATGAATGGGATTCAGACTGCAAAAGAGATACGGCGCAATCTGGGAGATGAAGTACCCATACTGCTGATTTCCGCGTATGACTGGAGTGAATTTGAGGCGGAAGCCCGGGAAGCAGGTATCAGCGGTTTTATTTCCAAACCTTTGTTTAAATCCACACTGTTCTATGCGCTGCGCCAATATATGGGAGTTGAAACACCAGATGACCAGACATCAAACCAGGGGATGGAGCTGTCCGGACGCCGTATCCTTCTGGCCGAGGATAATGAACTTAACTGGGAGATTGCAAATGAGCTGTTATCGGATCTGGGCGTGGAACTGGATTGGGCAGAAGATGGTCAGATATGTCTGGACAAATTTCAACAATCGCCAGAGGGATATTACGATGCTGTTCTTATGGATATACGGATGCCGCGCATGACAGGATATGAGGCCGCAAAAGCGATCCGGGGACTGAATCGCCCGGATGCCTTATCTGTTCCGATTATTGCTATGAGTGCCGATGCTTTTTCAGATGATATACAGCATTGCCTGGAATGCGGCATGAACGCTCATATGGCAAAGCCTGTAGACGTTACAGAATTGACCCGTCTGTTAAAAAGATATTTAATATAGAGCCAGCCTAAAAAATAAGGCGTGCTGCCGGAGAGGCGGGGGGAGTGGGGGTGAGGTGGTAAAGCATTCTCCCATCGGTTTTATGTATACACTGATGGTAGAATGCTTCTATACCGCATACCGCCCCTGTGCATTGGCGGCAATTCTGCGCCTGCTGCTAATTCATATATTTTTCTTCATACTCTGAAATTGATACAGGCTTGCTAAACAAATAGCCCTGCACAGTCTTGACACCGTATTCCATTAAAACATTAAATTGCTGCCCGTCCTCTATCCCTTCAGCAATTAATTGAATCCCCATTTCACTGCACATTTTAGTCATCATCCCAATTATTATCTGCGCTCTTTTATTTGAAATAATATCTTTTACAAAACCCTTATCAATTTTTAATATATCAAATTTCACCAATGACAGCAGCGCTAAATTTGAGCTTTCCACCCCAAAATCATCCATTGCAACTCTGAATCCTGCATCTCTTATTTGATTGATTCTCGTTACCAATGTATCCAAATCTGTGTAATTGACGCTCTCAGTAATCTCTATTTCCAGATATTTTCTTTGAACCTGGTATTTATCACTAATCTCTTCTAATCTTTTTATGAAACACTCCTCCATAAAAGTGATTTTTGAAAAATTACTGGAGATTGTAAAGACAGCCTTCCCCTGTCCGTTCCAAATACTCAGGGTTTTACAAACCTCTTCAAATACATAATAGTCAATTTTGCTGATCAGGTATGTGTCTTCTAAAACCGGAATAAATTTATCCGGCGCTATGATCGATCCATTTTCATCCTGATAACGTATCAGTGCCTCTGCTCCAACCATCCTGCAATCATCCACATTGATTTTAGGCTGTAAAAACACTCTGAAATTATGATTCTCTATTTTTTTATTTAACACATCAGGATCAGCTAAGGACCTCAATATATCATTGTTATGCCGGTAGCGGCCAGTGGCATGATGTCCCTGATAGAATCTCTTTTTATCATCATACATTAACTCATCCGCTTCTTTGATAATATCCTGAATATGAGTGCATTCTTCATTCCACCTGCATCCTATGGCTGCCTGACATTTGCTCTTCTCAAAAGCATTTTTTAACAGCTGGACATTATCGTAAAAGGATTCCTTCGTAATATCCACATAGATGATAACAAACTCATCGCCGCCAATACGGTAAAGGTGCTTGGAAGAAACACTGCTTCTCATAATATCGGCGCATTCCTTAATCATTTTATCTCCCGTATCATGACCAAAGGAATCATTAATCTCTTTAAGCCCATTAATATCTAAATAGACCACCCCTACAGAATCTTTACTCTCTTTTAATTCAGAAACATCCTGTATAAAACGGTTTCTATTGTAAAAGGAAGTCAACCGGTCTATCTGGCTCATCTCAAACAGCATCTTTTCATTTTCATTTCGCTGCATGGTCAGAGATAAAAAATACTGTATGGTCTGCAAAAACGGAACCGCAGCTTCAGCCATGCCCAAATCCTGATTGTCCAATCCGATTGACCCATTTACTTTTCCATTCTTCATGATGGGAACCCAGACAATATTTCGTATTCCCTGCTGCGTGAGAAGTTCATAGCCCGTAGGGAATGTTTCTCTTATTTCTTCCACATCATTAATAACCATCTTTTTGTTCCTGTCCAGCTCATCCAGCCATACCTGATAATCACCCAGCGGTATATTCTGTAAATTGTCAATTTGCGGTTCAATGCCTTCTTTACACCATTCAGCTATATTGGAATAATACTGGTCGTGAAACAGGAAAACATAGGAGCGTTCTGCTGAAAACAGTGTTCCTATATATTGCAATACCTTTGTTATTGCGTTTTCTATATCGCGGTTATTATAGAGTTCCCTTACACATGCAAGGCGTATATCATCTCTTTCCAGTCTTCGTTTCAATTCATTTTTTTCATTATTAGCTTCTGTAATATCAAAAGCAATTTCCATTCGGGCTGTGCGTCCATCCCATTCTATCAGACGGTCTTTCAAAAGATAATGTTTTTTTATGATAGGGTTTGTATACTCCCAGGAATAAGTTTCATCCTCTTTTAGCAGCTTATTGGTACAAAAAGGACAGGGTTCTTCAAATCCCTGCAGCACTTTATAACATTTAATATTGGGCTGGCTGTCATCAATTTGAAACATTTTCTTTCCTGCTTCATTGACAAACAGCAGATTATATGTGTCCATGTCTGAGACATACATTAACTCTGATATCTCATTCATAGGCGCCATCAATTCCTGAGCTCTTCTTGATAACTGCTCACTCTTTTTTATATTATCCTGTTCAGCCTCAATTAATTTTTTCCGGCGCTTTTCCTGATAAAAGGTGAAAACAGAGCAGCCAAAAGCCATTAATCCAAATATAATATTGGTAAACACCAGCGACTTTCTTGCGTTCTGTACCGTATGTTCCGTGTATTCTTCAGCTGTAAATACCGTATCATTAGCTAATTCAAAATAATCTTCACTCAGTTCATAGAGCAGCTGCCTGGAAGAACCTTTCCGATAATTGTATATCTGTGTTTTGATATCCTCCCAGTCATTTTGCATTTCTATTAACATTGTCTGGAATTCTTCGCTATCCAGTTTTATCAGATTTAATTCATCACTTCCGTTTGAAAGTCCTGACAATATATTATCCAGAAAATAAATCAACTCATCATCCGGTTCATGATTCAATTCCTTTTTAATCAGTCTCTGTGTTGCTCCGCGAACGATGCCTATATAATTAATGACCCTGGCATTCCCCTGTAAATCATCCGTTAAATCAAGTGACATAGATGCTGTAAATATGAGAGCCGTGCAAAAAATGATGGGAACGAACATCCCGCCTAATTTCCGGATCATCCTCCTCATTTAATCCCCCTCCTTTGTTCTTTAAAATTTATAGTAATCCGTATATGCCACATCCCAAAGCGGATATCAAAAAGCAGCGGGATTGAAACAAGTCTTTTGGCGTAAAAGTCATTTAAAAGTAAATTCAGTTTAATGTCTGCTCAGATAACAACTAATTATGATTTTAACCCCTTTGTATAAAACTGTCAAACTTCCTTTTTAATCTGACTCCATACATTGCATTTTAATGAATATTATAGGGACAGGTATCTTTGGGGTAACCGGCAGCTCCTGTCTTTATTTACACACAAAAAACTGCCGGTTCCAAACATACCTGTGAAATCGACAGTTTTAAATAGCTTAAGATTAAGAGAAATATTTTATCTGAACCAGTTAAATCACTTTTGTTCTGCGGAAATGGAGCTCCTTACCACTTCCTCAATCTCCCCCGGCTCCGGCATGGACTTAAGCGCCCCTTTCCTGGTGGTAACAATGGAGGCGGCGGCTGAAGCCGTTGTCAGCATCTCCCTTACCCCTTCCCGGTCCAGGGTTTCCACCGGATGGTCCAGGAGATAATTCAGGCAGCATCCGCAAAAGGTATCCCCTGCCCCGGTGGTATCAATGGTCCTGTCCGTAAGGAACGCCTCTGCCTTCAGGGCTTCCTTTGCCCAGTATGCCGTACTCCCAAAAGCCCCGGCCGTCACAAGGATCAGGGGAATGCCGTGAACAGCCTGCAGATGACTCACCGCTTGTTTCTCATCCTCTATCCCGGTCATGAAACGCAGTTCCTCATCTGTGATTTTCAGGACATGGCACAGGGACACGCCGTAAAGCATCTGTTTTCTGGCCTCCTCCATATCCGCCCATAAGGGCGGCCTCAGATTGGGGTCAAAGGAAACCAGGCATCCGTTTTCCCTTGCACACGCAGCTGCCCTTATGGTAGCCTTTCTTACTCCTTCATGGGTCATGGACAGGGTGCCGAAATGGAATATCCTGGAACAACGGATCATGTCAAGGTTCACCTCGTCCTCCGTCAGCGCCATATCAGCGCCCGGATTGCGGTAAAAAGAAAAGCTCCTGTCACCCGACTCATCCATGCTGACAAATGCAAGGGTGGTGTGCTCCTCATCCGACATCACAAGTCCGCCGCAGCCGATTCCCGCTTCCCGGACAGCCCTGCAAAGGAACCTTCCATGGATGTCGTTTCCAATCTTGCCGATGAATCCGGTGCTCCTGCCGTATCTTGCCAGCATGGACAGGACATTGCATGGAGCGCCTCCCGGGTTCTGTTCCAGGACAGGGTTGCCCTGGGCGCTGATTCCCGCAGGTGTAAAATCTATCAAAAGCTCGCCGAGGGCAATAACGTCATATTTCTTCTGGTTTTCCATAGCAATCAGACTCCTCCTGTATACATTTCTTTCATAATTTCATTGTAACGCCTGCGGTTCAGACGGTAGAAGAAAAGCACAATACCAGTAATAATCCAGAAGATCCCCGGTATGGTGGTAAATGAATGCTTAATCACTGCCAGGACCGCAGGATTCTGCTGTCCGCCGGCCACATATCCGCACATGCCCAGAACCATAGCCAGAAGCGAGGTGCCAAGAGCCATGCCCATCTTGTTGCCAAGTGATATAAACGCATACTGGAACCCATCGTTCCTCAGTCCCGTTTTCCACTCACCATATTCCACACAGTCCGGGATAATGGCATAGATGGCTGTATTAAACCCGGAAAAGAAAAACTGGGTCAGCGCCGATACCCCGTAAAACAGAATCGGGGATTCCTTTGCCGTAAACATGCCCAGCCCCATCATAGACATGCCGGTCAGGAATGCGAAAATGGAGGCCGCCCTTCCCTTGTTGTTGGTCCAGTGGAACAGCATGGGGAAGCAGGCTGCTCCGATAATGGATGGGATTATAATGCACATGGAATACACGGTAAAAAACGCCTTATTGCCCTCCACATATGTAAAATAGTATAGTGCATCCGCGTTCCTCCCGTACAGCGTAAACCCGAACAGCATCTGTCCTGCCAGCGCCAGGAGATAGGGACGGTTCCTGGATACGGCCCTGAGCTGTTCCTTCAGAGAAATCTTCTTCCGCTCAGGTATGGCCACCACTTCCCTTGTCTTTGCGAAACAGAACATGTGGCACAATGCAAAGATGCCTCCGTAAATCACGGCTATCAGGAGATATCCCCTTTTATCGCTGCCCGCGCCCAGCGTTTCAATCAACGGCACCGTTATGATATTGATGATTCCAATGGCAATCATGGCTGCCACGGACCGGAAGGTATTAATCTGCGCACGCTCCTCTATGTTCTGGGTCATGGCCCCGCACAGGGTCCCGTACGGGATATTGACGCAGGTATATCCCAAAACCAGAATACAGTATGTAATACCCATGTACACAATCTTGGCTGTACTGTTCCAGCCCGGATGGGCCCAGAAGGTCAGTACCAGAACAACGGCTGTCAGGGGCGCCGCCACAAGAAGCCAGGGCCTGTATCTCCCCCATCTGGAATGGGTCCTGTCGGTCAGGCTTCCGATGATGGGGTCATTAACAGCGTCCCAAAAACGTGAAAACAGCATCAGCCCCGCCACGGCTCCCATACTGATTCCAAATACATCGGTATAAAAAATCATCAGGAAATTTCCCACAAACATCCAGCTGAAGTTACAGCCCACATCCCCCATTCCATACGCAATCTTGCTAATCAAAGAGACCTTAACGTCTGTGTCTGCTCTCAAATCTGTTTCTGCGGCCGCAGTCTGTCCGGTCCGTTTCATTTTACTTCTTAAAACCATCTCCGTCATATCCCCACTTCTCCCTGTATCTACTCCTGCACGTTGATAATTACTTTCATGGTGCTTTCCCTGTTCTCATCTATGTACTGGTATGCTTTCAGATAGTCCCCAAATGCAAAGTGGCTGGAGATGAGAGGGGACAGAACCACCTTTTTTTCATTCACAAGGCGGATTGCATCCAGGTAATCCTCGTTCCGGTACATCATACTGGTATTCAGGTCCAGTTCATGGTCATTGAGCACAGCCAGATCAATCTGCCCCAGGCCCGCGAACACCGCAACCAAAATAATTGTGCTTCCCTTGCGGGCATATTTAATCGCCTGCCCCATGGTAATGTTGTTGCCCGCACAATCATAGATGACGTCCGCTTTATCCGGCCCCAAGCTTTCTGTCATGGCCTCCCCGAAGTCTTTATTCCTGGTATTCACACAGAAGTCAACTCCGCACTCCTTTGCTTTTTCAAGGCGCAGGCCGCTGACATCCGTAATCATCACCTGCTCAGCTCCCAACCCCTTTGCTGCCTGTGCCACCAGTATCCCGATGGGTCCCGCTCCCAGCACTGCAATCTTTGCTCCCTTTACATCCCTGGCCTGCTTCACGGCGTGGACCGCAACAGCCAGAGGCTCTATCATAGCCCCCTCATCATAGCTCATGTCATCGGGAAGCAGGGTTACCTTTGCGGCATCCACGGCAAAATAGTGGGATGCGACACCCGTAGTCTGGAAACCCATCACCTTCAGATCCTCGCACAGATTATATTTGCCATGGCGGCACGGGTAGCATTGGCCGCACACCACCTGGGGCTGGATAGTCACCTTCTGCCCTGGCTTTAACCCGGTCACTGCCCGGCCAGCCTTCACCACCTCGCCTGAAACCTCATGTCCCTGGGTTACAGGATAGCTTGTAAACGGGTGTTCCCCATGATACACATGGATATCAGATCCGCAGATTCCTATTTTCATAATCTTTATAAGCACTTCCCTGTCACTGATTTCCGGTACCGGAACCTCATGAAACTCAATTTTACCTGGCTCTGTCATTACCTGCTGCAACATATCCCATCTCTCCTTTTTTCTTTTTATATAATCTTTTATAAAATGTTTTATTAAAGTAATTACATTATTGCACCGGTCTTTGCTTTTGTCAATATACCAATTGCATTTTCATCAATTTGATTATTTTTTTGTTATCTTTTTATGCAGTTTGCACAGAAGCCCTGGAAGCAATGCAAAAATGCGGTCCCTGTGCTTGAACAGAAACCGCATCCTATATCCGTTTTATATTATTGTCCGAAAATACTCATCCATGAATGTCATGGCAATCCCTACTGCAGACGCCTCCTTTTCATAGCGGCAGTTTCTCAGATAAAGGGTATCATTATCAAACTTATTATTAACCATTACCTTCCTGCCAAGCTGTGACATATAAGGCTTCAGATAGCCGCCCACATAGCCGCCCAGCACGATGTCGCAGTCAAAACACATCCTTAGATTGGTAATGACAATGGACAGATCCTCCAGATATGTGTCCCAGACCGCCATGGCATCCCGCTCTTTCTTCTCTACCAGCCGGAAAAACTCCGCCAGGCCCCCATCCTCCCCCGCAAAAGAGGACAATACCCCGGCGGAACAATAAGGATCCGCACATCCGCGCTTACCGCAGTAGCACTGCTTTCCCTCCGGATATATAATCATGTGCCCAAACTCCGCGCTGCGGAAATGGTCTCCCCCGTAAATATCATTGTCCAGGTAGATGGAACCGCCCACCGTGTTGCTGAGAGAGAGGTAAACAGCATTCCTGTCCGTACCCTGAAGCTCCGCGACCGCAGCGCTGTTTGCATCATTTTCAAAATGTACCGGATATGGGATCAGTCTGCTTATGACCTCCAGGTTGATATCGCTGACCTGGAGAATATGGGAGCGTATCAGCCGGCTGTTTTCCCTATCCACAATACCCGGCAGTGAAATGCCCACTCCCAGTATTTTCTTTTTGTCCACCCGGCTCTCATCCAGGAACTGCTCCAACTCCGCCGCCAGGTCCTCATAATACTCCGCAGTGTTCTCAAACCGCCTGCGAAACCGCCTGCTGTGAACCATATCCCCCTTAAGGTCAATGATCACAACACTTATATGATTGGCCGTGATATCAACCCCTGCAGCGTACCTCACATTTTTCACAACAGACAATGCCTTGGCCTTGCGCCCGCCCGTGGATTCATACTCTCCCACCTCCTCCACGATTCCGGCCTCCTGAAGTTCCTTCACATTCTGGAGCACGGTGGGCATACTGAGTCCCAGTTCAATGGCCAGCTCCGGCTTGGATATCTGCTTTCTGTGGAGGATATGGCTGGCAATCCTAGCCTTGTTCTGACGTTTCTTTTCCAATGCTCTTTCATTTATCTTCATAATAGGACATCCTACTTTCATAAACTCTTTTCTAAAAGTAATCATACATCTAAAAGAAGCATATGACAAGAGGGAAATCCGGAATACTTAATTATAAATTGGAACCATAATCCAGGGCGACACACTGGCCCGTTATCGGGGCCGCCTTCTGCCTTGATTTTTTCTGCTACGATCTTTAGCTGTTCCCCGCGGCGGGCGGTAATAACTACGTCAGCCCCTTCCCGTGCAAATAACATCGCCGTTGCTTCCCCTACGCCTGAATTACCTCCTGTAATCAATGCTGTTTTTCCTTTTAGCCGTTTCATCTAAAATGTCCTCCTTCATGTGAAATTCTTCAATCATCTGCCCGGCGCAACCTTGTTCATAATAGTTAGTTTCAACAATTATACTGCGTACCGCCTTAAAATTCAATTATGTACCGGTATTTATTTCAATTTTCAATTAGCTCCCGGTCTATATCCAGTTTGACAAAAATATCCCCCGGCCTGGTCATATCCGGGCTGGGGGACATTCTGATTTTGTGGAACCATGTTCCTATGTTTACTTGGTTTTATATTTACTTGGTTTTAATATTCATTCACCTGCAATCAGCAGCCGGATGGGGGCTGAATTCCTCAGCTCTTCCTCCGCAATCCCATGCTGTTCCAGATAATGGATTCCGTAAGGCTGCTCCTCCTGAATATACGTTTTAACGGCTGCCACACACTGCTCTGTCTTATTTTCTTTCATAAACTGTATCATTGAGGCAGTGAAATCAACACCTCTTTGAATCATGGCTGATTCTTCCCCTCTGGATATCCTCAGGGGATATCCCCAAAGGAATAAACCGTATACCGTTCCGTAGATTTGCCTGACCACCTGTATACGGCTGTATCTGGAGATATAATACAGATATGTGTCGATTGACAGCCTGCCCCGACCGAAACAGCGGTTCTCCTCAAACCGGCTTATCAGCTCTTCCCTCTCCTCAGGAAGAAGATGTTCAAAAAAGTGATATGACACTTCCTCACAGGTATGTATAAGCAGTTCCAGGGACTGGACAAGATAGGAGAGGTTACGGCGTATGACAGGGCTTGTAAAATCGGGACTGCTGCATTCACCGGTGGATAAAATGCGGGTTCCTTTTCCGTTGATGGACTCTGCGGCTCCTATCCGGTTCAGCATACTGATTGTCCTGCGCGCTGTGCTGACCGATACCCCGAACCGTTCTGCCATTTTTTCATAAGACGGCAGGAACTCCTTATTGCGGTATTCCCCCATATATATCTCATGAAGCAGACGGTAGGACAGGTCATAGCAAACCTGCGGATGGCCGTTATAAATCCGCCAGACAAACGAAATCTGTTCCCGGTCCGGTATCCTCCTGATTAGAGGTTCCATGTTCACAATCAGCCTGTCCATCACGCTTTTTTGATGATGAAGCAGTATGCTCCTGACCTTATCCCAGGAGCCTTCCTTTACCAGCTGGACCAGATGCCCCAACTGCTGCCGGCCAAGCTCCGGGTCATATCCATAGGGACGAAAACCGGATTTTGCAAATGGATATCCCAAAAACAGGGATGTCTCCCAATAGAGATTCATGAGCAGCGAATTTCGGACTTTCTGCATGGTAAAACTATAAAGCAGAATCACGTCATCCGCATCCGCACGTTCCACTAACTGTGTGATATAAGAAATATCCTTCTCATCCATACGGCGAAATCCCTCAATCATAAACGGCACATAAAACCACTTTGAGGTCCGGTAGATGTCAAGATAAGAGGTCCATCTCTGCGAAAAATAATCAATGACAACATCCCTGCGCTCCTGCTCCGTCTGTTTATAAATCACTTTTGATATCCGGCCGTTTTTCATGTCTATATAACCGTCTGCACGCAGCCGCCGCAGTGCAGTCCATATGGGATGCGCGGATACATTAAACAGGCGGCAGAATACATCCACCGTAGGCAGACTGTCACCATATTGATAGTATCCGAACCTAAACCTGTTAAGAAGATAATCGTAGATTAAATTTGATAACTGATGCTCATATTCCAAGACGCTCTCCCTCCTTAGATATTTATTTTATCAGCTCATAGAAGAAATTTCCATCAAATATTCACTTTTATTTCGTATGAATATGAATGGACTGCATATACTATGGCCAATAGGAGGTGCGTCTCATGGATTTAAACGAAACAATTTGCTTTTGTAATGATGTCACAATCGGCATGATTAAAGATGCCGTGGATTCCGGGGCCAAAACCCTGGAGGATGTACAGGCGCAAACAGGCGCCGGTACCGTGTGCGGAGGGTGTCTGGACAACATCCAGGCTGTCATTGATGAATTAACTGCGTCTGAATAATATTTATTCAAAGGCCGGAACAAACCGTCATTCATGGAGCCGGCTTGTTTTCCTTCCCTCTTCAATCTCTTTATTGCACTCTTGGTCTATTTTCCGGGCAGCCTCTTTTGGAGTCAGTTCTCCTTTCAGCAAATCATGGATGGACGTCCAAAACACTGCGCGGACACCGCGCCAGTTCGGATTATTCATAGTAAAATCCACCACATTCTCACCGTTGGCGTAAAATTCATCCAACATGGGAATTTCGCTTTTGTATTTTTCCGCCGTCTTATTACTTGCCGGTATACCGCCTGCCGAGTAATCCAGCCACTGCTCCGTCTCATAGATGTACTTCAGGAAATCCTTGGCAGCAGCCACCCTGGCATCATCCCCGTTATCAAATACCTGAAAACCGATTAAAAAAGAAGTGGCGTATCCACCGCCGCCGTCACTGGGAAAATTCACATAGCCAGTGTCAATTCCATCGTACCGTAGAAGGGCATTATTAGTCATATAAATGGCTAACTGGCCATTGGCAAATAATTTTGAGCAATCCATAATTTCAAGATTTTCAGAATGGGCCGGATACCAGCCTTTGTCCACTCCCTCAGATAGCCACTGCAATCCGGCAATTCCCTCCGGCGTATCCAGATGAAAACTGCCGTCCTGCTGAAAGAAGGTACTGCCATGGCTGCGCAGCAATGTCATGATATGGGTATCCCCCTGTTCATTTTTCCCATACATCATTATGGGAAAAGAACTCACGGAACGGTTGGCAGCCAGTGCGTCCAGAATCTTCTCCCATTCCTCCAGTGTCCAGTTTTGAATGACCGGTTCATGGCTCACATAGGAATCCAGACCGGCCTGACGGAACATGTCCTTGTTGTAAGCAAGAATATTCTGGTTGCTCGTAAAGGGCATCATATAAGTCTTTCCGTTTGTCCGGCTCATTGTCCACATGGAATCCGGAATATCCTCTTTGACTGAATCGGAAATAATATCATCCAGAGGCACCACGCGTCCGGTATGTACATACCCGGCCATATTAAAATAGCCCTCATAAAGGATATCTGCAGCATCCTCCGTATCAAAACAATCTGTGATATAGGCATCTTCATCTGTAAGGGCAAAGACAACCGTGTCAATCGTTACATTTGGATGCTCCTTCCTATAAGCAGCCGCCATTTTTTCTAAAAATCCGGCTGCGCTTGATATATCCGGATCTGCGGGCGTCTGATGTGTAAGCGTCGGCACCTTTAAGGTCAGATGCACTGTCCGGCTTTCTGTCTCATGTTTTACAGCGTTACACCCCGTCAGAAGGATGGCGGCCGTAATGAGGGCCACGATGCCCCTCACTTTTCCAAACCTCATATACTCTCCCCCCGTTTTATATTACCTCATTATTTTTCTCATCTTTTGTAAGAGCAGCTTCACATCAATGGGTTTTGGCAGAAAATCATTCATACCGCTTTCCAGGGCCCGCACCTGGTCCTCTTTAAACGCATTTGCCGTACAGGCAAAAATCATAACCTGCCCCGCATCTGCGCGCTTCATTCTGCGGATGATCCTGGTTGCTTCATATCCATCCATAAGCGGCATCTGGACATCCATCAGGATAACATCATATCCGCCAACAGCAGATTTTTGGAATGCATCCACTGCCTCTCTTCCGTTCTTCACATGTGTAACCTCAAAATCCTGCATTCTCAATATCTCAGTAAGGATTTCCGCATTCAGTTCATTATCCTCCGCCAGCAGTATATTCAGATTACCCGTCTTTCCGGCTCCATTTTCAGCAGCCGGCAGTTCGGCTTCTTCCATGGAGGACGCTTCATCTGTGATGACCGCAGGGAATTCGATGGTAAAGGTGCTGCCGCTTCCCAGCCTGCTTTCCACCCGGATATCCCCATGCATCTGTTTCATCAGCATATAACTGATGGCCATTCCCAGACCGGTCCCCTTCTGGCTTTCGGATTTTTTTCTGCCCTCCTGCGTAAAGGAGTTAAATATCACTTTCTGAAACTCCTCGCTGATTCCAATGCCTGTATCGGTGATCCGCACAATTGTCCGCACTTCGTCCGTCCCCGACACTTCCTGGCCGGCATCCAGCCGGATGCTTCCGCCCTCAGGAGTAAACTTGACCGCATTGCTGAGGATATTCATAAGGACCTGTTTTATACGCAGTTCATCGCCTATATTATTAACTGCTTTTAAATCTTTATGGATTTCTAATTGTATCCCGTGGTTTGATATATTCTCTCTCTGCATGGACAGCACATTGTCCAGCATCTGTTCCAGACAGAAGGGGGCGTCCGACATTTCAAAATGTCCTGACTGCAGTTTTGACATATCCAATATGTCATTAACCAGCGAGAGAAGATACCGGGCCGTATCCGCTGATTTTTCGATATAGCCCATAAGCTGCTTTCTGTTGTCAATATTGGCCTTCATTAAATGATTAAGGCCCACCAGACCGTTTAAGGGTGTGCGGATTTCATGGCTCATGCCGGACAGGAAGTCACTTTTTGCCTGAATCTCCGCCTTAGACCTTATAGCGGCAATGGACTGGCGGTAAATCAGCCGGACCAATGCAAAAAAGATGACAGCCACAATACCTGCCATGACCGTGGCCATCATAATCAGTTCCTGGCTCTGTTCCTTAAACACTTCCCCCGACAGATCCATAATAAAAAGCCAGTCCGCTTTATCAAGAGGAATCACAGTCAGAATCCTGCTGTCTCCCTCCTGCGTTTCATAGGACATGGTAAAGCCGTCTTTCCTGGTAAGAAGCGCCTTCACGTCATCAACTGTCCGGCCGCCGGCAATCACTCCGTCTGACAACTGTTCAAAGAAGTTTCCCTGTTTCCCCATGGAAGAAACCCGGTTAATATTGACAATATAGTTTCCCTCATAATCTATGACACTGCTGTACCCGCGTCCGTCATAGCTGTCTATCTTAAGGCTGTTCTGTATTACATTGATCTCACTCTGAACCACAATTCCCACATAGGTCACCCCGTCTATCTGAAGGTCATCAATTCCAATGCCAAACATCAGGGCTTCCCTCTGGGATTCAACATGTTTGCTGCGCCTGCCGTTTGTCCGATGTGCAAACCGTTTGGGATGGTCCCGGAAACACTGGAGTATCTCCTCATCTGCGTCTGAAATGATAAAGGAAGCCGTATACATCGTTCCATTGTCATCCAGCAGATAAATCTCATCAAAGTCCAGGGATGTCTTTTCAAGGTTCAAACGGATCTGGGTATCCTCTGTGGTTCTGCAGTCATATAAACGAAGCCGCTCCACAACCGCGTCCATCTCCTGCCAGACATTGTCCAGGTAGTTTTCAATGGCTTTGCTGTCATGGCTTGACAATTCCTTCATATGTGCAATGTTGGTATCGGCTACGGTCTGATTCAAATTAACAATATATGTGTATATGGTTCCGGCCACTATTAAAAAGGCAATGAGGATAAAAATATAAATCCTCTTTTTCCGGGTCACTCCCTTACCATCCATTCAATCCTCCCTCTGCACGTCCCCAGATAAAGCTTATCCATAAAGGAATGCCCAGAGCCAACCTTGTTCATATTAGTTAATTTTAATTATAATCCGAATTAACCTAAAATACAATACCGCAAACTGGCGGTTAAGGATAAGGTTAAGACAAGTGCCTTATATCCTGTTTGGGAGGTAATGATATGGAAAAAATAAAGAGACTGGCAGATGCAGAGTTTGAGATTATGAAGGTGGTATGGACAAACGAACCACCTGTGACAACAACCAGTTTGATGGTCATACGAGATGAGTCCGGACAAATTACTTCTGTCGCAAATCTTATAGAGGAACAGGCACAGAAATACGATGCCCAGGAAAGGCCGGATATACTTTACCCGGCCATCGCAGCGTCATTCACGCCCTATTCAAGATTCCCGCTGACTATGATGACATGTTCCCAGAACATATCATCGCCGTCATAATGGATTTCTCATTCCCCATCCGCGCGGCACACAGTTCGCTGACAGACAACCGTCTTGCAAAATCTACCTCTATTATCTCCGGTTCATCCTCCCCGCTGTCATCCAGCCAGTCATTGGCCGTATCCGTCAGTACGAAGGCCGCAAAAGCTCATTCCCATACCTCCTTGGACCACACCTACCGGCGCAATGAAGGAAACAGCAGAGGAAGCAGTCATGCACACCAGGGACCTGTACCAGGCATATGACGGCAAAGGGGGCGGCAGAATCTCTATCTGGTTTGCCATCCGCCAGGTCATGACCTGTTCAAGGGATCTGCTCGCCATGGTAAGGGATGCTGCTGAACTTAACACCGGAATTCATGCCCATCTGTGTGAGCACAAGGATGAGGTCAGCTTCTGCCTTCAAAATTACCATCTGCGCCCGGCCCAGTTTCTGGAGTCCATGGGTGTGCTCGGCCCCAATCTTCTGACCGCCGTAATCCATTGTCCCAGAGCCAATCTGTCCAATCATGGATTTCCAAAAACTCCGCAGATTCTTCAGGCAGGCCTAAATGTGGGCCTTGGCTGTGATGGCGCAGCCCCGTCCAACCTGGACCTGTTTGATGAAATGAAGGCGCTGCGCTACAGCATGATAGCATACTGGGGGCTCCCATCCTTTAACCCTGTAGTCATGACCTGTCCCACGCTTCTTAAAATGGCCGCCTGGGGAGGCGCCAACGCCATTGGCAAAGGCGATATCCTGGGAGCTGTGGAAGAAGGCAGGAAAGCAGATGTCATCCTTTTAAACATCGACCAGCCCCATCTGACCCCCACCCAGAACCTAATCAACACCATAGTGGAGGCCGCCAATGGACATGATGTGACGGATTCCATTATCAATGGTAAGATTGTCATGAAAAATCGGGAAATACTGACTCTGGACGAGGAGAAGATACGCAGGGAAGCCCAGATACATATGGAAGAGATAATAAAACGCGCTTATTAAGTTTTCCCCGACGCCCAAACTGCTGTGTCAAAACAAGTATTTGTAGATAACCCCTCCTTTTCATGCTATACTAATTCACATATAATAATTGACATAAAGTGAGGTGGCGCGCATGAAAGGCAGTATGGAACGGTATCAGGTAGTCTTCAGCGTTTTAAAAACTCAAATTCAGTTTGGATTCTATAGGTTTGGTGATGTTCTGCCTTCCATCGAAAACGCAGCCGCTGATTTCTTTGTCTCCGTTGATACAATGCGCGCGGCCTATCAGCAGCTGCAGCGGGAAGGCCTGGTCACCATTTCCACAAATGTAGGGACCACGGTAGTCAGGAATTACGGTCAAAAGGAAATAGAACAGAATATCCAGATGTTTTATGCGCAGAAGAAAAACATTCTGATTGATTTAAGTAAATCACTGCGCCCCCTCTTGGGCCATGCCCAATGGATTGGTTTTCAAAATGTTTCTGCTGAGACCTACGGCAATATCCGCCAGCTTGAATCCAGTCATATACGGTTCCAGACAAACATGTTTGAACATGTGGTTCAGGCTTACACCGCGTTAGGAAACAATCTGCTTTTACGGCTTGTCTGGCAAATTTTCATGTTCTGTGAGATCCCCTTTTTTGCTATGCCGGATAATCCGTGGCGTACCTTTATAATCAAAGAATTTTACCCGCGCTCTCTGGATTACTGTATCAATCAGGACTGGGATTCCCTCCTGGAACTGGTTTACGCTTCCCAGGACAGCTTATCCCAGGTATTGTGCCGGTTTTATGATGAAAAAATCACGATTTCTCCGCCGGAACAGGAAGATGCATTTCAGTGGAATTCTTATAATAAGGCATCTCAGATCTGCTATTCGCTGGCTATGGATTTGCTTATTTCAATCAACAATGGCACATACCCTGCCGGCACGCTCCTTCCTTCGCTTAGCAGATTGGCCCATGAAAAAAATGTCTCAGTGAGCACAGTCCGCAGAGCGCTTTCCCTGTTAAACGGCGTTGGTGCAACAAAATCTGCCAAACGGATTGGCACAAGGGTCCTCCCTTCACATGAGATAGTTAAAAACTGCGACCTTAAAAACCCAGGGGTCCGCAAACGGATCCTGGATATGGCACAGAGCCTGCAGTTTCTCACCTTATCCTGCCGGGACGTTGCCGAAGGCACCATACAGGCCCTGGAAGAGGACGGCCTGCAGACATGCAGACAGCGCCTGACTGCTCTAAAGGATCGCAGGCGGTATGATCTAATCGGCTACTCCGCACTGGATCTTCTTAAATGTTTTGCCCCTTATAAGGCTATTCGTACTGTCTACAAAGAGCTGCTTCAGATGCTCTTTTGGGGATACTCCCTGAGAGATATTTGGAAAACAGATGAGAGCAGAACCCCCTACTATCTTTCCTGTTTTGATGAGTTTGACCTTTTTCTGGCCCAAAAGGATGCCGTGCGTTTTTCCGGGAAGTTAGAGGAGCTAATGGTCCGGGAGTTTCATTTTACAATCGAGATTATGATTTCCCAGGGAATCCATGAAGCTGAAACGCTTTTGGTTTCCGGTATCTGATGAAAACGTCAAAACGAAATTGCAGACAATACGCCTGCAAGCACATCCATATCAATGGGCTTGCCCACATGTGCATTCATACCGGATTCCAGCGCCGCATGCACATCGTCCGAAAATGTGTTGGCGGACATGGCTATTATCGGAATACTGCCGGCCTGCGGATGAGTGGATTTGCGGATATGCCTGGCAGCTTCGTATCCGTTCATAACCGGCATCTGGATATCCATGAATATGGCATCGAAATACCCCGGCTCCTTTTCTTCAAAGGCCTTTACCCCCTCTGCTCCGTTTGGCGCGCATTCAACAGCCGCTCCGGATACCTCCAGCAGTTGAGAAGCAATCTCACAGTTTAATTCATTATCCTCCACCAGAAGAAAACGCCTGCCTTTGAAAATATTCCGGGAATCCTGAGCGTCAGTCCGGTCACACAGCTCGTCATCCGCTTCCATGGAAAGGGTAAGCTCTACCTCCACGGTAAATACAGACCCTTCCCCCAAATGGCTTTCCACAAATATCTGGCCGCCCATTACCGATATAATATTTTTAGAGATGACAAGCCCCAGTCCGGTCCCCTCCGTCTGGTTCTGGTACCGGCTTTTTTCCCTTTCAAAGGGCAGAAAAAGTTTCGGCAGAAATTCAGGGCTGATGCCAATGCCTGTATCGGCTACTGTAATCCGGTACATGGCATGGCCCGAATGCTTCTGGGGCAGTTCTTTAACCGTTAACGTGATGGTTCCATTTTCAGGTGTAAACTTGCCTGCATTGGAAAGCAGGTTTAACAAAACCTGGTTCAGACGCAGGGAATCGCCCAGCAGATATTCATGGCGGATATTTTTTATATCGGTCACAAAGACCTGATTTTTTGCCTGGTACTGCGGCTGGACAATCGCTATATTTCGTTGAATCAGTTCTGTAAGTGAAAATGCTTCTGATGTGAGGATCAGCCTGCCGCTTTCAATTTTTGACATATCCAGGACATCGTTAATCAACTCTAATAAATGCTTTGAAGAAATTCCTATCTTATACAGACAGTCCTTTACCTTTTCACGGTCCTCAATGTGGATTTCCGCCAGCTTTGTCATTCCCACGATTGCATTCATAGGTGTCCGTATATCATGAGACATGTTGGACAGGAACATGCTTTTGGATGCATTGGCATGTTCGGCAGCGGCAACCGCGGCATTTAAATTTTCCCGTATCTGTCTGTCCTGGGTTACATCTGTGACGGCAAATATGTACTTTAGTTCGCCCAGCAGTTTTACAGGCAAGGCAGCAATTTGAATCCACATCTGTCTGGACAGCAGATCGTTATAGACCGGTATTGTTTTTACTGTTTTCTCATCAACCTTCTCCTTTAAGGCACTGCACAGTGTCTTATAAAAGCTGCTGTCCTCCCCGCCCCAATCTTTTTCAAGATTCTGCGGTTTGATACCCAGTATCTTCTCTGCATTTTCAAATGCATACTCCACCTGGCCGGTATGCCCGTCCACTATAAAAATAGCCGTGTCAATGTTCTGGGCAATCGCCTCATTGATATTTTGAACGTACCGTTCGTAGTCCCTTCTTTTTTTATTGCGCAAAAGAAAAACAACAGAAACAGCGGCAACAGAAAACGCGATTGCCGTGGTTATGATAAAAGCCATTTTTATGGTGTGCATGATAATCGCCATACCGTCTTTTTCCACCATGCTCAGGGGAATAACCGATACATAATACCAGTTCTCCTTCTGCATAAGAGGCATAAAGGTAAGAAACTGTTTCTCTCCTTCAAAGTCAAATACCGCCGTACCGCTGGCCCGGGACTGCAGGGCATCTGAAAACTGCCGGATGGAGTTCTCATCATTTCCCCCATCCTTTAAGACATCCTGAATCGTACTGTATATCTGGAGATAGCTGAAGCGCACCGGAGCCAGTACAATAGAACCGTCATCCCCCAGCACATAGCTGTAACCGGCATCATTGTATGTGGAACCGTGGTAAGCATTTTGCAGCAATTCCACAGGATATGCTTCATAGAGGCCGCCCGCCACCTTGCCGTCTTTATAGACCGGCGTCTGAAACATGATCTGCCGTCTTCCTAATTCCCCCAGAAATACATCCGAAATTCCCTCTTTTCCCTGCAGCGCTTCGGCGAACAGTTCCTTCTTATCCGCAAAGTTCTTATCCATTTCCCCTGTGTCCAGGTAGGTTCCATTCTCATCAATAATCCACATGCGGGCTGCCCCGTGCTTATCTTTATAATCTTCCAGCAATTCCGGACGGGAAAACATATCGTCAAACGTCCCAAGGGCAGCAGCAAAAGACTGAAGTGACAGCATTTCTGAACGTATCTTTTCATCCAGAAACTGTGCTTTGCTGACTGTCAGCTCCGTTATACTCTTGGTCGTTGTATTCCGCACCAGTTTTCGGACAGACTGTACGCTCATAAGGCTTACAGCCGTCATAGCTCCAATGGCCAGTAAGAGACAGAAGCAGCTTATATAAATCAGATATTTATAAGTTTTTCTTCCTTCTTTTATTTTCAAGGGTATTTCTCCTGTTTATCATATCCGGAAATCTGTTCCAGCTGGATTTTATTGTATTCCTCTGCAGCCTCCTCGGCAGTCATTCCATTAAACATTTCAAGACATAACTCCCGCACAACATCCCAACTGCCGAACTTCAAGTGCATATCCTCTGCCGGAATCCTGATTCCTGATTCATATGTTTCATATGCAGGCCGCATCTTCTCATTGCTCAACGTAAAATCCGAGCTTTTATAAACGGGCAGAATAATCGTCCCATTTTTCATGCTCTCTTTATAATACTCGCTGGACAGATATGACACAAACTCCATGGCCTCGTCCAGGTTTTCACTGTGGGGATTAACGCAGAGACGGGAAACCGCGGTAGTCAGCAATGCCGTTCCCCCCGGAACCGGGATTCCCTGTACATGATAATCGGGCTGGGGATTTGCCTCTTCCACCAAAGGAATGTATTCCAGGGGCCCAAAATAAAATGCGGTCCTGCCGGAAACAAAATCAGATATATCCTGCTCCCCCGCGCGCAGTGCATCTGCAATGTCTCCGTCCACTCCGTCACCATACCAGCTATTCTCCACAGCAGTTTGAAAAGCCTTAAATCCTTCCACCATATAATCTCCGATCAGCGCCTCTCCGGAATTCAGCAATTCAAGCTGGTTTTGAAAATCCGGGGCGCCATAGAGTTTATATAATCCGCCGGCAATTGTGGGAACGGCCGTGGCATGCCAGCGGCTGAGGCTGATCGGCGTCCCGCCAAGGGCCTTTATCTCAGTGCAGCAGGACTTAAATTCTTCCAGATTATCCGGCGCCTCCAGTCCATACCCAGCTAACACATCCATATTGACAAATAGTGCATATGCCGTCATATTCATTGGAATGCAATATACCGTATCCCCGATAACCGCCTCCTCCCTGGCACTGTCATTTAGCTTTTCAAACGCTTCCAGAGAAGACAGGTCGTAAAAATGCCCATTATGTGCAAGTGTCTTTACGCTGTCCTCATTGACGATAAAGATATCATCGCCCTTTCCGGTTTTTAACCGTTCCTCGAGATACTCATTATAGCCGTCTGCGGTCGCAATGCCTTCAAATACCACATGCACTTCATGGCTTTTATTGTATCTGTCAATTAATCTTCTGTATGATACGGCTCCGCTGGATTTCCCTTCCACAGGCGCAAAGAAGGTCAGGGTCTTTCCCTGAGACAGCTGGCTTTTAGACATCGGCTCCGCAATATTCACTTCATTCCCGGAACCAGGGGAATGGTGACAGCCGCTTAAGCTCCAAATGCAGAGAACCAGCACTGCAAAAAAAATGTTATAACTGCGTTTTATCATATACCAGTTCTCCTTATACCATCAGCTTATCCAATGTTTTCAAAAGAGCGGGCATATCAATCGGCTTCGCCACATGCGCATCCATACCTGCCTTCATAGCCTCCTGTATATCCTCCGCAAACGCATTGGCCGTCATGGCAATGATGGGGATATGACGGCCTGTTTCCTGTTCCAGATTCCGAATGGCACGGGCCGCCTCATAACCATTCATCTCCGGCATCTGAATATCCATCAGTACAGCGTCATAGGTGCCGTAAGCTGCTCTCCGGAATTCGTGCAGCACCTGGACGCCGTTTGTTTTCACAACGGTTCTTATGCCCTGCAGCAATAACAGCTCGCTAAGTACTTCCGCATTAATCTCATTATCTTCTGCCACCAGCAGACAGCGGTCTGCAAGCCTGTTTTCCCCGGAAATTGCCGGAGATACCATTGTCTTTGCAGTTTTCCCCTTATTGTCTTCCAATGCAATTTTGTACTCCAGCTCCACTCTGAACGCAGTGCCTTCCCGTTCCCGGCTCTCCACATACAGTTTACCGCCCATTAGCTCTATCAGTCCCTTTGTTATGCTGAGTCCGAGTCCGCTGCCCTCTACACGCTGCGTATTCCGGTTCCGCGTAAAGGGTTCAAACAGATGGGACAAAAACGACTCAGGCATACCGATTCCTGTATCGCGGATCGTGAAGCAGTACCGGACATATTCCGTCCCCCTGGCAGGCGGTATTTCCTCGGTCAAGAATGTTACCGTCCCTCCCTCAGGCGTAAATTTAACTGCGTTCCCCAGAATGTTAATTAATATCTGGTTAATACGAAGGGCATCCCCGTAAAAGTCCGGATGTATTATATTGGAAGTCCGCACATCAAATTGCAGCCCTGCCTCCTGGGCCTGCTGTCCCATCATAGAGGCCAGTTGTTCCAGCAGACTTAAGAGGCATACATTGTCATAATTTAACGTAATTTTGGACTGCTCGATTTTACTCATATCCAGGATATCATTGATCAGGCTCAGCAGGTGACGGGAAGATAAGGTGATTTTCTGAAGACAATTTTCCACCTTCTCCCGCTGGTCTATATGTGCCCTGGCCAGGGTCGTCATGCCCATAATCGCATTCATCGGCGTCCGGATATCGTGGCTCATGGAGGAGAGGAAATCGCTTTTGGCCCGATTGGCCTCCTCAGCCAGCGCCAGCGCCCGCTCCAACGTTTCCTTGCTCCGGCGCTCCGCAGTCATTGTCTCTGTCACATCCTGGCGCACAATACAGATCATCTTATGGTCCCTGTCCCCCCAGAGTATATTAATCTGCTTATACCGCCTCTGGTTCTCCTCCAAACAGGGAAGGACAAAATCATATCCCCCCGGCCTTTCCTCCAGGCGGGCGAGCATGTTATTTAATCCGAAACAGCGTTTAACCTCCTCTGCGCCTCCTTCCGGAATGTATTTTTTACTGATATCCTCAAGCCAGCTGTCAATGCTGGTCTGCCCGGGTTCCAGGACCTGAAGCACCGCCTGATGCGTATACAGGGTAATATTCCGGCTTCCCAGGTGAATGATTCCCAGCATCTCAAAGGTATAGGCCACCACATTCAAAAGCCCCTGCTGTTCCCTTACGGAATCCGTAATATCCGCTCTGGCCAGACAGACCCGGCCCAGCCGCAGGTCCGCGGCGGAAACAGTCAGCTTCTTTGTCTGGATTTCTCCTGCCCCGCCCATTATGGAATAAGAAAACGAATAGGGGTCCTCCTGCCTGAGCCGCTCCAGTATATATTGCGGCTCCAGCATTTTTATTATACGCTGCCTGTCCTTTGGAACCAGCTGCCGTTCCATCATGTATGCCAGACGATCGGAGTGGCGTCCTGATTTTGCGGAGGTGTCGTCTTTTTCAAGTCCCCCGCTTATAATTGTACAGGAGTCATTCAACAGATCCACATCCGCGATTAAATCATAGCCGGAAGTGGAGAGTTTCTGTAAATTCCGATCCGCAATGGTCTGCTCCGTTATATCATATACGGTCAGGATTCCGGTGATATCTCCCGTGTCAGGTTCTTCCACCAGGTTTACCTTAAATTTCACATAACGGCCTCTCACATCCTTTGGCAGTCTGATAAAGCAGTCCAGCTCCAGATCCCCTTCGCCAGCCTGAAAAGCAGCCCGGGCAGGCTCATTGAGAAAACGATTCAAATAAACCAGCCGCTCTTTTTCATCCAGAATCAGAGTGGATATACCGGTAAAAAATGCGTCCCTTTCGGCACCGAAGCATTCAAGAAGACCGGAATCCGTATAGTCGCTGATTTCCGTAATCTGGTTTCTGGTAACATTACAGTGTCCCACAATCAGGGCATTTGGACCCGGTGTCCGGTAATGCTGCAGAATCAGTTCTCTATATTGGCGGCGGATCTGCTCCTGCTCTTTAAGCTCCATGGTCAGATCGCGGTAGCTGGCATAGAGAATCATCTCTCCTTCCCCCCTCCGGAGAATGGAGGCCGTGTTCTTAATCCAGATATATTCCCCGTCCCCCCGTTTAATCCGGTATGTAAATTCCCGTTGGTCCTGGCCGCTGGCGGCAAAGTCGGATAATTCCGCGTTCAGCTGTTCCACATCCTCCGGATGTACAACTGCCATGCCGTCCTCGCCGTAAGATTTCCACACTTCTTCCATTGACATACCGCACAGCATGGCGTAACCGTCTGAAAAATACTCCGGCTTCTTATGTCCGTCCTTATCAATACGGACTACCGCCACACCTCCCGGCAGCTTTCTGACCAATATCTGAAAGTATTGCTCTATGTTTTCTTTCTCTTTCTGGGCCTTCACTTCCTCGGTGACATCCCGCACATATTTTAAATAAGCCGGAATACCATTCCAAAGGGTTTCCCGGAAACGGGTACTGTAAAAACGGCCGTTTTCATGGTAATCCATACGATGGGCGGCACCATCCGGCGCATGGCTCTTCAGCGTGCAGAATTCACATGGTTTGCTCTTTCCATACAGGGCCGTGTAGCATTTCTGCCCTATGCAATCCCCACTCCGGCAGAGCCCCCCGCTTGTTTCGCTGGTGTAAAACAATTCATAGGATTCCTTGTCAATGACATAGACACGGTCCGCAGTCTCATTGGCAATATTGCGGAACAGAATGGCATCTTCAGACATTCCGGTGAATACGGCATAAAACCGCATGGTTTCAGCTTTCGGTCCAATCCGCCGGCCGTTAATGTGAGTCCACACCAGATGCCCTTCCTTATGCCGGATCCGGCAGGAAACATCCATAACCAGTCCGCTCTCCACCGCACTGTACGCTGCCGAAAGCACTCTTCCCCGATCTGCCTCATATATCAAGTCAATGGTGTTCCCTTTTACCAGTTCATTGAATTCGTTTCTGGAATATCCTGAAAGGGCCAGCAGACCGTCAGAAACAAAGTCCGGCACTGCCTTTTTCCCTTGAAGCTCATAGCTGACGATTCCGCCCGGAATGGAATTAACCAGGTGTTCCATTTTCATCCGGGTGTCACTGAGCTCTGTTTCCAGACGGTACCGTTTACTGACATCACTGTAAACACTGTACAGGAGTTTGGAACCGTCTTCCTGCGGTATGACCGCACCATCAAGATGGATACAGTTATATAACTGCTTGTCGCTGTTCCAGATACGATAGTCAAAATTCACCCTGCCATTACATTGGATTGCCCGGCAAAGCTCTGCCCTCAGAGGTTCCAGTTCCTCCGGATAAATGCTCAGATACTCTGTTTTCTGCTTCACATAACGGACCTGTTCTTCTGTACATCCCATGATTTCATAAAAGGCAGGGTTGTGGAACACCGGGCGGAGGATTCCGTCCTGATATAGGTAAATACACAAACCACACGGAATACTGCACAGTGTCCGGTCCAGTTCTTCTGAACGGTTCCTGTATCGCTCCGTTTTCGTCTGATCCTCGGTTACATCCACAATATATTCAATATAGGCCGGTTCTCCCTCCCAATCAATCATCTTGCTGCTTATCTGGTAAATCCTCCGGGTAACCGGCTCCATATGATTGCGCACAGTGAACTCCAAAGAATTTTGTTCCTCATACTGGCAGAAGGGACATGGCTTCCCGTGTCCGGCCGCCTCGTAGCAGGTTATACCCGGACGGTAATCCTCCTTTATAAAGAGTTTACAGGCACGCTCATTGGCATAGAGCAGAGCGCGGCTTTTTGCCGAGCAAACGATGATGGAGGCCGGGGCGTTATTCAATACGGACGCCAACGTTTCAGATGACCTTTCATGAAATGGATTTTGAAACATACAATTATCCTCCTCCTCGGCCCGGACACCGCCTCATTTCCCTGTCTGTCAGAATCCCATCTTAAACCGGCTCACAAGTTCTTTCAACCTTTGCGCCTGCCCGCTGAGTTCCTCGCTTGCTGCTGCTGATTCTTCAGAGGTGGCCGAGTTATTCTGCACCACTCCGGAAATCTGTTCGATTTCCTGTGTGACTTGTGCAATAGAACCAGCCTGATGTTGGGCTGCCGCATCAATTTTATCTACCGTGTTCAGAACTTCATTCGTACTTTCTACGACATTATGAAGGGATTCTGCCGTAGTATTAGCAATTTTTCTCCCCTTTTCCACAGCCTCAACCGTACCGTCAATGAGCAGCGATGTACGTTTAACGGCTTCTGTTGATTTTCCGGCCAGTCTGCGGACCTCACCTGCAACCACGGCAAAGCCTTTTCCTGATTCCCCGGCGTGGGCGGCTTCCACCGCAGCATTGAGAGCCAGTATATTAGTCTGGAACGCTATCTCTTCAATCGTATTATTAATGGCCCTGATTTGTTCTGTCTTTTCACTGATTTCACCCACAGCCAGGAGCATCTCCTCCATCTGCCGGTTACTGACCTCCACCTGCTTCCCGGCTTTGGCAGTCAAACGGCGTGCGGCTTCCATATTGGCGGCTGTCTCCTGTACCTGGAATGATATCTCGTTTATGGCAGACGCAAGTTCCTCAATGGAACCAGCCTGCTCGGCTGCTCCCTCCGAAAGCATCTGGGCGCTGTCAGACACCTGGGCCGACCCGCTGAATACCTGATCGGCAGACAGGTTAATCTCATTAAGTGTATTTGACAGGCTTTTTCTGATATTTACCAGCGCACTTTTTATAGAACTATAATCACCCGTATATTCTGCCTGAGGGGTAACGGTAAAATCGCCATCACTCATCGCTCCCAGCTGTTGGTCGATATCCCGGATAACCGCTTTCATACTGCCGCTCATCTCCCGGAACATCTCGGCCAAAGTCCCCAGCTCATCGTTTGAATGATAGGCAATTTCAATATTTAAGTCCCCTGCCGCAAGTTTTTCCGCCGCCTCTGCAATCTGGGAAATCGGCCGCCTGACGGCTCTGGACAGCGCGGTGGTGATTCCCGCATACAGAACCACCATAACCACCAGCAGAAGGCTCATCATCGCCGTTGCATTCACTGATGATATACCTGCATCCTCATTAAATTCCAAAGCTTTGTTTAATGCAAAGTCCACAATTTCCTGGGAAATGTCTATGCCTGAATTCATCACCAGCCTGAAGTCAACATCCGCGCTGCGTTTGGCTTCCTCTATTTTTCCATCAGCAATCAGCTGTTTAATTTCCTTCCCCTTCACCTCAATTTCATCCAGGTTTTGGTACATATCCTGAATCAGCTGCTGGTCGCCAAGAAACCGTTTCTCCACAAGGGCAAGATTCCCTTTGGCCCTGCTGCCGGAGGCTAACACGGAATCCAGATAAGAGGGATCTTCATACAGCACCATTCCGCGTATTTCCCGTCCCATATTCTGGATTTCTTTCTGCAGCATAATACTCTGAGTTGACACGGTAAAAGGACTTTGATAGAGCTTGTTAACAAGCCCTCCAATATCATGCAGGTATACAATTGCAGTAATCATCATAGCAGCGGATATTGCCACCATAATTCCCAGCCCCAGGATTAATTTCTTCGACAGTTTCAGATTCTTTAACATTTACTTTATCCCCCTCCTGAACCATGTCGTGGCGCTTTCTCCCCCGCTGATTACCTGATTTTTTCTTTGTTCATATACCAATTAATTGAATCAAGTATAACAAATATCAGCAGATATATCAATCTTTAAAGACAATTCATTTCTGCTGCATTTCTGCTTTTGGATCCGCCCAGTATCCGACGCTTCCCACAGAACAGCGGAAACGTCCAACAGGGCGCAGGTGAGAAATGCACCTGCGCCCTGACGCGAACCTGTTATTTGATTATGAGCTTGAAAAGATAACATTGCCGGTATTAAGATATGCAGTAACCTCTGCCAGATTCGCATATCAGAGCCACCGGTTCCCCTTCCATGGAATCCAAATATATTTTTCCCTTTGCATAAGGGGGATAAGGGTACTGGTAAGGATGCCATTTCCCCTCCGGGCTGTTTTCAATGCACCGCATCAGCCGGTCTATGGTCTGTCGGGGAAAACACTGGCTGTGATGGGACGTCAGATAATAGTCAAAATCCAAATTCTTCACACATTTCAGTGTATTGTACTGTGTTTCAACCGTCATATGGTTTTGAAATATAAGGCACATAACAGGTGTAAGGGCATCCCCGGACAGCAGCAAACGGCGCTTCGGTATCCATACCCCCACCGACCCCTTTGAATGTCCTCTCAGCGGTATAATCCTGCACTCCATTTCTCCCAGATTGAATGTGTCAAAATCCAGCGCTTTCATATTATCCCACTGTCCAAGCAGTTCTGCGGTATAGGATTCCAGAATCACAAAATCATCCTGGTGCATGTAGACTGTGTCAAATTGGCTATTTCCCCCAATGTGGTCAAAATGCCCGTGGCTGTTTATCACAACAAGGGGAAGTCCTGTCAATTTGCGTACCATTCCATGAATATCATCCGTTCCTGAGCCTGTGTCAAAAACCAGGGCCTTTTCCTTACCCACAACAAGATTCACACAGCACCCCGCCCGGTCTGTCAAAACATACACATTATCACATATACAGGTAACTTCTGTCTTCTTCAACTGATACATAAAACGCTCCATATGCAGCACATGCAATCATGTATTCCTTGTACCTGAACGAATAAACCTTCAAAGGCAGTCTCCCGTCTTCGGATCCAGTCCTCCCCGGCCCGGTGTCTGACGTCACAGTCTCTGCCGCAAACCCGGTGCCCTTCAGTTTTAACACTGCCTCGCACTCTGTCCAGTATTTTGCAAACAGTTCCGGCTGTCCTGCTTCCCCGGTCCGCTCCAGCTGTTCCCGCTGTTCTGCTGTAAAGATCTTTTGCACCGTGGGCCAGTGGACGTCTTTTATCTGTTCAATGTCCACGCCTATGTCAATGTCAGCCGCGGCCAGAACTGTATATTCCCCGCTATGGGACAGATTAAAAAAACTATTTCCTGATTTCAGCACGGGTTTTCCATGCCCCAGCCTCACAAACTGTGCATCACTGCTGACATTCAGATACTTTTTCAGCAGAAAACCGGCTGCCAGTTCCTGGTCAGCCTCCTGCTTTTTCTTTATTCTCCGGTATTGTTGTACGTAATATTGGGGGATACCGTCCATTATTTTCTCTGCGTGCAATGCAATCCGCCCTGCATCTGCAATCCTTATCCTGACTAAATGCATAGACCCTCCTTACATGCCAGACACGATCCTGTCCTTGGTTCTTAAACGCTTCATCTGCCCGGAACGCCTCAACGCACCAGCCTGCGCACCAGCATTCTCTGGAACGCATCCACGCCAACACCAACGTAGAGCACGCCAGCCAGCATCGCTGCTCCAATCTGGATCGGCAGGGTCCCTATTTGGTTTACTTTCATGGGACCCATGATGGTCAGTCCGATGGCCCAGCCGCACAGCCAGGAGGGAGTGAATATTATCCCTGAAAATGTCTCCCCGATGATAACTGCCAGCCCTCCCAAAATAAATAGTGTGGCATACAGTTCCACATTGGGATTCCACTGCAGGGTTTCCATCACCCATACGGCAATATAAGCCCACAAATCGCCTAAGAGGAAACCCATGGAAATTTTTACGGTGTCCTGCCGTCTGTTCCCATTGGCCGTAAAAAGCCCGGCGCAGATCAGGGCCACCGAGCCGGTGCCGACTCCTATGAAGGGGGCCAGCACAGCCCAGATTGGGGGCATGAACGCTATAGCAAATGCCAGTGTCAGCATATTGACGGTCTTCCTTTGCTTCTCTTCCATTCCCTTTTTATCCTTGTTCTTCTCTTCCATATTCATTACTCCCAGTCAAAACCATCCCAGACAGGCGTTCCGGTATACGTCTTTAACTCCTCCTCGCCTTCCAGCACGCGGATGGCTCCGGCCGCCATGGCCTCCATCTCAAATTCGCCCGGATAGGCGGTCACAGGTGCGATGAAGGAACAGGCATCTGTTATCTGCTTTACAAGGTCCTGGTTATGTACCATGCCGCCTCCCAGAAGAATGCCGTCCACCTGCCCGTGAAGCACTGCCGCCATGGCGCCGATGCATTTTTCAATCTGGTAAATCATGCTGTCCCAGAGAAGTCCTGCATACCGGTCCCCTGCTTTGGCCCGCTCCGTCAGTTCAATGGCATCGGAAATCCCCATATGATTCACAAAACCGCCTGTCCTGGTACAGAGTTTTTTCACATCTTCCAGACCCGCCTGGTTCATTTTCATATATTCCAGAAGATTTGCCACGGAAATGCTTCCGCATCTGGTTGGGGCCATGGGGCCCTCGCCTCCCACAATATCATACCCGTCTATCATCCGTCCTTTTTCATGGGCGGATATGGAAATGCCGCCGCCTATATGGCATACCACATAGCTGCACTCCCCGTATGGTTTCCTCATCACGTTTTTGCTGTGCCGGATGGCGGTTTCCTTCAGGTTCAATGCATGGAGATGGATGATGCGGTGCACACCCCGGATACCTGTCATACGGGCAAGCTCCTGAAGCTCATCCACATCCGGCGGATTTACCACCATTGCTTTTGCACCGTAGGCCTGGGCAAACTCATGGGCCAGCTGTGAACCCAGGGCAGCAGGATGGATGACGCCGTTGGCGCATGTCCTGGCGTGCTCCAGCATCAGGTCCGTCACCCCGTAGGTTCCGCCTTCCATAGCAATCAGGCCTCCGCCCCGTCCCACGAATACGTCCACTTCCTCAAGTCTTATGCCGGCTTCCTTTAAAAGGGTTAAAACCGTGTCTCTGCGGTAGGGCAGCTGCTCTGACATGGATGCATACTGTTCCAGCTCTTTGGCCTCATGGGAGACAGTCTGGGAATACAGGCATTCCTCCCCCTGAAACAGGGCAACCTTGGTCGAGGTGGAGCCCGGGTTGATGGTCAGTACTTTATACGGTTTCATGCTGGTTCCTCCTGCTTTTTACTGCCCGCGGCCCTTACCGCGCTGATTACTATATTCCCCTTAATCTCGGATACAGGGGCGCCTCTGGAGCAGTCGCACACCACTTTGTTGAACCCCTGGAGCATTGGGCCGTAGGCATCTGCGTGGCCGAACTGCTGTATCAGCTTTACACCTACATTGCCCACATTCAAATCCGGCCAGATAATCACATTGGCTTTTCCCGCAACCCTGCTTTCCCTGTGCACCTTTTTAGCGGCCACTGCCGGGGACACCGCCGCGTCAAATTGGAATTCGCCGTCAATGGCAAGCTCCGGCCTCAATTCATTGGCAATCCTGACCGCCTCCGTCACTTTATCCACCAGCTCCCCCTGTCCGCTTCCCAGGGTGGAATAGCTGACCATGGCGCATCTCGGCTCCCAGCCCAGAAGTTCCCTGACCGTGTCGCAGGCAGAGACAGCGATTCCGGCCAGCTGACCGGAATCCGGGTTGGCGCACACAGCGCTGTCGCCGATTGCAAGAAGGCTTCCTTCACTTCCCTTAAACTCCGGAATATCGCATAATCCGATGCTTGAGATGGTGCTGATCCCCGGCTTCAGGCCAATGACCATCTGCCCGGCCAGCAGCACATCCCCGGTGGTATTGTCTATCCCCGCAAAGGTCACGTCCGCCTCGCCCACTGCTTCCATGACCATGGCATAATACAGCGGATTCTGCATGCGCCGGTTTAATGCCTTTTCTTTTAACAGGGTATGGGGCAGGGCCACATACCGGTCTATAAGCTTTTTCTTATAAATCTCTTCCCTGATATCCACAATTGTGAAAATATCTTCTTCATATCCTCTGGCTGATAATGCCTCCCTGATTTCATCCGCATTTCCCACAAGCACAGGAATAATGTATCCTTCTTTGCCCGTCTCATAGGCTGCCTGCATCATCTTTTCATTAACTGCTTCCGGAAATGCTATCCTCTGGGGATTTTCCTTTGCTTTTTCATAAATCTGTTCAAGTAAACCCATTTTGGCTCCTTTCGGTCAGATTGGATGCATCCGCCTACATTTCCTTCTCGATCAGGTCTGTCAGGTCTTTGATGGTTGCGCAGGCGCTGGCTTCTGAAAGCATGATTTCCACGTCCAGTTCATTTTCAATCTCGGACACAAGGGCAACCATCTGTACGGACGCGCCGCCTAAATCCTCCTTAAAGGATGTGGATACGGAAATATCTTTGATGTCCTGTTTGTATGACATTGCAACCATGTTAAGTACCTGTGTTTCCAATTCTTTTCTGTCCATTTTCATTCTCCCTCTATGTTTTTATTTACATCTGGTCTGTTTCGGATTCCATGATTTTATTTACGCTTCGTCCAAATCAAATACAACGGTCTTAACTCCGCCTTCCCTCTGGAAGATTGCCGCATGGCAGTTCAGTGGAAGCTTTTCTGAAAGCTCCTTCCTGTTCTTTTTGCTGATGCCCCGGACAACTGCGTTTAATTTTGTGCCTTCCTCCAGTTCAACCTCCCCGTACGCGTATTTTCCCAACTGCTTGTATTCCGGCTTGGATGAAAGGGCGGCAGGCAATACAATGGAATGCAGCCTGGCCTTTCCGCTGATTTCGTACCACTCCGTCTCATAATTACCGCATGCATTGCAGGCATATACGGGGGGAAACTCCACATTGCCGCACTTGGGACATTTGCGCCCTAAGAGTTTTCCTTCTTCCAGCCCTTCATAAAATGTCTGCACAACCTTTTCTAATTTAATACTCATAACGCATCTCTCCTCCTGCTATTCATCCAATGTGCGAAGTAATACGGCCGCAACATTCTGCGCCCCGCCGTAGCCCCGGAGCATGGCTGTCCTGGGCTGTTTTTTCACCTGGTGTCCGCCGCATTCGCCCCACAACTGCTTGCATGCCTCGTACACATCCGCCAGACCTGAGGCAGCATGGGCATGTCCAAAGGAGGTACGGCCGCCATTGGTGTTAATGGGTTTATCCCCGTCCCATGCAGTGCGTCCCTCACAGATGTATTTCCAGCCTTCACCGTAAGGAAGATATCCGGCAATCTCTGCGGATACGAGATGGGATGTGATGATGAAATCATTGGCATAGAACAGGTCCAGGTCATCTCCTGACAGGCCGGTCAGCTCATATGCCTGGCGGACGGCTTCCTCGGTTGCCCGGACTTCAAAATGGGGGGTGGTAGCTTCACAGGCAGCGCTTCCGATTCCCAGCACCTCAATCGGACGGCGCTTCAGGTTCCCTGCTATGACCGGGATCATTTCCGTGGCGCACACAATGGCTGCCGCTGCGCCGTCGCATTTTAACTCAACGCCGCCGGCCCTGAGGAAATCCCCCATTTTGGGATTGTAGGGTGAATTCATATATTCATCCAGGCTCATCCCTGCTTCTTCTGCAAGGGATTCATATGTCCTTCTTTCAATGGCAAGGGGATTGACCGATGCATTGCGCCTGTTGTTTATACACATCCAGTTCAATGTGTCGTTCATCTGCTCTGCCGTAATTCCCCGGGTGCGCACATACCACTCCGCCGCATCGTCATAAATCAGTTCCTGGCCCGCCATCAGGCTCCTTGTATAGGTGCGGTCATATAACCAGGACGTGGTCTTTAAGAACTTCTCCATGGTCATCTTATCCCGTTTGTACGGATGTTTGGGGCTTTCCACATTATCAGCCGGGGACGGGGTGCTGTCCCCGAACTCAACTGCTCCGGTGAGGACGCAGTTGTATTTCCCGGATGCCACTGCGTTGACCGCCTGCTCAATGGCAAGATAGCCGGTACAGCATGCCTCCGAGTGGTGAATGGAACCTTTTCCCTTCATCCCGAACCAGTTTGCCACCTGAACATTGGGTGTCAGATAGTTGGAGCCGTTTAACGGGCTGGCCTCGCCGTGGAAATAAAAATCCACATTCTGAGGATTGACCCCCGCGTCCTCCATTGCTTTTAAAGCCGCATATCCGAACATTTCCCCTTCTGTCAGTCCATCTGTTTCCGGATTATCTACCGTGTACATAAATGGAGTACAGCCAACGCCTATGATAGAGACGCTTCTGCTATATTTTCCTAAAGTGCCCATAACCATCTTCCTTCCTTTTGCTTATTTCCTGTTTACGTTTGTATGATTATTATATATAATAAACATGTTGTAATCATCGTGTTTGGGGCTAAGTATGACTTGTATCATCACCTCATTTTTGTGCATGCGCACAATGCAAAAAGGAGACATCATGGAATTACAGGTTTTGTTAAGCAGGCTGGAAAATGCCGGATACCACCCACAGATATCCGGGAACCGGGACAGTAACTGCGACATGATTAATATAAGGATCCTGACAGAAGGACAGCACCATTTTGAGGAAACCACACTCTATCTGACTTCCACCGGACTTATGCCGGAGGCTGACAACAGACAGATATTTACTTTGTTCTGTTATGGGGAGGAAATTGATTTTTCCCGGTATAGGGAGAGTTCTTTTACCGTTGTCTATTTTGGGGCCGGTATCCGGCAGGCGGAACTGTTTAACATGACTCTGGAAAACCTGACCGAGCTCCAGCAGATTACGGCCGGCATGCACATCCTGGCCAACGCGCTGTTTTCCGGAAACGGGCTTCAGTATCTGGTTGATACGGCCTCCCATCTCTTCGGCAACCCCATCTATGTGGTGGATCTGCAGAACAAGTACCTTGCCATGTCAGCGGGAATTGTTCCGGATGATGATTTTTTCCGGGAGGAAAGCGCGTCCGGGTATATCAGTGAGAAGGGAATCCGCTCCATCCGGGTGAACAAAGTAGATGAAAAGGTCCGTGGGGCTGATACCGCCTATTACTTCGTCAACAGCCTGGTGAAAAAGGGAATGCTGGTGGATGCGGTGCATATTCAGGGTGTGGAAGTGGGACATGTGATGATGCTGGAGTCCGAACATCCATTCCGGGAGTATGACCCGGACTTTTTCCACCGTTTTGGTAAGCTGGTATCCATGGAGCTGCAGAAGAATTCAGCCTATTCCAGAAACAAAGGGGTCATGTATTCCTATTTCCTGGCCGACCTGCTGAAGAATCCGAGGCAGAATGTGTCCGATATCAAAGAACGGTTAAAACTCCTTGGCTACAGCCTTAAGGAAACCTTTTATATCGTGGCAATCCCCCCTGTGAGCCACAGCTTTTCCGATTTGAAGCTGGAGGTTATCCTGGAACATCTGAAGCAGATATTTGCAGGCAGTATCTATGTGATTTATGAAGATACCATCGTATTCCTCATCAGCAGGGACATGAACCAGAACCTGAGTGAATATGAGATTTCCCAGCTTTCCGAATATCTCACGGCCAACCGCCTGAAGGCCGGGATCAGTAACTTCTACCAGCATCTGGAGGATACCCCCAGGTTCTACCGGCAGGCCATTGATTCCGTCCATCTCGGCCTGAAGCTTAAGGATTCTGCGCCGATTTATTATTACAGTGATTATTATTTGTTTCAGATGCTGGAGCTGTATGAAAAGGAGGATTCCGAGATACGCTTCCTGATCCACCCCGGGCTTATGAAGCTTTACTTCTATGACCAGGAAAAAAATACGGACTTCATGGTCACACTGAGGGAATACCTGACACATCCCGGCCAGCCTGCCAAAATAGCGGAAAACCTGCACATCCATAAAAATACACTGCTGTACAGGATGGGGAAGATCAAGGAGATTACGGACTGCGATTTTATTGAGGGAGAGGATTTTATGAATTTTAATCTTTCTGTGCGGATCATGAGATATCTGGGGATGATTGAGTAGGGGTGGGTGTTCCCTCTGGTATACGAAAGAAGGGTGATGCCCATGAGTATAATGGAAGTTCTTACCTTACTTCCCGTTATATTCGCGGCACTGTCATACATAGACAAACACAATAAAAAATAGCATCCCACCGCCTGAAGTGAATGCTATTTTTTAGCCGAAACTGAGGGCATCGGATTTTGTATCTGAATACCTTTCTGACTTGGTTATACACCAGGCACTTGATTTTTTCGAGTGCCTTTTTATCAATGCAGGCTTTCCGCTTTTAGTCAATATCCCCCATCACCTGCCTACCGTCTGCAGGGAACCGGCTTTCTTGGACATTTCGGCTTTACCAATCCGGCTCTTACGATTGCGTCCTCATCACACACCTTCAGGCAGGCGCCGCACTGGGTGCATTCGTCCTGGACAATAATGTGGACAAAGCGGGCTTTTCCCTGGATGGCGTCTTCTTCGCATTCATCCATACAGTCCCCGCAGCCGGTGCATTGATCGGCCAGGATGTGATAGGTCATGAATTTTTTGCAGACTCCTGCTTTGCAGGCTTTTTTGCCGATGTGCTCCTCGAAGTCTGCAGAATGGGTCCGGATGGCAGTGAGGACAGCCTCTGCTATCTCCTCCCCTGTCTCGCAGAGAGACTGGGTTTTCATCACCTGGCACAGGTCCTTTATAAGGTCCAGATCCCCGCTGCGCCCTTTCTTCTCCGTGATGTCGCTTAAGGTCAGCTCAAGCTGGGTAATGCCTTCGTAGCCGAACACACATTTCCCGCAGGCCTGGCACGGGTTTGCCCTGACTTCTTTTAAGAGCATATCTACAATACATTCTGTGTCTTTCAGATTCTCTATTCGTTCCAATGTACTCATTGCGGACACCCCCTTAATATTGATTCCACAGCTTTGTTTTCGTAAGCCGGAGCCTTAAGTCGCACTGAAGGCATCTGCCTGCCTCGCACATGGCCTGCTCACAGGTGAACGGCTCCTCCACCGGCGTAAAGTCCTTCACCCTCTGGTCCGGCTGCGCTGTCCGGGGTTGGCTGCGCTTTCGTTCTGCAAAATCTTCCACCCGTCCAATGTATGACGGCGGGGTTTCCTTTTCCAGAAGCATCTCGCTTATATCACCGTCTCCGCCCAAATATAAATCCATCTGTTCCGCTGCCCTGCGTCCTGCCGCGATGGCCTCAATGACGGATTTTGTTCCGGTCACGGCGTCTCCTGCCGCGTATACGCCTTCCTGGCTGGTACGCTGGTTTTCGTCTGCCAGTATATACGGGCCGTGGGTCAGCGCAAGTCCCATCTGCTCCGTGTCCTCCGGCTTTTGTCCAACCGCAAATATGACATATTCCACAGGAATCACCTGGTTTGTCCCCTCTTCCAGCTCAATGACCGCCTTCCTGTTCTCATCAAAATAAAACCGGTTTACCTTCTGAAGTTCCACGCCCTCCACCCGGTCTGTCCCCGTAATACGCAGGAAGGAATGGGCTGCATGGAGAAGGATGCCTTCTTCTGTGCCTTCTGCGATTTCCTCCGGCGTGGAGGTCATCTGCTGTTCATTTTCCAGACAGGCTATATGCACCTCTTCTGCCCCCAGACGGAGAGCTGTCCTGGCGCAGTCGTAGGCAACATTGCCGCCGCCAAGGACCATGACCCTTCCGCTTAAGGGCAGGGGAGTTCCAAGCCTGGCCTGTTTCAGGAAATCGGTGTTCACATATACCTGGGGCAGGCCGCTTCCCTCAATGGGAAGCCTGGTTCCTTTGTGTGTTCCCACTGCCACAAGCACTGTGTCATATCCCTGTTTCAGAAGCTGGTCCGGGGATTGGGGCTGCGTGTTTGTCCTCAATTCAATTCCAGCTTCCAGGATGGTATGGATTTCCCGGTCCAAAAGCCGGTCCGGGAGACGGTAAGCCGGGATTCCGTACCGGCACTGTCCTCCGGCTTTTGGATTCTTTTCAAACACGGTTACTTCATGTCCCTTTTTTGCCAGATAATAGGCAGCGGTCAGACCGGCCGGACCGGCGCCCATGACAGCCGCCTTCTTTCCTGTGGCCGGTTCCCTGCGCACGCGTTCTTTCCATGCGCCGCTTTCATTTGCAGCCGCAGCCCGTTTTAACCTGCACACAGAAAGGGGGGCGTCCAGTTCATTCCTCTTGCATTCGCCCTCGCAGGCATGATTGCAGATACTTCCCAGTGTCTCAGGAAACGGTACCTTTTCGCGGATAACCGCTGCCGCCTTGTCAAACTCCCCTTCCCTGATATAGCGTATGTACCTGGGGATGTCGATATGGGCCGGACAGGCGCTTTGGCAGGGTACGATGTTCTCTGCCATGGAGCGGTTTTCTTTTATAATCTTCACCTGGTCCATGATGGAACCCGTGGGACAGACCTCGATACAAGCCCCGCAGAAGCGGCACCCGGCTTCCTTTAAGGACTTTCCTCCGGGAATGCCAGCCCGTATGCCTGCGTCTGTCTTAATATAATCCAGCACCTTTACGCCCCGAAGGTCCTGACAGGCCCGGATGCATCTTCCGCAGCGGACGCATCTGGTAAACAGATGGGATATCAGGGGATTGCTGTCGTCATTGGCAGTACTTCTGGATTTTTTTCTCCAGCGCTCCGGGCTGACGCCCATGTACTGGTACATGGACTGGAGTTCGCATCTTCCATATTTGGGACAGCCCGTGCAGTCCGCGGGATGGGTTGCCAGGATCAGCTCCATGGCCATTTTCCTGACCTTCTCCGCCTCCGGCCCGCTGACCCTAATCCTCATGCCATCCTTTGCCATGGTTTCACATGCCGGCACCGCCCCGCTGCCGCCTTCGATTTCCACAGAGCACAGGCGGCAGCCGCCCTTGGCTTCCAGGTCCGGATGGCTGCAAAGATGGGGGATGAAAACATTGGCAGCCAAGGCAGCCTCCAGCACGGACTGTCCCTCTTTTGCTTCTATTTCTTTTCCGTCTATTATAATCTTCATTTTCTCACTCCTGTTTCAGGCCCGGATCATCAGCCCTGATTGGTTCATATCCCGGTATCAGTACTCAAACTCCTCCAGCTCCGCCGCCGCGTTTTCGCCTGCAATGCGTCCGCTGTTCAGGCAGAAGCCCATGGTGTTGCCTGACAGGATAAACGGGTAGCTGTCCCCGAAAATATTGCAGGCGTCTGTTCCTACACAGTATAATCCCGGTATCACCTTTGCCTCCTGGGTCATGGCCTGGGTCCTGTGGTTAATCTTGACACCGCCCAGGGAGCCGTATGCGCCTACGTTCTGCCGGCAGCAATAGAAGGGCGCCTTTGCAATGGGCTGCATATAATGCCTGTCCTTTTCAAATATCTCGTCAAACCCGGCTTCGCACATCTCATTGTACTCCTCCACCTGCGCAGCCAGCCCCTCCGGGTCAATTCCCGCTTTCTGTGCAAGTTCCTCAATGGTGTCTGCCTGGGTTATGGATTCATACCCATCTGCCAGGTCCCTCTCCCACTGCTCGTCAAAATGGTCGTACAGGTCATGGGGATGTACATGGCTTACAATGTCCGGACCTTTCTTTTTATACTTTTTCAGCAGCTTGCTGTCAAAGATGGAGAAGGCCACGCTGCCCGGCTGGGCCGTGATTGCATTGCCTGTAAAGGTGGTATTGCCGATCTGGTCCTCCGGCATGAATCTCTGGCCGTTGCGGTTCACCCACAGACATGGCTGGCGGAACGCGCCGTCCAGGATAAAGTGGTTCATATTATCAGGAAGCTGGTACATAAGTTCCATTGTGCAGGGTTCCTTTCCCGCGCCGGCCTCCCATGCCATGCGCAGCCCGTCCCCCTTCATTCCTGGAATTGCAAAGTTGAAAATGGTCTTTCCGAACTCATATCCTGTTTCTTCTTTAATCATAGCCGGGTTGTCCCCAAAACCGCCGGTTGCAAGAATGACGGATTTGGCTCTTGCCTCAATTTCTTCCCCGTCCTTGTCCTTTGCCAGCACGCCCACTGCGCGGCCGTCCTCCATGATGATTTTGTGGACCGGTGTCTCTAAGAGGAATTCCACTCCCAGTTCCCTGGCCCTTTCCGTCATTTTCTTGGTCATGGCCGTGGCCGCCCTGGGTCCGGGGATTCCTCCGCCCTCAGGCTTACACACATGCCATGTAAACTCGCCGTCCGAATAAGCCCTTGTATCCTCCGGCGCACTGAAGGCTCTCTGCACGCCGGCAAACTCCACACCCATGTCCATCAGCCAGTCAATGGTATCTCCCGATTTAAAGTAATAATCGCGGACCATCCTGGCATCCACACGGTAGTGGGTGAAATACATATGCTTGCGGAACGCCTCCCCTGGTGTCAGGGAAATCATGTGCTCCCTCTGGATTCTGGATCCAACTCCCAGAGGTCCCATTCCCATGTTAGCCGCTCCTCCTGTGGTTCCGGACTTTTCAAAAACAAGAACCCCGGCTCCGTTCTCTGCCGCTGATATGGCAGCTGCAAGGCCTGAAAGGCCGGCAGCTACAACAATAATGTCTGTTTCCATCTTCTCCATGATTTTTCCTCCGTTTTTCTTTTCTCCCGATTAATCCGGGCCTGTTACACAATGTCAATGGCTGCTTCATATCCCCCATGGACTGCATCGCCTACTTTTCCGGCTCTGTCACAATCACCGACCACATAGGTCTTAATGTCCCCGGCCATCTTAAGTATCTCCTGCACGGATGCCTGATCCGCCTTCATGCCCATGGAATATATGCAGGTATCTGCGGGAACCAGCTCTGCTCTGCCGTCCCGTTCCACCACAACACCTTCCGCCGTAAATTCCAGCACCTTTGTATGCAGCATCTGCTTCAGGCCCCGTTTGTCCATCTCGTCCAACAGGGCATTTCTGTAGTATCCGAATGTCTCAAAAGCCATCATGCCCTGCATCTCAACCACGGTCACATCATGGCCGTGTTCTGCCAGGTGAATACCCACTTCACATCCCACCAGCCCGCCGCCGGCAAGGACAACCCGCTTTCCAATCCTGTCCATGCTGTGGTATGCCTCCAGTGCATTCATGGCCCGGTCAATTCCCTTAATGGGCGGTTTGACAGGGTGGGCGCCAACAGCTATGATGACGGCGTCCGGTTTTATCTCATCCAGGATTTCCCTGGAACATGGGGTTTCCATACGGATATCCGGGCAGCTCTCCCTTGCCTCACGTATCAGCAGATTCTTGAAGTTCCTCAAATCCACCTTATCCTCATCCTGGTCTGTAAAATTAATGGTGCCGCCCAGTTCCCCTGTTTTTTCCAGAAGCGTCACCCTGTGTCCGCGCTTTGACGCGGTAACTGCTGCCTGAAGTCCGCCTACGCCGCCGCCCACAACCAGCACCTTCCTGCTTCCTTCGGGATAGGGATGCCTGTCTTCATACCATCCAAACCCGGAATCCGGGTTAATGGCGCAGCGCCCCATGGACGCCGGACTGTAAATACGGTCAACCTCTTCCTTGGAAAGTCCTTTCTCCCAGAGGGGAACATCGGTTTTGTGCTCGCAGAAACCGGGGTAGCAGGAGAAGCATCTGACGCATTTACGTATATAGTCTTCCCTCCCCGTAAATGCCTTGTTGGGAAATTCCGGGTCTGCAAAGCCCTGACGTCCCAGCTCGATGAAATCTGCTTTTCCATCCCGAATCACCTGGTCTGCAAAGGCCGGGTCATTGATTCCTCCAATGACAGCCACCTTGGATTTAGTGACTGCCGCCTTGACTTTTGCGGCAAACTCAACATTGACCCCGTGGACGTCAAAGAAATCCGAAAATGTCTGGGTCTGGTTCCCCGCCCATTTAAGACCGTTGGAAACATGGATGATGTCGGCCATCCCGTCAATTTCCCGGCAGAACTCCACCATATCCCGGATCTCCATGCCGCCGTCCACACCGTCCTCAGCCGACATGCGCAGCTCCAGGATCATGTCTTCCCCAATGCCTTCCCGCACAGCTTCCAGAATCATTTTGGGAAACCGGGCGCGGTTTTCCATACTTCCGCCGAATTCATCGGTCCTGTGGTTGGTCCAGGGTGAAATAAACTGCTGGATGTTAAATCCATGCCCTCCGTGAACCAGGACGCCGTCAAACCCGCAGGCTTTTGCAAATTTTGATATTCTGCGGTAGTCGTTGCAGATTTTTTCCATCATCCCCAGGTTCAGTGCATATACCTGCACCCCGTCCTCCCGGACATAAGCATCCGGCCCCCAGGGGACATAAGGGGCTTTTGTCTCAGCCACAGCGCCTTCGTGGGAAAACTCAAGGTAGGCAAGGGCGCCGTGCTTCCTGATACGGTCCGCATATTCCTTCACCTTTTTAAAGTCATCCCCGTCATAGCCGTCCATGTCAATGGCCCGTTCCATAAACAGTGTGGTTCCCTCTTCATTGTTAACCGGAAGCTCACCTGTGGATACGGCGGCAAACCCGCCCTTTGCCCGGTTCTCCACCATGCGGTATACATTTTCAGCAATCTCCGGCAGAAAAAACACGGAATGCGCAAACAAGGTAGGGGCTGCAATCAAGCGGTTTCTATAGACCTTTCCCCGAATGGTCATGGGGTTTTCCAGATATGTGAATTTACTCATATGTCCTCCTTTTCATCTGAACCGTAATAGGATCTGAATTCCTCATTGTCCTGTCTGGTTCAAATTATAAAGGATTGGCGCTCCCTTAACATCATGCCTGCACCTTATGTTTTCCAACATATTCAGCCTGTTTTTGTGCAAAGGCACAAACTCGTTTTCCCTAAATTCCTTTAAACTGTTTGTCCTTATATTTCCGGAGCCTTTCCTGAACCAGCTTAAGCTTCTCAGGATCCCCATAGAACCCGCCTTCGGTGCAGCCGATTTCCTCCAGGTGCCTTGCCCTTCCAGCCACCGTGGTGCGGTCCTTCAGGTATCCGTCTTGCCGGATGACGAATTTCCATTTCCCATCCCCTGCCTTTTCCAGATTGCCGCCGGCGCCGCAGACCTGGCATTCCACGGGATAGTGAAGCCCGTCCCACTGGGGTTCCCCCAGCACCAGGGCATTGGAATGGCAGTTTGGGCACCAGCCCATATCCTCATCCCCCAGCCAGGTCCGCTCTCCTGCCGGTGTACGGACTGCTGTCATGATGTTTTCCCCCATCCTCCTTGCCCGTGCCATCAGCCCTTCATCCAGCAGGCACTGTGCCCGGCCCGGCACCCTTGCAGCCAGTATCATGTCCACCACCTTCATATCCGTCGTAAACATGGTGGCCTGCATGGCCTCCAGAGCCATGGACTGCCACGCCCTGGTGGAACCTCCTGCACAGATCAGGCCCGCAACCCTGTCCTTATGTTCAATTGCACCGATTGTCTCTAAAAATGCAGTCTCATAGCTTAAACTCCTCTGGGCAAAGATCAGGTACTCCGCGTTGGGCATCAGATCATAGGTTGGTGCAGAAAAAATCACAGCGTCCTGGGCCAGCATCACCTCCATAATTTTCTTTTTATCATCCTTTGCATCCAGCACACACCCCACATTCTTCCCCTGGGCCATCCCTCTTGTGCAGGAGGTACATCCTGTGCAGCTTTCTATATGATAATCCTTCAGATTAACCATGGTTACCTCTGCCCCGGCCTCCTCACAGTACATAAGCGCTTCTTTCAACAGGATCTCGCTGTTGCTGTCCTTTCTTCCCGCGGTAATACCCATTACTTTTACTGACATTTTCTTTCCTCCTGGACTTTTGTCTGAAACGTTTTTTCTAACAGAAATCAGGGATGAACAGTTGGAATTGAAACTCATCCGCAAATCTGTTATACTTTATGTAAAATATAACAGTTATTTTTTTAACAAGCATCCATTCCAAGTCGGATATCATCCGCAATCATCTGCTGTTTTTCAGACATTTGTCTGATTGGAGGTATAACATGGCATATTTAGGAACCATTGTCCGTCATCTGGAGGACACCTTTCACGTAAAGGTACACGGACAGTTCCATACACGGACCGAAATTGAAGGAACACGTTTCCTTACGCAAAAACCGGATACAGACCCGGACCATGGGGACAAGCTGCTTTATATCGCATGTTCCCAGACAGCCGCCCCTTCCGGGTGCCCTGAGGCCGCCTTCTCTGCCGGTGTCTTACAGGCCGCGGCGCCATCCTGCCATCAGCCGAATATTCTGTTGACCGGACAGGAGACACCCCCGGACGACCGCCGAATCCTATATGTCCGGGAAGTCCTGGATGCCTGCCAGGTATTTAACGCCATCCAGGAGGTCATCTTCCGGCACTATAGGCTGAAGCTGAAACGGGAGGAATTATTCCAGTCGCTGCACAGTGACAACGGGATTGAAGGTATGGCACATGTTGCCCATACCTTCCTGGGCAACCCTGTCACCATCTGCGACACCAGCTTTTCGGTCATTGCCGCCAGCCCGGTTGTGAAGGATGCTGACAATCTGGAGGAAAAGCACGGGCGTCTCTACCTGAAGGATCCCCTGTTCCAGAACATGGCGGACCGGAACATCATCCGTCACATCTACTCCTCCGCCGTGCCATATATAACCACACTGGACGATTATCCGTATCAATGGGTATTTAAAAGCATACGCATCCACCACGCCGTGGTGGGATATATCTGTGTCCGGGGTACGGTGCGGGAATTCACGGAAGATGATTTAGAATTCATTGATGTGTTTTCCAAGATGCTTTCCATTGAAATGCAGAAGGATTCCGCTTACCGCCATCCCACCGGCCTGAGGTACGAGTACTTCCTTACAGAGCTTCTGGAAGGCCATTTTGACCGGGCAGAGTACATTGCCGGCCACCTGATCCAGCTTGGACGCACCCAGATGCCCTATTACACAATCCTGCTCCTTACATTCACGGATCCGTCGCGCAAGCCGCGGCAGTACAAAGGATATTTTGAACAGCTTTTATCCCTTCTGCCAAACTGTATGGTAGTATTGTTCCACGGCGATCTGACCGTCCTCCTGCCCGGCGACCGCAGAGAACCCTTCCGTGAAACAGTAAGGAACCGGTTCGCCGCCTTCTTACAATTAAACCACATGCAGGCTTATGTCAGCTATCCTTACACGGACATTGCAAAGAGCAGCATTTATTGGCGGCAGGTAAAAGAACTGTCCTTACTCCATGAAAAAACCGGCCTTCCAAAAGACCGGTATTTCATCTGCTATGAACAATATTATCTGGAACACGGGTTCAGCCAGTATAAGGATACCGGACTTTTAGGCGCCTCCGTCCACCCGGTCATTACACAGATGACGGAATATGACCGCACCGCCAACACAGAATACGCCAGGACACTCCGGGTCTACCTTGCAAAAAACCGGAATGCCCTGGCTGCGGCCGGGGAACTGCATATTCATAAAAGCACCTTTTTTTACAGACTGGGGAAAATGGCCGATCTGTTCGGCATAGATATCAATGACGGGCTTGCCTTGTTCCGCTATGAGTATTCCTTCCGGGTCCTGGATTATCTTGGCTTGGAGTGATGCCGCTGTCCGGCGGGGGGCGGGAGGCCTTTATTTGTCCTGTTATCTATCCTGCTATATGTCCTGCTATTCCAATCCTCCGGGCCTTTCACCGGAAGACGGCGTTTTCCGGTCAGCCCACATCCACATAAACCGGCTGTTCCTCCAGCGTCAGTGTATCCGCAATTCTGCCTTCCGTTTCAAAAATGATAATTTTATTCCTGCCCTTTTTTAAGAGCGGTGCCGGAATGTAGAGATACTGTACCGGCCCCTCCGACCAGTAGCGTCCCAGGTTAAATCCGTTAATGAACGCCACCCCTTTACCCAGCTCACGGCAGTTCAGAAATGTGTCGGCACATTCCTCAGCCTGGAATTCATACCGGTAAAAGGAAGGCGTATCCCTGATCCAGTCCCCGGAAAAATCCAGTTCTTCGATATTCTTAAAATCCAGGGCATACTGTTCCCATCCGCTTTCAAAATGGATATCGACCATGACTCCCGTTCTTATTCCCTTTTTCTGGGTGGGAGCCTGGAGCTTATATCCATAATTAACACGTCCCATATTTTCCACCAGAAGGGCAAGCTCATTGTCCTCTTTAAAATACAGCTCCAGTTCTTCGCCCGAATTATTCTGGTAGTGGGTTCCCTCAAATACCCGGTTTAAGTAATACTGGACACGGTCCGATGCCTGGACGGCCTTTACCTTCATTTTCTTGTTATATCCCCTGACATGGGTGCGGTAGAACATGTAACCGTACCCGCTCCCTGCCTCCTCCATGGACAGAGGGACAGCGCTTTTTTGACATTCAGCCAGACTGTCCACACAAGAAAACAGGGATACCTGGCCCGTAGGAACAGCCTGGCCGTAAGCAATCCGTTTCCTGTCCCTTGGCTCCATGGTCTTAAGATGGGGAAACATTTTCCTTACCACCTGCCGCACCTGGTAGAATTTTGCTGTAGGCTCTCCCCACTCTGTCATCAGGGCATCGTAGTTATAAGATGTAATCTGGGGCAGGTCCGTGTATCCTCTGGCAGAACATCCGTTGTAAAATCCAAAATTGGTACCGCCCTGGAACATATAAAGATTGATGCTGGCCCGCTTTAACAGCTCCGCCACTTCCATGGCCAGATCCGCCGGGTCCCGGGTGATGATTTTTTCCTTCCACCGGTTGAACCAGCCATCCCAGAACTCCATGCACATCAGGGGCCATCTCCGCCCGTTTCTTCTGAAAAATGCTTCCAGCACGTCCAGGTTCTCCCCTGACCTGGAACCAAAATTGGCGGTTGCCAGCACCCCGTCTTCTATCAGGCTTCCGGCTTCCAATGCAGCGTCCCATGCTCCATCCGAAGTAAAAAGAGGCACCTGGGCCCCATTTTCCTCCATCAGCCTCTTAATTGCTCTTAAGTACTCCTTATCATTGCCAAAGGAGCCATATTCATTTTCCACCTGCATCATGATAACCGGGCCGCCGCAAGTTGCCTGCAGGGGCGCGATCCGTCTAAAAAGTTCCTTATAATAAGCTTCCACTTTGCCCAGGAAAAGCGGGGTATTGGTTCTCACCTTCATATCGCCATATCGCAGAAGCCATGGGGGCAGCCCCCCGAATTCCCATTCCGCGCAGATAAACGGGCTGGGTCTGAGAATTACATGAAGCCCCAGCTCCCCGGCTAACCTGACAAAACATTCCACATCCTTGTTGCCGTCAAAATCAAATACCCCTTCCTCCGGTTCATGGATATTCCATGGGATATAGGTCTCTACCGTATTGAATCCCATGGCTTTCAGGTTATAAAGACAGTCCTCCCAGTATTCCTTGACAAGGCGGAAATAATGCACTGCCCCGGACAGCAGTTTTACCGGTTTTCCATCCAGGTAAAACTCTTCTTTTACTTCAAATGTACTCATTCTTTTCTCTCTCCTGTTATAAAAACGGGATCCAGTCCCTCCTCAGAAGCCGGAGCAGACCTTCCATATAGAAAAAGTCTCCCCACAGGTTAGGCTCATCCACGCCCTTCCCCTCGCTGTAGGCATATACGCCGTGGAGAAGAAGACCTTCATTATCGGGTTCATACTCAGACGATGCCATATCCCGGCAGGTTTTAAGCATTTCCTCCGCCCGTTTCAGGTTGCCGGTCTCCATCATCCCGCATGCCGCTATGGCCAGAGCCGAGCTGTCCCTTGGCTGGCTGTCCCTATCTGTAAATACCAGATCCCAGTAAGGCATACCATCCGCGGGAAGATGGGTTTCAAAATACTCCACAATCCTATGGTAGGTTTCCCTCTCAGCCTGTGTCAGCGCTTCCCCCGACACACGGGCGTGAAGGGGGATTCCGTAGACAGCCCAGGCCTGGCCTCTGGCCCAGCATGAATGATCACTATAGCCCTGATGGGTTGCTCCATATGCAGGCGCCCCGGTGGCCTTATCAAAATAATATGTATGGTAAGTGGAGCCGTCTTCCCTGACAATGCAGTCCACAACATTCCTGTAATGGCGCCCCGCTATCTCCCGGTAGCGCTCATTCCCGGTGATTTCAGCAGCCGTATAGAGAAGGGGGAGGTTTAACAGGGAATCAATGATCAGGCGGTATTCCTTCTCCGCTCCCATCTTCCCCCATGCCTGGATAAATCCGCCCCTTTCCTGGAAACGTCCTGCCAGTACATCGGCTGCGTCCGTAATCATATCCTTAAGGCGGTCATCTCCGGTCACCCTCCAGGCTGCAGCAGCAGACGGACTGTACAGGAAACCGATATCGTGGTGGTCCAGCACAAAATGCTCCTTCAGCCGTTCCCCGAAGCTCTCCACATTTTTCATGGCTAACTCCTTATAGCTGCCGTCACCGGTATACAGGTATGCCATCCACAACATTCCGGTCCAGAATCCGTTTGTCCAGTCATCGTTTTTCTTAATCCTGTATCTGCCGTTGGTGGCGCAGGCCGATGGAAAGTCCGTGCCGTACCGGTCCATATTCTTCTTTATCACACCGCAGATACGGTCCAGTTCCCTGCCCGCCCATACCCATGAATCTTCTGACATAACCTCTCCTTTACTCCCATTCATCTCAAACTAAAAAAATGTCTCTATCCCCACAGAAGGATCATCCGGCACCATCTGGGCCGTTACCTTGATTCCGGCTGACAAAAGGGTGTCCACTGCCGCTTTCTCCTCCGGGAACATGCTGACTGATTTCTTATATTGGGTAGTGCCCGGACGGTTGGACATGTTGCCGATATTTACAGGCAGAAGCTCCACGCCCATTTCCATCATCTTCACAAGGGTCACAGGGGACTTTACAATCAGCATGACCCTCTGCCCGTCATAATTACCGTTCTTGATATTGGCCACTGCCTTCTCAAGGGGCAGAATGGATGTGTTGACGCCGGCAGGCGCCGCCATGCGCAAAATAGCCTTCTCGTTGTCATTGGCAGCCACCGCATCGTCAATTACCATGATACGGTTTACCTTCAGGCCGGTAGACCAGCGTGTGGCTACCTGTCCATGGATCAAACGGTCATCAATACGGATATGTACGAATCCTTTCATTTCAGTTCCTCCTTATGCAAATACTTTCAGATTATATGCCAGTATGCCTACCAGCACCAACAATAAAGTTACCCTTGTAGAGTTCATTTTCTTCCGTCCAAGCATCCAGTATGCAAAGAATACAACCAGGGTGGGCGCCAGGGACGGCATAATTTTATCAGCCAGCTCCTGTATGGATATGCTTACCTCTCCCCAGGAAAACTCATAGGCGAATCTGGCATTGACCACAGACGGAATCAGGGCTCCGATTACCGTGATACCCAGGATATTGGCCGCCTTCGTAATCTTTTTTAAACGGTTTCCAATTTCACTTACAATCTTAGCGCCTTCCCTATAGCCCATGGTATAAAAATTCTTCATGCAGAACAGGCGCAGAAGGCCAAAGAATATCCAGAGCACCAACGCCAGAGGGCTTCCTTCCAGCGCCATGTAAGATGCGATTGACCCGATAATTGTGGATGGTATCACATGAAACAGGGTATCGCCGATACCGGCCAGGGGACCCATCATACCCGTCTTAAGCGCGGCAATGGTATCAGAGGCATCCGCCCCTGTCTCGTCCTGAAGGGCGCAGTCCACACCCATGATAATGGGTGCCATTGTGTTGTTGGTGTTAAAAAACTGAAGTTCGGTCTTGGCCAGATTCTTCCGGTCCTCCTCATCTTTCTGTTTCTTTATCATGGGAAGCATACTGTAAAAGTAACCAAGTCCCTGCATCTTCTCGTAATTCCAACCTGCGCCTCCCAGAAAATACCATCTCCAGAATACGCTTTTACTCTCTTTTGAAAGACCGTTCTGCATCTTATTCATCACCCATCTCACCTCCTGCATTTACTGGCGCCTGTGCTGCCACAGACATCTCGTCCTTCTCAGACTGGAAACTGAGGACCGCGCACGCCAGTCCCACCAGGGCCACCCCCAGGACCGGAACCTTCAGGTAAGCCGCAAGGAAAAATCCCAGAATCAGATAGGAAATGTTCCGGCTTACCGGCAGATAGCGCAGCAGAATTGCGATACCAAGAGATGGAAGGATACCTCCTGCCGTCTTGAGGCCGTTCATCAGCCACATGGGAAGGTGGTTTACCACCAGGTTAACAAAGTCGGAGCCAAATACCAATGCCAGAAATACAGGAAGCATACGGGATATGGACTGAGGAATAAGTCCCAGAATATTCATTCTGGCCGCTGCCTCGATATTTCCCTCCTCAACCAGGCGCTCCGCCCTGTGCTGGAAATATGTATTGGAAAACCTGGCCAGTATATCCAGCTGTATCATCAGAAGGCCGATGGGGATTGCCAGAGTTACACCAAATTCAGCCCCCTGTCCGCTCTGTATGGCAAACGCGGTACCCAGAAGCGCGCCTGTCATATAGTCCGGTATGGATGCGCCGCCGAAGTTACCAATTCCCAGAACCAGAAGGTTAAGTGTTCCTCCAACTACAAGGCCGGTAGTCACATCTCCCAGCACCAGTCCTGCAAAAAAACCAGCCATGGTTGGCTTTACAGTTCCAAAGGTTGTATTATTTCCGTCATAAAATGCAAATCCCGCATATAAAGTAATGAGCAGAATCTGCCACCATTGAATATTCATTCTCCTAGTCCTCCTCGTTCCCCACTATTCATCATCTGATCCGGCTGTCTGCGCTTCCAGGTCAAGGCACATAATCCCATCCCTTGCGTTTTGCACCAGGCCCGCAAGCGCGTCCGTACTGCAGACATCCATGTCACTGAGAACCGCATCCACCACCATGGGCAGGTTCATACCGCTGATTACCTTAGCCCTGTCCTTCAGCCCATGCTTCGCAAGCAGCAGTTCCGCCTGGTTATAGGGTGTGCCTCCCCTGAGGTCCGCAAAAACAAGGCCTTTTCCAGTCCCTGACAGCCAGGTTACAAGATACTCTTCCAGGCGCTTTGAAAAATTGCCCACACCCTCTTCTTCCGTCAGCTCCATGGCTGTTATCTGTTCTGCCACAGGCCCCATGACCATGGCAATCGCTGATTTCATCCCAGAAGCAATTCCCCTGTGGGAAACCAATAATAATTCCATATATTTCCTCCATTCCAGCTTCTGTACCGGTACGGTACAATAAACACCGGGACTAAATCGGTTCAATTTCTATACTGAAATAATCCCACCGTTTATATCCCTCAATATACTCAATGGTCCTTCCGTCGAACAGATACGTATATCTTCTTGTAAAGGCACTGGGCTCCTTATCAGTCAGTCCAAGCAGCCTCCCCTCCTCCTCAGGAGCCGGAAAAACAATCTCCGTTATCTCCTTTGAGTCTGCCTGGAACAAATCAATTCCGAAATCCTCCCTTATCTTACCGTAAATAGACGAGAACTTCTCCTTATCCCCCGCATCCTCTTCCTTGATAAACTCCTTGATAACATAGCTGTTCTGTACAATAATCGGCTTATCCTCAACCAGCCGCAGGCGTTTAATGTGGTAAAATTCCTCATTCTCTCCCAGGTTCAGCTGCGCTGCAATCCTGGGGTCCTTCATCACATGGATATCAATTACTTCCGTACGTTCTGCTGCGTTCCTGTACTTCTCGATATCGGAGAACTTGACAATCTTGCCTCGTCTGGCCTTTGATACGTATGTCCCCTTTCCCTGATATCTGACCAGATATCCCTCGTTGGTCAGGCACTGCAATGCCTTGATAGCAGTAATCCCGCTTACACTATATTTTTTTTTCAACTCCGCTTCACTGTAAAACTTATCTCCCGGCTGGAACATCCCATTGTTAATCTCATAGAGTAAGCTTTGTTTAATCTGCTGATATTTAGGAATAGACATATGAACCCCTCTTTCATTGGCTGTTAATTGGTTAATATAATAATCTGTTATTATCATATCAATGATTTCCTTTCTCTTCAACCCAAAAGCTCATAGTCTTCCTCCAATGTGTCTGAAAGTCTCCTCATATCCTGCAGATATTTCTGCGGAAAGCCTCATCCCCTTTTTGATTTGGTTCGCTACTTAGTAGGTTAATATATTAAGCTGTTAATCGAATATTATCATATTGTGCTGGTAAATGCAATAGGTATTTTAATACTTTGTATAATTTCATTATTTGATAAGGCTTTCTCAATGTGCTGGAGCTTTCTGGCACACAAAAAACAGCCTCTCACAAATTTTTTTCTGTAAGAAGCTGTTTGTAATTGTTTTTATAGCATTATTGGCCTTCAACATAAGTAACCATTTCGTCCAAAGGATTTCTTGCTGTGGGGCCGGCGTAGGCGTCAACCCTTCCGTCTGCGGATGTATCCTCCATGCCGATTAAGAGAAACGCTGCCGCTGTCTGATCCTCCGGAATCCCCAGCTGTTCCCGATAGACTGCCTGATTTTCTCCGTTCACTGCCAATGTCGGAGAAGAAATGATTTTTGTTCCATACCCTAAAAGCTGAGCAGCCACAGACATGTTCTGGCAGGCCAGGCCTGCATCCAGTTCCACCGTTGATTCCATGGTCATGAGACGTTTGCGCAAATAGGAAATATAGAGCCAGACGCTGTTGATATCCGTTTCCGCATCATACCCCCACGCCTTAATCAGCAGTTCCTCCGAGGAAAGGAAAATATTGTGGTTTATCATCAATTGCTCCATGAGCTGGTATTCCTGCTTGGGAAGAACAAAATCAGTGTTGCCGCAGGAAAGCGTGAAGATTTCGCATTTTGCAGGTGAAAGGGTAAACTATATTTTATATTAGCAGCCGAAACTTAGATTCGCATAGGAAAAATGCCGACGCTGGGAAAAAACGGCAGCGGCGGCATGGGATACCGGTTCATTGGGTCTGCTCCATAAAATCTCTGTACGATATACAGCCCAAAGCCAATTGCATACTCAACAGGAACGTTTTCTCAGTCTTTGTGTGTGCTCTGGCTTCAAGCATCAAAATCATTTCATCCTCATTTGTTAAAGGTTCTAATATATGCTGCTTGCGGCAAAACGCCTCAAAATACCGCAAGCCAAACTTTCTTTGGGAAACTGCATTAATATGAATACCGTCAGGGTTACAGGCAAGGCCTGCAGCAGCAACAAAGTAACAGTTATCCTGCTCAAAAGCAAATTGTTTCAACTTCTGATTAATGAGCATATATTCGGTACAATTCTTTCCAAATCCTGACTGGCCTAAAAAGCCACCTAACCCGCCAATGATAATCGGAATATCAGGTGCATCCAGTTCCTTTCTGAACCCATCCATGATTCTATGTAATTTTTCATAATATTTTTCATACCTGCCGCCCATACTGTCAGATTCACCCTGATGCCAGAGAATACCTGTCAATTGACTGCTTTTCATGGCGAATCTGGCTTCACTGATTGCATGGTTATAGAGTGCCTTACCAACATCCCATTCTTCGATTTCACTTCCGCCCTCGGCACATGGTATAAGACCGATTTGGCCTTCTTTGTATTCACGACACCACGCATCCGCAAAAGACGCCGCAAGACTGATACCAGCGACTGAACGGTCGCAGTTGATAGGCTCAGCCATCATTTGCCACCTTCCGTTGCGCAGCATGAAAATTCTCTCATTTATTATAGGTTTTACTTCATGAAGATATCCGCGGCCGGCCATGTTAGATTGACCAATCATCAAAAACGACTTCACTCTATTTTTCATTACTTAAAAGCTCCTTTTTCTCTGCATTTTACACAAGCTGGTATAAATTACCTTATGCCGCCATTTCCTGCGCTGGGGCAGACTGGAATTCATTATACTCCTATCATACAAAAAAATCAATGTATAAGTAATATAAATCATTACTATAGTAATGTTATTGATTTTCAGAGTAAAGTATTTTATAATAAAAGGCATAAATAAGCGGAGGTGTTAGGATGGCTAAAAAGAGAGCCACCAAGGAGGCGCTTTTGGCAGCCGCCATTGGTTTGTTTCAGAAACATGGTTTTGAAAACATCACCATAGACGATATATGTAAAGAAATTGATGTTACGAAAACTGCATTTTATTATTACTACAAATCAAAGGATGAACTGGTTCGTGATTATTTTTCCACTGACGGCATGCTGAGCAGCGATGAATTAGCCTCTATTTTGAACGCACATGACTATGCCAATCAAGTTTTGAGGATTATAGAAACGCGTATCCGACAGGTCACAAGGGCCGGTGTCACTTTGACAAAAGAGTTGTACCGCATATACCTGAAGGACGAGGTTATCCCTTTGCTTCCGGAGCAGAGCGGGCTGTGGGATATCGTAATCAGCCTGCTTGAACGCGCCCAGCAGGAAGGGCAGATTAAGCGCACCGCATCTCCCAGGATACTGGGCAACTCGTTATGCTGTCTATCAAATGGTATTGTCCTCAAATGGATTATGGCAGGTGGAGAATTCGATGTTATCAATGAGAACCGTTTGTTGTTTGAAGCGCTGTTTCTGTAGCATACTGCTGGTGCCATTTTAGCATTTAAAAAGATTATTTTGAGATTTGACTATAAAAGGAGAATATTATGGATTTAACCAGTCTTCGGTACTTTGTCGCATTAGCCCGGAATCTTCATTTCACCAAAACAGCACAAGAACTGTATATTTCCCAGCAAAATCTGAGTCAGCATATAAACAAACTGGAAACTCACTACCGTACCCCATTATTCTACAGAAAACCAAAGCTTCAATTGACGCCAGCGGGCAAAGCCTTGTATGACTCCTGCATTAAAATTCTCACAGAGGAAGATAATATCTCACGGCAAATGAATGATATCATTCAAAATAATGTGGGTTCTCTTTCCATCGGAGCAAGCCAGTACCGCGGCCAGTACTGGCTTCCGCTCATCCTTCCTGGCTATCTAAAGCGCTGGCCAAATATAAATGTGCAGGTCACTATGGAACGGTCAGAAAAGATGGAACAGCTTCTTGTCTCAGGGGACCTGGACTTTTTCGTAGGAATCAAGCACGGCGATGATTCCCTGCTCCGATTTATTCCGTTAATGAATGACAAAGTATATATGGCTGTCACAAGGGAACTGATGGAACAATGTTTTGGCGAAGAGACTGATACGATTATTGCAAAATGCAGCAATGGCACCACCCTTAAAGAGTTTAAGGAGATACCATTTATGCGGTTGAAATCCACTTACCGGCTCCGTATTCTGACAGACCAGTGTTTTCAGGCCGTAGGCTATAAACCACGGCAGATTCTGGAAGTGGAATCTATCGACCTGATGATTTCTCTGTTCCCGTATAGTCTGGGCGCCTTTTTCTGCACAGGGATGCGGGTTCCATCGCTCAAAACCGCCCATCCAAACACTTACTTTTTCCCGGTACTGCTGAATGAAAAAACTTTGCTCAATCCACTCGGCATTGTATATCATAAAGACCGTTTTCTTCCCAGATATGCACAGGATTTCATCGATCGGTTAAAATCTTTCTTTGCATCATTTGAAAATTCGTAACAGTGTTGACGGCGGGAAAGGTGTTCCTGTTAATTATTAATATAAAGGAAAAACAAATGGCGCCCATATAATATAAGCGGCGGCAAAAACAGCCGCCGTTGGCAGTCCTGCTTTTATATAATCACTGAAACGGTATTCACCTGCTTCCATAATCAGTGCCTGTATTCCGGCCGCCATCGGAGTAGAAATAGAAAGCGTGGCGCCTGCCACTGTGGCAACCATAATGGCTGTGGGACTGATTCCTGTTGTACAGGCCACAGTAGCCGCAATGGGCATCGTCAGATTGATCACAGGTATATTGCCCATAAACTGCGTCATGGCAAAGGGTACAAGCAAAAAAATAGCAACCAGCACATATTCACTTTGGCTGGAGTTTGTTGCGAAAACCAGTTTTTCTACAATCCAGTCTGCAATTCCGGTTTTGGTCAACGCATTTGCAAAACCCAGACTTCCCGCGAATATACACACAGTATTTAAGTCAATTGCTCCAAATGCTTCTTTTCCACTCAGCACGCCGCTGACAATCATCAGCAATGCACCGATCAGAGGCGCATAGTGTGACGGAATCCCCACCAGAGAACTGATAATCATTGCAGCAATGCTGCCAAAAAAGATTCCAATTCCCATTTTATCCTTAAATTCAGAAAGATTGCAGTTCTCGTTCAAAATAATCTCTTCCTGATTTTTGTCCCCATTTTCTTTTTGATTTGAAATAAACTTATAGCCAAATAATCCAATAAAACTGATTGTCACTATCAATACCGGCAATCTTGCAATAGCTGAATCAAATAAACTCATACGAACAGATGACCCCATCATCTGTAAATACGAATTTCCCTGTTCCATAAAAGCTGCTCCCATTCCAAATGGCATAATTGCGAAACCCATACAAGCTGCGTCCATAACAGGCTTCAGCAAACGTCTTTTCTGAAAATTCCCTTTCCTGCTAAGCAGGGATACCATTGGAAGCATTGTTGCCCCCGCTGCTGTGGCACTGGTCAGCATTGCAAGAAAAGAGGCAATATACATACAAATCCATCTCATTTTCTTCTCACTGCTGCCAATTTTCTGAAGAAGCTTCTGTATCTTTATAATAAAACTTGTTTTCATAAGTCCGGCGCCTAAAATGAAAATCGAAGCAAACAGAAAAACCGTTGTGTTTCCAAATCCCGCCCAAGCTTCTGCTGATGACAGTACCCCCGTAATCTCTAATGCAAGACAGCAAAAAACCGCTGTCATTCCATAAGGAATTTTTGCCCAGATATAACTAATAAGCATAAAAAATCCTATTAATAATGTAACCTGAATATCCCCCATTTTTCTCCTCCATATTATAGTTTCGATTTTTCCTTTTATATTTTAGATTTTTCCTTATACAGAACATGCAGACACTCCGCTTTTTCAAAGCCGAATGTCTGCTCTTTCATCTCAGTTATTAATAATCATACATACCCACCGGTTTTCTGTCCGGCTTAATCGTATCAGTATATACGGGAGCTGTTTCATAATCAATATCCGGTATAGGCCAGGTTGGCTCTTTTCCTTCATACATCTCCACAATTCCCATTGCAGCCATGTAAGAAGCCCGCATTGCCGCTTCCACCGTATTGCCGCCAACATGCGGAGTAATCAGCACATTATCCAGAGTGATCAGCGGCATATCCGGAAGAATGGGTTCGTGCACAACAGCGTCCAGCGCAGCGCCTGCTATTACATGATTCTTGCAGGCCTCATATAAATCCTGTTCATTGACCACTGCGCCTCTTGCTGTATTAATCAGGAATGCGGTGGGCTTCATCATCGAAAGTGTTTCTTTATTAATCATATTTCTTGTAACAGAGGTATTTGGCGTATGTAAAGATACATAATCACTTTCTCTGAAAATACGTTCTATATCTCTGACCACTTCAACCCCCTCCGGGAAATCACATGCCGGCTTATATGGATCATAGCAAAGCACATTCATCTCCATTGCCAGGCAGCGTTTCGCCGTGCGGCTTCCGATATTTCCACATCCAATCAAACCAACGGTCTTTCCGTTCAGCGTAGTCATATATGTCTTTAGTTTTGCATCGTAAAAATCCACTGTTAACATATCGCGTAGACGTGTTACATTTCTGCTCATATACAGCATCAGCATAAGAGCTGTCTCCGCAACCGATGTGCTGTTGGCAACCGGAGCGTAAAGGCATTTCACTCCATAATCCGCTGCCGCTTTCAGGTCCACAGCGTCATATCCGGCCCCATGGCGTACCAGAACTTTGAGATTCGGCGCAGCTGCTTCAAATACAGCTCTGGGCATTTTCGTAATTCGTACGATAATGGCGTCCGGCTTATGCTCCTTCATGTCCGCAATTACATCTTCCGTTTCAAATCCGCGGCCGTCAATCAACGTATGTCCATGGCTTTCCAGCAAATCGCGTGCATCTTTTTTTAATTCCTGTGGTAAAAGAATTTTCCAACCCATAATTTCTTCCTCTCATTTCATGATTCTTCATTATTCTTAACAAATGCCCATGATTTTCCAATACGGAAGTCCGATAATAAGGAATACCGCAAAAATCATAGCTAATAAAATGGTTCCTTTCAGATACCAGTCTTTCTGGCTCACATAACCATTTCCAAAAATATAGATACTTGCACCGTTTCCGTAGTTGCACAAAAGCGCGCCATATCCGCCGAAAAACGCCAGCATCAAAGACAATGCCATTATATTTACATTTGTGGATGCCGCCAATGTCAAAATAACCGGATAAATAGAGGCGATATATGCTGCATTGGACACGAAGAAGTACTTTGTAACAAAACTTATTAACAGCAGAATCACTAATACAGCCATTCCATTCACAGCTGAGAGATCCAGATAATTTTGTATCTGACCAGACAGCCAGGAATAAAATCCGCCTTCATTAATTGCGCCGGATATACTGAAAAATGCACCGTACCATATGTACATGTTCCATGCACCCTTTTCCGCCATCAAGTCATTCCAATCCATGACCCCAAGCAGCAGCTCCAATGCCAGAAAAGCAAAGGCAACCACATACATACTGATTCCAATTTTTCCCCCAAGCATCCATCCCAGAATCGCCATGATAAATAATGCCAGCAGAATTTTCTCGTCTTTTTTCATTGCGCCCATTTCCTGCATTTTACTGACAACAAAGGGTTTAATATCTCCCAAATCTTTCATCTGGGGCGGATAGAGCTTATACACAACCAGTGGGCACAAAAACAAAACAATCAGTCCCGGCACCAATGCCGCCTTAAACCACAGCATCCATGTCAATTCCACTCCGGCAATGTCTTTAATGGTTGAGGCAATCACTGCATTGGATGCCATTCCTGTCAGAAACAATACTGCTGTGGACATGGCAACTACATGTTCCAGCAGCTCCAGATATCCTCCCAGCTTTTGCGGATCCTTGTCCGGATAAGACCCCAGTGACTCTGAGACGCCCCGGAAAATAGGAAATACAATTGCAGAACGGGACGTATTGGACCCGGTGGCCGGACTCAGTATTAAATCACAAAGCATCATGACATATCCAAGACCCAGAGAGGATCTTCCGAATTTGGTTCCCCCAAATTTGGAAAGCAATATGTATGCAAGACGTTTTCCTAATCCGGTTTTCTTAAACGCCCCGCAGGCAAGAAGCACTGCAAGCAAAAACCAAACTCCCTGGGCAGCATATCCGCTGTACAAAACAGCTGGTTTTTCAACAAAGCAGGCACCGAGTCCCAATACAATCAGGCTGATTACGGGCTCTGAAAAAGGTTTCAAAATTAATCCGCACAGCAGGGACAGACACAAACCGAACATATGCCAGGTCTCTGTCTCCAGGCCTGCGGGAGCAGAGATAAGCCATGTCAGGAGCGGAAACAAAATTACCGGTATCATTTTTACCAGACGATTTTTCATCTGTTTCTCCTCCTCTTTTAGCAGTTATAAACGTCATCTATAATCTCTACATTTTTCTTTTCCATCAAATCTTCTACCCACTGGCGATTCACAGTCCCTTTTGCAGAATTCTCCGCTTTCTGTTTATCTGCCGCTGAAAGTGTCTTGGCTTTTTCAAGAATCTCTGCCGCATCCTGTCTCGGAATAACGATTACGCCGTCTTTATCGCCCAGAATAATATCTCCGGGGTTTACAGTAATGCTGCCGCACGCAATCGGAACATTTACCTCTCCTGGACCTTCTTTATAAGGGCCGGCCGGATTCGTTCCAGTTGCATAAATCGGCAGATGCCCTTTTGAAATCACATCAATATCCCGAATCGGCCCATCAATCACAATTCCGGCAATCTTTTTGAAACCCTGCATGTAATTATACATGATTTCTCCCATAATCGCCCGGCTCCGCTCGCCCTCGTTGGAAACAACAATCACATCGCCCGGCATAGACATATTCATTGCCTTATGAAGCATCATATTGTCACCAGGCCTTGCCTTCACCGTTAAAGCCACACCGCACATAATTGCTTCAGACGGGTTTGACATCAGTCTGATACTGGGATTCATGCCGCATAACCGTCCCATACAATCTGCTACATTTGCTGCCGGTAATTTGCTGAATTCTTCTACTAAATAGTTATCCGGTAAATTTCTCTTTAAAAAAACACGATTTCCAACTGCCATTTCCTTCTCCTCCTTTATCAATGCGTTTCCAGGCAAAGTGTTGTTCCTGCCTGAACGAAGTGGATATCCGCATCCATCATATCCGCATAATACAAAATCATTCCTTCAATTGATCTGGGAATCACCTTTGACTGTCCGGAATGAGCAACCACCAGCCCTGTAACCTCATTAGGAAGCCCATATTTTTGTGTATAATAACCGCTCAAAAATCCATGCTGGTAAATCTTACCCAGACTGCTCTTCCTGCTCGTTCCGCTTCCCTGGTCACCCATCTCCATTTCTTCAAGCTTACATACATCATGTAAAACCGCAGCAAGGATTAAAATATCAGTATCAATCTCATAACCATATTTCTCAACGGTATTTCGTGCAATCATAAGCGCATTAGCTGTAACACTTTCCGTATGCTTCACCAGTGCCACCCCAGGAGCACGGGTTGCAAACTGCGCGTCCGCTATCTTTTCCCATGAGCTGTTTTCAAATGCTTCCACCCAGATTTCAGCTGCCTTTTTTGCATATTCCTGATTTTTTATCTCTGATAATTGGGGAAAATATGATCTAACCATCTCTTCTGTCATTTTGGTCATATTGTATCTCCTTCTGTTTCATTTAAAATATTCAGCATGCTTTTTATTTTCTGATATCATTATATATTCTTTTTTAACAACAGTAAAACAAGGTTATATTTATTTTTGACAACAAATCGTTGTAAAGAATATGGATTTATGGTGATTTTTTAATCCTGGAACACCATAGCAAGATTTGTGAAAACGCAAAGCCGCATTTTTGTTATAATAATGACGGAGGGAAAAATTGTGGAGAAGAATATAACAATTATAAAAGATGTGATTGATTACATCGAAACGCATCTGGAAGAAAAATTGGATTTGGATAACTTAGCCAGGCAGGCTACTCGAAATACCATTTACAAAAGGAATGGTAATAAAAGAACTGACTGCCAGCAAATATGTAGTATTTCATTTCAGGGCTGAAAGTCAAGACAGTTTAGAGCCAGTTGCGGATTACATTTATAAAATATGGTTTCCACAATCGACCTGTCAGTTAAACGAATCCGCAAAATATGATTTTGCAAAGTATGGTGAGGAATCGGATAAAGAAGGGAAAAGCCAAATTGAGTACTGGGTTCCGATTTTATTGACAGCAAGGTCTGTAAACATTGAAAGGAAAATGACCGCCACTTTAGTGACGGCCAAGTAAATAATTAGTCATTATGATAGATGTTTTTTCCAAATTCATAAGCTGACTTCAGATGTGCTGTGCTCCTGATGTTCGGCTTACCGTTGGTATCGCCGCAGCCACCAGCTAAAAGCATCCCTTTGTCAGTAAAACCAATATAATTCACGATTGCAAACCGATAATAGGACACGGCCTGCTCAAAAGTCCAAAAGAAGTCATCGGCAGAAGTCATCAGCAGCGCAGCATCCTTCACAGGATACTTCTCGTACCGGCCGTAAGGCGGCGTTTCATCTCTCTGGGCAATGCAATAAAATCTCTCGATAAACGCTTTTAGTTTGGACGAGATTGTCCAAAAGTACAGCGGGGAAGCAAATACAACCAAGTCAGCCTCTTTGAGTTTCGGAACAATACGATTAAAATCATCCGACTGTACACAGGGCTTTCCGTAACGGCAGGCATTGCAGCCCAGGCAGCCCTTCACCTCTATTTCTGAGAGAGCAATAGTTTCCACCTGATGTCCTGCCTGTGCAGCCCCACTGACAAAAGAATCAGCCAATTGTTTCGTATTGCCATTGCGCCGGCCACCGCCTAAAATAACTAAAATTTGTTTCACTCCGTCTCCTCCTTCTTTTTCTTGCATTTATTCCTGTTCTCATCTATTATAGAATACACATAACGATTTAAATAGTACGCACATTTTTGACATATACTATCTTTATGGGAAGTGTTAATATTATGAGCATGAAGCGATTTGAAGGAAACATAAAATCTATTACAGATACGCCATTTGGTTATACTCTTACCATGATTGGCGGCAAATGGCGGCTGGTCATCTTGTACTGGCTGGTGGAGCATGGCGTTGTCCGTTTTAATGAGTTACAGCGGCTGATTGGCGGTATCACCTATAAAACCCTCAGCGCACAGCTTAAGGAAATGGAAGCGGATGGTCTTATTATCCGGACAGAGTATCCGCAAATCCCTCCCAAGGTGGAATACAGACTTTCAGACAAAGGCAAATCCCTGTACCCAATCATGGAAGCAATGTGTGCATGGGGTGAAGAAAATCAGTAAAGGCTCCTATCCACCTGCTGGCTGGGCCTGTATTATGTAAAAACCAATCAGCTGGAAAAAGCCAGGGCACAGCTTAATTGGTGTACGGAACATGCGGAAGCCAACGGACTATTTCCTGAACAGATTCTGGAAGATTTGAATTATCCTGAATTCAAAACTGAATGGGAAGAAAAATGGTGGCCGGACTCACCATCCCCGCTTCTCTGGTCACACTCCATGTTTCTCATCCTCTATTACCGTCTAAAGGAAAAAGAGGGGAATAAATCATGAATCAAAGCATCTTATATATCGGGACATACAGCAGTCCAATCATGATGGGCACCGGCGAACTGTACCGCGGAAAGGGGAATGGAATCCATTCCCTTCTCTTCTCACAGGGAAAAGGAACCTTTTTTTCCGCCCCTTCCGTTATCCCATCCGTGAATCCATCCTTTCTTCACTTTTCCGCCAACCGGAAATATTTGTATACCGTGAATGAGTCCGATGCCCAAACCAGCAGCATTACCGCCTATGGCATAAAGGACGGCGGTAAACTGTATTTATTAAACTGGTGCCAGACCGGAGGCGCATCTCCATGCCATATCTGCACGGACAGGCAGAACCGTTTGCTGTTTTCGGCCAATTATGGCGGCGGCAGTATAAGTGTATTCTCACTGCGCAAAGACGGTTCCCTTGGCATACGCACCGACTTAGTGCAGCATCATGGGCACGGGACAAATCCTATGCGGCAGGAAGGCCCCCATGTGCACCATGTTTTTCTTGATGAAGATGATACTATTTTATACGCTTCCGACCTTGGGCTTGATGTAGTTAACGCTTATAACGTGGATTACAGCACCGGAACCCTGACACTTATTCCGGACCTGTGCCTGCATATACAGCCAGGCCGGGGCCCCCGCTCCATGGCGGTGAATCCATCAGGAACATATCTGTATCTGACAACTGAAATGGGGTGCACATGCATTGTATATAAAAAAAGCGGCCTCACCTGGAAACCAATCCAGGAAATCTCCACTGTCCCAGAAGACATTTCATGCAGCAATATTACGGCGGAAGCCAGTCTGAGTCCGGATGGAAGCTTTTTATATGTGTCTAACCGAGGTCATGATTCCATCGGGGTATTTTCTATTTCAAAAGAAAACGGAAGCCTCACTCCCATCCAGTGGATTTCCACCCAGGGCAAAACGCCAAGGAGCTTTTGCATGGACTCCGGCGGCAACTGGCTAATCGCTGCCAATCAGGACTCTGATACCTTATCTGTCTTTTCCAGGGATGCAGCATCGGGCAAATTGAATTTTTTACATCAGGAATATGCCGCCACACCTGTCTGTGTTCGCATGTATGACCCTGTGAATAAAAGTTAAAGAAAGCCTAATATGTATGGCTTATCATAAAAATCCTCTGGTCAATAACTTAAGCCAGAGGATTTTATCTACACTTATACATTTATGCACAGATGAATTAACGGAATCCACGAAGGAAAAGCCGTGGAAAAGCAGCTAATATATATGGAGACACCTGCTCAGTCCGGTTAAGGGACGCGCTTCAGCTTCCAGATTCCGGCTGCCGTGATACAGACAAGATACAGCCCGCAGACAGCGAAAAACAGCAGGACATTCTGCCCCAGCACGTCCTCTGACTTATTGGAATTCATACCCAGAAGCATCTGGGAGTAGGGAAAGAAGAGGCCGGCGCGCGAATTGGCGGCCAGCAGACCCGCCACTCCCCCTGCCGCTCCCATGGCCACCGGTGTGGCAAAGCTTTGGACCTGGGCGGCGAGAAAGAACTGCAGCGCCGCAATGACGAGGGCGCCGGCCATGCCGCGGATAATCCAGGTAACGATATGGACAGAGGGCAGTCCCATAAGCCCCACCGCCTTGCCTGCTGCAACGAACAGGACAGCAAACCACAGCTGTGTCAGTAAGGTCATGAGACAGACCTGAATAAATTTTGATACATATATGGTTTGATAGGATACGGGAGCAGAAAACAGGGTGTTGCGGCAGCTGTTAAAATTCTCATACCGCCACAAAAAGGCACAGTAAGTTCCAATCAGGGGCGGGAAGAAAAAGGTGGCGTAAAACAGCGTCACCTGGGTCCACAGGGAGTACCACTCCGACGTTAGCAGCCCCAGATTTGACAGGTAATTGCCGCCTCCCAGCAGGACCGGGATGACCGGTATTATTAAGAATGCAGGCCAGATCAGGGTCCCTTTGCATTTCATACGTTCACAGTAAATCGCTTTTACCAGCATAGCTAAGTCCTCCTGTTATGCGTTACATGGTTTCTTGTACTGTTTTCAAAAAATTCTTTTGTCCCCAATAATACAGAAATGCTATGGCTGCTGCCAGAACAGCGGTCCATAAATATGGATAGGGAGCCCAATAGCAGGTGGTATACCGGGCTGCTTCATCATACACATAACCGGTGCGGCACAGCGCTGCGTAATATCCCCACGGTATCAGAAAGCGCAGCGGCAGCTGGTGCAAAAACCAGGAGAACAGTCCGGTAAAGGTGCCGCCGATACTTATGAAAATCGGCGTTAACTGGTTGCTGAACTTAAGGGACAGGTTCAGCTGAACGATAAATATACTGAGTGAGGTCAGAAACAGTGCGAAAAACAGCGACGCGTATAAAACCGCCAGGCGGGAGGAGCCGTCCGGTTCAAAGGGAGCGGTAAGAAAATGGAACAGCACCGTTTCCATCAGGCTGAATACAGCCATATAGACGGTTCCCACCAGAACCTTTCCGCGGTAGATATGTTCCGGCTTCTGCATGGTGCAGAGCCATTTGTAAGTATCTCCGATTTGTTCCATGTCGCACATGCGGCTGGCCAGGACTGCTGCTGTGATGGGGCACAGAATGGTATTCATTAAAAGCATGTTAATATAAATCATTGCAGCGGGATCGTTTATCCTGGATATATCCATATCATGGAAGCACCATGCCATCCAGGCTGAAATAAGGGCAAATACGGCGAGAAACAGCGCCGGAGTATGCCGGTGCCGCAGCTTGCGCAGTTCCAGGCAGATTTCCTTTTTGTATATCATAATCCGGCCTCCTTCACCATTCCAAGGTAGATATCCTCCAGACTTTCCGAACGCTCCTCAATGCGGTACAAATCAATTCCGTTTTCCCAAATCCTGCGGAGCAGCCGGCGCAAGACAGTTTCAGGCAAAAACGGAATTAGGATACCCTGCTCCGGTGAATACGAAAGAGAAGCCGGCCCCGGGACTTCTATCTGTTCTTTGAGCAGCGCGGCGGCGCCTTCATCATTGGAGGTGCGTAAGTGAATCTGCCGCACATTTCTGGACCGGAGAATGTGCAGAGTATCCTGAAAAATAAGCTGACCACTGGAAATAATACCGATATGGTCTGCGGTTTGCTCTATTTCCGACAGGAGATGGCTGGATACCATGACGGTCATACCAAACTGCCGGGGAAGGCTCTTGATTAACTCCCGCATTTCGTGGATGCCTGAAGGATCCAGGCCGTTGGTGGGCTCATCCAAAAAAATCAGTTTTGGCGAACCTAACAGGGCGCCTGCCAGGCCGAGGCGCTGCTTCATGCCCAGTGAGTAGTGGGCCGTTTTCTTCTTTTTCTGTCCGTCCAGCCGGACAATGGACAGTACCCGGTCGATTTCACAGAAAGGGAGTCCGCGCAGCATACAGCTGATCTGCAGATTCTCATGGGCAGTGAGATTGCCGTAATAAGATGGATTTTCAATCAGTGATCCCACCTGCTTTAAAATGGAAATCCGGTTCATGTCGTTCATTTCTTTTCCGCCGATGACAATCGTTCCGCGGTCCCGGCTGATAAGCCCTAAGAGCATTTTCATGGTTGTGCTTTTTCCGGCTCCGTTAGGGCCGAGAAATCCGTAGATGGCGCCTTCCGGAACACTTATGTCCAGATGGTCTACGACCGGCTTCGCGTGATAGCATTTTGTCAGCTGTTTTGTCTCAATCATTGCCTGTGTCATGTGGTGTATCCTCCTTGCTGATAAGTCCCTGCGTATGGTCTTCTGTTTTCATCATAACCTGCGTACCTTACCTATGCCTTTGCTCAACCTTACATTTACCTTAAATTATGGAAAAACGGCTTTCTGCATTTTTTAAATCCGCTATAATAGAGCTAAAGGCAGGTGGGTAAAATGAAATTAATGGAAGCAGGAATACTTGTGGTGGACGATAACCGGGAAATGTGCAGCCTGGTGCAGAATATATGCAGGCAGGAAGGCTTTAACCGGGTGGAAGCAGCCTTTTCCAGCCGTGAGGCAGAGAGCATGGTTGGCAGCGGAGGCGTGGATTTAATCATATTGGATGTCAATATGCCCGGCGAGGATGGATTCTCCTTCTTCCAGCGGATAAAGCCTGTACTGGAACAAAAGCGGATTCCCGTCCTCTTCCTTTCGGCCAGGGACCAGGATGAAGATAAGCTTTTGGGGCTGGGACTGGGGGCCGATGATTACATGACAAAGCCATTTCTCCCCAGGGAATTAATCCTGCGCATATCGGCAATATTGAGGCGGACATACCAGCTGGATGAGAAAAACAGCAGTATTTTCAGGCTGGGAAACCGGGAAGTGGACTTATCTGCAGGCATTGTCCGGGTTATGGATGAATCAGGAAAAACGATTCAGCTGACTAATAAAGAGTATCAGCTCTTAAAGCTGTTTCTGGAGAACCGGGGAAGGATACTGACCTTTGACGTGCTTTCTGAGTCGGTCTGGGGAGAAAATTATTATGATTATGAAAATACGCTGATGGTCCATATCAGAAGGCTGCGCGAAAAGATTGAGGAAAAGCCTTCGGAACCGGCGTTTTTAATTACAGTGAAAGGGTTAGGGTACCGGATGAACGCATGAAAAGCCTGATGAAAATTTACGTAAAATACATTGCAGCGGCACTGACGACGATTCTGGCCTTTATCCTTCTGCAGCTGGTTATACTGGGAGTGGTGACCGCGAAAATCTATGGAAGCGGCAATAATTACGGAAAATACTCCATAGCCCAGGCGTATGATAAGCTTTCTGCGGCTGACAAAAGCGGGGCCGATGGCCAGACGGAAGCGGCCGCTTATCTGGAGGAGATAGGCGCCTCCTTTGCCATGCTGCTGGATCAGGGCGGCGGGCCTCTGTGGATGTGGCAGGTGCCAGAGCATTTAAACCACGCGTATACGGTTTCGGAAGTCGCCTCGTTTTCCCGCTGGTATCTGGATGATTATCCGGTCTCGGTATGGGGCGGGGACAAGGGACTTCTGGTGGTGGGATATCCCAGGGGAAGTGTCTGGAATTACTATATTCACCAGGATATGAAGGATTTTGAAGGATTTCTGACCTTTCTCTCCTTAAGCTTTATTTTTACTATACTGGCAGCGGTACTGGTCATTCTGGTTTCAGGATACCGGTATTACCGGAAGATGAAGGTGATGACGGATGGCATCGGGTGCCTGGCCTCCGGCGACAGTGTCAGCCTGCCTGAGAGCGGAACCATGAAGGATCTTGCCGGAGCCTTAAACCGTACCTCGGACCGGCTGGCGAAGCAGCGGCGGCAGCTTGAACGGCGGGATGAAGCGAGGACAGAGTGGATCAGCGGCGTTTCCCATGATATCAGGACGCCTCTGTCACTGGTAATGGGGTATGCGGATATGATTGAGAGCCAGCCGGAGACGGAACCGGAGGTAAGGAAAAAGGCCGCATTAATCAGGAAGCAGAGTCTCCGGATCCGCGACCTGATCGAGGACCTTAACCTGGCTTCCAAGCTGGAATACAATATGCAGCCCCTCCGCCTTAATCCTATTTCCCTGGCTGCAATTCTGCGCCGGGTGGCGGCCGATCTTTTAAATACCATAGAGCGGCCCCAGGACTATCCGTTTTCCATTGAGATTTCCCAGGAATTTGAAGAGTATACCATGGAGGGTGATGAACAGCTTTTATTCCGCGCCTTCCGGAATATACTTGGAAACTCGGTCCGGCACAACGAAGGAGGCTGCAGTCTGGATATAAATGCTTCCCTGGAGCATAACGGACCTGTGATCCGGTTTTACGACAGCGGCATCGGAATTCCCCGGGAGGTCTGCCGGTATCTCAATGAGGGACTTAAGCCCGAAGGAGACGTCCATATCATGGGGCTGCATATTGTAAAGCAGATTACTGAAGCCCATGGCGGAAAGCTGACGGTAAAAAGTGAGGGGCATGAAATTGTGGTGAGATTTTAAGTTACGGTTCACGGCCGGCAGCGGAAAAGGAAATTCCATTGCCCCAAATATAAGATAAGCCTCAGGCATTGGAATCTTCTTTAAACGTTCTGTTTCTGCGTCATAGTCATTCTTATCACAGTGACAGACCAGAAAGCTGAAATAACACGGCTGCCAGGAATTATAATATTCGTAAGAAAACGTTTCTGTCTTTTCGGAATCAGGCAGTTGTTACGGAAATATATCACTGAACACCTGCCTTTCACTTTCCAAATGAATTCCTGTGCCAAATTCTTCCGCAAGAGAACATTCATTTGCCGTCTGTGTTTTCTCCCCATTGATTTGCCACGTTCCCCCAAGGCCTGACAGGCAGAAAGAAACAGGACACCCGTTACGAACAATATTTTGCTTAATATTACAGTCTCCGGCTTCCGTGGTTTTTACTGCTTAAATCCCAATCATCTAATAAACAAAAAATCCGTATCCCATTTTTATATTATAAATCCCATAGCATGACAGTGTGTCTGGCTGATTTCCGTCTTCATCCACAAAATTCCACCCCGGATACCAATTAAGGAACTCCTTTGGCACTTCCGCAATTTTTGTATCCGGCGTATACAAAAGATACTCCGTGCCGTCCTCCATACCATATGGTTCAGAATATTTGTTCAGAATACCATCTTCAATCCATTCCTCACCGTTCTCTTTCTCTGCTGTGATTTCAGATAATGTCATGGAATATGTATGGCTGTCTATCTGGCTGATGTTATCAAACTGTCCGCTGAAATCACAAATATAATGCGTTCCTTTCGGATAGTCGTTCCCCCGGTCTCCCATATCGGAATCAAGGTATGCGCCGTTAAACGAGCCGTCCTGATTTAATACAATAGCGGTTCTCCACGCTCCGGCCCCGCTGCTGAATACAAATTCCAGCGGAAACACATCCGGAAGTTTTGCTTCATTTAGTATAACTGGTTGTGTCTCACAGCTTCCGGTATTGGCAGTTCCTGCTTCGGAAGCGCTTGTTCCTGCCGGGACTTCTTCCTCTGTTCTGCCGGGAGCAGTGCCCTCTTCTTTTTCCGCTCTTCTGCCGGGAGCAGTGCCTTCTTCGCCTTCAGCTGTTCTGCCGGGACCAGTGCCTTCCTCGTCTTGCGCTCTTCTGCCGGGAGCAGCTCTCTCTTCGCTGTCGATACCCTCCCTGATATCCTCCTGGGTAAATGCTTCAGCAACAGTTGTCCCTGCACTGACCGCCCTGCTTCCTGACGGCGTTTGTTCTGACCCACAGGCAGTAAGAAGCAGGGCTCCGGCCACAATCAAATATTTGCTTAATTTCATAATCTCCACCTTCCCGGCCGCAGCCGCTTTTGGTTCCAGCCAGTTACATTCTTTACAGCTTCATGTAACTGGTTGGTTGTAAGTATCACCCCATATAAATCTCCATCCACCGTTGAATGGCTTACATCGGTAATCCCATCCCCGGCCCGGTAAACATGATGGCCCTTTGCGTGCCCGGCTTCATCAAGACGGCTCAGATTTGTCACAATGTTTTTTATTGCATGTATATTGACTTTTAGAATCAGACCATTGCTTAGTATGGGTTTGCGGATCACCTAAATATTCTCTGCTGTAACTGTGTATTCAAATGAACCGGCAGCCACTGTTCCATTTAAGATAATCCGTTTGATAATGTTTCCATCGAATGACGGGCGAACATCATATGTGAAACCGCGTCCGGGAAATGAATTCAATACAGCCAATGCGGACGTAAGGGGTATCTGTATGTTTTCTGTTCAGTCTTAGAATAACACAGAGTTGTTTCAAAGTTGTATCAAAAGGCATTCATATTCTTACGAACATATTAATTTCTTCTAAAATAAGGCAGAAGTCCGCTTGCCTGTCATTTTAATTACATCCTCATCCTACCATTAACAATGTAAACGCCTTAAATCATGTGTATAATAGATTCATATAGGAGATGCAGCAGCCCTAATCGTGCCTGGCGCTGGCGCTGCCACTGATGCTACTGCCGCTGCCGCCGCGATAGCCACAATTAATCTTTTCTTCGGATTTTTTCTTCCATATCCTGGTTTATTTCCGCAATTTAGATGCATCTGCCGTATTAGATCCAGCGCTTAAAAATGGGTTCGTTTTTTCACATAATTACAAAAAACGGCATAGCTGCAAGCCAATGCTGTTTTGAACCTACTGATTCGCCAGATAACGGTCCCCGATCCCATCCAGTATCCTGCTTCCGATCCTTCTGTGAAACTCCGGGGCCTTCGGAATATCCTGGTTGATTTCCAAATCCTGCGGCGCCAGACAGGCAACCGGCTCATCGGTATGTGGAAAATGTCCAGATAGTCATCCTCAATCCATTTACGGAATCGGCAATAGACAGTTTCCCAAGGACTATAACACTCTGGTAGATCCCGCCGGAAGGCATCAATTCGCGGGTTTTGCCATCTGTGCGGGTTTCATCACCGCTCTGTGGATATGGAATAAAATTCTTTACAACTCCATAACAATTCTGCATTATAATGGTATGGAATAGAGCAGGGTAAGATCAATATGGCGCGCTGCTAAAGAAGGAGGAACCCGGCTTAAACCTGCGGGAAAAGAATATGGCAAACATATTAATTGTGGAAGATGAAGAAGTGATACATGAGCTTATAAAACGGAACCTCTCTCTGGTTGGGCACATATGCCACTCCGCTTTTGACGGAAAGGAGGCCCTGGAATGTCTTGCGGACAAGAGGTTTGACTTGATGATCCTGGATATCATGCTCCCAAAGGAGGATGGCTTTTCTGTCATGAGACAGGCAAAAGGGCAGCCCACTATTTTCCTCACAGCCCGGGACAGCTTAAATGACCGGATGACAGGCTTCTCTTTAGGGGCAGACGACTATATCATCAAGCCCTTTGAGATGCTGGAAATGCTGGCGCGGGTGGAGGCTGTGCTGCGGCGGACCCAGACAAGCGCCAGCACCTTCCGGCTGGATAAAGTGCTTATCAATTTTGACAGCCGGCAGGTATACAGGGAACAGGAGCTGCTGGAACTGACCCCCAAGGAATACGAACTGCTGGAGGTCCTGGTAAAGAACCGGAATATTGCCCTGGCCAGGGAACGGCTGCTGGAGCTGGTTTGGGGGTATGATTTCGAGGGGGAGACCAGGACAGTTGACGTCCATATACAGAAGCTGCGCAAGAAGACCGGCTGGGAGAACAGGATCAAAACTGTATATAAGATGGGATACAGACTGGAGGCAGGAACATGAAAAAACGCACATTCTATGCCACGTTCCTGTTATTCCTGACAGCCATCTATACCAGTATCCTGTCTCTGTCTGTTATAACCCTTAAGGGAACCATGCAGCAGGCAAGACAGCAGTGCCTCAATGAGCAGTACTTCATTGCATCCGCCCTGTACCGGGATATGGCAGCGCTGGAGGACAGGGGTCTCGCATCACAGGAAGAACTTGACAGTCTGATGCAGCCCTACCTGTACCTGGCAGGCAACCGAAGGTCAGCTCTTTTTGTATACAGAGATAACACACTTCTATACACCACAGGGGACAGCGGTAATATGGAGACGGCACCTCCCGGAAATCAGGGGGAGGACCGCACCGTGGCCATTGGCCAAAAAGGCCAGAAAACACTGTGCAGCACCTGGGGTGCTTTGCCCAGGCCCTACGACAGCTTTCAAATCCTCTATCAGATTGATATCACGGAGCACTTAGATGCATGGGAGGAGAGGAACAACACCATGCTCTTTGTCGGGGCCGCCCTGTCATTTGTCATGGCCCTGTCTCTGCTGATTCTTTTAGAGCGTCTGTTCCTTCCGCTCTCTCAGATAACCGGCCTGTCCCAGAAAATAGCGGACGGGGATTACAGGGACCGCCTGCCAGTCCATGATGGGGATGAGATTGGACAGATGGCCCACAGCTTCAACCATATGGCTGAGGAAATCGAGAGTAAGGTGACCGAGTTAGCCGCTGCAGCAGAAAACAAGCAGAGGTTTGTGGACAACTTTGCCCACGAGCTGCGCACGCCCCTGACTGCCATCTATGGGTATGCACAGTATATGCAAAAAGCTGCGCTGAGCCAGGAGGACGCACAATTTGCACTGGATACCATCCTGTCTGAAAGCCGCCGTATGCAGCTGATGGCCAATCAGCTGATGGAACTGTCCGGCTTAAGAAATGGGGAAATCCAGATGGTGGCTCAGAACCTTCCCGGTATCCTGGACGCGGTCCAGCGCACAGTGGCCCATAAGCTGAGTGAAAACCAGATACAGCTAATCACTTTTTCCCAGGTAGAGACAGTCATGGGGGATGCCGTCCTGCTGCAGAGCCTTCTGGTAAACTTAATCGACAATGCGGCAAAAGCAAGCAGACCCGGAACCACCATCACACTCAAAACTTTTTATGAGGACGGAAAAATTGTCATCGTTGTGTCAGATCAGGGAAAAGGGATGGACCTTAAGGAACTGGAGCGGATAACGGAACCTTATTACCGTGTGGATAAATCCAGGAACCGTAAGGAGGGAGGCGCTGGGCTGGGTCTTGCAATCTGCAGCCAGATAGCCAGATGCCACAATGCCAGCTTAACCTTTCAGAGCGAGCCGGGACATGGGACCACGGCCATGGTAATATTTACAACTCCATAACAACTTCATGATAATTCCAACATACCGCAGGGTTATTCTTTCTGTTGTAAAACATCATACAGAAAAACCCAAAGGAGATATTGAGATGAAAAAAGACAGACAAAGAAAAGCAGGTTTCGTAAAGCCCCTCATGACAACCGTATGTATCATCGGAATGGCAACCCTGTCCTTTCAGGGATTAACCCAGGTAGTGATGGCGATGGAAACCCAAAAAACTGAAACCATTTTCACCCGCTATTCCACTGGCTCAAAAACAACAAACACAGCTCCGGAAAACGCCCTGCCCGATGGATATGTGAAGCCGGATTACCAGCTGGCGGACAATGACTTAGAGTATTATAGGGATAAAAAGCCAACCAGCGCGGATCTCTCACGTGAGGCGGCGGCTGAGCTGGGTGTGCAGGGGCTGTACCGTGTGTTTGGGCTGGATATGAACGGCAAGACAATTGAGATGGCTTATAACCCGGCCCAAAACGGCCACCGGGCCACCTGGGAAGGAAACTGGTGGCCGGACGGCAAAAAAAGCAGCTCCGAGGCATATGTGCAGGCCTATTATTTCAGCGTGGATGCCGTCACAGGCGAACTGTACAGCGTCATACATGACAGGGTACTGGGCGGAAACGCCAACACCGGTTTCGATGCAGCCTTAAATCAGAACGCCGGTGAGTATGAGGCGCTGGCCAAGGAAAAGGCAGTACAGCTGGGAGCCATAAAGGGGGCGGTAAAGACCGCCAAATATGAAGGACAGGGCTTTACAAACAATGACCCGGATATCTCCTTCAGCCTCACAGGGGAAAATGGGGACCGGGCCCAGCTGCGCTTTTCCCGCCATGACAAGGAACTGTTGGCCGTCACCTTTAACGCCGGCATGAAGGATATGGATGTGGCAGAACAGGAAGCCGAGGACTTTGCAAAAAGGGCGGAGGAATATTTAAGACAACATCCGGACGCACAAACCTATGAAGAGTAACAGGCTGGACTAACATCTTAATCTTCCATACCAGTCATCAACAGAGAGATCTGTATACTCCTGTCCTTAATAGACTGGCGCTCTTTATTAACCGTTTGCTCCTCCCACTCCCGGATCCGTTTCATTCATCTGCTGCCTAATCCATAATACAGAGCAGAAAGCGGTACGAAATAGCATTGATTTGGTAATGAACGGTCCACAAGTATTTTATATCTCATGATATACTAAAGATATTTGAAAATACATCGGCGGTAATCAAAAAACTGTTTCCGCCTATAGGAGGAACTGAAATGAAACACAATGTAATTAAGAAAACAATGGTCTCTCTGTGTGCCTTCGCACTGTGTGCAGGTCTGACTGCCTGCAGCGAAAATCAAGAAAAAACTGCGGAAAAATTCCTGACTTCCGTGCAGACCCAGGATTTTGCAACAGCGATGAGCTGCATGGATGAAGATAACCGTTTAAACCGTGTGTTCAGTGCTGTGGATGGAGTGAGTGTTCCGGAGCTTGATGAGGTTTACCGCACATTTTCCAAGCAGATGAATGAGATGACTTTTGAAATCTTAGGCAAAGGGGTAAATTCAGGTGAATGTAATGTGCGTATAAAAAACAGAGATTATGACACCGCTATCAAAGAGGCCATGAACGCCGCAATACAGTCCCAAACTGAAACGGGAAACAACGAATTCTCCAACTATGCCGGCTGGCTGGGGCTGGGGGTATCCCAGGCAGTTTTAGGCCAGGAAGCAGAGGAAACAATGACCATTTCCAAGGACAGCGACGGCATAATTAAAACAAAGGATAATATCGACTTCTTCGCTTTATTGACTGGTGACTTCTATAGCTACGCCAACCTGACCATGACTACCTGTACCCTTACGAATGAGGAGCAGGAAAGCACTTACTATATTGCAGCCAGAGGAGACAGGGTGATGGGCTGCATTATGGTTGATACCATCATGCTGGATCTTTCCGGAGCAACTGACGAAGAAGTGGACCTGTTAGTTGAGGAAACAGAGAAGCAGATGCGCGGAAAAAAAGGAATTTATGGAAATGCCACAGCTGGAGAAGGCAATATCACCACCACTGTTGGTATCGACTTTACCCAGACCGAACAGGCGGACTTGATTACAATGGGGCTTATTGACGGCAGCCGTGGATATCAGGAGTACCTCAGTCTGAAAACCACCATCGAAGGCTTTGAAAGCCAGGGAATGACCTGTGTGACTTCTCCACAGTACAAATAAACGGCTGCCATCGGCGGTGAACAAAATAATCCTTCATATAAAGAGGATATTGCAAAAGTAAAAGAAAGGATGCCGTCAATACCAGGTTCTGTCATAAGTTGCTTCATCTGGTATTGACGGCTGCCGTTGACAGGCTCACCAGCTGCGTCCACCCCGCCCGAAACCTCCGTCAAATCTCTGCTATAATTCCAGATCCACATACCAGCCGTTTACTCCATATATTTCAACTGGTTCTGATGAAATAAAGAATTGCTTCTTCCAGTCCTCAAGTATTTGAAAAAACAGACTCCATTCAGCCTGCCCCTCTTGTTCCTTCCCAGAAACTTTCCGCCGGAACCGGGAGGGCAAAGTAGTAGCCCTGCACTTTATCGCAGCCTACCTGCCGCAAAAAATCTATATGTCTCTGCTCTTCTATCCCTTCTGCCACCGTAACCATTCCCAGCTGTTTTGCCATGTTCATTACATTTGAAATCAAAATTCTGGCCCTGTCTTTGTATTGATTATCGTAAAAAAAGCTCCGGTCTATTTTCACAATATCTACCGGCAGATTCTTCAACAGGCTTAATGAAGAATAGCCTGTGCCAAAGTCGTCCATAGCCATCAAAAAACCATTTTCATGGAGTTGTTCAACCATTTGAATCATATTTTTTTCATTTTCCCACATGGCAGTTTCCGTCAGTTCAACTACCAATAAATAATGCGGAATTCCATATTGATCTGCTATGCTGCACAGGTTCTGAATAAAATCCGGATTTTCCAGATGCCTGCGGGAAAAATTTACTGCTATTTCAATCAGTTCTCTCCCTTCATTTTTCCAGCTTTGCATCTTCCTGCACAACTGTTCCAATACATAGAAATCCAGTTTTGTAATCAGGCCCTTCTGCTCCAGGATAGGAATAAAATCGTTTGGAGGAATCAACTTTCCCTCCTTCTCCCAGCGCACCAATGCCTCTGCCGAAGCCAGAGCTTCCTCATTCAGGTGGTACTGGGCCTGTAAATATATTTTAAACTCTCCATTTGCAAGAGCCGGTTCCAATTGGTGCTCAACCTGCTGTTTCCATAATGCCTGTTTCACAAGCGCCTCATCATATTCACAGACTTTTGTGCCAAGCTCTTTTGCTTTGCTGTGGGCTATATTCGTTTTTTCAACAGCCTCTGCTGCATTTTGGCAGTCATCAAATGACATAAAATAGCGGCCTTCTATTACTTCCATCGGGTAAGAAAAGCCCGGCCCCATGCACTTATAAAACTGATTCCAAACACTTGTCCTGATTTTATCCAGTTCTTCTGATGTGGAACAGCATAAAAATACATAGAATTCATCATCATGAGCCCTGCAATAGCCTTTGATTTTTGTTTCCTGATCTAAAGCAGCCGCAATCGTTATAAGAACTGTATTCCCAACCTCTTTTCCTAATATTTTATTGAGAAGCTTAAATTGCCTGATATCAAATTTCGTCATGAGCACACCTTCTCCCGGATGCTCATCTATGAATTTCTGGACATCCAGTTTAAACTTGGCCAGGTTATGACTCAACCGCCTCTCCAACCACAACATCTCCACGTATCGCCTGTTGGTATAGGGTATTTCCAGAAACCTCCACTTCATTTCCCTCATTATCAATGCCAATACCATCTGCGTCCACCAGACCCAAAACACTAAATCCCGTATTTTGTACAACCTTGTCCAGGTACGCGCCCATGTCCTCCTCCGAAAATTCTTCCAACTGAAACGCAATATTATGTAATGCGTTGATATCCGCTTCCATCTTCTGCCGAAGATTAAAACTTTGCTGAACTGCACTCTCATTTAAGGTCTGATGAATGGAATCTGACAGCATTTGCTGCAGGCTGCGGCTGCTGTCATACATAATTTCAATTACAGCTAAAAACATAAATACAATAGGCGTCTCAGATTTTCTGCAGCATAACAATCAGCGTAAACGTCCTGTCACAGCAGGTATAATCGGCGCTGCCCAGATATTTGTCCGCGCACCGCACGATATTCTGAAATCCCAGCCCATGCCGGTGGGTATCCTGTTTTCTGCTCTTAAGTCCCCCATCCTCCGTAACGCACACCGTTCCGTCAAAGCTATTTTTGACTTCAATCAGGAACATGTTATTCTTACAGTAGGAGGTGACGTTGATAAACCGTTCGGCCTCCGGGTCCGACCCACTCAGCACTTCGCAGGCTTCCAACGCATTATTCAGGGCATTGTTCAAAATGATGCTTAAGTCAAATACATCAATCCCATAGTCAGAGGGGAACAAAAATTCGCTGTCAAACTGGATTCCCAGGCTCTTTGCCTGCTGATACTTTCCATTCAGCACAACATCGGTCACCGGGTTCCCTGTATGGAAGTAGAAGTTCAGCGCATCCAGCGCAGTCCCTATTCCGGAAAAATATCCGGCCAGCTCCCCCTCCCCCTCCACGCTGACGCCCTGGGCGGCAAGCAGACTCTTAATGTCAAACAGGTAATTCTGCATATCATGCCGCATAGAGCGCACTCCGGTGTAGAGCTGTTCAATCTCCCGGATGTGAGCCTGCATCTGATCAACCTGGCTTGCCAAAAGTGCTGCCCGCTGCTTATCCTGCATAGAAGCAATGAGCTTTTGGTAGATATTATAAGCGTACAAAATACAAAGGATGGTGGTGGCAGCAACAAAAAAAATCAAAAAATACAGAGACAGGTCAAAAAAGGGATTGCCGCGGGCCGTCCATTTCAAAAAAGCCGGATTGACAAGCAGCGATCGTGACACATTGATAAAGGTAAAAAAAACAATCCCTGTGAATGCGGGCGACAACAGGAATAACAGTTCATTTCGTGGGATTCCCTCTTCCTCTCCGGGCGCAAAACGGGTCAGCTTTCTAACTGACAGAATCAATATAATGCAGGAGAGCAGCAGCATCAGGCATCCGGCCCAATCAACTCCAACCGTTATCGTCATTCTCCAGGATGCTTCCCCGGGATTCACGACCCAGGAATAGACTGGAAAAAGCGAGGGTGATGTCGAAACGTGAAAATATCCACACAGTTTCTCAAGGAACTGTTTCCCATACAGGTATAGAACGGAACATAGCTCATACAGCGCCAAAAAAGTAATTGACAAGTAAATACGCTTGCTGATCCGCCCCCGGCAAAAAAGAGTAAGCAGCCCAAACAGAAGGACCATGTCCAGCACCGGAAGCAATGGGGAGAGGGAGTCCGGTAAAAAGTTCTGCCAGCCACGGTAAAAGACGAGAAAAGAGAGTCCCGTCAAAAGACTGCTGCTAATCCAGTGTGGGATACGCAGCCGCGGCTTCAAACAGCGGGCCAATAGGCAGACCAGGCAAATGCCTGCCACTGCTGGAAACAAGAATGAAAGCTGTTCCGAGAGGGACGCATACTCAACGCCGTTCATAGACCTAAGCTGCTCCTCCGTATAGATTTCTTCCACCGGTACCAGGGAAACGGAAGGATTCTTTTCCACTCTCCAGCCATTCTCTGATTCCGGATCCGGCACCAACTGAAGGCTATTCAACTCTGAGCTATCTGACGGGCTGGGATTCTCTGAATCAGATACGGTCTGAATGTCAAATTCGTCCATTTTACAGTTCCTTTCCGCCGCCCAAAAACGCAGGTAAGCGTCTACAAAGGCGGCATATTTAAATTTTGAGGGAAGTTTTCGGTTTTAGTATTCTAGCTCTCCAAGCAGCAAAACCTGTTTATAATCATGCCAGCCATCAACAAGTACAAATCTCTTCCCGCACTCCGGGCATATGATTTCATCTGCCATGTAAAAACAGCGCCGTATTCCCTCAAGGCCGCCCTTTACCAATAAGGCATAATTCAGCCACCCCAGTGCCGCTGCGCCGCCAAATATCTCCGCTGTTTTAATCCTATTTAAGTTGTTATACTCATTTTCCGGATCGAAGAAAATAGCTGCGGCATTATCGAGACCGCCTCCGAACTCTATTTCGAGAAAAAAGTGTCTTTATTTTTTCAATATTTCCTGCTGTACCTTTTTGCTTAACGATGAACGTACTAATTTATAAGAAGCATACACAATATCTGCAAGTACATCCTGCGGGACATTACCATCCAGATATACAGTGCTCCAGTGCAGCTTGTTCATGTAGTAACCTGGCACGATGTCCTCGTACTTGCTGCGCAGCATATCACTGAAAGCAGGTTCCAGTTTCAAGGTAATAATAGGACGCCCGTTTCTGTCATCAATGCCGATATATGCGTACATCTTACCACATATCAGATACTTGTATGCCTGCCATGCAGTTTGAAATTCCTTTTCCGTTGAAGGCTGCTTTTGTAAGCATTCATCCAACCATTGGTAACTTTTCATACTGATGTCAGACCATGGTGTTACGCTGCTTATTATCTCCGCCATAATATATTCCCTTTCCAGGCTAAGCCTAACGATTCTGCTAACCGCCTAAACCTTATCTCTAATTCCAATTTTGGTTATGATGCAGTGTAGCTTCCTGATAAACCGATAATCATTTGCTCTCTACTATCTTCCGGCAAGAATTACATAACCTCGCTCAGTTTCTCGACAATACACCCTTTGCTCTCATAGTACTGAAGCATCTCATTGATTTTTCTTTTATCGTAACTGGTGATACAGTCAGACAGGACGTGAACGATATAGCCTCCTTTCGTCATATTGTAGCAAGTAGATTTTACACAGGCGATGGCATCCGCACCAGCAACATAAAACTCACCGATTTCATTTTCACTTACAAAAGCAGCAAACCCTTCGCTTGTCAACGCATTACCCTTGGTTTTCAAAAAAACATGTTCAGACACGATTTTCAGATCGGGAACCAGTTCAGCTCCATGTGTATCGGGCTTAAAGGTTCTTGTACCGGCAGATAAATTGTTATGCTTAATGTAAACGACAGGAATATCACTAACTACTGCCCAATCAACGGCTTTGTTGATATTTTCAATAATTTCCTTGTAATTCTTTGTAATGTCATTTTGAATGTCGATAACTACTAATGCTTTGTTTTTCATAATCTTACTCCTCAAATTTTATTATTTGTGATTAACTCCTCTATTATCTGGAATTTATTTATATAATTGCATTTTTAGCGTATCCTTCTTTCATGCATCGCGCATATTCTCTGAGTCCCATCATATCCTTTTTTAAGTAGAGTTTTTCCACTTCCTGATTATGTCCCACGACAATATCGCGATGTCTTTCCATAAACTGCTGCAAAATATAATCTACTGCCTTTTCGCTTATGGATATGCTTCCTCCTTTATGGTTTGCATAGCGCACCATCAAGCTTGTATCTGTTTTAATGACAGCATTGACCCGTGTTACTGACTTGTACGCCCAAACCACTTTTTGAACAGGTATCACATTAGCATAACAGGGGCCGTTTATACATGCGATGATATATTCTTCATCCATACGGCACCAGCCGCGCAGCTGCTCACCACTTTCCCATGTTTTCTTAAGGCTTGCAAACGTAACCTCCGGATTCTGTGTGGTGTTGGCATATCTTTTCAGGCTTTTTGCAAATACTTTTTCAGGGTCCTCCTTGATTTTTCTAACCAGCGCGGTAATTGTAAGGATTAATATAGTACCGCTGAAGATTTCCCCGTACAGTTTCATGGCCGCAGCAGCATTATCATTTTTTTATTGTTTTTCCTCCAATTATCATACATTTAATTCGTCTCCTGCAATTTTATATCCGGCCCGATTAAGAATGTCTAATGCCCTCTGGTAATTTTCTTTTTTCGTCAGCACATAGTCCGTATTATACGTGGAAATCACAAAAATTCCAATCTTATTTTCCGCTAAAATCCCCGAAATCTCAGACAGTATCCCAATCATTGAAAAATCCAAAACTCCTTGAATCCGAAACGCCATCCAGCCATCCTCTCTTTCCGTTACATTGGATGGCACATCTTCTGTTATACATACAAGGGACTTTTCTTCATCCGTCTTGCCGATAAAGCTATATTCTGAGTCTAACTTTACAAGTGAATAATCTGCAACCTTACATACTGAGAAATTATAATCCATTCTTTTTATTTCCATCATGTCTCCTTACCACAGTAAGGTATCACTTCCTTAACATCATAACAATAACCTGCGGATGTCCTTATTATGAAATGATAGTAAACTAAATAACGCCCCTGTCACTCCCGTACCTAAAAACATAACTGCCATGCCGCTGCCTGCTCCTGTTCCTGTCAATTGCTGCAAGACTTTTACCAGCGCCAAATCCGTCTTCATGAGCGGTTCCAGCACATAATCAGCCAGGAAACCGCCCATCAGAATCCCCACCGGAATGGTGCTAAACTGAAGGGCATTTCTCACTGCAAAAATCCTTCCCCGCATCTCATCCGGTACATAGCGGTATAGCAGGTCCATCTGTCCCGCATTGATAAATGCAATCGGCAGGCTGGCCGCTATGGCTGCAAGAGACCAGGCAACTGCATTCCTGCCTGCCCCCATCATAACATCACCCAGCAAAAACGAAAGCATCGTGGAACTATAAATCATTTTTACACTGTTCCCTTTTACTCTGCCCGATGAAACAATAAGACCACCCACAATGCCCCCGACTCCCATTGCTGCATTGACAACACCGAGTATCTCATGATTGTTTCCGCTTCTGGCTAATATCATGGGGGACAAAATGTTTTCATAAGTCAATCTGGAAAGAAAGTTTAAAAGTGCCATGGTAAGAATAATCATTAAAATTCCCTGATTACTCCGCAGATAGGCAAGTCCTTCCCTGGTCCCTGAAAACATAGAAGCCCTTTCCTTTTTTATTTTCTTTTCTTCTGGTATTTTTATTACAAATGCCAGCACAGCAAAAGCAAAAACGAAACTGACTAAATCAATGATAATTACCAGCGGCAATCCACCAAATGCATACAGTGACGCAGCCAGTATCGGGGCCAGGACTGTCACCAGACTACTGGAAAACGCATTCATTCCACTTACCTGCTTAATCCTGTCCTTTGGCACAATCCTGCCAATTGCAACGGCTGATGCCGGACCTTGAAAAGCATTCATAAAACCGGTAATCAAATTCACCAGGTAAATATTCCATATCAGAAGACCTCCGCTCATACTAAGCGAAAAAACAGCCGCCGAGCAGAGCGCCGCTATACTGTCCGATGCCAGCATAATCTTCTTTTTACTATGGCTGTCTACAAAAGAACCGGCAAATATACTGGCAATAATATACGGAATATAGTGAAAGAACGACATAAGCGAAACCGTCATCGCCGATCCATTTTGCTCATAAGCCCACAAAATCAATGTAAAACCCGTCATAGCACTGCCAAGCTGGGACAATGCCTGACTAAACCAAAATACAATATAATTTTTCAAACCGTGATTCATTGGTTCATTCCTTTACTATCTGGTTTCCAAACCGCTGCATCGGATATTGTCCAATTCTTCCGCTGATAAACATCCGGCCTCGTACAGCCGCATATATTCTTTGGATACATCCGAATCAAACGGTTCCCCCTTTTCACATTCCCGCTAATTTTAGTGTGTCCCCGTATGGTTACGCTTTTTCAAACGGTCAATTTTGATTTTTTTATTCTGCGTTTTCAAAAATACAGTCAGCTCCTCCACTTCATCCGCACTCAACCCGCTTTTAAAAATTGGTACAAACTGCTTATTCTTTGTCTGTAAAACAAAAATATGATCGGTTTCAAAAATACGTTTTAAACTGGTATACCTCAATTTCCCTTCCGCATGACTGGTTAAATTCAGTACCACAACTCCCTCTTCATCAAACCAGGTGGTATACTGATATTCTGTAACTCCGTTAAACTCCTGCATAACGCATAAATTATTTTTTATGGTTATTCTCTTAAATAGAAAGAGCTGCCATAATACAAGAAATAAACCAAAGGAAAAGAAAACAGCTGCAAGCGCAGAATATCCTGCAGCACTGAATACGAGGCAGAGCAGGAAACAAGAAATTGCTGCTCCTTTTTCTGATTTTAAAATTCCCTTTTTCGCTACCTCCTTCAATACCATTTCATCAAGTACACCTGTTGTTTTAAATAATTCCATCCTGAACCGTCCCTTCCATATAGTTCCGAATCATGGAAATATACAGCTCTCTCTTTCTCAGTGAGAGGCGGTAACTATCTCCATTTTTCATCTGGATGAATATACCCGTACTGAAAAACACGACTCGGTAGGGCGTCACCGATTGAATTTCAGAATACGGAATTTCAAACTTGACTCGCAGCTTTTCAATCACTCCATTCCCGACAAAAATGATACGCCGATTGGTAAATATGTACTTTCCTGGAACCTGTTTTCTTAAAGAGCCGGGAGTCTCCCAGCAATCTCCACCTGTTTCCTTTATGATTTCCTCTCCAATGAGTAATTCAAAATCTTTCATGGGTGCTTCCTCCTCACTAACCATTCACTCTCTTTGCAAATTCCTTTATATAGGACTTAAACTTTTTGTTGTCCTCGGGCTGCATCATGAGTGGAATTGCATACTCTGTAACTGTCATTGTAAAAAAACGGTTGCTGTCTTTAAAATAAAAAGAGACTTTCCCCATGGCTCCCAGCTTCACTTCCTTTAGCATCTCCGTTGTAATATGTAAAATAAATTCCCGGTCCACCTCCATCTCTGTCTTAGAAGGACAAGGCACCGCCATAATATACATCTCATTTTCCCTGTAACGGACAATAAAATTTGGCAGAGAGGCATAACCAGTCTGTATTCGGTCATAACCTTTCACCGTTGATATTGCATCTTTTGCCCCCTGGCCCATCACAATTTCAAATCCAACGGTTTCCGGGACCGCTGCTTCAGAACCTTCTCTCACTGCCTGAAGAAACTCTTCGTATTTTCTCTTTGTTTTCTTTTCCGTTGCCTTAATTAAAACGAGTGCTATTGCTAATGTAACACATAAAAATAAAATTAAATACATGGTTTTTCTCCTCAATATTGTTCTTCATTTTCCCTTTGGAACTCCTGGAAATTTCCGTCCTGCACCTTTCCGGCAAAAAGGCCAAAGCCAACGCCGCCATTTTTCTGCCCAGGCATGATCTTCATAGTACTCATAACTTCTGCAAAAATACAGAGCTGCTTCCTCAAATCTCCGTTTTCGGAGTCTCCTCCTGCCTTTTCTTTCGTATCGGTCCAGCCAGCCACCGATTATTACAGAGAAGGCAAAACAGAATATAAGAAACATTCAAATCGTCAGCTCCGACCAGTCAAAGCTGACCGATAGACAGATGGAGCCAATAAAGACACCGACAATATAGATAACATTTTTTATAATATTCAGTGATTCACTTCCGCTGCCAGGTTTTTGATATATTTCATAAATGCCCCATACTGTTCGGTCTGCGGAGCGCTGTGTCCACATCAATTCTTTTCCGTGAGGAATATTTAGCTGTCATAATATACATTTCATCACCGCGATAGCAGATGATGTAGTTGGGAAGCGAATCATAACCGCTTTGGATCCGCTCATCTTTTATAGCGCACAATCAGTATCGCTGCCAGCACGGCAATAAGGATAGGGCCTCCCACAAATGTAATTAAAATACATATAACTCCTGTTTCTGCCATTTTCTTTTCCTCCTGCTGCTGTAATATATTTATACTTTATAAACTTCTCAGTCATGGTATCAGATACCTCTGCCTCATAATCATTTTCCCACTACCATGATGTGCTTCAAAAAATCCATGAAATTCCCGAATGCTTCTGAAAACTCCCACTGGCCCATGCCATGAAGCCCAAAATAGACAGGTGATTCTTCCATGGAAAGATCAATGCAAAACGGATCAGCACTCCGGTCCGCAATCACAAGATAATCTTTATTCCAGGAATCAATGTTCCTTTTTTCAATCGAATTATAACGGTAACCGTCCTGACATTTGATGAGATTATGGGCTCCATATAGAGTAATGGAACCATATCCCTTCATCTTTAAATCTGCTATAACAGGCGAAGCTTTGAGCAGAAAATCCCTGTAGTCCGCCGGTAAATGCCATCTCTGATCAATCTGTTCCATATCGGACGGCTCCGCCTGAACCAGCCAATTCGTTGGATTAGCCAGATTTTGTTTTTTCTCCCGTTTCTGCTTCAGCTTTTTATCAATTTTTGAATAAACCTTTTCTGAGGCTGTTTCCGGGGAATCCAGACAAATATGGCGGACTGGCTCTGCGAAACCCTTCCCGCAGGGGAATCCCTGTTCAGCCCATTGCCGGATAGCTCCATAATCAATGTCACTTTCTTTCCAAAATCCCGGATCCATAGGTTTTCCCTGTTCAAATGTGTTATTGGTTACCTTCGACAACTGCATGATAATGTTTGCTTTGCATTCCAACGGGAAGTCATGAATGAATACAAATGGGATCAGCGCTTTACAGGCGGCTTTACCGACTGCTTTCACGTATCCCCCGATTCCCCAGTATGCCTTACTGCTGTCCCCTGACTGGATACAGGACATGAAAAAGTCACTGTAAGCGGAATCCGGCTTATCCATCAACTCAACAACCTTACCCACCGCAAACCCACGATGAAACTCAACCAAACCGTTGTCACCATACCGCATAAGCGCCGCTATAACCTGGTCTCTGTTTTGTTCATTGATTCTTTTCACAAGATAAAGGATTGTGTTGCACGCAGCGCCACCGTCTGTCGTCTGTTCCAGCTTTTCTATCTTTTTCTCTAATAAATCCATAAATTACCCCTCTATTCCAACACACCATTTTTAATCTGGTAAAAAAAACGCTTCCGCCATAAAAATAAAATACCAGCATAGGTACTCTTTAACCAAATCGTCCGTCCAACTGAGTATACATGAGAACAAGAAACGCCATAGACATGACCCCCTGTATAACGGACCGGAGTTTTTCCACAGAAAAGCCCCGGTTTTCCCTTCTATTGCCTAAAAGGATCTGATGTTCACCATTCTCTGCATATGGAAACAGCCTGCGTCCCATCATAGGACTGACCGCCATATACCGGATCAATTCCTCTTCAGAATAATGAATTCCTCCTTCTCGGTCTTGTTTAGCTGTCTTTTTTACAATTGTAAGGTAAAACTTGATAAATGCTGCGATTCTAAACTTTGGGCGAATGACATATCCCGCAGCCAGCGTATAGCCATAAGCAAACAGTGGAACAATTCCCACCGCGCAGTTCAAAAATTACAAATAAAACCACCCGGAAATTTTCCCAGATGGCTGATAAAACTTCACGATAATTCCCCATAAAATTCAAAAAATTCTCAATATAATTATACTGCCTGACAGAAAATGGCGTTGGTCTTTTCATGGCATTTTCATAGCCCATTCATTACAACTATGCCGCAGATTCTTACTGCCCGAATCATTGTCCGGCCATATTTTCAGCCCGCCCAGATAGATTTCTGTCACACCGTCCAAATCAATCGTGGTCTGGAAGGCGCCGTCTGAAAACAAAGCAGAAACCAATACTTTTCTTGCGCTGATGGAGAGTGTGCCTCCCTCCCGTTTTAAACGCCCTCTCTGAAACGCCATGGCAGAATCCCTGTTATTTTCTACCTGCAGTTTAAGTATCTGTCCATCTTTGGAGACTGACCAGTTCATCTGAGACCTCCGTCATATCAATGATATCGAAGTAACATCATGATCCGTGCTGGCAGCCAAAAGAACTCCTACGCGATTAAATGATTTCCCTCACAGATATCAAAAATACCGTAGGATCAATCGCTGCTATATACCACACCGTTTCATCTTGTCCAAAAGAATTTATCCTGATTATTTTGCTGCTCTCTTTTAAATTATTCCCATAAAAGTCCAGATAGCTCTGTAAAACCGGATACTGCTTTTTCAGTTTTTCAATCACTTTTGGATTCTTGCTTACCGACTCATATTCATAATACTGGAACCGTTCAAAAGAGCGGTCATACAAACGCTGTAATTCATCGCAGAACTCCACATTGGATAACACCGCACACTCCTTAGCCTGATAATCGTAACCAGTATGAAAGTACGATTCAAATTCCGTATCTTCTATACATTTATATTCCATTGCATCTTTGTCACAGGAATTTAATAAGTCAATCAGCAACAGGATTGTCACATAGTCCTGCTTTTGAAATACGGTAAGGTCCATGTGCCGGAAACGGCTGAATTCTAAATCCACATACCAGCCATTCACACCAAAGATTTCAACCGATTCTGAAGATATAAAATATTGCTTCTTCCACTCTTCAATTTTTTGAAAAAGCAGACTCCATTTATCAGAATTGCTTTGACCGGAAATCTTTACTCTGTCTGATATAAAATCCAACATATAATGACCAAAATTATTGACATTTAAACTTTCTTTCTCATTCCGTTCCATATATCCCTCGCTTTCCCTTCCAGCCTGACATCTTTCCAATAAATTCTGGTTTCCTCAATTATTATAATCCGCTGCCTTTTTATGTTCCTGCACATTCATGTGTTTGGAATTATAGGAAGCCACGACCGCGTCAATGCCACCCTCCCCCCTCCACCCCAACCACTCCCTTTTTTTCCTTTTCATTACATTTCCCCGCCTTATTCATTGCAAATACTCTGCATTCCAGTTTCCCTATCATAGTATGAAAATATCATCAGAATGTCACAATCAAAGACGGCACCTACTTCCTTGGCGGATAAGATGCCGTTTTATATCATAACCCTAATCAGCCCAAGCCTTTTCCCTCTTCAAACGGCGTGATTGACTTTACTGCGCTCTTTTCAGTCATATCTTCAAAATATCTTACTTTCCCAGCCAGTGAATCCACTCCAATCAAGAGGGCGCGTCCTTCCTTATGCTGGATTACCACTGCTATGGTATCGGATGAAGTTGCTGCACTGCCGAGAACCTTTAAGCTGTCTTTTGCTGCCAGCTGATGGGATATCACGAATTGTCTTGCTGTCTCTTCTGCGGACTGTGCAGTAATCGGCATTTCACTTTTTTCCCAATCCACATAACTTAAATGGATTCCTTTCACCTCTCCCTCCGCATGAAAGGATACATCATACATCGGTTTTGTCTCGATATTTTCCATATCAATCACAGTGTCTGCCGAGATTTCACCAAAGTTAAGCTCCTCCGGAAGGAATGTAACGACAGTCTGCTGCTCTGCCTCGTATTCCGGCATTGCGTCCATATACTGTACACTGACAGAATATCCTGTTGTATCCGTCATATAAACCCCAAAATAGTTCTCCAGGGCATCTTTTGCCAGTTCAACAAAGGCAGCATCCGATTGAGGCTTTCCGTTTTCCTTCGCATTTACTGAAGTTTTCAGTATATCCCCGCCGGCAGTAGCTGCCACTGACTGCCTTCCCGCTTCATTTGCATATGCGCTCCCACAACCTGACAGGCTAAGTATAAGCACTCCCGCGCATAAGATGCCTGTGACTTTTTTCATGTTTCTTCTGTTTCCCATTACAATCTCCTCATTTTTATTATATTTACCAGGTGACCGGTATGCACTTATCTTAGCCGGGAATTGTATCATGATTGTAACATCGGAAATATGATTGTAAATTTCGTTCCCACCTTTACTCTGCTTACAAGTTCCAGTCTGGCATGATGAATCTTTACGATATCCGAACAGATGGAAAGTCCCAGCCCTACTCCGTCATTTCTTCTGCTCCTAACCTTATCTGCCATGTAAAAAGTTTCAAACACCTTGTCCTGTTCTCCCTCCGGGATTCCTTCCCCTTCGTCCTCAATCTCTATCATCGCCTCCCCTGCCTCTCGCCGTATAGAAATCTGTATGGTATCCCCCACGCTTGACGCTTTCCTTGCATTATCCGTCAGGTTCCCGAGTAGGTTTAACAGCAGTTCTCTCTCTGCCCGTATCATAACCGGCCCCTCAGGAACCTGTACGACCAGTTTCATCTGTGCCTTTTGAACCGATGGCTGCAGAATGGTTTCCGCCTCCATCACCACCTCCCGTAAATCACAGGGAACCAGCTCAAAGCTGTGATGTTCTAAAAATACGAGTTGAAGCATTAGTTCAGACAATTTTTCAATCCGTTTTCCCTGTTTAAAAATACGCTCCCCCAGTTGCTGCGATGCGTCCTGATCGAGATCTGCAGATCGCAGCAAATCAGCGTATCCTACTACCGCTGTCAGGGGAGTGCGAAGTTCATGTGAGAAATTATCAATGAAACGCCTTTGTTCCTCTGTTGTCTTTTCTAATGCGAATATTTTGTCTTCGACGGCCTGCGCCATTTCATTATAACGCGCCGCCAATTCACTGATTTCATCGTTTCCCCGCACTTCGACAAGCTCCGTATAATTACCGCTGCCAATTTTTCTGATTGATTCGGTCAGAAGGCGCACAGATTTTGTCAAATGTCTGGATATCCCATACATTCCCACAGCCAACACGGCGGCTGTTACAAAAAAGAGGCCAAAAAAGTACCGGTACTGCCGGCTGCGATTCTGCACAAAGTCTGTAATATCCATAAAACAGGCATCTTCATATGTCTGATATGGTAACGTAAACAGGCTGGAAAGACGCAGAAACTGTTTCTCTCCATATTGCAGAATCTTATACTGCGGAGTGTAGGTCACTTCTTGGGGCGGCATAACCGGCAGCTCCAAATCAAGATTGGAGTATACCTCCTGCGCATTTTCACCAGCCTCTGTAATCAGATAATACATCCCCCGGATTCCGGGCCGGTTTTCCATATATTCCCGGATATATTCATTTGTCTTTCCAATCCCCCGCCTCGAATCGCGGACGCTGCTGGTATAAATATACCAGTTTAAACCCTCCGTGATACTTTTTTGTTCTTCTGAGAGCTGGTTCAGGTTCAATTCAAATACCTGCCGCGTATTCTGTTCAATCAGCAAAACACCGGTCCCAAGAAATATCACAAGGAAGAAGGAAAGCGGCCACAGACAGAATCTCTGCCATAATTTCACGTCTCTGACACCTCCAGCCTGTAGCCCACATTTCTGACAGATACAATCGAATGCTCCAGCCCCATCTTCCGTTTCAGGCGCTGCACATGGATATCCACCGTCCGGCTGTCCGGATCGAACTCCCCGCCCCACACTTCCTCATAAATGCGCTCCCTGTAAAGGGCAATATTCCGATTTCTGAGAAACAGCAGAAGCAGATCATACTCCTTAGCTGTGAGTTCCACCGGGCGGCCGTCTTTTTCGACCGTCTTTGACTCCATATCAACCTCTATTCCTGCAACAGCAATCTTATCCCGGCTTTTACCATACCTTCTCAGAACAGCTTCCACGCGGGCCGTCAGCTCTGCCAGCTCAAACGGTTTAGTGATATAGTCATCTGCTCCCAGCTTAAATCCCCTCACCTTATCTTCCAGCCTGGTCCTTGCAGTAATGAAAATCACAGGAGTATTGTAGTTTTTGATATATTCCATCAGTTCATAACCATCTGCCCCCGGCAGCATGATATCGAGGAGAATCAAATCATACCGCTTCTCCTCCAAAAGCCCGGCCGCCTCGGCGCCATCATAAACACATTCACACTGGTACCCCGTTCTGGTAAGCCCGGCCGATATGATATCTGCAATCATTTCTTCGTCTTCTACAATCAGAATTTTCATAGCACATCTCACCTCACAGTAAAATTATTAATATATACTCTTTACAACACACCGTAACTCAATGCTGCACATGGACTTGTTCCTCGAGTAAAGGTATAGGTTAACAGAGAAATGTATCATGTTTGTAACATAATAAAATCAAATTACTGTTTGAACTTTAGAATTCAAGAAAGGGACTTATTTACAGTCCCTTTTCTTCTCACTTGACGATTGTCAAGAATCTCTCTTTAAAAAATGGAGGTATGCGTCAACAAATTCTGTGTATCTGTTTTTCGCTAAAATAAGATTCGTACCATCTGACAGCACAATGTTTTTCCTGTCATATTTCACCACCTTCTCAAAGTTTACCAGATATCCGCGGTGGCATCGGTAAAACCGGCTGTCAAGACGCTGTTCTAGCTCAGCCATCGTTGCATATATTTCTACAGCTTCTTTTTCTGTATGAATGATGACCTTTCTAAGGTTACTCTCTACATATAAAATCCGACTGGGAATAATCCGGAAATGACAAGATTTCGTATGGAAGGTCAGAGCTTCTTCTGTCTGCCTGGAACACTCTGAAACAGCCGTCAGGAGTACCCTTTCAAATTTATTTTCATCTAAAGGCTTTAGAAGATACTGAAAAGCAAAAAGGTCAAGAGCCTCAAATACATATTCATCATAAGAGGTAATAAAAATAACTGCCGGACTGCGTGAAAAATCAGCAACGGGATTGTCACGTAATTTCCGGACTGTCTCCAGCCCATCTTCCCCCTCCATCTTAATATCCATTAGAATAATATCAAAAGCTGCCTGGCTCTTTAAAAGCTCACTGCCTGCCTGATAGCTTGTAACTTTACATTCAGGCAGAATCTTCTGACATAATTTTTCTAAGTAAGTAAGCATGTGGATATCATCATCACAAATACCAATAGACAGCATAACGATACCTCCTGACAAAAAGTTAAGTATTTACCACTTTATAGTTTTATCATAAAGAGGAATTCTATGTAAAGCCCAATTCACGAATGGGGTATGATTATGTAATGAATGAAAAGGGCATGTGGATGCGAATCGCTTTATACATTTAACACTTTAGCACGCTCTACAACCTTTGCATAATTTAATCCATATTGCTTTGCTACACCGAAGGCAGATATCTCCCATATTTCATCATACAATTTCTGTCGATTAATTTTTATTGTAACCTGCACTACTATCTACATTTCCTTCTTTTGTACAATAGCAAAAAGCGAAAACGCATATTCAAACAAATCAATGTCTCCTATTTTGCGTCTTCGCTTAATATAAAAACCAGGTTATTCTTCATTTCCTGAAATTGCTCAATAATTGTTTGCAGATTTTTCTCTATATCTTGAACCTGACCCTCTGTAGTTTTCCATATTTATATGCTATCAAACATTCCCCGATAATGTGATAACTCCAACTTACTGAATATGATTAGTCCCGTTCTTCATTATGAAGCGCATATCCTATTGATAAAAGGTTGTTTCTCATACCAATACTAACTGCCATCAAAGATATACCTAAATATTCTCCTGCCATCTTACATGTAATTTTAGATGCTTTGCGTATATCATCTGTATATCTAACTTTACTTATCGGACCACTCAATTCGATATTCCAATACTCGTCCCAACAGCATCTCAGGCTCGACGCAAAATTCATGAGCTAACACCTTTAAATTATCATCAATCAAATTCAAGTTATCTTTTACAAATTTTTCAAGCGTCTCTCCATGCAAAAGAATTTCACTCACCCCGTTTGGCATTGCTCCTAATTTTTTCATTAATGCCTGAGAAGGATAATTATCTGAATCAACTCTGCTGCGAAACACCTTTTTTCCTGTCAAAACATACAATTTATCAAACATAAGAGAAAGGGCCTCATACCCATAACCATGGTATCTATATTTTTCGAACAACTCGATTGCCACTTCCCAGTATAGTGCCGTCAAATCTTTAATAGCGCAATAACCTAAAAATTCTTTAGTATTCTTTTTAATGATTGCATAATATGCTGAGATATCCTCAAAACAGGATTCCCAAAACTCCTTTACGAACTCCCGCTCTTTAAAAGCATATTTCATACAGGAACATTCATAAGCTACACCCATGTAATCATCATAATCCCTATCAGAAAATGCTCTGAGTATAATCTTCTCATTTTCAGCCAATATACAGCCCGGTGCAGGAAGACAGTTTTTAACAAAATTCTCATGTCGATTTTTTTCGAATGAAAAATCATGTCTATAATTCGAAAGCATACACTTTAAATCAGCCCACATAACTTCTGCTTCTTGCTTTTTTCCCTCTTTTTGCAAAACCGACATATCTTTAAACTGTGAATCAATATCATCGAGCAGTTCATTTACCATTAGCTGACTTAATCTATGTTTTTTTCCATCTTGCATATTTGAGCTCCATTCATACAGAACCGTAAATATTTGACTATACAATCAACAGACTTCAAACTTTTAATATGGCTGTCTTTCAAATATTATTGCGACATTATAATTGCATATTTTAAGCTTCAAATTTTATGCTTTAGCCAATAAGCAGCAGGTCTCGACATTCCCCGTCCCCGGAAACATATCCACCCCACAAACTTTCTCCACCCTATACCCTCTATCCTGCAGCACCACCAAATCCCTGACCAAACTGGTTGGTTTACAGGATATATATACAATCCGGTCCACTCCGAAATCAATGATTTTTCCCAATGCCTTTGGATGTATCCCATCCCTGGGCGGATCCACTACAATCAAATCCGGCTTATCCTGAAGCTCATCCATCACTTTGAGCACATCGCCGGCCAGGAACTCGCAGTTCTCCAGTCCGTTAAGCCTGGCGTTTACCTGGGCTGACCTGACTGCTTCCTCTACAATCTCAACGCCTACCACCTTTTTAGCCACAGACGCCAATATCTGTGCAATGGTCCCGGTACCGCTGTATAGGTCGAATACCACCCTGTCTTTTGTATCGCCTACGAATCCCCGTGCCGTATCGTACAGCACCTCCGCACCAAGGGAATTGGTCTGAAAGAAGGAAAAGGGCGAGATGCGAAAACGCAGCCCCAGCAGTTCTTCGTAAAAGTAATCCTGTCCATAAAGGATGTGGGTGGCATCGCTCTGAACCACATCTGCCAGGGAGTCATTTTCTGTGTGGAGGATGCCCGCCAGCCTGCCGTCCAAAGGAAGGCTCACCAGCTTTTTCGTCCACTCTGCCAGTACCTCTTCCTCCGTCCTTTCACCCAGATAATCCCTCTGTGTGCTGGTTACCAGGTCTACCAGAATTTCCCCTGTCTTTACCGCCCTCCGGACCAGCAGATGGCGAAGATACCCCTGATGCTGTAATTTTTTATAGAATGCAATCCCCAGCTCCTCAAAATATTCTTTTGTCGCTACCAGTATTCTGCAAAAATCCGGATGTACAATCCGGCACTCCGGAGTGGTTACGATATCGTAAAAGCTTCCCCTCTTGTGCATTCCCAATGCCAGCGGACCATCCTTTACCTCATCCCCAAAGGAGAACTCCATTTTGTTGCGGTATCCTGATGAGATGGGACTGGCCTTGATTCCCTGAAACTCATAGGTACCGTCCGCTACCACGGTGTCCAGCAGGGATTTTACCTGCTCCTTTTTAATGTTTAACTGTTCTTCATAGGGAAGGCTCTGGTAAATACAGCCGCCGCATATCCCAAAATGGGGACATGCCTCCTCCGGTTTTTCTGCCGGGGAATGCGCCAATATCTCCAGGGTTCTGGCTTCCGACTTCCCTTTTCTCCGCTTGGTAATCACACACTGAATTTTCTGGCCTGGTATGGCATTCTTTACCACTACTCTCTCACCATCTATATGAAGGATCCCCTTATTGGGGAATTCGATTTTTTCTACAGTTCCTTCGTAAATATCGCCTTTTTTCATAAAATATCTCCGTTCTGCCCGCTGCTTAGGCATTTTTTATGGTCCTCTTTTGCCGTATCATTATATCATGCAATAGGGTCCGCATCAAGCCAGACCCAAAAAGGACCGCCACTTCCGCGGCGGTCCCAACAACTATCCTATCATCCTTCTGTATATCTTACTGTGTATCTTATGATGGTCTTAAGCAGCCTCTGCTATTCAGCCTTTTCTGTCTTCTTTTCCTCAGGCTCCTCATCCTCAAAGAAGTCATCGTCAAAATCATCATCGAAATCATCTTCAAAATCTTCCAGATAATCAGGAGTAAAGAAACGGTATACAGCGTATGCAATTCCTGCAACTGCTGCCACTGCTCCAATGATGGCCAGTACCCAGAGAATACAGTTCTTTTTCTTCTCGTCCTCTTCTCTCTTGTGAAGCAGTTCATTGATCCTGCTGGAATTCATCAGTTCTTCTACACGGCTTAATGCCTCTTTGCCCATCTGATCAAACCTGTCTCTGTCAAATCTGTTCATTCTACCCACGTCCTTTCTTATATATAAGCACTTCTGCCCTCTTGCTTGTTTTTAATTATTATATCATGGAAGCTCTTGATTTACTATCCCAATTTATTCAAATTTTATCCAATTGTTTCAATCTAATTTTAATTAAAACCCAGTCCCGGCAGAAATCTGCTGGGCAGATGCCTGTTTCGGCCAGACAGATGCCTGTTTCAGCCAGGCAGACGCCCGATTCCTCTGAGCAAATGCCGCTTACCGCCAGGCATCCCAGATACCAGCACACCCATCAGACCTTTTTTAACTTGGCAAAGGATGCAAACATTTTCTTCTGGCCCGCACCGTCAAATACCACCGTGACTTCGTAATCCTTACCTCCGTCCCTGATGGACTTCACCGTTCCCTCTCCGAATTTAATGTGCCTGACCCTGTCTCCCTCGCTGTAATCCAGGGATGCTGCCTTCTGCACTGTAAATGCCTTGCCAAATCCCGGATTTCCCGCTGTGCTGCCGGTGCCCCGGCCTGACAAGGGCTGGGATGATCCGGATGCATATGCGTTATATCCCTTTCCAAAGGTGCTTGTACGGGTATTCCCCACTGCCGGCTGGTTCCACGGCAGGCCTGCCTCGCCGGAAATACCGGTCTTGCCAAATCCGCCTGCACCGGCATCATTGTTCCGGCTGCCATAGCTTCCCAGCACTGGTTCCAGACGCTCCTCTTCCAGCAACTCACCCGGCACCTCCTCCATAAAACGGCTGGGCTTGCAGTATCTTGTTTCGCCGTTGACCATCCGCTGTCTGGCGCTGGTAATCACCAGCTCATTTTTGGCCCTTGTGATACCCACATAGCAGAGACGGCGCTCCTCCTCCATGTCCGTCTTGTCATCGGAATTTATGGACATCATACTGGGAAACAGCCCATCCTCCAGGCCTACCAGGTACACCTTCGGGAACTCCAGTCCCTTGGCGCTGTGCAGGGTCATGAGAGTGACCCGGTTCTCGGATTCATCCATATTATCTATATCAGCCACCAGGGCCACCTGCTCCAGGAATTCATCCAGAGAAGGATGCTCGCTGTCCTCCTCGTAGCTCACGGCCTTGTTGACCAGCTCCTCTATGTTCTCCAGCCTGGTCTGGGACTCCACCTCTCCCTCTGCCTCCAGCTCCTGCTGGTAGCCGGTCTCGTCCATGATGCCCTCTATCAAGTCCTGGATGGTGTAATCATCTGACTGTGCCCTGGCCCGGAAGCTTTCCATCTGTCCTATAAAGGCTCCGATTTTTTCAGCAGCCTTACCCAAGCCCGGAATCTGCCTGGCCTCCCTGAGAGCATCGTACAGGCTCATGCCATGTTCAGAGGCAAAGATGGTAACCTTCCCCATGGTGGTGGCGCCGATTCCCCGCTTGGGCACATTGATAATGCGCAGCACCGACAAATCATCCACTCCGTTGGCTATGGTCTTTAAGTAGGCCAGAATATCCTTGATTTCCTTTCTCTGATAGAAATTCACGCCTCCCACCAGACGGTAGGGTACGTTGTAAAAGATACACCGCTCTTCCAGAAGACGGGACTGGGCATTGGTGCGGTAGAGCACAGCCTGCTCCTGATAGGCATAACCGCTGTCCCTTATCTCCCTGGCCACAAAGTCCGCTTCCTCTCTGGCTGTGTCAAACTGTTTAAAACGAATCAAATCCCCTTCGCCGTTGGCAGTCCACAGGGTCTTATCCTTACGCCCGCGGTTGTGGCGTATAACGCCGTTGGCCGCATTCAGTATGTTCTGGGTGGACCGGTAATTCTGCTCCAGTTTAATGACCTTTGCCCCGGGAAACATCTCCTCAAAGCTCAGAATATTCCCTATATCCGCCCCCCTGAACCGGTAAATGGACTGGTCGTCATCCCCCACCACACACAGGTTCCTGTACTTGGAAGCCAGCAGGCTGACCAGCTTGAACTGGGCCAGGTTGGTATCCTGGTACTCATCCACCATGATATACTTAAACCGCTCCTGATAATAATTCAGGACCTCGCTGTTATTCTGGAATAATTCCACTGTCTTTACAATGAGATCGTCGAAATCCAGTGCATTGTTCTTCTTAAGACGCTTCTGATACTCCTTATATATCTCCCCAATCCTGCGCTGTCTGAAGTCCTGCCCTGCATTTAACAGGAATTCCTCAGGACCGATGAGCTTGTCCTTCGCAGAGGATATGGTGCCTAACACGGAACGCTCCTTGAACTGCTTGGTATCCACATCCATGGCCTTGAACACCTGTTTCATCAGGGTTTTCTGATCATCGCTGTCATAGATGGAAAAATTCGTGGTGTAACCCAGATACTCTATATGCCTGCGCAGGATGCGCACACAGGTGGAGTGGAAGGTGCTGACCCAGATGCTCTCAGCCCCAAAGCCTACCAGCTGGTCCACCCTTTCCCTCATCTCCCCGGCCGCCTTGTTGGTAAATGTGATGGCCAGTATATTCCACGGGTTCACCTGCTTCTCCTCAATCAGGTATGCCACCCTGTGGGTCAGCACCCTGGTCTTTCCGGAACCGGCCCCAGCTAAAATAAGGAGAGGCCCTTCCGTTTGAAGGACTGCCTCCTTCTGCATGGGATTCAATGTATCGTAAATACTCATAAATTATGTACCGCCTTTTTAACTGCAATTATGTTTATTAAGTATACCATTCTGAACCCCATCCTGCAAGACCTGCCTTTCGGACGATTGCAGCCGCATTACAGGCAGCTGTCTCTCCATTGCCATATCTCCTGTTTCCTGTCTTACAGGCATTCCCCCATAAACCCGCATAGATTTTCATTTCCCCCTTGTCATCTAGTATTCAATACTATATAATAGATATAGCAATGTGATAAGAATGACAGAGGTGACACATAGATGAAGACAAATGAAGAACGTCTGCAGGACCTGTTTTCCTATCTGGGGAACCTGTCCCATGTCAAGGCGGACGAGATTCCTGATATTGATTTGTACATGGACCAGGTTACCACCTTCATGGACAGCCATTTAAAAGATATGAGACGCCATCCGGGTGATAAAGTCCTGACCAAGACCATGATTAATAATTATGCCAAGAATAATCTTCTGCCTCCCCCGGTGAAGAAGAAGTATTCCAAGGACCACATGCTGATGCTTGTGTTCATATATTATTTTAAAAACCTTCTGTCCTTTAGTGATATTGAAGAGCTTTTCCGTCCTATTACATCAAAGCATTTCTCAGGCCAGACATCCCAGCTGTCCCTGGAAGATATCTACAACGAAGTATTTACTTTGGAAAAGGGCGAGATGGATAATCTGAAGTCTGATGTGGCGGCTAAGTTTGCCCGTGCCCAGGATACATTTTCAGATGCTCCTGTGGATGACAAGGACAGGGAATATCTGAAGCTGTTTGCCTTTATCTGCGAGCTGTCCTTTGACGTGTATCTGAAGACACAGATGATTGAAATGATCGCGGATCAGCTCAGGGAGGATGCGCCTGCCCCCCGCAAGAAATAAACTCCATGACCTGTCAGCCCCGCCTTGGCGGACAAAAAATGGATTGCCGGGGCTGCCGGCATACCTATAGAAAACAAAACGGATATCGCAGCAATAATCCTGCCGCAATATCCGTTTTTTAATACACCCTTTATCATACTCAGCTTTCATTATCCCCTTTGTCTGCCTGCGTTCCCCCTGTGAGCCTGGCGAACACCATGTCGTATCCGTCACTTCCATAATTCAGCGAACGGTTTACCCGGCTGATGGTAGCGGTGGATGCGCCTGTTTTCTCCGCAATCTCCAGGTAGGTCTTGCCTTCCCGCAGCATCTTGGCCACTTCATAGCGCTGGGACAGGGACAGCAGTTCATTGATGGTGCACACATCCTCGAAAAACTTATAACATTCATCCGGAGTTTTTAAAGTTAGTATGGCATCAAATAGATGGTCCACTGCTTCTGTTTTAATTTTCTTGTTCATGTCCTGGTTATCTCTCCTTATAATTCATACGGACTTCCCCTTCCGCATGTATATTGTAAAATGATTACAGGTCATATAAGCCCCATACTTGTTCATTTTAGCATATTAAAGTCTGAAAGTCCATACGTGACGGGAGATTTTATAAGGGCATTTTTTCCGGCGCTTTCTCCGCACTTTTTCCAGGTATGTTTTCTGCTATTTTCCCTGTCCCTTTCAGGACAGCATGAACTTCTCAACCACAAGTCCCACGCCGTCGTGATTATTGGATGCGGTGATATAATCAGCGGCCTGCCTCACCGGGAGAACAGCATTTTCCATAGCCACGCCCAGACCGGCATACTTAATCATAGTCAGGTCATTGTAACCGTCGCCGCAGGCTATCATCTGCTCCCGGTCAAGCCCCAGCACTTCCAGCAGACGGGCCAGCGACCGGGCCTTATCAATTCCCTTTGGCATGATTTCCAGGAAATACGGCTCGGAACGGTACACGCTGAAATCGCGGCCCATGGCAGCCTTTACCTTAGGCTCCACAGTCACCAGGTAATCGCCGTCATCCAGCATCAGGAACTTGGGTACTTTAAAATCCACATAGGACTTCATGTCTTCCACCTGACGCAGGGGCAGGTGGTTGATGTTGGACTCGGCAATGGCATAGGGACATTCCACATTGTTAGTAATAATTTCCTCACCCTCATAAGTAAGGATATCTACCCTGTGCTCCTCTGCCAGCCCGATGATCTTCTGATTGGACTCCCTGGGCAGCAGTGAAGAAAACACGGTTTCACCTGTCTTGCAATTTGTGATCATTCCGCCGTTATAGGACAGGATATAGCTGCCGAAACGTGACAGCTCCAGCTCCCTTGCCAACGGCTCCACGCCGGCCGTGGGCCGCCCGGATGCCAGCACCACCACGTTTCCCGCTTCCTGGGCATTCATCAGGGCCTCTTTTGTCCTGGGTGTGATGATTTTGTCACGGTTGGTCAGTGTACCGTCCAAATCCAGTACGATAATCTTGTAGTCCATCGCCTTTTCTCTCCTGTATCCGATTCTTTATTTCCGCTTATCTGCTTATGCGTTTCCATGGAACCATTTTATCAGAAATACAGCGCAGTGACAACCGGAACAGTTATTCATCCTTATCAGCTAATCCTTATCAGTCTTATCCCGGAGACCGAAATTCAGCTCCACCAAAGCCCTGGGGCGGCCGCCCTTGGCAGCGCTTTCCCTGGCGCAGACCGTCCCCAGTCCGGCTGCCTGAATCTTACTGAGAATACGCCTGGCGCTCCTGACCGTGATGCCCAGACATTCTGCCAGCTCCGAAGCGTCAAACACATAGCTCTTCCTCACATCTGCAATAGCCTGAATTTTCAAAATGGATTCCATACTGAGTCCGGTCTTTTCGGAAATCGTCTGTATTTTGGGGTCAAAGGATATCATGCTGTACTGAAGCTGCTGCTCCAGGCCCAGGGGGCCCTGGATCTTCTCCTCCTCATCAATCTGGAAGATCCCTCCCTCCCCCTTGCCAAGAGAATATTCCAGGGCTTTCCTGGCATGCATCTCTGCCTGGTAAGCCGTCAGTCCCATACCCAGACCTGCATTTACCACCAAACCCAGGTTCTTTCCCTCCCTCTGAAGAATCCTCAGGTCCTTGTGGTTCTTTTTTCCCTTCACCACCCCGGAGTTGGCGTAAATCACGTATTCATCACGCCCAAAGGGGAATACAGATCCCTGGATTCCCCTTACGTAGCGTATCAGTTCCACTTCAAATTCAGCCTTGCTTGCCATGGCACTGTAATACTGGTCCTCCTTCTCCGGGAAGTTGGACATCTGTATCAATTCCACCGCAATCTGCGAATACTCTGCCTGGGCCAGGGCCCAGCCCTTTTCCAGATCGGCCAGGGCATCCCTGACCTGGGAGCGTTTGGGCTCCAGGTAAAAAACTCTGCCGCCCTTTTCTTCTATCATATGATAGACTGCCACATAAGCAGTGACCGCCACATCGGTCATCTTCTTCTCCAGCAGCTCCATATGCCATGCAACATACTCTTCCTCCGCCACGCCTGCAAGCAGCGGGCAGGTATATATATTCCTGGGCTGTATGTGAAAGGCATCCAGGATATCCTCAATAATCTGCTTCTCCACCACGTCAATACTGAAGGTGTCGATTTCCCGCCCTTCCCTGACCATTTTCAGAAATACTTCCGCAATACTGCTGGCGGACCGTCTGATGTATGTGTAAGGTTTCTGCATCTGGTGATGCCCCAGCACATAGTCGCAGATACCGCTTCCGGTAAATATCACGCCGTCGCACTCCTGCTCACAGGTGTCAATGACATCCACGGCCTCCCTTACCAGCTCTCTTGTATATAAACGCACCTCATGACTCTGGTCAATCTGCTGTATTGCTTTCCTGATGATTACGCAGGATTCCCTTGGCCCCACTACTCCCACTATCATTTATACTGTCAACCTCCCGATTCTTTGCGCACAGCGCGCCTTATACCGATTATAAATCAGAAGCATCGTATAAATCAACCACCTGATGGTCTTTTAAGAGATTTAGATAATCTTCCTTTGTCAGTGCGGGCCGAAAATCCCTCATGATTTCCTTTCCTTTAGCGCCCTCATCCCACAGCAGATCAATGATGGTAAGGGCCATCATCTTGGCTGGCACAATGTAGGCGGTGTACGGGTCGTCCATCCGGTAATTCTCCGTGTGGAGACCGCCCTTTATACCGCCTGCCCATATATGCATACAGGGCATGATCTGGGAAATGTCCCCCAGGTCCGTGGAGCCGGCTGTCTCCCAGTCCTCCACAAACGCATCTTCCCCGGCATGTTCGTAAGCCATCATGTTGTCACGGTACAATCGTGCAATCTGACGGTCCGTGTTCAGAGGCAGATAGCCGATACAGTCGTGAATCTCCACCTTACCCCCCAACGCCATGGCTGCTGCCTTCATGCTCCGGTTCACCTTATGGGAGGCATCCTCCATGGCGTCAATGGTAAAGGCACGGACCATGATTTCCATGGTAACACGCTCCGGCACCACATTTACCAGGCCTCCGCCCTCCTTGATTACAATACTTACCCGCACCTTGTCCTCGTCTCTGAAGGTTTCCCTCAGTGCATGAATATTGTTCATAGCCAGCTCCGCCATGTTCAGGGCATTGATTCCCTGTTCCGGGGCAAACCCGGCGTGAGCCGCCTTTCCCAGGAAATGCACAGTCTTGCTGATGAATCCATTGCCCTTGGTGTCCAGGATACAGCATTTTCCCGGCTCCATCTCCATCATATGGCACTGAAGAACCATATCCGTATCGTCCAGGCCTCCGCGGTACATAAGCTCCTGTTTTCCACCCAGATAGTGGATGGTTCCCTGACTCATGAGGCGGTTTCTGTACTCATAATCCACACATTCCTCTGCCGGTATGGCTATAAAGTCAGCGGCGCCCCCCAGGTGCTCCATGACGCCTGACGTAAGGATACCTATGGCTGCCCCGTACATGTTTGCCAGCTGCACATTATGCCCGCAGGCATGAACCATTCCGCCCTCAGCTGCATCCGGGTGGGAGTCGCACATGATGCAGTCCAGCTCTCCCATCACCGCCACCCTGGGCCCGTTTCCCTTGGGACCGGAGGACACACGGCAGCCTGTATAGGATACACCTGTCTCCGGCTCCAGTCCAAGCTTTAAAAAGGCTTCCTCCATAAGTTTTCCCGTCCTGAACTCCTTAAAGCCCAGCTCCGGCGTTTTATAAGCTTCCTTTCCCAGGGCAATGATTTCGTCCTGGTGTTCCTCAATCACATTAAGGCATCTCTGTTTCAGTTCTTCTTTGTCCATATCATCATTCCTTGTCATCTATACTTACAGTTCTGTCATCCGGCTCATGACCCTGGTGGCCTTCCACAGTTCATCCATATCCAATGCTTCCTGCACGGTATGTACGTCCATCATGCCAACGCTTAATATAAGGCTGCTGCAGCCGTATCCGGCCAATATATTGCCGTCGCTGCCGCCGCCGATAACCATGGGCCTGGGTTCGATTCCCTCTTTCTCCATGGCCTGGGCTGTCATGCGGTACAAATCACTGTCAAGACTTACCTCCAGGGAAGGATATGCCAGTTCATTTTCCATTTCATAGGCGGCCCCCATCTCCAGGCAGGCTGCCTTCAGGCATTCCTCCATGTGAGCCGCTTCATCCCTCAGCTTATCCATGCTGTGGGAACGTATCTCGGCGGTAAATGTCACCTCATCGGTCACGATATTGGTGGCTGCCCCTCCCTCGATCCGCCCGATATTGGATGTGGTCTCCTGGTCTATCCGCCCAATATGCATCCGGCTGATTGCCCTGGACGCTGCCACGACAGCATTGATTCCCTTCTCAGGTTCTATGCCTGCATGGGCCTTACGGCCTCTCACCGTGCACCTTATGGCCTCCATAGCCGGGGCCTTATAGGCAATGATTCCTGCCGGGCCTGTTGCGTCTGCTATGACCATGTTCTTACATGGCAGGCGGGACGGGTCCATATGTTTGGTCCCCTGCATGCTTGTCTCCTCAGAGACAGTAAACATGATATAAAACTCCTTGTGGGGCCTGTTGGTCTCCACAATATCTTCCACGATTTCCAGTATGGAGGCCACAGCCCCCTTGTCATCTCCCCCCAGGGTGGTGGTTCCGTCCGTGCGGATAATGTGTCCATCCACCACCGGTCTCACATCCTTACACGGCTCAATCTGGTCCAGATGAGCCACAAAGCAGAAGGGAGGATTACATGGCTCGCCCTTGACATGAGCGATAATATTTCCGCCGTTTCCTCCATATGCTTTCCCGGCTTCATCTATGGAAGCCTCTATTCCTCTCTCTTTAAAATAGTTCATAAGCCACCGGCACTGCTCCTTCTCCCCACCGGAAGGACTGTAAATCTGAACCAATTCCAAAAAACGTTCCTGCATCCGTTCGCGTGACAGCATAGTTATCCTCCTCATTATATAAGCCTTCATATGCACTTAGCGCCCATGTCCCGGGCGCTTGTGCAAAGTATTCTATCCCTTTTTCTTGTCTGTCCCTTTTTCTTGTCTATCTCTTTTTCTTATCTGTCTCTGCCTATTATTCTCTGTCTATCAGTTTATGCCTTTCAGTTTCTGCCTGTCAGTTTCTGCCTGTCAGTTTCTGCCTGTCAGTCCCTGCTTATCAGTCAACCTGAAGCTCTTTCTTGTAAAGAAGCTTGCCGGCGTAGATGGAGCCAAATACAGCTACCAGAATAACCACATAGGATGGATTACCCGGTATAAAGCTTAAGAAGCCCAGCTTCATAAGCCAGTTCATGCCAATGGCGATGATGGCTGCCACTACGCCAAGTTTGGGACGTGTTGCGGCAAACTGTCCGAATACAGCGCCAAAGAGCGCGGGAAGCAGGAAATTAAGGGCTTCCTTCACAGGCGCAGGGAGAATGTTCAGGATAACGCTGCCCGCAACAGCCCCCACGGTAAGAATCACCACATTGACAAGAATGGACGTTGCAATACCAATGGTGGAAATAATGGAGCCTTCCTCCGTACCCATCTCCACTCCGGCCGCCTCCTGAGCCACGGAAGAACACGGCACACGCATGTTGGAGGTATTGCCTGAAAGGAAGGTCAGGTAGGTACCCGGAATGCCCAGAATCGGGAAATAAGAAATGGGCTCAACAATGTAAAATGCTCCGCTTACGCTGATCTGCATCAGGGTGCCGGCGATAATTGCGGACACCGGAGGCATATAGCCCCGGAAGGCCATCACAAGAGCCGGAAGGAATCCTGCGAAAATGCCCAGCAGCAGTGTAATCTTTCCCCATTTCACGATTCCGGGGATATATGTACCAGAATAATAATCGTTTTTCATCTTCTAACCCTCCTTAGATTACGCTGACAGCATATCCGATGAACATGCCGCTGAACATGGCAATTGCAAATGCCCACTCCCTGAGCCAAGCGATATCCCTGGCCCTTGACAGCTTCACCAGTACCATCATGATAACACAGCCAGCTATGGTAGCGATTGCCGGTGCGTTGGTGAAGGTAAGGGAACCCTCGGCTGTAAAGAAGTTGCCGGAAGCCAGGTTGGCAAACGCGCCCAGCATGGCGCCTGCGGAAATGATGGGAACCATCTTGGCATTGCCCTTTGACATTAAGTGGTTAACCTTGTCCATCTTATCGCAGAACAAGAAGGTAAAAATCAGCCAGCCCAGCGAACCGCACACCATGGTCCAAACGCCGCAGGCAAATGCCATGGTATCCATGGTTTGAAGTGTCTTTCCCATGGCCTGGGCGCCGAATCCGGCCGCCATGGCCTCATAGTTAACAGAACCGATAAATGACAGACGCATCCACGCCACCGGCGCACCCATGGTAACCAGCAGGGATATCATGGTGACCAGGATTACTACGGACGGGCCAATGGATGATATCACGCTGCTCTTGATTGCCTTATGTACCTGGTCCGTGGTGAGGGCCGACTCGCTGGCTGCCTTTATAGACCTTTTCATAAACAGAATTGACTGAAATACTACCACCGCTACTGCCAAAGCCGCTGCTGCCCACATCAGAGGGCTGTTGGCATAATCCAAATAATTAACACTTTCGTTCATTCTGACCTCCTTGGTTATTCCCCTTTCCAAAAGCTGCAGTCTTTTGGATTTTCTAGTTTCGGTCATGTCCATAACATGTCCTTATATTTATATTTACTACAATTTATCGGTATTGTCAAGGGTTTTTGTTGAATATTTGTTTTGGTGATGGAATAGGATTTGGCGGGGGTAGTGCAGAATATCTTAAAGGGCGGTGCGGGAGTTGGCAGCGGGCAGCTATCTGCACGGGCAGGTAGGAACCGGGTGGACTGGAGGACAGTTGGGAGGGAATACCCGTAAATGCAAAAAAAATCCGTGAACAGAAAACCAATATGCGACATTCAGAGATGATAATTCCAAATATATGGAGTGATTGCCTGTAAGCAATAATGCTGCGTAAAAGCGCCGGTATTGTTACCGCAAAGGAATATTGCAGTAATAATACCGGCGCTTTACATCAACCGATTCATCTGTCTAATGCTTATTCTGTTTTCCCTTCATACCGCTTCCGGTAATAATCCATCGTCCGGTAGTCAATCACATCCTTCATCTGTTCGGAAAACCCGTCCATTTCCACCGACTCATATAACTGCGGATTCAGCGCCAGTACATAGCCCTCTTTACACACAAAAAACCTTTTCCGGACTGCCGAAAAAAGCGGACCGGGTTTTATCCCTGCCCCCGGTAATGACCTCACAGGGCCCGATTTCCTTTTGAAACTGCCTCAACGATTCTATTTTTTCCTCAATATCATGTTCAGCCATTTTTCTTCTGCTCTCCCCGGACGGACATCACTCGTTACCCACATTTCCAATATGTCAAATAAATTTACATCTTTTAACAGCTTATCCATCTTTTCTTCCGTCATATCCGTAAAATAACGGCCATTGCGCTCACCCTCAGCTGTACCATACTTGAAAGATGTATACAGTATTCCATGTGATGTCAAAGCACGGGCCATTTTGATAAACACATCCTCCAGTTCTCTATAAGCCAGATGCAGAATGGAAGAACATGCCCAGATTCCATCATAGGCTTCCTTTTCATCTAAATCCTGAAAATACATCAGCCTCACTTCAATTCCTGTATATTCAGACGCTATCCTGACCAGTTCTTCCGAACCATCCGCGGCATCCGTCTCAAATCCTCTGTCCAGGAAATACTTCGTATCTCTGCCGGAGCCGCACCCGAAATCCAGGATTCTGGCTCCCTGCTTCAGATACGCCAGGAAACGCTCCTGCATCTCCTTAAACTCCACATCCCTTGTGCTGTCAGAAAATTCTTTTGCATGTTGGTTGTAATATTGTAATGAATCATTCATGAATACAAATGCTTCCTTTCCTAAATAATCCGGCCGCTGTCCTCTATTTACATGACTACTGTCAATCATATCATTTTTTGACATCACAGGCAATTAAAACTAATTTCTCAGTTCCCAATGTTTTATTCACCGATTCCCTCCAGCCCTAATAGACTATAATATACCAAATCATATAAGGAGCATATTGATGAAAAAAGCAATTAGCATTCTTCTGGCAGCAGCTATGGGCGCCGCTGCCCTAACCGGCTGTTCAAAATCATCCGGCAGTTCATCCTCAGGCAACACCCCGCTGGTCCTCAACGAGGTAGCCCATTCCATCTTCTACGCCCCCCAATACGCGGCCATTGAGCTGGGCTATTTTGAGGATGAAGGCATCGACCTGACCCTTGTCAACGGTGCGGGAGCCGACAAGGTCATGACTGCCCTGATATCCGGTGACGCCCAAATTGGCTTCATGGGCTCCGAAGCCAGCATCTACGTATACCAGGAAGGTTCACAGGACTATGCGGTGAACTTTGCCCAGCTGACCCAGCGCGCAGGCAACTTCCTGGTAGGCCGCCAGCCAGAGGACAATTTTAAGTGGGAAAGCCTGAAAGGCAAGAAGGTTCTCGGCGGACGCGCAGGCGGCATGCCCCAGATGGTTTTCGAGTATATCTTAAAGAAACACGGCATGGATCCCAAGACAGACCTGTCCATTGACCAGAGCATAAACTTCGGCCTGACAGCAGCCGCATTTACCAGCGATGATGCGGACTACACCGTGGAATTTGAGCCTTTTGCAACCACTCTGGAGAGCGAGGGAAGCGGATATGTAGTGGCTTCTCTTGGAACAGAATCCGGATATGTACCTTACACTGCTTACTGTGCCAGGAAGAGTTACGTGGAACAGAACCCGGAAATCATTCAGAAGTTTACCAATGCCATCCAAAAAGGCATGGACTACGTAAACTCCCATTCAGCCGAAGAAATAGCCAAAACCATACAGCCCCAGTTTAAAGAAACACCGGTGGATAAACTCGCGGTTATCGTGGGCCGTTATAAGGACCAGGATACATGGAAAGATGACACCGTATTTGAGAAAGAAAGCTTTGAGCTTCTGGAAAACATTCTGGAAGAGGCAGGCGAACTGTCGGCACGTGTTCCCTATGAAGACCTTGTGACCACACAATTTTCTGAGCAGGCGGCAAAATAGGCGGTAATACAGATAGCTGAACAGATAGTAGAACAGACAGCAAAACAGACAGCAGAACAAACAGTAGAACAGACAGCAGGCCAAACAAATAAAAACAATCAATCGGACAATACAACATACAACAAACCTGACAACAAAACCAGCTAACAAAGTTATGCCCTTTTAGCTGGTTTTGCTGTCATTTGCCCTGCAGTCTTTTGTTTTTCACTGCTCTTTAATTTTCTGTCATTAATTTAGTTTATATCTGTTTTCTACTTCTTTACTCACCATGTTTTGCCAGCGAAAGCGCTCCACTCCAATCAACCATTACGCTGCCCAAAATACAAGTTTCTCATCCATCCCCATATCCCCAATCCGTTACTTCACAGAGCCTCATATATTTTGCCGAAGGTCATAGAATGCGATGGAATATATAGAAGTTGATAGGGGCACATAGAAACAGTTAACAAAAACATTTGCGGCATTTTAATCCCCGTTAAAAAGGCTGCCATCCATCAGGATGACAGCGAAATTAATACCCCTTATTTCATTACCCTGAATATCAGCCCCTGCAAATAATCCTCTGCACATAAAGCTATTAGCTAGCGCCGGTTCAGCTTCCAGGCCCCCACAAGCTTCTTCAGATAATCCATATAACCTGCCTCCCGTATGCTCCCGTTGGTCAGCACATTAACCTCTCCCAGTTTTTTGCCTCCCAGGGAGTACTCCAGCACGCCTGCCTTCTGCCCCGGTTCCACCGGAGCGGGTACGGATTCCAAAAGCACCAGCTTTTTCTCAATGGCTCCCAAATCCTCGCCTTTAAGGCTCAGATAGGAAAATGTTCCCTCATAGGTAAGCCCTACCTCATCCTCCACGCCTCCCGTAACCGGCATCTGGGGAAGCGGCAGATGTTCCTTGTCTTCATAGAGTTTGCAGTTTGCATATCCATAGTTGAGAAGGGTCTGAGCGTCTGCAAACCTGGCCTTGAAATCCGGCGCAGCCATGATGGCAGCAATCAGGCGCACCCCGTCCTTTTCCGCCGTGGCAGACAGGCAGTATTTCGCAATGGAGGTAGAACCTGTCTTAAGGCCTGTGACCGTAAAATTAGTTGCCATCTTAAGCAGCTTATTTGTATTAGACAGGCCGAATTCCTTGGTTCCCTGCTTTGTGACATGTGTTATATTCTCCATCCATATAGTGGAGTAATTATGTATCTGGGGATATTTATTAATCAGCTCGCGGCTCATAATGGCGATGTCCCTGGCCGTAGTGTAATGGTCCGGGGATTCCGTAAGGCCGCAGCAATCCACGAAATGGGTGTTGGCCATGCCAAGGCCGGCTGCCCTTTCATTCATCATACGCACAAATTCATCCTCGCTGCCTGCTATGTACTCCGCCATGGCCACAGACGCATCATTGCCGGATGCAATTACAATGCATTTAATCAAGGTCTCCACGGTCTGTTTCTCGCCTTCCTCCAGGAACACCTGGGAACCTCCCATGGATTTGGCATGGGCGCTGGTAACTACCTCGTCCGTCAGCTGGATCTTTCCAGACTGAAGTGCATCAAAAATCAATATCAGCGTCATAACCTTGGTAACACTGGCCGGGCTTCGCTTTTCATCTGCATCCTTTTCATAGATTACCTGTCCGGTAGATGCTTCCATGAGAATGGCTGATGGAGCGGCTATCTGGACAGCTGCCTGACTCTGGTCTGCAGGTGCTGCCTGGGCATCTCCCGCCGTCTGCACATCTCCTGCCACCCGCACGTCTCCCGACGTCTGCACATCTCCTGCGGCCCGCACGTCTCCCGACGTCTGCACATCTCCCGCGGCCCGCACGTCTCCCGACGCCTGCACATCTCCCGCCGCCCGAACATCTCCCGCCGCCCGCGCGTCCCCCGCCGCCTGCACATCCCCCGCCGCCTGTACATCCTCCCCAGTCCATCCATCTTCCTGTCCATAGAGGCTGCTCCCTGATACCCCTGCTCCAACAGGGATAGCGATTTCCGGCTCCTGGCCCAGGACGGCAATCCCGGGACAGGATACCAGTATTGCCGCCGAGCATAATATCGCTGCAATCCGTCTCATATTTTCCTCCAATAAAATCATCTGCTACTAATTGTATGGGAGTGGACAGACAGCTTATGCCCGCAAAGCCTTGATTTTTACCGCAAAAAAATGCAGCAGGCCGTGATTGTCTCCCGGCTCCTGCTGCATATACTGCTTTATCTTCCTACCTTATTATAATTATACTTCCTTCAGGGCCTGTCTTAAGTCCTCTGCCATCTTCTCGTACTCAGCGTCTGTGAGCATGGTCCTTCCGCTGTTCATCTCAAAGGTGCCGCCCCATTCTTCACCGCCCTCATATTTGGGGACAATGTGGAAGTGCAGGTGATGTCCTGTATCGCCGTAAGCGCCGTAGTTTACCTTGTCCGGCTGGAATACCTTATGTACGGCACGGGCCACCTGGGCTACCTCTGCAAAGAAATCATTCCTCTCCTCGTCGGTCAGGTCAATGAGCTCGCTGACATGCTTCCTATGCGCCAGAACAACCCTTCCCATCTTGCTCTGCTCCTTAAATACATAGAGAAAGCCTGTCTTCATTTCACACACAGGATAACCGAACTTAGCCACCAGTTCGCCCTGCATACAATATGCGCAATTAGGATCCTTTACCATATCTTCCATGTTCCTGTTCTCCTTTATGTTTATTCATACCAACTTAAACATACCACGGAACAAGAGGAATTTCAATTCCAATATTTGTTTTTTCTTTCATAGTACCCACTTCATGGAATCTATGCTATAATAGGTAGGCAAGTACCAGTTACAGGAGAAATTTTATGAGCAGAGCAGATTTCAGACGCCGGCAGTCCCGCAGGCGCAGGCAGAAGCTTGCACGGATGTCACGGCATCTTCCTACATTAATTTTATTATTAGCAATCACTGTACTGGTAGGGGGCGGCATTTTCGCCCTCTACCGGTTCGTTTTAGCGAAACAGCCGGACGGAACGGTCCAGGTCATAGCCTCATCAGGGAACGGCTCCCCTAATCCGGACAGGGGCAGCAATTCCGACCGCTATCCCGACGGTAGCTCCGGCCCCACTTCCGGCGGCGATTCATCAAACCAGCCTTCCGCCGAAGTTCCCCAGGACGACATTTCCCGGCTCATCGCCCAGGCTGACCGCATCGCCATGGGTTACGATTACGACAAGGCAGCGGAGCTTATCAACTCCAGCGGCCTGGACCTTAATGACTCCCGCATGAAGGAGGCGCTGGCACGGTATGAATCACAGAAGGCCGCCCTGGTTCCAGCCGATATGAACGCTGTCACCCACATTTTTTTCCACTCCCTTATCATGGATACCTCTAAGGCTTTTGACGGGGACTCGGACAGCGCCAACTATAATTCAGTCATGACCACCAAGGACGAATTTCTTAAGATACTGGAGGATATGTACCAGAAGGGCTATGTGCTGGTCCGCATCCACGATGTGGCCTATGAGGCACCTGATGAAAATGGAAACGTGCGTTTTGTAAAGGGAAGCGTCATGCTCCCGGAGGGAAAGAAGCCTTTTGTCATGTCCCAGGACGATGTCTGCTACTATCCCTACATGGACGGGGACGGGTTTGCCAAACGGGTTGTGATTGGCGAGGACGGAAAGCCCACCTGCGAGATGGTCATGGACGACGGCACCACCTCCACGGGTTCCTATGATTTGATTCCGCTTTTGGAGGATTTTATACAGGAACACCCTGACTTTTCCTACAAAGGTGCAAGGGCCATTATCGCGTTTACCGGCTATGAAGGCATACTGGGGTACAGAACCGCCTCCTCCTACCAGGACAGCCCCACCTATGAGGCTGACCGTGAGCAGGCAGCCAGAGTGGCCCAGTGTCTGAAGGATAACGGCTGGGAGCTGGCATCCCACAGCTGGGGCCATCTCCACCTGGGTGTGGCGGATGACCCGGAGGCCGGATTTGCCATTGACGAGGAACGGTTCCGGGCTGATACGGACAAATGGGAGGCTGAGGTGGAATCCCTCATTGGGCCCACTGATATCATCCTTTATCCTTACGGCAACGACATTGCAGACTGGCGCCCCTACCATCAGGACAATCCCCGCTTTGCCTATCTGGAATCCAAGGGATTCCGCTATTTCTGCAATGTGGATGCCAGCAAGCCTTACTGGACGCAGATGGGGACAAACTACTTCCGCATGGCCAGAAGGAACCTGGACGGCTACCGGCTGTATGAGGATCTCATCCAGTCAGATCCGTCCAAGAAACGACTGACTGATCTGTTTGACGCAGCCCAGGTATTTGATTCAGCCAGACCCACGCCGGTAAGCTGGAGTTACCAGAAGTAAGGGATTAAGGAGCCCCGCTCATATTGTTATCATGCAGGCTTCCTGCCGCTATCAAGCGGCAGGGGCCTGTTTTCTTTTTCCTGCTCCGGGCGAACGGTTTCCCGTTGTCTACATATAATAAAGCAAGGAATTGATTTCTAATTGAAAGGAGCTTCTTCATGATTCCCAAACTGGAAGTAAACGGGGTCAGCTATTCCTACCATTCATTGGATGGTGAAACGCTGGCCCTTGATCATATATCATTTGATGTGTCACCAGGGGAATTCCTGGCTATCGTGGGACCTTCCGGGTGCGGCAAGTCCACCCTTCTGTCCATGCTGTGCGGACTGACTCAGCCTGAGGGGGGCACCATCACCATAGACGGCGTCCGCCTGACCAAATCTCCTTCTGCCATTGGATACATGCTGCAGAAGGATCATTTATTTGAATGGAGAAATATTTTCTCCAATATATCCCTTGGCCTTGAAATTCAAAAGCGGTTGGACGAACCTGCCAGGCAGGAACTGCTGGAAATGATGGCAGCCTACGGTCTGGCAGGCTTTGAATATGCCAAACCTTCGGAGCTGTCCGGCGGCATGCGCCAGAGAGCGGCCCTTATACGGACCCTGGCCCTTAAGCCGGACCTTCTTCTCCTGGACGAACCATTTTCAGCCCTGGATTACCAGACCCGGCTGTCTGTGTGCGACGACATCAGCTCCATCATACGCCAGACACACAAGACCGCCATACTGGTAACCCATGACCTGTCTGAAGCCATCAGCGTGGCTGACCGCATTCTGGTCCTGTCTCCCCGTCCCGGACGGGTCAAAAAAATCCTGTCCATTGATTTTCCGGAAAATTGCACCCGCTCCCTGGACCGCAGGAACTGCCCGGAATTTTCCACTTACTTTAATATGGTATGGAAGGAGCTGAAGACTTATGAATAGAGATAAACAGCCTGTATCAGCCTGCAATATGTCCGTGGCCCAGCAGGAATATGTGGCCCGTGAAATACGGCGCCACCGCCAGGTGACCATATGCCGCGTCATGCTGCTGGTCCTTCTCCTGGCCCTGTGGGAGCTGGCGGCCGACATGCACTGGATTGACAGCTTTATTTTCAGCTCCCCTGTGATGATTGCCAAATGCCTGGTTTCCATGGCAAAGGACGGAAGCCTGTTCCTCCACACAGGGGTCACCCTTATGGAAACCCTTATCAGCTTTGCCGTATGCACCATCTTCGGCCTGGCATGCGCCCTGCTTCTGTGGTCCAGCAAAGGCGTGGCCCAGGTGCTGGAGCCCTTTCTTGTCCTGTTAAACAGCCTCCCAAAATCCGCCCTGGCCCCCCTTTTGATTGTGTGGCTGGGCAATAACATGCGGACCATTGTGGTGGCTGCCGTGTCCGTGGCTGTATTTGGATCCATTCTAACCTTATACACCGGATTTTCCCAGATGGATACGGAGCAAATCAAGCTGATTTACTCCCTGGGAGGCGGAAGGAAGGATGTGCTCTTAAAGGTGCTGCTGCCCGGTTCCCTGCCCCTGGTCATCAGCAATATGAAGGTGAACATCGGGCTGTGTCTGGTGGGTGTGATTATAGGCGAATTCCTGAGCGCAAAAGCAGGCCTGGGATATCTGATCACCTATGGCTCCCAGACCTTTGCCATGACCATGGTGGTGACCTCCATTGTGATCCTCTGCATTGTGTCAGGGGTGCTGTACCAGATTATCGCATATGCGGAGCTGAAGATTAAAAAGAGACAGTGAGTTAAAACTGTCTCTGGCCTGAAAATATAAGGGACAGGAGGAATGACAAACCCTCCTGTCCCTTATATCCTGTTTTTATCACACACATATCCTTTGTTCCAAACAGCCTATCCCGCGTTCTCTGCCGCAAACTGGCTGTTATACAGGGCTGCATAGTAACCGCCCTTTGCCAAAAGCTCCCTGTGGTTTCCCACCTCCTTGATATCCCCATGCTCCATGTACACAATCAGTTCCGCATCCTTTATCGTGGATAAGCGGTGGGCGATGACAAAGCTGGTCCGGCCCTCCATCAGTTTATTCATGGCCTTCTGGATTGCCACCTCGGTTCTTGTATCCACGGATGAGGTTGCCTCGTCCAGAATCAGGATTTCCGGGTCTGACAGGAAGGCCCTGGCAATGGTCAGGAGCTGGCGCTGGCCCTGGGCGATATTGGAAGCCCCCTCGTGAAGCTCCATGTCGTAGCCTCCCGGCATAGACATGATGAATCCATTGGCGTGGGCTGCCCTGGCAGCGTCCACGACCTCCTGGTCAGTGGCATCCAGCCTTCCGTAGCGGATGTTCTCTTTTATGGTACCTGCGAACAGCCATGTATCCTGCAGCACCATGCCTATCATGGAGCGCAGGGCCTCCCGTTTCATATCCCGCACATCCACGCCGTCAATGGTAATGCTCCCTCCGTTTACATCGTAAAAACGCAGAATCAGATTGACCAGCGTTGTCTTTCCAGCTCCGGTGGGCCCCACAATGGCAATCTTGTCGCCTGCGTGTACATGGAGGTCCAAATCATGAATCAGGGTCCGGTCCTCTGTGTAGCCGAACCGCACATGGCTGAAATCCACATTTCCTTCCCGGCTTTCGGGGAATTGCGGCTTCTCTGCTTCCGGCACCTCCTCCTCGGCATCCAGGAACTCAAATACCCTTTGGGCCGCAGCCATGGTGGCCTGCATGATGTTGGCAATGTTGGATACCTGATTGATGGGCTGGGAGAACTGGCGCAGATACTGGATAAAGGACTGTATCATACCGATGCTCAGCCTGCCGTTGATGCAGAGCCATCCGCTGACAACCGCCACCCCCACATAACCGATGTTGGTCAGGGCCTGTGTTAAGGGCATGATGATGCTGGAAGAAAACTGCGCTCTCCAGCCATTGTTATAGAGACGGTTGTTTATGTCCTCAAAATTCCCGATGACGTCCTCCTCTTTTCCAAAGGCGGCAATCACGTTCTGTCCGTTGTACATCTCCTCCACATACCCGGTAAGCTCCCCCAGCGCGGACTGCTGCCCCTGGAAATACCGCTGGGAATGTTTTACCACCTTCATGCTCACCAGGCCGCAAACCGGGATAACACAAATGCCGATCAGTGTCAGCACCGGGCTGACCACCAGCATCATTACGAATATAAATACCATGGTACAGACGGCTGTGATAACCTGGCTGATGCTTTGCTGAAGGGAGGTATCTATGGTGTCCACATCATTGGTGACGCGGCTCAGCACATCTCCGAATGTATTGCTGTCAAAATAGGCCAGAGGCAGACGGCGGATTTTCTTGTCTACTGCCATGCGCAGATCATGCATAGTGCGCTCTGCCACTCCTGCCACAATGTACTGGCCGGAATAATTGAAAAGAAAGGCCAGTACATACACACAGCCCAATTGTATCAAAACAGTGATGAACGTTCTAAATCCCTGGAGGACCCCGGTGCTGTCCACGGCCACGGCCACCAGCGCATCCATGGCCCTGCCAAGGGTATATGGCCCCTGGGTGGTAAACACGGCTCCCATCACAAGGCAGGCCACCATGAGAATGATTCTGATTCGGTATGGTTTCATAAAACGGAACAGGCGGCCCATGGTGCCCTTGGTATTGATTTTCTTATCTGCTGCCCTCACATTCATTTGCTTCATGCACTCATCTCCTCCTCTGACAACTGGCTCCGGACGATTTCCTGGTAGGTGCCGCAGGTATTTAAAAGCTCCCTGTGGGTACCAATTCCCATGACCTTCCCTTCATCCATCACTATAATCCGGTCCGCATTCATGATGGTGCTGACGCGCTGGGCTACGATTACCACAGTGGCATTCCCCGTCTCTTTGGACAATGCCTGGCGCAGGGCGGAATCCGTTTTGAAATCCAGGGCGGAAAAACTGTCGTCAAACACATATATCTCCGGCTTCCTGACAATGGCCCTGGCAATTGCCAGGCGCTGCCTCTGACCGCCTGAGACATTGCTTCCGCCCTGGGAAATGGATGAGTCAAATCCGTCCGGTTTATCTTCAATGAAATCCGTGGATTGTGCAATGGCGGCCGCTTCCTTCACCCGCTCATCGCTGGCCGAATCATCTCCAAAACGGATATTTTCCATGATAGTGCCCTTAAACAGCAGGGCTTTCTGGGGCACATAACCGATTTTCCGGCGCAGGGTCCTCCTGTCATAATCCTTTACATTGACTCCGTCCACCAGGACCTCGCCCTCCTGGACATCATAAAAGCGGGGAATCAATCCCACCAGCGCCGTCTTTCCGCTTCCCGTACTTCCGATGATAGCCGTGGTCTCTCCCGGCTTAGCTTCAAAGCTGACATGGCTGACAGCCGGCTCTTTTGCCCCCGGAAAATAGAAGCTTACATCGCGGAAGGTGAGATATCCCCTCTGCCCGTCTGACAGCTTGGGAACCGCCGGATCCCCGATGGAATTTTCAGTATCCAGCACCTCACAGATACGGTCCGCCGAAGCAGCACATCTGGGATACATGACGAAAATCATGGAAAGCATGGTGACAGACATCATAATCTGCATGACATACTGGATGATTGCCAGGATATCTCCCGGCATCACAGGCTCCGTGCCGATTCCCTGGCCCGCGCGCCAGAGAAGCCCCACCACGGTCAGGTTTAATATCAGTATCAGGGACGGTCCCAACAGCGACATGGCATGCATCATTTTCATTGCATTATTCATCAGATCCTTGTTGGCGCCGTCAAACCGCTTTTCTTCGTAATCCTCTGTCCCAAATGCCCGGATAACCCGGATGCCGGAAAGCTTTTCCCGCATAATCAGGTTGATTCGGTCAATTCTTGTCTGCATCTTTCTGGAAAGCGGCATGGCTCTCCTGCCAATCAGGCTGATAATCAGCACCATCACCGGCATGGACACCACAAGTATGCTTGACATTTTCGGATTTTTGCTGTAAGCCAGCATGATGCCCACCACGCACATGATAGGCGCTGTCAGAATAACGCGCAGGAACATGACCATGAAATTCTGTACCTGTGTAATGTCGTTGTTGGTGCGCGTAATCAAAGACGCGGTTGAAAATGTGTCGATCTCGGCCTGTGAGAAATATTCCACCTTCGTAAAAATCCTGCTCCTCACATTCCGCCCTAAACCCAGCGCGATTCTGGAGGCAAAAAAGCCTGTGGTAATATTACATACCATTCCCAGAATAGCGATTCCCAGCATGATAACGCCGGTGTGAAGAATGTAATTCATATCCTTATCCGCGATTCCCCTGTTGATAATATCTGACAGATAGGTGGGAAGCCCCAGCGTGGCTCCTACTCCGGCCGCCACACTGACCAGCACGCATAGAAGTTCCTGCCGGAACGCGTTCAGCTCCGCAAATATTTTTTTCATGTTGCGCCTCCTTGTTCTTGAAAATAAAAACATCCGGAAAAGCAGTTCAGCTCTGCAAATACTTTTCCAGACATTTTAACCCTTTTAAAATAGTCTCCAAATCTTCTTTGCTCATCGTATCCTTCTCAGAATGACTGCCCATCTGCTCTATCATGCCCAGCACCAATGACCGCCCTTTTTCTGTGAGGGCCACATTTATAAAACGGGCGTCTTTGTCATTCTTGACCATTGTAATATGGCCGGCCCGTTCCAGACGCCGGCAGAACATGGAGCAGTTTCCTTTTGTAACATGGAGACTCCTGCTCAGCTGAGTCAGGTTTACCTGTCCGTCCGCCAGAAAGAGATGATTGAGCACCCTTCCCTGTTCCGGGGTAATGCCGAAGGGCCTGCACTTTTCCTCCACACATTCCCGGACAAGCCAGTTCACCTTGCGAAGCTCCTGAAACCACTGGTCCTTAAAATTAATAAACGCCATAAGGAACCTTCCTCCCCATTCTCTTAATTTTTATACTTCCCCAGATAGTTTACATATAAACTATTATAGGATATCATTACAGCCGTTAAAAATAAAGAGCATTTTTATTAAATAAATATAAAAATTCAATAAATTGATGGGACTTACCTTACATTTTTTGAAGTTGACTGCATAATTATTCTCCCGGCAGAGAAACATTTTAGAGAAAAAATTTCAAGAAGAAACTCAAAAAAAATTTCAGGCCGCCGATACCTCTCATCAAGATATCAGCGGCCTGTTTTCCGGCCCTTATTCCATCTGTTTTTTTATCTGTTTTTTTATCTGCTTTTTTATCTGCTTTTTTATCTGCTTTACTATCTGGTTTGTTATCTGTTTTACTATTTACTTTATTATCTGCTTCACTGTCTGCTTTGCTTGTCTGTTCTGTTATTTTTTCTGCCTGCCTCACACCTTGATCCGCTCCGCAACCTCATTTCCGATTGCAAGGCGCATATTGTTCATTCCGATTATCATGCTGTCCCTTCCATGCTGGAACACATTGATGGTACTTCCCTCCCTGATGTCATGCTGATGCATAAACTCCATGACCTGGGGATTGCCGAACATCCATTTAATCGTACAGACAGCACCTGCCTTAACCTCTGATAATGACTGCATAACCACACCTCCGTTGCCTTTTCGTTCATACCCAGTATGATCAGGGGGGCCCTTTTTCATGCCGGCCCTTCTGTTTACTTATATTGTAAACACCCTGAAGGCTGTTAGTCAACGGCAATGTGGGTTAGGCATTTTTAATCTTTTTTATTTTTTGATGCTTAGTCCTCCGGGTCCGTAAATCCCATCAGCCTGCATACGATGAAACCGGCTGCATAGGATGCGAACAGACCTACGAAATACAGGGGGAATCTGGTGGTAATGAACGCCAGGGGGATTCCTGACAGCTCAGGAACCTTGGCCGCCACCTTCATCACAGCCATAATACTTCCTCCGATTCCTCCGCCGATACAGGATGCTATAAACGGCTTTCCAAGGGGAATGGTACAGCCCCACATCAGAGGTTCCCCTATGCCCAGCATACCTACGGGGAGCGCATTCTTAATGGTCTTTTTCAGTCTCTGGTTCTTTGTCTTTAAATATACATAAAACGCAGCTCCCACCTGTCCCGCTCCGGCCATACAGGTAACGGGCAGCAGATAGGTGACGCCGAAATCCGCTATAAGCTGGGTATTGACCGCTATCAGCCCGTGGTGCATTCCCGTCATTACCAGAGGCAGATAGATGGCTGAGGCCAGACCGGCCAGCACAGGCACCTTATAGATGATAAAGCTGACAAAGGCTCCTATGGTCTCCGATATGAAACCGCCTATGGGCTGGAATACCATCAGGCCCACAAAGGTCATGACACAGACCGTAATCAGCGGCCGCAGGAACATGTCCAGGAAATCCGGTATGACTTTTTGAAGCTGTTTCTCCAGCAGCACTGCCACATAGGCAATAATCAGTACAGATATCACGCCGCCCCGCCCGGGTGTAATGGACACATGGAACAGCTGTACCCCGGCCAGGGACGGACTGTTCAGTATGGAGGCCAGGACAGCACCGATAATGGGACTTCCGCCGAATTCCTTGGATGTATTATAGCCTACGATGATGGGCAGGATGGTAAAGACTGAGTAGGCCAGCGCACTCATGATCTTGCCGAAATCCGTATCCTGAAATCCCGGAAAAAATACATAGGATGATTCATAGACAGCAACCACCAGTCCGCAGGCTATGAATGCGGGGATAATGGGAATGAAAATATTAGCTATCTTTTTCAGCATGTTCTTGTAGGGGACATTGTTCTTAGCCCTGTTTTCCTCTTTCAGGAGAACGGCCTCATCCACCTCTTCACTTTTGATATGGGTCATACCGCTCATAAGCTGGGCCACTGCCGCCGCAGTACCGGGCCCCAGCACCAGCTGGACATGGCTGCCCTCCTCAATGACCCCCAGTACGCCCTCCAGCTTCTTAAGCTCCTCCCGTCTCATTTTTTCCGGATCCTTTACAGTCAGCCTGACCCGGGTATAGCAGTTTGCTATGGTCCTGATATTGGATTCACCCACCAAATTACAGATTGATTGTGCCAGCTCTTTCTTTGTCATAAGATACCTTCCCCTTTCTTATCTCTTGCCTGTCATACCGTCTTTTTTAGTATCGCCCACTCCTGTACCACTGAAAAACCTGCCTTCTCATAAATCCTTCTGGCAAAATTGGTTTCCGTCACAAAAATCGTCATATACTCCGCTCCCATGTCCTTAAGCGCTTGACACAGGCTGAAGAACAGTACATTGCCGATTCCCATTCCCCCGTCAGCCGGGTCCACTGCCAGCGCCGAAAAGAACCCCCGCCCGTTTTTCTCCGGATACACGGTTCCGGCTGTGCCCATCACCCTGCCGTCCCTGTCCTCCACTATGAGAATCTTCTTATGTTCCCGGATTCCGTCCCGGAATTTTTTCAGGAACGACTGGTCCTTCAGACGCTCAAACATTTCCTCATATCCGAAATTCCCGGCACTGTCAAACCAGGCAACTCTGATTCCCTCCGACTCCAGCTCCATGATGTGTTTCTGTATGTCTGCCGGAATGTAAAATTTTTCCAGTTCCAGGTAATAGGAAACCTCTTTTTGAACCAGCTCATACCCCCTTCTCTGAAAAAATATAAATCCCGGGGAATCTGTCCTGATTCCCGGCGCCTTGTTGTGCTCATGGCCCTCCCGGTCTATGTACCAGGACATTTTAATGGGGCATTTGTGGCTGATTCTTATTTCATGTTTTCCCTGGTCCTTCAGAAATGCTTCCGCTTTTTCCAAAAGGCTGCTCCCCACACCTGTGCCTTCATATTCCTCTTTTACCACCAGAAGCAATATATAGCCCGGCGTATTGTCCCGGTTTTGTCCCGGCAGGAATTCCTTCTGGCTGATTGCCGCTGCAAACCCTGCCAGGCTGCCGGAATCCGTAAAGGCCAGAATGCATCCCTCGGGGTCAAAATCCGGTTTATCCAAAAGCTCTGCCTTCCATTCTTCCGGTGAATCATAGGCCTTATACCGGATACGCACCGCTTCCTCTTTCCACAGCCGCACCATCTGCGGCAGCATGGTTTCCTTATACGTCCTGTATTGCATTACGAACATACCCCCCAGCTCGATTTAATCTTGTCTTTGCGGATTTTGCACCGCATTGCAGCAGAATCATGGTGATTGCCAGCTTTACGCTTCCCTCCGCCTCCTCCAGGCTGTCCCTGGCTTCTTCCCTGGTGCATCCCGTGGCTGTCATGACAATATTTTCCGCCCTAGTTATCAGCTTCATATTTGTCTGCACAACATCCACCATCAGGTTCTGGTAAACCTTGCCGATACCCACCATGCTTCCTGTGGATATCATATTCAGAACCATCTTCTGGACGGTTCCGGCCTTCAGCCTGGTGGAACCCGTAAGGACCTCGGGTCCCGGTACCGGTTCAATGGCAAGGTCTGCCTCCTTTCCTATCTCAGAATCCCGGTTGCAGGACACGGCCACTGTTCTGCATCCAATCTTTTTGGCATACCTGAGGCCGTATATCACATAAGGCGTCCTTCCGCTGGCAGCCAGCCCGATGACGATATCTGCCGGGGACAGATGAATCTCTTTCAGGTCTTCCTCCCCCATGGTCTGGCTGTCCTCTGCTCCCTCCACTGCCTTGACAAAGGCAGGGGTTCCGCCCGCCATCAGGCCTACCACCACGTCCGGCGACACCCCGAAGGTGGGAGGACATTCCACCGCATCCAGTACTCCCAGCCTTCCGCTGGTACCTGCTCCTATATAAATGATCCTTCCCTTTTGTTTCAGACTGTCCGTACACCAGGCAATGGCCTGGGCAATCTGGGGCAGGACCTCTTCCACTGCCTCCACTGCCTTCCCGTCCTCCCGGTTCATAACGGTAACAATTTCCAGGGGCGTCATCTGGTCCAGCCCCATGGTCTCCTTATTCCTGCTTTCTGTTACCAACACTGACAAATCTATCATGGTGTTTCCTCCCCTTACAATGCGTTTTGGTTTTCCTCCGGCCCCTCGGATTTAGCTATGTGGGTCTTTCTGAACTGCTCCATACACTCGTCATACCGCTTGTGCACATAGGCCGTATACAAAATATCTATCATGTTCAGCTGGGATATTCTGGATGACATGGCCCCGCTCCTGAATATCAGTTCCGTTGCAGCCACTGCCAGGTTATAATCAGCCAGACGGACCAGGGGCGACTGCTCAAACCTGGATATGGTGATAACCGGCGCCTCCCTCAGCCTGGCCTCCCTGGCACATGTTATCATTTCCTCAGTAAGACCGGAATAGCTGACGATCAGGGCCAGGTCGCAGCTTCGGATGTTTCTGGCCTGCAGGAGCTGGGCATGCCAGTCATCACAAATCACACATGCCTTGTTGACCCTGAGAAGCTTCAGATACATGTCCCTGGCCACCAGCAGGGAAGAACCAATTCCGAACAGATACACGGTCTGGCTCCTGTCCAGCAGCTCCACACATTGATTGAGGATATCCAGGTCCACAAGCTTCCTGGTATTGTCAAGAGACACTATGTTCTTATAGGTCACCTTGTTCACCAGTTCCTCCAGGCTGTCGTCCTTTTTTATCTCCTGCTCCATGGGCCGCGTACTCTCCCTGCGCAGGGCCGACTCATATAACAGGGATTTCTGCAGCTCCTTATAACCGTCAAACCCCATCTTCCTGCACAGGCGGACAATGGTTGCCGCTGAGGAAAATGTTTTATCTGCCAGCTGCTTTATGCTGTATCCTGCGGCTTCCTCTGGATTTTCCCTTAAAAATCTGAGGACCCCCTTCTCAGCACCGCTGGCCTGCGCTGAATATTCCTGTATCCTGACAAGTACACTTTTCATATTGGTTCCTTCCTATGACTTTATATTACTCTTTTAAACACTTTTGTCAATATTATCTGATTTTAATGAAAAAACGTTTCATAATTTGATTTTTTCGCCTTTTATTGCGCGTAAATACTGAAAAGCCGCCGCTTTTTTAGTGAGCGGCGGCCTTACCGGACCATGACTGTGCAGCATTATTTGGTATGATTTCCCGAAAGCATTGACGGGAAGAATTAACTGGAGGTATTAACCGGAAGCATTAACCGGAAGCATTAACCGGAAGCATTGACTGGAAGCATTAACCGGCAGCATTGACCGGTAGCATTGACCGACATCCTTAACCGGAAGCATTATTCCCCCTCCGGCCCGGCCTCCTTAGGCAGCCAGTCTGCTTTGACATAGTACAGGAACATGCCTGCCGCACAGATGACCCAGGTAATGGGCCACCCCGCCATGACCACCATCAAACTGTGAGTCATGGGCACTGCCACAAGCAGGTAAATCTGTCTCAGCACCACGAAGCTGCCCAGCATAAAGAACATGGGGACCTTGGAAAGTCCGGCGCCGCGCAGGGCGCCGTTTAATACCTGGATCACTGGCATCACAATATATGCTCTGGAGAAAATGCGAAGCATACTGCTTCCGTTCCCAATTACCTGAGGATCATTGGTAAACACGCTGATTAACAGGGGGGCTCCGAAATACATTCCCACTGAACCTGCCAGAATAATCAGGGAGCTCATAACCCAGGCGGCAAATATTCCCTTCTTCACCCGTTTATACTTGCGGGCTCCGATGTTCTGTCCCACAAAAGTGGTGATAGCCATATTAAAGCTCTGAAGGGGCAGCTGAAGAAATCCGTCAATCCTCAGGGTAGCGGAATACCCGGCCATGGCAGCCGTTCCGAACCGGTTGATATAGGACTGCACCACCACGTTGGAAAATGAGGTGATGCTCTGCTGACAGGCAGCCGGAAAGCCAAAGGCAATGATTTTGCGGATCATTTTCTTGTGGAACCGTATCTTGCGGATTTCCACCTTATAGTCCTCCCGGGTATGCATCAGCTTGTGCATGACCATGAATGAGCTCACTGCCTGGGCCATAATGGTTGCAATGGCCACACCTGCAATGCCCATGTGTAACCCGCACACAAAGGTGAAATCCAGGATGATGTTCACGATACTGGCCACTGCCAGATAGAGCAGGGGATGCCTGGAGTCCCCCACCGCGCGCAGTATGCCTGAGCCCATATTGTAAAAAAGTGAAAATGTGATTCCGCAGAAATAAATCATCAGATATAGAGAAGAATGGGGAAGGACGTCCTCCGGCACCCCGATTGCCCTGAGAAGAGGTCCTGTATACAGCAGTCCCAGCCCGGTAAACACTATGCTCAACAGCCCTGTAAGGGCCATGGCGCTGTGAACCGCCCGGCTCATAGCCTCACCCTGTCTGGCCCCGAAGTATTGGGAAATCACCACTCCCGCGCCGGTGGACAGGCCCATGAAGAACCCCACCAGCATATTGATGACAGGGGTTGAAGCCCCCACCGCCGCCAAGGCGTTGGTATTGACAAAATTTCCTACCACATAGGAATCCACTGTATTGTACAACTGCTGGAAAAAATTCCCTATCAAAAGAGGGATTGAAAACCAGAAAATAGACTGAAAGATACTGCCGTCAATCATATCCGTATTAGCGCTTTGCAAGACACCACCCCATTCCCCAATCATTGGTGACCGCCCCTCCCTGTGCCTTGAAATATAAGACCATTACAAAAAAGAGAAAGCAGTCCATACCGAAGCCGCTCTCTCTATCATACATGATTTTCGTGGAATTTTCTATCTGTTTCTCTTTAATTCCTTCTGCTTTATACCTTTTGTTTTATATCTTCTGTTTCATACCCTCTGTTTCATACCCCCTGTTTTATACCTTCTGCTTTATACCTTCTGTTCTATACCTTCTGTTCTATACTTTCTGTTTTATTCATGCTACTGCCACACATTTCACAGCCGCCCCTTTTTCTCCGTCTCTTATTCCATCTCTCACTCCATCCCCTACTCCGTCTCTCACTCCATCCCCTACTCCATCTCCTACTCCGTTCCCTTGCTTCATCCCCTACTCCGCCGCCCCGGCAAGCCTCCGCTCCTTTTTAATGCTCCAAGCGTACATGGCGCCTCCTGCCGCCAGCCAGAACACGGTATACAGGGCGGTGCCCGCCAGCTGGGGCCAGGCAGCGTCCCAGCCGATTCCCTTCAGGTTCACAGCCTTCAGTTCCACGGCAATATTGGCAATAGGCGAAAATATCCTGGATGCAATGCTGAGCCATTTGGGCATCAGATAGTACGGGAAAATAAGCCCTGAGGTAAATATAATCAGGTTGCTGCACATCATATACAGCTGCGCAAAGCAGGCCAGCCTTTTGGTAAATGACCCCAGCATCACGCCAAAGGCCACGGCCGCCAGCATGAAAAGCACGGTGCTGAACAGATAGAGCCCGATTTCCCCCCGCAGGGGAATATTCTTATACAGTCCCACCACACACAGCACCACGAACTGGGCCGCCACCGCGCCGCCTGCCACCACGGCTGTCCTGATAATTCCGTCTTTTAATTCCTCCCCCCGCTTTTCCGGGGCAGCCGCTGCCAGAGCTTTCCTTTTTCGTATCATGAGCGGAATAAAAAATGAGATGAGAAAGGTCTGCATGGTGATGGCGGGAACCAGCAGATAGCTCATTTTCCTGATGTAATCGCCCTGTGGTTCATACAAGGTCCTGTCCACGTAAGAAAATGTACCCAGACTGGTCTGGGCCGCCGAGGGGTAAAAGTTGTTTCCCTCCAGCATCTTAAGCTGCATTCCCGCGCTCATGGTACCCAGCACGGACGATGCAGCCCCCACTGCCCCGCCGCCGGTGATGATGTTGGAACAGTCCGCAAATATCACTGCCTGGGGTGATTTCTTCAGGGACATATCCCGGCTGAAATTTTCAGGTATCATGACACCGGCCTCAATCTTCTTATCCAGGATGGCCTGTTTCAGATCCTGCTCCGAATCCGCATAATATACAATATCCAGAGAGGGATTGATGCCAAACTGCTTCACAATGGACTGGGACAAGGAGGACCGGTCCTCATCCAGGATTCCAAAGGGAATATCCTCTGTGTAATCATTTTTCCAGATGGTAGTAATCAGGAGCATACCGGCCAGCACGGAAATAAACAGACCAATAACCGTGTTTTTTTCTTCCTTCCATATCCTGCTTATCATAGGCCGGCCACCCCGCTTTCCGTCAGGGGACTATCTGCGGGCGCTTTTCCCGGCACTGCCCCGGCATCCCTGAATTTCTTTGCCACTGCAAGCACCATCACCGCGCAGAAGCCCATAAGCCACAGAACATGGTGGGCCTCACTCAGAAAGCTGCGCTCCACCAGGGCCATGTCCCTGAACGGCACAATATAATGGGTATTGGGCATGAACCAGGTAAGAAACTTACAGGGCCATGGCATGGAGATAACCGGAAATGTGTAACCGGCCAACAGCATGGTAAAACTTATGATGCTGCATTTCTGCACTGCCTCCTCGCAGTTTCCTCCGGTACCCAGGTTCTGGAGTATTCCAAAAAGGGTAATGCCGAAGCAGGTGAAAACCGTCATCAGTATGCCGGCCCAGGGAGAACTCTTGTAGGGAAATCCAAAACACAGGGTCTGGGTCACTATACAGCCCAGGGCCGAGACACAGGCAATACCGGTGATAAATCCGGCCTTTTTCATCAGCCTTCCAAAGCTTCCCCTCTCGCACACGCAGGCCCCCACGCATCCGGCTCCAATCTGTACAATGGTAAGGAGGATGCCCTCCATCATCATGTATGCCACATTCTTGGAGGGATTGCTGATGGCCTTTGTCACATATCCCATAGGTGCAATCAGGTTCATGGCTGCCTGGGGCGGTATGCCCTTTCCCTCTGCCAGCTTCAGCATATATCCGCTCTTAATGGTCCCCAGGGCTTCGGCTATAGTACCCCTCATGCCGCTGGCAACTGTTGACAGGGCGCCGTCGTTAAAAATCATGATTTTGGCTTCCCTGCCATTTAACAGATCCTCTGAAAAATGCTCCGGAATCACAATGCCTGCCAGTGCCCTATTATAGTAAAATGCTTCCTTCAGGTCATCCTCCTCATCCGTACACGCAATGACGTCAAATGTCCTGTTATCCGAAATCATCTGAATCAGGCTCTGGACTGTTTCAGAGTGATCATGGTTCACAATAATCGTGGGTACCTTCTGAAAAGGCAGATGCACGAACTCCGCGCCCATGAGCAGACTCAGAATGGTGGGTGCCAGAAGAAGAATCAGCATGGGAATCGTTATGTACCGTTTTTTCATAGAAGATGCCAGGCTCCCAGCCTGTTTCATCCATTCTCTCATATACCATCACATCACTTTCCAAAGTCAACATAGGCTGTCATACCGGAACGCAGTTCATCCTGCAATCCAGTCAGGTCCTCAAAGGTTACCTTGATTCCGTAGGTCAGGATATCCCAGTCAGCTTCATTGGACGCTTTCTTGGTGGCAAAATCCGCTTCCTTATTGATTCGCACCACTTTCCCCTTATATGTATCCTTTCCCAGGGCTGCCAGGGAGATATCCACCTCCTGGTCCAGTTTTACCCGCGGAAGCTTCATTTCATCCACATCACAAGTGATATACGGGGTATAAATGTCAGCAACCACCACGGAGGGAAGTCCGGAGGACACCACATCACCGGACTTGACATTAACCGTTGTCACCAGACCGTCCACAGGTGAGGTAAGGACACATTTATCCAGGGTGGTGTCTATCTGTTTCAGGGCCGCCTTGGCCTGGTCCACTCCGGCCTGGGCCTGGGCAATCTGTTCCGGAGTTGCTCCGTTTTGGGCTTCGGAAAGCTTGCTCTGGGAAATCTCCAGATTGGAGCGCGAGCTGTCCAGGGCTGCCTTGGCAGAAGCCAGGGCTGCCTTCTGGGCATCCACAGAGGACTGGGACACGGCTCCTGCGGGAACCAGCGCCAAGGTCCTCTGATAATCCGCGTCCATTCTTGTGTAGGCTGCCTGGGCATTTTCCAGGTTTGCCTGGGCAATCTGGACCGCCAGCTGCAGCTGTTTCATCTGTTCCTCTGTGGCGCCGTTTAACAGGCTCTGGTAAGCTGCCTGGGCCTGGGCCAGTGCTGCCTGGGCCTGTTCTCTCTGGGCCATCAGGGTATCACTGTCCAGACGGACCAGCTCCTGGCCTTTGGTCACCAGGTCCCCTTCCTCCACCAGGACATCCTTAATCTGTCCTCCGGTCAGAGCGTTAATATTGCTCTCATCCATGGTCACATAAGACTGTACCACCAGATTTTTCTTATTCTTAAATAACAGGTCATCCCCTGTCACATGACCAAAGATGAGCACCAGGACAATGGCGCACAAAACAACGGCTGCCGCCGCCCCTATGATTTTTTTCTTAGATTTTGCCAGTTTCATTGTTATTACAGTTTCTCCCTTCCAATATTTCTCTCATACTCCCTTACATTTCCCACGATTTTGCCCATAATCTGTTCCAGAACCTGTTCCTCCTGGGGCGTGATTCCGGCAAAGATGATTTTCTCCCACTGGTCCATGATGTCCTTCAGTGAATTAGCTGCCTCTTTTCCTTTTTCCGACAGGCAAACCAGCTTTTCGCGCTTATTCTCAGGGTTAATCTCCCTTCTGATGTATCCCCTCTCCTCCATGGCAGCCAATACCTTGGCTGTCTGGTATTTATCAATTCCGGACAGGCTGGAAATGGTCTCCTGATTGCTGTATCTGCTGTAGCCTATGACCAGAAGCACGATTCCCTCGGAAAAGGAAAGGCCGCAGGTCCTGAATTTAATGCACAGAAACCTTCGTTTGCTCTTTTCTATCATGGTGGCTATTTCCTGTATGGTACTCACCTCCTTGCAGGGGCTGCCGCAGATACTGTAAGGAAATACCTTCTGCGGCTATCATATGTATTTCACAACTGTTGTGTTTGACAAATATTATATGCATTTTGCAAATGAAAATCAACCCGTTTTTTTTTCACAAAATTACGGCCCAACTTTTAATATTTCTCCGTTTATTTGACGGGATGGTTCATCCCGCCGGCAGCAGGAAAGAAAAATGCCGTGAGAAAGCCGGTTTCCTGTTTGGGAATCCGGCTGATTCACGGCATTGTCACCATGTTTTCACGGCATTGTCACAGCATTGTCACGGTGTTTTCATATTTTGTTTTATACTTTCGTTGATGACATTCAGCCAACTCATTCCATCATTTTCATAATCAGGTCCGCACAGCCCTCATATCCCAATACAGAGGTATTCAGACAGGCATCATAATTTTCCATATCCCCCCAGCTTTTTCCGGTAAAATAGTGATAATAGTCGCTTCTCTGGCTGTCCCTCTTCTGTATTTCTTCCTCAGCCTTCTCAAAGGCTATGTCATCCACCTCGCATATGCGGCGTTTGCGCTTCTCCATGGATGAAGCGTAGATAAACAGTTTAAGTACATCGCATTCTCCGTCCAGGGCGAAATCAGCGCATCTTCCGATAAAAATGCACGGTCCCTTCCGGGCCAGTCTGCGGATGGTGTCAGATACCTCCTTATTGATATCAAAGGGCTCCTGCATCTTATTGTAATTCTGGAACCGGAAGGCATACAGCACCAAATCATGAAGCAGGCTTCCCGTCCGCTTTTCATCCAGCTTTTTCAGTTCCTTGATGCTGATTCCATTGTCTGCCGCCGTCACTGCCAGCAGCTCCCGCCCATAGCAGGGAATCCCCAGGCGCTCCGACAGGATACGGGCCACCTCCCTTCCTCCGCTTCCGTACTGACGCTCAATGGTAATACAACAGTTCCTGCCCATACTCATTCCTTCTTTCTTATATGTCTTTCCTGTATGTCTGCAAATGTCCTATCATTATGCAGGACGTCCATATGCCTTATGATACCTCAATTGCATACTTTATCACATGGTCCTTCTTATTCTCAAACACATCATAGGCTTCCATAATGTGTTCAAGCTTTGTTCTGTGGGTAATCAGGCAGCTGGTATCCAGCTTTCCGGCCTTTATCAGCTTCATGATTTCCTCACAGCAGGAAGCGTCCACTCCTCCTGTTTTAAAAACCAGATTCTTCCCGTACATGTCCGGTAAGGGGATCATCTGCGGTTCTTCATATAAAGCCACTACACAGACCACCGCATTGGGCCTGGCAATCTTCCATGCCATCCGGAAGGTATCCCTGCCTCCTGCCACTTCCAATACGGCATCCGCGCCGCGTCCAAGGGTCAGCTTCTTTATCTCCTGTTCCACATCCTGCTTTAACGGGTTGATAATGACATCTGCCAGTCCCTGTTCCTTAGCCAGCTCCAGCCGTTCATCCGACGTATCAATGGCTATGACCACGCCGGGGCCGTAAAGCCTTGCGCACATCAGGGTACACAGCCCGGTAGGACCTGCGCCAATAACAGCTACCGTATCCGCGGGTTTGATTTCCGCCAGGGAAGCCCCCCAGTAACCGGTGGAAAGGATGTCTCCTGTAAACAGCGCAGCCTCATCTGTCACTTCATCGGGTATCTCCGTAAGTCCGCTGTCGGCAAACGGCACCCTGACATATTCGGCCTGGCCGCCGTCAATCCTGCACCCCAGCGCCCATCCCCCGTGTTCATGGGTACAGTTGTTGACATAACCCCGCCTGCAGAAATAACACTCGCCGCAGAAAGTTTCTACATTTACAGCAACACGGTCTCCCTGTTTAAACTTTTTTACCGCTTCCCCTGTCTGCTCCACAATGCCCACAAACTCATGTCCCAGTATGGTTCCCGGCACAGCCCTTGGGACAGCTCCGTGCTTTATATGGATATCACTGGAACAGATGGTGGTAAGGGTTACCCTTATGATGGCATCCTGCGGATCCGCCAGCGCAGGAACCGGCCGGTGTTCCAGGGTTATGATGCCATTTTCTTTGTAGACCGCGGCTTTCATTGTCCCGGGCTTGGGATTGCTGGTATGGGGCGCCTGAGACCCGGGCATCTGGGACTGGGACATCTGGGACTGGGACATCTGGGATTGGGACATCTGGGATTGGGACATCTGGGATTGGGACATCTGGGATTGTATATCACTTTGCATCTTTATTATACCTCCAATGTACTGCTGTTTTCTCTAATATCATCTCATCTTATAATGATTAAAAATATTATAGCATATATTACCTGTTCCTAAAAGGATGCCCGTCCTCCTCCTGTCTGCTCCTGTTCCGACCCACACATCCCCAGGCAGAGCGGACTTGGTGGGGTTATTATATCTCATATCCAAATCTATTTCCACCACGTCAGATTATGAAAAAATTATTAAATTATTAAAAACACAGCAGTACAGAATCTCTCCGCACTGCTGTGTCCCTTCACTTTATAGTTAATAACATGTCTTACTTAATATGCCTTCTTCTGTCAAATACCGATAAGGTAAGAACGATTCCTGAAAGAAGGAATGTCAGGCTCATTCTGTCCAATACATTTCCGGTTTTTGGAAGAGGAGCTAACGGTATCTCACCGTCATCAATAACTGTCATAGGTGCTTCGGCCAGCGGAACCTGAGTTTCCTCCAGGGTAACTGCTCCGGGGCCTCCATTTGTGGATACATACCTTCTGCCTGATCCGCTTCCTGAGCTGCTGCTTCCGCTGGAACTGCCCGGTCTGCTGTTGCCTCCGGTATCCGGTGGGTTACCGCCTGCTGCGGACCACTGGGCTGCAAACACTACGTCATGCTCATACTTATTGCTCCTGATTTCATTTAAATCATCAAACGAACTATTTATATCGTCCATAAGCGCAGTCCATCCGGAAAGTGCATAGCCGGAATTGGCTTCAGCCGTAACGGCCCCGTCAGGGCTCACCCCATCCTCCCAAAATACAGGTTCTCCGTCCGCTCCGATAACAATGCGTCCTTCTGAATCAAGCTCTACCAGGCTCTTCCACTCCGTAACGGTTCCATATGCCCCTGTACCGTTGTTCCGGATACGTCCCTGCTGCTCGTTGGAGGATTCAAAGATAAACTGAATCTCATAGGCATCCGGAATTCCATCGGGCTTTTTATCCGGTCCATCGTTATCTGTCATGTAGTAGACGGTTATGGTTCCATTTTCCCTGACGCCCTGAACAGGTTCATAGGACTTCCTGAGCATTCCGGTATAGATATAATGGTTTCCGTCTGCCCCGTCGATTGATTCAGGAATCAGTCCATTCAGCCTGCCGTCTGCTTCCGGATCCGTCCCAAAGGGCACCTGTTCCAGAAGCTTTCTGTCAAGTATATTCGCGGGAAATTCCTTGTCTGCCATCTCCACATTTACAGTATACATATTAATATCCCAAACTGCTTCAAAGGTAACACTGCCCGTAAACTCATGGTTGTTGATATCCGATGCCTGATATAACTGATTGGTCTTAAATCCCGTATCCTGGGATTCCACGACTCTCCATCCGCTGAATCCGCTTCCCTCCAGTGAAGGAATCAGGTTGTCTGTAATCACCCCATATTTCTGCAGGCTGTAAGTCAGCAGCGGGTCCGTAGAATCATTCAATGTTCCGCCCTTCAAATCAAAAACAACTGCTATGCTGTGCTTCAGCTCTCCGTCCACATGCCATTCATATGGGTCGCCTTCCTCATACTGGATCCTGTACCATAAGATATCGTCCATGGAATAGGTCTTACCGTCCATGGTAAATGTATCGTTCTCCGGCCACTGCGCTATGCGCTCTAAAACCGCCTCACTGCTCTGGTTCAATTCACCTTCCGGCGCCGGTACCATCACCGGATTCGCATGAAGGAATCCTTCCCCGAACAATGCATAGTTGTAAGAGGGATCCGGAACATTGCCGTCCGGCCTTGCAGCCTTGTCTTTTCTTACAAAGAAGCCGCTCTTGACTGTATTTTCCTCAAATACAGCTGTATATATCATATTCTTTGTAACCGTATCAGGAAGCTGGCTTTCCTGCAGAACCGTTCCATCCATACCCATCCAGCCTGCAAACCGCATTGTCTCATCTATTGGCGTCTTTTCACCGATAAAGCGCTCCAGCCTGTCATTGTATTTATAATCACTCTTTGACTGCTCTGTAAAAGCTCCTTGACTGCCCGGCTTATATGTCACGGTAAACTGCTGCTTAAAGTAAAGTTTTAATGTAGTGGAACCGTCCTCCTTCACCTTGGCTTCTGTGATGTTCCTTCTGCTTGTATCCAGAACATAGGTGCACTCACTCTCAACCTTATCCGCCAAATCCTGTTCTGTTACTTTGGCCATCCCATGAAGAGGAACGTCATTTCTTGCATCCGTGTATGTGGGCCGGAATTGATAACGCCCCTGGGACTGCATGTAAAACTCCACATCGTAATGAATGTTCTTATTGTCAAGGAAATTAGCTGTAAATACAGTGTCGCAGTAGAACTTATGCGCAGCTATGTCATCTGTATCATCAAACACATAATTTGGTATCAGCGTTTTATAGCCGGGTTGGCTGGATTTCCAATTGTTAAATGTAAATCCGTCATCCGCAAGGTATTCCACTCCATCCGCAGTCGGCCTTACAGGAGCGTACAGGCTCAGCTCTCCGGCGGAATCTCTCCGTGTAGCCACCTCCATGACAGTTCCTGTCATGGCGCCGTTGGCACCGGCCCTGTAGGTAAAGGTTACCTGGTACCGGTCCGGTATGCCGTCGGGATTTGTAGGCTTGCCGCTGTCCTCCGGATTCGTCTCTCCTTTTTCATCAATGCCATAGTAGACATTCACCACATTGTCCAGAGTAATCAGTGATACTTTCTTTCCGTCCCCGTCAATGTGGTCCAGGGCATAATGGTGTCCGTTCTTATCCAGGGCAGGTGTCTTATCAAACACAATGTCTGAACCATACTCAGCATTTGTCACATGCTGCGCGTGTTCATACTGCCTGTCAATGCGGAAATCCCCCCGGTCATTCTCAAAGAAGTAATTTACCGTATATTCCAAATCCTGACGAATCCGGCTGGTGACCGCCACTTCATGGTCCCGGGTACGTGACAGGGACACATATCCCAAAGCCGCCGCCCTTTCAAACTCTGCTCCCTGAAGAGACTGGCCGTCCACAGTGATACTGCTGATGGTGTAACCTGTATCCGCGCGGAACCTTACCAGCATGGGACGGATTGCGTCATATCCGTAACTTCCGCCCTGGCTGATGCTGGAGTGTTCATCCGAATCCGTAATCAGGGTATACCGCTTGGCCTCCGATGTCACATAGACAGAGTGGCATTCCTTTCTGTCAACCCTTACACTGCCTGCTTCAATGGCATCCTGCAGTTCCTGTCCCTTTAGAGGACGGGCATCTACGAATACTCCGGAAATTCCGTAACCTGTTTTTGCCTCAAAGGTAACCTCTATGGATGCCTCCGGGTCATAGCTGTACGTATAAATCCTATCCTGAGGGTATGTAATCCGGCTGTGCAGGTCTGCGCCGGTGGTAAGGGCATATTCCATGGGACTGGTCTCTACAAATACGCTGTGGTCGCCCTTGCGGTCCACTGAAACAGAATGAGAGGCCAGTGCCTTCAGAAGCTCCGCACCCTCCAGGGAAACGTCATCCACGATCACCTTGCTGACTCTGTAGCCTGTATTAGCCTTGAACTTAACCACCAGGCATTTGTCCGAATCATAGGTAAAGGTGGTAACCTCCTGTTTAGGTTCTGTAATCCGGCTGTTTTCATCTGCCCCAACGGTCAGCTTGTATTCATTAATCTTACCGGTGACAGATACTATGTGGTCACGGTCCCGATCCACTTCAATGTATCCCCTGGAAACCGCCTCCTTCAGTTCATCTCCTCTGTATTGGTGTAAATCCACCCATATGCCTGATATGGAGCAGCCTTCCTTGGCGCCGAATTCCACCTTAAGTTTTTCCGTTCCATCGTAGGTGAAATCCATAGATGGGGCAATCCAGCTGTTATGGTCTGAATATGTGGTCAAATGATAACTGTTTATCCTGGTGGTCACTTCGATGGTATGGCTGCTCTTATAATCAAACAGGTATGCCCCTACTGCTATGGCGACTGTCTTATCCAACCCGCTTAATTCTTTTTCATCTACAATGATATTCTGTATCTGGTAACCTTTCTTTGCCCCGAATTTAACCTTATACCTGTTGAACTCTTTGTACTCATAGCTCTTTGTCTGAGGGTTAATCCAGGAATTTTCATCTGCCCTGGCCGTCAATGTATAGAGTGTCTTATCTGCCTTGACGAACACTGTGTGGTCCTGCTTACGGTCCAGTGTTATATGACTGTAACCCTGCTGGTCCGGCTCGGCCAATATGGCCTGGATTTCATCCTTTGTGAAGGATTTTCCATCCACGGTAATGCCGGTAACCGAATAGCCCTTGTCTGCTTTAAATTTAACATCCAATGTATCCGTGTCACTGTAGGAATATTTTGTACCCTTAGTAATATCAGCATTCTCAGCCCTGGTTATAAGGTTATATTCCGTCCTGACAGAAGTAACCGATACATAATGGTCCTGTTTGCAGTCCACTTCCACCCAGCCGTTCTGCACAGCCTCATTCAAAGCTTTTCCTGACAGATGTACGCCATCCACCGCGACACCGGATATCCGGTATCCCTGCTTGGCCGTAAAATTTACCTTGATAAGAGAATCTGCGTCGTAAGTATATTGTTTGCCCTGGTCAATGGCAGAGTTTGCGTCGGAAACAGTGGTAAGCGTATACTGCTTGGGCATCCATTTGGCAGTGAGGACATAGGTAACCGGATTTATATTTATATCCTTCCAAACATCACCCACAAACAGACTGTCACCCTGCTGATATATCTTACTGCCGGCCTGATTCACATTTGTCTCAGCCAGTTCCCATCCAATAAAATCAAAATGATTCTTTTTCAGGTTCCCTGAACCCTTGATATCAATATAGCTGTTTCCATTCCTGATTGAAGGATGGGTATAGGTTCTATAGTCAACCGGAGCCATTCCTTCTGCTCCATTGCCGTCATACTTTACCTTAATCTTTGCAGGCGTTGCCTGAATTTTAAATTCCCTGTATTGGTAAGCATCATCCCTGTAAGAGTAATGGAACTGGTTGGTACAGCCCATGGATACTGCTTCCGCATTTGCATCCGAAAAATCTCTGCTTGTATGCTCTGTAGAGATGATTGAGGGCGCGTCTGCAATATCCACATAGATGCCTTCTTCAAACCGTGCTTTTGCCAACTCTGCCTCGGACCTGCCGTTTCTGTGCTCAAAGGTGGTAGGAGTCACATACCCGGTGGCCGGTTTTACATAGAAGGACACCATGTCTGTTCTGTCAGTCTGAAGGACCTGTCCTCTTTCCATCTCCATGAGTCCGCCGCCGTTGATGCTGTACCATAATGATATGTTGGAGGAATCCTGGTTGAATTTGAAATGGAACTGGTTGGCTGCTTCATTGACAATGATGTTGAAATATTCACTGTGCACTACGTTTCCGTACCATATACTGGCCTTTTTGCCGGCTTTCAGCGCTTTAACATCCGCTGCTGAATACCATTTTCCATTCTCATGGATATCCTTCACGTTTTGGATTGAAACCACCCTTGGATCTGATACGAACCATGAGCCTCCATATCTTCTGTCTGCTTTTACCCGGAACGTCTCGTCCTTACTTACTTCCACGGTAGTCCTGGTTATATTTTCTTTGCTTATTACCGCATAGATGGAGAAATGCTCCGCCTCAAAGCTTAACGCATCCACCGCTCTGCCGCCGGACACATCCACTGCGTCCCGGACCTCCTCTAAAGCCTTCACATCCGCGGCTTCTGTCTCCACATGAACAATGGACATTTCTTCGGCAGTCTGGCTGGCTTCCTCTACAGGAATTCCTGAAAATGTAACTGTCACAGCGCCTTCCTGGTTCCAGATTCCAGCATCCAGCTTCTGGCTTCCAAGCCACAAATTTATATCATAAGCAGCCACTGATGAAACCTGCTTTCCCTCTTCAGAAGCAGCTTCCTGGGCATTTTCCCGTATGGAATCCTCAAGAGCAGAATCCACCCGTTCCGCAGAAGCGGTCACGCCTTTTGGCAATACGCCTTCAGGCGCGTAAAGGTTTATAATCATACCATCATTCACCACAATGGTATCAGAAAATTCCGGATGTTCGTCTGTTTCAGTGGTATATACCTCAATCTCCAGTTCATCCGTCACATCCTCTATGGTGAACCAGGATATATCTTCCGCCGAGTTCCCCGGATCTGCTGAATCCGGGTCAGCTGAATCCCCCGGGGCTCCTGCCTCTAAGATTTCACCATTGGCCGATACTGACTGTATATCATAGCCAACCTGGGTTTTAACGCCAAATGTAAGGCTTCCGCCTTCCTCAACACCGCGCGGTCCATCTACAATGCGGGCTGTTCCCTGTGAATAGACAGCATATGTTACCTTATAACCCTCGAAATCATTCAATGCTTTCAGCGTATTGACCGTGGTGGTATAAACCCTGGCCGTGCTGCAGTACCCGATTCCCACAAGGTCATCGGATGTGGCTGCTTTCACCTTATGGACATCTTCTGCCTCTGTTTCCTCCGGTGTACGGGATGGCTCTGTCTCTATGGTAATCACAGGTGTTTCATCGGTTATGATGTCTCCCGTTGTTTCAGCCGGAGAGGACTCTTCTGTTTTCCCTTCCTCAGTTTCCTTGCTATCGCCAGATTCGCCGGACGGTTCTGAGCCGCTGGGGTATGCCGGCTGGCTGGGTTTTTCTGCCTCGCCGGATGATTCCGGAGTGCCGGATGGCTCTGGGGTGCCGGATGGCTCCGGATTACCGGATGATTCCGGACTGGCGGATGACTCCTGGTTGCCGGATGATTCCGGATTACCGGATGTCTCCGGATTACCGGATGACTCCGGATTACCGGATGACTCTGGATTACCGGATGATTCCTGACTGGCGGATGACTCCTGGTTACCGGATGATTCCGGATTACTTGATGATTCTTTACTTCCGGATGTTCCCGCCTCACTGGACACATTTGTCTTTCCAGATGTTTTATCTGCACTGCTGCCTTGATTTTCAGAAGTCTCTTTTGTTGTGTTGTCTGCTTTTGCGTTTTCTTTTGGTTCTTCTTTTTCTTTTGTGCCCTCTTCAATTCTCACATCTGAATCATGCTTTTCAGGAAGGGAGGCTGTCTCATCACCTGCCTTTACAGCAACAACAGGCGCATAGTGACGGTTAATGGATGCAACAGGTGTATCATCCTGTTTCTCAGAATGAATCTGCTCCTTATCTGCATTGTCCTTCTGTTCTATTTCTTCTTTTGCGTTATTGGATATTTCCTCGGACTTATCTGTATTCTCAGGCCGGGAGCCCTCAGATTCCTTTTGAGACTCTTCTGTATCCTGTCTGCCTGTGTCTGTACCCTCTGTTGGTGAAGCAGTTGTTTCCTTCTGTCCTTCCTCTCCTGCAGGTGTCTGTGTCTCCTGACTCTGAGAGGTCTGTTCTGTGGTTTCTGCCGGAGTTGGTTCTGCCGGTTCTGACTCTGCTGGATTGGTTACTGACGAAGTCGTTTCCGATGAGTCAGGTTCTGTCGGAACTGCTTCTGTTGGAATCTCTTCTGACGGTGCTGTTTCTGTTGGTATTGTTTCTGCTGGTATTGTTTCTGACGGTACTGTTTCTGCCGGTTCTGTTTCTGGCGGTACCGTCTCCGCCGGCTTGGATATGATATTTACTTCCTCATCTCCAAATGCAGCCTCGTAGCTTTTAACAGTAAGTTTCTTTGTTCTCTTTACCTTCTCCTTTCCATCCTCCATTCTGGTGATGGACGTGGAACAGCTGATGGAGCTTTCTCCATTATTCACATACAGGAATATAATTTCCTCATCTCCGGTGACCATATACATATCATCCGCATCCTCCGGAAGCCGAACAAATACACGCAGCTCCGCGTCCATGTCTCCTCCGTCGTATTCCGGATAAATCTCATATATATTTCCTTCACCATAAAATAATGCCTCAAACTGTTCTGTCTTGCCGTTGGTAAAGTCAATATCCCCCTCCTGAAGGGGACTTCCTGCAGCAATTGCTTCTTCAATTGCGGTAACCAGGCCGGAACCGCTCATCTCGAAGGTTACGCTGTCAGAAGATTCCGCTGCATACGCTGTCGTAAGGTCTGTACCAATATTAGTGGTAACCATAACCGCAGCAATCATGGCAGCAAGAAATCTTTTGCATAAACCGTAAGGTTTTTTATGCAGTGCTCTTGATCTTCCTTTCTCCTTCATACCATTTTCTCCTCTTCATACTTAGTCCTATGGTACTAATCATATCAAATGGTACGTTATAGGAAGCGTTAGGTCGGCCAGATAATGGAAATTTTCTTAATGTTTATTTAAATCCCACCCCAACTATTGACAAAGAGCCTAAATTTGAGAGGTAAAAGAACCCCTGGCCATATTGACCAGGGGTTCCTGTTATATTGCTATTTTGTTTTACATTGACTGTAATGGACTGTTATGAATCCTCTTCTTTACGTTTCTTGCTCAACGCTGTTACCGCAACAAAGATTCCTGATAACATCATGGTCAATGTGGTTCTCATAGATGTCTGACCTGTCTTTGGCAGTGGTGCCAACGGCACTTCACCGTCATCAATTAAGGTTACATCTACTGGTGATTCTGGAAGAGGTGCTAACGGCACATCTTCTGGAGTGATGGTTGTGGTACCCGGGCCGCCGGTTGGTGGTGTATAGCGATTATTGCCTTCGGTGTTGCCGCTGGGGCCGCCGCCACCGCCAGGACCAGTACCGCCACCGCCGTTAAATCTAAATTGTGCGGTAAACGTGGTACTCTGTGTGAACTCTGCAGCTCTAATTTCATCCGCGTTGGCATAACCCCTGCTTCCGTCTGTCCAGTTATTGAATAAATAGCTTCCAAGGCTGGATACTGTTACGTTAGCATCTGGACTTGCAGGTCTCAGTTCCCTATGGTCATTACCATCTTCTCCTGTAACGATTTCATAGACAGTCTTAACTTCAGTTACCCTTCCTGATACTGTTCCGCGATTTGTGTCTTCCGATACATATTGGAACTTAATCTGGTACTTATCAGGTACTCCGTCTGGTTCATTTGGCACTTCTATACCGATTTCATCAACATCAAAGTATGCGATGAAAGTGGTATCTACCAAATAGGTATTTGTCTTCATCTTTGACATGTCAGGAGTGTAGTCATTTACTTCGCTATCGGTCCAGTAGTCAAATGCAAAACCATCCAGAGGTGTTGCGATTGAGCCGTTCGGGCTAACCGGTTTCTTCTCTGTGTAGTGGCCATCCCCATCCCTGAATACATGTACTTCTGCCTTAAGAGTATCTGCAACTACAGTACCCTTTGTTACATCTGCACTCTTGTATAGGAAGATTGTTTCATACTTATCAGGTACTCCATCGGGCTTATCTCCGTCTGGGCCACTTCCCTTCTCGTCTGTATCAAAGTATGCAGTGAAGGTTGTGTCTTCTAAATATGTCTTCGATTTCAACTGGTTCATGTTGATTGTTGAATCTTTTGTATCGTTGTCTGTCCAGTACTCGAATGCATTGCCATCTGTTGGATCAGCAGTTGCTCCATTGGGGTTTATTGCTGTCTTTTCAGTGTAGTTACCGTTATCATCTCTAAAGGTGTGGACTTCTTCGGTCGTTACGTTTACGGTTCCCTTTGTTAAATCTGCACTTTCATATCTAAAAATTGTCTGATATTTGTCTGGAATTTTGTCTCCATTCTTATCAATTTCATAACCTACAACTAATACAGATTTGTTTGCTATTTCATTTCCATCTACAGGGCTTCCGTCTTCATAAGTCACTTCCGTTTTCACATAGCCTTCGTAATTCTGGTCTGCTTCCAGCTCTTCATTTCTTACCAGCGTATCCGGCTGCAGTACCTGTACCGATGTTTCCTCTGTAAAGGTATCCTCTACATTTCCGTTTACCACATGCTGCACTGTGTAACTCAGCGGCTTCATCTGGGTGTCGTCCACTTTATAGCTTACTATGATTGTCGCACCGTTTGCTATCTCGCTTCCTTCTACTGTGCTTCCGTCCGCATAAGCCACACCGCTCTTCACATAGCCTCTGTAATTCTGGTCTGCTTCCAGCTCTTCATTTCTTACCAGCGTATCCGGCTGCAGTACCTGTACCGATGTTTCCTCTGTAAAGGTATCCTCTACATTTCCGTCTACCACATGCTGTACCGTGTAACTCAGCGGCTTCATCTGGGTGTCGTCCACTTCGTATCCAGCTTCAAACTTAAGGTTACCATAACTTCCTTTTCCAATCACCGTCGAAAGGGGATTATGGTCATTATCTGGATTTGTGCCAGTTACTAACTTCCATCCTGTAAATGCATAACCATTTTTTATCGGATTATAAAGCAAGATTCCTTCATCCGTTAAGTCAACAGGTACATAGGTCGCAGGATTAACCTCTCCGGCCTTCATACTGCCGCCTTTTAAGTCATATTCAATTGAGTAAGTGGCTGGCTCAACATTAAATACTACTATGTTCTCTCCAGTTGATAATGTTACCCATTGATACAACTGTCCATCTGCACTCTTGTAACCCTTTGGTAGTATCTGACTCATATCAGCTGTTACTTTTACGTAATTGGCTTCACTATGAATTTCATCCGTTTCAAATACTACTACATCACCATACTTATACTGTATTTTATAAGACAAATCGGTTACCGGTGAATAGACAAATATAATTACATTATTATCCGGATTAGGATCCAATACATGAGTTTTGGAAATTGCATCCGGGATATAAGTCAAATAATCACCCTCTGGTTTAATGGCATTTACAATGACAGTTGCGCCTACTTTACCACTGTGAGCTTCGTCCTTCTTAATCACTGTACCATCGGACGTCTGGAATATCACAGTATACGTAGTTGTCGTTGATGTTTCCCACTTTGCATAAATTTCTTTGGGTTCATTTATTTGAGTAGCATAGTCAAAGGCTTGTGTGCACTCTTTATCATTAAACCAACCTTTGAATATAAATCCAGGCTTTTCAGGAATAAATGGATTTACTGTCTTGCCTCTAGGGATATCTTGAGTGTCAAATACTTTTGTTTCATCCATTGAATCCTTAAAGGTTACCGGATAGGTAACCGGATTCCATTTGGCATACAACACCAATCCCTTTGGCATTATCATATCGCCTTCATATGGTTGCTGGAATGTCGGATCCAGGTACCACCCCTCAAATGTTCCATCACCTAATGGGTTATAATCAGGTTCAGCTAACCTATCAGATATATCTGTTAAATATGGGATGTATTCTTCATTAAGCTTATCTCCGTTAACCAGTGAAAGTTTATATGAATGAAGAGTGTAATAAAAATTGATTGGATTTCTAGGGAATGATGTACTTGCTATACCATTCATCTTTCCGTCATGCCATGCAGAAACGGTACTTGCATATCTATCATAACCACTTCCTGACATATCATAGAACTCTTCATTATAAGTTATGTTTCCACTATAATAAAAAACGATTTCATTATGGAGGCTAAATGTTTTTCCTTTATAGTCAATATCTCCCTCAGGATCTTCTATATAGTAGAACAGCTCTCTCCTATCATATGACGACGAGCTGTACTTCTTTAGACTCTTGTTTTCGCCTGGCATAATCTCCTGATAGCTTGTCGTTTTATCGCCATCCCAATACCAGAAACTGCCAGCAAAATCCGTGTCCCGACCTACAAGGGCATTCCATTGGTCTCCTATAAAAGCCCCATACTTTGCGGTAATTTTTAGATTTCCGTGGGCACCCTCATTCGTGTAGCATCCATTTCTTTCCGAATGTCTATGCTCATTCTTACCACAAATCAAGTCATAACACCCTTTAGAAATAGAGTGACTGCCTAAAAAATGACTTTTATTACAATTAAGACGATAACACCCTCCATTTATTGAGTGGGTATGCTCTGTTTCCTTACATGTAAGAACTGGTTTTCCTTGAGCCGACGTACCTTCAAAAGTAATAGTATACACATTCCTACTATACTTAACAGTTATAACAGTACTTCCATCAGCAGCAACGATTTCAGATGTGGATTCCTTAAAGGAAAAATGCTGAGTATCAAACCCAGAAGGTTTTGTAGTATAGGCATCAGCTTTTACTGTGCTCCCAGCCTTTGCTCTTAAAGTATCAACGGTTCCAGCATAAGAATAGTTGTTGTCATCAGCATTCTCAGTCAAATAAACAACCTTATACCCTACTACCGCGCCATTCCATTTCGCATATACCCTGACATCTGACTCCAAAGTAAGCGTATTACCCGCTTTCTGTGTCAAATCCTCATCCAGATACCATCCGTCGAAGGTATAGCCCGTTCTTGTAGGAACATTGTTTCCATGAACCAACGTTACTTTAGTACCAAACTTCTCCGTTACTGAAGGAACATAAGAACCGCCTGTTGTGTCATATAATAAAGTATAATCATTTCTGTCATACTTCACTTCGACAACAGTTCCTTCCGTAGATATCTTTTGCTGTGCGATATCCTGTACTGTAAATCCCTCCGTAGGAATTTCCATTGCCTCTGTAAGAGAATCAATCTTCCCGTGAAGTTCTTGAGTCTTTTCAATGTCTTCTACATAATCAGTTCCATCTAACGTTTGATATAAATGTTTTACAATATAACTTGTATCTCCGGCTATATATATTACATCAACCGTTATGACTCCAGCCTCTGTAAAATCATGAACATTTTTCAGAACTCCGTTTTCAATGATAAAATCAACATTATCATCTTCCAGCCTGGGCTCATATCCAGATATCTCAGGAAGTGTGTATTCTACAGAATATGTTTTCCCTGTGCCCTCGCCATGTTCTTCTGCCTCTACAGCGTAGGGGGCTTCTACAGGAACTCCCTGTTCGTTCAAGAAGTTAATTTTTACAACCAGCGTTTTATCATCCGGTACAATACTTACATCCTCAAACGTTCCTATATATATTGACCTCTGATAATATGAGATATCATAGTTAGGAACCGCTTTCCAACCCTCTGCCACTTTATAATCAATGGTGGCTGCTGCAATATTATCGTTAGAAATAAAACTGTCTTGTGTAATTGTCAAAGCCTGGGTAACTACTTCCAGACCATCTCTTTGATAAGCAATCTCATCAGGATTTAATACATATATGCCATCAACAAAGTCATTGTCATATAACGTTATTTCCTGTTCATCATGATACCGGCCAAACTGTGTACTCAGTATATGGTTAATATATAACGTATACTCAGTCGGTATTTCTCTCTCCGGTATCGGAATCTTCAGCTCCTTAAGAGATGTGGTATATGCCTTGGCTGTACTGCAATATCCCATACCAACCAGATTATTAGTATCAGCCTTATTAACTTTCTCCTCATCCTCAACAACCTCAGGCTTAGTCACCTCAGATGGAGTACCAGTCTGAACCGGCTCTGTCACCGCAGGTGTCTCAACTGCCGTCGTGGTCTCATCAACCTCTTCCGGAGCTGTTGTAGTTTCTTCAGCAGGTGTACTTTCATCGGGATTTACATCTTCGCCGCCTGCCTCTGTTGTTGCATCCGGAACTGCAGCAGACGTTTCTTCGGTAGCATCGGTTGAATCCGTAGAATCCGTAACCTCTGTGGGTTCTGTAGCCTCTGTAGCCTTCTCAGTTGTTTCAGGCTCTTTTTCTTCTGTTTCTACTTCAGCCTCAGTTGTTTCCTTGGGTTCCTCAACATGTTCTTCTGCTGCATCTGCCTTTGGCTGTTCCGGTACTGCGCCTTCCTCGTTATCAGCTACAATGGGTGCATAATGACGAGTAATGGAAGCAACTGGTTCTCCGGTTGTGTTCTCCGGCTCAGCCACCTCAGCTTCTGGGGTTTCCGGTTCCTGAGCTTTTTCCTCAGTGGTTTCCGGTGCTTCTGTCGTTTCAGGCTCAGTCTGCTCAGCTTCTGTTGCAGAATCTGTTTCACTTTCTGAAGGAGCCTCTGAACTGCTCTCCTCTGCTGCGGTCGGAGTCTCTTCCGGCGCTACAGTGGTTCCCTCATCCGGTGCAGCTGTAGTTCCTTCCTCTGGCGCTACAGTGGTTCCTTCTTCCGGTGCAGCTGTAGTTCCTTCTTCTGGTGCAGCCGTTTCAGATTCTGTGGGAGCTGTAGACTCCTCCATTGCCGGTCCATTGTCTTCCGCTGGAGCGGTGGTTTCCGTTGGCTTGGAGATATAATTGATTTCTTCTTCACCAAAAGCATCCTCAAAACTTTTAACTCTGATAGCTTTTGTTGACTTCAGCTTTCCACCCTCATCATCGTAAATCGTGGTAGAAAAGCTAACCGTATCTTCCCCGTTATTCACATATAAGAAGATAATCTCCTCATCGCCGGTCACCATATACATGTCATCGGCATCTTCCGGCAAACGTACGAATACTCTCAGTTCCGCATCCATACTGCCGCCGTCCGGGTCAGGGAATACTTCTAATACTTTCCCCTCTCCATAGAACAAACTCTCAAATTTAGCAATGTCTCCATTGGTAAAGTCGAGATCGCCCGGTGATATTACATTGCCGTTTTCGATTGCTTCTTCGATCGCTGTCACCAATTGGGAACCAGTCATTTCGAATGTGACAGACTCTGACGACGATGTAGCCGCATAAGCTGCGTTCAGGTCCGCACCTACATTGGTGCATACCATGGCTGCCGCTAACGCGAAGGCCACCAGACGTTTCCGCATGTTATAAACTGATTTCTTTAACATGCCAGACCTTTTTCGTCCTTCCATACTTACACTCCTCTCATACATTTTCTTTCTACATGATTCCAGATAAATCCAACTGTTTGAAACTAGTATAGCAAATCGCAGTTACAATCTGGTTACAATTTAAGAAAGTTTAAAACTTTTCTTAAATTAATTATGTAATTATAGATTCTCTCGCTATAATCATAGCAAAGAGGGCGTTATACAAAGCGTTATTTACCCCTGTTTTTTCGTTACTTTTTATTTATATCATTGAAATACTATCCGTTTTTTATAACTTTTCCATGCACTTATATCCATACTTTTCCAATTACAAAACGTTAAAGGCAATCCAAATCAATGAGAAAAAACCTCATTTCCAATTGTAATATTACCAATGTTATGGTAAAATGGTTTTAGATACAAATGACACATACTTTTGAGTTTTTTTCTCACAAATCGAGGTGCTATCATGCTAATCCAGTTCAGTTTTAAAAATTTCAAAGTATTCAAGGAGGAAGTTTTGTTGGATTTCCTACCTGCCTCCATTAATGAACATAAAAACACGCTTCTGAAGGACCCGGCTGACGGAGGATGCATCCTTCCCCTTATCGGAATCTATGGTCCCAACAGCGGAGGCAAGTCCACGGTCCTCAACGCTTTATCCTGTCTCTCATCCCTGGTCACAGCATCTGTAACCGTACCAACCAGAATTAAAGATGTCCATTGTCTGTTTTCATCAGACTGCAAAGACATCCCCACCCAGTTTGACGTGTTATTCCGCAGCCAGGGATTTCTGTTCCGCTATCAGCTCCAGTTCTTAAAGGGAAACATTGCTGAGGAGAATCTGTTCTATGGAAGTCTGGGCGGAAGTGATACGGGTATTCTTTTTAATAGGAAGGAATCCGTCATCCATCCCGGGCGTGAACTCATCTCCTTCCCCCTTAAGGCCGTACCTCCATCAGTAACTTTGCTGTCATGGCTCAATGCCTATACGGACTCCATGCACGCCAAAGCCGCCTATTCCTGGTTCAGCAGAATACAGGGCAGCAGTCCCAGAGAACTGCCTTCCGATGCCGATACACGCCGGAGGCTGTGCGGTATTCTGCAGGATTTGGGACTTGATATAGCAGATTACAGCATCATACCGGACTCTGACCACAAATCTCCTGCTGCATTCCTGGTTCACAGTCCTTATGAAGGCTGTACCTATGAACTTCCATGGGAAGAGGAATCCATAGGCACTAAAAAACTGCTCTCACTGCTGCCCTCAATTCTGACCAGCCTGGATGACGGCAGCCTGATGATGGCAGATGACCTGGACTGTATTCTGCATCCTCACGCGCTCCGTTACCTGATTGCCCTCTATGCCAATCGTGAGAGAAATCCTCATAATGCGCAATTGCTATTCACCGCCCACAATACTGCCATTCTTCAGCCAACACAGATGCGCAGGGATGAAATCTGGCTTTGCTGCCGCCAGGAGGGGCAGGATACGGAATTATACCCTCTCTCCAGTTACAAAAAAGAAAACGGCCTCATCCCGCGTAATGATGAAGCCTACGGCAAGCAGTATCTGGAAGGTCGTTACGGGGCCATGCCCAATATACATGCCTAGCGGATTGATTATATCGTCCCAATGTACGGATACCATATGCCTTCTGTATCATAAAGAAAGCCGCCGCAGATTCATTTCTGCGACGGCATATTTAATACAAGCTTATCTCTTCTATTGTAATCTTTCTCTGCAAACATTCTATAATAGGCTTCTCTTATAAACTTCTCCTCATTCCTTTATATCAGGCTCTCCGGCATCACCTGGTAATTAAGCTTCACCTTCCTGCCCCCATCCCAGAGATGCAGGTTCCTGTCAATCCGCTCATAAATCCGCAGGCAATACTCATTGGATGTGCCGTTTAGCATAACCAGATATTGGCTGGGATTATAACAGGTAAATAAATCCCCTTTCCTGAGGGACTTTCCGATGGCATCGTGGAGCTTCTCTGACGCGGTTTTTAAAAGCTCTCCGCCTGTATCCAGAGGCTTCCCCTTAGAATCCAGCAAAGTACAGCACAGCAGTACACTGGAAAAATCCACCCGCTCCGCCATACGGGCCAAAAGCCGGTAACAGTCGATAAAGGCCGGGTACGCACAGTAATAAGGCCCGTTAATCCTGTCCCTCTCATGAAGACTGTCTCTTATATCCTTTAGCGTATCGGATGTATAACGAATCTGTCCGCTCATGATGCGGAACCGTTCCAGCATCTTCTCGGAAGGAGGCAGTCCCTGTTCCTCAAAATACTGTGAAACAGCTGTATCGTATACCTGCATGGCCTCCTTGAACCGCTTCATGGCAATGAGACAGTCAATTTTCATAATCTGGCATTCCTCATACGGATACAGCTCGCAGGCATAATTACATATCTCCAGAAGTCCGTTGTATTCCCGGTTTTTCTTCATGAGACTGCTGGCAACCCGCAGACAGCTGAAATAAAGCTCCTGATAGCGGACTCCTACCACTGATACCCATTTCTCACCTGCAAGCTGGGCCAGAAATTCCCCCTGATACAAACTGCAGGCCCGTTTCAAGAGTGCCTCATCATGGTTGCGCAGGGCCACCTTTGCCGTATTCTCAAAATCCCTGGCATCAATGTACACCGGCAGTTCCCCGCCATCCCATCTGTAGATTCCTCCGTCTGTGCGGATATATTCCCGTGGCGGCAGCTCACTACCCTCCAAAAGTTTGCGGAGCCGGAATACCGTAGCCCGTAAACTCCCCGAAGGATTGGAGCATTCACCATTTCCGTAAAGCATATCCAGAAGCTCCTCCCTGTGTACGCCCTCCTCACCCGAATAAAGCAATATAAGAACCAGCTGCAGTACCTTTCCCGAAGGCCCTCCGGGAATCTGCAGGGGCTTTCTGTTATATTCCAGCATGATGCTTCCCATCATAAAAACGGTCAGGCCTTCCCTGTCTCTGGCCGGATAATATGTACCTTCCTCCTTCATTTGTATCCCCCTTGTGGCAAAGCGTTATTTAATATATAACACATTTTACTACAGATTCTTTTATTTTTCCATTATTTATCCTTCATAAACCAAAAATAGTAAGGAACCTCCACCAAAAGCATGACACTCCAGCCTATGGCACAGGCATATGCAACCCCCAAAAGTCCGATTCCGGACGTCAGCAGGTATACAAATACCACTCGCAGGCTGGTCTGGACAAAGGTCCCCAACAGTGTAACGCTCATGTTTCCCATTCCCCTGAAAAATCCCTGAATCCCATTGGTAAATGCTGGAAACACATAAAATAATGCCATCAGTCCCAGATAACTGCTGCCCAATGCCACAATTCCTTCATTTCCCGCCGTTACAAACAGCCCCATAAGCGGCCTTCTGAATAATGTGATGGTTATGCAGATAAACACCCAGTAACATGCTTCCAGCATAAGGCCTCTCCTGAATCCCTTCCTGATGCGTTCCTTCCTGCCCGCCCCTCTGTTCTGCGCCACAAATGTGGTAATTCCATGTGAAATGCTCTGCTCAGGGGTAAAGGCATAGTCATCAATACGATTGACCGCGTTGAAGGCCGCAATCATATCCACGCCCAGCGGATTGACAGCACCCTGAATCAACAGCTTTCCGATGGGCTGGCAGGATTGCTGCAAGGCTGTAATACTGCCGTAACGCAGTGTCTGCCTGAGAAGCTGCCTGTCCATGGTGAACTCTCCCCGTCTCAACTGCAGCATAGGAATTTTTCTGTATACATATATTATGCAGAGAACAGCTGAGGCCGCCTCCGCCACTACCGTGGTAACAGCAGAGCATACAATGCCAAATCCCAGCCCCCCAATAAAAATCAGATCCAAAACCGCGTTTAATATAGAAGAAAAAGCTAAAAACTTAAGTGGTGTTTTGGAATCACCCACACTTTTAAGGGCAGCCGATACCGCGTTATAAAAGTAAGTAAACGGCGCTCCAAGAAAAATAACAGACAGGTAAGAAGCCGCCTTGCCCAGTATCTCATCCGGCACTCCCAGTGCTCCCAGCAGAGATTTTGAGAAAAATCCTCCAAGTATGGCTATTATCACCGAAAAATAGCAGCCGAATATAACTGTTGTAGACATTTCCCGTTTCAGCTTTTCTTTCTGTCCTGCTCCATAGAACTCACTCATCAGCACAGACGCGCCCATACAGATACCCGATATGCCGAGTATGACAATATTCATCACCGGACTGGCCGTACCTTCCGCTGCCAGCGCTTCCTTTCCTATGAATCTGCCGGCGATGATGGAATCCACTGCATTGTAGGTGAGCTGGAACATATTTCCCAGAATCAGGGGAATGGAATAGTCCACCAGATGTTTTGTAATGCTGCCTTCTGTCATGTTAACTGCCGCCATATGGTACTCCTTCTGACACTCATTTTATGTAAATACGCTTACCGCCCAAAAGGCCCGGCAAGACCTTCTGAATCTTTTCAACCTTCTGCCGGGCCTGAATCTATAAAGAATGGATCGCTAATGATATTCTGTTAATAACTGCGCAGCTTATCTTCATCATCTTCCGTGGTCTTATCAATGGAGCGAATCTCCACATCATATCCAAAATGATCGTCTACCTTCACATAAACCTTATCCCCCATCTTGCGGCCTCTTATGGCCTTGCCCAGGGGCGAATCAATACTGATTAATCCCTGAAGTGAATTACCTCTGACAGTAGTTACAAGTTTATAACGTTCCGTCTCATCATCATCAGGAATATAGACCTCCACTGTATCTCCCAGGCCCACTTCGCCTTCCCTGGAATTATCGGATATAATTCTGGCGGTTTTTATCATTTTCTCCAGATAGCGAATCCTGCTCTCATTCCTGTTCTTATCCTGCTTGGCTGCCTTATATTCAAAATTCTCACTTAAATCCCCATGGGCCCTGGCTTCCTTCACTGCCTCCAGGGCTTCCCTGCGTACCACTAATTTGCGGTATTCTATTTCTTCCTGCATTTTCTTTATGTCATTGGCTGTCAGATTATCATACATCCTATTGTTCTAAGTCCTTTCTTTTCCGGTACCGCCGGAATCATTTTTAAAAATTCTCTCTCCGCCATGCTGTTAAGCCTTGCCTTGGGGACTACGGATATTTCCGGAGCAGTCCGCCGGCGCTTAAGTCATACACATTTCCGGGAGCCAGGTTTCCATAATCCACATGGGCAATATATGGATTGGCCTTATTATAATAAGCGGCAAAAATGCGCTCCACATCCTGGTTTGCCGTGGTCTTAAAACACCGGTCCACCATCGTCTGGGGCATCAGCCCTGTCACGGACAAGTCCACCTTATACCAATTGCCTCCTGCTTCCACGTAAACAAACATGTGGTCCTTATCATTATCATCCGGCGCACAGAAGCAGTTAAGGCCCATGGACCTGGCAAGCATCTGGTATGCCACGGAAATGCCTTCGCAGACAGCCTTATGATTCACCAGGCAGCCGTAGGCTGTGAAGGACAGGTCTCCGGAAGTGTCCTCCCCGTTCACAAACCGGTTATACAATCCTGTATCATAGGTGCAGCCCGAGGCAATGTAAAGAGCCGCATGCTTTGCCCGTTCCAGTTCACTGACATCTCTCCACCGGTAGCTGTTCAGATAATCACGGATCACCAGGGCCAGGGCATTGCGCCGCTGTTTATAGATATCGCTTCCCACATTTTCCTGATACAGGGCCACCTGGCCCAGCACCAGAAGGCTGTCGCCGTCCACAGCCATTTCCCCTGTTCCTATCTGGTCGCTTTCCCCGTACAATGCCTTGCACAAATCATCGGAAAGCCCAAAATAATTGTACAGCCCATAATTATAATCCTGGCGCAGGCGCCTTTCCATCACAGGTTCACCCTTTGCATTCCATCCCATGATAACGTCCACATATTGAAGCCCGGCCTGGTCCAGGTAGTCCTTCAGAGGGTAATTGGCATCATAGGATGCTTCCCATCCTCCAACTGTCCACGCTCCGTCCGGTCCCACCTGGTACCCGTCCGGCGTGACTGTGTCCGTCAGCATCCTGCCGTTTGCGTCAAAATAATACCATTTTCCATCCGTACTCTGCATCCATCCCCTGGCATAGGAACCGTCGTCTTTCTGGTATCTCCATGATCCGTCCGCCTGGGACCAGGCTCCCGCATACACAGGAGTGGTTAATAAAAAGGCTGCGGCGGATGCCGCTGCCAGCAGCCGTATCATTGACCGGCCTATATTTGAGTGCTTTATGCCCGGTTGTTTCATACCGGGTTCCATCATACCAGATTTCTTCATACCGGGTTTCTTCATACCAGGTTTCTCCATACCCGGTTTCTCCATACCCGGTTTCTCCGCTCCCTTCATGTCTGCCTGCCTCCTGCCGAATCGTCTTACCATAATCTGTCTCCTGCTTTTATAAATTATTTATTTTCCCTTTAGTTTCTTTATTGATTCTTTAGCGTGTGCTCAAACTTTGGCCACATTTTCCCTGTATAGTAATACTTGTAAGGCGATAGACCTTTTACTATACAGGAAAACACTTTTTCATACCTATGACCGGCAGCTCCCCTTCTGCCGGTCCCCTCCAAATGAAAGATAAGTTTACCGATTCAGGTAAACTTATTTTTTTATGCGCATATGCTATAAAGAAATCATTTTTACAGGAGACCATTATGGCCAACCAATCCGTCACTCCTGCTGACATCTTTGCTGATTTGCTGCGCTTTCGGGCCCCTGCCGCCATTGCCTGGGTCAGAGGCAGGGATGCCGCGCCTAACTTAAGCGGCCTGGTAAAATTCTACCAGACTCCTTACAGTGGTGTGCTGGTGGAAGCCGAAATCTTCAATCTGCCCAACAAACAGGAACCCGGCTCCACAGACTTTTATGCCATGCACATCCACCAGAACGGTGATTGCTCTGATGACTTCACCAAAACAGGGGACCACTACAATCCGTCCGGCGAACCTCATCCGGACCACGCAGGCGACCTGCTTCCCCTTCTTGGAAACGAAGGTTATGCCTGGCTTTCCTTCTATGACAAGCGCTTCTCCACAGATGACATTATCGGCAGGTCCATCGTCATTCACAGTCATGCCGACGACTTTACATCCCAGCCCTCAGGAAACTCCGGGACCAAAATCGGATGTGGTGTCATTGAAAAAGCGGATTATCTAAAAGTATAGCACAATGGCAGGAAAATATCATCCCCGCAGTTTTCACAAAAACATCCGGGATAAACATTCAGAAAATACGGCAGAACAAATTAAAAGCAGAAAGTACCGGATACCGCCATTAATACGTGCGGAATCCGGCACCCTCCAGGATATCCAGGTCCCGGAATACAGCAGCTGCCGCTGTCTCGTACTCTTCCAGTCTCTGGGATTTCTTTATTCTCTTAATATATTTTCCATTGTCGGAAAAGATCTGAATCATACAGGCCCACAATTCCTTCATTTTAAACAGGACGTTTCTGTCTCCGGACATGATTTGGCGGTAGCCCTCGTATATCATCTGGTGGAATCGCTTTAAGGTTTCTTTGTCAGTTCCCGAACCATCGGAATTCGTCCCTGCCGCAATCCTGTCCAGCAGTCCGGGATTGGATATGATTCCTCGGCCCAGCATTACTCTATCCAATTCCGGATAATCTCCGCATAATGTCTCATAGTCAAATATAGTAAATATATCCCCATTATAGCACACCGGTGCCCGGCTGCCGTCAAACCCGCCGCGAAATGCCGGCATATTTGGGGTATTCTTATAGTAATCCGTGCGGACTCTGGGATGAAGGATTAATTCTTTCAGCGGATACCGGTTGTAAATTTCTAAAAGTCCCGTGAATTCATCCGGCGATATCAGCCCCAGCCTGGTTTTCACAGACACCTCCATGCCCATCTCATCCATCTTCCCGCACACCTCGTCCAGAAACCGGTCCAGGCTGTCCGGCTGCCCCAGGAAACCGGCCCCCTTGTGTTTGGATACCACGGTGCCTGATGGACAGCCCAGATTCAGGTTTATCTCAGAATATCCGTACTCCTGTAATTCCTTTGCTGTCCGTATAAAATCCCCTGCCTGGTTTGTGAGTATCTGCGGGACAATGTACATACCCTGGTTGTGTTCCGGCAGGATGTCGTTTAACTCCCTGAAGCTTAGATTACTGTTGGCCTTTGGAGACAGGAATGGGGTGAAGTACTTGTCCATGGCATGATAGCAGGCATGATATGCATTGCGGTATATATAGCCGGTAAGGCCTTCCATGGGCGCTAAATAGTATTTCATAGACGGATTATCCCTCTCATTCATTTTTATTGCAGTTCTCTGTTTTGTAAATCATTTTCCGGAGAACCTGTTAAATCCATTTTAACTCCATACCTTCCCTGCAAAATATGATTTGAAGACCAAACAAATATTGATATCTTTCTGAGTGTAAAAATTGCATTATCTTTTCTCTATCATTCTGAATAGCCTCTTCACTTGACCACCAACCTTTACATTCAATAATCAAAATATTATTTTGGTTATTTCCCCGTTTATGTAAAATCAAATCCGGATAACAGCCATTAGGCCAGCCTGGCAGCCGCTTTATCATATCAATATCCCGATTATATTCTGCATCTAAATCATATTTTTTTAGAAAGCTGTTTGATTCTATATATTTATTTAAGTATGTACCAAATCTAAAACAAATACTGCGTTCATGGGCATGGACATCTAAGTATGTCTTATCATTAATCAGACTGCTATCCACTAAATATAACTCATTTCCAGCTTTTTTTAGGCACTTGATAATTTCTTCTTTCAACTTTTCCTTAAAATCTATTTTATATATTTCTCTGTGGTCCTCACCGTATTCACACATAATTTCCTCATTTCTAACGGCAGGTATCGTTAGCCGCTGTATCTGCAAACAGCTGGACAGAGATAAATAACCAACAACCAGCCTAAGTTACTCCTCTTCAAAAACAGAACCCCCAGGAAGCTGCAACTCCCTGAGGGTTCGTCTGTGCATCATTGGAACACATTCGCTTTTCTGCTGTGATTATATTACGCCATATAATTAAAAATGTCAATATGCTGTTGACTCTTTCCAGCAGGAAGGAGGTGCTCACATGGACTACATAATAGCTTTCCTTATCTCAGTCTTGGCAGGTATGGTTGGCCACTTTATCTGCAAATGGCTAGACCGGGATAAATAGCAACAGCTAGCCTAGGTTATCCCAACCACCAAGTATTTCCTATATCTTCAAAAAGTCTTATTCCGTAAGCGTTATATTAGAATTTCCCAGCTTTAGAGGCTTCCTCAATGCTAACCGCAATCGCCACCGTCATACCAACCATTGGGTTATTGCCGGCACCGATAAGACCCATCATCTCTACGTGTGCAGGCACGGAAGAGGAACCTGCGAACTGAGCATCTGAATGCATACGTCCCATTGTGTCAGTCATACCGTAGGAAGCAGGGCCGGCTGCCATGTTGTCAGGATGCAGAGTACGGCCTGTACCGCCGCCGGATGCCACGGAGAAATACTTTTTGCCCTTCTCTACGCATTCCTTCTTATAGGTTCCTGCAACCGGGTGCTGGAATCTGGTTGGGTTGGTGGAGTTACCGGTAATGGAAACATCCACGCCTTCCTTCCACATGATAGCAACGCCTTCTGTTACGTCGTTAGCGCCGTAGCAGTTAACCTTTGCACGAAGTCCCTCGGAGTAAGACTTTCTCCACAGCTCCTTAACCTCGCCTGTATAGTAATCCATCTCTGTCTCTACATAGGTAAATCCATTGATTCTGGAGATAATCTGTGCAGCGTCCTTTCCTAAACCGTTCAGGATAACACGCAGTGGTTTCTGACGGACCTTGTTTGCCTTCTCAGCAATACCGATAGCGCCCTCAGCAGCAGCAAAGGACTCATGGCCTGCCAGGAAGCAGAAGCAGTCGGTCTCTTCTTCCAGAAGCATCTTGCCCAGGTTGCCGTGTCCTAAACCAACCTTACGCTGGTCAGCAACAGAACCTGGAATACAGAATGACTGAAGGCCCTCGCCGATAGCTGCTGCCGCGTCTGCTGCCCTTCTGCAGTCCTTCTTAATAGCAATAGCAGCACCTACTATGTATGCCCAGCAAGCGTTCTCAAAGCAGATTGGCTGGATTTTCTTAACCTGATCATATACGTCCAGGCCTGCATCTTTCGTAATCTTCTCAGCTTCTTCAATGGAAGCAATGCCATAGCTGTTTAATACAGAATTGATTTTGTCAATTCTTCTCTCATATGATTCAAATAATGCCATCTTCTTATTCCTCCTATTCGGTCTTCATCATTCTTTACGTGGATCGATAATCTTAACAGCGTCAGCAACGCGGCCGTACTGGCCCTGTGCCTTCTCCCATGCTGTGTTAGGATCGTCGCCCTTCTTGATGAAATCAGTCATCTTGCCAAGGCTTACGAACTGATAACCAATGATCTGATCGTCTGCATCCAGTGCAATACCGGTTACATAACCCTCAGCCATCTCCAAATAGCGGGGACCTTTCTTCAGGGTTCCGTACATGGTTCCAACCTGGGAACGGAGGCCCTTTCCTAAATCTTCCAGACCAGCTCCTACAGGAAGTCCATCTTCAGAGAATGCACTCTGTGTTCTTCCGTATACAATCTGAAGGAACAGTTCTCTCATAGCTGTATTGATAGCGTCGCATACCAAGTCTGTATTTAAAGCCTCTAACACAGTACGGCCCGGCAGAATCTCTGCTGCCATGGCGGCGGAGTGTGTCATACCTGAACATCCGATGGTCTCAACCAGAGCTTCCTGGATGATTCCTTCCTTTACATTCAGTGTCAGCTTGCAGGCACCCTGCTGAGGAGCACACCAGCCTACGCCGTGGGTCAGGCCGGAAATGTCTTTGACTTCTTTTGATTTTACCCATTTTGCTTCTTCCGGAATTGGAGCAGCGCCATGATGAACGCCCTGTGCAACTGTGCACATCTCTTCTACTTCATGTGAATAAATCATGTGTTAAAACTCCTTTCAAAAATGAATTTGATCAAGTACAGTGCCCATTCGTTAAATTTATCACATCATACTTGGTTCTATTCTCTCACAAAATCCGACATTTTACAAGCATATTTTTTTGATTTTTGCCCCCTAAACTTTGCCCCTGAACTTTACCCCGGCTTATGCCTATGCCTTCATCCTCTTCATGATATGAAGATAATACACAAAGAAAATGATTCCTTTTACAATACTTGAAATAGTCAGTGCCCACCAAATGCCGTTCAGTCCCATGGCTGTTCCTCCCAGAATCACGGCAAGCGGAATACGCGCAGCTGTGAGGATAATGGTTATGACAGATGCCTCCATCGTCTTTCCCATGCCGGACAGGGCGCCTACGGTCATCAGCTCCACGCACATGAACATTTCCGAAAAACCAATAATCCGAAGATAATCAGCTCCGGCCGGTATGACCTCTGCCTCATGAATAAACAGGCTGAATATGGGCGCCGCTCCAAATATGAGAAGGCAGGTGGTAAAAATGCCCCATATAAACATGATGACAGATGCTGTCATGTAACCTTTCTTTACCCGCTTCAGATTTCCCGCGCCATAGTTCTGCCCGACAAATGCATTGATAGCTGTCCCAAAACCATCTGCTGTCATCCAGGATATGGATTCAATCTGTCCGCCTACTCTCTGGACTGCAACCGCCGTATCCCCCCATGCAGTGACGAACCTGGTAAGGACCATAGAGATTGCGCAGTACAGCATACTCTGAATTGCTGCCGGAAATCCAATCCTCACCATGGTTTTAATATTGGATAGAGGAGTGGGAATCCAAACCCGCATCTGGGATGCCAGCACAGGGTCCCTTCTCATAGAAATAACCAGGACCAGAGCCACAATGAACTGGGCTGTCACCGTTGCAATGGCTGCACCGGCCACTCCCATTCCGGGAATTGGCCCCAGGCCGAAGATAAGCAGCGGATCCAACACAATATTGGCTCCCATGCCGATACAGTTGGCCACAAAAGGCGTTCTGCTGTTGCCGGAAGCCGTATAAAGGCCCGTCAGTGTCTGTCCAATAAATGCAAAGAGAATAAGGCCGCATGCAATTCTCAGATACACAATTGCATTTTCCACCACCAGGTTTGAATTAAGATGGAAAAAGTCTATCAGAGGCCCTGCAAAAAGATTGGTTATGATTCCATACACAGCCGCCAGCACCAAAGCCAGCTGCAGGGCTCCCTTTCCGTACTGGACCGCCTCCCTGCGGTTTCCTTCTCCATAGGCATGGGCAGACTTCACCTGGCCTCCCATCCTGGCCAGGGTTGCAACGCCGGAGGACAGCCAGGTATACATGGCTGCCGCACCAACCGCTGCCACCGCATCACTTCCCACCATACCAATCCAGGCCATATCCGTCAGATTATACGCAGTCTGGACCAGAGACGTGGCCATAATAGGAAGGGCCAGCTCCGTCAGAGATGTAAGTATATTTCCATTTAGTAAGTCTATATTCTTTTTCACTAATGTCACCTACTGTCATCGTATTTGCATAAAGCTTCTATTACTATACTATTTATCTGCTTTATATGCAATATGCATAACAGTCAGGAGGACAGTCAGTATACGCGTATACGTCTTTTGCTTTCAGCGAAAAGGCATCACATACCGTACAACAGCGCCTGTACAATCAGATATTGGTCTTTGCCATAGCAGGTGGAAAGCGTTATAAGTTTCTCATCCCCTCCCGGAGTGATTCCTGTTTCATAGAGGGACGCTGCCCCCATCTTCTCAAGATAAGGCAGCCACTCTTCTTCCATAAAGTTAGTGCCGTAGGCTCCGGCATCGCTCTGATGACGGATCTGACATGAAAAGACAGGACATTCCACCCACTTTCCCCTGTAAAATATCTGTATAACAGGGTTTTCCCGGAAAAAAGCTTCCTCACCATATTGTTTCAAACCTGCAAACATGCTTCCGTCCTTCATGTTATGTCCGTACAGCACCGTATTGTCCACAGCCAGGGGAACAGCCGAGGAATCCGCAAAAACACAGCCTGTTATATGCTGTTCCTGATAAAAGTTATGATTCAGATAATACTCATTATCTTCATGCCTCACCACCGGGTAATCAATGTTAGTTCCAGGTACAGCCAGCCAGAACTGGTATTCCGGATTGATGGAAGCAAGGGCTTCTTCATTTAAAGGAGATTTCCCATCAGGACTTTCCTCATCCGTTTTTTTCTCTGCGTCAGAATTTCTCCCTCCGCCAGCACCTCTCTCCTCACCAGCTTCTCTCCCCTCACCAGCTTCTCTCTCCTCACCAGCTTCTCCTTCCTGCCTCTCATTCTTCCCCCTTCCATATGCCTCGTCCTGCACCATACCATATATTCGGCGCCCATCGGCATAATCCATTCCCATCTTCACCAGCAAATGCATGCTGAACACAACGCCCGCAAAAAACATGAACATGACCGCCGCCATGCCATAAGGTCTGGTATTCTTTATCAGAGCCAGAACCATAGCTGCAATCAATACCACAAAACAAATCCCGGCCGCAGGCACAGTTACTCCCAGGGAAAAGAATGGCTGCACATTATTTTTAGTAACATACCTCTCATCAATCCCCGAATCTCCAATCTGTCCGCTCTCTTCATCCCCTTTGCTGTCATTCAAAAATACATTCCGGCTTACCTCCCCTCCATAAACAGCAGTGCAGTCCGCGACCATTTTGCGTCCAATTGCTGTCAAATTCCGGCATAGCACTCCATCACTTTCATATACCCCGCCATTCCACTGAAATTGGTCAATTCTATACGCTTCCGAATCCAGACCTGCCTGTCCTAAAATTTCTGCCTCATAGTCCATCAGGCTCTCCCTAATCTCCTCCTTCTGTGTTTCAATCCTTACACCGCCAACTTCATAAAAACCTGCATCATAATCCCTCACCGTTAAATCCAGCCGAAATCCGTCCTCCCAATGCTTATCAGAAAAATGATAACTCACAAGAGGCAGAAGGACATTACGCTCCTTTCCCGATATATCGTCCCTGGCCAGTACCCAGGCGGTTTGAGGGACAGGTTCTATGTTTTCCATAGAGGAATATACTATTTTCCCTGAGACAGATATACTATCTGTTTCCTCCGCCAGCACATCAAAAGCCAGATAAATTGTTACGGGTATCAAAGCCAGAATAAATATCACCCATTTCCTGCCCTTACTCCATTCCCTCTTCCGTTTCATATACAGACACATACTGAAGCCCGCCATACATAAAACTGCCATTGCGGCGGCCGCTGCCACGGGCAGGTCGTCTCCGGTCCTTACTGTATCCCTGGGGCCGGATCCAAAATGATATGTCCCTTTTCCAAACCGGCTGCCAACTTGATACACAGCAGTAATGCTTCCAATTTTCCTGACCGGCGGTTTTTCCTTCCAATTATATATGGTTACGCTTCCCTGCGTCACTGCTTCGCCCTGTATTCTCCCCTCTGCATCCAGCGTAAACTCATATACCTTATCAGACCTCTCATACCCCAAAGGGGCTTCTGTCTCACGAATGACATACAGGCCCGGTGTTGCCAAACGGCAAGTAAATGTACCATCTGCTCCGGTTACGGCTTCGGTTATAGTTCCAGCCGCAGATCCGTTTATCCCCTTGCCCGTATTCTCCGGCTCCTGGTCCCAGACACGGTTTTCTCCCTTCCCTATCCTGAACCTGGCTCCCATAAGAGGCAGACCGCTGTCTCCATCCAGCTTTGTAACCGTAAACTCCAATTCCTTGTCCACAACCTCATATGCGCCCCTTATGACATCATTTCCATTGACGGTAAAACTGAATATGCCGGGATTTAATGCATAACCGTCTGGCGCCTTTGTTTCCCGGAAGGTGTATGTACCATTGTCAGGCCTTCTTATGCGGAATGTTCCTGTACTGTCGCTGACAGAGGTACCGATTACACGGTTCGTCTGGTCATAAAATGTAAATTCTGCCCCCTGGAGTACCTTTCCTGAAACATCTGTTTTCTTAAATGTAATGTACTCTGCCTTTGGTCTCGGCCTGTTTCCCCCGCCTCCGCCGGATGAGGATGCTGTCCGGTTCTCAAACCTGAATATCTGAACCATGTTATGCAATTCATTCCCGAACTTCTGGTCCATCTCCGGTCCTTCTGTCCCTGACCATTCTTTTACCACGATTTCCCTGTCCTCTGTTCTCTCATAGCCGGATGGGGCCTGAAGTTCGTGGATGATATATATGCCTGGTTTCAGACCGTAAAACTGCTGCCCCCTTTCCGCCTCGGATGTCCACTCCCGAATCACCCTTCCATCAGACTTATCAATGAGCTGCAATCTGGCGCCTGCCAGAAGTTTTCCTGTTTCTGCCGACGTTTTTTCCACATCTATAATGGTTGTATAATTGCGCATGACCAGATGGGGAATCCCGGTCATACCATCACTGATAGTAAACTCAATGGGCGTTTCCTGCAGTTTATATCCCTCCGGCGCCTTCACCTCAATCAGACGGTATTGTCCTTCACTCAGGTTCTTTGTATAATGCCCCTGCCTGCCGCTAACCCATTCCTCCGCTGTCTCCCATCCGGATTCTGTCCTGCGTTCGATTCGCAGCAGCGCGCCTTCCAGCATTTCCTCCGTATCCCCGGACAGCTTATCCGTGATTACCCGGTTGGAATCATTGGTGGGGTTATATTCCCAGACAATGATGTCTGTCAGTTCATTCCTGTAATGAAACTGGAACTCATATGGTTCAAGTGTCAGCATGTGCCCTGGGGCTGCCTTTGTCTCACTGCACACATAGGTATAAGGTTTAAAATTTCCATCCCGGTCCATGTATCCAATGGGTTGCGGTTCAAACTGCGCCTGTCCCAGCTGGTCCGTGGTCACGGTACCGCATATGGCACCGGTTGTCTGGTTCACAAGGCAAAACTCAGCCCCCATCAATTTTTCATCCGGCTTATCTGAATCGCTTTTTATGATTCGGAGAATTCCATCCGGAATTTCATCTGTCATTTCTGTTTTTTGCAGGACCTGGCTGTCCGCAATGGTAAAGGGAATATCTGCAGATTGCAGGAATCCGTACGGGGTTATTATCTCCCTGAGTATATAATCACCTTCCGGAATATACTCCAGTGTATGGGGTTTTAAATCTCCCGGCTGGAAACCGGCAGGGATAAGCCCCTGTTCCCCATCCTCCTCCGTATATCTTCCGTCCAGCCCCGAAATCCATACCGCCTCTATATCCTGATATTGTCCGTCTTCTGAGGGCTGGTGGAGCACAAGAGGTATTTCCGATACATTTCCCTTTTCATCCACCGGATACACAGCAAGTTTTGCACCGTTTACCTCCTTGCCGCCGGTAATATCCACCTTGGAAACCTCCAGCTTAAGAGGCTTATCCCCCATCTGAAAATATTGTATCTCTTCTAAGTGTCCTGTTTCTTCTATATTAATAAGTATAGGGTCCGCTGTGGCATAGCCCTCGGGATTTTCTGTCTCTGCCAGCACATAATTTCCTACAGGCAGATATTCCAGGCGCACGGTGCCTTGCTCTGTATAATAATACCGTCCCTGGTATGTGCCGGGAATCTCCCGGAAGTCATAATCATACTTCATAATTGGATGATTTCCGCCTGCGTCCGGGACCACGCGGCCAGTTGCTGCCACATCCTGCCCGTCTTTATAGGTAGCGGCCCGGAAGGTGAATATCCTTCCTGTCTCATCGTACCTGGGAATTCCATGTTCCAGCACCGGAAATCCTTTTTCATCCAGTATGGGCCGGTATAAAGTCAGGTATGCTTCGCTGTCCCCGTAGATTACATCACCATTTCTTGTGTCGTATTTCAGAATATCTATGGATGTAAAATCATCCTCCATCTCAAAGCTCTGTACATCACCTGTTTCCAAGACTTCAATATTTACAGCCTCAGACTGAACATAACCCTGTTCATAGGGACAAATGGTTTCCTCCAGCACGTAATACCCAACAGGGATGTGGTCGATCCAGTGAGGCTTAGTTGTCGTTTCCGGCTCCCCATGTTCATCCAATTTTATATTTCCGTCATCATCGTACTGATATCCGCTAATCCATGAAGCATAGACCTGGCCTTTTTTGTATATGCCGTCCTGTTCCCTGTGAGGGCTGCCGTCACTGTCCAGACTGGCCCGGTACAGGGTCATGACTGCTCCCCTTATTTCCTTCTGCGTCCGCACATCCAGCTTCGCAAATGCGGTCTTGGTAAATTCATTCTGCAGGAAATATTTCTGCACCTGGTCCGTATCCTGAAGTACAAGCCCCATATATCTGGCCTGGATATATCCCTGGTCATAGGGAACTCCCTGCTCTTCCAGTATATAGGATCCAAAGGGCAGGCGGGCAATCAAATGCCTGGCGCCGGAAGTTTCCTGAGTTCCATTAGAATCCATGCTGCTGTCTGTTGTCCAGGACTCATCCTTTGTCACTACATTTCCGCTTGTATAATAGATAGGCAGACCATTCTCATCATCCACAGTTGTTTTGTTGTCATAGATGGTTTGTCCATTTTCATCTTTTAATACCTGTATGGATTTGACCAGTATCTTATTTCCCTCATCGTCCGCCGTATATGCCAGCATACGGCCATAATCATCATAGACATATGCCATGCCGGTAACGGAGTCCGCAAAGCACAGCGGATTTCCTTTTTTATCCAGTACCAGCAGTTCGTCCGTATCCGGGTCCTCCCTGGTATCCACCTGAGTCAAATCATAGAAATACAGATTTACAGGGTCATTATCCACAATAACAGCATCCCATACATCCCACGATGCCGTATGTGTTTTCACGGCACCGCCCGGACTGTTTTCCTCTCCAACTACGCGTATTTCCTTATGGGTACCGGTATTTGTGTCCGTGATCCCCGTTACCTTGCCGTCCTTGACAGAAGCGCTTACCCCCTTATAGACATGTTCTCCTGTTTTTTCAATTTCCATGGCATGGTACAGGGACAAGACTGCGCCGGATACGGAAATGTCAAACCGGATTCCCCTGCCTGTAAAGGTACCGTCCGGCCGGTACAATGGTTTTACACCGGACATGGCCTTAAGCTCCTTCTCCGTGCCCTCCACTATATGTTCTGAGTATTCGTCAAATGACTTGGTCACGTATCCATCCCACTGCATTGTCTTCGGATTGTAAGCAATATCCCTTACATCCCCCCGTTCCTCCAGCTTCTCTTTACGGCCGCTTACCTTATAAACCAGCAGATCTCCGGCGTCATTTACCGTAACATCAGTCTCAAAGCCTCCGCTTGATTCCACCCTGCCCTGGTCATCGGTCTTCTGAAGAATGTTCTGGTTTCCCACCAGTGAATCCCCGTCCTCCACCTTGTGAATTTCCATTCTGGAAGGATAGTCCTCCACCTTTATCCGGCTGACCGTCCTGGTACGGACTTTATTGGAGCTGCCGGCCACCGGAATGGCGTACTGGTATCTCACAGCTGTTTCCTCTTCCCACCCATCCGTGGTTCCGTCCGCGTTTCTTCTTTCCCTGTAAAATGATACGTTGTCCGCATATACTTCAAAGGCCACCGGACGGCTCTTCCCGTATCCCTTCGGGGCCTGAATCTCTACCAGCACATAGACACCTGCCCCCAATGGTTTATACGTCTCTATGTATCCCACGGGTACCTTTTTCACCTGACCGTCAACGACCAGTTCCCTGATGGTGGAGTATGCCCTGAAAACTCCTGTCTCATTTCCCTCCTGGTCTTCCTGCCTAATCAGCTGGCTTTCGTCATACTGGGGAATCCCATCCTTATCCAGGCGCACAGGCAGGTCGTCCGTGCTCCCATTGTTCTTACCCACTCTCGGATACAGGATCCTTCTTCCGTCTGCATCTTCCACAGGATTTCCCTGCCAGTCCACCGCCTCGCCGTACAGCACATTTCCGGACCCTGTCACGGTGCCCATTCCCTCTTTTTCCACCTCTCTCTTGGCCGCATATATTTTAAACAATGCACCGTCATGAATAATGGAATCACCGGTCTCGGAATCCAGTTTCTCAATACGGAGTCTGGAATTAAAATACGCATCCTCAAAATCCTCCTGGGCAAACGCCACGAAATTAAAATCCCGGCCATTTCCGGAGGGAATCAGCGTCTCCACATTTCCTGTGTCCGGGTTAATTCTGTCCACCGCAGGGGGAAGCACGGTCCACGGAACCAGCATAGAGGCAAATTTGCCGTCAACAGCGGTCTGCATCCCTTTCATCGTTGCCACCTGGTCCCTGACCTCCCACTGTCCGTCCTCTGTTTCGTAGCCGTCGTAGATTACCCCGTCCATTATTCCGGCATCCTCGCTCTGGGAGGTATATCCGGCATAATATCCCTTTACAGTATCATTTCTGCCATCCATGTACTCTTCTTCATAAGGAGCCTGGGACGTCAGGCTGCGGCCCAGCCGCATATCCTTGTCCAGACCATATTTATATATCTCAAATTTCCCATCCTGTCCATTGGCCTGTATGATGTGGGTCTCCTCATTAAACCGTATCTTATATTTACGAATCAGGTCATCCGGTGTGTCTGTGCTGTCATACCGGAAATAAGGACTGCCTGTCTGATAGTTGACATCTGTTTCCCCTGTGCCTTCATCCTGGCCGATATCCGGCACAAAGGGAAGGGTTATTTCCCTGGGATAGTCCCTGGTAAAATGCCGGTTAGCCAGCTCCCGGTCCACATCCGCAGGAACCTGTTCCACAATAACGTATGTGCCGTAGGCAAGCATGATGGAATGATTGAAATAATCGTCCTTCCCATTCCTGGTATTGCATTGCAGCGTGGTCACATCACCATCCGCCCCTCCGCCTGCATCGCTGTCCCAGGCAATAGCCAGCCTGTTATCCAGTCCGGAAAAAACAGACAGATAGCTCCCGGCCTCCTCCGCAGCCCGAAAAAGGGCCTTTTCGTAGGCTGTATCGCTGTTAAGCCCAGGTTCCGCCGTAAGAATTTCCGCTTTATAGGCATCTATATCATAGTAGTCCACAGCAAACTGCTGTATTGCCTCCTGCGGCTTTTTCCCTTTTTCCACCTGCACTGCCGCGTACATGGCATCAAAGAATTTCGTGTAGTTATAGCTTCCGTCCTCTTTTGTTTCCAACAGCCGCTGTCCGCTTCCATCCCTGGGAGGAAGAAAAATTTTCTGGACATCTCCTTTGAAATCCGCTGTCCCTATATCTTCTGAAATGATATTGCCGGCACTGTCCACAAAGATATTTTCCAGGTTACTTTTCAGATATGCCTTGAATTTAAACTGATTCAGCAGTTTTGCGCCCTGGGAACTGCCGCCTCCGTTAAACAATCCCAGCAGCACGGTCATCGGGTCATTGTGAACAGATCCGTACGTATTTACTCCGTCATAGGATGACTGGGAAATATCTTTTGTGACCTTTACGGACTGCTTTATAACTCTCTGCAATACCTGCAGCGGACTGGAACCAGTGCCCGCTTCCTGTACCGGCTGATTCTGCCCCGGATAATTCAATGCCTGGAATACAACATAGCTTCCTTCATCCAACGGAGGAACCGCAGCCAAGGCGCTTACCCCGGCTCCTGCTATGTCTGTCAGATACTGGCTGTAAGGCAATTCCTCCCCATCCCAATCAATGGTCTTCTCTCTTGTCACTACCCGGAATTCCGTATATTCCGGCTCCGTCCTGTCCTTCCAGTCTATGGTATTCTCCACATGAACCGCATAGTTTCCCGTGGCCCAATCATAGACAGCAGAAACCGGCTCAGGCTTATCCGTTTCGTATGTCTCTGTCCTGTCCTCATACTCATAGACCCGCTCCATGAGAGGAATGGGATTTCCCTCCCTATCAAGGACAATATCCCCTTCGCTGTAAGTCTCATACAGCGGCTGATATACGGTTTCGGCCGCAGCTTCTATATCACTCCCAAAAGGAATAACCTGGTTTATTTCCCTTTTTTCTTTTATTGATGCAACGGCGCTTTTCAGGCTGTATTCACCCTTTTGATACTCAATCCAGTAACCAACCTTCCCGGCAGGTCCCCCTGACACCTCTGCTGTCTTTCGGACATACAGCTTACGGTTCACAAAATCATAAACCGCAGGGAAGCCGGCATGGCCCAATGAATAATCGTGACGAAGCAAGGCAAAAAAGCTGCCCTCCATCTCATATATATCCTCCACATACCCGCAGTCAAAGAAGTTATGGACTGTGTACCAATCCATGATTTCCTCTGCGGCCTGAGCATTGGTCTGACCCGAAAGCCGGATTTGGGTCCATGGCGAAATGTCTGTAACCGGTCTGTATCCAAGCTGTCCCAACATGCCGTTAACCTGTTCTGACAGATAATGAGGTTCAATGGCCTGCCCCCATTTACTCATATCAGCCGGTACAGCCGTACCGCTGGGATATGGGGCTGTCCGGAAACGGTAGGGCAGAGTCTCCCCATAGGGAGTCCGCTCCCCCGTGTCACTGTCCGTAGCAGTATCCGGCCGGATAATGGGATTACCGTCAGCCCCTATCTTATACTCCCCTCCTTTTGCCGTCTGATAGACAGGACTGCCCTGCTGATCTACTTTTGGCTGAAGAGAACTGCCCAAAACCGCCTTGTACGTCTTTGTCTCTGTCCCGGTCCTTATTTCATAAAATTCCGCTCCCTGTGGATATCCGGTCAGGATGATATCATATCCATTTTCAGTCTTATAGTTCTCCACTATAAAATCATTCCAGGAACCGTCTGCATCCATGGAATTATAATCGGACAAACCGCCTGATATGCGGGCCTGCCCGGCCTCATGGATCCGGTTTACTATATCCTGGGTCCGGTTGCTCTCCTTTAAGGAAATCCCGTTGACAGATAACTCATACCCCTCTGACCTGCTAAGCTCCATCACATAATAACTGCCCATAATAAGGGGCCGCCCAATCCACTGGTCTTCATTGGAAAGCACATAATCAGGATAAACAACTGTACCAAATCCTTGGGCCGAGGAGGTGACAGAGGAACCATTATATAGATTCTCAGGTCCGGTGGCGTTCTCCGGTGAGATTATAGTTCCATCATCACTCAGCCGGGTGCCTGGTTTCTCCGTGTACGCCAGGAAAGAGGCATTTCCCTGTTTATCCGTGGCGGCTACGGCTGTCAAATCATTCTGATTATAAATAGTGCCGGATTTTCCATCCGGGTGAATGATATCCTGGGCCGCAAACAGTCCATAGACAGCGCCCTCCAGCGTGGCATCCCCCTGGGTCAGTCCATAACTTTTATCCCCGTCCGCGCGGTACAGCTCCAAATCTCTTTTATTGATATGCAGCCTGCCCTCTGTCCGATGGTCCCACACCTTAAAGGTGTAAAGAATCCTATCCGGTTCCCCATAAGCCGATACATCCAAGGCTCCCAGATCATCGTCCATAAATGACGGCAGGGATACTGATATGGTGTCGTCGTCATCCTCTTCTCCGGAAAAAAGGGATCTGATAAACCGCACTGCACGGTTTCCTTCCTCTTCAGGTTCTTCATCTCCGTTCCCAGTGTCTGCCTGGAAATACGCAGCCATGCCAAAGGACGGTGAAATAGGATTTCTGGCATATTCATATTCTTCATAAATTTGGCTTTGACCGCCATCCTCCTCCTCCCCATCACGTTGACTGGTGCCGTCCTGATTTTCTATATGAGAATTCCCTTCAGCTTCATCCCGGATATCCGCAGTTTCTGTGGTGCTGTCTTGTATCTCATGCTTTTCCTTGTCTGTGGTGTTTTCCGTGGTGTTGTCTGTACTGTTTTCTGAGCTGATTTCTATATTGATTTCTGTGTCTGCGTCTGCTTTACCATTTGTGTCTTCATTTGTTTCTTCATTTATTTCTTTTTTTGTATCTTCATCTGTTTCATACTTTAAATTTTCATTTGCTGTATCTTCTGGTTTGTTTTGGGATTGATGTTTGGGATTAACTGTGTGTTCTTCTGATGAAATGCCGGAAAATAGAATGGTTTTTCCATGGCTTGATTTTAATAGAATAGGGGATGCGGACACCGAATATGATTGGACCTGAAGGTTTCCGCTTTTCTGTTCTTCCTTCTCTTGGCTCCCACTGTCTTGATCCTCCCTATATGAAGTTTCATTTTTCTGACGGCTGTCTCCTGTTTTTTCACTTATAGAACCGTCGCTTTTGGGGCCTCCGCTCCCGGTGTTCTTTGGCCCTGTTCCTTCACTTCCGGTGTTCCTGGCCTCTGGCCCTGCGCCTGCATTCCCGGAGCTCTCTGGTCCCGTTCCTTCACTTCCGGAATTCCCGGTCTCTGGCCCTGCGCCTCCATTCCCGGTGCTCTCTGTCCCCGCTCCTCCACTTCCGGAATTTCCGGTCTCCGGCCCTGCGCCTCCACTCCCGGTGCTCTCTGGTCCCGTTCCTTCACTTCCGGAATTCCCGGTCTCTGGCCCTGCTCCTCCATTCCCGGTGCTCTCTGGCCCCGCTCCTCCACTTCCGGAATTTCCGGCCTCTGGCCCTGCTCCTCCACTCCCAGAGTTCTCTGTCTCTGTTTCTCCCCCTTCGGAGTTTCCTGTTTCTGGTCCTGCGCCTCCACTTGCGGAGTTCCCGGTCTCTGTTCCTCCGCTTTCCTCATCCTCTTTGTTGCCATCCTCCGGATTTTTTTCCGTCAGCTCTCCATCTTTCTCCTCCTCACCTTTCGGATTTCCATTGCCGTCCTCATCTTGTCCTCCGTTCCCGGATGTATCTTCTTCCTCTCCCTGTGTTCCATCTCCAGCCTCCTGCTCTCCCGCACTGCCGGAAGTATTTTCCTGGTCCTCGAAAATGCCGCCGGCAGCTGCTCCCTTCGCAGGAACCTCCGGTTTCTTTTTTTCCTTCTCATCTCCCCATAAACTGAATATGCTGCGCTGTTCCCCAAGCTCCATCTCCAGGGCATCCGGAACCGGATATTTGTAAGCTCTTCTTTCCCTCATTGCCGCCACGTAAGTGTACACAGGCTCCACTGCCTTTCCCACAAAAGAGCCTGGCCTGTATACAGCTGACCGCGCGCTTCCTCCCGCCTGGGCGGCTGACAGTACAACTGTTTCTATCTCCTTGTCATCGTTGTGCAGTCCATGGAGAATATATCCTGTCCGGGCTGTCTTTTCCTGTAAATGGTAACTGTATTCCAATTCTATAAACCGTTCATACGTCTCATCCCGATCCGTCAGCATGGCTTCCATAGCCGAAGTGTCCTGTTCGCGGTTGTCCTCATCATTGTTCGGGGCATGGAAATCACAAGTGGCTGCACACAATTCCTGTTCTGCCCTCCACTGTCCGCGAAGCCGGTCATTTTCTTCGTCACAGCTGCAATCCTCATCCTCCTCATGGTCGCACTCAATCCATTCCGGTGCAGGATGGCCCATACAGTATGTTTTGCTGTAATTATAATATCTGGTATCGCTATGCCTTGCATATCCATCAGAATCCGTGGTCAATATATCACAGATATAATCGTTTTCCGGTTCCGGCGACATGCAGTTTAAGTAGACCTGTCCGCTGGTCCCATCCGGTTCACCTTCCTCATATCCCTGTTCATTTACCTGAGAAAAATCAAAATCCTCCCACACGTTGAACACCGTTCCCTCCAACGGTTGATTCGTCTCAGCACAATATTTCTCCAAATCAATGTTGTAATTGCTCTGAAATGTTTCAGAATGGCGGTATAATTCCAAATCACTGCTGCCTGGCAGAACCGCATCTGTTCCAACCGAAAAGGAGACAGATGCCATGGGCCGGTTAAAATCCAGCCATCCCAACTGCTTTTGAAGGTTTTCAGATGCAGCAGGGGTAAAAATATAAGCATAAAAACGGTTTTCGATGCCCTGGATCTGCGCGGACACAATTGTTCCCTGGGGCTCCTGGTTTCCATTATACTGAAATGTCACACTTCTGCCATCCGGCGCAAGTTTATATGACCATTGATTATCCGGAAAGGACCAGGAAGTGTCCTGGAGCTGCGGACAGCTGCTGATATCCAATATAAGCTCATAATGCCCGTCTTTCAAAGTCATTTTTTGGACAGAACCAGTCCACGCAGGAAGGGAAGAACTGCCCGTCCCATTAAACTGGGCTTCCCCCTCCAGTATGTGGGCCTTCATTTCCTCATAATAGACCATAACCATGGGATCCCCATCCATTACTGCCTGGAATTTTTCCATAGCCTGCTTCTGCAATGCCCAGTTATGTTCATATCCATTCATGCATCCCCAGTAATATACCTGGACTACCCCGTAGCGCGCCGGAACATAATAGTTGTCCGATACCAGCCATTCATAGGCAAGTACCATAGACAGATAACGTTCAAATGGCCCGATGACAGGAACCGGCTTCCCCGGCTCCACATAATATTGCTCGTATTTGACCGGACTTCCGTCCGGCAGTTTGTGGCCTTCCTGTATACATAATGCAGGCAGCGCCCCAGCCCCTTCACCCACCTGGTAAATGTTCATATCCCGGTGTGTCCTTCCGAATGCATTCAGATTCTTCCCCCGGAACACCTGGCGGTATGGATTTAAATTAATCAAATCACCGGCTCCGCTGGTGGTCCGTATTGCTGTACATACCAATACTGTTGCAAGGAACAATGCCATCATGCGTTTCAGTGTCTTCATTATCCTCATTTTTTCTCCTCCGGTAAAAACTTTATACTACACGCCTTTGACGAATATCTGCGAAATATAAATATATCCGCCGCTCTCACAGACACCTGCTCCTGTCTCCGTCCATCTGTCATCCAGCATTTGTTTCTTATGGCTCTCCGAATCCATCCATTTTTCGACCGCCGCCTCTGTAATCATTTCCATACTGTCCCTGGAATACAGCTTTGCCAGGTTTTCTGCGGAGGAATAACATTTCACGGTTATTGCCGTATCAAACTTACTTTTATCGGGACGCGTGTGACTGTAATATATACATGCCTCCTCTGCCCTGGCAGCAGCATTTTCCATTAATTCCTGATTAACAGATAATACGTTTCCCCCTCTTTTCTGTCTCTCGGCATTGACTAATTCAATAATACGGTATGCTGATTCATCTGTTGAAATATCTTTTGTTGAGGTTGAGTTAGTTCTCTGATGTTCCGGTTCTTCTCCGTCCCATGTTCTGTTTTTACCATTTATCCGGTTTGCCATATCCGTAAACTGTATGTACTCTGTTTCCGACATATTTATCTGCCATGTTCTGTTATCTGCTCCGGCCATCTCCTCCCTCTGGATCACCCCATCCATTATCCAGGCTCCTTCTTCATTTACCTGCTGTCCATCCGGCGCCGTGGTATCTGAAATCATATATCCGTCCGGGCCAAAATAATAATGTTCCGCCATTCCGTCCTGATTGCCGTCCAGCCACTGCCAGCAGTTCTCAGGATAGCTTCCATTGTCATTCTTCCAACGCCACCCATTGCCATCCTGCAACCACTGACCGGCATAAACCGGCATTGCTGCCATGATTGATAACAGGACTGACAGGACGGGTACTGTGGTACTCTGTCTCAATTTTCGGTTGATATCAATTCTCTTGGTGGTTTTCTTTTTAACTGTTTTCTTTTCGATTGTTTCTCTGACCATTATGTTACTTCCCCCTATATCCCTTTCTACAATTTTTCTTCCTGCTATATCACTCTTCGTTATATCACTCTCCGCTATTTCACTCTCCGCTATTTCACTCCCCGCTATTTCACTTCCCCCTATTTCACTCCCGTTATTTCACTCCCCGCTATTTCACCCTCTGCTATTTCACTCCCCACTATTTCACTCCCTGCTATTTCACTCCCCGTTATTTCACTCCCCGCTATTTCACTCCCCACTATTTCACTCCCCGCTATTTCACCCCCTGCTATTTCACTCCACGCTATTTCACTCCCCGCTATCTCTCCTCCAATTATTTTCCCCCGGTCTTTTCCCCATCTCTTAATTACCCTTTCGTCATGGCCTGTCCAGTCATCCCTTTTTCAGCCTATTCTTTTTCAGCCCTTTCACTTTCATCCTTTCCTCTCCCGGTCATTTTTTTCCGGGCCACATTTCTTTCTGCTATCCTGCTCTCCTCCTCCCAAAAAATCCCGCTCTTTTACTCACATCTACATTTTTCTTCACAGAAAACAGCACTAAACATTTTTCCTCTCCCAAATCCATCTGAAATTTCATCTCCCATTTTCATCATCTTGCCTGCAATCCACACCGAACCCGCAATAACAGCAAACCGAGCCTGACAATACTTAAATGCGGATTCATTCCCCATTTATTATCATCAGATATTTCAATCCGCGCCCGGTTATTAAACAATGCACCGCCACATCTTATAAAGGCCCATGGTTTGACCTCATATCAGCAAAGATACCGGTTTTTCTCCGCCCGCTGCTGCTGTTAAGTTTGTTTCTGGCGGTTCTCCCCCGTCACCATCCGCATACACCACCTGTAAAGGCAGGGGAATTTTCACCTTTTTTAGCTAAAATGAAGTTTCAAGGCGCGCAAAATAATATGATTCAATTTTCAAGTACAAACAATCCCTCTGATTTTTCAAGAATATTGATTAACGAACACAACTGACTACTGATAAACAGTACTGATTTTAAGAAACTTACAGATATAATCCAAACACACCGCTGCATACTGAATAAGGCAATAAAACACGCATCACCACCTTTTTTAATCATCCCTACGTGAAAAACGGCTGAACCAGCCAAACGATCATGAAACTGCTAATAAGAATCCTGCACAGAGACTTCCGTGCGATTTTATATAGAATATCATATATACCCTTAAAGCGTCAATACCCAACTCATTTTTATTTCTCTCCGCAGAATTATTTCTCTTCTGTTTTCGCGGGAGAAATGTAAAAGTAAAATCCGTTGTCTTCCACTCCTGCTACCGCTGCCATCACCACACTCCACCAACAATGCCACCACACCAAAAAAAAACACAGCCACCCCGCCCCAACACCACACATACCAAACTCTATAAACCACACACACCATCGCCCAATCCACCACTACAAAAAAAAGCGGCATCCAGGCTCTTCTGTCCACAACAGACATCCCCCGGATACCGGCTTTCTATATTTCAGATACCATATTTACCTATTTATTTCCATTAAGGTACTCATCAATTCCTCTTGCACCTGCGCGGCCTGCCTCCATGGCAAGGATTACGGTTGCAGCGCCTGTTACGGCATCGCCGCCTGCATATACGCCTTCCTTGGTGGTCTTGCCGTTGCTCTCATCTGCAATGATACATTTCCACTTGTTGGTCTCAAGGCCTTCTGTGGTGGAAGAAATCAGTGGGTTTGGAGAGGTTCCAAGGGACATGATGACAGCGTCCACATCAATGGTGTAATCCGATCCGGCAACCTCTACCGGTCTGCGGCGGCCTGATGCATCCGGCTCGCCCAATTCCATCTTGCGCACTACCATTCCCTTAACCCAGCCGTTGTCGTCGGTCAGAATCTCTACCGGATTGGTCAGCAGATTGAAGATAATTCCCTCTTCTTTTGCATGATGTACTTCCTCCACACGGGCAGGCAGCTCAGCTTCGCTTCTTCTGTACACCACATGCACCTCTGCGCCCAGACGGAGTGCTGTTCTGGCAGCATCCATGGCAACGTTTCCGCCGCCTACAACTGCTACCTTCTTGCCCAGGTAGATTGGCGTATCGTAATCATCACGGAAGGCCTTCATCAGGTTGCTTCTGGTCAGATACTCGTTGGCAGAGAATACACCGTTGGCGTTCTCACCTGGAATTCCCATGAACTTGGGAAGTCCTGCGCCGGAACCGATGAATACGGCCTTAAAGCCTTCCTCATCCATCAGCTCGTCTATGGTCACGGATTTACCGATGATAACATTGGTCTCAATCTTAACGCCCAGTTTCCTTACGTTGTCGATTTCAGGCTGTACCACGCCGGACTTTGGAAGACGGAATTCAGGAATTCCATATGTAAGCACGCCGCCTGGCTCATGAAGGGCTTCAAAAATAGTTACTTCATATCCCATCTTTGCAAGGTCGCCTGCGCAGGTAAGTCCTGCAGGACCGGAACCGATTACAGCTACCTTGATGCCGTTGGTTTTCTCTGGCTTAGCCGGTACGAATCCATTTTCCCTGGACCAGTCTGCCACGAAACGCTCCAGCTTTCCGATGGAAATAGGCTCGCCTTTGATGCCGCGGATACATTTGCCTTCGCACTGGCTCTCCTGAGGGCATACACGTCCGCAAACTGCGGGAAGGGCGCTGGATTCTGCTATGGTATTTGCTGCATCCTCAAATTTTCCTTCTTTTACTTCTGCAATGAACTTTGGTATATTGATGGCAACCGGGCATCCCTGGATACATTTTGCATTCTTACAGTTAATGCAGCGGGAAGCTTCTTCCTGGGCTTCTTCCTGGTTATATCCCAGACATACTTCCTTAAAATTCGTTGCCCTCTCCTTTGGGTCCTGTTCCCTTACGGGTATCTTCTTTAATACGTCCATTATTCCTCACCTCCGCAGTTTCCGCATCCGCCGTGATGGGTAGCACCCTCACGCAGCCTTAAGATGGCTCTGCCCTCTTCTGTCTTGTACATCTGCTGGCGCTTCATGGCCTGGTCGAAATCTACCAGATGGCCGTCAAACTCAGGTCCGTCCACACATGCGAACTTCACTTCCCCGCCAACGCTTACACGGCAGGCGCCGCACATTCCTGTGCCGTCCACCATGATTGGGTTCATGCTGACGATGGTTGGGATTCCCAGCTCCTTGGTGAGCTTGCAGACAAATTTCATCATAATCATAGGTCCGATGGCAACACAGACATCGTACTTCTTGCCCTGGTTCTCCACCAAATCCTTGACAACATCGGTTACCATGCCCTTGCGCACATAGGAACCGTCATCTGTGGTAATGTAGAGGTTTCCTGCAACAGATCTCATTTCCTCTTCCAAAATCAGCATGTCCTTGGTCTTGGCGCCTTCCACCACATCCACGTCAATGCCGCGCTCTTTCAGCCATTTTACCTGTGGGTAAACAGGCGCGCTTCCCACGCCGCCGGCTACAAAGAGATAACGTCTCTTCTTTACTTCCTCCAGGTCATCCTTCACGAATTCGGAAGGCTGGCCCAGGGGACCTACGAAATCTGCGAAGCTGTCTCCGGCCTTCAGTCCGGCCATACGCTCTGTGGATGCTCCCACAATCTGGAACACGATGGTTACCAGGCCCTTCTCACGGTCGTAGTCACAGATGGTTAACGGGATTCTCTCTCCTACTTCGTCCATCTTGACAATTACAAATTCGCCTGGTTGACAGGCCCTGGCTATACGCGGTGCTTCCACGTCCATCAGATATATCTTATCTGCCAGGCATTCTGATTTTACAATCTTATACATGGTTCTCCTCCTAGTAATATATACTCGCGTCCTCAGCTGGATTTCGCCGCGCATCCGGACGTGACATTCATTGTTATTCCACCCGGATCTGGTAGCTCTTCTGCCAGTTTTCCCATCCGGGCAACGATATGATTCCCCTTCTGTCCTTCAATTCCCCCTTATATCCATCTGATGCGCAGATACCGTACCATGGTTCCAGACATACAAAGGGATGGGTGGCCTCCATTGTCCATATTCCCAAATATGGGAAATCGCTGCATTCCAACGTCACATAGGGGCTTCCATCCACCATCAGGCTCACGCTGCTGACCTGTGCTTCATCAAACATATATGTAAGAGCTGTATCGAAAAATCCTTTTGTCAGCGGCACCCGGCCCTCTGACAGCTTCAAATTTCCCTGAAGTTCTTCCTTCTCATAGCCGTTTGCATTAGGCGCAAGATAATGGAGACAATCCGTAAACTGTCCCTCCCTGCACCCTCTCCGGTTAAATTCAAAGGTGAAATCGTATATGTTTTTCCCTTCCGGCACCTGAAAAGCAGGATGTCCGCCCATCATGAACAGCATCTCGCCTGAATCCCTATTGGCAACCTTCCACATAACTTCGATGGTTCTGCCTTCCAGCCTGTGACCAATCTCTACCTCGAAATGGAACGGATACTTTTCATATGTCTCCGGCGTGTCCTTCAAACGGAACCAGCATTCGTCCATATCGCATAGAAGGGGTTCAAAATCCATATCCCTTGCAAAGCCGTGGGGCGTCATGCCGTATTCTTTCCCATCATGGACATACGCTCCCTCATAACATTTTCCCACAAACGGAAAAAGCACAGGGGCGTGTCTGTTCCACACAGACGGTTCAGCGCACCAAAGCACTTCGCGGTCCGCTTTCTTGTCATAAATCCTGGTAAGTTCTGCACCGCGGCGGGCAACAGTAACTAGAAGCTCATCATTTTCAAGTGTAAATAATGTTCCATCCTGTTTCACTATATATTCCCCCGTTCTCCTGTTTTTTAAGAAGCTTGTGAGAATTTACCCTCGCACAAGCTTTATATTAACATTTTCTGCTTCATGTTACAACCGGTTTTTAAATTTTTTCAAAAATTATTTTCTTTTTTTCAGCGTGTTGAACAATTTTTTTATTACTTTTTTCTCCGGAACCTCCGGAAGGTATAACAGAGGTCAAAATAGGTCTGTTCGTCCCCCTCTTCCGCCAGATACCATCCCTCTTCCTCTTCCAAATCAGGAAAGTATGCATCCCCGTCATAGGTATAATCAATACTGGTCACATGGGCCGTTGTGCAATAGGGAAGAAACTGCCGGTAAATGCTCTCCCCTCCTATGATATAGATATCATCTTCATCGTAATCCTTAAGCGCCTTAAGCGCCTCCTCCAGGCTGTGGCAGACCACTGCGCCCTTTACCTTATACTGCATATCATGGGTCAGGACAATATTTACCCGGTTTCCAAAGGGCTGTCCTCCCGGCAGTCCCTCCAGGGTCCTGCGCCCCATGACCACCACCTTGCCGGCCGTCTCCTTAAGGAACATCTGCCGGTCGGCCGGAATCGTCACCAGTGGCCTGCCGTCCTTGCCGATGGCCCAATGCCTGTCCGCTGTCACGCAAAGATTCAATATTCCCTCACCTTACCCTTCTGTATATTCTGAATTCAAAGGAAATGCCCTCATGCTCCCTGCCATCGCTGACCGACTCCAGTTTCCAGTTTTCATCCTGATCCAGATTTTCAAAATCCGTGTCCACATCAAAGGTCCTGTGGATGTAGGTCACATATGCCTTATTGCAGTAGGGAAGAAACTCCCTGTATATCATGCCTCCGCCGATGATGAACACATCATCCTCATTACAGTCCTTTAATGCCTCCAGCACATCCTCCGCCTTATGGTACACCTGCACGCCCTCAGGAGAATACGCTTCATTTCTGGACAAAACCATATTTACGCGGTTCTTCAGGGGCTTTCCACCGGGAAAGCTCTCCAGGGTCCTGCGTCCCATGACCACGGTCCTGCCACTGGTGGTCTCTCTGAAATACTTCATATCCTCCGGGAGATGCGCAAGGAGACCGCCGTCCTTACCTATTCCCCATTTCTCATCCACTGCAACAATCAGATTCATGTGTGAATACCTCCCATTTTCTTCCAGGTATCTGTTTATCCCTGTCCCGATCACCGGTCTTGACCGATTATATCATGAAACCCTTTGAAAGAAAAGGTGTCCTCTGTTATAATGATTCCATATTTAAAATGGAGGACAATGAACATGAGCTACGCAGACCAGATATTCATACAAAACTGCAACGATATATTAGAACACGGCGTCTGGGATACAGACTATGACGTGCGTCCGATATGGGAGGACGGCACCCCGGCCCACACCATCAAGCGCTTCGGCATCGTGAACCGCTACGATCTTACCAGGGAATTTCCCGTCATCACCCTGCGGCGCACTGCCTTTAAGTCGGCAGTGGACGAGCTTCTGTGGATATGGCAGAAAAAATCCAACAATATCCATGACCTGAACAGCCACATCTGGGATTCATGGGCAGATGCGAACGGCAGCATAGGCAAGGCCTACGGCTACCAGCTGGGTGTAAAGCACCATTATAAGGAAGGGGATTTTGACCAGGTAGACCGCATCCTGTATGACTTGAAGCACAATCCCTTAAGCCGCCGGATCATGTCCAATATCTACAACCACCATGATCTATGCGAGATGAACCTCTATCCCTGCGCCTACAGCATGACCTTCAATGTCTCCGGTAATACCCTGAACGGTATCTTAAACCAGCGCTCCCAGGACATGCTGACAGCCAACAGCTGGAACGTATGCCAGTACGCGGTCCTGCTCCACATGCTGGCGCAGGTAAGCGGCCTGAAACCCGGCGAATTGGTCCATGTTATTGCAGACGCCCATATCTACGACCGGCATATACCGATGGTGGAGGAGCTGCTGAAACGGGAGCCTTACCCAGGTCCAACCCTGTCCATGGACACTTCCATCCAGAATTTCTATCAGTTCACCACTGACAGCTTCCGGCTGGAACATTATCAGTATCACACCTTTAGCGGGAAGATTCCTGTGGCTATATAGGCAGGAAATAAGAAAAGACGGATGACCATTCCCACGGTCCATCCGTCTTTCCTTATTTCCATCTGCCTCTCCCCAGCGCAGCTGACACCGCATTTTTCTTAAAACAACCCCTCATTCTTCTGCTCCAGCACCTTAATTCCATGGTAGAACATTTCATTATAAGGCGTAGGCACTCCCAGCTCACGGCCCATACGGATGATGGTGCCTCCGAACATTTCCACCTCGGTCTTGCGGCCTGCCTCAATGTCCTGGAGGGTAGACGGTTTATTTTTAGGAGGCACATCCTTAAGCACGCTGGCCTGTTTTTCCATATCCTTTTCAGAGAGGTCGATTCCTTTCTTTTGCGCAATGGCTATGACCTCCCGCATCAGCTTCTCACGGATAAAATTGGCATCTGCGCTGACGCTCCAGGCTCCAAAGGGGATGCCCAGGACAGCGGCGCTCTGGTTCTCACTGACATTGCACATATATTTATACCAGATGGCCCGCTCCATATCCTCCGGAACAACGGTACGCATGCCCGACCTCTCAAACAGCTCCTTCACAGCCTGTACCCTGGGGGACACTGTCTCATTGTGCTTCTCCCCCATTTCAATCCGGGCAGCTTTTGGATTAAAGGAGGCGCACCCGTCCTTCATGACCACGCTTACCTTTGCCAGGGAATACAGCAGATTATCCCATCCAAATACCGCTGCCACCTTTTCCTCTGCCTCCACCCCGTTTAACGGAGCCATAATAAGGGTATCCGGCCCAATCTGGTTTCTCATGTCCTCCAAAGCCTGGGACAGGGCCGGAAACTTGGTGATGATAATAGCTAAATCCGGATAATCCTGACCGCAGGTTTCCTCCGGGGATACGATGTTGAAATGGTGGCGGACCCCATTGACCATGACGCCTTCCTGTTCCAGACGTTCACGGCGGCTGCCCCCTGCAATCACACGCAGATTATCTCCCATCAGAGGCCCCAGATGACTGGCCAGGAAACAGCCAATGGCTCCCAGTCCAATGAGGGATACGGTTCTTATTTCTCTTTTCTGATTCATCCTGATTCCTTCTTTCATACGTTTATACTCATCTGAAGCGCAAGGGAATAAATGATGCGCTCTTTTACATGTTTCTCAGTCAGCTGGGTCAATGCGCGCTCATAATAGTCCAGCTGTACTCTGTAGCGCTCTGCCAGCATCTTTGCCCCCTGTTCCGGACTTCCCTCCGGCACATGGTCTGTTTTATAGTCAATGAGGACCAGTCCGTCCTCTTCCTCCAGATAGGCGTCGATGATTCCCTGGATAAGCACCAGCTCGTCGGAATCACCAAGGCCCATTTCCCTGGCAGGTATGCCTATGATAAACTGCTGCTCCTTATGGATGCGTCCCTCTGCCTGTGCTTTCGCCATACGCGTTCCCAAGGGACTGGACAGGAAATTCCATATGACATTGGGATTAATAAAGTCACGGGCTTCCTGGTCCAGAAATCCGTTCTCCAGAAGCTCATCCACCACCGGCTTTACCTCTGACAGGCTGTGTATCTCATGGAACCGGATATGCTCCAGAACCGCGTGGTATGCGGTTCCCCGCAGAGCTCCGCGGTTCGGGCCGGATGAAGATGGTTTATTCTGTTCTCCTGATTCCCTGAATCCGGGGCCTGCCACATCCTGTTTTCCCCTCAGCGCCGTCAGCTCACCAAGGGCTGCCCCCTCCAGATTGTCACGGTCCGTGCCAATGGCATCCTCTGCCCGTCCTATCTGGCTCTGTTTTTTGAGCTCGGATACAGACACCATGGCGTACAGTCCGGTATCTGATTCATAAGGGTACTCATATTCCAGGACTTTTCTGAGACGTGTTCCAAATGCTGCATCATACACCCTCTCCCCATCCAGGTTCAGAAGGTCTTCCTTTTTCATCTTCCGTATGATTTGCCGGGTAATTTCCTCGCCAATCAGATCTTTTACCTGAATCTGGCGCATTTCCATGTGGGAGGCAGGAATTGCGGGCTGGGCCATAAGGAGCCAGTCCAGGCAGGAATTGGCTGAAGCCAGTATGGTATAGGGCAGCTGGCCCTGGGACAGGGGAATGTCCTTCCATTTTCCCAGCTTATTCTCCAGTGACTTATCCGCGGCTGTCATAATCAGCTTTTCCTTGGCCCTGGTCATGGCCACATAAAGGACCCTGAGCTCCTCCCCCATTGTTTCCAGCTCCATCCGGCGCTTCAATGCCTGCTTTTTAAGAGTCGGCGCCTTGACCCGCAGCTCCAGGTCCAGGAAGTCTGCCGCAGCCCCTAAATCCGCATCCAGAAGAATCTGTCCGTACGCATCCTGCTTGTTAAATCGCTTTCCCAGGCCAGCCAGAAATACCACTGGGAATTCCAGACCTTTGCTCTTGTGAATACTCATGATGCGCACCGTATTGTCCTGCTCACCGGCCACGCTGGCCTCACCGAAATCCGTATCAAATTTCTTCAGTTTTTCAATGTACCTTACAAAATGAAACAGACCCTTGTAGCTGGTGGATTCATAGGCAGCTGCCTTTTCCACCAGCATGTCCAGGTTGGCCCGTCTCGTCTCCCCGGCCGGCATGGCGGATACATAGTCGTAATATCCGCTCTCCTTGTATACCCGGTACAGCAGCTCATGGATAGGCAGATGCCTTGCCTCCCCCCGCAGCCGTTCCATAAGGAGTGACAGCTTAAGGGATTTAAGGGAAATGGAATGGGCTGCCCCTGCCGGTACGCTGCATAATCCCACTGTGATTAAGCCTTCTTCCCTGTCAGGATTTTCCTCCTGCCCCGGCCCTTCTCCCAGCCTCAGTCCTTCCTCCTGCTCCGGTTCTTCCTCCTGCCCCAGCTCTTTTCCCGGCCTCAGTTCTTCCTCCGGCCCCGGCCCTTCCTCCAGCCAGAGCCTCCACGCCCCGTATACCCCCCTGTCCTGGCCCTTTTTGGAATTCCGCTTGTAGGCGGCCATCATCCAGGCCATCTCCTCATCATCCATCCCCACAATGGGCGAACGCATAACGGCTGCCAGCGGAATATCCTGCATGGGATTATCAACAACAGACAGAAGGCTGAGAACCGTCTCCACCTCAACCGTGTTGAAATATCCTGTCCTGGTCTGGGCAAAAGCCGGGATGCCTTCATTCATCAGCACATTTACAAATACCTCCGACCATCCCGTCATGCTTCTGAGCAGGATAACCATGTCGCCGTAACGGGCCCTGCGGTAAGCTCCCCTGGATTTGTCCCACACCAAAATCCCCTGGCCTTGGCTTACCAGCTGGCGTATCCTTCCGGCAATCAGTCTGGCTTCCAGCTCTTTTGCCGTATAATCAAGGGAGTCTTCATCCAGCTGCTTCAGTGCTTCCGCGCCCGTATCCACCATGAGAAGCTCCGTAGGCGTTCCTGCAAGGAAGGAAACAGGGCCGGATTCCTGCGTGTCAGACTCCCCCTCTTCCAGCCCCGGGCCACAAACCGTTTTCCTGTTCACTTCCTCAAATACCGCTCCTGGATAAAGGGCCGTCTCAGGCGTGTATGTGATTCCTCCCAGATTCTTTGTCATGATTTGATAAAACACATCATTGACACTGGTCAGCACAGACTCCCTGCTCCGGAAGTTCTGCTGTAATTCAATCATCTGGTACGGTCCGCCCTGCCTGGAATATTTTTCATATTTATCCATAAAAAGCTCCGGCCTGGCCAGACGGAACCTGTATATGCTCTGCTTTACATCCCCCACCATAAATACGTTGGGATAACCGAACCGCTCCCTGGAAATGCTGGTAATCAATGCTTCCTGGACATAATTGCTGTCCTGGTACTCGTCCACCAATATCTCCTCATACTGCCGGCTGAGCTCGTCTGCCACCTGGGACGGACGGCGGGAACCCCTTTCTTCCCCGTTTCCGTTTTCCTCCCGCACATACAGAACCTCCAGCGCCAGATGCTCCAAATCATTAAAATCAAGCACGTTCCGCTCCCGCTTGGCCTCCCTGTATGCCTGGTCGAACATGCCTGTAAGCCTTAAGAGCTCCCGGATGACCCTTCTGGTCCCTCTCATGCTTTCCACTACTTCCTGCGGACTCTGCTGGCCGTAGAGCTCCCTGCATTTTGCCACGGCCTTCTTGACCCGGTCCCTGCATGCGCTTACAAATGCCTTCTTATCACCGTCAATATCCTTGCTCCGGATGGATGCCAGACGGTCGAAGCTCATATTCTGCAGGCTGTTATACAGAGCTTCAAAGCTGCCTGTGGAAGCGGCCCTTCCTATGGCCTCGATTTTACTTTTGTCGCTTATGAGCATGGGCTCGTATGCCAGGGGGCCGTTTTCCTCCAGGCACACATCAAGGGCTTCCCCCAGCTGCCCGGAAAGCTCTGCCATCTGTCTGGCCACATCCTCCATCAGGAACACCATCCAGGGGCTTTCCTCCATTTCCCCTATGCTTTCCTCCTCCAGCTCCTTCTGACAGGCTGCAAGCCATTCCTGCGGCCATGGATGGCTCTGGGAAAACTGCCATGCCTGGAGAATCACATCCTCGATTCCCCTGTCTGACTTTCCCCGTCCGAAATGCTCCACGAACCTTCCAAACTCCTCATCCGCCTCATCGTAACAGTTTTCCAGCATTCCCCCCATACAGTCCCCCCGCAGAAGGGACAGCTCCCCCTCATCCCCGATACGGAAGGCCGGATCTATGTCCAGGCTGTTATAATGGCTGCGGATGATATTCAGGCAGAAGCTGTCAATGGTGGTAATCTGTGCCTGGGGGATCAGGGCTGCCTGGAGCCACAGATGCTCGTCCTCAGGACGTTCCTTCAGCTTCTGCTCCACTGCGGCGCCTATCCTCTCCCGCATCTCGGCCGCAGCTGCATTGGTAAACGTCATTACCAGCAGCTGGTCAATATCCAGGGGACGGTCTCCTTCGCTTATCATCCGGATGATACGTTCCACCAGCACGGCCGTCTTACCGCTGCCCGCTGCCGCGGACACCAGAAGGTTCCTGTTTCTGCTGTCTATAACCTCTTGCTGTTTACTGGTCCAATTCACTGCCATCTGTTTCCTCGTCTCCTTCAGATTCCAATTCCGCCCAGATTTCCTCAGGCTTAAGACCCTTGAGCTTGCGGTATCCATAGCCTGCTGTCTTGGTATCGAACCCGCACACTGCATGGTAGGGGCAATAGTCGCAGGCTGTCCTGTTTCCATGTTTGTAAGGCTTTAAGTCCACATTTCCCATCAGTATATCCTGCCCGGCTTCCCTGAGCCTCCGGTTCACAAACCGGCGCAGATCCTGAAAACGTCTGGTGCTGGCCACGGACGAGCGGCTTTCCTGGACATAACCATCCTTGATCGCTACGGGTATCACATCGGATTCCTTCTCTATCTCCCGGTCCAGATGCCGGATAATATCCAGTTCACTGTTTACCAGACCGTTCATCCTGAGCTGCTTTAATATCTGTTTTTCGATATCCCTTTCATCCATTCCTTCCTGCTTATCCGCTATCGGGTCACCTATGTGGTAGTAGAAGATACCGGCAGGAACCACCTCCTTGTCCGGATGTCTCCTCTCCTCCATCTCCACCGCCGCATCCATATAGACCACCAGCTGAAGCTGCAATCCATAAAACAGGGCAGCCAGGTCAAAGGATGTGGTTCCTGACTTATAGTCAATAATCTTTACATAAACATGGTCCTCATCCCTGCACAGGTCCATGCGGTCAATACGTCCGCGAAGCTGCAGCTCTTCATCCTCTGACAGACCGATGCGCATGGCCTTCAGGTTATCAATGGCTGAAAAGGACACCTCGAATCCCACCGGCTCAAAGTCGCCCTTTTTCACCTGCTCTGCCAGGGCCCATATGGTGCGGTCCGTAATCCGTTCCACCCTGCCTGCCAGATACGCGTTGCGGGCTGAGCTGGACATGATTGTGTTGCCGTATTCCTCCGTAACCTGGGTCACGCATTCCTTTACAAGGCTCTTTCTCCCCTCTTCGGTCAGCTCCCGCCAATCCTGCCCTCTGTCCTTCATGGAGGCAAAGCATCTGTCGATGGACTGGTGGAACAGGTTGCCCATGTCCACTGCCTCCAGCTCGTACTCCTGCCGCTCCATCAGTTCCAGACCATACCGCAGGAAATGGGCGTAGGCACAGGAGGCGAACTGCTCCAGCCGGGTTACGCTGCCCTGCAGTTCCCTGCCGTAAAGGGCTCTGGCAGCTGCCCGTCCGATTCCCCTTTCCTCATAGGAATAAAAAGCAGCGTCCACCAGCTGCCTCACCTTATCCCGGTGCTCCTGCGATGTATAAAAATGCTGGAAGAGCTGCATAAAGGCAGCGTCCTCCCGCTCCCTGTCATCCTCCCCCTGTTCCTGCATTCCCCGAAGCCCCTGTATAAGCAGTTCCCTGGCATCCCTCCCGGTCCGCACCGGCCATTCCACGGAATGCTCGTCCAGGGTTTTCATTCCGGGAAACAGCTTTCCCACTTCTCCCATAAGATTGGAGGGTCTCTGGCTCTTGCCGTCCGGCGTAAGTCCGGCATAGGTGAGCACCAGCTGTCGGGAGGGCTTTGACATCATAAGATACAGATAAAATTTCTGGATGCAGCCATCCTCTTTTACCGTGGGAGCCAGCTCTATATCCATTTTCCTGAGAGCCGCCCTGTCACGGTCCGATAAAAGGCTTCCCCCGTTCTTTCTCTGGGGCACCGTGCCCTCGTTTACTCCTACGAAAAACAGTACCTTCACTGCTTCCAGACGGCTTCGGGTAATATCCCCCACCATAACCTGGTCAACCGTGGCCGGAATCACACCCACCTGGATTTCCTGGAAGCCGGCGTCCAGAATCTGGATATAGTTCTTCATATCCGCTTTTTCCGCGCCCAAAAGTCCTTCCAGCCGCTCAAACAGTTCCAGTACGCGGTCATAGACCTGGCCATATTCCCTGGCCAGGTTCTCATCCCCCGGCTCTTTTCGCTCCAGAAAGAAATCCCTGTACTCCTCCAGCTTTTCCCTCAGCTCCATGTGCTCCAGGAACTGGCGAAGAGCTGCCGTCACAGAGGCAATAGTGGCTCCCTCTGCCTTAAATGCCTCCCGCAGAGGCCGCAGAGGCTCCAGTATCCACATGCGGTATTGGTTCAGCTCCTTCAGGTTCAGCTTTTCACCACCTCTGTACTGCCGTTCCCAACAGGAATCCCAACGCTTCCACCCCCGTATGCCCAGGGCCCGCACATAATTTTCCAGCCGGTCCGTCATCTGCTCTGCATGTTCCCTGGAACCGTCAAATCCGCTCTCAGCATCTGCCTCCCCTGCATCCCCGGACGTATCTGCCGCTGTATCTGCCGCCGCTCTCTCCTCTGTATCTGCCGACGCCCACTCCTTTGTATCTGCCGCCGCCCTCTCCTTTGTGCTCCCAGCCTTCTCATACACCAGTCCTGTTTTCAGATACCGGAACGCGCTCTCATAAGAGAAGTCCTTCACCATCTCTAATGCTGCGCGTATCAGCTCCACCATGGGATTTTCCAGAATACTCTTCTTATCATCCAGGAAATAGGGAATCCCGGCCTCATCAAACTGGTGGGCCAGCTCCCGTCCATAGGATGGAAGGTCCCCGGTAATGACGGCGGCATCCCGGTAACGCATCCCTTCCTCCTTTATCATCTGCTCAATCCTGCTGCACACGTAGGCAGCCTCCCCTGCCGGGTTGCGTCCCTTGTACACCTGGATGCGCTCTTCCTTTCCCTCCCAGGTCCTGCCGGAGTACCGGTACAGGTTCTGTTCCAGAAAATCCAGCTCCGGGCTCTCATCATATCTCCAGGCCGGACGCCGGCTGCAGATTATGTCCTCCTTCTTCGGGATTCCATGCTGCTTTGCCATGGAGGCCACGCGGCACACCGTATGACGGCTCATATAAAACAGATGCTGGATACTGCTCTCCTTGTAGGCGTTTTCCCTGGAATCAATGGTAACCGTACATACCACCTCCCTGGCGTGCATCAGGAACAGCTCCACCAGCCTGTACTGGACCGGAGTAAAGCCGGTATATCCGTCCAGAAGAATGATGCTGTCTTTGAGGGGTTCCCACTTTGGAAGCTCCCTGCACAGGATGTCCAGAATCTCCTCAGCCGTGATATAGTGGCTCTCTATATACTCCCTGAAGCCGCTGTAAATCACCTCCAGGTCCTCAAGCTTCTGGGCCAGAAGAGGAGAATCCGCCTCTCCCCGTACTTCCCTCAGCATATCCGGTGTGATACCGTACTGGTACAGCTCCGAGATCTGGGACTTAAGCTGGCCGATGAAACCGGTCTGCTCCAGATGCCCACTGTAGAGGGACAGCTTTCCTCTCTTTAACCCGGCCACCTTGCGCAGCACCATGGATTTTCCCATATCATCCAGCACAACCGGGATTCTGACCCCCAGGTCTTCGAATACCCGGTAAGCCAGACGCTTAAAGCTGAGGATATCTATATTCATAATCCCGTGTCTGGGATGGAGACGGATGATTTCCTTCTGTGTCTGCATGGTAAACTGCTCCGGCACCACAACCAGGTACTTTTGTTCCGGATGCTCCATAGACTCCTTTATGACCCGGTCATAGAGCATTCTGGTCTTTCCTGAGCCTGCTCCTCCCAATATAAACTGCAACGCCACTTTTCTCTCTCCTTCCGGCAGACGGGACAACGAAAACTTCTCATATTTCCCCGCCCTGCAACATAAGCTTTAACAAACTATCTTAGAGGTCCTGACTATGAGCTCTAAAACCAAAATTGTGGTACTAAGGATGAAGGAAATCATCTACACCGCAATCTTCGTAGGCCTTGCCATCCTTTTAATTACCCTCTGTTTCATCATGTTCCGGCCTGGGAAGGACAACGTTTCCGTTTCCGCTGAACCTGCCGGCTACCTGCCGGGCGTATACAGCGCGGCACTGACCCTTGGCAGCGAAGATGTGAATGTAAAGGTAACTGTGGATAAGAACCGCATCACCTCCATTGATCTGGTTCCCTTAAGCGAGGCTGTCACCACCATGTACCCTCTGATGCAGCCCACCCTGGATGATCTGGCCAGCCAGATTATAAGCAATCAGTCCACGGAGAACCTTACATATCCCAGCACCTCCCGCTATACCTCCACTGCCCTCCTGAATGCCATCAACACGGCGCTGGACAAAGCAAAAGTGGATTGATAAAAAGCGGGCAGATGTTTCCCAAAGCACTCCGGCACGTCTAAAAGCTCCTGCCCCTTGTCATGAAGGCGGGGGCTTTTCCGACGTACCAAATGTAAAAAAACGGCAGATTGCTCTACCGTCTTATCCTACAAAAGAATATGTTTTATCGTACCATGATTCCCGACCCGTGTCAAGTTGGCAAACCCAAGACCTGAACCTGCAGCAACCCCAAGACCTGAAGCAGCCGTTTCGCCGCCTCAGGCCTTCATTCTTTCACAGTTTTGGTATCAGGATCCCACCTTTTCCATAAATCCCATATAGTTCATCTGGAGCCGGAATATATCGTTGGCTGTCAGCCCCTCCAGGGCTCCCTCCATGAAGTAGCGTTCCCCGGCCATATCCACCTTATCCCGCCTGACATCGCCGCCGGCAATAAAGGTGGGTACGCCATCCCCGCTGTGATCCCCTACCTTACAGGGTGTGGAATGGTCTGCCGTAAAAGAAATATAGCATTGTTCCAAATCCAGCTCATTAAGAAGATAGCCCAGCATTTGGTCTGTCTGTTCCACAATCTCCTTCTTCTTATCCGGACGGTTGTCGTGGCCCGCCAGATCCGTGCCCTTGATGTGGAGCACCACCCAGTCGTATTTCTTTTCCTTTAGAAGCTCTGCCGCCAGCCTGGCCTTTCCCATAAGGTCTGTGTCAAAGCTTCCTGTAAAGCTGTCCCTGATATAGTAATCCATACCTGCCAGCCGGGCAATACCTCCCACTGTTTTATCTCCTGCCACACAGGCGGCCCTGATTTTGTACCTGTCCTTCAGGGAAACCATCTCCGTCTTCTGTCCGGCTCCCCTGGTCAGGATGATATTGGCCGGCTTAAGCCCCTTTTGGATCCTCTCCTTATTAATGGGATGCTCCTTTAAGATGCCGTATGCTTTTTTTGTGAATTCCCACAGGGCATCTGCTGTCTTCTGCGCCTTCTCACTGCCGTCCAAAGCCCTGGGTCCGGATACCTTCTTTCCCTCCTCCGTGGTACCGGGGTCCGTACAGCTGATAGCATCGCTTAATCCCTCTCCTCTGAGAACCACTGCAATCCGGTGCTCCGTCAGTTCCTTTGCCAGCACCCTGGTCCCGTCAGACAGCACCATGCCGTTTACGGCCTGTGCCAGAAACTCCGTACCCTGGCTGATTCGACCGGCCCTGCGGTCCACCACCGCCATATCCTCTGTAACGGTTGCAAAATTTCCTCTGAACGCCACGTCCCCGTCCATCAGCTCCAGCCCGCCGCTGCTGGCCTCTAAGGGTCCCCTGCCTCTGTACACCCTGCTGCTGTCATAGCCAAATATCTGCAGATGTCCCACATCCGTGCCCACGGGAATCCCCGGCGCAATGGGGTATACATTTCCGCACATCCCCATTTGAAGCAGGCGCTCCATATTGGGGGTGGAGGCGCTCTCAAGCGGCGTCATTCCCCCCAGCACCGGATCCGGTCTGTCACCCAGGCCGTCCATGATGATTAATAATCCCTGTCTCTTTCTCATTATGAGTTGCCTCCCATCTTCTTTTTCGCAGCCAGTTCCTTTGCCTCCTTCAGCATCCCCTTATTTTTATACAGGAAATAAGCTGAAATCAGAATCGTGGCTCCCCACATGGACAGCGCCAGATTGCCTCCTGCTTTCTTTATATTCACCGTCATCCCACATTCCCGGCCAACGGGAACCTCCCCAAACACATAGGCGCCGTACTTTACGCCCTGGTCCGTAAATATGCCATACTCCTCCTCGGGGTCGTATCCAACAATTCCCGCCAGTTCATATCCCTCTGGCACCGCCAGCTCCAGGCTATAGGAACCGATTGTCACCGGTGCCGTGTTTACCATGGAATATGTAACTGCCTTCAGATTGCCCGGGGCTGTGCCGCTTGTCTTGGCCGCCTTCATCTTGTAAGTCCCTTCCTGGTGCCAGTTCAGGGTAAGTTCCACCGGGAAATCCGCCTCATCAAAATCCGCTACCAGATAAGACGTCATGCCTGAATGCTGCTCCTTCGGTTCACCCTTAAGGGTACCTGCCCCTGCCTGGACAGACACCAGCTCTGCATCCTGGTACATTGGTACTGCCAGACGTCCCTGGCTGTCGGTCATGCCTTTTATATGGGAGATAACAGCTGCATCCTCCCCCTCCGGCGCCAACCTGTCCGCCATCTCTATCATGGTTCCCAGCTGCGCACCGCCCGGTTCCCCACTGCCCGGTTCCTCCGCCATGGCAGTGACCGCAAGGCCCATGCTGAGTGCTGCTGCCACCATAAACGTAATATATCCTTTTCCCTTCATATTGACCTCCTACATAATCCCTATCATTTTAAACCAGGTAAATGACGCCGCCACCATAATGCCCCATTTTGCCAGCAGGGTCAGGACACCGTATGTCATTTCCTCCAGGACCGTGAATTTTCCTGTGCTGTAATATGTCAGGTTCACCTTGCTGTGAGGCGGAAGCGTGATGGTATCGCATATCATGAAGGACGCCGGCAGGGCCAGAGCCACAGGATTGAATCCTGCCACCTGCGCAATGGATATAATGGTGGGAATCAGAATGATGGTACGAACCGTCTTGCTGGTGAACACAAAGTGGGAGAAGCTTGCAATAAAAATAATTACCGCGTAAAGAACCATGAAGCTCATATGCTCCACTCCCAGCTTGTCAAACACGCTGTTTAAGACCCAGGTGGCCACGCCTGTATCGTCCAGGGCCAGCCCTCCCGCATAAGCGCCGCAGCTGAAAATCATCAGATCCCAGGGTATCTTTGCTTCCTTCCAGGTCAATATCCCTACATGGGGCATAAGGAAGATGGCTGCGGACACAATGGCTACCACAACCAGGGATATGTCGAAACCAAACATGGCGCCATGGTACTCGTCTGTTGCCCACAAAAAGATGGTGATAAGGAAGATAATCAGGGCCCGCACTTCCACTCCGTTCATTTTTCCCAGTCCCTTGTACTCTTCCTCCAGGGCCGTCATCTTCTCCGCGGAAGCAGAACGGTTTCCCGTCTTAAAGAGCATTTTTCCGATAAGGAAGCTGGCTGCCAGTGTGATAATGGCAACAGGAGCAGAGGCAATGAACCACTTCATCCAGGAAATCTCCGTACCTGTCAGGTCCTTGATAAAGCTGATAGCCAGAATCTGGGAGGATGTAGCCGTCACAATGGCTCCGGTGGAAAGGTTGTTGGCCTGTATCCCCTGCAATGCCATAAGTTTTCCAAAATTCCGGTCCTGGGGCGTAGTGTTTCCCACCTCAAAGACCTCCATAATCATCATGACAATGGGAAGAAGCATCACAGCCCTGGCTGTTGTGGACGGCACCACAAAGGCAATGAGGAAATTGGTTACCATCAGCACAATCAGCACCGTGTTGACGCTCTTTCCAAACCGCGTGACCAGAAACAATGCCAGACGTTTTGCAAGTCCGCTCTTTTCCATGCCCGAGGCAATAACAAAGGCTGCTATCATCAGCCAGATTACTTCATAGCCAAACACGCCCAGTGTGGCTTTTTCTGTCCAGGCCCCTGCTGCCGGCAGCAGAAAAATCACAATCAGTGAAGTTACATAGTTTGGAATCCCGTTGCTCACCCACAGAATCAGTGCAAACGCAAAGATGCCCATGGCCATCTTGCCTGAATAGGACAGTCCCGCGGGAGTCCTCATGGTCCAAATCAGCGTCAGTGCCACCAACGCTGCCGGTAGCCCGAAATACGCCATGCGCATTTCAAAAGGGCTTTTCTGTTTTTTTACCTTTGCCGGTACGCTGCTCAAAATACCCACTCTCCTTTTTGTACCGTCTCCGGTACTCTGTTTGATTTTGTATTGCTTTGATGTTACCATTGTAGTCTTAATCCCTGGTCAGATCCAATCAATAATCTTTATATCCTGCCATAACAGAACGTTATAGTTACCATTTTAGTCCCGCCTCTCATAAGACTTCTTTATAGTTGGCTTTTTCCCTTTGATTTCTCATTGAAAATCCTATACTTTTCCCTCTGTTTCCGCTAAAATACAATTAATAATGTTTATGGATTGGAGGAAACACACATGGATTTGGAATCCCTGGAGAGTTTTCTGGAGGTGGAGAAGCATAAGAATTTCACAAAAGCGGCAGAAAGCATGTTCTGTACCCAGGCAGCAGTCTCCATGCGCATCAAGCGACTGGAAACAGCCCTGGAATGCGGCCTGTTCAAACGCTGCGGCCGGCGTGTGGAGCTGACCCGAGAGGGAGAGATTTTCCTGCCCTATGCCAGACAGATGGTGAATACCTGGAAGTCTGCGTCGGAACATCTGCTGCAGACCAGGCTGATGGAGGAAAGCGAGATACGGATCACCTCCTCCAGCACACCCGGAACCTACATCATACCCTCGCTGATTTACCTGTTCCGCCAGTCCTATCCCTACATAACAGTGATCAACCACATCCAGTACACCCGCAGCGCCATATCAGATGTGATTGGTGGAAATTTCTCCCTGGGCATTATCTCCCAGCCCGCCTCAGTGGGCACGGACGCGCTTTGCTGCGAGCCGCTGATGGAGGACCCCCTTGTGCTGGTAGTCCATCCCCAGCACCCGTGGGCGGAAAAAAGGGGGATTCTCTTTAAAGAAATCACGGAAGAAACCCTGCTGATTTCCAATCCCAATACGTCCCTGGTGAATTATCTGGAAAAGGAGGGCCGCCTTTCCTTAGAACCTTCCAGGCTTTACGTGGCCGGCAACATCGAGGCCATCAAACGCGGGATACGCAACCACCAGGGAATTTCCATCATGTCTGAGTATGCGGTGCGCCAGGAACTGGAGCTGGGCCTTTTAAAGCAGGTCCCCCTTCTGGATCATCCGGGTCTGAAGCGGCAGCTCTATACCATTTTCCGTAAGGATACCCGGTTTAAACTGTCCACCAGTCTGTTTTTGGAATTTTTCAGGAAGGCCGCGGAGGATAACCGGCTTCTGTCCCAGTTATAGACAGGTTCATGCTTCCATACTTAACCATCAGTTAAGAAAATCCTCCCGCTGTTTAACGGCGCCTCCATTGTGCAGCGCCGTTCTATGGTTTATACTAACCATATCCGGCCGGACAAATATGTTTTAACGAAGGAGAAATTATACGATGGATATAAAACTAGGTCCGCGCATTGCGTCACTGCGCAGAGCCAAATCCATGACGCAGGAGCAGCTGGCCCTTTCCCTGGGCGTATCGCCTCCTGCTGTCAGCAAATGGGAGACAGGCGCCTCCTGCCCGGACATTTCACTTTTATGCCCTCTGGCCCGCGCTCTGGAAACCAATGTGGATACCCTGCTGCAGTTTGAGGAAACCCTTACAGAAGAACAGATTGACGCCCGGCTGAACGAAATCGTTGAGACAGCCAGAAACCATGGATATGAAGCCGCGGACGGCATGGTACAGTCGCTTCTGCATACCTATCCCTCAAGTATCCCCTTAAAGTCCAGGGCGGTTACCCTGTTTGACCTGTTCGCGATGCTGTTTCCCGCCCAGCCCCAAGAGATTAGGGATGGCTGGACGAAACAGAAGAAACAGCTTTTAGAGGACGTACGGGCAAGTGGCGCCGCTGCCTGCTGGCAGGCGGCAGTATCCCACCTGGCCTCCATCGCCATTTCGGAAGGGGAGCTTGAGAAGGCAGAGAGCCTTTTAAAGGAACTGCCCCAGCACACCACTGACTCCACCTCTATCCGGGCCATGCTGTACCTGAAAAAAGGAGAAGCATCCCAGGCATTGGAGGTCATACAGAAACGCCTGTATGTGCTGACACGCCAGGTACAAAACTTCCTGATTCAGATGATGAACCCGGAAATGACCCCAGACACCGCAAGGACACTGGAACTGTGCGTTATTTACCGCCAGCTGGAGGATCTGCTGGGCGTGGGAAACGGCATGAGTCCCGGCTTCTTTGCCCAGGCTTACCAGCGGGCCGGACAAGACCAGCAGGCGTTGGACAGCATGATTCAGTTTGTGGACGCCATCACCGGCACTGTCCAGAAGCCCAATCCCATCCTGTTCTCTCCTGCGGTAAAGATAGACGGGGAACATCCTGCCGCCACAAAGGAAATACGTGAATTGCTCCTGGAGAGTCTGCTGGATGATGCGTATTATAAACAGTTTCATGATAATAAACGGTTTATGGACGCAGTGGATAAGCTCAGGGGAAGTATTCAGGAAGAAACAGCCTGAGCATCTTATATGGAAAAAGGACAGCCGCTCGGTAAAAATACCTGTCAGGCTGTCCTTTATACATTTTTTATATCATCACTGTACATCTTCCACCCAGCACATCTTGGCGGACTTCTCAATATGAGCCCTCATGACTGCTTCCGCTTCATCCGGATCTCCTTGTTTCAGGCTCTCAATGATTCTCTTGTGGAATTCAATTCCATCCTGGTGGCCCTCCTGCTGCGTTACAATTCCCCTCAGCAGAATTGTCTTCCAAAGACTCACCATGGAGTTAATGAAACAAATCAGCAGCGGATTTCCGGTTGCCTCGGCTATACAGATATGAAACTGGATGTCATAGTCAATGCGTTTATCCCATACATCCTTACTCTCAATCATTCCCTGCAGGTACTGTTCCAGCTTCTCAAAATCCAAATCATCCTTTTTTTCAGCCACAACCCTGCTGGCATAGGGCTCCAGCAGCTTGCGCATCTCATATACATCCATATATCCGATATCATCCAGCCGCAGCATGCGGTTGAGAATCTCTGTAACACTTCCGCTTTCAGGCTTTGCTATAAAGGTGCCTTCACCGTTCTTCTGCACAATCAGCTGTCTTTCCTTAAGCAGCTTTAAAGATTCTCTCATGACATTACGGCTGATTCCGAATTTCAATGCCAGCTCCTGCTCACTTGGAAGCCGTTCCCCCTGCCGCAGCGAATTACTCAGAATCATGTCCTCCATACGGTCAGCCACTGTCTCATATAAATTTTTCTTCTTTACTTTGAAATCCAGATCTTCCATATACGTTACCCATCTCTATCTTATTATTCTAAAAACCCCGGCGGTTACATGTCCCCCTCCTACTTATCTTAATACAACAACAGAAAAGTTACAAGAATTTTATCGGCCAAAGAGTCTCGGCAGCCACATAATGACATCCGGAACAAACGTTATAAGTATCAGCACCAGGACCATCACAAAAACCATGGGCATGACTTCTTTTATGATGGTGTTCATCTTCTCTCCGCTGATTCCCGTCACAATAAATAATAGCATGCCAAATGGGGGTGTACAAAGTCCAATCATGGTATTCAGCGTAAACACCACCCCGAAATGAACCATGTCGATTCCAAAGGACTGGGCTATAGGACATAGGATAGGCAGCAATACCAGCTGTAAGACAGCTGAATCCAGCAGCATCCCCAGTACGAACAGCAGTATGTTGACAAAAACAAGGAAGGAAACCTTTGTGGTGGCAAAAGACAGTATCAGATTTCCTGCCAGGGACGGAAGATTCTCCACTGCAATCACATAAGAAAACACATAAGCAGCACCCAGCATAATGCCAATCTGTCCCGTAGACTTCACCGTATTCTTCAATACCTGGATAAACTCTGACAGTGTTATGGAACGGTACGCAAATACGGATATGAGCAGGGCGTATAGGGCTGCCACTGCCCCGGCCTCTGTGGCGGTCATGATGCCTGTATAAATTCCCATCAAAAGGATGATGGGGGTTAAGAGGGCAGGAACCGCGCTCACCGTCATTTTGATGAATTCCATCCCGGCATATTTTCTTCCGCTGGGATAATTTCTCTTATTAGCAATATAGCAGACATAAATACACAGAGCCAGGGCCAGTATAATTCCAGGCACCATGCCTGCCAGAAACAGGTTGCCGATGGATGCGCCTGCAATGACCCCGTATATTACCAGGGGGATGCTGGGAGGGAAGATGGGGCCTATTACAGCGGAACCAGCTGTTATGGCTGCGCTGAACCCGTCATCATACCCCTCCTTTCGCATGGCCTCAATTTCCATGATTCCAAGTCCCGATGCATCAGCCACCGCGGAACCTGTCATTCCTGAAAATATCAGGGATGCAATGACATTCACATGTCCCAGGCCGCCCTTCCACCGGCCCACCAAAACCTTGGAAAAGTCAAATATCTTATCCGTTACCTTGCTGGAATTCATGATATTCGCAGCAAAGATAAAAAGCGGGACTGCCAGCAGGATAAAGTTATTGTACATCTTACTGGTAAAAATTTCCACCACCACACTGGGGTCCATACCTTTCACAGCCAGATAGAGAGTGGAGGATATAATCATTCCTATGGCTATAGGCATCCTGATGGCAAAACACACCACCAGCAAACCAAGGGAAATCATCATGGCATGGCTCATACTGCCTTTCCTCCTTTCCGAAATTCCTTAAAACAGCCTGCCAGGTCCCCGCAGTACCGGACAATGGTAATAATCTGAAACACGAAAAATCCCAGATATACAAATCCCAGAGGAACCTTGAAAACCGTGCTGTACCTGGTAAAATAAAACCGGTAAAACTCCAGTGCCGGCGGTACCAGATAGACCAGCAGGCCAACTATCAGGATATCCTGAAGGAACCGGAACAGCCTCCTGACCTTCTCCCCAACAAGTTCATAAATCACAGAAAAAACAATATTATCATCTGTCCGCTGTGCATAGCAGCATCCCAACGTAATAATCCATACATAGGAAATCTGCGCCAGCTCATAAGGCCATACCAGGGGATTATTAAATATGTATCTGGATATAATCTGCAGGATGAATGCCACAAACAGCAGAATAAACCAGCACATAGGCATGTAAATCTCTATAAAATCCATGACAGCCTGAAAGCATTTCTTCCATACGTCCATTCAGAATACCTCTCATTAATATTTCAAATCCTTTATCTGATGATACAATTCCATATCCCAATCTTTTACCATATCCTTGTCGTTCAGATAATAATTCTCAGAATATTCCATGAACGCATTCAGGTCCGGTTCAATAACCGTTAATCCCTGCTCCTTCAGGAACGTAATAGCTTCCTGTTCCTGCTTCAGGTTTGCCTCATCGCACCACGCTGTGGCTGTCTTAACTGCCTCTGTCATGATATCCTTGTATTCCTGGGGAAGAGACTGCCATTTCTCCTCATTGATTGCGATGCACATAGGCTCAATCACATGACCTGTAAGAACAATCTGGCTGGTCACCTCATACCATTTCTGAGCAATGGTGGTAGGCAGAGGATTCTCCTGTCCGTCAATGGCGCCTGTCTGAAGTCCCTGGTATATTTCCGCGTAAGCCATAGGTGTGGGATTAGCCCCCAGCGCCTTCCCCATAAAGAGCCATGCAGATGAATTAGGCATCCTTAAATTGACACCGTTTAAATCTTCCGGTTTTGTGATCTCCCTGCCAATATCCCTCATATCCAGATGGCGGGCTCCGCAGTAAAGTGCTGACAGCCAGCGCACATTTAATTTCTCAGCCACATCATCCGCTACCTTCTGGCCAATCTCTCCATCCATAACTGCCCGCATGTGCTGTTCATTCTGAAAAATATAGGCTGCTGTAAACATAGTCAGGTACGGCATCTGGTCGGATATCAGGAACGGTGAGCTGAACATCATGTCAAGGCTTCCCCTGGCAACAGCATCCACCTCTCCCTCCTGGGTCATCAGGCTTCCGTTTTCGTGGATTTCCATTGTAAATTTACCGTTGGTTTTTTCTGATATCTCATCTGCTATCATATGCATGGCCTTTACATAATTTACATCGCCGCTGGACTGTGTGGAAAATACCAGCTTTACCTCCGGCAGCTCTGCGCCCGCATCTGTCTGCGGCTGCTCCGAGGCATCAGAAACTGCTTCTGTCTTCGTCTCTGCTTCCGATGGACTCTTTGTCTCAGATGTCTTTTGGCCGCACGCAGCCAGACCTGCGGTCATTACAAGAACTAATGCGATACTAATTATGCGTTTCTTCATAGCGTTTATCCTCCCTATTTTGCCTGAATCTGTCTCAACATGTTTAGTTCCTTTCGGGCGCCGTCCATAATATGTACATAATCTGAGCCAGCCGATATCACGTTAATGCCCTTTTCATGCCAGTAGCGTATGATTTCCGGGTCATCGCTGCCTGTGGATACACCGGAAGACTTTCCGCTCTCATTGATGATCGCCACCGCCTCATCAACCAGACTGCTGGTATGGTCCTCAAATACGCGGTTCAGCTCCCCTATGGAGCCGGACAAGTCGCAGGGCCCCAGAATAAAGCAGTCCACATAAGGATTCTTTACCATTTCTTTCAGATTCTTTACTGCTGTCTTTGTCTCAATCTGTACACACCGGACCAGCTGCTGCCTGGATGACTCTATAAATGAATCTGCATCATCCAGCCCGTACCTCACTGCCCGCAAGGGGCCAAATCCCCTAATCCCATAAGGCGGATATAAGGTGGCCTGCATGGCAGCGTCCAGCTCCTGGGCTGTATTGACCATCGGAATGATGATTCCCGTAGGGCCCATCTCCAGCACTCTTTTTGCCAATACCTGGTTATTCCAGGGAATACGAACCAGTGTATCCGTACCGCCTGCCTTTGCACCCATCAGATGGTACAGCAGCACCTGATAATCAATGGCTGTGTGCTCGGTATCAATCCACAAAAAATCATATCCCAATCCGGCACACATCTCACTGATACAGGGTTCTGTCAGGCATATATGCATCCCTGACAATTCATCCCTGTCTCTCAGCTTCTCCTTTAAAGTTTTCATGTTTACCTCCTCCAATGTACTTACGGCATTAGCTATACAGCTATACTACTAGTATATAGCTGTACAGCTTTTTGTCAAGTAATGATGTGTGATTTTATTTAAATCCAGCATTTTACCCCAACTATTTTGTGCACTTTTACCACAACAGCCATTCTTCATGAAAAAAACCGCCGCTCCCAATCACTGAGAGCGGCGGTCCGCATCATTCCCGATAAAATCCCATCCTCTCACCAAAGAGGCCTTATCAGGAATTCTTATTCATTTTCCTTCCGGAATTTTTTACTCTTAAACACATACACATGGGCAGCCAATGTAACTCCGAACACAACCAGCAGTATGTTTTCCACCACATCCGGAAACCGGTTCATGCCCACTCCTAAGCTGCACGCAGCATCCACAAGGAATATCCACTTTTCCACCTGAAACACCTTATCCAGGTTGTAGTCCTCCTTTTTGGTGGAGCCCATAAACATGAGGAAATCCTTTCCTGTAAAGAGACATATACCCTCTGCCAGGCACAGAGCCCCCATAAACATATACAATGTATCCATCTTCCGGTCCTTATGCCTTTACTGTACTTGTATGATTCTGCTCCACAAACCTGCGGATGTTGGAAGCGTTGGCAAACTTCTGCACGATGCCGTCCCTGACGATCACAAGGGTAGGGGCCTGCATAATACCGAATTTTTCCGCCAGGTCAGGACGCTCCTCCGCATCAATAATCTGGTATTCCTGTCCCTTTAGGAACTCCTTTGCCGACACGCAGTTGGGGCAGGTCTTGGTGGTAAAGAGGTACAGGTGGGCCAAGGCGCCTCCCTTCCCCTGGTGGGAAGTCTCTGTTCTGGCACTCCCCGTCCGCTCCCTGGTATCCGCGGTGATTCTGGACACTCCATGCTTTAACTGGGACTGGCCGATGTTGTAGTTGGTCCGGTTCTTGTACTCCTGGGTCTTTCCTTCGTTCCAGTTCTGGACCGGACGGTAGTAGCCGGTAATACGGCTGTAGACCTCTGCCTTCTCCCCGCAGATTGGACAGGTAAAATGCTCCCCAATCAGGTATCCGTGGCACTTGCAGATGGAATAGGTAGGCGACAGCGTATAGTAAGGCAGCTTATAGTTCTCGGCCACCGTGCGCACCAGGTTGGCCGCGGCCTTCCAGTCAGGCATCTTCTCGCCCAGGAACGCGTGGAACACGGTTCCTGATGTGTACAGGGTCTGAAGCTCATCCTGGATGTCCAGGGCGTCAAATACATCCTCCGTATAATCCACGGGAAGATGGGAGCTGTTGGTGTAATACGGCGTATCCCCCTCTGCTCCGGCAGTGATAATGTCGGGATAGCGCTGCTTGTCATGCTTGGCCAGACGGTAGGTGGTGGACTCAGCCGGCGTAGCCTCCAGGTTGTAAAGGTCGCCGTACAGCTCCTGGTAATCCGACAGGCGTTCCCTCATGTGGTTCAGCACGTTCTTGGTAAATTCCTGGCATTCCCTGTGGGTCATGTCCTTCCCCACCCATCTGGCATTGAGGCCTGCCTCGTTCATGCCTATGAGGCCGATGGTGGAAAAATGATTCTCAAAGGTGCCCAGATATCTCTTGGTGTAGGGATACAGCCCCTGGTTCAAAAGCTTTGTTATGACCTGGCGCTTGGTCTTTAAGGAGCGGGCAGACACATCCATCATGTGGTCCAGCTTTGCATAGAAGTCAGCCTCGTCCTTGGCCTGGTAAGCGATTCTTGGCATGTTGATGGTCACGACGCCCACGGAACCGGTGCTCTCGCCGGAGCCGAAGAATCCGCCTGTCTTCTTGCGCAGCTCCCTGAGGTCCAGACGGAGACGGCAGCACATGCTGCGGACATCGCTGGGCTGCATATCGCTGTTGATATAGTTGGAGAAGTAGGGCGTTCCGTACTTGGATGTCATCTCAAACAGAAGCCGGTTGTTCTCTGTATCTGACCAGTCAAACTCATTGGTAATGGAGTAGGTGGGGATGGGGTACTGGAACCCGCGTCCGTTGGCATCACCTTCAATCATGGTCTCGATGAATGCCTTGTTAATCAGGTCCATCTCCTTCTTGCAGTCTTTATACTTAAAGTCCGTTTCCCTGCCGCCGACAATGGCATTCATCTCTGCCATGTCATTCGGAACAGTCCAGTCCAGGGTGATGTTGGAGAAAGGTGCCTGGGTGCCCCAGCGGCTGGGGGTGTTCACTCCATAGATAAAGGACTCAATGCACTTTTTTACCTCCGGATAGCTTAAATTATCTGCTTTTACAAAGGGAGCAAGGTATGTATCAAAGGAAGAAAATGCCTGGGCTCCGGCCCATTCGTTCTGCATGATTCCAAGGAAGTTGACCATCTGGTTGCAGAGCACGGACAGATGCTTTGCAGGTGAGGAGGTAATCTTTCCCGTGATGCCTCCCAGGCCTTCCATAAGGAGCTGCTTTAAGGACCAGCCCGCACAGTATCCGGTGAGCATGGACAAATCGTGGATGTGGATATCCGCATTGCGGTGTGCCTCCGCTATCTCCTGGTCGTAAATTTCACTGAGCCAGTAGTTGGCTGTCACGGCGCCGGAGTTGCTGAGAATCAGCCCTCCCACGGAATAGGTAACAGTGGAATTCTCCTTCACACGCCAGTCCTCCACCTTCACATAGCTGTTCACCACGTCCTTGTAATCCAGGATCGTGCTGTTCATGTTCCGTATCTTTTCCCGCTGCTTTCTATATAAAATGTAGGCCTTTGCCACATCTGTATATCCGGTCTGTTCAAGGACATGCTCTACGCTGTCCTGGATTTCTTCCACAGAAATCTTTCCATCCTTCATCTTATTCTGAAAATCCGCAGTCACCCTTAAGGATAATAACTCCAGAATCTCATTGTTGTAATCTTTGGATGTTGCCCTGAATGCCTTTTTGATGGCCTCTGTTATCTTATTCAGACTAAACTCGGCAACTTCCCCATCCCTTTTAACTACCTGAATCATACCACTTGCTCCTTTCAGCCCACGTACACTTTATTCAACCCTTTTTCCGCGTCTGTTAAACCCGGAATGATACAGCTGTTTCACAGCTGTGAAAACGCAGGGCCCGCTCCATGTGGAGCGAGCTACGCACCCATTATAGCAGATGGAAATACAAAACACAATATCTATGAATAACATTTTATATTATCCCAGATATTGTGTCTTATTAACTGTACTTATAACTCTTTTTTCCAAATCCCTGCAAAGCCTCATACCTGCGTGGTTTTTCGGACAGGGGGCATTTTATTATATTTCCAATTAAATTCAGTCGGAATACAGCTTTCCAAAAAGCTCTGCCGGCACATATGCCTTTACCGCAATTCCATCCTCCTGGTATTCCTCCTCCAGAAGCTGACCATACTTGCGGATGGTCTGGATGCGCCCTGCCTGGCTGTATGGAAAAACTTTTTCCAACAGAATCCGCCTGCTGCGTATAATGGCCTGGAGCACCTTCTGCAGTTCTTCCAGTCCCTCTCCTGTCCTGGCAGAAATCCGCACCTGGTAGTCTGATGAGAAATCCCTGGGAATCTGCATGACACGGTTGTCCTCCATGGCCTCCAGCTCGTAAAACCGGTCCACCTTGTTGAACACGGTGACTATGGTCTTATCCACAATCTCCAGTTCCTCCAGCGTCTCCTTCACCACGTGCATCTGCATGTCCATCTGCGGATTGGAGCAATCCACCACATGGAGGACGATATCGCTGTAGCGCGCCTCCTCCAGCGTACTCTTAAAGGCTTCAATCAGATGATGGGGAAGCTTGCGGATAAATCCCACGGTGTCTGTAAGCAGTATCTGCTGGCCATCCTCCAGGGTATAGCTTCTGGTGGTGGGGTCCAGGGTGGCGAAAAGCTTATCCTCCGCCAGGATTCCCGCCCCGGTCAGACGGTTGAGCAGGGTGGACTTTCCCGCATTGGTATAGCCCACAATCGCCGCGGAAAGAGCAAAATTCTTCTCTCTCTGCTGCCTGGTCACCTCCCGATGGCGCTTCACATCAGCCAGTTCCTCTTTAAGCTGGCCGATTCGCTGGTGGATAAGCCTGCGGTCTGTTTCCAGCTTTTTCTCACCTGGGCCTCTGGTTCCTATGCCGCCTCCCAGACGGGACAGGGAATTGCGCATTCCCACCAGACGCACGGCCCTGTATTTTAACTGGGCCAGCTCCACCTGAATCTTGCCCTCTCTTGTGCTGGCCCGTGAAGCAAAGATATCCAGTATGACCATGGTCCTGTCCATGACCTTGGTGTCCAGGGCATCCTCCAGGTTCCTGAGCTGGGCCGGTGACAGCTCATCATCACAGATAACGCCTGTGGCCCGGGTATCCCATAACAGCTCTCTCACCTCGTCTATCTTACCCTTCCCCAGATAGGTGCCCGGATGTACCCTTTCCCGGTTCTGGATGATTCTGGCCACAGTCACAGCCCCTGCCGTGGAGGCCAGCTCCTCCAGCTCATCCAGGGAAGCGGGCGTGTCCTCCTCCTCGGCAGTACTCACCGCCACCAGTATTACCTTTTCCTGCAGTTCACTCAAATCAATTAATTCCGCCATTCCTACCTCGTCTTCAAAAATGCAATCTCATGCTCCGCGTCTTCATTGGAGCCAAACTCCTTTACAAAGTCCTCAAATAATGCCAGGGCTTTATCGTACTGCTGTAAGTGTTCGCAGGCAACGGCCCGGTTATACGAAAGCTCCTTCAAAAGTTCCCTGAAGCCGTCTGCTTCTGCCGCGACGGCCGGCGCGTTTTCCCCGCCTGCCCCTTCCACGGCGTCCCCGTCCTTCGTTTCGTTTTTGTCCGTCTCCTTGCCTGTTTTCCGGTCTTTCTCCTGGAGAGCCGCAGCCTGGGCGGCCGCCGCTACCTGGTACCCTTTGTCAAAAGAATCATAAGCACTCTGGTAATCCTCTGCAGCCATCTGGCATAGACCCATTTGATTATAGATTTCACCATGTTCCATCCCATCCTTCAGTGCGTCTTCATAAAGCGCCATGGCCTTATCGTATTCCTTCGCGTCCACACAGGCGCTTCCTGCGGCCAGCAGGGCCTCCTGCCTGCCGGGCACCGGCTTGTCCTTCTTTTCCAGCGCTTTAGCCTCCTGGTAGCGCTTAAGGGCATTATCCGTATCTCCAAGCCGGGCATAGCAGCTGCTCTGCCTGTACATGTACTCCGGTGTATCCGGCTTCATCTCCAGAAGAAGGTCATAGGTGTGGATAGCCGCATTATAGTCCTTTAACAGAAACTCTGCGTCCGCCCTGTATAAGAGCACATCCCGGTTGAAATCCTCTGCTCCCTTGCCGGACTTTTCAAGAGCCGTATCAAAGGAGCCGATGGCCCCTGCATAGTCTCCTGCCTCCAGCTTCTCTATGCCCTCTGCACGGAACTGGCGTTTCTTGGAGGTGGTCATGTGTGCCACCAGCCGGAATGTACCCGCTGCAATCAACCCCACTAGAAAGATACAGACTGCCCATGCAATGACCGCCTTGATAATCCGGTTTCTCCTGCGGCGCCTGCGCGCTGCATTGGAAACCGGCCTTTTTCCTCCGTATCCGGGGTGCTGCCCCTTTGGCTGGGGCCTGCGCCCGCTGCTGTATGACCTCTGTCCACGACTTCCCATATATTCCTACCTACCTTGCATCCGTACTTCCGAAACCGCCGTTGCGCACATCACTGCATTCGTCATCCGCGGTGATGCCGTAAGGAATGAAGATACCCTGTGCGAATCCGACGCCCTGTCCCAGCTCCACAGTCTTTCCCTCCCTGGAATCATTGGTCACCTTAATGAACATATGGCCTTCATTGTCTGAATAAAAATAATCGCTGTCAATGATTCCCACCGTGTTGTTCAGCTGGAGCCTGAATTTAAATCCCAGGCTGCTGCGCGGAAAAATCTGGAGCACCCAGCCAGTGTCAATCTCCGCCCTGACGCCGGTAGGAACCTTCATGCTCTCACCCGGAGCCAGGGTAAGGGGAACCGGGGTAAAAAAATCATATCCCGCGGATCCGGACGTAGCCCTGGCCGGAAGCCGGATTCCTTCATAAATATGTATTATCTCTTCCTCCGGCATATCCGGAAAGGTATCAGCCCAATCTTTCTTAAACTGTTCAAAACTGACTTTATGAAATTTCGCTATTCTCTGCATAATTTTCTCCTGTCCCATTCATACTTCTACGTAACAGTCCAGACAACGGGCAGGAACTGTTACACTTTTACAAGTCTATCATAATCCCATAGAATTTTCTACTTTATTTTTTATTCCTTCTTTATTAGAAACTTTGATATATTCATATTCATTACAATCATATAGGAACTTCACTTTTAGAAGTATTACACCAAACAGAGGGACATCTATGAAAATTTCCTACAATTCCCAGCCGCAGAGAAATCTTATTGGCAATCAGATTTTCAAGCTGCGCAAAAGCAGAAAACTATCCCAGAAGGAAATGGCTGCCCAGCTACAGGTGCAGGGCTATTATTTCAGCGAACTGACCATTCTCAGAATTGAGAAGGGAAAACGCCTGGTGACGGACATTGAGCTTAAGATACTTTGCGACTATTTCCATATCACCCCCAACGATCTGATGGGATACGGGGATAACAGCCGTATGGTATAGCAATGCATTGTACGTGTATTTATGCATTATATAGTGAATTCCCCCACTACTACATTTCAGCCTAATGTTTTTTTCACCTCTGGGATACAATAATACAAAAGATTTTGTAGATAATAGACTATGGTGGTGAAAAACATGATGAGTTATGAGCTGGAGCGCATAGAAGAGCTTTGCAGAGAGCGGGGATGGAGTCATTACCGCCTGGCACTGGAGATGGATACTTCCCCTAATAATATAGGCAACCTGTTCAGACGTACCACGGTTCCCAGTATACCGACCATACGGCGTATCTGCGAAGTCATGGGGATAACCATGGCCCAGTTCTACAGCACCGACGGCATACAGGTTACCCTGAACGAACAGCAGAGGCGGATTATGGACCTGTATGATAAATTGGACCCTCTGGATAAATCAAAGGCAGAAGCCTACATGGAAGGACTGTCAGCCAAGGCAAAAGATATATAGCGGTAAAACGGCGGTAAAAAGCAGCCCCGGACCAGCGTATCAGAACTCCCTTACGCCGGCTGGGCTGCTTTTTTCGCGCTTTTATGTTTTGTTCACTGGTAAACAGATGGTAATATATCCATATTTTCCGCTAGCCCCGGTGTCAGTGAAGGACCTTCATCAGCGCCAGGACCATCAGCAGGACACCGCTGATCCATGACAGGTCGCACCGGAAGCGTGAAGCCACCTTGCGCCCCAGCCACAGGCCGCCGTACATCATACATACTCCCACTGCAAATGACAGTACCAGGGTTGCGGCCACAGGAATATCAAGCAGGGCCGCCATGGTTCCGGCCACCAGGCTGTCAATGGACATGGCCAGGGCCAGGAATACGGTCTCCTTCCATCCAAGGGACTGGGAGCCGTCCACGTCCGCTGCCATGGGGTCTCCGTATATATTGACAATGACCTTCAGTCCTGACAGGGAAAAGCTCAGATTACGGCGGATACAGCAATGGCGGTTGATATAGGCCTTGATGCTGTAATCCAGGAACTTGATGAATCCCAGCAGAAAAAGGCTTACAAAGCAGATGATCCTGGTTACATCCCCCGGCAGGACAGAGCTTATAACGTTTCCCAGCCCCAGGGCCAGCCCCAGGCATCCGCTGCATATACCGTTTAACAAAGCTACCTTTCCCCAGCCCACATGGACCCGGTTGGCTCCATATGCAAGGCTGGCCACAAAGGTATCTGTACAGAGAGCAAATACTAAAATCAGACTTCCAAGCATGATATCAACTTTTTCTTTTTATTTTAGTATATTCCTCATGTACTGCTTTGGGAATCTCCTCTGTGTACAAACACGGGGCATCAGGCTTCCGGTTCCCGGTCCCCGGCGTTTTCCTCAGCCGTCGCGGCGGCTTCCATGGCGGTCCCGGCCATCTCAGCGGCTTCCATGACGGTCCCGGCCGTCTCAGCGGCTTCCATGACGGTCTCGGCCGTCTCAGCGGTTTCCATGACGGTCCCGGCCGTCTCAGCGGTTTCCATGACGGTCTCGGCCGTCTCAGCGGCTTCCATGGCGGTCTCGGCCATCTCAGCGGTTTCCTCAGCCGTCACAGCGGCTTCCTCAGATGCAGCTTCAACCGTCAGTTCCTCCAGCTTAAGCTGCAGCTCCTCCTCCACCTCTGCCTTGATCTCCGCTTCCTGCTCAGGACCCAAATCCGGCAAATCCTGGACCGAGCCCACGCCGAACCTGCGCAGAAATTCCTCTGTGGTGGCAAAAAGAGCCGGCCGGCCGGGCGCGTCCAGGCGGCCCACCTCGTATACCAGGTTGTATTCCACCAGACGGTTCACCGCGTGGTCTGACTTGACGCCTCGTATCTTCTCAATCTCCATCTTGGTCACAGGCTGCTTATAGGCAATGATGGACAGGGTCTCCAGCACCACTTCCGTCAGCACCTGTTTTTTGGGGGCAGAGGCCACCCGTATCAGGTTTTCGTAGTAGGCTGCCTTGGTACACATCTGGTAGCTGTCCTCCAGCTGGGTTATCTCCATGCCGCTTCTGGCTGACCTGTACCGCTTTATCAGGCGCTCCACTGCCTTCCTGGCCACTTCTTCCGGCTGGCCGATGGCTGCCGCCAGCTGGCGAAGCTCCACCGACCTTCCCATGGTAAAGAGCACTGCCTCTATAACCGCCTCCTGCTCTTTTTCATCCTCTGTAGGAGGAAAGGCAAGCTCCATCTGCCCTTCCTGCTCCTTTGCTTCTCTTTTCTCACTTCCGGCCAGCTTTCCGGTGCGGGTTTCAACCACGCCGGCTCCGGCCTCCAGGGCTTCTATTCTGTCTTTACTACTCATAAGATTCCATCCATCATCCTTCAAAATCACCCAGTTGGGCCAAATCCAGCTCCTCTTCCTCGCCTTCCTGCTCCAGGGTCTCTATGTCCATGTCCCCAAAGGTCTCCTCCTGGCTCAAATGAATCTTTCCTATCTTCATAAGCTCCAAAACCGCCAGGAAGGTAACCACCACCTCCAGCTTGTCCGGCTGTCCCTCCAGAAGTTCCCTGAAACTGAATCTGCGCTTCCTCCTGGCGTAAAGAAGCACGTTTCCTATCTTCTGTTCCAGGCTTACGGGTTCCCTGTGTATGGTTCCGAAATTGCTCCGGATAGGGTCAATCTTGTCCTCCTTGCGCTTCATTACCTGCTCAAAGATTCTCTGGAGCTTAGCCAGCGTAAGTCCGTCAAGGAGCTTGTCCAGGTCCACCGGAGGCTCATATTTGGCAACCTCCGGCGGCAGGGTGGAGGGCTTATAGAGATGCTTCAGAGCCCCATCCTCCCTGTCAGCCAGTTCATCGGCCATCAGCCTGTACTTCTTATATTCCAGTAAGCGCATAACCAGCTCTGCCCTGGGGTCTATTTCCTCCCCTTCCTCATCCACTTCCTTGGGAAGGAGCATCTTAGCCTTAATGTCAAGCAGCGTGGCCGCCATCACCAGGAACTCGCTGACAATATTTAAGTCCTCCCGCTCCATATGGCGCACATAGTCCAGGTACTGGGCCGTGATTTCCACAATGGGAATATCATATATGTTTATCTTATTTTTCTCAATGAGGTGGAGCAGCAGATCCAAGGGACCTTCAAAATGCTCCAGCTTATAGGATATGGTTTCCATTCTTTCACCTGTAAGTGGCATTCATTTTATGGTTTTTTATGCCTGTCACGCCCTTCTCAAACGGATTAGCACCAGCTGGGGCCTGTTGTTCAGGCGGATATTAATAGAGTGGGTTCCCAGTCCCCGGCTGACAATCATCCGCTTCCCGTCCCGCTCAAAATCCCCGGCGCACCAGGGTAAGAAAAACTGGTACTGGGGCGTCATGACTCCCCCCAGTCCCGGTATGCGGATGGTGCCTCCGTGAAAATGTCCGGCCAGAGTCAAATCCGCTCCCCAGCGGGCATAGGAATCAAAATACAGAGGGGAATGGGCCAGAAGAATGGTGAAGGGCTCCTCCTTGCAGTCAGACGGTCCTTTGCCCAGTTTCCGTTCCAGATAGCCCGGGGGCATGGGCGGCACCTTCTGGTACAGGGCCTTCCGGTAGAAACAGGGGGCTAAATCCAGACCGGCAATCCTTAAGTCCCTTCCCAGAAAAGCACAGCTGTCCTCCAGGTAGCTGACGCCCATGGCGGTCATGGCATCCCTGTACTCCTCGTAGAGGTCCCCGTATAAGCTGCGCTCCCACACCATGCGGTTCTCATGGTTTCCGTTGCCGCAGTAAACCGGATAGCTGGCTGCCAGCTGGCGGAACAGCTTCAGCGGGACCTTTATGTCCCGCTTTCCCTTGCAGACCATCATATCTCCGCCGGATAATACCGCGTCCGGATTCAGACGGTGAATCGCTGCCACCAGTTCCCCGTTGTCCCGGCCAAACTCGTTATTGTGAAGGTCGGACAGGAATATCAGGTTCCTGTCCCTTTCCAGTTTAGGGGAAATGATCTCTGTCACTTCCACTGAAAAATGCTTTTTTTCGTACTCGGACCGCAGCATACAGGCAGCGCCTGCCGCTGCGGCCAGGGAAACGGCTTCTTTCCACATATAATTCATTCCTTTATTAGATGACAGCTTCTTTTCCGGGGCTGCTATGGCTGCTTTAATGACAGACTGCCGTTCTCAAAGAGGCCGATGACATCTGTAAGACTGTCACAGCAGGCGGTCAGCAGATTCCGGATTTCTTCATCCGGCTGGTCCTGGTCAGGTATCATCACCGGATTAAAACCGCCTGCTGCGGCTGCCTTGATTCCGTTAAAGCTGTCTTCCAGGACAACGCATGCCCCGGGATCCACCCCCAGCCGCCGGGCTGCCAGCAGGAAGATGGCCGGGTTTGGCTTTGCTTCCTTCACCATGTCCCCGTATATGTAATCGTCAAAATACTTCTCCACGCCGGCTCCCCTGACATTGCCCCGGGTCCAGCTTTCACTGCTGGCCGTGGCCACGGCTGTCTTTATGTTGTGGTCTTTCAGGTATATAAGCAGTTCCTTAAGGCCCTTTTTTACCGGGACGCCATGCTCCGCAATCCAGCGGTAGGAGTATTGGCGCTTCTCCTCCCGAAACCTGTCATAGTCCTTCATGGCCTCCTCACCGAACTGCTGTGTGCAGACCTGTTTTACCTTGTCAGGTTTGCATCCCCGAATTCCCCGCAGGAAATTGCCGTCCACATGGATTCCGTATTTAGGTCCTACTTCAAACCAGGATGTGGCGGCCAGGCTTTCCGTGTCAAACATAAGTCCGTCCTGGTCGAATATGACTGCTTGAATTGGATTTGGCATATATCTGTTCTCCTTAATAGGTGGTAATCAGTTTTCAGTCTCATTTGCAAAGGCGCGGCCGGCCCTGATTTGGCTGTGTTCCATCAGGGCCCCGGGCTTTGCCTGCGTGGACATTATACCACCCACTTACCCTCTTTGTAAAATCTTATTTTGTCTGTGGGCTACTTTGCCTGCTTATTCTTCTGCATAGTATCCTGCAGATACCACGGCGCCAGCTCCTTGCGTGCAAAATAGCCCTGGTCGTGACGACATACGGGACAGTACTGAGGGGGTTCTTCTCCTTCATATATATATCCGCAGTTGGTGCAGATCCAGGTCTCCTTCTGAGGGCTCACATACAGGTTCCCGGCTCCCAGCAGATCTGCCAGATACTGGAAACGCTCACCGTGAGTCTTCTCAATCTCCGCAATCATGCGGAAGGTGGCCGCAATCTGGGAAAAGCCTTCCTTCTGCGCAATGTCTCCAAAGGATTTGTACACCACGTCATGCTCCTCGTATTCGTTGTGTGCTGCCGCATTCAGCTGAGCCAGGGTGTTCTTTTCCAAATCCACCGGATAACCTCCGTCTATGAATATGGTTTCCTTATCTAACGGCTTCAGATAGTCATAAAATATTTCCGCATGTTCCTTTTCCTGGTCTGCGGTGTAGCGGAATACCGCCTCCACCATGGGCATCTTCTGCTCCTTTGCCAGCCCCGCCGCAAAGGTATAGCGGTTCCTGGCCTGGCTCTCTCCCGCAAAGGCTCTCATAAGATTCTTAGCTGTCTCGCTGGTCTTAAAATCAGTCATGGATTTCCCTCCTAATTATATATGAAAACAGTGTGACATATGGTCATTCCTACTATTCCCATTCTTCTCTCTTTTATTCCCATTTCTGCCAATCCTCCTTGTATTTATACCCGCTTCATGGTATAATCCATTTATTGATAATAGCCATTGAAAAGCCCGGTTTTACGGACTTTAACAGCCAAAAGGAGGATAAGCCATGATACGCTATGACCGGCTGTGGGCAACCATGGAAGCCCAGGGCATGACTCAGTACAGACTGATCAAACATTACAATTTCAGCGCGGGCCAGATAGGACGGCTGAAAAAAAACATGCATGTATCCACCCACACCCTGGATACCCTCTGCACACTGCTGGGCTGTGATATCAGCGATATCATAGAGTACATCCCGGAAGGGAGTCCCGCCCCTGAGGAACCTCCTGTCCCCGAAGCTGGCTCCGCGGAAAAGGAGACATCCTCCAAATCCAGGAAATCCGACTCCCCCAAAGGCGATAAGCCCAAGAAGTCTGAACCCAAGAAATCCGCGAAATCAAAAAAGGGCGATAAAAAGGCGGCCAAGGAAGGAAAAAAGGGGAAGGAAGGCAAGAAGAACAAGTAAAATACATTCTCCCAACACAAGGAACAGGGGTGGATGCTGGTCTGTCTGCATCCACCCCTGCGCACGTCACACGCTCTGCACTGGAAGTCCAAAAAGCCTTCTGGCATTCTCTCCCATGATTTTTCTTCTCACTTCTTCATCATACCCGGAAAGCATCCTGTCATATTCCCTAATTACATCTGCCGCATCATAAAATGGCGTGTCTGAACCAAACAGGATTCTGTCGGGTCCCAGCGTATCAATGGCCGCCTTTACTTTGGCTGCAGGTATGGCGCTTCCCACCAGATACATATTGGGATTGCGGGCCGCTGTTTCGATAACCCTTTGGCTCACATCAGGTTCACCTGCCCCTCCCATATGCACCATAAGAAACTTAGTGTCCGGAAATGCCCTGGCTGCCCGCTCCGCCCGGATAGGATCCGTAAAATCAGGATAGTCCGCTCCGATATGAAACGCTATCATACCATTGCGGGCCGCAACTACTTCCATGACAGACATGGCTTCCGGACAGTCTATATAATACTCATTCTGCGCCCCGTTCAGCTTTACGCCCGTGCACCCATACTCCTCCAGGCATAGCCGGGCGTCTTCCCTGGCTTTTTCAGCCCCTTCCCGTATATTGGCCCAGCCAAAGGGAACCATTCTCTTGTTTTTCTGTGCCTCCCTTCCTATATACCGGTTGCTCTCCGTCACATCCACCACTCCCTGCGGCAGCAGCCAGACTATGGCATGAGCCACCCCGGCGCGTTCCATCCGTTCTTCCCACTGACAGGCATTTATGCTTTTATCAAAATTACAATAGGGCGAAACATGTGTATCCGCGTCAAATATGTATCTCTTTTCCATTGCCTCTCCTTACTGCCTCTGGTCCATCTGTGCCAATAGCTGAATTACATGGGCTGTCCTTTCGTCTGTATCGCCTGCCGCCTCCAAAAATGCCTTCAGAAGATCCTTCGCCAGCCACTCTCCCACCACCTTTTCGCCAATGCACATCACATTTACATGATCGTGCTCCACACATTGATGGGCACACTGGTAATCATGGACAATGGACGCCCTGATTCCGGGTATTTTGTTGCACGCAACCGAAGCACCCACTCCGGTTCCGCAAAACATAATACCGCGTTCCGCCGTCCCTTCAAGAACCGGCCGGCACACAGCCCTTGCCACCTCCGGAAAAAAGACCACATCCTCCGCTCCATTGTTCCCGTTGTCGATGATTGTATGTCCCAGTGATTCCAGATACGGAATCATCTTTACCTTCAGTCCATAACCGGCATGATCACTTCCCACCGAAATTACCATATTCCATTTCTCCTTCCAAATTATGCGGTCCCTATCTGGATTTACCCAAATACGCCTCCGTTACACGCTTATCATTTATCAAATCCTTTGATTTTCCGGACAGTGATATATTCCCGCGTTCCAGTATATACGCCCTGTCAGACACCTTAAGGGCCAGCTTTGCATTTTGTTCCACCAGTAGTACCGGTGTTCCCGATTTATTTATCTCTACAATCTTCTCAAACAGCTCATCAATCACCAGAGGGGCCAGCCCCATGGACGGCTCATCTAACATAAGCAGTCTTGGATGACCCATAATTGCCCGACCGATAGCTAACATCTGCTGTTCTCCTCCGGAGAGGGACCAGGCCAGCTGCTTCCTGCGTTCCAAAAGTCTCGGAAATATATCGTAAACATAGTCCAGATCTTCCTTATTATTACCTGCGGACAGGCGGACTCCTTTATTAGCCGCAGTTCCCACCAGGAGATTCTGTTCTACCGTAAGACCAGGAAATACATGTCTCCCTTCAGGCACATGAAGCACGCCTTTCCTGGCAATTTTATCAGGCGCCAGCTTGCTGATATTTTCTCCTGCCAGTTCAATTTTCCCCTCTTTTGTGACATGACCCGAGACCGAATTGAGAAGCGTGGTCTTCCCAGCACCGTTGCTTCCAATCAAGGCAACTATTTCATGTTCCTTTACCTCCAGGCTGATTCCATGAAGGGCTTCTATTCTCCCGTAATTAGCAATCAGATTCTCAATTTTCAGCACTGCCTCCACCTCCCAGATATGCCGTTATCACTGCCTCGTTCATCTGAATCTCCTTTGGGGTTCCCGTGGCAATCTGGCATCCGAAATTAAGTACTGTAATTCTGTCGCAAACCGACATCACCAAATCCATGGCGTGCTCAATCAAAAGTACTGCAATCTTCTTTTCCACCGCCTTATCAATCAGGGCCACGATATAGTCCATCTCCTTGTGATTCAGCCCTGCCGCGGGTTCATCCAGAAGGAGCACCACCGGTTCACATAGAATGGCCCGTACGATTTCCAACATCTTTTGCTGTCCATAGGCCAGCTGGTCTACCTGGTCCGTAAGGTCCACTCCATCAAGGCCTGCACAGGCAAGAAGCTGGGCCAGCTCCTGCTCCACATTTTTATTTTTCCCTCTTCTCCTGGCCGCCAGGTCCACTCCCATAAAGATATTGGTCCTGATATCGCACCGGTTAAGAAGCCTTGGATGCTGGAACGTTCTGGCTATACCCATTTTAGCCCGTCGGTGGGTGGCAAACCTGGTTATCTTTCCTCCGTCCAGATATATGTCTCCCCCGTCCGCCATATAAATACCGGTAATCAGGTTAAGAAGAGTGGTCTTGCCTGCCCCGTTTGGTCCAATCAGGCCAAATACCTCCCCTCTGAAAAGCTGAATGCATATATCAGAGGCGGCAACTACCCCGCCGAAATTCTTGCTGACATTATCTAACCGTAAAACGGCCTGTTCTTCCTTTAATGTATCTGGCATAGAACTCTTTCCCTCCCCCTATGATTCCCTCCGGCTGGACAATCATCAAGATCATGATTCCTGTGCCATAGATAAACTGCATATAATTCTGTAAGGGCCGCACCCATTCCTGCAGCAGGGAAATGATCAGGGTACCGATGATTGCCCCCACCGGAGACATGGTGCCTCCAAGCATGATCATAATTAAATACATGGTAGACTGCTGATACGTAAATGTCTGATAGCTCAAATACCCCGAAAGGAACGCATACATTGCTCCTGCCGCCCCGCACAGGGCGCCTGAAATCGCGAATGCAATGCTTTTTGTCAAAAGACTGTTAATCCCCAGACAGTTGGCCGCCATCTCGTTATCACGTATGGCCATGAATGACCGTCCCAGAGGGGAATGAAACAGGATTCTGATACCCAGACTGGCCAGCATGCAGACAATCAGTATCAAAAAAAACTTACGATTCTCCGTATTGGCGGCAAAGCCGGCAATAGAGAAAACAGGGATGTCCGATATTCCCAGGGCACCTCCCGTCACAGGCACCCAGTTCATAAAAAGTCCATTCAGAATCGTCATCAGGCCCACTGATGCAAAGGTAAAATAATACTGCTTTAGCCTGAAAAACGCAAACCCCAGTATAAAGGCGAACGCAGCGGTACCCGTGGTAGCAATGATGAAGGCGGCAGCCGATCCCAGCCCCAGCTTAAGGACCATGTTGGCTGTAATATATGCGCCTACGCCCCACAGACCGGCCTGCGCAAAGGAGTTCTGTCCGCAGAGCCCTAAAAGCACATATACGCTCAACACACAAAGATATGTAATCAGAGTTATATTAAACACCCTCATCATATAACTGGATGAAACCGCAGGCAGTATGCTGCATCCCAGGCCAATGGCCATCAATGTAAGAATATAAGGTTTCTTAACTGATCTGATTCCTTCCAACATATAAGTCACCTACGCTTTCTCCTGGATTTTTTCACCGAATATCCCCTGGGGCCGGAACATCAGAACCGCAATCAATACCACGTAAATCAGTACCAGCTGATACGTACTGGATATATAAGCTCCTCCAAAGGCCTCCACCAGCCCTACGATCAATCCCCCCAACACAGCTCCGGGTACGCTGCCGAAGCCGCCTATGACAATAGCGGCAAAAGCCTTGGCGCCGGCGGTGGCTCCCATTGTATTATTAAGGAAGAAAATAGGCGCCAGCAGTCCTCCCCCGATTCCGGTAATCATGGCTGACAGGGCGAACGTCAGCCCTATGGACACAATCACAGGTACTCCTGTCAGTGATGCCATATACTGGTCCTGAGCTGTTGCCTGCATAATATTACCCACAAATGTCTTTTCCAGAAGCATATATACCAGAGCCATTATGATTGCAGAGATGGCAATGATTGCCACATTCTGCCACTGTATCGTTGCCTGGCCCAGATGGGCGGTTCCCTGAATCACCCGGTCCATTGTCACAGGAATGGACCCCCATATAAGCCTGGCCCCTTCCTTAAATACAATGGACGCCCCCATTGCGCTGACGATAATTGCCTTAGCCTGGGCACTGCGCAGGGGCCAATAGGAGGACCTCATGAACAGAATGCCTACCACCCCCATGCTGAGGGATGCCAGCACCAGTGAAAGTACGATTGGAAGGTTCAGTATTTTATTAAATGTATAACAAAAATACCCCCCAAACATCAAAAACTCACCCTGCGCAAAATTCATGACGCCCACAGACCGGAAAATCAGCACCATTCCTATGGCTATCAAACCGTATATGATTCCCATGGAAACACCTGCCACAAGTAACTGAACATTCATGCACCTGATTCCTCCCCTCCACAATACTCACCACGTTTTCTCTGTTCACACCGTATTTACTCAATGACTTTTTCCGAGGTGATTTCCGAAATAATTTCCGCCTTGCCTTTTACAACCTTTACAAGCAGTCCGCCTCGTCCGCAGTCACCATTTGTCCGGCAGTCATATTTCGTAATGGCTCCCTGATAATCGCCAATGGTATTCATAGCTTCCCTGACCGCTTCTCTGTCCGTAGAACCGGCCAACGTGATGGCTTCGCAGATTACGGATATATGGTCGTATATCTGGGCTGCCGCCTTTCCGCAGTCATCGCCGTAAAGCTCCTTATACTTTTCAGCCAGCGCAGCACCCTTTGGATTCGGTGTATTCGGTACCCATGCGCTTGCGCAATATACATTGTCATTTAATTCCCCGGCCAGCTGGATGGTCACAGGGTCTGCAAATCCGTTGGAGCCCAGTATAGGAGCTTCTATTCCAAGGGAGCGGATCTGCTGAATCAAAATAGCGGCTTCCGTCTGGAACGCGGCCCCGATGATTGCATCAGCGCCTGATGCCTGTACCTGTGCGATATGGGAAGAAAAGTCCTTTGTTCCTGTCGTAAAGGGTACGGTTACCACCGGTTCTATACCGTAGGATTTAAGGGCCTCTGTGAACAGTCTTGCCTGATCCGCAGAAGAAGTCTCTGTGTCATGCATAACCGCATAACTCTTAATTCCCAGCTCTTCCACCGAATATTTAATCAGGGCAGCGCAAAGCGTATCGTCGCAGGCTCTTAACTGGAACAAATACGGATTATCATTATTACACATGTTCTTCAAAGTGGGGGAAGAACCCTGAGCCGTGGTCAGTATCTTAAATTCCAGTGCGCTGGGCGACTGTGCCATACCGTCATTGGAACTGTCCGGACCCACAATAGCCACAATACTGTCATCCGAAGCCAGCTTACGGTAAGCGTTTACAGCACCCACATCCGTTCCCAAAGCATCCTCAATCACAATTTCAATGGGACGCCCCAGAACGCCTCCCTGAGTGTTGATTTCCTCGGTTATGATTTTTGCCGCATTGGAGGCATATTCTCCTTCCAGCGAACGATCCCCCGTGAGAACTGTTGTCAGGCCAATACGGATGGGGTCACCGGAAGCGGATGGCTCCTGGCTCTCCTGGGCCTGTTCCGTATCGGAAGCTTCTGATTTTACAGCAGCTGTTTCAGTTTCTGCCGCCGCAGATGATTCTGTCTTAGTGCCGCATCCGGCCACTATCCCCGCCATTAACACAGCCAATGTTACTGCTAACATTTTCTTCATAAAAATACCTCCATATTCTGATGTTCTTCCCCTGGTTCACATCGTGTTTCGTGTAATCGTTTACACGACTAATGATAATATATTTTATCGTATATGTCAATTTATTTATATTAAAAGTTATATTTTTATGCATTTTATATATTATTTGTCCTATTTTTTATGCATAATAACATTTTGTGTAATTGATTACACATTCGGCATATTTTTCATTGCGTTCCTCTGCCACATCAAGTATAATAAGAAAAGAGGATCCCCCCCGGCCCGTCCAGGTATCTTCCATTACAGCAGCATAGTTTGAAGGAGTTTCTTATGGCAAAAATTACCATCCGGGATATAGCAAAACAATCCGGAGTATCCACCGCCACTGTCTCACGGGTATTGAACAACAGCCCCAAAGTGTCGCCGGAAGTACGCAGCACCATATTAAGGGTCATCGAAGAACTGGGTTACCATCCCAGTCAGGCTGCCCGCGAATTAAAAAATAAAAGCTCAAAGACCATCGCCCTGGTGATTGCAGATGGTACAAACGAATATTACTTCCAGATTGCCCAAGCCATCATACATGCAATCCAGGAAGAGGGCTATACTCTTTTCATCTGCAACTCATTTAATAACAGTGAGATTGAACGCAATTATCTGATGATGCTCTCAGAACGCAAAATTGACGGACTTGTCCTAAACAGCTGCGGTGGCAACAATGAACTGATTGTAAGCTTAAGCCAGAAAATACCCACTGTCCTGATACACCGTCGGATTGATCATCCCGGATTTGTCGGGGATTTTGCCAATGCAGACTTCGGCATCAGCACTTACGAGATGACCATGGAGCTGATACGAAACCGTCATACAAAAATAGGCATCATATGCGGCCCCACCCAGTTCAGCTCTGCCGCTGAACGGCTTCAGCAGTTTAAACGCGCCATGGCCTCCATACACATTACGGTGGACAAGGATTATCGTTACTTTCTGGAAGGCCCCCATGACTCTGCCTTTGGATATGAAGCCTTGGAACAATTTTTAAGGCTCCCCCACCCGCCTACCGCCTTGGTGGCTGCCCATAATGAAACCTGCATCGGTGCCCTGAGATACTGCCGCGATCACAACATCCCCATTCCTGAGACCCTGTCCATTGTAGCTCCATGTAATGTAAACCTGTGCGACCTGTTCTATGTCCAGCCGACCTATGCCCTGCCTGACACCTGGGCTTTAGGGTTCAGAATTGGCCAGATGCTTCTGGAACGGATTCAAAGTGAAAACCAACTTCTTAACAGGGAGGCCATCTATATTCCAAGAATCATACAGGGCAATAGTGTCTCCTGTCCGGGAGCCCCCCGGTAAATCAGCTGACAGCGAATTAATTAAAACCATATTATAACAGACGGGTTGAAATTTCTGAATTTTCACTCCGTCTGTTGTTTATTTTCCACCTTTTTGTGGGATTGTCGGATTTACTTTCCCAGCCCAAATGCTAAAATTAAGTTATGAAAAATGTGGTGCAGCAAAAAAATATGTTTAAGGGAGGAATGTTCATATGAGAAAATTTCAAAAAGCAACCGCAGTCATCATGGCAGCAGCCCTGGCAGCCACCGGCTGCAGCTCCGGCGGGGCAAAGACCAGCGACACCCAGCAGCCTTCCGGCACAGAGGCAGCCAAGACAGAGGCGGCTGGAGACGCCGCTAAGACAGAGGCAGCCAAGGACGCTGCTTCCGGTGAAGAGGAGCCGGTTCTGGTAGTCTACACGGCCAGAAGCGAGGCCCTCAACAATGCCGTGATTCCTGAGTTTGAAAAGGATACGGGAATCAAGGTGGAGGTGGTAGTGGCAGGTACCGGAGAGCTTCTAAAGAGGGCCCAGTCTGAAAAGGATAACCCCCTGGGCGATATATTCTGGGTGGCTGACCAGACCATGCTCTCCGCCTCCAAGGATCTGTTTATGGAATATGTATCGCCTGAGGATGAAAACATGCTGGATGCGTTCCGCAACACCACCGGTTATTTCACTCCTGCATTTGCGGATCCGACGGTCATGATTGTCAATAAGGACTTAAAGGGCGACATGAAGATTGAAGGCTTTGAGGATTTGTTAAACCCTGAGTTAAAGGGCAAGATTGCATTCGGGGATCCTGTAAACTCCAGCTCCGCGTTCCAGTCCCTGTTAGCCATGCTCTACGGCATGGGTAAGGACGGAGACCCGTTATCTGACGAGGCATGGGCTTATGTGGACCAGTTCATCGCAAACCTGGACGGCAAGATGGCCAACAGCTCCAGCCAGGTATACAAGGGCGTTGCCGAAGGCGAGTATGTGGTGGGCCTGACCTGGGAAGACCCGGCTGCCAACTATGTGAAGGAAGGCGCTGCGGTTGAAGTGGTATTCCCCAAAGAAGGAGCCATATTCCCCGGCGAGTCCGTACAGATTTTAAAGGACTGCAAGCATCCTGAGAATGCAAAGAAATTTGTGGACTATATGCTCTCCGAGAAGATTCAGAACGCAGTGGGCTCCAACCTGACTGTAAGGCCTCTCAGAAAGGATGCCAAGCTGGCTGACTACATGACGCCCCAGTCTGAAATCAAACTGTTTGATAACTACGACGAGGGCTGGGTTGCTGAGCACAAAACGGAAATTACCAACCTCTTCAGCGAGCATATGGAGACATCCATGGACTAACCCTTTGCCCGCTCATCTGACAGAACACACGGCACCGGCATAACCATGCCCCCAAAGGACTGCCCATTACGCTGACCACATGATTCCATCACCGCCCATCACCTCTTGGCGGTCTGAAACGGTCAGCTGAGGCAGTCCTTTTTATCTGAAAACAAAAAACAAGGAGGGTTACAAACCATGAGTGTAGCTATCAGCATAGAAAATGTAATCAAACGGTTCGGAAAGGACACCATTATTAACGGCCTGTCCTTAGACGTAAGGCCCGGTGAATTCTTCACCCTCTTAGGGCCTTCCGGATGCGGCAAAACCACCCTGCTGCGCATGATTATAGGATTCAATTCCATTGAGGGCGGCGAAATCAAGATTGACGGCAAGGTCATCAACAACATCCCCACCAACAAGAGAAATATGGGCATGGTATTCCAGAACTACGCCATTTTCCCCCACATGTCGGTCCGGGACAATGTGGCCTTCGGCCTTAAGAACCGCAAGGTACCCCAGGACCAGATTGAGTCCCAGGTGGATGAAATCCTTAAAGTAGTAAAGATTGACCACCTGAAAAAGCGGATGCCCTCCAAGCTGTCCGGCGGCCAGCAGCAGCGTGTGGCCCTGGCCAGAGCCATTGTCATCCACCCGGAGGTGCTGCTTATGGACGAACCCCTGTCCAACCTGGACGCCAAGCTGAGGGTGGAGATGAGGAACGCCATCAAACGGATCCAGCAGCAGGTGGGCATCACCACCATATATGTGACCCATGACCAGGAGGAGGCCCTGGCTGTATCGGACCGCATCGCAGTCATGAACGGCGGTGTCATCCAGCAGATTGACACCCCCAAGAACGTGTACCAGCGGCCCTCCAATATTTTCGTTTCCACCTTTATCGGACTGTCCAACATCATGGACGGGCGCATTGAGGCAAGGGACGGGCAGACACTGCTTCACATCGGGGATTACAGCGTTCCCATGGAGAACCTTTCCCGCAGCGCGCAGGACGGCCAGGCCGTGAAGGTATCCATCCGTCCTGAAGAATTCATCATCAGCCGGGAAGACAGCGGCGGCATACCTGCGGTTGTGCGAAGCAGCGTGTTCCTTGGCATCACCACCCACTACTTTGTGGAGACAGCGGACGGCAGGGAGATGGAGGTCATACAGAACTCCGATATCTGGGATATCATCCCGGACCACACCCCCATCCGTCTGGGCGTACAGCCCCATAAAATCAACGTGTTCACTGAGGACGGCAGTCAAAGCCTTATTGTCAGGAGGGACCATTCATGAGATATGCAGGAGAGAAAAAATTAAATATATGGGTTGCAATGGCACTGGGAATCCTGGCCCTGTTCCTTCTCTTCGTGGTCTACCCCCTGGTGCTGGTGCTCTATAAAAGCGTTCTTTCTGAGGACGGAAACTTAAGCTTTGCCTATTTTACTAAATTCTTCGCAAGAAAATACTACTGGAGCACCCTGGTAAACAGCTTTAAGGTCACCATTGTATCCACCGTGGTGGCTGCCGTTCTGGGGCTGGCCATGGCCTACGTGCTGCGGAGCGTACAGATCAAAGGAAGTAAATACCTGAACATCCTGATTGTCATTTCCTACCTGTCACCGCCTTTCATCGGGGCCTATGCATGGATTCAGCTGTTGGGGCGCAACGGCTTCTTCACCAAGATACTCAACAGCCTCTTTCACATAAAGCTGGGCGGCATCTATGGGTTTGCGGGCATTGTGCTGGTATTCTCCCTCCAGTCCTTCCCCCTGGTGTACATGTACATATCCGGCGCCCTGAAAAACCTGGACAATTCCCTGAACGAGGCAGCCGAAAGCCTTGGCTGCACCGCATTCCAGAGAGTGATGCAGATCATCGTCCCCCTGGTAATGCCCACCATGCTGGCCAGCTCCCTGCTGGTGTTCATGCGCGTGTTCTCTGACTTTGGTACTCCCATGCTCATCGGCGAGGGCTATAAGACCTTTCCGGTGCTGATTTACAGCCAGTTCATGGGTGAGGTCAGCACGGACGACCATTTTGCCGCCGCGCTCTGCGTCATTGTCATCGGCATAACTCTGGTTCTCTTCTTCCTCCAGCGCTATCTGGGCAGCCGCTTCACCTACTCCATGACCGCCTTAAAGCCCATGGTGGCGGAAAAATGCACCGGAACCCGCAATATCCTGTCCCATCTGTTTGTGTACGCAGTGGTGCTCATCGCCATCCTGCCCCAGATTACAGTCATCGTCACCTCCTTCCTGGCAACGGGCGGAGGAACCGTATACACAGGAGGCTTTTCCCTGGAAAACTACAGGAACACCCTGTTCTCCAAGAACAATAACACAGCTATTTTCAACACCTACCTGTTCGGAATATGCGCCATTGCCATTGTGGTGGTGTTCGGTATCCTCATATCCTACCTGACAGTCAGGAAGAGGTCCTTCCTCACCGGCATCCTGGACACGGTGACCATGTTCCCCTACATCATCCCCGGCTCTGTCCTGGGCATCTCCTTCCTGTATGCCTTTAACAGCAAACCTCTGCTGCTCAGCGGCACTGCCATTATTATCATCATATCCCTGTCCATACGGCGGATGCCCTATACCATCCGCTCCAGCACCGCAATCATCGGTCAGATCAGTCCCAGCGTGGAGGAAGCCGCCATCAGTCTGGGGTGCACCGAGACGAAATCCTTTGTGAAGGTCACGGTGCCCATGATGATGTCCGGCGTGCTCTCCGGGGCCATTATGAGCTGGATCACCTTAATCAGCGAGCTCAGTTCCTCCATCATCCTGTATACCAGCAAGACCCAGACCCTGACCGTAGCCATCTACGCCGAGGTCATCCGCAGCAACTTCGGCAATGCCGCGGCCTACTCCACCATCCTGACCCTGACAAGCATCCTGTCCCTGCTGGTATTTTTCAAGGTCACAGGCAGCAACGACATCAGCATTTAGTCTCTATCTATGATATAATAGGAAGTACAGTGTCCTGATGGCACTGTACTTCACTACTTCCGGGAGGTACCCGCCATGGCAGGCAACCAGTACAGGGATTACATCAAGCGTTCTTTCCTTAAATATGCATTCTCCATTATCTCACTGCTCTTTGTGCTGATGGGGCTGTTCCTGTTCATCAATGTCCAGTGGATCAGCGTGGGAAGCAACCGGAAGAACAATGCCCTTCTGGCATCCGCCCTGGACAGCCAGGTGTCATCCTATAAGGAAGGTTTGGAACACTTTTCCACAGATTACCGCTTTCTGGATGCCCTGAAACCGGGAAATGCGGATGCCGCCACCCAGGTCAACCGGCTGCTCTACGGTTTTACCACATCCCAGCCCATACGAAGCACCTTTGCCCTTACCGATACAGAGGGACGCATGGTAAGCTCCAGCCTATTTGAGGGAAACCGCGAAATATTCCTGAACAGCGCTGTCTATAAGAGCCTGGTGGAAAAAATGCAGGAAGCCCCTGACCTGACCCATACCATGCCCAGCCGCCTGAATTTTGCCCACGGACAGGAAGGGGACCTGCTCATGGCCCGCCCCGTCGCAGACGCAGACGGAATCTGCGGATACCTGTTTTTCGATTTGATGGATGAACAGATTTACGAGGCTGTGCGGGAATGCCCGTTAGACGACGTGGTCATCACAGACAGGTATGACAACCTGGTTTTTGCAGTGGGAAGGCAGAATGCGGACCCCATGGAAAAATATCCTGCCGGCAAATACAGGATGGACTGGCAGAAGGGCAATATTGTAAAGGTTAATAACAAGCATTACCACATACACAAGGAAGTCCTTCCTGAGAGCTCCCTGATTCTGTACACACTGGTATCCATGGAATTCCAGCGCAGCCTTGTGACCTACGGCATTCTGTTTCTGGGGCTGGCCGGAATACTTATGGTCATCATGATTCCGCCCCTGACCCTGCGCATAACCAAAAAGAACCTGCAGGCCATTGACGAGCTCCAGGCCTCGGTGGAGGAAATGGGGCGGGGAAATATGGATTACCGCCTGAAAAGCCAGGTATTTGACGAATTCCGGATGCTCAACGACGCGTTCCGCAACATGGTGATTCAGCGCGAGGAGCTGATGCTTCACAACAGCGAGCTGGCGGAGCGCAAGCGCACCATGGAAATCAAACAGCTGGAGGAACAGTTTAACCCCCATTTTATCTTCAATGTATTGGAGACCCTCCGGTATGAGATTGCCATTGACTCCCAGAAGGCTTCGGAGATGGTCATGGCCTTTGCCAACCTGATGCGCTACAGCGTATATTACGGGAGCACCATTGTGCCCCTGCAGACCGACATCGAATACATCAACGACTATCTCCTGCTCCAGAAAATGCGCTATAACCGCAGGCTCAATTACCATATCGACATCCCGGAGGAACTGATGGACTTAATGATTCCAAAGCTGCTCCTGCAACCTGTGGTGGAGAATTCCCTGGTCCACGGAATGAAGGATAAACACTGTGTATCCGTCACCATCACGGCCCGTAAAAAGGACAGCACACTGGTGCTGAGCGTGGAGGACAACGGCAGCGGCATCAGCCCGGAAAAGCTGAAGGAGCTGCGGGAGGCCCTGGATCAGGAGGATATTTACAGGGAACATATCGGATTATATAATTCCCACCGGGTGGTGCGGCTTCTCTACGGCCCTTCCTACGGCCTGACCATTGAGAGTTCCCCCGGAAACGGAACGCGGGTAAGCGTCACCCTTCCCGCGGATATGGAGGAGGATACATATGTATAAGGTCCTGATTGTGGAGGACGAAGACATCATACGCAAGGGCCTGCTGTTCATGGTAAACTGGCAGGAGGCGGACTGCGTGGTGGTGGGAGAGGCAGTGGACGGACTGGAGGGACTGGAAAAAATCAGGGAAACAAACCCGGATATTGTGGTGGTGGACATCAACATGCCTGTAAAGGACGGTCTTTCCATGCTGGAGGACAGCATAGAGGAGTACGGCTATGACGCCGTCATTGTGTCCGGCTACAGCGATTTTGAATACGCCAGGAAGGCTATCCGCCTGGGAGTAACGGAATATCTTTTAAAGCCAGTGAATTTTAACGAACTCTATGACGCTCTCCGAAAGATTAAAGACAAGCAGCAGGCAGCGGCCAGGCTCAGGCATGAGCTGAAGCAGCTGGACATGGAAAAGCGTAAGTTAGGCATACTGGATGAACCGGAAACAGGGGACAGTGCCGAAGGGAACCGCCATGTGGAGTACATGATGGACTGCATCCGGAATCACTACAGTTCCCACCTTTCTCTTACGGATATCAGCGAACAGTGCGGTATGTCCTGCACCTACTTAAACTCCAAGTTTAAAAGCTTTACAGGTTATACCTTCAACGACTATCTAAACCGCTACCGGATGCAGAAGGCTGTGGACCTGCTGAAGGAAAATAAATACAAGGTCTACGAAATCGCAGACCTTGTGGGCTTCTCGGATTATAAATATTTCATCAAAGTATTTAAAAAATATGTAGGATGCTCTCCGGTCAAGTTCATGGAAAGCGGAGGCGCCGGGCCTACTCCTTAAAATCCGCGCAGAGATTGGGCCGGTGGATATCCAGCACCATGGGCAGGTTCCCCTCGGAAAACCGCTTGTCCAGCGCCTCCATGCCATACTCCAGCTTATACTCAATCTCTTCCCTGTATGCAGGTATAACCATGTAGAAGTTTACCTTCCTGCCGTCCTTTGCCTCCATGCTGCCCATATCGCCGCCGGTCTGTACCAGGACCACGCCGCCCATTCCGGTATCCGGCGCCAGAGGCTCATAATCAGGACCATTGGGAATGGTGTGCCCCCATCCCAGCCAGGTGCTGTACTCATGGGGGAAACGGGCCAGATACTTAATCAGTCCGATGGGCCAGTATTCCTCCTGCGCAATGTCGCTGTTGATCTGGCCTGCCTCACCCGGATTCCACTCCTTTGGAAGGAACATATACAGTTCCCCGTACCTGAGGTCCTCCCTGTCCTGAATTTCCTCCGGCAGAGTCATGGGCATATCGCTCATGCCCGTGGTATACATTACATAGTAGGGATGGGTTTCATCGGGCCGCATAATGTTCACATCAATGTGGACCAAATCCGATAAAAGCTCATGGAACACAAATTCCTCCCGGTTGGGAAACAGTCCCTGAAAATGGGCATTTATCTCCTCTGCGTATACGCCATAAGCCTCCGGCGGCCTCCAGCCCTCATTCTCCTTATCCTCATAGCGGTAAATTGGCGAACCGCCCTTTGACACCTCATCTGCTTTGGGTCCCTTCTTAAACAGCTTATCCAACAGTCCCATCTGTATCCTCCTATGTGTTTTTATTCTTATAGTACTGCTGCTTTCTCATGTACATGTTCTTGTCCGCCCTGCGGCACGTGCTGTAGAGATCCGCGTCAGCCTTGGGGTCATAGATGGAATATCCCCAGGAAAAGGTAAATTCCGGCATGGATGCCTCCCTGTTAAACATGTCCCCGAACCGTCTCATGAAATCCTGTATCTTATCCCGGTCCGCATCCGGCATCACCACCACAAACTCGTCGCCCCCAATGCGGTACATCACTGCCTCCCTGGTCCGCATATTGAGATATGCCTTTGAAACGCAGGTAATGTAGACATCTCCGGCATCATGCCCCAGGGTATCGTTTACATGCTTAAGGCCATTTAAATCCAGAAGGATAAACCCTGTTCCCTCCTGGGCCTTCCCGGCAATGCGGTTTCCTATATCCAGCTGATATGCGTTCCGGTTTTTAAGCTGGGTCAGGTAATCCGTATTTGACATATCCCGGTAAAAGGGATTGGATATACGCCTGAACAACAGTCTGGAGGCGAGACAGGCCCCAAGGCTGAACAGCAGGATAAACAGCGGAAGCAGAAGGCGCAGGCTCCGGTAGGTATCATACTGATGGCCTGCCTCGAACTCGATTCCCACCACTCCCAGCACCTGTTCCCCATCATATATGGGCATGTAGGTGATAAATATTTTTCCCCATTCCGTGTCCTTAATCCGATCCGGAAGCACCTTCTGTCCATCCAGTGCCCGCTGCATGTCCGGGTAAATCTCATGCTCAATCAGGTCCCCCGGATAGCGGAAGTCCGGCTCTGATTGATCCAGGCAGTCGATAAGATACACGAACTCGCCGTCCTCATTCATCTTTGCGGTATAGAGATACCGGACACCGGAAATCTCCCTGATCCTCTGGAAAGCTTCATGGGCCTGCTTATAGACATCTCCCTCCATATCTTCCCTGGTCCGTACCAGGTCAAAGGTGCTCTTATCCAGACGTTTCTCCACATATCCGTATATGGCCTCTGCCTGGTCCCTCAGACTGATCAGGGTATCATTGTATGTAATTCTGTACTGAAACCAAAAAATGGAGAATGTCAACAGGGCCACTACAATTGCAGTGAATAGGGATACCTGTATGTCCACTCTCCTCCATATGCTGGGCTTCATTTTGATTTTCTCCTTGGTCATGGCTGCGTTCCATCCATCTGGTATTATTTTACATTATACTATCTGGTGCATCCTTTGTCTATTTAAGGATTTATTACTTTACTCTCCACCGGCACCATAACCTTTACTATATACTGTTCGTACTCTTTCACCGTCAGCTCATCCAGCATCAAATCCTCATACCACATCTGGCCCAGCCGGATCCCCCGCTCCCCCGCAAAGGCGCTGATGAGGCGGTAGGGCTTTTCCATGTCCCACAAATGTCCCCTGCTGTACAGCTCCACATAGACTCCCTCCGGCCGGCTCTGAACCCGGCGGGAGGCAGTTTTCTTATCCAGCCTGGTATACACCTTCACATAGCGGTCATATATGCCCCGGTCCATGTCCTCTCCCAGGTAAACGGATCCCACCGCGCCCACTGTGTCATGGTACTTTTCCTGCATTCTCACATGCTCCGCAATCTCCACCGCAGCCTTCCGCTCCGACCCCGCGCTGATGTCCGACACAAGCAGGTATTCCCTGTCCCTCTCCACCAGCCTTGGCTCATCCAGAGCAGCCTTCATGGCCAGCTGCACCGACTCCTCCTCATGAAGGATGAAGCGCTTCATATTCTTAAGACGCCGTATCTCCTCGTCAATCCGGCGCTTCTTCCCGTCCATCATGGACATGAAACGCTCCGGGGAACGGTTTTCCATATACTCCTTGATTTCTCCCAAAGACATCCCCAACTTCTGCAGGGCACGAATGACCTCGAACATGTCCATCTGCCATACAAAATAATACCTGTATCCGTTCTCCTCCTTTAGGGCCGGTGAAAACAGGCCTATTTCGTCGTAGTGGAACAGCGTGTGTTTCCTGACCCCCAGTATCCTGGCAAATTCTCCGGTGGTAAAGTATAGTTCCGACTTTTTTTCCATTTTCGCAAATCTCCTCTTGACTATCGGGTTACCCTATAGCATATGATAATACCTGCGGCTGAAATTATCAAGATCCAACAGTACTTATTTTATTGAATCAAAACAGGAGTGTTAATATGAGTCATTCATTATCAAAAAAATTTACCTTCGGGTCCCTGCTGCTGTTTGCGCTGCCCACCACTGTCATGATGGTGGTGATGTCCCTGTACACCATTGTGGACGGGGTTTTCGTTTCCCGGTTCGTCAGCACCAACGCCCTTTCATCGGTAAATATCGTCTACCCCGTGATCAACATCGTGCTGGGCATATCCGTCATGCTGTCCACGGGAAGCAATGCCATTGTGGCAAAAAAAATGGGGGAAGGCCGGCCTGACAGCGCCAGGGAAACCTTCACCACCATTATCCTGCTGAATATCATAATCGGGCTGGTCTTTGCCGTCCTTGGGAACCTGGCGGCCGTACCCCTTTCCCGTATGCTGGGAGCCAGCGACCTGCTTCTTAAGGACTGCGTCACCTACCTGCGCTGGCAGCTGGCGTTTGCTCCCTCCCTCATGCTTCAGATTCAGTTTCAGATGTTTTTTGTAACAGAGGGAAAGCCCGGCATCGGATTGTTCCTCACCCTGCTGGCAGGCATTGCCAACGCAGTGCTGGACTATGTGCTGATTGTACCCATGGGAATGGGTATTGCCGGTGCAGCCATCGCCACGGTAACCGGGTACTCCATTCCGGCCCTTATCGGCCTCATTTACTTTGCCGCTGCCAGAAAGAGCCTGTGGTTCGTACGGCCCCGCATTGTAAAAAAGGAGCTGGGAGAAACCTGTCTCAACGGTTCTTCCGAGATGGTGACCAACCTTTCCTCCGGCGTCATCACCTTCCTGTTCAATCTGCTGATGATGCATTTTGCAGGCGAGGACGGGGTAGCCGCCATCACCATCATCCAGTATTCCCAGTTTCTGCTAAATGCACTGTTCATGGGATTTTCCCAGGGCGTGTCCCCTGTTATCAGCTTTAACTACGGAAGCCAGAACCATCAGCAGCTCAGACAGGTATTTAAAACCTCTCTCATTTTCACGGCAGCTTCCTCCCTGGCCGTTTTCCTCATGGCCCAGCTGGGCGGCAGCCTGGTGGTAGAGATTTTCGCGCGCAGGGGCACGCCTGTCTATGAACTGGCAAGACACGGATTCATGATATTTGCATGCAGCTTTCTTTTTTCCGGCTTCACCATCTTTGCCTCCGCCCTGTTCACAGCCCTGTCCGACGGACGTATATCCGCCATCATTTCCTTCGTGCGCACCTTTGGCCTGATTATCACCAGCCTGCTGGTGCTGCCCTTTATCATCGGGATGGACGGCGTGTGGCTGGCCATTCCCATAGCAGAGTTCGGCGGAATCCTGCTGTGTCTTTATTTTTTACGCAAGTACAGGACCAAATATCACTATGCCTGATTGTTTAACTGCCCCTTAAAAAGGGGGATGGCCCGGCGCTTTGATACAAAGCAGTCCGGGCCAGCGTCATTTCTGACATATCCAGCATAAACCATGGAGCTGCTCTAAGGTCAAGGCAATTTCATCCATGGAGATAATTGTAAGGTTTCTTACGAATTCTCACGACACCCCTTTGATAAACTTGGTGGGAGATTTGGAGGTATACTTTTTGAACACGGAGCAGAAATGCTTGTAGTCCGTAAATCCGGTGGCCTCTGATATCTCACTGATTCTGTACTGTCTGGTGCCCAGCATCACAATGGCCTGCTGCACCCTGTATTTATTGAGAAAGTCCAGGAAGGTCTGTCCCGTGACCTCCTTGAATTTCCTGCTCAGATAGCTGGCGCTGACTCCCAGGTCATCGGAGATGGATTCTATGCTAAGCTTCCTGGCAAAATCCTCCCGTATGGCAGTTATGGCCCTGGATACATACTGGTTCTCCGACAAATCCAGCTGCATGTAGTACTCCAGGTTTAAGTTGCCCCCCTCTATCTCCGCCTGCTCCATCACATGCTCCACCTGGCGGCTGCTCACGATTTCCTCTCCCAGCCGTTCCATGATGCCTGCCAGGGCCTCCTCGTCCACAGGCTTTAACAGGTACTCGCAAACCCTGGCCTCGATGGCGCGCCTGGCATACTCAAAATCCGCGTAGCTGGTCAGGAGAATGCTCTTAAACCTTACCTGCTCCGAGGCTTTCTTTATCATCTCTATGCCGTCCATAAAGGGCATGCAGATATCCGTTATGACCACATCCGGCCTGTGCTCCAGAATCTTCTCATATCCGTCCTGGCCGTCGGCAGCCTCCGCCACTACCACGCAGTCCATGGACAGCCAGTCCGTGGTATAGACCAGCCCCTTTCGTATCATCTCTTCATCTTCCGCAATCAACACACGCAACATCCGTCTGATTCCTCTCTTTTCACCGGCAGGGTCACCACCAGGGTAGTGCCGTGGCCCTCCGCGCTTCTGATCTCCACCCCGTAGGGGCGTCCGTACAGGATATCAATTCTTCTGTGAATGTTATATAGTCCCGAATGCCTTCTGGGATTTTCCTTCTGCTCCAGCAGGGCTGTCAGCTCGCTTAGGGTTCCCTGTGGGATTCCCACCCCGTCGTCACGGCATATCATGATCAGCTTTCCCTCATGGATATAGGCTTTCAGCTCCACAGTCAGGTTGAGCTGCTTGCCAAACCCGTATTTCACCGCATTCTCAATCATGGGCTGGAGCACCAGCTTGGGAATCCGCAGGTCCATGGCTTCCGGCTCCACGTCAATCCTGCACCGAAACCGCTCCCCGAACCTGCGCTTTAATATGGTCAGATAGGATTCCAGATGCTCCAAGTCCTCCTTTAGCGTCACCTCTGCCTTGCTGCCGTCCAGACTGTAGCGCAGAAGGTTTGACAGGCTGAACACCATCCGCTCCGCCGTTGCCGGCTCCAGCTTGCACATGTACCGGATGTTCTCCAGGGTATTGTACAGGAAATGGGGATTGAACTGGGATTCCAGCTGCTTGTTCTGGGCCATGGACACCAGCTCCGCCATCTTTCTGTTGTTCTCCATCTGGACTCTCAGGCTCTGTATGGTCTCGTTATAGGCGTCGGCAATGATTTTGAACTCATTGCCGCTCTGTATCCGTATGACACCTTCCAGATCCCCGTCCCTGGCATTTTCCATCACATCCAGGATTTTATAGAAATCCTCTGTCTTTTTCTCCGTCACCTTCCTGGAGTTGAGAAGCATCCACAGGGTCATGAGCACCAGGGCCGTGATGACCAGGCCGCTGCCCAGGCCCAGTGAAATGACGATGTTCTGGATATCGGAGATGGAATACACGGTAAATCCGCCCCTGGAAACCTGCTGTCTGGATACCAGGTACATCTGTTTCTCATGGCTTAAATACCTGCCCGACTCCCTGAGGACCTTCATAACCTGGTTGCTGCTGTTTAAGAAGCTGTAATTACTGCTGACATAAGCCCAGCCAAAGGGATCGGCGATAATGGTCTGGATATCCGGCTTGTCCACAAGGGCCTTAAACTGGCTGCTGGGAATGGAACACAGGATATATCCCCGTTTCCGGTTCCCCTCCATCACGCTCCGGCCTATGGCAATCGTACTGTCGCCGCTCTTCCATCCTTCTGCCAGCCTGAGAGCCGTCTTATGGGGCTCCCGGTCCATATCGTCAAATATCCCCCAGGACACATCCTCCGGCACATCCAGGAACTGGGGGAGGTCACTCCGGCTGGACAGAAGAATGTTCCTGCTGCTGTCCATGACAAACAAATCCCCCTCCAGTCCCAGACTGTTAGTGATGCCGTAAAATATCCCAAACAGCTCAGCCTTCCCGTCCGGATCGCGGATGTTGTCAAAGCAGCCGGGCTGCGAAGCCATTTCCTCCACGCCCTCCTCATAGCGGGCCAGCACATTGTCCAACAATCCGGCCACATACCGGTTGTGCTCAATATTGCCGCTCCTTTTCCCGTGGAGCAGCACGGTCATAAAAAGCATGCCGCATACCAGGGTAAATATGACCGCCGGGACAATGGCGTAGGCGATAAACATGCGCTCCAGCTCGTGGCGGAAATACCGTTCCTTCTTCACTGGCTTCCCACCTCCCCGGACATGCCCCCATCCTCCTCAAGCACCCTGCTGTAAATAGAGGCAAAATGCTCCAGCCACGTCCCTTTTCTGGAATTCACCTCGTCCTCCCTGCTGTATATGATGTGGATGTCCTCCTTATCCGGCAGATAGGAAGGTTCCTCCACATCCATTCTCACAGAACGGCGGTCCAGCCTCATGGAGATAACGGTCTGTGCGTCCCTGCCCGTGACAAAGTCCACAAACTCCCTGGCCTCCTTCATATGGCGGCTGCCCTTTACGATGCAGACACTGTCCGGCGTGGAGATAACCCCCTCCTTCATATACACCAGCTTTACCGGTCCCCTGTCCGCCACATAGTGGGCGGCCGCCTCCTCAAAGGTCAGGCCCACGGCGTATTTTCCCTGGGCCACCCCCTGATACACCTCCCCGGAACCGCCTAACAGAATGCCGTCCAGGTTCCGGCAGAAGTCCTCCACGTAATCCCAGCCCTGCTCCGGCTCCCCGTCCCCCATTGCATAGAGCATATTGATAAGATGCTCATAGGCCGAGGAGGACGTGGCAGGATCGCACATGGCGATTCTGCCTTTCAGCTCCGGCTGTAACAAATCCTCATAGCCCTCCACCTTCACATCCCCAATCAGGTTTGTATTTACCATGATTACACTGGGAATATCCGTGAAACGGCTCATATTGCCTTCCCTGTTCTTAAACTCATCCCGCACCATATCCTCATTGCAGCTTATGTACGCCTCAAACAGCTCCCTCTTGGGACTGGTGGTGGACAGGGAACCTCCCCAGAATATATCGCAGGGAGGATCGCTCCCCTCCTCCGCCAACTTAAGCAGCTCCCCTGTGCCTCCGGTCTGGACATAGACCCGTATTCCGGTCCGCCCCTCAAATTCCGCCACAATAGGGTTGATGAACTCAAGGGGATGGGGGCAGTAAATCACCAGCTCCTCATCCCCTGCATGGTCCGTGCCAGCCACATGCTCCGTGCTTGCCCCAGAGTCCGCACCAGCCACATGGTCCGTGCCTGCCCCAGAGTCCGCGCCTGTCCCATGCTCCGTGCCTGCTGCACGATCTGCCCCATGGCCCGCAGCCGCAGAAGTCCCGCTGCCTGCGCAGCCGGCCAGGCAGAGGGACATTCCTATCACTGCAATATATGTGCTCCAACTCTTTTTCATACGCATCCGATTCCTCATACTGCCTATTGTACCAATGCGTCTACAGGATGTAAACCCCCTTGGGATCGAAATCCAGGTATGCCTTCTCCCCTACCTCGTATATCCTGCGGTTTACAGGATTGTAATCCGTAATCTGAATCTCCATGTTCCCCACCATGACCTGATAATACTGATAGGATCCCATAAAGGTGGACAAGGTGACAGTGCCTTCCAAAAGCCCCTGCTCCGCCAGGGTGGCTCCCTCAGGCCGGATAACCAGCACCGCGTCATCCCCCGGCCCTGCCTTTGCGAAATTGTTCACCGTAAGCTCCTGACCCACCACGTCGATGACCGCTTTCTCACCGCTTGCGGATCTGACCCTGGCCTCCAGGAAATTGGCTTCACCGATAAAGTCCGCCACGAACCTGGAATTGGGATGGTAGTAAATCTCCCTGGGGGTCCCAATCTGCTCCACCTTTCCCTTGCTCATGATAATGATTTTATCGGAAATACTCATGGCCTCGGACTGGTCATGGGTCACATAGATGGCCGTAATGCCTACCTTCTGCTGGATTTTACGGATTTCCGTCCTCATGGTGACCCTCAGCTTGGCATCCAGATTGCTTAATGGTTCGTCAAAAAGCAGTACGCTGGGCTCAATGACAAGGGCCCTGGCCAGGGCCACACGCTGCTGCTGGCCGCCGGAAAGCTGGTTGGTCATACGTGACTCCATGCCCTCCATCTCCACCAGCTTAAGGATGTTCATGACTCTCTCATGAATCTCCTCCTTGGGGAGCTTGCGAATCTTAAGGCCATAGGCCACATTGTCAAATACATTGTAATGGGGCAGAAGGGCGTAGCTCTGGAACACCATGGCCGTATCCCTCTTATTGGGTGTCAGGGCATTGATAGCCTCATCCCCCAGGTAGATATCCCCCTCATCCGGGCTCTCAAATCCCGCAATCATGCGCAGGGTAGTGGTCTTACCGCACCCGGAAGGCCCCAGGAGTGTCACGAAGCTTCCGGGCTCGATATCCAGGGTGGTATCCTGCACCGCATAGAATTCCTTTCCTGTCTTTGGATCTGTATATATTTTGGAAATGTGTTCCAGACGAACACCCTTTTTCTGTTTCTCCATATCAACTTTCCTCCTTGCTATGAGCACTTGGCGTCTGTCTTTTAGACGCTTACGTGCGATGCATGCCGCTGGCGCTTTGCGGGCGTCCTTTGGCCGCTTAGCGCAGCGGCCCGCTATGAGCACTTAATTCTCCTGCTTTATCTTCCTGCTGACTCCAAAGAACTTCATCAGTGTATTCATGATAAGCACCGCGCCGTAGGTTATGATAATCAGAACGGTTGCATAGGCGCATGCCACGCCGTAATTTCCCTTCTCGGCCTGCTCATTGATCTGGCAGGTGATGAGCAGGAAATCGGGTGTCACCAGAAGAATGATGGCGGAAATTGCCGTGATGCTCCGCACAAAAGCAGTCACCAGCCCGCTGAAAAAGGAATCCTTAATCAGGGGAAGGGTTACGGTCATAAATACCTTGGCAGAGTTAGCGCCCATATCGTAGGCTGATTCCTCGATGGACTTGTCTATCTGGCGCAGGGCTGAGATTCCGCTCCTGGTGCCGGTGGGAAGGCTTCGCACAATGAAAACGATAATCAGAATCAGGCCGGTGCCGTAAAGGCCGCTCATGACGCCGGTCCTGAACAGACCGTTGGCATAACCCCTGATATATCCGATACCCAGCACAGTGCCGGGAACCGCCATGGCCAGCATGGATACAAATTCGATGAACCCTTTGGCCTTAAACCGTTTCTTTACCACCAGGTAAGAGATGACCATGGACAGAAAAGCTGTCAGGGGAGCCGCAATCAGGGACAGGACAAAGGAGTCCTTAAAGGCCTTAAGTCCGCTGGTCTTAAACATATATTGGAACCATTTAAGGCTCAGGCTGTAATCCCTGCCCCAAAGGGTGAACAGCGCGCCAAAGGGCACCATAATGTACATCAGCATGACAAAGGCTGACACGGCGCCGCAGAAAATGGTCAGGGGAACCGTAACGCTCTTATCCTCTATGAGCATCCTCATACGGGAAGCCTTTCCCGTAAGGGTGGCTGCGGTTTTCTTCTCAAGGTAATACTTCTGAATCAGGAACAGGACCACGGTCAGGGATAAAAGCACCACGGACATGGCAGCGGCTCCGGTGGAGTCATAGGCCCCTGTTACCTGCAGGTAGATGGTGGTGGCCAGTGTGTCGTAGGAACCTCCAATCAACATGGGGTTGGCAAAATCCGCCACGGACTCGATAAAGGTTACCAGGAATGCATTGCCCAGTCCGGGAAGGAGAAGGGGGAATGTGACGCTGGTAAACACTTTCCAGCGGGAGGCTCCCATGTCCCTGGTTGCCTCCTCCAGGGAGGGGTCGATATTCTTAAGGAGTCCCTTAAGCATCAGATAGCATACAGGGAAAAAGGTCAGTGTCTGCACAATGGCGATTCCCTTAAGCCCATATACATTGGAATCATAGATTCCCAAAAGGGAGCGGGTGATGATGCCGCTTCGTCCGAACAGCATAATCATGGACAGAGACAGCACAAAAGGAGGAGAAACAACGGGAAGCATGGAAACCATGGCAAACAGCTTCTCAAGCACCTTTGTCTTAAGCTTTACATACACCTCCACATAGGCAAACAGCAGGCCGATGGCAGTGGATGCGATTCCCGTAATCATGCCTAACACCAGGGTGTTTTTGAAAGCCTTCTGGAACCGCTCCAGGCTCAGCACCCTCCCGAATACCTCCAGGGTAATCTTACCTTCCGAATAAAAGCTGTCTACCAGCAGCATCAGAAGGGGGTACAGGATAAACAATGCCAGGAATACCAGCAGTACCACAATCATACTCACCAGTATGGGGTCTGAAAAAAATTTCTTGCGCTCCAGCTCAGCGCTCTGTTTTCTGGCCACAATGAGGCCCCCTTTCCCGAGGAATTCTTTCCTCTTGATTTCTTTCCTCTCTGTTTCTTATGATCCCTTTTGCCGAACCAGGACCATAATGTAACAAATGCTGCGTAATGAATGATGTCAACCATTACGCAGCACCCGTTTGCAGGCTTACACTACATTACGTTTCCAAGTGCCGGACACCGGCAGAAGCTCTGCCTATTCTGTCAAGAAACGGCTGGAGTCCGCGCTGTCGGAGGAGCTTCCAAGAGCTGCGAAGAAGTCCTCTACATACTTGGCACTGTTTTCCTTTGCATCCTCAAAATCATAGTCAATGGTATTGTTCATATCCAGACCAAATTTCGTAGCTTCCTCAGGCTGGGTGGCATTGCTTAATACCAGGAACTGATAGGATCCATTCTCCTTGGCGTGGTCCACACAGTCAGGAGACAGGGCGTATTCAATCCACAGCTTGGCTGCGTTTGGATGTGCGCATCCGTTGAAGATGGCGGTAGCGCCTACCTCAAAGGAGGTTCCGTCCTCAGGAACGATTAACTGGATATTGTCATAGCCCTGAAGAATCTGGTAAATGCCGTCATGAAGGAAACCGATTCCGATTACACACTCGCCCGGGCCTACCATCTTGGATGGGCCGGAACCGGACTTGGTATACTGGGAAATGTTCTTGTCCAGGGCCTTGAAATATTCCATGGCCTCATCGTGTCCCTTCATCTGAACCATGGTGTTGATGAGCAGTTTTGCCGTGCCGGCCGTGTTGGGGTTGGACAGCATGATGAGTCCCTTGTACTCTTCCTTGGTAAGGTCATCCCATGTCTTGGGAGCTTCCAGGCCCAGACGGTCCAGTTCTTCCGTATTGACCATAAAGCCCAGGATTCCCTTATAGATACCATACCAGCAGTTGGTCGGATCCTTGTACTGGTCGCCGATCAGGTTCTTGGCATTGATGGCGTTATACTCCATCAGAAGGCCGTCAGCCACTGCCTCGTTATAGGGGTCTGTGGTTCCGCCGAACCATACGTCGGCAGACGGCTTGCCTGCTTCCTCGGATATCTTGGTATAAACCTCTGATGTGGAAAGTCTCTGGTATTTTGTCTTGATTCCGTACAGCTTCTCAAAATTCTGGCAGGCAGCAGACAGATATTCCTCCTCGCAGGAGCCGTATACCGTCAGTTCGCCTTCCGCCTTGGCTGCCTCGATAAGGGCGTCCATGTCCCCGCCCGCAGCCTCAGCTGCTGTGGTTTCTGCCGCGTCCTCCTTGCTCTCTTCCTTTGCAGCCTCTGAAGCTGCTGCCGTGGTGGTCTCAGGCGCGGCCGTGGTTTCTGCCGGCTTGCTGCCGCCTCCGCAGGCAGTAAGGCTTAAAGCCATGGAGCATGCCAACAAAAGTGCCAGTTTTTTCTTCATAATAATACCCTCCTTCTCATTTCTGATGATTTCATCATAGCAGAAAAGAAGGAGGGTAAAAACCGCTTTTTAAGTAATTTTGTCGTGATTTCTGAACATGCCGTCTGTTTTTTTATCTAATATCCACAACCGCATCCGTTTACAGACATGCATCCAGCATTCCCAGCAGTTCCTCCACGCGAATGGGCTTGGACAGGTGTCCGTTCATGCCGCTGTCCAGGGACTTCCTGCTGTCCTGATCAAATGCATTGGCTGTCATGGCAATAATGGGAATAGTCCTGGAATCCGGCCGCTCCATGGTGCGGATACGTCTGGTAGCCTCGATTCCGTCCATCACAGGCATGCGTATATCCATGAGCACCGCGTCATAATATCCCGGTTCATGGCTCCCGAAGGCATCCAGGGCGGCCTGGCCGTTTTCCGCCGTTTCCACCAGAAAGCCCTCCATCTCCAGAAGTGACTGCGCAATCTCCTGGTTTAACAGGTTGTCCTCCACAACCAGCAAACGCCTGCCGTGGAAATCATGGTGCTCCGGTTCTCTGCTGCGGGGCGTCTCCCCGTCCAGCTTTCCAATGGGCAGGGTCAGGGTGAAATAGAACTCCGATCCCTCTCCCAGAACGCTTCGGACTCCCAGCGTGCCCCCCATCATCTGGACCAGGCGGCTGGAAATAGCAAGCCCCAGCCCGGTTCCCCCGTACCTGACAGAAGTGTTTTTCTCCGCCTGCTCAAAAGCATTGAAAATGCTGTCCAGGGCTTCGCTGGCAATTCCGATTCCCGTGTCCTTTACGGAAAATGTGAGACGCTGGCAGCCGGAACATCTTTCCTCCGGTGTAATGGAAAATACCACATCCCCTCCCTCTCCTGTAAACTTGACAGCATTTCCGATAATATTAATCAGCACCTGTTCCAGCCGCAGGCGGTCCGTCACAAGGGCCAGCCCCTGACAGCATCTGTTTTCCACAATAAACCGGAGCCCCTTCTGTTCTGCCTGGGGCCGCATCATGCCCTCCAGGGATCTGACGAAATCCTCCATGTCCATGGGCTGCACATTTAACTCCATCTTTCCGCTCTCAATGCGGGACATGTCCAGGATATCATTGATAAGGCTGATGAGATACTGGTTGGATGTCTCTAATTTATCCAGGCATTCCAGCACCCTGTCCCTGTGGTCCACCACATTTCTGGCAATGGCGGTCATGCCCACTATGGCGTTAAGCGGCGTGCGTATCTCATGGCTCATCCGCGACAGGAAATCCGTCTTGGCCTGGCTTACGGCATCCGCCCTGGCCTTCATCACAAAGGACGGGATGATTTTGCTCAGCTCCTCCAAAAGCTTCCTCTGCTCGTCGTTCCAGCTATATCCGTCCGCCTTCACCTCAAAACTCAGAATGCCCGCAAACATGCCCTGGTTCCATATGGCTGCCTGGAGACAGCTCATGGACGACTCATCATAGACAGCGTGTCTGTTCAGGCCTGACGGGGCAAATTGACCGGGCCACTGCTCATACTGCTCCCTTGTGATGTAAAAGGTCTTATGCATCATCAGGTCCGTCTTATCCCTGGCCCACTGGTAACTGAAGCGGCAGGTCAGATAATCACGGTCCACATCCAGAAGGGACACCCGGTCCAGGCCGTAAGTCTTGCCCAGCCTGGCAAAGAGCAGCTGCACGGCGTCGTTTAAATTCCTGGCCTTCCCCAGAAGGTCCAGGGCAAAGGAAACCAGATCCTCCCTCTGCTCGGTCAGGCCCTGCTCTATGGTATTGAGCTGGTGTTTCTCCGTATACAGGTCCGTCAGCATCTCTCCCAGCTCGTTGGAGGTGTCCAGATAACAGGCCGCATTGCCCTGACAGTTTTCCTTCACATATTTAAGAGTGCTCTCCGCGCACCGGTACAGGCCGCTGTACTCGTCCACCACCTCGGTGGCGCACATGCCGATGCTGACCGATATGCTGATGTCCTTGTCCGACTGAAGCAACAGCTCCCGGACCCTGGCCGCGATGCGGGGACCTGTCACCGTTGCCCCGGCCTTTCCCCTGCCCTTTAACACCAGCATGAACTCATCGCCGCCCATACGCACCCTTATATCATCCGGCTCCGTCTCAGCCCGCAGGATATCGGCCACCTCCTGGAGAACGGCATTGGCAAAGGCAACGCCTTCCTCCTGGTTGATGCGGGTAAAGTTGTCCATATCCAGCAGCATGAGGGCGCAGCGCTCTCCCAGAGGTTTTTTGGCCATATACTCCTGGGCTATCCTGGTCCCCGCCTCCCTGTTCCACAGTCCGGTCAGTAAATCCCTGGATTTGGCCTCCTCCAAGGCCATAGCCATGGTCTGTTCCTTTGTGATGTCCTCTATGATTCCCAGCACGGTTCCGTTTTGTCCGTTTTCTCCGTATTCCACCGCTGACATGGTCACCCTGCACCAGGAATTCTTGACGGTCAGGAACTGGGCTGAGGCAGTCCTCTTCCCACTGTGGATGTCCTCGTACATCCGGATAAAATCCCTTCGGCATTCAGGCGCCACCATCTCATCCGCAAAGCTTTCCGGCATATTCACATACCGGCTGCCGCACTGGTACCGGGCGCTGGTCCTGTCCGGAATGACGCAGGTCCGCCGGTCCGGGTAATAGTAAAACTCGCACAGGGATGTGTGCTCCAGAGCCATGTTCAGTATGGCGCTGTTTGCCTCGGCCAGCTCCTTAAGCTGCTGGTTCTGGTGTTCGGTGCGCTTGCGGATGTCAATGTCCAGAAATACGCTCTGGGCAATCAGCTCCCCGTCCCCGTCCTCCACCATCTCCAGTTTTCCCAGTATCCAGCAGGACGTTCCGTCCTTCTGGCGGACACGGTACTGGAAATTCATGCTGTCGCCTGCCTTTTCCAGATTGTCCAGCTGGTCCAGCTTCATCTGGTAATCCGCTTCGGCAATCAGCTCCTTCCATTGCCAGACTCCGTGGGACCAGAACTCCTCCGGCTCATATCCCAGAATCCGTATGCTCTCCCGGTTGGCATTCTTAAACACCACACGTTCCCGGTCCAGCGGCTTCCACTGCATGATGCCGCAGAGAACCGACTGGAACAGCTGGTCGTACCGGCTGGCCTGGCGTTCCTTTTCCCGGTTCTCCTGTTTCAGCCGCTCCTCGGCCTCCACCTCGGCGGAAATATCCCGTACCACGCTCAGGCAGATATCTCTTCCATCCTCTGCCTGGGCAAAATTACCCGTCTCATATACATGGATATACCGGCCGTTCTTTTTCCGGATGCGGTAGCGCACCCCATAATCCCGGACTTTGCCAAAGGCGTCCCGGACCACCCCGTACACCCTTTCCCGGTCCTGGGGATGGATGCAGTTACCCACCATGCCCTGACTGTCCTGGCTGAACTCTTCATATGTATATCCCAGACAGTCCAGCATCCTGTCATTGACATAGTACAGCGGAAAGCCCGGTTCAAAGTAGGTGCCCAGCATACCTCCTGGGATAGTCTTCCCCAGCAGCTCCAGGGCGCTTCTGCCCATGCGGCGGGCATATTCCTCACTTACGGATTCCGCAAAGGAAAGGGGAAAGAATTCACCCTCCTCCTGAAAATCAGCAGGCACGGACGCATGGATGGATGCCACTTTAAACCCTTTCGCTGTGCGGACACAGGTGGAAGTAACGCGCACACCCATGGCAAAGTCCTTGCCGTCGGAAAGTATGCGCACCACAGTAAGCCTGCCCTGCATAACGGCGCAGTCAGAGGTGAGGCGGCTCTCCTTTATATCTTCCCATATAATCTGGTAGGCATCCGGGTCCAGTGAAAACTCCTGGTCCAGCGCCTTAAGGACCTGTTCCTTTCCGCAGGAATACTCACCCTTCCCAGTGCCTATCCACTGTACATCATCCATCAGCCAGTCAAGTGTGGCTTCCACATTCCGGTTTACCATGTATTCCTTAAAAAAGGCTCTGGTGGTATTCTCCGCATCCCGCGGTTGTTCTTCCATCTTCCTGGTCCTCCCCTTAGACTGCCCCGGCAGCCGTTTGCGTGTATTGTTTCAATATATAAAAACATTCTAACACATTCCTGTTAAAATAAAAAGGAGAATACCATTCCCCTTTTTAATACTGTCTTTTTAATACCACCCTCTTTTACCCCCTCTTCCTTTTCACTGTCACATAAAAGCAGTTCATTCCGTCCTTATACTCCACCCCAATCCTGGCCCTGTGGCTCCTGGCTGTCTCTGCCGCTATGGCCAGTCCCAGGCCATAGCCATTTGTGCTGCTTCTGGCGCTGTCATCCCTGTAAAACCTTCTGAAAATCAATGTGCGCTTATCCTCAGGTATGGGTTCTCCCTGGCTGCACACCCACAGCCTGGCCCTGCTGCGGCCTGTCTTCTCCAGCCTTATCTCCGCCCGTCCCCTGGGTACGCAGTATTTAACCGCGTTGTCCATAAGGGCCTTAATCAGCTGCCCCATCCGGGAGGGATTTCCCATCATCAGCACATCATCTTCTATGTTATATTCCAGAACCTTTTCCTCCTGGTAAAACAAAGGTTCAAAGATCAGAATCTTTTCCATAACCAGCTCGCTTAAGCTGAACCGGGTAAATTCCCCCTTACCCGGTACATAGGAATCGTTCCTGGCCAGAAGCAGGAGACTTTCCACCAGGGAGCGCATTTCCCTGCACTCCTGGTTCACATGCTCCATCCACTTGTCCGCCTCTGCCGATATGCCTGCATACCGCTCCTGCAAAAGCTCTGCATTGGCCGTAATCACGGTCAGCGGCGTTTTTAACTCATGGGAAGCATCCGCCACGAACTGCTTCTGCATGCGGACTGACTCCTCCACCGGCTTTACGGCCCACCGGGAAAAGAAATAGGACAGCGCAAAGAACCCAAGCCACACAGCCACGCAGGCCATTCCGCCGTATTTCATGATCCCGTTTCTCAGTGAATCCTCATAGGTGGTATCTGCAAATGCGATCATATAACCGGCCGGCTGGCTGATTCTTAAATACCTCAGATGGTATGCGTCCAGTATTCCCATGTCCTCCTCCCCGTTCATGCCCAGGACAGCCATCTGCTCCAGGAATTCCGGTTCCCAGTAAGCACCATATCCTTCCTTCAGCGACACCACTCCGTCCTCCCCCACCAGAACAGTGAAGTACGGCATCCGCACCGGCGGCATGGCAGCAAATATCAGGGACTGTTCTTCCCCTGATACCACCCTGGACAGCGCCAGGCTTCCCTGGTCATTTACCCTGTGCTTTACCACAGAGGTCACTGCGCAGAAGGTTATTCCTATGACCGCCGTCACCACCAGCATGTTGTAAATGATAAACTTAAGCCGAAGCCTGCCTATTTCCCTCATCACAGCACCTCCCTGCCGTCCTTTTCCACTATCCTGTATCCCAGCTTGCGTATGGTGACAATCATCACATCCGCCTTGAGGAAATCCAGCTTCTTTCTCAGAAAAGATATGTAAATCTCCACATTGTTCTCCACTGCCTCCGCGTCATTTCCCCATACTTTGGACAAAAGGGTGTCCTTGGAAACCACCATATCCCGGTTCACCATCAGAATACGCATAATGTCATACTCCTTTTTGCCCAGCTGTATGCTTTTGTACGGACCTCTTAAGGTGTAATCCGCCTGGTTTAAGGTTACGTTGCCCAGGTTCAGGCTTTCGGGTATCATCTCCCCCCTGCGCCTTAAAATGGTCTTCATGACAGCCAGAAGCTCCTGCATGTCAAAGGGCTTGGTCAAATAGTAATCAGCTCCGCTTTCCAGCCCCGTCACCCTGTCCTCCAGCTCGCTTTTCGCTGTCAGTATCAGTACCGGAACCTGGCATCCCATTTTTCTGGCCTCCCGCAGCAGGGTGATTCCGTCCATTCCAGGCAGCATCAGGTCCAGTACAGCAGCATCATAGCCGCCGTCCTTTAACAGCCAGCAGCCGGTATTGCCGTCCCCGCAGATATCGCAGTCATACCAATGCTTTAATATGTCACGGATGGACTCAGCCAGCCGTCTGTTATCCTCCACAATCAAAACTCTCATCTATATCCACTCCCTGTGTTGCGCCATGTCTGAAAAATCCACCTGTATTCTCTCGCAATTCTGTATGAACCGCAAGAGAACAGAGGTGGATTTCACAGATAATTCACAAACCTGTACCGCTCTTTTACCTGCTGCGTATCTCCCTTCTCATAAAGCTGATGTAGGAAGCGGCGAACACCACGGCCGTCAGCGCCAGCAGGCCTGTCAGATGGGGCCATACCAGCAGGCAGCTCTGTCCCAGTGACAGATAACCGCTGATGGCGCCCGACAGCTGCTGGGGCAGGATGATATTGGTGGACCGCACCATGGGATTCATGATGGTAGAAACCGCCTCACTGTAAAGGTAATAAGGCGACAAGCGGTTCAGGCTCATCTGGCAGCTGTAATTATCCAGAATCTGCCCTGCCGATGCAGCCTGCCCCATGGGATACAGGGCATTGGCCACAATGCTCACCACCAGGGTCATAAACAGCGCGAAGAAGATCCACAGCGCAATCACAATCATAGCTGATGTGGCTGCATGGCGGCACAGCACGGAACAGAGGATAGACAGCGCCAGCCAGAAGCAGATATACACAGAGGTGAAAAACAGCAGCACCAGCACCCTTCCCGCTTCCTCGGCAGAAGGCGGCACCCCGGTGGCCAAAAGTCCCACAGAACCTGCGATGAGTCCCATGGAAAAGACCATGAGGAAGATGATTGTGGCGCCTGCCAGGAATTTCCCGTTTATAACTGCATCGCGGTAAATAGGCTGCGCCACCAGACGGTTAAGCGTACCCTCGGAGCGTTCGCTGTTGATGGCGTCAAATCCCAGGCTCAGCCCCACAAAAGGTCCCAGCAGAGCAATAAAAGAGGTAAAGGACGGGATGGAGCTTCCGCTTAAGGTGAACAGCTTCAGGAAAATGTAGCTGGAATCAGACGCAACCGCATCCGAAAGGCCGGTCAGAGCCCCGTATATGCTGGCACAGCTGGTCAGCAGTATCAGTCCCAGCACAATCAGGAACCGTTTGCTGCGTATGTGGTCCGACATCTCCTTTCGGTATAAGGCCGCCATGCCGCCCATACCATTGCACGGTCTTATCTGTGCACCTTTGTCTGGCATATTCTTACCGCTGTTCCCTGCCGAAAGAAAGGAATCCTTTATTTTTCTTTTGATTGAGACCACCATTTTTCTGCTCTCCTTTCTCAAAATATCTGCGGTAAATTTCATCCAGGTCATTTCCCCGCTGTCTTAAGTGGCGCAGGGTATAGCCTTTTTCCAGGGCCCTGCGGTTTAACTCCCTGCACAGGTCTGACCTGGAATGGACCACATAGAAATCGCCGGTCCGCTCCACCTGCTCCACATTGCCAAGGCTCCTTAGCAGTTCCTCGAATCCGCTGTCATCGGGAAAAGCAGCTGCCTCCAGGGCATAATGCCCTTCACGGCGCATCTGCACTGCCAGCTCGTCAATCCTTCCGCAGGCAATGAGCCTGCCGTCTACAAACAGCCCCACCCGGTCGCAAATCTGCTGAATCTGATAAAGCTGGTGGGATGATATGAGAATGGTCCTTTTATCATCCTCCGCCAGGCTGCGTATCAGGGTCATCAGCTCCCGCATTCCTTCCGGGTCGATTCCCAGGGTGGGCTCATCCATGATGACCACCTTCGGGTCCTTCATCAGGACATCGGCAATTCCCAGACGCTGTCTCATTCCCCGTGAATAGGTTCCCGCCTTCTGGTCGGCTGCCTCCGTCATGCCCACCTTTTCCAGAAGCTCCTCCATCCGTCTCTCTGTCACATCACTGGGCAGTCCGTTTAGCTGCCCTGTAAACCGCAGGTTCTCCCGTCCTGTCATGTCGGAGTAAAACCCCACATTATCCGGCAGATACCCCACCATCCGCTTGACGTCGATGGCCTGTCTGGCGCAGTCCTTCCCGTCTATGTACGCACTGCCGCCGGTGGGCTCGGTCAGCCCTAACAGCATAAGGGTGGTGGTGGTCTTTCCGGCTCCGTTTGGTCCCAGCAGCCCGAATATTTCCCCCCGCCGGATTTCCAGTGTCAAATCACAGACCGCTTCCTTCTCCCCGTAGGATTTGGACAGGTGTTCGGTCCGTATCATCATTTCTTCCTCATAATTCATAGCAATGACCCCTTTCCAGCCAACTATCCATACAGGCTATCTTCTGCCGTATTTGCGGAACACATAGCCCAGGCCTCCGGCCGTACACAGGATGATGACCACTGCCACCACACCCCAGATTGTCGTGGTCTTAACCGATACCCTGAAATCCGCATTGGACTGGGTCTGCTCGCAGGATGCCGTAAATGTGTTCACATAGTCTCCTGTGATTGCTTCCGAAGAAGGCTTTACATGGGCAATAACTTCTGTGGTGCTTCCTGCGGGAATGGACGGGATCATGTTGTTCTCCGTATTGTAGGTCACGGTCCAGCCGGTGGGCAGGGATGAGTTAAGCGTCACATTCTCCAGATCCACGTTGCCTGTATTGGTAATGTTAAGCGTCACATCCGAGGACCGGCCCGCATAGGCGTCAAAGCTCAGGCGGCCGTCCGGGGTGGAAACCTTAAGGCCGTAGCTGCCTGTAATAACCACCTTCAGGCTGGTGTCAAGGGTTTCCTCCGCCGATACAGCGCTGCAGGATATGTCATATTCCCCTGCCGCAACCCCCTCAGGCGGCGTCACCGACACTGTCATACCCTTGCTGGCGCCGGACTCCACCTCCAAGGCAGCCACCTTGGCTGTCTCACCGGTGGGGGTAAAGCTTACACCCCAGCCGGAGGGTGCATTGGATGATAAGCTGTAGGACTGCGTCTTAAGTCCGTTGTTAATCAGTGTGGTGCTGAAAGAGAAACTGGTACCCGTGGTTCCCTCCTGCTGGGGGTATTCCGAGGTAAAGCTTCCCTTTCCCGCATTCATCTCATTTACCATAAACGAGACGGGCAGACTGGCTGTGAGACCCTCGCCTGCAGACGCCTTTACCTCCACCGTGTAAGTCCCCTCTGTCAGCTCCTTTGGAACCGTCACATGAAGGGTCATCTGGGCTCCCTCTTCCCCGTTCTTTACATGGACCCGGCTCACCTGATAGCTGCCGCCCTGGAGATATCCCTCCCATCCCTCAGGCATGGCAGTAATCTCCAAATCCGCATTCAGACTGGCCCCTGTGTAGTTCTCCAGTGTGACAGGAATATTCAGGCTGTCTCCCGGCTTTACCGATATTCCCGGATAATCCGTATTCAGGTCCAGGCCGCCGGCTCCGTAAACCGTATGCGTACCCATGAATACCAGGAACACGGCCGCCATAAGGACGGCCAGAATCCCAAACCGCTTACCTGTTCCATCCTTTCTGATTACCATTGCTTCCTCCATAATTTCCTCCTTTTGCCCAATGGGGCATCTGTATTTTTACCAGTTATCATAACGGAGAAACCTTTAGCCAACCTTTAATAAGTTTGAAAATACTGTGAAAAAACAGGAGAAGCAGAATCCTTGCCGGTACGCAAAAAAAGGAGCCGCGCGGTTTAATAAACGCAGCTCCTTATGTACAGCCTGTCAATTTGTCTCTATTGCCGTCTCTCTGTTTCATTCAGACGGCTTCACTAAACGCCAGCCTCCCTGCCGCCTACAGCGGTACAGAACATGACGAACGCCCCATATATTTTTTTACCGCCAGGTTGGCCTTTTCCACGGTCCGCTCCTCGTCCACGCGGACCAGCCTTCCCTCCTTTACAACGATTTCCCCGTTCACCACCGTGTAATCCACACTGCCCTTAAGCCCTACGGTACACAGCATGGATTTGGGGTCAAACTGGGCGCCGGTCAGTTCCATCCGGTTCATGTCCACCAGGAAAAAGTCTGCCGCCATTCCCACTGCTATCTGTCCCAGGTCATCCCTTCCCAGCACGCGGGCGCTTCCCCTGGTCGCTATCTTCAGGATGTCATAAGCAGACGGCGCCTGCCGGCTCCACCAGAGCCGGTGAAGCAGATAGGCCACCCGCATCTCCTCCAGAAGGTTGGAGCCGTCATTGCTGGCAGAACCGTCCACAGCCAGCCCCAGGGGCACTCCAAGCTCCAGCATCTTAGGCACCAGCGCAACGCCGGAGGATAACTTCATATTGGATATAGGGCAATGTGCTACCCCGGTCCCGGTCTCAGCCAGCCGTTTCAGTTCATCCTCAGTAAAATGGATTCCATGGGCAAACCACACATCCTCCCCCATCCATCCCAGGCTCTCCATGTACTCCAGAGGCCGCATCCCGAAACGCTCCGTTGTGAACCGTTCCTCGTCCTTTGTCTCAGCCAGATGGGTGTGGAGCCTGACTCCCAGCTCTCTGGCCAGCTGTGCCGATTCCTTTAAAAGCGTCCCAGTCACGCTGAAAGGGGAGCAGGGTGCCAACGCCACCTGGTGCATGGAATACCTGCTTTTGTCGTGAAATTTCTTCACGGCCCGTTCTGAATCCTTAAGAATCTGGTCCACGGTCTGCACCACGCTGTCCGGAGGCAGCCCGCCGTCCTTCACGCTCAAATCCATACTCCCTCTGGTGGCATGGAAACGGATTCCCAGGGCATCTGCTGCCCCGAACTGGGCGTCCAGCAGCCCGTCCCCGGCTGACCCGGGAAACACATAGTGGTGGTCCAGACAGGTGGTGCAGCCCGTTTTCAACAGCTCTCCCATGCCTGTAAGCGCACTGTAACAGACCACGTCCTCATCCACGTGCTTCCATATCTCATATAATGTTTTCAGCCATGGAAATAACTCCATGTTCTGTACCTGCGGTAAATTGCGGCTGAACGTCTGATATAAATGATGGTGTGTATTGATAAGTCCGGGATACATCACCATATTAGATGCGTCAATCACATCCTCCGCTGTTCCTGATTCCTGTGTTCCTGATTCCTGTCCGATTCCGGCAATGACTCCGTCCCGGATGAACACATCCACACCGTCAAGCAGTCTGTCATCCCCGTCACATGTAACAAGATGCTTAACGTTCTTTACGAGTAAGGTTCCTTTCATGATTACCTCCTGATGTAAATTCATAAACAATCTTTGCTTCATAGACTATATGACTGGTATACTGCCGGCGGCACGGGTGTCCACGATGCACCCATACTGATTCAGTATCCGTGATACTAAACGTATGCCCGTGGTCCCAGCTATGTTTTAAACAGCGATATAGATATGATTTTTTCAAAGAACAATTGATACTCTAACAATATAACAGTCATTTAAAAGGAAATCAATATCTAATGCGGCCAATCTTCCTGCAAATATTTTATGCACATCCAACAATGCAGGCGGATGATGTCAGAGTGTGTCTGAACATTCTTTCCCGCTATCCGCACGCCCCTGATATTCACTTTTTATGATTTCATACATATCTTCCGGGCTTTCTTTGCAGCCGTTTTGAAGCCACATTTTAATGATTTTTGTAATTCCGCTTTTAAAAAATTCCATATGATATTCAATAAAACGATTGTCAAAGTGCTGCCGTGCAAGGTTTATATCGTAAGTAATAATCTTATAGCTGTCGTCATACCCCAGTTTGAAATAGGTCTTATAAAATATCTGGTTATCCTTTATGTGGCAGAACAATTTAAGATAATCGTTACTGTTGAATCCCCGGGTAATTTCATTTCGGTACAGGTCAGATAAGTTATGTTCCAGTTTGTCCCGTATAGAATCAGCCAATCCGTAAATATCCGTATAATTTGCATAAAAAGTCGTGCGGTTTAATCCGGCCAGCTTACAAATATCCGATACACTGATTTCATTTAGCTCGTTAGTCTGAAGCAAGCTGATAAAAACCTTTTCAATCCGTTCAATGGACTCTTTCTTCCGTTTGTTATTGGGTGTATTCATAAAATCCCCTTTATCTCAACACTTGTCCTGTTATTGGTGATTGTTTTTTGTTTTATAAATGCATTATACTATATCCAGATTAAACCAACAAGCGTTGATTTAATAAAAATAAAGGAGGTACTTTACATGAAAAAAAGTAGTTTTGCCGCAATGATATCAGGAACCGTAAGCGGGATGCTTTTCGCTCTCGGCATGTGTATGGCTCTTATCCCGGAGTGGGGGGCTTTCAAACCAGGGCTTGCCTTAGGAAGTGCTGGTCTGGCGCTGGCTTTGATTACAGTGCTTATATGGAGAAGAATGGAGCATAAAGAGCCTGTCCGATTTTCAGGAAAGGTGATCTTGTCAATTGTGATAGGAATTGCCGGTGCAATGGCTTTTGGAGTTGGGATGTGCTTTAGCATGATATGGGGTAAAATGACTGCCGGGATTGTAATTGGCCTTGCCGGAATTGTAATTCTGTTTTGCTTAATTCCACTGGCTATAGGCATAAAAGAATGAAATCAGGCCGGATAATTCCCCCGCTATTGCTCTTAATCAGTTGTACTCTTAATTACTGCAGATTTGTATGGCAGAGAAATATGTAAAGAAAGGATAATAATTTATGGCAACATCAAAACTTGTAAAAACAAATGAAAAAATCGCTGAGGCACTTACGGAAGTCTTTTTCAACATTGAGCACAGTGTAGTAGACGGATACACCAAAATTGAAGATACCTTTGTAGAAACCTATCTTGCAAAAGAAGGCGAAACAACAGCCGAAGCCAAAGAACGGCTGCTGCAGGAACGGGCACAGCGGGAACGGGCACAGCAGGAACGGGCACAGCGGAAAGGCTGATGAACAGTGTATTTAACGGCGCTTTCCAGTTTATGCTGTAAAATGTTTACAGGTCATGTTCTGACCAAAATCCTGCCTGACTCCCACCCTGATTTCATAAAAACCTGAGGCACAATATAAGATTAGATGAAACAACTTGACAGATTCCTCATTAAAATTTAGAGTATAAAGAACAGGAATATACGCATCAGGGAATGATTGTTATTCTTAAAAAGAACAGCGGCAGCCAGGCCAACGTGATATACGCTTTGCGGTGTTCCACATTTTTGACCACTTATTACATTTTTGTATGTATATTTCTTTCGTTATCTGAGTCTTATTAGCTCTAATTATTTATTCAAACAAGCCATCTAACTTTGAGGCACAATATGAGAATAGATAAAGGCACCAGACAGAACCCACATTAAAATTCAGAACATAAGCCATGTGCATCAACGTATTTTGCAGCACTGCGGTTTTGTTGAACAAAGACGGGAAGAATCAATATGGCGGCGGCTATAAACATGTTTCGGCCTGAAAGTATTGAAAGCGCTTGAAAATAATTTATATTTTGAGGAGGTTTGACATGAGCAATTCAGTTATATTTAGTCCCGGCACGTTTTTTCATGGAACCAAAGCAGACTTAAGCGTGGGGGAACTATTGGTGCCGGGGTATTTATCTAATTATGATGAAAACAGGGTTGCCAACTATGTTTATTTTACAGGGACCTTGGACGCTGCCATCTGGGGAGCAGAGCTGGCTTCGGGAGATGGAAAGCAGCGGATTTTTGTTGTGGAGCCAACAGGAGAATTTGAAGACGACCCAAATGTAACGGATAAGAAATTTCCCGGGAACCCGACAAAGTCATACAGAACAACCCAGCCGTTAAAAATTGTTGCTGAAGCTATGGGATGGGAAGGACATTCACCGGAAGTATTGCAAGGTATGCGCGATCATTTGAAACGGTTAGATGAGATGGGAATTAAAGCTGTCGAATAAAATATTATCCCTAAACCGGTTTATGGGTCTGTCTCCGATTTAAAAAATAATCATCCAAAAAGCCCGGCAAGTCCTGCCCCTTAGAGGCAGCCCTTGCCGGGCTTTATAAAAATCAGATTACATACTTGTACCATAAATCATATTTGGCAGGAACAGCACCAGATCCGGGAAGAATACGCAGATAGCCAGCGTGGCCATAATAGCTATGAACAACGGCAGCGAATACTTCGTGGTCTCCTGCACCGAGCAGTCCATGATATTGGAACAGGTGTATAACGCAACTCCAACAGGAGGCGTGGAACAGCCCATGGTAACAATGGTCATCATGATGATGCCGAAGTGAACCGGGTCAATTCCGTACTGTGTGATAATCGGAATCAGTATGGGGGTAACGATCAGGGTGATGACCGTTGTCTCCATGAACATACCGAACACAGTCAGCATAATTAAAATCAGCAGCAGAAGCACGTATTTATTGCTGGTCAGGCCTACCAGCAAAGTGGTCAGGGTCTTTGGCAGCTGGTCAAATACAACGCCGTAGCTGAATATGCCGGAGAAAGCCAGAATCATGGTAATCACGGATAAATCCTTTACGCTGTCCACGATACACTTCTTAAACTTCTCAAGGTTCAGTTCCTTATAAATGAAGATACCTACGAACAGTGCGTAGAATACGGCAAAGGCACCGGATTCCGACGGGGTCATAACGCCGAAACGAATCAGCACAATCAGCAGGATTGGGAACATAAGCGCCCATATACTCTCAAAACAGGACTTGATGATAACCCCTGGAGGCGACGGCTTATCATGGTCAGGCTGATATCCGTAGTGGCGTGCGGACCAGGATGTGGCAATCATCATGAAAATACACATAATGATACCTGGAAGGAATCCGGCTACGAACAGGCGGCCAATGGAAACCTCGCCCACAGTGCCGTACAGAATCAAGCCCATGGAAGGCGGAATCGTGGCTACAATCAGTCCTGACAGACAGTTGATTGCAGCGGCCCAGCCCGGTGCGTAACCTCTCTTTGTCATTTCAGGCCCAAGGATACGGCATTCCATGGCTGCATCCGCAACAGCGGAACCGGATACGCCGCCCATCAGGGTTGAGAGAACCACGGAAACCTGTCCAATGGAACCGTACATATGGCCGGTCAGCACGTTTGCCAGCTTTACCAGACGTGATGTGATACCTGTGTTGTTCATCAGGTTGCCGGCAAAAATAAACAGCGGAATCGCAAGCATGGTAAAGGACTGGGTGGTGGACAGGGATTTCTGCACCAGAATCGTCCACGGAATCTCAGGCCTCATCAGGAAGAAGGAAAATCCGGACACTGCAATGGCAAAGGCCACCGGCATTCCGAGGAACAGGAGAATTAAGAAAAATCCAACAGCACTTAACATTAATTAACCCCCCATTCTTTCATTGGTTTCCTGATATCACCGAGCATCTTGCCAATCATGCTGAAAAACATCAGCAGGGAGCCCACCGGTACTGCCAGAGTACACCAGGCATAGCTCATCTTCAGGGTATTAAAGGTACGGTTCCAGCTCTGGGATACCAGCAGGAATCCGTAAACAATCAGTATCAATAAAAACAGCAGCATGAAAACGTCAAACACCAGCATCAGAGTCTTCTGGACCGCCTTGGGGAACCGGTTGGACAGCATGTCGATTCGAATCAGGCCGCCGCTCTTGATGATGATATCAGAGCCGATAAAGGTCAGCCATCCAAATGCCAGCAGCGAAACATCCTGAGCCCAGTTCACCGGCATTCCGATGGTTCTGGCCACTGCGGACCAGAACACCAGAACGGCAATCATGCATAACATTGCACCGGCCAGAAGCTCCTCTGTCTTTAAAATAACAGCAGAAATTTTTTTCATTTAAAAGCTTCCTTTCTGTATTGCGGAATGTACCTTGGAATTAGTTGGTCTTACCAATCTCCTTGTACAGTTTATCTCTCAGTTCAGCATAGCCAAGTTTCTCATATACAGGATCAACGGCTGCCTTAAATGGAGTAAGGTCAGGCTCTACGATGGTCATCCCTGCCTCAACCATTGCCTTCTCAGCCTCGTCAGCCTCTGTCATTACGTCAGCAGCTGTTTCCTGGCCAACCTCGATGGAGGTCTCAACCAGCAGTGTCTGCAAATCTTCCGGCAGGCTCTCAAACCAGCTCTGGCCGCAGATTAATCCCTGCATCAGCTGGAAGTGTCCTGTCTTGGACTGATATTTGCACACTTCATACAGTCTGGATGGATATGTAGATGTGTTCTGTGCCTCGCAGCCCTCCAGAGCCTTGGACTGGATTCCGTTGTAAACCTCGCCCCATGACATGGAAATAGGAGTAGCGCCCATGGCCTGGATGGTCTCGGTACATACTTCCTGTCCGATGGTACGGATTCTCATGCCCTTTAAGTCCTCTGGTGTGTTGATTGGCTTGTTGGTCATAAAATGACGCGGGCCATCGTAGAATGTAAAGGACAGGATTTTAATTCCATGGTCCTTGGACAGGGAATCTGTCCAGCCCTTAAATGTGTCAGTCTGTGTTATCTTATAGCACTCCTCGTAGTTATCTGCAAAATAACCCATCATCAGAATGGAGAAATCCTTCACATACTGTCCCATACGGGAAGCATCTGTGTTAACTGCAACATTAGCGCCCTGGATGGCCTGCTCCAGCACATCCTCGTCACTGCCAAGCTGACCGGACGGGAACACACTTACCTTCAGTCTGCCGCCTGATTTCTCATTTAACACATCAGCCAGCTTCTGGTAGTTCCTGGTAATCAGGGCCTGCTCTGTCTGGGAAGTTGAAATCTTTAACTCATATACCTTGTCATCGCCTGCAGCAGCCTCACTGCCGTCCCCTTCCTTTGCCTGGGTTGCAGCTGGCTGGGCATTCCCCATACCCGGCATGCCGTTGCATGCAGTCATTGCCACCATTGCTGCGGTAAGAACACCTGCTAATAATACTCTCTTTTTCATTGTTATCCCCTTTCCTTACGTTGTCCAGCGTAACAGCTTTCGCTAAACGTTTACATATTTTCCTCATTTAGTATAAACGTTTACATATTTTCCTTCAAGTAGTTTCTGCAAAAAAGTTTAACAGAATTTTAACGTTATTTTTATGCATTCTTCACAATTCGACTTATTTTTTAAAAGTTCCTGTTTTTTTTCTGCTTTCATTTTGACATTATTTCAAGAAACCTTTACAATAGCTGTGTATACATTTTCAGAGAATCACAGGGAGGTGGACCGGAATATGGTAACAATCAAAGACGTGGCAAAAAAATGCGGCTATTCCGTCTGCACGGTTTCCCGCGCCCTTTCCGGCAAGGGATACTTAAAAGAAGAGACAAAACAGAAAATACTGGAAACAGTTGCAGAACTGGGGTACCGCCCCAACACCCTGGCGGTCAACCTGAAAACCGGACGTCGCCAGGCCCTGGCTCTGGTCCTGCCTTCCCTGACTAATATCTACTACACCAAGCTGGAACAGTACCTGGAAGCCTGTGCAGCAGAAAAGGGTTATATCATTTACCTGAACAACACGGAATACAGCCTGGAAAAAGAAAAACAGATTTTAGAAAATTTAATCGGCATGGATATAGCCGGGGTCATCATTACCCCGGTCACCAGCCAGCATGACCACATCATGAACCTGGCAAAGTACGACATCCCTTATGTGTATTTAAACCGCTCCTTCGAGGATGATATGGAGCACTGCCTCCGTCTGGACAACAAAAAAGCCGCCTACGAGGCGGTTTCCTACATGATTAAGCTGGGGCATAAAAATATCGGCGGCATCTTTCAGAGCTTTGACAATCTCACCTACCGGGACCGCTATGACGGCATGGCCCAGGCTCTTAAGGAGCACGGGCTGGACTGCCGCCCCAGCCACATGCTCTTTGACATCAACCCGGAGGATATGGGGACCACTCCCGGCCGGATCCTGCAGCTGCTTCAAAAGCCCGACCGCCCTGAGGCGATCTTTGCCTGCAACGACATGACCGCCTTCAATATCTACCGGGCCTGTTACATCCTTGGGCTGCGGATTCCGGACCATATGTCCGTATTTGGCTACGATGACTGTATCATGGCCAATTTTGTGACTCCTCCCCTGTCAACGGTCAGCATCCCTGTCCGCAAGCTGGCAGGAACCGCCATTGACTTTATCCACGGTTATCTGGAATCCGGGGTCCGGGCAGAGCTTCCCATATTAAAAGCCTCCCTGATTATCCGCAATTCCGTACGCAACCTGAATCTGGATTAGAGCCTGTCCATATCCTTCCCCGGATACACCATCACCAGCTGGGCGCTGCCCTCAGGCCGGATTTGGTACGACTCTGTCCCGGCTGCAATCAGGAAGCTGTCTCCTGCCTTAAGGCGGATCACCTGTCCACTCTCTTCCATGGTGCAGCTTCCGGCACACACCACACCCAGATTGAATTTCCGGTTATGCCCCACCAGTGCCGGCCCGTTCACCTCCAGTTTTTCCACAAAGAAGCAGGAGGTCAGCGTCCCGTCCACCAGCTGCACCCGCCGGAAGACGTCTGTTTCCTCCAATACACGGGGCTCTATCCTGCATTTTTCCATGATTTCTTCTTTGGAATACTCTGTATAATCAAAAATATCCAGGCAAAAGTCCAGCCCCCGTCCCATGAACCGGCCGTCCTCCGGCACAACGATTCCCTCCCGCTCGAATTCACACCGCACCACCAAATCAGATGGCTCCATAATTTCCAGCATAGTGATTCCCTCGCCAATGGCGTGGGGCATTCCGCCCGGAATATACCAGACCTCCCCCACCTGCACCGGGATCTTCTCAAAGCAGCCGTCCATCCGGGCCTTGTCCTGTTTCTCCACAATTTCCCTCCAGCCATCTCTTCCGGGCGTATGCTGGAATCCCAGACGTATGTATGGGCTTATACCGTCCCTCACATGGAGAATATAGTAGCATTCAAGCTTTCCATAGGGCATTCCCATCACTTCATTGGCAAACCGGGTGGAAGGGTGGGCCTGTACATGAAGCCGCATGGCTGAATCCAGAATCTTAAGCAGGAAGCTGAGGCGCCAGCCGCCCTCCCCGCCGCCGGCGCCGGCGCCCAGGTAAAACTCCCGGTCATCGTCTATTATGTCCCGCAGAAACCTGGGGCCGTCCGCGGTCTCCACCACAGCCAGTCCTTCGTGTGCAATGGGTTCCATTCCCGGATTGGAGGCTTCCACCATGGAGCCCACCCATTCCTCCGGCATATTATTGTCCTCCTGCCGGGCCTTTCCATGGAGCCGGTCAATTCCCGCACCCCCTGTGTAATTTCTCCGTACCCTGTTTTCGGGCAGTTTCATAAGTCCTGTTGCCATCGCGGCCTTCCTCCTGTCATTGTGTATGTGTCTATCGTATCTGCCGGATTTTTTCAATCAGGTCCAGATATTCCCCGCCGTATTTCCGGTATACCGGCTCCATTGCCTGGCTCCAGGCCTGCGGATCCTCCGGCTCAAGAATAGTGACCCCCTCCTTCTCCAGCGCCTCATAAGCCTTCTGATCCGCTTCTTCAATGGCCGTTCTGTTATACTCCTGGGTCTCCTTTGCCGCCTGAACCAGCGCATCCTGATATTCCTTCTTCAGATTTTTCCAGGTTATTTTGCTCACCAGAATCACTCCGGGGGTATAGGTATGCCTGTCCTTCACATAATAAGGGGCAACCTTATAAAACTTATTATAATAATAGCTTACCGGCGGGTTCTCCGCCCCGTCGATGGTCCCTGACTCCAGAGCCGTATAAAGCTCCGCATAGGCAATGGGCACAGCCTCCGCCCCCAGCGCTTCCACGGTATCGCCCATCATGGACGCCACCTGGACCCGGATTTTCAGCCCCTTCATATCCTCCAGTCTGCGGACCGGCCTGTCGGCGGTAAAGAAGTTCCTGGCTCCTTCATCCAGATAGGCCAGGCCAATCATTCCGGTGCAGTCCTGGATATTATCCAGTATTTCCCTGCCCAAATCACTGCTGCAAACCTTCCAGAAGTGCTCCCTGTCCCGGAAAACATAGGGCAGCACCAGGGCAGACATCATGGGATTCCCGCTGTCCACCAGGGACATGCTGTTGCCCCGGTACAAGTCAAGCGCCCCCATCTCCATGGACTGGTAACAGCGCGCATCGTCTCCCAGCTGTCCGGAAGGATAGATCTCCACCATGACCTTGCCGCCGGTGAGTTCACTGACCCGGTCGGCAAAATACTGGGCCGAATCCGTGAGCACATGGCCTTCCGGATTCACCTCGCCGTAGCAGAGCACAATCTCCGGTTCATTGTCCGCTCCCGCAGCCCCCTTATTTCCTAAAATACCGTAACCGCCCGCCAGGCCTGCAATCAGCGCTGCGGCCGCGGCCCCTATCAACCACTGTTTTTTCAACACGTTCCTCCTGACCAGGACCGGTCATTTTCCAAATTTGCACAAACATTACCGCCTGAACATCATTCCCTCTGAATCTTCATTTCCGAAAAATACTCTACATGATACTTTAAATTATCCCCGTTAAAATTGAGCTGTCCCAGCTTCTCAAAACGCCTGGCTGCCTCCGAGGTCTTGACCCGTATCCCCGGTATCTGGTTGATTCCCCGGATAATTGTCATCAGGCTGCGGCCGAAATTCAGTTTTACCGAAACATCCTGATACCCTAACAGGGTCTCCAGCTCCTCAATCATCTCCGTAAGAAGCACGCAGCTCAGGTCCTGGTCCTCCAGGGACAGGGAATTGATGATCTGTTCCTCCAGGCCGCAGATCCGTTTCATGCCCTCCGTCATGCTGTCAAAGGCAAGGCGCGCCTCCTGCGCGGAATACTCCCTGATAAAGGAAGCCGCCTCCCCATAGGCTTCCGTCAGCCGTTCCATGCCTTCATAAGCGCCGCTGACACCGCAGGCCACCGGGATTTTCCTCTCCTCTGCCAGGTAATCCCTTGCGCGGGTAATGCAGCCGGTCAGTTCCGTAAACCCATCCTGCTGCTGAGAATAGAGGCAGATCACCATCTGGTCCATCCAGATGCTGTTAAGCACCGTCACCCCTGTCATGTGAAAATAATTTTTCAGCACCTCCTGGGAAAATCCTCCCATGCTAATCAGGGCCGGACTGGAAATAAGCACTACCTTAAACCACCCCGGTCCCACTCCCCACATGGCAAACTCTTTTTCCAGTTTATCCCTGTCCCTGCGGCCAAAGAACACATCCCACAGCAAATCCTTTTCCAGATCCCGGTAAAAATCAAAGGCTGACTTTCCATCCTCCACCAGGTAATTGGAATAGGACAGCATGGACAAGGTATCCTCCCGTTCCCTTACCCTGGCAATGACCTTATCCAGTGTCTCCCGAAGCTCCGAGTCCAAATAGGGTTTCAGCAGATAATCCGTCACCCCCAGCTTGATTGCCTGTTTGGCAAAGGAGAAATCACTGTAAGCGGATATCAGCACAATCTGGATATCCGGATGCCTTTTGCGCACCTCCTCCGCTGTCTTAAGCCCGTTCATCCGGGGCATCTTGATGTCTAAAAGCACAATCTGGGGCTTGCATTCCTCCAGCTTCTCCATCAAATCCATACCGTCCACTGCCTTGTAGACAATCTCCAGCAAGCCGGGATAACTCTCCTTTATAACCTTCTCCAGATAATTCCGCTCATACTGCTCGTCATCTGCCAAAATTACACGCAACATAACCCTTTCCTCCTAATGCCTGTCTGATTTATAAAGCTTCAGCGTAATCTTTGTAATTCCCTCCGTCCGCTGGATATGCAGCACATCCTCCTTCCGGTAAAACAGCCTTAACCGTTCCTCCACATTTTTCAGGCCGATGGAAGTTTTGGGGATAGGCGTATCCCTGCGGGCCGGCTGGCTCGGATCCTCCGGAAAACCCACACCGTTGTCCGCCACCACAGCCTCAATATAATCCGGCTTCTCGGTAATCAGTATATCCACCTTCCCCCCGTTCACCCGGTCCTTCAGCCCGTGCTGGATACTGTTCTCCACCAGAGGCTGGATTGTCAGCGGAGGAATCATCACATCCTCGTCCATAAATGACTTGCGTACATCCAGACAGAAGGTCACCCTTCCCTTTAAATGCAGCTTCTGTATATACAGATATGACTGAAGCAGCTCAATCTCAGCATCCAGCGGAATGGATACCGTGTTGATTTCAATGCTGCTCCGCAGTATTTTGGAAATGGCCTTGACCAGCTGAATGGAGGTATCCCGCTCTCCCAGCTGGATACTGCGGATTACCAGGCTCAGGGTGTTAAACAGGAAATGGGGATTCATCTGCATCTGCAGCTCCCGGATCTTCGCCTCAGCCAGCCGTTCCTTCATCTGGTGTGTCTCATGCAATTCCGTGATCATGGTTCTGATTTGCCGCTTCATCTGGTCAAATGTGGCGGATACCTGGTTCAGCTCCGCATAAGGCGTCTCCTCGATATCCGCTGCCTCCAGGTTATTGTTCATAATTTCCCTGGCAGCGTCCGTCAGCCGTTTGATGGAATTCAGGATACTGGTGCTCATCTGATGGTTCAGCACCATGCCAAAGAGGCTGGCTGCCATGAAAAACACGATCAGGATGCTGTTTGTAAGTCCCAGGGTTCTGCTGTGGCTGGCAAAAGCAGTGTTCAGGTACTCCAGGTACTGGCTCATCAACTGGTTCAGGCACCGCTCAATCTCCAAATCCACCTCGTCCAAATCAGCCATCAGGCTGGGATAGTAGTCCCCGTCAGGCCGGATGTAGGACTCTGCCATCTCCCGCCTGTGCTCAGCAACCTGCCCCACAATCCGGTACATCATCTTGCACTTCCGGTCATTTCGCATCTTCTCATCCAGTCCCCGCAGCTGGCTGTCAAACAGCTCGCACTCGTCGTAGTACTGCTTAAGCATCCCCTCGTCGTGGCTCTTGCTGTACAGCTTAAAGTAGGTCTGTCTCCTGTTATTGATAGCCAGCAGCCCGTTTACCTGCTGGTAATCCTGTAAAAGCCCGTTGTAGCGGCGGGAGGATCCCACATTCACAAGGGCGTTGGATGCTATGAAGATAAAGGCCACCAGCAGCAAAATCACATGGTTCCTTGTCATTTCTTTTCGTATGGATTTCATGAATCGTTTCTCACTTTTCTGCGGGGGATTTTTCCCGGATGATTTTTCTTCTGAGGTTATTCTACAACGGCAGGGGAAGAAAAACAAGTCAGACTGAGTCTGACTTGCTGAGGCCTGTGTGGGGGCAGGTATAAACCTGCCTTATGCTATTTTGTCTGCCCCTATCTCCATCACATACGGCTGGATCCAGTAAAACGCAGCTCCCTGGAATTTCAGTGTTACTTCCGTATCGCCTTCCTCATAAAAAATCCGGAAACCGCTCAGAACGCCCTTCTCATTAAAATCATACCGTTCACTTTCCCATCTTCCCCATCTTAACTTTCTCTGGCAGAGCAGTCCCTTTAACGCCAGCTCCCTCTCTTCATGCACTGCCTCCACGTCGATGTACACAGCGGGTCTCTCCGTCACTTTGGCATTTCCCTGTCCGTCCTCTGATTCTATTGTCTGGGGCTTCATCCTGGTAATACCAAGAATACGCACAGAACCGTCTTTCCACGGAATGGTTTCCTCTAATTCTTTATAGTCCTCCGGGACAGGCAGGGTGACTGGCTCGGATTCCTCACTGTTCAAAAACGTGATTCCCGGAATATGAATCCGGAAAGACCCATTCTGTTCCTCCTGGGGAACATCGAACAGGCATCTGAGGCGCCGTCCGTATTGCTTTATATCCGACAGCCGGTAATGTCCCATATTGCCCCAATAAGGATTGGCAGACAACTCCTTTATTTCATACTGTCTGCCGCTGCCGGATATGGTTGGCATATCCAGGGGCGGTGTGTCCGTATCCAGGGACGGCGTTTTGTAACCAATAACTATGGACGGCCTTCCCTCATCACTGTACACATACCAGGATATCAGGATTCCCTCCTTTACCTTTTCCCCCATACTTATAATGGATATACCGTCATGGGTATCTATGCTTCCATTCTCCTCTTTTGCCAGTTCCTCCAGCGTCCCATATTCAGGCACACTTTTCAGGGCAAATTCCACAGGCTTTTCAAAATCAAAAAGCCGGATTGCATAGCCTGACAAAAGCTCTTCGCAGACAGGAGCTGATGGGAGCTCAAATCTTGCCTCTATGATATAACGGATGTTCCCATATTCCTCAAAATAAGCCGAATAGTCAGCATACACCGATTCCACAGGCTTAATTCCGCCTTCCGGAATGCCGGGACCTGTGAGGAACAGGCCTTCGCCTGATTTCCAAAGTTCGTCCTGATATTTCTCCGAAACAATCATGGTCCCGTCACTTAGCGTAAAATACCGGCTGTCTGCGGGAGGTTCCCCGCCTGCCGGGATTTTCTGTACTTCCCCATAGTCATCCAAAACCATACTCACAAGCAGCTCCTGCTTCTGGTGGAGGGCAGATGTCAGGGATATGGTCTTTTCCTTTTGGGGCAGCTTGCATTCAACTACAGCATCCAATTCGTATACCGGATATTCCGATTGAATGATTCCATATTTTGAGGCAAACTGATACGGCAGGCCAGAGACCTGCCCCTGGGATTTGGGCACCTGGTTCACTCCCGGTTCCTGCTGCCCTTGCATTTCCTGCTGCCCTTGCATTTCCTGCTTCCCTTGCGCGTCCTCCTCCGTTTCCTGATTCACCTTTGATTCCGGCACCGGTTCCTGGGCCGTACCGGCCGCTAGCTTGGAAACATTCTCTTTCGTTCCTGAGCCCGCTGCCTCTCCCTCCGTTCCTCCTCCCAACCGGCAGCCAGACAGCAAAACAGCCAACAGACCTGCTGTTATAAGAATAGATATTGTGCTTCTCTTCATGGCGAGTCCTCCTCTCTCCAATAAAATCCACATATATTTATCTGTTTTTATCATAACAGGGCTGCTGCCTGTATTTATTTCTTATTTCTTACATCTTACGAATATAAAGATTAACTTTAGCAGCTGGAAGCTCTCATGGTTCATGATAAACATTTCATTTCCAGCAATTTTTGTATATCACAGAAATGAGCTTCACCGGCAACGCGGTAGTGGATCCATCCGCCATCACCACAAGGGTATTTGTTGTCGATACATTCCTGAGTTTCTTTCTCAACCTGGTCATATACCAAATGAAATTGTGCGTTTGACAACCGAATCATAACGGTAAAGGCGCCATTCTCCGCAAACACATTGCAAATCAGCTTTTTCTTCTTTCTATGGGCAACAGCCCAGCCATATTTATTCCCATAGGGAAAAGTAATCTCCTGCACAGTGCCGCATGTATCTGACAACCACTCATTGATTCGGATAAACAACTCCATACCTTTGCTGCAGTACGCGGCCATATCATCAAATGCCGGTTTATTCTGCTTGTCAAGCATTCTTTCATACATGGTAAACCTCCCTCTATCCCCTTTTCTGAAGCCATGATTATCAGCCCGGTTCTTTTGCTCCAAAGGCGATAAGCATATGTTTCTTTGATTGTAATATCAGGGTGCGCTTCTGTCAAATGCAACAGCTTTTTTTCAATTGGCCGGCAAAAACGTAAGCACCAGCCGTTAGCCCGGGGTATCTATTCCAAAACCAAGCTCTCCAAAAAGCAAAAAGAATCTCCCAAAAGCCGCAGCTTTTAGGAGATTCGCTTTATAATACAATACACGCAGCATCTTTTCTATACTGATATTACTGCACCCATGCCCCGCTCTCATCCACCCGCGAGCCATCCGGCGTGGTTGTATTGGTCAGCATGGCGCCGTCCGCGCCCAGATAGAACCACTGGCCGTTTTCTTCCACCTTTTCCCACTGGTTCCTGGCCATGGCTCCGTTGGAGCGCAGGAAATACCATTTGCCGTTTACCTGGCGCCATCCCTTGGCCATATATGTATTGGAATCAATCCAGTAGGAAACACCGTCTGCCGTAACCCACTCATTGGCAGCCTTGGCCCCGTTATCCTTCACATAGTACCATCCATTGCTGTCCTGTCCCCAGCCCTTGGCTGAGGTTGTTCCCGGACCGGCATTTCCCGTGCCGGAAGAATTGCCTGTCGTGCCTGCGTTATCTGAACTGCCTGTACTGCCTGCGCTGCCGCTTAAAGCGCCTGCCTTCACCAGTTCATATCCGTAATCGAACAATGCCTTCGTATCCGTATAATGAGTCGATTTGCTCTTCATGATAACGGCAATCAATCTGACTCCGTCCTTCTCCACTGCTGTCACCAGGGTATTTCCCGCTTTGGACGTATAACCGGTCTTTCCTCCGATAACGCCCGGATAATACCTGGCATCGTTGGGGTTCAGCATCTTGTGTCCAATGGTCACGGTAAGCCCGGAAGGATTCTTTATGGTAGCAGGCAGCGTATACGTGCGCGTGGACGCCACCGTCTTCACCACATCATTCTGAAACGCCGCCCTTGCAATCAGAGCCATATCATGAGGTGTGGTGTAATGATTGGAGTCATTGAGGCCGTGAGGATTTGTAAAATGTGTATTGGTACACCCCAGAGCCGCTGCCTTGGCGTTCATCATCTCCGCAAATTTGGCATTGCTGCCAGCCACATGTTCCGCAAGGGCATTTCCCACTTCATTGGCTGATTTGAGAAGCAGGGCATAAAGACACTGGCGCACAGTCATCACATCCCCTGCCGTCATATTGATGGATACAGCACCCGCTTCCAGGTTCGTGGTAGCTGTTGCTGAAAATGTGACCTTGTCATCCAGACTGCAGTTCTCCGCCACCAGCAGGGCTGTCATCAGCTTGGTGATACTTGCCGGATAGAACTGCTTGTCCCCGTTCTTGGAAAACAGGACGGTTCCCGTGGCAGCATCCATGAGCACGGCTCCCTCCGAAGCTATCTCCGGCTTCTGCACGGAAGCTGCGGCCGTCTGGTCAAAGGTCCCTGCAGCCTGGCCGGCTGACGGATTCTGCGACGGACTTCTGGATAGGGAAGGGCTTTCTGACGGGGAGGGGATTCCTGATGAGGACGGGCTTCCTGACGAAGAAGGGCTCCCTGAGGTGGAAGGGCTTCCTGACGAGGACGGGCTTCCGGACGGGGAAGGACTCCCTGAGGTGGAAGGGCTTCCTGATGAGGACGGGCTTCCTGACGGGGAAGGGCTTCCGGATGAGGATGGCCCGTCAGATGAAATGACCGCTCCGTCACTTCCGGATTCCGAACCCGGTCCCTGGGACGATACCATCCCCTGGTCAGAGGTCTGGTTTCCGGACTGGAAGGAAGATACCTGGCTTTCTTCCAAAGGCGTGATGGCGGCCGGATTAGCTGAAGCTGCCGTACTCATCAACAGGGTACAGCTGGTGCATATACATAAAAATGATTTCCATTTATTAAGTCTCATAATATCTCTCCCATACAGCAGGTCATTCTGAACAAAACTAGAGATATTATATCATACTTCATGGTTACAAAAAACATCTATTTCTGACGATAAACTTACGATATATATATTTTTTCTTTAATTGCACAGGCAGATTTTTTTCTTTCCATCCCCCCACATTCCATTATACAGTGGTTCCCCATGCCTTCATTCCCATTGTTTTGTTATGCCTTATCCTGCCCTCCTGCCGGTATGTGTCTCATAACCGCTTGGGAGTACAGCACAGACATGCCTTAGTTCACGGATGTCATATCTCTGTAAACTTCTATGTATCCGCATTCCGTGCATACATAAGCGATTGTTGGCCCCAGCTGGTTTTTGGAATCGGGAATACGGTCCAGTTCATCCACCCATACAAGGTGTGTTCTGATTCGGTTTATTTCCATCTGGCCTGAACATTTTGGACACCGCATCTGCACTTACCTCCTTTATCATTTTTTTCATTATACGATGGTTTAGGTGAAAATAAAAGCCCCCTCGGCAGTATGCCCGATGTCCATCCACGCTCCCTGTATCCAGTTGTCTGCTATTTCTCCTGGCTCCGGCACAAATACCCCTCAATCATCTCCAGCTCATCCAGATATATACAATTTGGAATCCCGTGGTTTCTCACCGCCTCCACACACTGGCCAAGCCCCATCCACATGACGCTCTCCACTTCTTCTTTCTGAAGGGTCAGACGGTCTGCATCCACTGGTTTGCTGTACACATACACAGCACTGACTTCACTGTCCCTGAACATCCTCCCGTAAAACACTTCTTCCATATATCCCTTGTGATACCCCGCAAATTCCAGGTCCTCCTCCCCGGCCTCAATTCCCAGCTCCTCCTTCAGTTCCCGGATGGCGGACGGCAGGAATTCATCACCGGCCTGCACATGGCCTGCTGAGGAAATGTCATAACAGCCAGGATAGGAATCCTTTCCCCTGCTCCGCTTCTGCAGCAGAAGATCGTATGTTTTATCCTCATTTTTCCTCACAACCCATATATGGGCGGTCCTGTGGGGAACCCCGTCCATGTGGACCAGGCTCCGTTCCCGGACCACTCCTGTTTTCTTTCCGTCCGCATCCAGTACATCGAACAATTCCAACTGCTTTCCGTTCAGAACAGCCTCACTCAGCCGGTCTCCCTGGTAAGCCAGTTTCAGTGAAAAGAAGGGGGCATCCTCATTTAACAGCTTAAAAAAGATTTTATCCCCTTCCCACAGATTCAGGGACAGCACGTCCTCCTTCTTTACCCACTCCAGCGTACCCTCGTTGCAGGGAATCATTTCCCCCTCATATTTGTCCGCAGTATACAGACACATGTACTCTGTATCCCAGCCCTCCGCGATGAATGTGACCAGCCCCCTGAACTGCCAGGATGTGAGAGTGAGTCCTGTTTCCTCCCTCACTTCCCTGAGCAGGCAATCCTCCGGGCTCTCGTCCCCTTCAAAATGCCCGCCCACTCCAATCCACTTATCCTTATTCACGTCATTCTTTTTGCTGATTCTGTGGAGCATCAGATATGCCCCCTTATTTTCAATATAGCACAGCGTTGTCAGCCTGCTTTTTTGTTCCATATGCCTGTCCTCCCGTTAAACCCCGCCCATGGCGGGGGATCTGAAATACCCGTCGGAGCAGTTCCGACGGGTATCATTATAGACCAATTCTTCTTACGCTTCAATCATTATGCCCGCATCCCTATTCTTCAATTGAATAGTTGGGAGCCTCCTTGGTAATATGGATATCATGAGGATGGCTCTCCTTTAAGGACGCAGCGGAAATCTTTACAAACTGGGCTGTCTCCTGAAGGGTTGTGATGTCCTGGGCTCCGCAGTATCCCATACCGGAGCGAAGACCGCCCAAGAGCTGGAACACGGTATCCTCCACCATTCCCTTATAAGCCACGCGACCTTCCACGCCTTCGGGAACCAGCTTCTTTGCATCTGTCTGGAAATAGCGGTCCTTGCTTCCGTTTTCCATGGCAGCAATGGAACCCATGCCGCGGTATACCTTATACTTACGTCCCTGGTACAGCTCAAAGGTGCCCGGGCTCTCATCACATCCCGCAAAGATGCTTCCCATCATACACACACTGCCGCCTGCAGCAATGGCCTTTGTCACATCGCCGGAGTACTTGATTCCTCCGTCCGCGATAATGGGTACGCCGTACTCCTTGGCAACGCTGTAGCAGTTCATCACTGCCGTAATCTGGGGCACGCCGATGCCTGCCACCACCCGGGTGGTACAGATGGAACCAGGCCCTATGCCTACCTTGACGGAATCAGCTCCAGCCTCAATCAGAGCTCTGGTGGCCTCTGCCGTGGCAACATTTCCAGCCACCACCTGAAGGTCCGGATATGCTTCCTTAATCATCTTCACGCAGCGGATTACATTGGCGGAGTGGCCATGGGCTGAATCCAGAACCACCACGTCCACCTTTGCGTCCACCAACGCCCCTACGCGCTCCAGCACATTGGCAGTGATGCCAACGGCAGCGCCGCACAGAAGACGTCCCTGTGCGTCCTTTGCGGACAACGGATACTTAATCTGCTTCTCAATATCCTTGATGGTGATAAGACCTTTTAAATTGAAATCATTGTCCACAATCGGCAGCTTCTCCACTCTTGCCTTTGCTAAAATGGCCTTTGCTTCCTTTAAGGTTACACCCTCCCTGGCTGTAACCAGGTTCTTTGTGGTCATGCACTCCTTGATGGGACGGTCAAAATCCTCCTCAAACTTTAAATCACGGTTGGTAATAATGCCCACCAGCTTCTTGCCCTCTGTGATGGGAACGCCGGATATGCGGAATTTTGCCATCAGATCGTTGGCATCCTTAAGGGTGTGCTCCGGTGAGAGGAAGAACGGGTCTGTGATAACACCGTTTTCAGAACGCTTTACACGGTCCACTTCCTCGGCTTGGGCTTCAATGGACATATTCTTATGAATGATACCGATACCTCCCTGCCTGGCCATGGCGATGGCCATGCGGTGCTCTGTTACCGTATCCATGCCGGCGCTCATAAGCGGGATGTTCAGTTTAATCTTCTTGGTCAAATGTGTGGTCAGGTCTACCTGGTTGGGAATCACTTCTGAAAATGCCGGTACCAGAAGTACATCATCAAAGGTTATGCCTTCGCCGATAATTGTACCCATTATAAATTTCCTCTCTTTCTGCGTGTATGATTTGATATGTTTTGTCAGAATATTGATAGTCCGTGAACTGTCCGTTTCTTATTAGTATCTTATACTAGCAAATTTTATCTGGCTTGTCAAACCAAAACAGAGAGAAATATTCATTGATTTTACTAATAGGGTTCCATCAGCCATTCTAATATCCCCCTGCGGCTGTCTGCCAGCAGGTTAGTACCGCCAGCTCCATATCAGATAACCTTATCCGGGTTCAGGATCAGATTGGGATCAAAGGCCTTTTTAATCCGCCTCATCAGGCCAATCTGCGTGTCCCCCAGCTGTTCTTTCAGATATTCTTTCTTGGCATACCCTATGCCGTGTTCCCCTGATACTGCCCCTTCATATTCCCGCGCCCTTGCGTACATCATCTCAAAGCCCAGACTCAGTTTTTCTTTCCACTCATCCTCTGCCAGGTCATCCCGGCAAAGATACACATGAAGGTTTCCGTCGCCTGCGTGGCCAAAGCTGGGAATCCGCAGATTCAGTATCCCGGCCACCTCATGGGTGTATTTGATAAAATCCGCCACCCGGTCCCTGGGCACCACCACATCACACTCATCCATTTGGGTGGTGGACGCCTTGATTGCTTCTAAAAATGCCCCTCTGGCGTTCCACACGCTCTGTTTCCTCTCCTGCGTATCCACGATGAACACGTCCACAGCCCCGTGTTCCAGGCACAGGTCCGCCACCTCCCGGTACTCCGCCCGCACCTGCTCTGCATTTCTTCCGTCAAATGTGAGCAGGATATAGGCGTCATTCCTGGTATCCGGGAACCGTTTACCCAGATATTCCTCTGCAAACAAAATGGTCTCCCGCTCCATAAACTCAATGGCCGTGGCCTGTATCTGCGCTTCCACAATCACCGGCACCATCTCTATGGCCTGTTCCATATCCGCAAATGGAACCAGAAGGCTCACTGTCTTACCCGGAAGTGGAACCAATTTAAGCACGGCCCGGGTGATGACCCCAAGTGTTCCCTCGGATCCAATCATCAGATTTAACAGACTGTATCCGGAACTGTTCTTAACCGTCTTACCGCCAAATTCCACCACCTCGCCTGTGGGCAGCACTACTGTCAGCGCCCTCACGTAATCCCTTGTGACGCCGTATTTTACGGCCCGCATTCCGCCTGCATTGGTGCTGATATTTCCGCCTATGGTTGCTGATTTCTCACCTGGATCCGGAGGATAAAAAAGCCCGTTTTCCTCCACGTACTGCGCCAGATCCATTAAAAGCACCCCTGGTTCCACTGTCACAGTAAGGTTCCTGCGGTCCAGCTCCAGAATACGGTTCATCTGTGTGGTCTCCAGCATAATGCCTCCGTGGATAGCTACGGCCGCCCCCACCAGCCCTGTGCCGGATCCTCTGGTGACCACGGGAATCCCCTCCCGATTGGCATAGGCCATGATGTCCGAAACCTCTCCGGTGGACAATACCCTTACAAGGGCTTCGGGAGCACGCTCCACTCCCCCCAGCTCATCATGGCTGTAATCCTGGCTTATATCGGATCCGGTCAGGACCCGCCCGTCCTCTGTCACCTTTTTCAAATAAGCGATATCCCTCTCATCCAGTTTCCTGTACCCCATCACGTACCCTCCTTAACCGTCTTAAGCAGCCGTGGAAGTATCTCATACCAGTCCCCCACCAGGCCGATGTTGGCAATGTCAAAAACCGGAGCCTTCCTGTCCGTGTTAATGGCAATGATGCACTCAGCACCCCTCATGCCCGCCGCAAACTGTACGGAACCGGAGATACCTATGGTAATGATGAGCTTTGGCTTCACCGTTCTGCCGCTGAGTCCAATCTGGCGCCTGGCGTCAAACCAGCCGCACTCAATCAAAGGCCTGGTGCACGCCAGCTGTGCGTCCAGCGCAGCGGCCAGTTCCCTTATTAACTCCAAGTCCGCCTGGCTTTTTACGCCCCTTCCAACAGCCACAATCACCTCTGCCTCCGATATATCAATCTCCTTTGGCTTATGTATGATTTCCTCTACCCTGATTCTCCGGTCAATCATGTCCTCCGTCACCTCCATGGTACGGATGGTGCCTGAGGGTTCCTTTGTCACCGGAGGCGCGGAAAAAATCTTATACCGGACCGTGCAGAACTGCGGCCGGTTCTTCGGCGTCACAATCTGAGCCATAATATTTCCCCCAAAGGCAGGGCGGATCTGCACCAGGTCTGTATTCTCCTTCATTTCCAGGACTGTACAGTCTGCTGTCAGCCCTGTCCTAAACCGTGCCGCTACCCTGGGAGCCAGGGAACGCCCTGCGTTGGTGGCCCCTACCAGGATGGATGACGGCCTGATTCTGGTTATGAAATCCGCAAATACATTGGCGTATGTGAGGACGGAGAAATGTTCCAGCTCCTTCCTGTCATACACAAAGACCTGGTCCACCCCGTATGCCAGCAGTTCCTCTGCCTTTTCTCCCACCTGATACCCCATAAACAGCGCATACACAGGATGGCCTGTGACGGCTGCCAGTTCCCTGGCCTTGCCGATCAGCTCAAATGTCACGGGATGTACGGCCTTTCCATTGTATTCCACGTACACAGCCACTGCGCGCCATTCATCCTTATTAATCCCCGGTTCCTGTGTTTCCATATATTCCACGGCCCCGCCAGGACCTTTCTTCACACACAGCCTGCACATTCTGCAGCCGGAGTCAATTTCCACCTTTCCATCCCTGCAGCTGATGGCACCAAAGGGACATATGTCAATGAGCTGGCGGATGCCGTCTTCATCCAGCCGTTCCTGGTGAATCCTCAGTTCAGCCATAATCCTCTCTCCTTTCTGTCTATACAACTATAAAAACTTTGTTTCCCTCAGCACATGATACATCCTATGGGCAAGCACGTCAGGGCTTCCATCGAACATTTCCCTGCATTCACCCTTCTCCGGCGGGAATATACGCTCCACCTGGGTGGGCGATCCGGACAAACCATAGTGGCTCTCATCCCGGTCCTCCAGGTCCGTAAGGGAAAACTCCCTCAGATATCCCTCCCTCAGTTCCTTTTCCCGTTTATAGGAAGGAAGCCTCGGCGTATTCACATCCTTATCCATGGTAATCAGACATGGCAAATCCATGGTCTGTATCTGTTCATATCCGTCCATATTGATACGCACCCGTATCCGTCCCTCCCCTGTCTCCCTGATTTCCAGAACATTGGAGGCATGGGGTATTCCCAGCCACTGGGCCACCTCCGGCCCAACCTGGGCCGTGTCCCCGTCCGTGGTCTGTTTGCCGCAGAGAATGAGATCATACTCCCCCATCCTGCGTATGCCCTGGGATAAGGTATAGCTGGTAGCCACCACGTCTGCGCCTGCAAATTTCCTGTCGCTGATCAGTCCCGCACGGTCGGCTCCCATGCACATACACTCCTTTAACGCCTCCCTGGCCTGTCCCGGCCCCATGGTGATGACATCCACGGTACCCCCCTGCTGCTCTTTCATCCCAAGGGCAGACTCCATGGCATAGAGATCATATGGATTCAGCTTGGACTGGGTCCCGTCCCGCTTCAGCACTCCGGTTACCGGGTCCACCTCCACATTGGCGGTATCCGGCACCTGCTTCACGCACACAATACATTTCATAAATCCCTCTCCTTAAAAAAATCGGTGCATGTATCACCTGTTTCCAATACATGCACCGATATCATAAATGACCGTACCTATTACATTTTCGTCAATTACTCCATGTCTGCAAGTAATTTCTCGATCTTTTTCTTATTGGCGTCATCCAGCTCGCCCAACGGCTTGCGGGGCAGACCTACATCCAGGCCCTGTGCCTGTAAGGTGTACTTGCAGATTTCCTGCCAGTGGGGAACCCCGTTGACCTTATCATAGAAGAAATAATCAATATATGGCTGGATATTGTTCTGGGCTGCTATGGCTGCATCCACATCTTTTGCGAAGCAGGCATCCTGAAGTCTGCGGCACTGCTTTGGAAGTACGGCCGGGAAACCTGACAGCCAGCCGTCCGCTCCGGCCAGGAGGCCTTCCATGGCAGCATAGTCATGTCCGTAGAATACAGTCAGGTCATCCTTGCAGTGGTACTTCAGTTCGTGGACCCTGTTTGGATCGCCGTGGGCTGCCTTGATGCACTGTATGGTACCGTCATCCACCAGCTCCTTGACCTCCTGTACGCTCAGCTCATAGCCGGCAAACCAGGGATTGTTGTAAACCATGATTTCGATATCCAGCGCTTCCCTTAAATCCCTGAAATGCTGCATAACTGCCTTCTTATGAGGATTCAGGTAGAATGGAAGGATCACCATGACACAGTCAGCACCGTGGTCCTGTGCGAACCTGCTCATCTTGATGGTATTCAGGGTATCGTATCTGCCTGTACCGCATACCAGAGGAACCTGACCGCCTAAGAAACCAGATACATGTTCGATGATTTCCCTCTGCTCTTCCATGTTCATGGCAATGTTCTCGCCAGTGCTTCCGCAGATGGAAATAGACTGTGCGCCATTATCCAGCAGCCAGGTCAGGTACTTCTCCATACCCTTCTTGTTGTAAGTCTGGTCTGCATTCCAGATGGTCATGGATGCCGGGCAGATACCGTAAGGTTTCTTGATTGTGTCTTTCACTTTCATAGCTTTCTCCCTTTCCCCCAAGTTACACTTGGAATAAAAAATTTTGTTGGTGTGAATATGTAATTTTAAATTAAAAATAAAAAATTAAATATTTTAAATTATTATTTTGCCTGATTTAAAATTAACACATCTTTCGTGTAATGTCAACAAAAAAATTAAATATTTTTTATTTTCTTGTTCACCTTCCACAACGGCAGGATAAAGGCAGAAACGCCCTTTATCCGCCCAGATAGGATTTTTTGATGGTATCACTTTTAGCCAGCTCCTCACTGGAGGCAGTAATTACCATGCGCCCATTTTCCAGCACGTAACAGCGGCTGGATACTTCCAGGGCCATGAAGGCATTCTGCTCCACAATCAGGATCGGCAGATGCTTTTCCTTATTGATTCTCAAAAATATATCAAACATATCGTCCACAATCACGGGAGCCAGGCCCAGGGATGGTTCATCGCACATCAGGAGCTTGGGATCTCCCATCAGCCCTCTGGCTATGGCTAACATCTGCTGCTCACCGCCGCTTAAGGATCCCGCTTTCTGGCCCATTCTCTCCTTCAGGCGCGGAAACAAGTCATACATCTCCTCAATTTTGGCATTCATTTCCTTCTTGGACCGCTTTATGCTGTAGCTCCCCATCTCAAGGTTCTCCAGAACTGTCATGTTAGAGAATATTTCCCTCCCCTCCGGAATCTGCACCACTCCGGTCCTGGTTATGCTGTGTGTGGGCAGATTGGTTATATCCTGTCCGTTAAACTCCACATTGCCCTTTTTTACCTTCACCCAGCCCACAATGCAGTTCATGAGCGTGGTCTTTCCAGCGCCGTTTGAACCGATGATGGATATAATTTCGTCATCGCCTATTTCAAGGGAAATATCATGCAATGCACAGACATCGCCGTAATAAGCGTCAATCCCATTGACTTTTAACATAAGAATCCCTCCGATTATCTGGAATCCTGCTCCACATACCGGCTTCCCAGGTATGCGCGGATAACCTCTTCATTGCTCTGTACTTCCTTTGGCGTGCCTTCCGCTATCATGCGCCCGAAACTCAGCACAGTTATGTAGTCGCTGATTTTCATGACCACATCCATGTTGTGCTCAATCATGAAAAACGAGTATCCGTCCTCATAGGCCTTATAGATAACATCCACCAGCTCGGCCCGCTCCGACGGGTTAAGGCCGGCCGCAGGCTCATCCAGAAGAATCAGTTTGGGATCATTCATCATGGCCCGTCCAATCTCCGATATCTTCTGGCGTCCATAGGGCAGGTTCTTCATCAGAGAGCCCCGCAGCTCATACATGCCGATGCGTTTAAGGACCTCTTCAGCCTTCTCCTTAAGCCTCTTTTCCTCTGCCCGTGATCCTCTGATGTCAAAAATCCCCCGCATCATTCCCATGGGGGCCTGCTGGTGACCCCCCACCATCACATTCTCCAGCAGAGTCATGGTTGGAAATACCTTTATGTTCTGAAAGGTCCTTCCGATTCCCTGCCTGGCAATATCATGGGTGGTCATGCCGGTAATGTCCTTTCCCCCAAATTCCACCTTGCCTGACGTCAGAGGCAGCACTCCTGTAATCAGGTTTACGGTGGTGGTCTTGCCTGCTCCGTTTGGTCCGATGAGGGCGTGTATGGTGTGCTCCTTCATGTCGATGCTGACATTGTCAACCGCCACAAGACCCTGGAATTTTTTTGTGATTCCCGTCACTTTCAACAGACTTTCCATTCTCTTATTCACCGCCTTCTGCATAGCTCTTTCCGCTGATTCTCTGATACATCTTCATGAACAGGCCTGTTGCCGCACTCACCCAGCCGTCCGGGAAGAATATGGCCCCCAGCAGGATGATAGAACAGAACACGATTTGATAGTAATTGCCCAGGAAACGCAGCATTTCCGGAAGGATGGTGACAATGGCTGATCCAAAGATAGTTCCCACCACGGACCCCAGTCCTCCCACCATCAGCATAACCACATAGTTGGTGGACAAATCCAGGTTAAAGGTGGATGGGTTTATATAGCCCATATAGTGGGCATACATGGCTCCTGCCACGGTACCGAATATAGATGCCACGGTAAATGCCTTGATCTTGCAGGAAGCGATGTCCACACCGCTCATCTCCACTGCCTCCACATTATCCCGCAGGGATTTGAAAATCCTCCCCCACTTGGAATAGGCAATGCGCCAGGCAATAAAAAAAGCAATGGCGGTAAATACCAGAAACAGGTAATACATTTCCTTCTGGCTCTGTATCTGGTAGCTTCCGATGTTATAGGGCCGTATATTGCGGATGCCCTGGGTGCCTCCTGTGAATTTCGGCGTATTGGAAATCAGCAGGCGCACCACCTCCCCGAATCCAATGGTGGTCAGGGACAGATATACTCCCCTGACTCTCAGGCTGGGATATCCCAGTCCCCTGCCGATAAGGATTCCCATGATAACTGCCGCAATCAGCCCCAGCCAGGGCGTCAGATTCGTGTATCTGGTAAACAGGGCAGAGGAATAAGCGCCCAGCGCAAAGATTCCCGCTGTGCCCAGATTCATCTGGCCGGTCAGACCAGTGATGAAATTCAGGCCTAATACCACGATAATATTGATGAGCACGCGGTTAAGGACCATCATATAGTAATCATTTTTAATGAATATCGGCAGAAAAGCGCCAATCACAAGGGCTCCCACGGCAAAATGCAGTGATTTAAGTTTCAGCTTTTTCTTCATCTTCCCTTACTCCTTTCACGCCTTCTTGCCTAAGAATCCGCTGGGATGTACCAGCAGGAATATGATTAACAGGACAAATGACACAATATCTTTATAGACAGCCGGAAGAACCACCACCGCCAGGTTTTCCACCACCCCGATGAACAGACCGCCCAGGATGGCTCCAGGCAGGTATCCGAATCCTCCGATAACTCCGGCCGAAAAACCTTTGAGGCCTATGCTGGCTGCCATGGTGGTGGATATATTGAACAGCGGTATGATCAACATTCCGATGACGCTGCATATAATGGAGCTGACTGCTGTTGTCACGCAGATGTTCTGGGCCACATTGATGCCCATAAGGGCCGCGGCCTTCTTATTCTGAGCCACACAGCGCATGGCCTTTCCTATTTTTGTAAAATTCATAAACAACTGAAGGGCCGCCACTACCAGGATTGCCACCACACATATGATGACATTGGCCTTTGTGACCATAAGTGTACCGATCTTAATGGTACCGCTGAGCCAGTTCTCAATGGTGAAGGGAACCGGTCCGTATATAAGCCGGATGGCCTCTGCCAGAATCCTGCCTAACATCATGGTTCCCATGACAGCAAAGATATTGGAACGCATATGCCGCAGCGGATTGAAGATTCCGGAAGCGATTACAGACCCCAGAATTCCCATGAGCATGAAAGTAAGCACAATGGCTAAGGGCTTGTTCATGTTGAATTTAATAATGAAGGTAGCTGCAAATATATATGCCCCCACGGTGATGATTTTGTCATGGCTGAAGTTAAGCAGTCCTGTGGAATTCCATATCAGGGTATACTCGATGGCAACCAGGGCATAGATGAATCCCATGGCAATACCGCTTATCAATAGCTGAAGTATAGTGCCCATCATTTACCTCCTTTTCGTCATGACAGGGGCCGGATTCAGATTCAGGCCGGGTCCGTCCCCTGTCCTCCATAAGCCAGAAACTATTCCACAGAAACAGCTTTGATAAACTTTGGAATCTTGTTTTCAATCCGGGCCACATTGATATTGTGGACTAAATCATTATTCTCGTCACAGGTAATGACTCCTACGGGTACCTTTAAGTCTTTCAGTCCCTTGACAGCTTCCATAACAGCCTTGCGGTCCGTGGTTCCTGCTGCTTTAATTCCTTCTAAAAGGGCCACTGCGCCGCCGTAATAGGATGCTGCGTATAATTCCGGTTCGATCTCATACTTTTTCTCAAAGTTCTCTTTAAATGCAACAAGGGTGGGGTCGTCGCTGGTGGACACATAATCCGTCACTCCATACCAGCCTTCTATGTATTCCGCCTTACACATATCAATTACCTGCTGCATGGTAACACCCGGAGAAGACACTACCTGCACATCCAGTCCCAGCTCGTATATCTGGCGGGCATGGATTGCCAGCTCCGCGTCGTGGGTCCATATGATGACCGTATCCACGCCCGCGTCCTTCATCTTCATAACCTGAGGAGTAAAGTCCTTGTCTCCCGTGTTATGTCCTTCTTCCACATACTCCATGCCGTTGTCCGCACAGTATTGCTTGATAACGCCCTCTGCTCCTGTTCCAAAATCGTCATTGTTAAAGAACAGTCCCAGTTTCTTGCATCCAAGCTCTTTTGCGTAGGCTGCCGCCGCCTCTGCGAAAATACTGTCAGAAGCCCTGCAGCGGAACAGATAATCATTGTCCAGAGTACTGATCTGCGGTGTGGTGCCGCCTGTGAAGGCAGCTACGCCCGCCTGCTTTACCACTGCCTCCACTGCCAGGGCATTGGTGCTTCTGTGGGGTCCCACGATACCCACCACGCCTTCGCCGATCAGCTTATTGGCACAGGTAACAGCCATGTCCTGGAGGGTCTGGTCGTCCACAATAGTCAGTTCTATCTGCTTTCCGTTGATACCGCCTGCTGCGTTGTACTCGTCCACAGCCATCTGTACCCCCTGGTTCATACGCTCCCCGTTCAGCGGATTGTCTCCTGTCATCATAGAAATGAGGCCAATCTTGATGACATCGCCCTCATCCGCGGAAACCTCACCGCCGGAGGATGCCTGGGTATCCCCTGCCTGGGAACCTGCGCTGCCGGAAGATGCCCCCTGCTGTCCTCCGCATGCTGCCAGTGACAATGCCAGGCTTACACTCAACGTAACTGCTGCCCATTTTTTCAACATAATACCTTCTCCTTTACTTTTGAATTTTTATGTTTTTAGTTACATGATATACTTAAAACCATCCCGGATTTGTTCCAGAAGTTCCATGTCATCCGGAATCGTAACCCGGTGAACATAAGAAATCAGCTCCTCCAGCCCATCTTGGGGCACCCCGGCCTCCCTTATGCTGACAGGTATGCCCACCTCCCTGAGAAAAGCCTTCAGTTCTTCTATTTCCGCCTCCGGACGTCCGTTGACAGCCAGCTGAAGAGGAAGGGCCATGGCAACGATTTCCCCGTGAAGATATTTTCTTCTCACGTCCTTGTACATACAGCAGACTGCATCATAAAAATTATGTGCAACGGCCAGCTGCTTCCCCCCTGTGGACAGGTCTGACACCATGCCGGTCAGCATGATATTCATGTTCACCATATCATCTATGAGCATGCTGTCCTTCCCGTCATCGAAATCCTTAAGGGCCTGTCTGGTGTCCCTCATGTACTTACTGTAGGTAAAATCCGCAATCTTTGTGGCTATCTCCGAGGTGGCAATCATACCTTCATCCTTCAGATGGGCCATGGTAAAGCTGAATTCCGGTTTTTTTGCCATGGCATCCACTATGCCCGACACAAAATAGCGCCTTGGACAATCATTGACAACCAAATCCATGTCCACAATGACCCCGCTGATTTCATGATTCAGGAAACCGCTGTGGTCCACATTGCCGTCCTCGCCGTATACCACATACAGAACAGCGTAGGCCGCACATGTGGCTGCGGATGTGGGTATGGTAAAGATACTGGCATCTGCCATATCCCCGGCTGCCTTGGCAATGTCTATGATACGGCCGCCCCCGATTCCTGCCACGATTTCAGCTCCCGATTCCCTGACCCTGGCTGCTACCTCTCCAAAGCTCTTTTCCGTGGAAGGTCCCTCAAATATCTCCGACTGAAATGTAATTCCGGATTCCCTGAGGCTTTCCTCCAGGACCTGGCTGGTCTTTCCCTTCACCACATCGTCCCCGTACAGCAGGTAAGCCTTCTTTCCGAAAAATACCATCTCCTCTCCCGCACGCTTCAGTGCACCATGGCACTGGATATAACGTCCGGCCCCTACCTGAATATGTTTACCTTCAAACATCTCTGTCCTCTCCTTTAACGCAATTTTTAATTTGTTATGGCAAAATAATAAATTAAAAATTAAAATTTTTTATTTGAGAGTACACGTTACCAAACTAAGTGCCGGACAACCCATGAACTCCTGACCTGAATTCATGGAAACATGGGTTGCCTGATTCTTAGCTTAATGCCAAACTTCTTATATTAGATTACTGCATATAGATTACTGTTTTTTAAGCTGCTGCGTCCTGGAGCGCTGCGCTTCTTGGTCTGCTGCGTCTTAGACTGCCGCTTCTTTGATGACTGCATTTACTGCTTCCGCATCTGTTACTTCTGATTGGTGATGATGTAGAATATGTTGTTTATATGGCCGGCAATCATCTTCTCAGACTGCTCCATATCCTTATTCCTTAAGTACTCCAGCAGTTTATAATGGTCATCCACCGTGGAACGGAAATTCCTGTTTCTTAACGGCAGCACAAGGTAATTGGCCACCAGGAACTGGCCCTGTATCCTCTTATACAGCTCTGACAGATATTCATTCCTGGCCCCGGATACCAGCACACGGTGAAACCTCAGGTCTGTCTTGGACAGCTCCAGGAAATCCCCCTTATCCAGATACTCCTCACACTTTTTAGCACATATCTCTAGCTGGTCAAGCAATGAGGACACATCTGCTGCCGCTGAAAGATAATGCTCTATGGCATGCTTTTCAATCATAAGCCTTACATCACAGATATTCTTAATCTGGTTCTGGTCAAAGGTGGGAACCACCACACGCCCGTTGCTGAGCTTTTCCAGTACTCCGTCATTGACTAAAAGCTTCACCGCCTGAACCACCGGTGTTCTGCTGACTTCATACTTTTCGCATAAAACGTCAAGTGAGATAGCGTCATCCATCTTATATTCACCGAGGATAAAACTATCAATAATCTGATCGTAGATAATCTTATCTAAATTCTTTTTTACCCTCATCTCAACAACTCCTTTGCTCGTACTATCATTATAAAGGATAGAATGAAATAATGCAATATTAAATTTTTAATTTTTAATTTATTTTTGTTGCTAATATACACTCTCCCCCTGTTTATCTCGTTCATCTTTAGTCAAATTGCGAATTGTTATCTTCATTCCCCATTGATATACTGGTTATAATCTACAAACCAGCGCTGTATTGTATCCATAACAGTGATTAGAGTGCCTGATGCCACCATAATTCACACAATGCAGTGCACACCAACAGAAGCGGAGGGGTTTTGTATGAAACTGGAAAATATCTCAGATGTAAAAGCTTTTTTTGAAGCAGTGGACCAGTGTAAAGGAAAAATCGAACTGGTATCCCCGGAGGGCGACAGGATTAACCTAAAGTCAAAGCTATCCCAGTATCTTTCCATTGCCAATATGTGTTCCAACGGATATATTAAGGAATTGGAATTAGTGGTTCACGAAAAAGAGGACATGGACCGGCTGATAGAATTCATGTTAAGCGGTGAAAACCTGAAATAGAGCAAATAAAAAGACAGGCCGCCGGGACAGCTGTTATTTCACTGTCCCCGGCGGCCCGTTCTCTACCGACCTGCCCTATATGCCCATTGCCCTACATCACAAGCTTTCGCGGAAAGGTTCTGCGCATGGCTCCTATCATTCTCTCATTTGGTTCAATCAGTACCTTAAAATGGTCCGGACCCTTCTGGTATATAAGGGCGTACACCTTGGCATCCTTCCTGCCGGACGAAAAATCCTTTATCTTCATGCCCTGCTTCTCATAATCCTTAAGCACAAAGGAATCAGCCGGCGCCACAATCTGGATATCATCCTTCTCACAGTCAAATATCTTCTTTCTCTTTGCCTTTCCCAGGATACGGTCCACCGACAGACCACCCTCTGCAAACAGATATTCAAACTCCACACTCAGGTTCAGGAACACAAAATAGGTAGCCACACCTGCTATGGTCATAACAATTACTCCAAACACGGTCTGCAGCGCTGAAAGGACGGAAAATATACAGACCACAATCATGAGTATTTTTACAGGAACGGCATATGCCGGATCTTTTCTCTTTACAAGCCACTCTACATAGTTATCATCGTTCATAATGTCTCTCCTTTATCATTTTGCATATTACACATTATACAATACTTTATCCCATTTTTCCAGTCATATCATTCTTATGCCGGAGGAAAGAAAGAGCCTGCTCCATATTTTCCACGGTCCTGTGATTGATAAAATGTTCAATCTTTTCCACCAGCTCCAGTTCATCCTCCGTATGGTTGAGGGTACAGAAAAAATCCTGGAGCACCCGGTGTCTGTGCAGCAGATACCTGCCCTCCTCATACCCCTTATCCGTGACCATGATGGAGCCGTATTTCTTAAAATCAATATATCCGGCTTTTCTCAGATTATCCAACATTTTTGAGGCGGATGAGGGCCGTACGTGAAGGCTGGCAGCCAGGGAGCTGACACGGATGGGTTCCCCCTCTTCCTCCATTCTGCACACCATCTCCAGATAATCCTCCATGGATGAAGTCATCTCATCGGAAGCAGAGCGTTCATATCCTTTCATAGTATAAAATCCACCTTTATCAGTAACCAAAGTGTCCCTCCTGTAATACTATATGAGTAAGAAAAAGTTTCCCTATCCTAAATCTATTGCGAGGTATTGTAATTATGAAAGAATTTCTATGTTTGAATGATATAAAACCCGGAAACCGGGCACGTGTAAAAGAGCTTACTTCCACAGGCAGCATCCGCAGGCGTCTTCTGGATATCGGCCTGGTTGAAAATACGGAGGTGGAGTGCCTTGGGCAAAGCCCCCTGGGAGACCCCTGCGCCTACCTGATTCGCGGTGCTGTCATCGCCATACGCTCAGAGGACTGCCGCGGGATACTGGTTCAGCCCTGCACTGGTTTCAGCGAACAGGAGGTAATGGAGGGCTGCACCAGCCTGTGAGATATCTCCCCAAAACAGCTGTCTTAAGAAATATCATCTGACTCCGGTCAGATATGGAATTGCCTAATAAAAAAGAAAAAGGAGTATTAAAATGGGTCTGACCAAACAATCCGTCGGAATGGGAGCTGTGGATTCCGGACTGGAGATAAAAAAACAGACACCTGATGATAAAATAATCGCCATAGCAGGCAACCCCAATGTAGGTAAAAGCACCCTTTTCAACAATCTCACGGGAATGAACCAGCATACCGGAAACTGGCCTGGAAAAACCGTGACCAATGCCCAGGGCTACTGTAAGACAAAGGAACACAGCTACGTGCTGGTAGATATCCCCGGCACCTATTCCCTCATGGCCCATTCCGCGGAGGAGGAAGTGGCCCGTAACTTTATCTGTTTTGGCGGAAGCGACGGGGTTGTGGTTGTGTGCGACGCCACCTGCCTGGAGCGCAACCTGAACCTGGTACTTCAGACCATGGAAATATCGGACCGGGTCCTGGTATGTGTGAACCTGATGGACGAAGCCGCCCGCAAGAATATCACCATTGACCTGAAGGGTCTGTCGGAAAAGCTGGGCGTTCCGGTGGCCGGCACCATTGCCAGGAAAAAGAGAAGCCTTGACCAGCTGATGAAACAGCTGGATGACCTGGTGGAAGGTACACAAACCGCCTCTCCCTATCAGGTGGAGTACTCCCCCATTATTGAACAGGCCATCGCCATGGCGGAGCCTGCCGTAAAAGCCAGGGTGGAGGGAAAGGTCAGCTCACGCTGGCTCACCTTAAAGCTTCTGGACAGCGACCCGTCCCTTATGAAAGAATTAAGGGAATATCTGAATGAGGATATACTGGAAGTGCCTGAGATAAGCCTTGCTCTGTCACAGGCCAGGGAGCATCTGGCCAAGTACGGCATTACCAATGAAATTCTAAAGGACCGCATCGTGGCTGCCCTGGTGGCATCGGCAGAAAAAATATGCCGTGATACGGTCCAGTTCCACAAAAACGGCTACAATGAGGGGGACCGCAAGCTGGATAAAATTCTCACCAGCCGGTTTACAGGCTATCCCGTCATGATAGGAATGCTGGCCGTGGTATTCTGGCTCACCATCACAGGCGCCAATTACCCCTCCCAGATGCTGGCGGACGCCCTGTTCCGCCTCCAGGACCAGCTCACCAAAGCCTTCATGGCCGCGGGCGCCCCCCAATGGCTTCACGGGCTGCTGATACTGGGTGTCTACCGGGTCCTGGCCTGGGTTGTCTCGGTAATGCTGCCGCCCATGGCCATCTTCTTTCCTCTGTTTACCCTGTTGGAGGACTCGGGTTATCTGCCCAGGATTGCCTATAACCTGGATAAACCCTTTAAGAGCTGCCATGCCTGCGGCAAACAGGCTTTAACCATGTGTATGGGATTCGGATGCAACGCAGCGGGCATTGTGGGCTGCCGTATCATTGATTCCCCCAGAGAACGGCTTATTGCCATGATAACCAACAACTTTGTGCCATGCAACGGAAGGTTTCCGCCACCATACAAAGGGAAACAAAAATGTTCCTCGGCGCTGACAATGAAGAAACAGCCGAATTAATCATACCTATATATAGCTTTGAAGATTGGGCTTCAAAACTGAAGGCCTATCGTAAAAAGAACCATATCACACAACAAGAGCTTGCACAGCTTATGGACGTAAATCATCTTACCCTTCGCAGCTGGGAACAAAAACAGGCAAAGCCACCTTACAATGTATGGCGGCTTCACAAACACTTATTTGATGATTCCATCAAACTCACGTGATTTTAGGTTATCCAGTATTTTATCAATGACGGCTATCTTATCATCGGTCGTTAGATTAGAACTGTTTAGCCTGCGTTCCACCACCTCTAAATGGAACTCATTGATTTTATCGGAAAGTGCGTGCAGATCCATATTGTCAGGAATATGGACAATAACATTCTGAACACAGTTCCTTTTCACTCACGCTCTCCCTTCGATAAATACCAGTCATTGTATGTTATGAAAATATCGGTATGTCCTATTACATCTTACGAAGCTGTTCCAATCCGGCACAGCTTCATTTTATGCTTTAAGTCAGCACCACTCCCTGTTTCTTCCTCTCCTCCCAAAATATCCCACCGGACTCCGGTACCATATCCAAGCTGATTCCTAACGAGATGTCAACCGCCCTCATATCTCTACAATCTAAGTGTCCTATGTACTCCAACAGCCTTGACTTATCAATTGTGCGAATTTGTTCCAACATGATAATGGAATTCTTTTGCAGAACGGAATTCCGGTTAATAAATACGTGGGTCGGCAATGGATGCTTCTCCATCCGGCTTGTAACTGCTGCCACAATTACGGTCGGGCTGTAACGGTTTCCGACATCATTCTGGACAATGAGTACCGGACGTACTCCTCCCTGTTCACAGCCAACCACCGGACTTAAATCTGCATAGTAAAGATCTCCCCTGCATAACATTCTCTTCTCTCCTTCCTTTCTTCTTGACAGTTTCTGGCTTTCCATATAACGATATATTTCACCTGTGCCAATTGTCTGCGCCACTCTGACCCCACAATCAATATCTGGAGTGAAATAATATGGCAGCAACTGGTCCATTAGATGCTTGTCCACACATAAATTTGTGGTATGTTGATTTACCGCGTACCCCTCTTGTCGCTTCTGCTCCTCGCATCCGAATAGCTAACGTAACGGATTGGCTGGATATGAAACTTTCAATGTACACCTGTAAGGGACTGATAAAATAAAATAGCCTCTACTATTTAAAAGCCGAAAAATACCACAAGTGATAACCAACTTTTTGAAAATAATAATAATAAGTTTTGATAATGATCTAATATTTGATTTTGACGGGTAATAATGGCATAATAAGGCCATAATTAAACCAGGAGGTGCGTTTATGCCACAAATTATTCCGATTAAAGATTTAAAGAATACTTCTGATATCTCTGATTTATGTCATACATCCCAGGAACCGGTTTTCATCACAAAGAATGGTTATGGCGATATGGTAATTATGAGTATGGAAACATATGAGAACATGATGTGGAAATCCAGCCTTTACCGCGGTCTGGAAGTTTCCGATGAGCAAATACGTTTAGGAAGAACTAAGGACGCCAGGGCATCCCTGGATGAGCTGAAGGATAAATATGGATTATAAGCTTCACATTACAGAACAGGTGGTTGAGCAACTGGACCGGTTCATCAGTTATCTTGTTTCCAATTTAAAAAATCCTCCCGCCGCCCGTAAGCTTCTATCTGAAATTGAAACTATTTACAGCTATTTGGAATCAGACCCCCATATCTACTCTCAAGTCATTTTCAATATATAATACTTTTCTTAATCGATGATGAAAACAGAATCGTATATATATCTGGGTTGTTTCATGAATAAAAATTTTATGCCCAAAAAATTGTAAATATGCTTGTCCACACAGGTTGATGAACTACCCATAGTATTCAGAATAAGCTGGCTTTCCATTATGAATCCCCTATTCCTTTCGTGCATATATATTTCAATACCACACCCACGCCGCCGTCTAAGAGCAGACGGCTGCGTAATCTGGCATTGAAATCACCCTCTTTCCAATTTATTCTGCGCTTCTATTCGACACTACTCCCCGAAGCTTGTCCAGACATTACACCTGGACGGGGCAGCCACCCCGCCTGCCTGCAGCTAACAGGCATCATAGGAATCCCACCTCCGCCAGGTTCTCTGGCGGCCGCCCTCATTGCGTGGTCCCCGGCCAAGGGGGCTGTGACTGGACGGAAGTATCATTATAAGCTATCCGGGGTCATGGCGATTCAATCTGCTATTGATTGATTTTGAGACAGGATTTTATCGCTCTTACCTTAAGCACTTATCATGCTGTTCAACAGGAATAGCATCCCGCAGGCAGTCATTGCGATCCCCTCATGTCGCTTCCGTTCCTCACGACCGGATAGCCAATGTAACGGATTGGCTGGATATGAAATTTTCAAGGTACATGGATTCTAAAAAAAATCCCTTCACTATTAGTCCAGTTTCAGAGGGGTTTTGATAACCAAAATTACGGATTTTTTTTGATATTTTTCATTTTTGTGAAAAATCACGGATTTCTTCATGCATATTGCCGATGAAAAAATCCGTGATTTTAATTAACTGTTCAAATGATTACGAAGTTTGTTCAATATCTTATTTTTACACTTGTGGACAGCCGGTTGCGATAATCCGCATGATTCAGCTGCCTCCCGCTCAGTCATATTCTCTAAAAACAGAAGTTCTACAATCTTCTGTTCTGTTTCGTCCAGTTCTTTGATGCCTTCAGTTAATCTCCTAACTATATAGTGGTCTATGGCAATCTCTTCGACGCTTTTGGCATCCTTATCATATAGCATGTCCTCACCATTCATCTTTTCTGTATCTAAACCACTATAATATAGGATTTTATGCATCACATCCTGCTCTTCTACAAATCTCTCATAGCGATTCATCCGGTAGTATGTCAGGTAAACCTCTTCTGTCACATTGATCAACTGCTTTTCTATCTTGATTTGATAGGGCTTTTTCTCTGACATATTATCTCCTCCGATTTCTGTTCTTTTTATATAAAAAGTTCAGAAACGAAGGTGGGCCTCTGCACATCGTCAACCCAAATAACTTATAATAAAAGAAGCCGACAATACCATCTAGTTCTATGGGATCAGCAGCTTCAGGCATATAATAACGATTGGTCCAGATACAAAAGAAAAATTTAATAATCCTTCTATCTTTATGTAGTTCTCCCCAACCATAATGACTATGTATCCCGGTTGGATGATATCTGAAAGGTAAAACTTTACACCATAAGTTCCGCCTGATACCATCAGCCCCTTATCCAGACACACAGGACTGTTCACAGGATGACACTCTTATTTTAATCTGACAAGAAGAATCACCGCTGTTGCTTTCAGTCCAATTATTCTGTTTTCAACTATAAAGTGATACTGCGGTTTTCCACTCCTTTTTGTCAGCATTCTATTTTCACCTCCTCCGCATACCTGCTGATTCCTCTCATAGTACGGTGTATTTCTTATACGCAAAAACAGCTTCTTACAAAATTTCTTCTGTAAGAAGCTGATTGACTATCTTGATATGTTTTTAATAATTGGGCTTAAATGACTATAAAATCATTTTATCATATTTTTAATACTTCCCAGAAACTATTAAAGTATAGAATAATCTCCATATTATCTTTGTCATCATTTTAATGCTCCGTAACCAACTGATTTATCCCATAAAAAGACGGCATTTGTCATAAATCTTATAATGTTAATTGTATCATGTCTGTATATGCGAATTATGTAATATTTGAGGGATTATCTGTAAAACATTAAAAAGCAGGATATATTGATAATCTAAATTCATTCCACCTTTAACCTCTGTAATTAATTATAATCATGCCAATAATAAGGGGAAGAACACAGGTTATTAGTGTAGAGTATGAGAAAAGCACAAGAAATCCAGTAATCAAGGCTTTTTCGCATATTTCTGTTTATTGCTTTATATCTCCGCACAAGTTGGTTTTGTAGAGTTGGGCACCATTTTAGCACCACAAACTTTCTTAGAATATCTCTCAATTATCAATTCCGTTCCATTCCTTTCCTGCATTTTCAGCGTATTTTTTGGAAGAGCAAGCATAGGAAGAGGGTACCCTCTTCCGAAAAATCGCTTATTGACAGACGTTTCCAACCCCTTTTTATTTTTGAGAAATAAAAGAAAGAATTTATTTTCTGTATATCCGATAATAATAGTAACTGTCGCTTTCCATATTGGGCTGGATATGACCTATAGGAGTTCGCTTTTCAAATAATTCAAAGCCACATTTCTCTGCCATTCTGCATGATGGTATATTTGCACAGTCAATTGTTAAAATCAAATAGGACAAATCAGAGATTTCAAAGCCCCATTTTACAAGAGCCTCAACCGCTCTTTTCGTATATCCTTTTCGTTGGAACTGCTCACTCATAAAGTATGCAACTTCAACTTCGTTTACGGTATCTTCAAGTCCCATACCTACCATGCCGATTAACTGGTCTGTTTCTTTCAACGCTATGGCATAGCGTTTGTTTTCAAAAACATCAACAGAATCTTTTTGGGTCTGCAACCAGTCAATAAATCCGTATAGAGCCTCTGCCTCGGGAGCATTTTCAGCCCAGTCTTTCATAAATCGATGGATTTCCCTTTCCCGTACAATTCTATAAAGAGGTTCGGCATCTTTTCTCTCAAAATCCCTGATGACAATATCATTTAAATCAATTCTCATAAACCAATTCTCCTTGAGCAAATTCAGATAGCATAGCAGGGCCAATCGTCTCCGTCGATGATAAGATGAACGGGCAGCACCCACCATTGACCGCGCTGTCGCCTATTCATCACAAGAAGGTGATAACAACGAGTGCTTTCGCCCTCTTTAAACAGTGAGGAAAGTGTTACTCGATAGAGCCTTTTGGAGTGCGTGTTCATACGGCTTTACAGGCAGAGAAACACCAATGGCAGAGTTTTTATATTCATAGCTCTAAAAATGAAATTTAACTGCGTAATAAATTGAACAAGCAAATCTTATACTTTCATCGTTTGGTTTTGTCATATCTCTTTATTATCTCTCGTAGCTTTTTATATGTCCGCACGTAATATGGGCACCATTTAGGCACCAGAGCGTCAATTTTTTCAATGATAATTAGGATAGAACAACTCAAGAAATCCAGTAATCATGCCAGTTTGTATTATTTTATTCCTATCGCTTACAAATACTATTCCACTATTTTTTATTCTTTTCACAAGTATTGGTTCTCCCTCATCTTCAAATTCCGAATTAACGCGCTGTTCAGCTCATTAATAAATAGGAATTTATCGTCTCCAGAAGTCGTCTCGTTCATCATCACGATAAAAGAATGCCAAAAACTGTTCATAAATTGCCCCTGTCTACCAATTCATCAATACATCTAAAGTTTTAGTTCTGGAGCATCCTGCTCTAATTCATTCTCCTGCTGCATTTTATAATCCGGTATTATATTATGATAACGATTCAGTTGATACTTTAATACTTTCACACCTCTGGAAACAGGTTCCTTCTCTAAGACAGTCTGTAATTTTTCATAATCAATCATCAACCCGATTCCTGCCTCACGGGCCTGCATCTCTAAACTGGCTGAAAATGGCTGACCATATACTTTTTCAAGATTCTCTTCCACTGTTTCTTCGTCGAAACGATCCCAGTCACTTAACAGTGAATTTCCATTATCAAAAATAGGCGCCGCTTTATAAACTCCCGTCGATGCGTCCACAATTAATCCCAAATTATTAAAATGCCTATCTGTATTTAAAGTAAGCATATCCAGAGCCAGTATTTGTGATAAATACATTGAGCAATCCCACCCTGTATTCTCTAATACAAACTTTCTTACAAAGTCAATGCGGTCTGCCCCCTCTGATATTAAGCGTATTCTCTCCTGCAGACTTTCCCCAGTGAGCAGGTCATACAGTCTCTGGAAGCTCAGGTATGATTCGTTTTCTCTAATAAAACTTTTTGAACGGCATCCCGCCCTTCCATTAATCGTGTATTGCTCATATTTAACATAACTATCAACATTAGAGCACTCCAGCACCTTTGAGACGAGATATTCCGAGTAACCTTCATATCCCAGATTATTTACTTTATACCAATATCCTCTCTCATAATACTTGGGCTGTGTTCCCTTTGAACTCCCTTGTACCATCACCAGGGCCTGTGGACTCAGCACGTATTCTTTTACACTCATCTCACTTTCACATCCTTCCATGTTATCGTCTAACCCGGAAACTGAATCCAAAACTAATCTTCGTATGTAACTCCATGTGTAATCTTTATCCATTTCCATGGATTATTATAAAGCCTGATTGAGTATCTCCTTAAGGTCACTGCGTCCATCCTCGTAGCATTAGTCCTTCAAAAAATTGTAAACCCGTTCCAGATCTAATTTATTACCACAAAATGGCTGCCTGATACAATCCGGTATCAATTTTTGAATTTCCACCTTCTTATCTTCTGAATAACCTTACTATCGCTACCGGCTCATCCTTATGCATCACAGTGAATTCCATATCTCGTTCTCCTTATACATCCCAGTCTGGTAATCAGACAGCACACGCTTCTGATAACATTATAAACGTTTTTCCCGTTCCGGTATGTGTTTATTCCAAGTATTTTGTGGCTTTCGATGAAAACCGCTCTCCGCCCTATGACCTTGCTGTTCAGCTATATCCCTCTTTTACAATTCTTTCAAAATAGTCATTAACTTTTTCATTACTTTTTTGTTTATGCCCCCTCTCCCTTCTCCTCGTACCTACATTTTTACCTAACAGAATATATTTGCTTACTTTTTTTCTGTATTTTCTATATAATTCGATTTCGTCTATTATAAGTGAGTTTAAAGTAAAGTGCAACATCTACGCAAGAACATTTGTTCCTTTATATTCTCCCATCTTTTGCCGTAACTCTACCTCAATTGGGGTAGTAAAAAGCGCCAGACACATCTCTGCATCCAGCGCATCGCCATCTTTTTTTCTGTTGTTTCCTACATAGATTGGGACTTTCCCGTCCCCTGCTCCACACCGGCCATCTCCAGATAACAGTCCAATTGATGCTCTGTCAGATTGGCAACCATCTCTGCAAACGGGGCTAAATTTCCTTCTACAGCATACACTTCCAATGCATTGAAATACTCCAGCCGGTTTTCCTTTGCTATTGAAATAGCAGGAAATCCATTTACCATCAACTGATAATTCATAAGCAGACGGGATGTTCTGCCATTGCCATCTGGAAACGGATGTATACGCACAAACTCAGCATGGGTCCAGGCGGCTAGTTCTATCTGATTCAATTCACTCCCCTTCCATGCAAGGTCCGCATAAAAATTCTTGACCTGCCGGTACATATCATCAGGGGATGGCGGCGTGTGCTGTGCTCCTGATATATATACATCCACATTTCGGTAAATTCCTCCCACAAATATATTCTCCATCAGAATTGCATGGATATCCTTGATGACTTTTTCATTCAACGGCAATTCTTTGGCTATGCATTCCTTCACATAACGGTATGCTTTCTGATGATTTACTGCCTCATAAAGTTCCCGAAGGTATTTGCCTCCAATAGAAATCCCATCCTCCAGCAAAACCTTGGTTTCAATGAGGGTCAGTGTGTTACCCTCAATTGCTGTAGAGTTATGGGTATACTCTATCTCAAATGCTTTCTCATAGCTTTGCAGGGTAAGTTCCGGAATGGAATCCCTTTCCGCCTGATACCGATTCCTTTTCTGTACAATTTTCTCATAATCCATGGATTCACTCCTTCCTTATACCTATATGACTTACAGTATATCACAGATTAACCGATTCGTAATCATCAATTTCACAAAGCAGGGCGGTATCAATTCGCCCGCTTTTCAGCAGGTCTATCATCTCGTCACTCAAACGCAGGTCTGCAAGATCGGCGTTTGGGTGATTTTTCGTTTCCGTTAATCCCAGCAGATAGTCGGCAGTCATGCCGTAAAACTTCGCCAGCTTGATAAGGGCATAGTGGCTGATGTCCTTGAAGTCGTCCGTTTCTTAGCTCCCTAGCGCAGACTTTGAGAGATGTGTCTGCTCCACAAGCAGTTCCAGCGTCAACCCACGCTCCACACACAGTTTTTTTAGGCGTTCCTGTATTGTCAACTCAAATCTACACACCCCATCTTATGCTTATTTCATGCGTTCTTGGCACTCGCTGCACTCTCTGTCATGGATAGAAATGATACCCCGGCATTTGGGGCAAGTATATTTCTCTTTCTGCTGTTCCATGAACCTTTCCAAACCGTGTTGACGGACAAACTCGCTATTCTTCATAAGGCTTGCCTGATACCTTTTGTTGTAGCTTTTTTCAAGGTTTTTAATTAATTTACAAGGATAATCGGGACATTCAAAACAATAGGACTGCCCTTTGCCCTTGATACACTCTTTTATCTTGCACTTACGGCAGTGTTCCGGTTTGCCCATATCGCTGTTCAAGCAACCGGCACACGCTTTTTTATGATAACAATGCTTATAGCAAACCAAACAGTTCATGCCGCAGGGGGCAAACATAGCCGTATCAATTTTTTCTGTTGGCATTTTCATGGTGCGCCCTCCTTGTCGGCTTACTGTTACTTTCATTTTACCACACATCCGAGAGCGTGGAAATAGTGTCTTTGCGGTGCAGATTTCCAACCTTTCGGATATACGGGACGGGCTCAAGCAGGAACTTATGAAGAGGATAGCGGACTTGACTGTGGAAGCCACAGTCTTATCATGTACATCTGCCAACAGTAAAAACCTCAGCGTACATCTGAAGGTTCTATACGGCTTTCTTCAGCTATTCTTCATGATATTGCCAATCGTTTTGAGAAAGAATCTGTGACAATACAACTAAGTATTTTGGGGTACAGACACAACCATTTGATGGCTGTCTGCACCCCATTCTTTAATCATTCACAGTTAGATATCGCTCCATCCCATACAATTCTTCGATAATTTTCTCTATCGGTATCTCCCTCCGTCGAAAAGCAAAGAATTCTGGAAGCTTTATCAAGTTTCAGCATATCCTTCAACCATCCCAAGGTGGGATTATGCAATATTTCTGTCACGAGTCCGATTGTCGCCGCACCGCTTTCTCCTGAAATTACTCTTGGATCATCTCTTAATGGATTGCCAAGGACACGCATTCCCTTTGCCGCTATCCAATCCGGTATAGAGACAAAATTATCTGCATAATCGCATAAAATATTCCACCCTATTGTACTCGGCTCGCCCTTTACATTTCACAATCATCCCTGTCAAAGCACATACAATCCATAGAACGGGAGTTGGGTGTCACTCTTTTTGACCGCTCTACGCGCCGTGTAAAGCTCAGCGCTGACGGAAATCTTCTTCTGAATTATGCAGAACAGATTACACTGCTGATGAACGACTATAACCGTGCAGCAACGGCTATTTCCAATAAAAAGCGCAATTCTGTTTCCATTGCCTCTACCTCCCAGATGGTCTATTACGGAATTACTGATGCGCTGGCCCACTATAAGGGTCAGAACCTGGACTGCACCTTAAATGTTATAGTGGAATCCCACAGTAACCTGAAGAAGCTGTTATATGACTGTATTGCCGACTTCGTCTGGATTGGAGAGACATCGGATGAATTTAAGGAAAGTGAATTTTCCCGGTTATTATATGAGGAAGATTCTCTGACCGCTGTCCTTCCGGTCTCACATCCTCTTGGAAGCTTTTCAAGCATTCCAGTTGAAAAACTAAAGGACGAGACCATAATCATTCAGGACAACAGTTCTGTAGAGCAAAAACTCTTTGTCGGCTTGTGCCAGAAGCGTCTCTTCACTCCAAAACTTACCTCCCTTCCAATCAGTGCCGTCATAGACTTTGTCAAGCAAGGGCTGGGAATTGCCGTCATGCTTAAGAGCGTAGCACAGCGGATCCACTCCTCTGATATTTGTCTGGCAGACATTGACGCATCACCCATCATCAACGTAAACCTGATGTATTTGAAAAAACGCAACCTGTCCCCGGCTGCCAGGCATTTCCTGGAGTTTTTTGAGAACTGGCTGCAGAAAGAAAATGACTAAAAAGGCCGTCCAATTGTCTTATTGTGGCAATTGGACGGCTTTCTTCAGCCATTCTTCATGAAAAATGCAACAAAGCCAACACAGCATAGGAGCATGAATGGTGACATAGATCTTGCAGAAAAGCAATGACCATTTTTCCTGCAGTTTCGCCTCTTACCGTCAGGTAATACGGCCTAAACTCACCAGTTAACAAGCCGAACTAACCTACACAGGATATACTCTATTCTCCACGTCCGCAACCATCAGATCAATTTTGGTCTGTTGTGCATTCCGGTACTGAAAGTAATCTCTGGCAACTGACGGAAACATGGCATATGTTAGCACATCTTCATCCTGCTGCTTCCACTGTGCGCATTCCTTTTCAAACTGGCTCAACTGAGGGGCAATCAAATCGGCGGGGCGGCATGTAATTGTAGGTTCATTTTCCACAATCCTTTTTTTCACCTCAGGATTAACCGGTTTCACTGTCTGTCCGAATTCACCAAGAATCAGCCGTTTCGCCTCCTTTAAAGTCATCTTATACCGTTCCCCAGTAATGACATTTAATACCGCCTGTGTCCCCACAATCTGTGAGGATGGTGTAACCAACGGAGGCTCACCGAAATCCCTACGAACGCGCGGTATCTCCTCCAGTACTTCCCTGTATCTGTCTTCCTGCCCCGCTTCTGCCAGCTGGGCAACCAAGTTTGAGAGCATGCCTCCCGGGACCTGGTATTGAAGTGTCTTTACATTTACCGCCAGCATTTTAGGATTCAATAATCCGCTTTTTATTGCTTCTTCCCGTATCGTGGCAAAATAATCTGCTATCTCCCCAAGAATATCTAGATTCAGACCTGGATCGTATGGTGTTCCCCGGAAGGTTTCAGTCATAACCTCTGTGGCTGGTTGGCTTGTGCCCAGCGCAAGGGGTGATATTGCACAGTCGATGCTGTCGCAGCCCGCCTCTACTGCTTTTAGATACGTCATGGAGCCCATACCAGCCGTATAATGGGTATGTACTGCCAATGGGAGACTGGTTGTTTCTTTTATAGCATGAACCAATTCAGCCGCTTTATAGGGTGTCAACAATCCGGCCATATCTTTTATTCCCAATGAATCTGCACCCATATCCTCGATCCTCTTAGCCACATCCTTCCAGTAATCCAGCGTATAGGCATCACCTAAAGTATACACCAGTGCGACCAACGCATGTCCCTTCTCGTTTTTTGTTGCCTTGACAGATGTCTCTAAATTTCTGATATCATTCAGACAGTCCATAATGCGTACCACATCAATACCATTTGCAATGGACTTTCTCACAAAATAATCAACCACATCATCTGCGTAATGACTGTATCCCAACAGGTTCTGTCCCCGCAGCAGCATCTGCAATTTTGTATGTTTAAATCCATTCCGCAGCTTACGCAGCCTTACCCACGGGTCTTCCTTCTGAAAACGCAGTGCGGTATCAAAGGTAGCGCCACCCCAGCATTCCACTGCATAATAACCAACCTGGTCCATTTTTTCAATGATAGGAAGCATCTGCTCCGTGGACATTCTAGTGGCAAGTAAAGACTGGTGAGCATCACGCAAAACTGTCTCTACAATCTTAACCGGCTTTTTTTCAATCTCTGCCATATTTCATCTCTTTTCAAACTAATATTTATGTATCTAAACCAAAAACAAATAAGCAGCCACACCAAACAACAATCCACATCCCGCGGAAACAGGAATGATAGTTTTTAAAATTTCCCCTTCCGACCCGGAAAAACCTGTTGTTGAAATACCCATAATCACACACCCTGGCGTAAACGCGGTTCCCAGTACGCCGCCTACCGTCTGAAGCGCAACTGTGACAGCGGGATTCACTGCCAGAATTCCGGCCGCTGTCATCTGGAAATTACCCAGAAGTATATTAGAAGACATGTTGCTGCTGGTGATAAATGCACCCATCATACCGAAAAATGGCGCCGCTATGACATAAAAGCGTCCCAAAATCCCAACAATCCCCTGTGATAAAACATAAATCTGGCCGCTGCTTCCCATAAATTTTGATAGGATGATAAAGCAAAGAATTGCAATGGTGGGGGATTTACATTTATGGGCAGTCCTATGCCATACAGCAGCCAAATCCCTGCTTTTGATATATCCTTTCCTCTTATAATAAAAGAAACTTATCACAGAAGAGGCCAATAGGAAGGTACCTGCATAGGTCAAGGGCTTTAACGGTGAAAAAAACACTTCTGCCTGAGTAATAAAACCGTATCCAGTTACTGTTTCCGGGAATGAATACCCTATTTTCCACAGTTCCAAAACCCGGTTCACCGGCGGAACCAGCAGGCAGATAACAGTAATTACCGTCAAAGCATAATATGGCAGGAATGCCTGGTGGAAGGACATAACATGTTGATCCATCTGGTCCGTCCCGCGCCGCTCCATGATTTTGCTGTCTTTAATCGCCCAAGACTGCTGATAACGCTTTGTTCTGCTGAAAAGAAAAACCGCCCCCAAAGCCACGGCCGAAGGCAGGAAACAGGATATGGTCCCGTTCACCGGCGCAAGAACCAGTTGTCCGCCTCCCATTATCATTGATAAAATAAACACCAGCGGTGCCGCCTCCTTCAGGCCCTTCCACCTCCCATAAAGCCAACAGCTGTATAAAACACAAACCAGGTTAAAGCACCAGATCATAACCGCCGCAATTACCGCCGCCTCTGACAACTGAATACCGCTTATGCCGGACTGGGCCACCAATGCCTCCCAGGCAAGTGCCAATGTACCAAATGTAGCACCCCAGCAATGGCACAACAGTACGATTACAATGCTGTAAAAAGGCGCAACGCCGATACTGAGAAGCAGCGGAGCCCCCACTGCGACAGCAACGCCAAATCCTGTGATTCCCTGTAAAAAGCTTGGAAAAACCCATCCAAGGATCAAAATTTGCTGCAATTCATGTTGTGTTAGTGACTGTATTCCCTGGCGTATGGACTGAAATCCCCTGGATTCACAGGTCAATTCATAAGAAAAAACAGCGGGCCAGATAACCAGCAGGATGGTTGCTGCATTCCAGGCGCCCTTCTGAGTTTCATATAACAGCGATGTCAAAGATGAACGGTAACAGATAACGGCAATGAATCCGGCTAATACCATACCAATGGGGGCGGCCTTAGCCACACCCCATCCGAATTTCATAATTACAGCCAGAAGGAAGAGTATGGGAACCGCGGCGGCGGCCCATAACAGCGGGTTCATCGGAATTCCCATAAGCATTACATCTCCTCAATTTTTGCTGCCGCCGCTGCAAATATTTTCGCACGGTCATACAGTGATTCCTGTACCCCATATTCCCTTCGATTGTGAGCAAAATCCCCACGGATACCACATGCATCAATAACAGGTATTCCAGCTGCCGCAATATTACCCGCATCTGTTGCTCCACCCCTGTGAATCTTGCCAAAAGGTTCAAATCCAGATTCCACCGCAGCCCGGTTAACCAGTTCAAACAGCCGCAGCACTTCTTCTGTTTCCTGAAGCGGAGCCAGCTTTGCACGATAATAATCCAGTTTCGTTGTGGTTCCCTCGATAAATGTCCTGCCTGCAATTGCTTTCATACTGGCTAATATGCGCTGTGCTTCCTCCTCACAGTTGACACGTACATCAAAAACCACTTCGCAGTGATCCGCTATCCCGCTGGTATGTCCTCCGCCTTTGATGACCGCTGTGGTAACAGTTGTTCCTTTTTCAAGGTTTGTCAGTTGGATAATCTCCTCAATCTTATGGGTGGCCTCATGTATTGCATTTCTCCCTCTCAGGAAATCATTCCCCGCATGTCCTCCCACACCATCTACCGTCAGATAATATGTATACTGGCTCTTTCTGGCCGTACAAAGACGGTTTTGCAGTTCACCGCACTCCATGTTAAACGCGCAGCATGCGCCCTTACTCTCCTCAGTTATACATACATCTGCGTCATTACCCACATGATCTGATTCTTCCTCCGATACAACCAGGAATTTAACAGGGCGGCCCTGCCAGCCCACTGCATTCAGCGCCTTTACCGCGTAAAGCGCAATGATAAGGCCACCCTTCATATCCAGCACTCCGGGACCATAAATGATACCATCTTCTACAAAGCATGGATTCTCTTTGTCAAAAGCCCCCTTAAAATGTACCGTGTCAATATGCCCGGAGAACATAACCGGTTTTCCCGGCCTGTCTTCCCCTAAGATACCACACAGAATGCCTGCCCTGTCCTCCGCCACCTCCCGGATACAGCAATTGAACCCTTCTGCCTCCAGTTCCTTTTGAAACCATGCGCGGGCAGCCTCAACATTCTCTTTTTCCTTAAAATGGCCTTCTATATTTACAAGTTCCATCAGTTTTAAAAGCATTTCTTCCCTGCGGCTGTCAATAAACGCTGCAATATCCTCATATAATTTTTCCATTTTCAATATCCTCCTGGTTTTCTACCAATCATTTCTTAATTCAATCATTTCTTATCCAGGTTAAAGATTGTAATTACAAGTATTACGACAATGTAAATCGGCATACTGATATAATATTTCATCATCTGTATGGCATCCACTCCCAGAAAACCTGTAACCGTGGCCGCCATCACCGTAAATGGTACATACATGGACATTGCCAGACATCCCACGGTTGCTGCCCTGGCCAAATCCAGCTTGTTCAGACCGGCTTTATCGTAAACCGTACTCATAATATTGCCGGTAAACACCTCCGAAAAACTTGCAGAGGAGGAGAAGCATGCCAGAAAACCCAAAATCATGACACAGATAACACCGCTGACACGGGAATGGATTCTTGCTACTAAAGGTTCAACCAGCGCATCCAATACTCTGCTTTCATTCAGAATACCGAATAATCCAAATGAGAATATTATCAAAACGCATGTTCCTGTCATTCCGGAAATCCCACCGCGGCTGAACAGTGAGCTTACCATTGCATTGTCGGACTGTAAACTGAATCCGCTCCACATACTGCTTATTACGTTCTGGACCGACTCCCCCTGAAATACACAGGCTACACCCAAAGCACTCAGGCTGCCCACCAAAATGGACGGAATTGCCGGGAATTTTAATATCAGGAGGCCGAATACCAGGATAACAGGAATAATACAATAAATTCCCAAATGATAGCTATTCCCAATTGCATGGATTAATTCGGTGATAGATGACGTGTCTGCTGTCTGTGTATCACCAGCGGCACCCATGACCAGGAAAACAAGGAAACTGATAACTGCCACCGGGATTGTCATAGGAAGCTGGAACTTTACACTTTCAAACATATCCACTTCCGCAGCGCCCGCAATCACATTAGGCGTATCAGACAGCGGCGACATCCCATCCCCAATCACGGCTGCACATAAAATAGCACTTGCCGCCATATATGGGTTTATTCCCATACCCGCAGCAACACCCATCAGCGCAACGCCGATTGTTCCGCAGGTACCGAAACTGGTTCCTGTAAAACAGGCACATATCAGAGTTACCAGGAAAGCCGTAGCCATAAAATACTTTGGATTAATGACCTTTAGTCCAATAGAGGTTATATAAGCTATGGTACCGCTGGCACACCAGGCTCCGATGAGGGAACCAATAATCAGAATCAGCAGCACCGGCATAATACATTTCGGGATAAACCTGAGCATGCCGGACTGCAATTCACTATAACTGTATCCCAGCCCCATGCACAGCGGAATGGCAATGAGCCAGGACAGCAGAAACATGACATGAATCTTAACCCCTAATAATGCTGCCGGAATCATAATAAATGCAAAACATGCAACCATGACAAACAGCGCATATCCAAAACCCGGACTAACCTTCTCTTTATTCATCTTCTAATTCTCCCCTTCGTATAATTCTTTTTCCATTGGTATCTGACAATATCCATTCTCAACAATGTTTCTGTAACCCTTTGGATCCGTGTCTCCTTCTGTATTAAACAGCAGAATGATTGAATCCCGGTCCAACCCCATCTGCTTTTTAATCTCACTTAACTTTTCCTTCTGCATCAGCAGGCACAGGGCCCCCATAGTGGCCGCACCAGATTCACCCGATATAATACACGCGTCTTTTCCCGTTGGATCAGCGTAAACACGCATACCATGTGCTGCCGCAAAATCAGGACAGGACATATAAAAATCCGCATAATCCCGCAAAACTGGCCAGGTAATCTTGCACGGGGTCCCGCAGTTAAGCCCTGCCATAATGGTTTCCGGCATCCCCTGGACCGAGTGAATTTTACCGTCCCCTGCCTTTGCTGAAATGTAAATACAATTTGCAGCTGCAGGTTCCACAATGGTAACAGCAGGCCTCATAGTACCATACCTGTGGACGAGATAACCCATTACCCCACCCGCCATTGCACCTACTCCTGCCTGTAAAAACACATGGGTGGGGACTTTTCCCTTTTCTTCAAGCTGTTCCATTGCTTCGGAAACCATGGTCAGATAGCCCTGTATAATCCATGCCGGAATCTGCTCATATCCATCCCAGGCAGTATCCTGGATCAGGTACCATCCATGCTTCCTGCTTTGCTCTGATGCGAACCGCACCGTGTCATCATAATTCATATCCGTAATCAACACTTCTGCTGGCCCGGCTTTACGTATGGCCTCTGCGCGGGTTTTTGCGGAACCTGCGGGCATATATACATATACCCTGCATCCAAAAATCTTTGCCGCCCAGGACACACCTTTGCCATGATTTCCGTCTGTTGCTGTCACAAAAGTCACCTCACGGATGCGCTCTTGGATTCGTTCCGTCAATAACTCTTCAAGTCCCGTTTCAGCTGGATTCAGCCCAAACCTTTTGCACAGGATACAAAACATCGCATAGCTTCCGCCCAACCCCTTAAATGCATTCAAACCAAACCGTTTTGACTCGTCCTTCACATAAATTCCGTTCACTCCCAGTGAATCCGAAAGAGCCTGCAATTCTACCAACGGTGTTTTCTCATAACCAGGAACACTCTGATGAAAGCGGCGTGCTGACTCTGCCGCCCTTTCCCCAAATATGTCCGGGACTGCATCCCCCTCTGACGAACCCGTATGCAATACATCCATATGCATAATCTGTTTCCATTCCTGTAGCACCACAACTTCTCCTTTCTTTCAATTTGTTGTTTGTATTTCAAATTATAGCGTGATATAATGATGAAATATATCAACTTATTCTCTATTTTTATCAGAATATTGAGGTGCCTTATGATTCCAAAGAATATTCAGTTTTCCGATGATAACCAGGAGTTGCTAAAATCCATCCTGCCCGGACTTCCCATTTCCGTGTTTTTGACCAGCTTTCGGCAGGACACTTATAACTATGTCAACTGGCACTGGCATGCCGCATTTCAATATTGCCTGGTAACGGAAGGTTCGGTTGATTTCCTTCTTCCCAACCATTCATACCGTGTAACAGCAGGGAGCGGTATTTTCATCAATACGCAGCAGGTCCATCTTATCCGTGAAGCCGCATCCTCCCCCTCCTCCTATCTGTGTATTGATATTCCGCCTGCCTTCATCTGCCCGGATGAGCACAGCCGTATTTATTTAAAATATCTGAAACCTGTACTGCAAAATCCATTGCCTCAGGTACTTATTCTGTCAAAGCATACGACAGAAGATTGTCAGATTTTACAATCTCTAAAAAACATACAGCAACTCCTGAAAAATGACACTGATTTCATGGAACTGGATATACAGTCTGAGATAATAAAGATATGGAAAACCACATTCCATAAATTAGAACGAGCAGACCAAGGTCCCTCACCCTTGGAGTATAATGACAATAACCGTTTAAAAATAATCCTTCAATACATGCAGAATCATTATGCAGAGAAAATATCCTTGGAAGATGTTGCGCAACAGCTGTCCCTAAGTAAAAGTGAGTGCTGCCGTTTTTTCAAAAAAGTAACAGGACAGCCTATGTTTTCGTACCTCAATATAATGAGGATTAATAAAAGTATGGATTTGTTAAGAGATACAGATATGAGTATCGCAGAGATTGCAGATGTGGTGGGTTTCTGTAACCAAAGCTACTATTCTGACTGTTTCCGCAAGATAAAAGGGATAACCCCCAAAAAATTCAGAGTATTATCCCTTCGCAGGCCCAGTGATATTCTTCCTCTTGATATATCATCGCAGCAGACATAACTTGATATGATCCTTTCAATCCCCACCTTAAAGGTCATTCACAGTAATCCTTGATAACATAATCTCTTTTGATACGGTACCTATGGCGGGATAACACGTACAAAATGGGGCTATTACTGAGTGATATGCTCCCTTTTATAACAATTCATAACAATCCTTTCCATCACCTTACTCTTGCGGAATAACGCTGTGTCGTAAAGGAGGTTCAAATACAGTAATAGATTTTACATCTGATATTTTTTGATTATCCGTTAGTGAAAGAAGTTCATCCATATTCCCTGTACGTATCTTAGATGTTTGAACTCGGTCTTGATAATAAATAACGATATTATCGCCTTCTTCCAAAGATTCAAAGGGAATCTTACTATTGGTGATATCATTATATATATCCAGTTTATTACTATTTTTTACTATATATGTCCCTCTTTTTCCTTTTGGGTTTTGCGGAAAGCCTTCAAATACCAGTTGCTTACCATTATTTGAAATAATCATTCCTTGGATTGTTACATCATAAGAAGTATAATTCTTATTTATATAAGAGAAGTAACATACAATTACTATAACTATAAACATAAAGATTATTAAATGCTTTTTATATTTCATGCCACCTCTCCTTCACATCAATTAATACGAACTTTAGAAACAAATTGATAATATATTTTACCGGATTTTCATAACCGCTTAGGGGTATAAAACCGCTACAGCAGTTGCTGAACTACTATTGTTTTTTATATAATCGTTGCTTATTCTCGCATAAACGCCACCAGGTGCCAAATATATTTCTGGTGTTGAAATGTGGCTAACCCCTGCCCCTCTTCCAACAATACTTGCACTACGAACTTCAACAATTCGGCTAGTTCCATCATTTACAACATATGTAACCCTAAATTGCACATCATGGCTACTACTCCAAATATCTTTAGTGAGTGTAAGTAATGCTCTTGGTTCATCCCTTTCTCATTTTTACTTATCTTATCCTAAATTTCTGCTAATTAAATAGTATAACGTAAAAAACAAAAAGTCAACATTGTTACTACAAAATTAAATATATTGTAATAATATTGGCTTTTTGTTTTATCTCACGTCTTTAAATCATATTCTAATCGTTTACAAAAATAGTACCAGTAATATGTATATCTTCACCGCCACTCCCGTTCTGGCCTTCTATATAGACAGTATAACTACCATTTGTATCAATTGAAAATGTTTGGGATACCGTTCCATTTACAGATGACGAATAGTATTTCTTTCCATCTGGTGCAATTATACCGGCTTGGAAAGAATCGCTTTCCCTATCACGATAAACGACAATGCGGATACTGGACCCTGCTTTCATGGAAACTGGACTAAATTTTCCGGTTCCGTTGCCTTTCAATGTTATATCAACATTATTAGCCCCCTTTGAATTTAGATTCCCTATATAATCCCCCTCGGACATATCAGCAGAGTTCTCCCATTTAACCATATTATTTATAAAATCATTTTCAACCTCATTACTCCTATGCTCGTCATACTTCCCTATCACTATACCTTCCGTATATCCGACCCCATAAACTGCAGCATATGTCATCACTGGACATGTTGCCACAAATACAGCCGTTGTTATCATCATAGTAATTCCCTTTTTTACATTTTTTTTCATGAGATATTTTAATCTCCTTTCAACAAATACAAAATCATTTTCAGAGAATCCAATTGTAAACTTTGGCATTGCATATTCTCCGGCCATTTTTAAAATAAGTTCTCCATACTGTATTCGTTTTTCACGGTTATAATTTCTTACAACCTCCATATCACATGTATATTCACATTCTTCACAAAATTTTCTTGAAAAAAAGAAAATTACAGGGTTAAACCAATGAACCTTTTGAACAAACCGAACCAGTATTTTCATAAATACATCATGCCTTTTACAGTGTATTAACTCATGCCTTAATAGCATGGCCAATTCATCGTCACTGTTATCCATTCTAGGCAAAACTATTTTCATATTAAAAAATCCAGTGGTAAATGGCCCCCCAGGATTTCCCGACTGATATAATTCTATTCCCCCTTTTAAATTCAAATCTTTTTTAATAGAAATCATTAAATCCATCAAGTATCCATCCGTTATTTGGTCACATCGTTTCAAAATAGTTCTTAGTAAAACCATGGACCTTACTAAATCCGCCACAAAAAACACAATAAATCCTAATCCCCATATAATTGCAACTACAAAATTTACAGTCTGCAACATCTTATCATGTTTTAATAGTAACAGCTCACTTAAGTGTCCATCATAATTAATATAGGAAAAATCCTCTGTGTGCAAAAATACTGTCGTATCTGATGTATGGTAAGTATACACATATCCGATTATAATTATGGCTGGTAATAGATAAAATCCACATACTATTTTCTCCAATATATAAATTCCATTAATCGGATATCCTATCTTATCTAAAATCCTTACCAACCCAAACAGAAGCGTCGCTGTTGCAGATAAAGACAAAATCAATGTAATAAAATCAATCATCTGGCATCTCTTGCAACATTCTTTTTAATACTTCTGATTGTTCATCGGATAGTTTTTCTTTACCATAAAATGGTGCAAGCACCTTTTCGATTTTCCCATATACCTTAGAAAGCTCCTGTGCCTCTATAATCCGTATATATTCCTCTTTTTCACATACTGGTACAAATACATAATGCAGCCCTTTACGGTGGCTGACTGCACAGCCTTTTTGTAAAATTCTTTTTAGTATTGTTCCAATTGTACTGACCGCATATTCGTCTTTGAAACTACTATAAATACATTCACTGTCAACACCGTCCTGATTGCTCCATATTTTTTCCATTATCTTAAGTTCTACATTCGACAGTTTTTTCATTGTCTCCCTCTCGCCTCCTTTACTACAAGTTTAACATTTTTTATAGTAATATCAAGCTTTTAACTTGAATTTATTCTTACAATATGGCATATTACTCATTGTTTAATTGCTTACTATGCTGATGGCGGTCCTATTATTTCATCTTCTTGGTGCTCAAATATCTTCGTATAATATGCCTGTCCATGATTCAGCGCGCACTTACTGTGATATAAATGTATCGTCAGCCTGTTAGGTGTGCCATTCATTGTACGATGCTGCCATACGATTCTGGTCACGGTTCCATCAGCATCCCATGGTTTATATACAACCACAAATTCTGTCTCCGCTTCTGTAAATAACGATTCCAACTACTTGATTATGAATTACACATCTTTTTCCAGACCTCACAGGTGAATTGTTTATTAGCATTGAAAAAGCGATATGCGACTCTTTGCGGAAATCGCATATCGCCTAATCCTCTATCCGCAGCCCTTTTTTAGGAGCCAGTATCTGTTTATTCATCGCTATCTGCTGAAACACTTTCATGGCTGGATTCTTCCGCCAAATCAGCCTGATCTGTTTTGTCTGCTTTTATGTCAGCCTCAGTATCTTCAGGTAAACTCTCTCCATTGGCTGTACGGTCAATCTTTGCTTTGAACTCTGAATGAGCAGGATTATTCACTTTCGCGTCAAATCCTATGGGAAGGTATTCCTCAGGGATTACTTTCTCATAATCAATGTCCGTAAAATAATTACAGAATGTTAATTCCACATAGATAATTTTTCTTTGCGCTTCATCTCCCATGGCATAGATATATCCGTTATAGTCATTGGCATATACAGCAAGAAGCGGATAAGGAAATTCCGTTGCCCCATATATAAAATAATCTTCAGGCATTGGAATCTGCTTTAAACGTTCCTTCTCTGCGTCATAGTCATTCTCATCACAGTGATAGACCAGGAAGCTGAGATAACACGGATCCCAGGGATTATAATATTCGTAATAAAACTCTTCTACCTTTGCGGAATCAGGCAGTTGTTCCGGAAATATGTCACTGAGCAGCAGATAAGACTCCCCTGTTTTCTTCCGGACTTCTGTGTCCCTGGTGCGGTGGATTCCCTTTTCACCAAAGTAGGATTCATAAGCCCCAATATCGGTAACTACATTTTTCTCCACCCAATGGGTGAAGATATACACGGCTGCGGTGACTATGGTCCCCAAAACCAAAATAACAACCAATACCGCTCTGCGTATTATTTTTGTACTCTTTTCCATAGTAATCTCCTGAATGATTTAACCGGCCGTTGGATAGTTAAAGGAAATCGCGCGCACTACCTCTTGCTTATCCAACAGCAGGCCAATCGTAATTGGCAGCTCGCTGTCATCCTCAACCTCTGCAATCAGGATTTGGGAAAACTGCCGACACCAGTCTCTGATTATTCCGCAACACGAGCAAACAGCTTGACAAATCCTTCATCCTGCATTACTTCAAAGACAATCTCATCACCGTATTCGATTTGGGAATATCCACCATCCAGATAGCCATAATATGTATTTTTTCCACCAGTAAATTCTAAATAATACCCAATACTTGTGGGGTAGGCGCAGACACTGGCTACTACCTGCCCTCTGTTTGTAAACACAACATGGGTCATGCCCTCACTGACGCTTTCTTTCAGTGCGGGACTCTTTGAGCCGGTGACCCACTCAATGTGGTCGATTGATGTATAGGGATCAAATGTGTATACAGATGTCCATTCAAAGGGAACGATCTCCTCCAGAGTAGCGCTGTCACTGTCCAGCGTAGATAGTGCTTTTTTCAGTTTGGCGTTATTCAGATAGATTCTGGGATCTCCGAAAATGAGATAAAAAGCACCCAATGCCACGACAATTCCAAGAATAATACTGTGCCACAGGTTTGATTGTTTCCATACTTTCTCATCTTCTGCGCTTAAAACCCCTGCCTCCCATTCACCATTTTCCATACGCAGCCGTTTATGCCTTGAAACATACCAGCACAACCAGATCGCATATCCCAACGCTATCAGCAAAAGTACACTCAAGATAACTCTGAGCAACGTTGTTACGGGACAGACCATAGCCAAAAGGCAGGCTAAAAAGATCAGGACAAACGGGATATCTGCCGCAACGTATGCAAATTTTCCAAACAGGTCACAATACAAAACTTTTCCTTGTCGCGCCTTTTTCACATCCTCGTCATAGGCTTTCTGAGAAAATGCCGTGCCCAGTCCTTTGACAGACATATATCCAATGAATATGATCCAAAACATATCTGGCAGCCCATCAAAGGTCATAACTTTCATAACAACAAATGTGCAGCCCAGCAGAGATGCCAGCAAGGTTCTCGGACTAACTAATTTCATGGAAACACCTCCTCACAGTTTTAGTGTCACCACCACAAAACCCGTTTGTCGTTCCGTTTATTCCATTCTACCACAAGTCCGAGAGCGGAGAAATACAGAATACACCATTCTCCACCGGAATCTTTAAAATCAGGACCCTGTTCTTTTGGAAGCATCCGCTGGCGCTGTTTCCTTCTGCTGTTTTTTCAGAGACTCTTCCTGCCTTTTTTATATTCTTCCCGAACCTTTTCCTGGGCTTCCTTCTTTTCCTGTTCCATCTTAAGATAGAGTTCTTCAGTTTCATAGAAATTAATCCAGATGGTATAGCCCCTGGAATCAGCGGGTTGGGTAATGCTGCTTCTCTGCACACCGCAGTATCCGTTTGAAAGCTGTACGCCCCATTTAAGCACCTTGTCGTCATCTGACACCTCAAGCTTGGATAATGCGCGATAAACCTCCTCTTCATCCTCAAAACCTCCATAAAGGATTGTGATGAAAATGATTTCCTGTTTCCAGTCCTCCCAGGCAAACGGTTTATCATTCACCATATGGCTTTTGGCGTCAAAGATCGTGCTCATATAGCGATTGCCATCAACGATTCCGCTGATAATACCGCCGTACAGAATTGTATCAAGGCTGTCCTCGTGGTATTTCCTCTCCGGGTCGCGCAGCACGTAATTAGAGTATACTGTATTTTCCCGGGTCAGGAGCTCCTCGCTTTCGTCTTCTGAGATGATACAGGGCAGATTAAGGCTGTCCACGGTTTTCATGATGGTCCCTTTGTCTAATGGAAATTCCGGTTCAGCCATGGATTCCTTCGGAATGCTGTCCGGACTTTTTGTATAGGGACTGTTTTCCACACAGGCTGTTAATGTCAGTAAACCCGCTATAAGTAAACCTAAAATTATATGTTTTTTCATTGGCTTCCTCTCCATTGAAATCCCAGTTCGATGCCGCACCTTTTTGAGCCTACCGGCTCGACATATATAAAAACCACCCCATATGCACCATATGATAAAAAAGATCCAGCGGTACTCAAGGGCATTTTGTATCTGGACACGCAGGACCCTCATTTTAATAGGTTTGGTAGCAAAAACAGGAATCAGGGACAACTCCTTGTCACGATACAATTGCTCCAGGACTTCGGCATATCCCGTCATGTCTGCATCACACAAAAACACAGCCACTGCTTTCCTGTACATAATCTGAAGCGTTTCCCCTGTACTTCCCGCTTCTTCAAAGCAGTATTCACGTTCAAGCGCAGTATGCAATATTTTTCGGTCTTCTTCTGTGTTACTACGTAACAGTTCAGCCTATCGGCTGAACAGATGGGGTTAGCACCGGCTAAAAAATAGCCGGTGTGCCCATGAATAGACATTTTATATTTTCCAGTATCGCCATCTCTCTTCTTTTCAACGTCTCTATGATACTTAGAATCGAGCAGTACATTTCATTCCCGCTGGCCTTGCAGAATCCTCCTGCCATCTTTTGGCGGTTCTTCGCTTTGCGCAGATCCCGTTCGCTCATATTGTTGTCAAACGGAACCCCAAAATCATTCAGAAACAGCAGATGGTTTCTCTTGCTTCCTATGATACATAGTATAACAAAAACAAGGGAAAAAGCGAATTCCGGGATGACTGCTGTTCGTCAAAATGACGGTGAATAACTTTGGGCGATTTGACGCATCCGGGGAATGAATGAGCGGAAAAATCCGGGAAGCAGACGCCTGGGCAGTAGTTATCCCTGGCAACTGTCTGGAAGGAGATTCTATCCACCGAAACGTTCATGGCATACCTGCGGTGGTGGATAAGCAATTGGCCAAGAATCTAAAAAATCCAGCATATTTGCACTGACTTCTCTTGTTCTATATGTTTAATGGAATAACATTTAGAGTGTTTCGTTCAGCCGGTAGGCTAAACTTTGCTATATCCATTCGAAGGTATATTCCTCTCTTCCATTTCCAAACTGCATCGGAAAAGTTAATCCTTTATGCAGTATAATCAGACAATCCATTCCCGCAATACTTCCATCAAGCGTTTTACGTTTATGGTCTTTGCGATATGGTCATTCATTCCGGCGTTATGAACCTTTCCAAGATCCGTTGAAAAGGCGTTTGCTGTCAGGGCCAGAATCAGAATGTCCTGCGCATCATTGCGTGAAAGTGAGCGTATTGCTTTCGTTGCCTGACAACCATCCATGACCGGCATTTGGATATCCATCAGTATACAGTCGTATTCTTTATATCCTGATTCCCGGAATTTTTCCAATGCCAGCTGCCCATTCTCCGCCATATCTACTGTAAGGCCCTGCATCTGGAGCAGCTCGGCTGCAATTTCACAGTTCAGTTTTGCCGTGTAGTTTTCATCCAGAACAGTTTTATCATTCACTGCCAGACGATTCAGCATTCTTACACACTCTTCCGGAGTACCAGAAAATCGCTGCGCCAAATATGAAAATTCCAGGATATTAAGCTCAATACGGCTGCTTTTATAGGCTTTTACCTCCTGCTTCAGCAATACATCGCGAAGCCCGGCATCCCCTCTGCTGCAAAGCACCAGTCCCATATATTCGCGCCTTTTTAGACACCGGATCGGTACAAGCTGGCTGATGTCTGCCTCTCCGCTTTCACACCATTGCAGCGGAAGCGGTTCAATGAGCTCATCACAGATAAGAAATGCATGCCGGAAATATCCTGCTTGTGATGGCACATAACAGAACAGTACCTGCAGGTTCCGGCCTTTGAATTCCTGTACGGACAATATCATATTGTAGACGTTAATCCTACTTTCTCACAGTAACCAAATAAAAAAAACGGTCACCCGTTTTCCACTTCTGATTACAATATTCGCATTATTCTCACCTTTCAGATAATTAAAGACTATTCCAGAGCCATCCCTCTAAGGGCATCAGCCACTTTATCAAAATGACTACAACCTGGCGCAAGGCACCGTATATCAGAAAGTATAATAATAACGATATAAGTGTATCATACAGGCTTTATATTTTCAACGATTTAGACAGCATTTTTGATATCGCCCTTTACCTCTGTGCACTAAAAGCTATTTGCCATCCTTATTCTGATTGCTGCGTCTATACTTAATAAAAAAAGCGATAGCCGCCGCACTGAACAATAATGCACAGCAGCAATGCAGTATAAGCAAGGGCTCAAAAGCTCCTCCTTGATGGTAGGTTTTGGTAATAGTCGTGATCCAAATAATCGCGCCTATGGCAAATAGCAGTGATGAAACCAGGTATTCCATTTCCCGCTTCACAGTTTAGCCCTCCTCTGGTTGTTGGCCCGGCACATCTGGACAAAATGTCCAGATATAGCCAGTGTTCAGTGCTCGTTTTCAATTTTGCAGCTTTCTATTACTTTTTATCCCCAGCACCAGATACCGGACCACAGGTATTCTACCATAGTATTTCCGCTTGATTCTTCCTCGTCCGTATATGATAAAAAGGTAGTAGTGCCACCAGCGTTATGCCATGGCACTACGTATCCTAACGTTTTATAACCGTATATATTTACTTCAGTTCCAGATGGATTACACCCATCCAGTGGAATCCCGAAATATCCGCCTGCGCCAAGTTAGCTGCTTCCTGTGCAACCTGGTTGAATGTCTCGTCATCCAGATCGTAATCGGTGCGCAGGGCGGCATTCCCGGTCGATTGAAGCTTTTCTGCAAGCATACCCGTTATTTCCTCCATTGCGAAATAATTGTCCGTGATACGGTAGTATTCCTTGTCATCAGAAAGCGCTTCATAATCGTAAAGACTGGTGTCCAAAACAAAACGGTCATCTTCTACCAGAGTGGCATATGCCGCACTGTCAGACAGGTTAAACAGCGCATTCTGGATTACCTCATTATCATTGTTTGTGGCGTCCACGATGTTCCACTGACCGTCCAACATAACCTTGTTCCAGGCATGAGGCAGGTTGCCGTCCAGATATCCGGTCACCACAATGCTGTCAAGTTCCGCCGCGTCGGCAAGAAGCTTGAATGCCGCCGAGTAGCTGGCGCATACACCCACATGATTTATCAGAACGCCGTATGCGGTAAATGAGTCATTAAATTTTTCATCCACATATGTAAAGTCGTTTTCCGCCGCATTTTCCAACGCATCGTTATCATACTCCGCATGGTCGCAGAGATACTGGTTGATGGCCAGCTCCTTCTCCAAGTCGCTCATACCATCTGTTATGATTTCATCCGTAATTTGTGTTATCTTTTCCTCTAGTTCCCTCCGCTTTGCTTCCATGGTCTGGGCGTCATCATCATACCTTATGTAGAGTATACTGTTGTCCGTATCCATACCGACCTCTTTAATTCCCAGTATTAACGGATTCTGGTACTGGGCTTCAAGAAAAGCATCTACAACCAGCGAGGTATCTGCTGATTCGGGGAAGGCGCTGATATCAATTGCCTGGCTACTGCCCAGCATCTGAATCGCCAGATATTCGCTCAGGGCGGAGTTGGCAGTGATTTTACCATTCCAGGCTTCCGGGTTTCCTGTCTGCCCGGCTTCATCCTGCGTGGCTGTTCCCTCTGTATCTCCATCCTGCGTGGCTGAGATTCCCTCTATATCCCTGTCCTGCGTGACGGAGGTTTCCTCTGTATTACCGTCCTGCTCAGGGAGTTCCCCCTCATTGAAAAAGGAGATATCGGCTTCCACATTGCCGCCCTTATTTTTTAATTTCTCCTGCCGCTGTACAATTGCCTCCAGCTCCTGGTCAAATGTGCTCCAGTCCTGGTCCGTTACAAGAAATGTACCGGAAAATGGCGTTCCGCATACTTTGTATTGGATATTATAGTGCTGATCCCCGTCCGTTTTCTCAATATCTTCCTTATTATATTCGATGACCCGCTGGGAGATGGTTCCATCGCACATGACGATTCCCACTGCCGCCGGCAGATTTGTTGTTCCTGCGCATGAATTGCCGATTGTCTCATCATTGCTGTTGTATGCGATTGCATAAGGCAGCATGTGCGCCAGTTCATTGCTGTTGAACAGATTACTGATATGGGAGCTTCCGGTGGAAGAGACGGCCATAATACCGTAACACTCAACATAATCATCCTCCATGAAATCGTCCTCTTCCAGTTCTCCACGGTAATCCTCGGAAACCAGATACTGCCTGAACATATCGTTCATGGTAACCGCATAGGTGTCGTCCATGGACATACTCTGTTCTGCCGTCCATTCTGTATCTGTGGTAACTGCAAGGACATTCATATATCCGTCCAGGGCGCCGTCATAGTTTTTAATGCTGAACAACAGATATTCTTCCGCTCCCGGTACCTCTTTCCAGGAAAAGCGTGCCGATCCAGACTCGTCCTGGCTGAACTTTACCTGCGGTGCCTGTTCAAGTTCCGTATTGATTTTCAGGACCGTTACCAATGGGCTGCTACTTAGGGGACTGCCCGTTTCCTTATCAACGTATGTTGCCAGGTATAGCTGCGAAAGGCTACCCCACCCGGTTTCATCATTATTTTCCAGAAACGGGCTGGATGAATGGCCTGTGTCCATAAGAACAACTTCCGCAGGCCCGTAGACCGGCGGTTCTATTGTCATCATACCGCTGTCCGGATTCCAATCGTAGCCTGACAGATCCAGCGGATGCTTAAGCTCTGCGTCCTGGTACACCATGAAGCTGTCTGTGAGGTCCATGGCGGCCTCATCCCATGGATTATAGCCAAGTTTAATCTGAATCGCCTCTTCCCTGTCAATCCGTATGGTATCGCCGCTGTAATCAATGACGCCTGCATCGTATTTTGCTTTCAAGACAGCAACTAAATCATTTTCACTGCCGCCTGTTCCGGTGTTATCCGCGTCCGGCTTTCTCTTTTCTTCCGCCGCCGTGGCATCCTGGCCTGCCGGAACACTGCCTGTTGTAACCGATGTCCCAGCGGATGTCCCGCAGCCGGAAGTCAATAGAGCTATGGCTATGGAAAGGGCCATGCCTTTCCAGTATCGTGTGGGTCTGATCATGGTAGATTTCCTCCTCTTTTGTTTATCCCAATATAATGCGGAAGGCAGTTAAAAAGCGGCAAATTCACTTTTTATTACCTTCCTTTTCCGGCGTATGCACAGAAAATTTCCTGTTTTCAATGACCGTATCCAGAAGCATAATCAGGACCATCAAAAAAAGGCATAACGACCGCTCTGGGGTCATTATACCTTCTTTTTAACAATTTTTCCCGTTCTATGCAAAAACAGACCATGACATGCAAAAACAGCCTATCATCCTTAAGGCACGGGAATCACAACGGTGGCCTTCACATACTCCCCTTCCTGTTTGATTGCAAAAACTCCATCATATCTCTCAACAATGTCCTGAATCGCCGGCAGGCCGTAACCATGGGCTTCATCGTTCGTTTTGGTGCTCCGTATGCTGCCGTTCTCTGCCTGCAGCCCGTGCGTGCAGGAATTCTTTACGGTAATCACAAGCTGCTTTTCTTCCTGGATGATCTGGGCCTGGACACTCTTTATCGCCGGATGTTCCGCTGCCGCTTCCATGGCGTTATCCAACAGGTTTCCCAGCAGGATGATGATCTCCTCTTCGTTGAGGATTATATCCTTTAAATCGCCGCAGAGATAATTCAGGCTTATTTTTTTATCATATGCTTCCTGCTTTTTCATATTCAGGATACCATCGGCTATAGGGTGGTTGGTGTAAATGGGATCTAGCTCTTTTACCATATATCCCGTCAGCCTGCGGATGTATTTAAGCGCCTGGGAAACATGATTCTGTTCCAGCATATGGCAGATTGCCAAAAGCTGGTTTTTGTGGTCATGAATACGTTTGCTCTGCTTTGTATACAAATCCTGCTTGCTTTTATAGATTCCAAGCTGCATCTGGGTCTGGGCGGCAGCATCTTTTATGCGGCCTCGTTCCAACTCCGCCCTGGCTGCCAATAACAGATATAACAATGAGAAATCGCTCAGGCAGATGATTATGATGAGCAGGACAATGATATCCCCAGAATTATTTTTGTACAAAAGCTCTTTCAGAACTGATCCAATCCAGATCAGTATCCCGGAAAAATACATCAGCCGCAGGATTTCCTTTGGAATTGCCTGAACCGGTTTCCCCTTTTTCCACCGTTTATGAATCAGAAATCCGATGCCCAGCTCAGCACACTTAAACATGAAAATCATACCATAATATAACCAGGTACTTATATATAATTCCGGAATACAGAAAAGGATAATCAGTGCGATGAAATCTATGCTTGCCATTATGGAATAATAGTATATGATACTGCCCAGGGCGTCTGCCACCTTAGCGCAGTAGAACCAGGATATGTAAACATAGTCAGCTAAAAAAATGAAGAACAGCCTGGGCCAGAACATATTCTGAAGCAGGATTACGTCCGCGGCCAGGGCTGCTGTGACAATCACGAAACCTGAAAATTTTAAACTTGTCCGTACTGTTTCTTTTTTCCGGAAAAAGGTGTCCGCCGTAATCTCCAGCAAAAGCATTTCCATAATCACGATGAAAATGGTAGGGATATAAATAATCATAGGTTGTCTCCCCTGTATAGTGCATACTCTCGTTTTACATACGGATACCTGTTTTTTGGAACGTTCAGTGTGATGCCCTGCTGCAGTTCCAGACAGTAACCGCTGATTTTAACGATGTATCTCATATTTACCAGATAACTTTGGTGGACTCTCAAAAAACCATGCCTGTTAAGCAGCGCTTCCATATCCGTCAGCTTTCTGCTCATGGTTCCGATCACGCTTTGGTCATGGGCCGATAAGAATATCAGTTTATGTCCCCTGCTCTCCACAAGACAGATGTCCTCTGCATTCAGGTACGCCCTATTTTCTATAAAATCCAGGCAGATTTCTTCTGTGCTAATATGAAACCGCCGGAGCACTGCCTCCATACATTCCTCAAAGCTGCTGTCCAGGGAATCCTTCACCAGATAACGCAGCGCGCCCACCTTATAGCCCTCCAGAACATAATCCATATAACCGGTCACAAAAATGATACAGATTTTCTTATTGATTCTTCTGAGGCGGTGGGCTGTTTCGATTCCGTCAACCGTTTCCATGCTGATGTCCAGAAAGGCAATGTCAAACCGGTTTTCTTCGTTTTCACAAAGCAAATCTTCTCCTGAACAGTAGGAAGTAATCTGAAATGGTATCTCTTTTTGTCTGAAATATGCAGTGATTTTTTCTACCAGCCTGTTTAAAAAACAGCTGTCATCATCGCATACTATAATGTTCAGCATACCTGTCCCTCCGCTAGATTGATTGTTATTTCACTCCAGACCATTGCCTGGGTATTTATGGGGGCATATCCAGCTCATTACAGATGATTATATTCTTCCCGCAGGGAAAGATTTTATAATCACAAGTGCCCTGGCCCTGCCACATAGGCAGTTTATTAACCAATATCTCTGGGAATTTTCTTTGTCTTTTCCATAAAAACTTTCCTTTTCCCTCTTTGCCGAATTCCCCATTCAAACTGAAAATGTACAGTCCCCTCTGCCTTTCAACCTCTTAATTTTATCAAAAGAAACAACGATATACCAGCATATTTATGAACTTATTTTTTACGCCTGATTTTTCATGAAACGGCCGCCCTGCACACGGGCCGCTGTTGTCAATAAAAAAAGTAGTGCCACCAGCCTTATGCCATGGCACTACATGTATCTTAACATTCATGTTTAAAATTCCAGCTACTTTTCTCAATCCCAGATGAATCACACCTTTGCAGGCATATCCGTTCTTTCATCTGTTGTATAATAGTTATCCGTGATACGGAAACATTCCTTGTAATCCAATAAAGCCAGAGACCAATGATCTGGCTTTATTGGATTGTGGATTCATATACCTGATTGCATACTCAAATAGGAAGCTTTATGCGTACCCATCCAAGCTTCCAATCTTTCCCCTATCCACCCTATCGTAATTACCAAACCGGTAGATTGTTCCTCTGAGCGGATATTCCGCAATCACTGTGATAACCGCTTTATTAAGCTGCTTTTCTGCTTGTTCCCGAATATCATCCAGTGATAAAACCTGATTACCATTTATTTCTTTCCACTCAGGTTTCCCGCCTCACCACAATCCTCTTGATAAAATTCACTAATGTATTGACTTATTTCATCACGATTTATGGCCCGACCTAACACTAATGATTTCAGATTCTCTGAGAAAACGATAAAATTCAAGTTGCTAGTAATGTCACGCCAAGTCTCCTCATGTATGGAGCCATGAAACATCTCGTCAAAATGGCGATAAACGGAGGAACGAAAGCCCCACGCATTTTCACCCTGAGGATCGCAGCCCCATTTCCAGCGGAAGATTGCCCCCAGCAGAAACAACACCCCACCACAATGAGAAAGAACTGCCAGTTAGTTAGCAGGAACGGCATGACCCATTCCATAAATCTTGTATATAAATCCCTCATGGCGTTCTCATCTCCATCTGGCGTATATGAAAATCAACCCGAGCCACTGTAGTTAGAAACACTTGAATGTCATCCTTGAAATCCAATTTTCCGCGCCCCAGGCCAAGGGCACCCTTTCCATTGTCCCTCATTATCTTCCGGTTTTCCGGTAAGCAAGTCAATGGCGGCATCCGTCAGATAGCCCAGATAGCTTTCAGCCGCGCTGTCACCGCAAAGCAACTTCCACATGAGGCCACCGAACAAGTAAGAGCTTGCAAATTCACGCCAGCTATGCAGACTTTCCACCGCACGTTGAGAGAGTTCCCATAAAATCCCTTCCGTTTCGCCTTCGGTGATCCAGCCGAGATAACAACCCCAGCGGGCCAGCATAGCCGCCCGACCGACATCCCAGCCGGTCATAAAGCCGGAGAGATAACGCGTTTTATAATGTTGTGCAAACCGCCATCCACGGCAAGCGGACTCCCGATCTTCCTCGTTCATGGATTCATCCAGAACTTGCTCCACAGCGTCTGCACCACAATAGATTTGATACCGAAGCTCATAGCCCTCTTGGCTCAAATATCGAATGGTGTCCAATAATTCACTACGGCCATTGATCCCCCAGGAACGCCGCACCAAGGAAACAATCTGCTGTTCCATAACCGGGGTATGTAGTTCCACGTCCATGCCGTCCAAATCATGGTTATTCAGCCTGGAAATCATACCCGAAAGTAAAACACCAAAGTATTTCCATTGAGGGGGATTTTTAGGATATGTGACAGGTTCAGCTTCCGGGAGAGCCTCGATCTGCGCCATCTTTTGATCCAAAAGTACATAGAGTTCCTGTTCCAATGCGAGATTAAGTTCCCGTTCCTCAGACGCATCCTCTTCGTCTTCCATGACTAGCGTTTCCAATGCGGCAGAAATAATCCCCATATCTTCACCAAACATCTGCCTCATAAGGCCATCACCCCCAAGAGCGGCAGCCTCAGCAACTTTCTGATCTACCGTTTGCTGGATCATTTCCTCGGTGACGGATATTTGTTGTAACATTTCCGGGCTGAACATTTGCCCTAATAGTTCGACCTGCCGTTGTGCGTCAACGGCGGATTGAGCGGTTCCATCCTGTGCAGCGTCGTCAGGTTCTGCGGAAACTTTCAATTTTTCCCGCATCTGCTCAATCTGCTGATTGCTGTCCTCTATTGACTTTTGAAGCGACTCAGTCGCTTTTTTCGTTGCCGCCTGTGCACATTTCCTGATTTTATCGGGATCAACCATCCTCATTTCCCTCCCGTTCTTGTTCCGACGGCAGGGTGTGCCACGCTGTCGGCTTTTTATTTTTGAAAAGCCATTTTTTTAGTTGGCTTAATATTGCTTCCACAAAACGAAACCACAGGTTTCCGGCGACGAATACGATCACCAGCACGACCAGCACGACTCCAAATTGTCCCCATGGCATGAAAGCACCCCCTTATTTTTTCTGGAACTGCTTCAAGAAGAAATCGGTGAACGCCTTTACCTCCTCGTCTTGGGAAACATAGACATACAGTTTCTCGTCCTCCAGCCATTCACAGACACCGATCCCGATATAGCCCTTCCTGTCAGGGTAAATAATAAATTCGTCTGTGGGGAACTTGTTCTGATACGCCTTCAAAATGTCGCTCCGCCGGTAGAAAGTGGCATCGCCACAGCCCGACAGATCGGGAACAGTGGGAATTACAACAATGGTCTGACTGGCCTCGTTCCAGCCTACGATCAGATTGCCGATCTTAGTTTTGCTGCCGTGGACGATACCGTAATTGAAACGGCTAACATCTTCCGTGTAGCCAAAAAGGATTTTGTAGTCGTCTCCGTTTTCCACCACTTGATTGAACAGAACGCGCATTTTTTTACGGTTGGCGTCACTTTTTGCCATGTCTACTTGAGGCCCCTTAAACAGATTTCTAAACAGTCCCATGCTAATATTCCTCCCATGCTAATATTTTGGAATGATTTTATGTCTTTGGATTAAAGACACAAACATACTTCACACCAACACCCGCTAACTGCTCCGTCACTTCTGGTCGGTGTGACCACAAATTCATTTAATTACTATTTTGTTTTTAATAGTAATTAAATGAATTATACCTAAACACTGGAAAAAAAGCAAGCCCCCGCCCATAGAAAAACAGCGCACCATCCAGACGGTGCGCTGTCTGCTATCATTTGTCTGTGTCGACCAGGGAGGCCAGATACCGGGAGAGGGCGGTGGCCTGGGCCGTCCGCTCCAGCTCCTCCGGGAAGAAGGGGAGCGACCGGGCCGCCGAGTTGTAGGTCAGTACCACCGAGAGGATCAGGTTGCCCAGCTCCTTGGGTCTACATTTTTCCTGGGGGATATGCCAGAGGGCCAGCACCTGTTCATAAAACTGTTCCTGTCCCTGCTGGTAAGTTTCAAACTCCTCCGGGCTTAAATGCTTATAGACCCACATTTCCTCCTCTTGTGTCATCACAAAGAAATGGTACTGGCGGCTGTGTGTGACCATATCCAAAAAATGATGTATCATTTCCTCCAGGCTCATATCCTGGTTTCTTACGCTCTCCTGCACCTCCCGGAGCAAAAGCATGTTCTCATAATTAATGATGTGGAGCACCAACTGGGCCAGGGAGGAATAATAGTTTCCGTAAAAGAACGGCTTGGAGATGCCCACAGCCTGGAGGATGTCCTGGAGGGTGGTGCCTTTCGGCCCTGCTGGGACAGCATTTGCAGCCCCACCGTCAGCAAATCCCGCCCCACCTGCTCCCGTTCTTCTTTGGAATAGCCCTTCTTTGACATAGCCCCACCGCCCCTTTTGTTGAGATACCAACTGTTTACCACAGCGGCGAGGAAATGTCATGCGTCCTTGAAGAAAGGCTTCAAAAATGCAGGCGATTCCGAGGAAGCGCGTTAGTGGTTATCAGGAATTGTGAGTTATCAGGAACCCATTGAAAATAGCCCTATTTTACAAGGATTGCTACAAATAAGTTCCTGATAACTTTTAGGGAATTCTTGTTTTGGAGGCTGTCATACATTTAGTAATGCGATTCTGAATTCCTGATAACTTTTGTACTATTTCAGCCCATAAAGCCATTTTAACATTTCATCATCCGTAACCTGATATTTCTCTACGTTCAGATGAGCTGTCAGCAGGTGTGGCCTACTCAATCGCTTTCCTTTTCTGCTCCGTGTCGGCGTGAGCGTAAATCAAAGTTGTTTCTAACTGGGCATGGCCTAACCACTGGGAAATCAGCGTAAGGTCCATACCGTGCTGCTCCCTAAAGACTTTGGGGGACCCCTCCGGTGCACGTTACAAACGACGCTGTGGAGTTATGACAGCCTCGCCAGAGGCGTCCTGCAATATCCCCTTGCGCCAATCCGGCGCATCGCTGGGGGACGTGGTAAATACAGCGGGAATAAATTTTTCATATAGAACAGAGACAGCCGCACCGATTTGTGCCGTTATGTTACGACGGCCCTGACCCTATCGGTGCGGCTTTTTTTTTCTGAAGGAGGCTACATTATGAATACTGATGTACCCATCTGGAAGAAATATACATTAACGATTGAAGAAGCATCAAAATACTTTCGCATCGGAGAAAATAAGCTGCGCAAACTTGCTGAAGAAAATTCAAGTGCTGGCTGGGTCATTCTGAACGGAAACCAGATTCAGATTAAACGGAAGCACTTTGAAAAAATAATAGATGGACTGGACATGATATAAATGCAGACGGGCCTTGTATGTGCTATAATCTTTGTAGCATATCAAAGGCTCTATCCGTCATGAAAGGAGCATGACGAATCTGTCTGAGAAAAGACGAGACAGCAAAAACCGTAATTTACAGTCTGGAGAGAGCCAGCGACCAGATGGAAGATACCAATATAAATATACCGACGCATTTGGGACACCAAAAAAGGGGGCTAATTCTATCATCATTGATGGATAGGCGCATTTCCTGTTCCTGTACCGAGATGTGCTGCCAAAAACGGTAGCAAACTAGGATGCCATGTTCAAGTGCCTGTTAAAGAAGTACAACAAGTGCCATGAGGCACCGTTGCCGAAGGTAATACCCCCTTACACCATGAGATATATATTCTGCACGAAGAAAGCCAATGCAGGCATGAACCCCAAGGCGCTGCAATACATCATGGGTCACGCAAACATCGTCATGACGCTCAACTATTATGCCCACGCCAATTTCGATTCGGCCAAGGCAGAAATGGACCGCCTGGACACTGGAATGGACGTTGCTGCATAGTAGTAAGATTGTATTTTACTACTCAATCTACTACTTTTCAGAGCAAAGACATGAGCGGTTATGGGGGTATATGTTAGGTTCTTCCAATACATAGTAAGCCGGGAAAGCCCGTAGTTACGGGCTATACCGGCATTTAAGAAGAAATAAAGCGATAATCAAAAATCTATTCAGATATTTAATTAAATATAAAAATCTTGTAAAAGGCGAATCTGCATCTTACAAGATTTCTATATTCCATCTTTTATTTTATAAATTTATATTCCCTTCCTCGGTAATGCTTGCTGCCCACTCAGCTAAACGATTTTTTTCCGTATTTGCTGAAAATACTTTGCCCTCTTTCAAAATAGCCCCCGGACAAGACAGTACAAGTTCACGACTGGTTCTGCCCATGCCGCTTCCACCCGAGGTTGCAAGCGGTATCACCGTTTTCCCATTAAAATCGTATCCCTCCAGAAATGAGTTTATGATAGTTGGCGCAACATACCACCAAATAGGGAAAGCTACGAAAATGGTATCATACATATCCATGTCTTCTACTCTGTTTGCAATGGCAGGACGGAAAGATTTATCGTTCATTTCCACACTGCTCCTGCTCTTTCGGTTCGTCCAATCCAAATCCTCTCTTGTATACAAGATTTGGGGTTGAATTTCATGTAAGTCTGCATTGATCGCTGATGCCAGGTTCGCTGCCAATTTAGCGGTTGTTCCACTGGCACTGAAATATGCTACTAATATTTTACCCATCCTTTTATCCCTCCAATTCATTATTCTAAACTGTCAATCCATGCCTTTAAACTGGTGTCCGAAACATTGCTGTTGAAACGTTCGCCTGTAACCCATGTACCGCTTCCGGCCAGTTCTCCCAGTTGGCTGCTACTGCTGCCAATACCGCTGCCTCCGGAGGTACAAAAAGGAATTACGGTAATGCCATCAAAATCATGGTTCTCCACAAAAGTACTCATAATCCGGGGAGCCTGCCCGTGCCAGATAGGATAACCTAAATACAATGTAGAATATCCATCAAGGGATATCGTGTCACCGCCGATTTCAGGGCGGCTGGCCACATCCTCCATTTCAAGTGAGGTACGGCTCTGGCTGTTGTGATAATCCAGATCTTCAGCGGTATAGGCTTTAGCAGGGACAATCTCATAAATGTCGCCACCAGTGGCCGTTGCAATCTTTTCTGCTACTCCTCTGGTACTGCCGGTAGCGGAGAAATAGACCACTAGAATATCCGATTTACCGTTTTGGGGCTCAATATCCGTTTTTTGTAATTCTGACGGCAACTGCTTATCGGCCATCGAAGCTTCATACTCTGTGCTCTCAATTATACGGGATTCCAGTGTTGCCGCATTCGCCTCAGACGTAATTTTATCATTTTTGCAGGCCGCCAGACTGAATACCAGACAGGCTGCTCCTAAAAAACCGATAAACCGTTTCGTTTTTTTCTTCATTCCTAAACTATTAATTATGTTTCGTTCCAACAATATTATTTACCTCCTGCTAATCTCCAAATCCGGAATTACGCCCATCATTGATTCTGTTTTCGATACAGATACCTTGTCGTCCTGCTGCATTTGACACAATGTACAAACATTATCCTCTGTCTTTACTCCACCGCCAGGTGTTCTGAAAAGAAGGTCTCCAGCCGGTCAAACGGAATCACATCCATCTGATCATACAAATCTGTGTGCTTTGCACCTTCTACAATCATCAGTTCCTTGTTGTTTACATAGCTGCTGTTTTCTGTCATATTTCTATAAGCATCCTGGCTGAAATAGAGAGAATGAGCTTCACTGCCATGTACCATCAACAAAGGAGTACGGATTTCTGCCACAAAGTCCAACAAATGCATATTAATCAGAGAACCAACAGCGGTAGACGCAAACCCGCCATTAGAACCTAACGAACGGATATGATAGCCTCGTTCTGTCTTATAGTAATCAATGTAGTCCTTCTGGAACTGGGGCATATCTTCACTTGCCGCCTCAGGATGCCCACCCAAAAGGGTGTATGTGCCATTTTTATAATCCTCTGTTCTCTGGCTGTTGTAGGAAACGCGCATCTGGTATCTTGCTTCCTCGTCACTGGAATCATTGTTGCCATAGGCAAGGACACGGCTCATATCGTACATGATCATGGTGGCCGTCGCCTTTACCCTGGTATCCAAAGCTGCTGTCTGAAGCGCATAACCGCCCCAGCCATTCCAATCACACCTAACCCGTTTATCAACTTATTTCCCAAAATACCTCTCAATTTCTTCCATCCGCTCCATCTGCATTACCTTAAAAGGACATCTTCTATTGCAGTGTCCGCAGCCAATACAGTCAGATGCTGTCTTTTTCAATGTCAGATAATGTTCCTTTGCCAGGGTATCACCTAACAAGGCCAGGTCGTAATATTTATTAATCAAACCAATATCAAGGCCTGCCGGACATGGATGGCAATGCCTGCAGTACACACATGTTCCAACCGATTCTTCCGGTGTAAAGGAACTGATTACCGAATAATCCCGTTCCTCCTCTGTTGTATTAAAATAAGCCAGTATTTCCTTCAGCTCCCGTTCATTGCATGGACCTCCAAGGACTGTCAGAACCCCCGGTTTGTCAAGTGCATACTGGATACACTGTGCTGTGGTCAACGCATGACGGAACGGTGATTTCTTCGCATCTAAAAGCTGCCCGGCATTAAACGGCTTCATAACCGAGATGCCGACGCCCTCCTTTTCGCAGCGGCGGTACAGTTTCTGTCTTTCCCCACCGCTTCCAATTGCGTAGTCCCCCTGCCCATAGTCATACATTGGATTGATGGAAAACATCAGCATATCAAGAATATTCATGTCCATCACCTTATTGGCCAGCTCCGGCGCATGGGTGGAAAGACCAATATGCCTTACAACCCCTTGCTCCTTTAAGTCCAGGATGAACTTAAGAACCCCATTCCTTTCATAATCAATCAAATCCCTTTCTTCATCAAGACAATGGATAAATCCTAAATCAATATAATCTGTCTTCAGATTCTTAAGCTGCCAGTCAATGGATTTTTTCACTGTATTCAGATTCGTCGTCCATCCGTATTCTCCGGTTATATAGTTTGCACCAAAATGTACCTGCAGCATTGCCTCTTTTCTTCGGCCTTCTAAAGCTTTCCCATATGCCTGAAAAATACTTGCGTGTCCACCGGCCATATCAAAATAATTAATTCCCTCATCCATCGCAAAATGTACGGTCTTAATTATATCCTTTTCCGCCTGTTCGCCGATTACAGAAGAACCCATACCAATAATGCTTATTTGTTCCTCTCCATGAGGCAGTTTACGATATTTCATACAATCACCGCCTTTCTGTTACATTGCCTGAATCAGCACGTTGCGTACATCCTCTTTGGAAAGCACTTTATAGCCGCCCTCCATAATCAGCGTACCGTTTACAATATCATCAAGCATTTCAGACGTTACGCCGATTTCTGTAAGATTCATCGCAAGTCCAAGTTCTTTCATCCACGTCTCCATAGCACACAGACCCTCTTTGGCAAGCTCTTCATCCGTCTTGCCGTTGCGATCAATATCCCATACATTCACAGCAAAACGGGCAAATTTCTTCACACCGTAAGGCATAATAAATGTATAATACGGTATGGAAACCGCTGACAGAGTCATACCATGAGTCGCGTTGCTGCACGCTCCCACCGACTGTCCAAGCATATGCACCATCCAGTCAGTGCTTTTTCCTCTTGAAACAAGCGTGTTTAACGCCCAGGTTGCCGTCCACATAAGGTTACTTCTGGCTTCATAATCATCCGGAGTCTGAACTGCAATACGGCTGGAGTGAATCACGCTTTTCATCAGTCCTTCGCTGATATAGTCACTGGTATTATCATCCTCTCCTGAAAAATACTGCTCGCAGATATGATTGAAAATATCATAGATACCGGCAATCATCTGATATCCCGGAAGACTCATGGTGTATCTGGGATTCAAGACAGCAAATCTCGGCATAACTGTCTCATCCGCAAACACATGACCGATTTTCAATTTCTTTTCGGGATAAGTAATGACTGCTCCCGCGTTCATCTCCGAGCCTGTGCCAACCATTGTAAGTACCGCTCCTACGGGAACGATGTCACAGGCCGGCTCCTCAAACCGGGCATAATATTTTTCCCACGGGTCCTCCTCACAATGAACGGAAACAGACAGAGCTTTTGCATAATCCACTACAGATCCTCCGCCCACAGCAAGAATAAAATCAATCTTATTTTTCCTTGCAATTTCAACGCCCTCGTACAGTTTGTGAATGGTAGGGTTCGGCATAACCCCCGCTATCTCCGCAACGGCTTTACCCGCGGATCTCAAAATGCCGATAACCTCATCGTAAATACCATTTTTCTTAATTGAACCGCCTCCGTAGACAAGAACAACGTTTCTGCCGTATTTTACAAGCTCAGAGGCCAAATTACCAAGAGCATTCTCACCAAAATATAATTTTGTAGGGTTACAGTATGAAAAATTTCCTAACATATAATAATCCTCCTATCGTTAATTTACTTAATTAATAACTATATGCCGAAGCCAAACCGCACCATCTTTAATAGCTTTACAGCATTCATGTATATTCCATGTCCCGTTACATTAAACAATCGTATATCCGCCATCAACAGCAATCGACTGCCCGATTACGAATGTAGACAACGGGCTGCACAGCCAATAAACAACATCGGCAACTTCCTCTGCGCTTCCCAATCTTCCAATCGGGGCAAGAGCGGCTCCCGCTTCTCTTGAAAAATCGCCTGTTTTAACCATCATCTCAACCATGGGTGTTTCAATCACACCTGGGCATACTGCATTGATCCGGATACCTCTCGGTGCATATTCAATCGCCGCACTTTTTGTCATGCCTAATACACCATGTTTCGCTGCATGATATGCCGCACGGCCGCCGTTACCTACTAAACCTCCAAGAGAGGAACAGTTCACGATTGCCCCGCTTCCCTGTTTTCTCATCTGCTGAAGCTCATATTTCATACAAAGCCAAACAGAACGAAGGTCAATATTTATAATACGGTCATACTCTTCCGTAGAAAGATCGGCAATATCAGTCATCGGACTGTTTATACCTGCATTGTTATACGCAGCATCCAGTCTGCCAAACGTTTCAACCGTCTTTTCAACCATTGCTTTTACCTGCGTTTCATTACTGACGTCACAGGCAACAGCAATCGCCTGATATCCTTCATCTGTTAAATTCTTTGCTGCTTTTATAACCAATCCCTCCTTCAGGTCTGCAAGCACTACCGCCGCTCCCGATTCAGCGAATTTCTTTGCAGCCGCAAGTCCCATACCTCCTGCCGCGCCTGTTACTAAAGCAACTTTACCTTTAAATGTGATTTCCATGAAAAATCCTCCTTGACTTCTGATTAACCTTAGCTTAACATTAAAGTTGAGTTTAAAGTCAAGGATTTTCCTGAAAATTTTGTAAAATGTAATTTTTTAATTATATTATCAAACTCAAGGGGGCTTCAATATGGAAACAGGTACTTATACAATTAAAGACGCAGCGAAAATGATGGGGGTTCCAACCAGTACAATTCGCTATTATGACAAAGAGGGATTGCTCCCTTTTATGGAAAGACGGGAATCCGGATATCGTATTTTTACAGAAAAGGATATTGCAACACTTCGTATTATTGATTGTCTTAAAAAAACAGGAATGCCGATTAAAGAAATTCGTCAATTTAGCGATTGGCTTGAACAGGGTGATGCTTCTTTACAACAAAGATATGAAATGTTTTTAGAACGAAAACGGGTAGTGGAAGCACAAATTGCTGAATTACAGGAAACTTTAAATACAATTAACTATAAATGTTGGTACTATGAAACAGCCATTGCAGCCGGTACAGAAAAAATTCACACTGAAAAAGACGTTCCGAACGGTAAATTAGCTTGTGAAATATAATGATGGACTGTTACAGCCACCGAGCGGTTCAGAAAAATGCGATGTATGCTTGGCAAATCGGAATTAAGGGCTTGACAGAATAGGAAGTAAAATGAAATCTTTTCGTAAGTATAAAATCATTCTTTTTATGTGTATCATAGTATTTATATTTCAAACAGGCTGTGCCGACGATTCACTAAAAAGCACAATGCCCCCCAACACAACGCAAGACACACAAAATACAAAGATAAATCTCATGCAAATCCAAGTCGGGGACTATTCAAGTTTGCTCGGTATTTGGAAGGAAATAGCTTATGCAGATAACCTGTTTGACGGAACGGGTCAGCAGTGGCATACGGGTAGGTCTGATACGGTTTCCTCTACCCTCTCTGTATCAACTGACAAAATAGATTTTAATGAATCCGCTATGATTATTCAGGGAAATACGCTTACGGACGGTATGGGTTCCCATCTTCTTTCATTTGTAAATGATGGAACTTTACTCGACGCTTACGCTGATTCAACTACCGCCATCTACTGGAGTGTCACATTTTACCCAAAGGGAGTAACAAATAATCTCGAACCCAATAATGATGTGCAAATTGACAGCACTAAAAATATCATTGTTGTTTGGTATAGCGGTATGCAAGTCCTAACAGTTTTTGGGCAAGAATAGAACGAATCCCGTCCACTTGAAAAAAACGTTTGTTATATGGTACTGTATGATGAATTACCAGCACCAAAACTTAAAAAGAAGAAATAAACAATTCCTGTTGATCGAGACGTTGAAGCGGATGAAAAATCAGAAATGAATGGAGAAGCAAATGGCAGTTGTGATCATATTGTTCCTTATCTTTGTGATAATGGGGATTATTTTTTTATTTGGAAAAGGGAGCTTTCTGATAGCTGGATATAATACGGCGGATAAAAAAGAGAAAGAAAAGTATGATGAGAAAAAGTTAAATCTGTGTTTTGCCTGTTTTTCGTTTGGTATGGCGGCGGTTATTGGCGCATGTGGTTATATGAATACGGAGACATTTGCAGTACAGGTGGGCTTGCCGGCCATCATTACGTTGGTAATATTCGTTTTTATTGCAACGAATACCTTTTGCAAAAAGAAATAGTCAGACATAATGGAGAAATCCATGTCACGGACAGGAGTACAGCGGACTAACGAGAAAATCGGAATGTGTAGGAGTGATAGTATTATGTTTGAAGATTTCCTAAAAAAACTTAAAGAATATGCAAGTAATACTTTGCATATTGAGAGCATTATCGTTGTAGGCTCTTATGCGAGAGGAACAAACAAAGAAAATTCGGATTTTAGATATTGTTATCGTCACATCAAATAAATCAAATATGATTGCAAATCAAGATTTCACTCAAAAATTTGGGGAGGTTTATAAACAACAAACTGAATATTACGGTACATGTACTTCTATTCGTGTATGGTACAAGGACGGAAAAGAAGTTGAATTTGGAATTGTGGAACCGTCTTGGCTTACAATGCCCTTAGATACCGGGACTTATCAAGTACTATTTGATGGATATAAACTTATCATAGACAAAAAGCAATACTTTGGAAATTTGAAATTATAAAATACCAGCTTGTCAGTCAAACGCAAAGAATGAAAAATCAGAAGATAGGGAGATGGCCATGAAAGAAAATATTGCAGCAAAGTTGACGGAAAAAGACGATAAATATGCTTGCGCTCTTGCCGATAAAATCATATCAGAAAGTTTAGAAACCGATAAATGGTACGAATATTTTGATGACTTTGCCTCTTTGCTTAATTATCCAAAATCATTCGTGAGAAATCGAGCATTGTATATCCTTGCGGCAAATGCTCAATGGGATAACGAAAATCGTTTCGACTTGATAATTTCCGATTTTCTTGCACATATAACGGATGAAAAGCCAATCACAGCCAGACAGTGCATAAAGGCTCTTGCACAGGTTGGTTCAGCAAAGCCACAATATATACCAGTAATATTATCATGTTTGCGGGGTGCAGATTTATCGAAATACAAGGACAGTATGCGTCCACTGATTGAAAAAGACATAGCTGAAACGGAAAAAAAATTGACAACGTAACTTCCAGTTTGTCAGACAATCACAAAGAATAAAAAATTAGAATTTGGAGGAATAAGCACATGGCAAATAAGTATAAAGTAATTGATGAAAAAACATGGAATAGAGCAATGCACTGTATGATTTTTAGAAATAGTGTTGAACCAGCGTTTTGTGTAACCTTTGAAGCGGATATTACAAGATTTAAACGTGTAGTTAAAGAGCAGGGGGTTTCTTTTACATTGGCAATGGTATATGCAGTTTGTAAATGTGCAAATGATATAGACGCATTTCGTTATCGGTTTGTTGATGGACAGATTGTTTTGTTTGACAAGATAGATACTGCATTTACCTATCTAAATCAAGAAACCGAATTGTTCAAAGTGGTTAATGTTCCCATGATAGACGATTTAAAAGAATACTGTGAGTTTGCAGAAACGATAGCAAAGGAGCAAAAAGAATATTTTACAGGTCCATTAGGAAATGATGTTTTTCAATGTTCTCCTATGCCGTGGGTCACCTACACGCATATTTCTCATACCAATTCCGGGAAAAAGGATAATGCAACTCCTCTGTTTGATTGGGGAAAATTTTATGAGAAGAATGGGAAAATTGTCATTCCAATATCAGTACAGGCACATCATTCCTTTGTTGACGGCATACATATTGGGAAATTTGTAGATAAGCTTCAAAGTTTTTTCGATAGATGTTAAATTCCAGTTGTCGGGCGGATTTTTTGGCGTTATTATTAATATATGATTCCCCAATACGTTCTCTCCATTCGGCCATGTATACTGCCGTGCCCAGCTCAGAGATATCACAATCCAGAATCCGCTTCCAATACTACAAAAAGGAACTGTCCAGCAAAAGCGGACAGTTCTAAAAAAATCAAATTGAGAATAGTTCTTGCTTAAACGTTCTAAGCTCAGAGCTGACAGGCGCCCCACCGTTAGTTATATCAGCTCTACATCCTGTCTGTATATTGCCTTGCCAACGCAATGCATGAAACACGGGGAGAGACAAAGTGCTTCTGATAATTTCAGTTTTTATCTAGCTAAGGCAATCAAAAAACCAACTACCTATAAAAGATAGTTGGTTTTTAAAAACAAACTTCACATAAATTTTTTGCTAATTGAGATAAATTAAACATTCCCAAAACATAAGTCTCAAAAACTGTATTATTTTCAAATAGCAGGCGTATTTCCTGCATATTTTTTAATATTTTTTCCTTATCTTTTAATTCCTGATATTCAATAATAGATGCCAAATGCATAAGTGACTGTAATTTCTTACCACAGTTTTTCATAATACTTGCTACATCTGCTTCCAACTCATGTTTTGGTTCAATCAATCCTAAAGACAGTAGCGAAGATAATGATAATATAAACTCATCTTTTTCTTTCCAATCTACCGTATCAAAATCACCTATCCCACTTTTCTTTCTTAAAATTTTCGCATCCAACGGTGTTAAGTGCTTTACTATATCACAAAATATAGGCCTTACATAATTCGCCTTATTCACATCTACCGAAGAAGCTATCAACTTAGCAAACATTTTTCTTAAAACTTCCTTCTCTACACAGAATTTAGAAGCTTCAAGTGCTTGCCCCATGATTTGAATATCTGCCTCAATCAAATTTTCATTGTCTATCTTGTTTAATTCTTCTTCTATTTCCCTTTTATACTTTTGCAAATTTATTGCATATTTTATCTTTTTCTTATCTGCGATATAAGACAATGAGCCGCCAAGAACTATATACCATATATCAGAAAAAGTATCTCCAATACATTTACCAGAAGATTCAAGTAGATTTTGTAATACCTTGTCTGTATATTTAGATAGTAAAATATCATTTTTATCTTTATCTTCAGACATACACTAACACCTCTAATGATATAATTTAATATTGTATCATACCAACCATTAATATTCTACTGTCAATGTCCATAAAGTACGATAATTCTATACGTTTTTAATTACAGTCCCATTGTTGCCGGATATTTCTTTTTCAGTTTGCTTAAAGCTTTATTATAGTCATAAATCAAATATGTTAAGTTTCATTCCGGCTCCTTCGTCAAATTATTAATTTTTATTTATCAGACCATCTTCCGCAATAATCATCCTCATGTGTTTCTCTTTCATCACAAAACGGTACACCGTCCCCTGGTTTCCGGCAAAATACTGACAAGTTCCACAGCACTTTCAGCGTCTATTCATAATCATTCTCTGAATATTTGACTCCTGATATATTAATCACCTGTACACTCCTTCCCTAAATGCCAACATAGAGAAGTCCCCCGTCCTTTGTAAATGTTCGCATTTCCATATAGGTGCAGTTCCTACCCGCTGGATATACTTCTTAATCTTATAATAAGGCTTTATAATATTCTCTCCTCTCTGTCCTATTGTTAAAATGAGCACTTCCTGCCGGCCCACCATGGACCAGGGGATGGCCCACATAATGAGCGGATCTCTCCCCTGGTGTACCATTTGTATTTATTTCATAAGGCGGTATAGATTCGAACTTCTTCCTCCATTTTCCCTTAATCTTGTCTCCTTTTGTATGAAGCCGGCTTTCATTAAATCATTAATCCCTCGTTTTACCGTATTTCTCGATAACTTTAGCTCATTTGATATGGTTCCTATTGATGGGTAACAAGTCCCATTCTTATCAGTTCGGTCTTTTAGGTACATATAAACACTGATGGCGCGATGCGGCAATCCTGATTGATACAGTTTACAGAAATATCCCATCCCTCACCCCGCCCCTAATCCACACGGACAGGCAATTTCCTACTGATAATCCCTGGCCTTGTGTGTTCCTTCTTAGCAGACATGATTTCCGGACCTGTTCTTTCTGTTTCACCCACATCCTCCGGCGATAATAAGTCAACTGCCAGCTGTCGGTTCATGATTTCCATTTCCAGCTCATGTTTGTCTGCATAGCTTACCTTCCGGGCGACCCGTTCCTGTAATTCATATGGTTCCTCAAATGTAATTCCCCATTTCAGAAACAGTTTCAAAGTTGCCTGCATTGGATGCGCTCCTGTCTTTGTTACGATGAATGTTCCTTTTTTCAAGGTTTTGATTTCATCTGAGGTCATGAGTGGACGTGAAATCATCTGCAGGCTTTGGGACGGATCATTCCTTCCCCGGCTTATATATCCGGACAATACGGTTCTGTTTCCCATATGCTTTGATAGTACTTCCGCAGACTCTGAGTTGGGGGCAAAACCGCCAAATACGCTGTCCTGGCAGTTATCAATTATTATTTCGCTCCCCTCCTTCCCGTAGTTTTTCTGGAGCTGCGCAAAGCTCTGTATGATGGCCACAATGGAACATCGCCTGGATCTTACAGCACTGAAGGCCATCTCCAGGGATTCGATTTTGGGTATAGTTCCTATCTCGTCCAGATAGAACATGACACGGTTCTTAAGCTTTCCCCCCTGCTCATCCGCAACCGCCAGAAGCTCCCGGTATAACTGTTGGACAATCAGGGATACCATGAAATACTTGGTCGTGTCCTCTTCCGGCAGTACAATAAATATGGCGGATTTCATGTTACAGAACCGTTCTGCATCAATGACTGTATCAAAGCATAGGATTTGCTCTAACTCTGAGTCCAGAAAAGCATTCAGGCGGGATAATGCCGTAGACATAACAGAAGCCATGGCCTGATCTGCTGTGTTGAGAGCCGAACCTGCAAACCATCTTGCTTTATGGTCTGTGGGCAGCTTTTCCATCAGCAATTGAAACTGATTTTTTCCTTTCACACCACTTGGCGCCAGCAAGTCCTGAATCAGTTTAAATACTGAGATGATATGCCGTTTTTCGGGAGGACAATATTCTGCTATCAGGAGGATGACTGCTGTCAGAAGTCCTTCTGCGGCATCATAGAAGAAGGCATTCTGCCCATAGGATGCAGAATCCCCTCCGCTGGAATTAATAATGGTCTTTGAGGTAATCTTGGCATACTTTTCTGCCTTTGCTTTTGCGGCCAGGTTAGCATTATCTTCCTGGTACTGGTCCATATATTGATTGACCAAATGCAAAAGGTTATTTCCGTCACTTCTTGTTGGGTTCCTCAAATCAATGACAGAAACTTCATACCCATAGTATTTTTTTGCAATCCCCGCATAATTTCTGAACAAATCTCCTTTCGTGTCAGTCGTTAAAAATGACATCCCGGATGCACAGGCATATTCAATATTCGGGTAAAGAAAATATGCTGTCTTACCCACACCTGCTGATCCAATCATGAGTGTATGGACATCGTCTGTATCAACCAGTGCTCTCACTCTTCCTCCTTTGAAGATTCCCCCTACAATCAATCCCTGTGCCTCCGGCAATCCCCGTCCCTTCCTCCATTCCTTTGGAAGATATTCAACGTGGGTGAATGTCTTGCGGATTTCCTGTTTTGATGCAAAACGGGCGGTTCCATGTTGACCATCCCCTACCGTCTTACTTTTAATCCCATCCAATGTATAATGGCAGGATATCATTGCAATTCCGCCAATCACCACAAACATAAAGAGCCCTATGATAATGAGCAATGTCACACCAGAACCATACACTCCATTCCCCTCCTATCCTCCAACACATTCCATGCCAGCATATGATATCTCCCTTCCTAATTCCTCCCTCTGTTTTTCTGCTGTCACAGTTATCTGGATATGGAGTCTCAGACAAGCAAGGATTAATTGTTCGAGAGAATCCTTGTTTATTTCAACCCCATCTCTGCAGGTTAGCTGTTTATCACAATGAAGAAGGTGTTCTGCAATCCTTTTTAATTCCTCGGATTTGGCCCGCATCTTTCCCCTGTCACGATGTGGCTGGTAGGACTTAAAAACCTGGTTCGCAAGCTGTTCTCTGGTATAGGACGGTTCTTCCATTCTCTGAATTTCCAATAACCGCTGGAATCCAGCTGCGGCCATATCCTCCAGACACATAAGAATCTCCGCTCCATGGTCTTCCTTATATGTTTCCTGCCGCTGTGTTGCCATCCTTAAGTGATGATGGGAATCATGAATCTGTTTTAGAGTTTCCTCTTCTGTGCATGACCGGCCTGCAAGGTTTTTCAACCAAACACACAACTTCATGCACTGTTGGAGTTTTGGATGTTCTCTGGCTGGTACCGGCTGAATTCCATGCATTTCCTTCAGGTCTTCATTCCAGTCCTTATTCCTGGGTACCAGACGTGATACCTTATCATACCCCTTTCCATTCAGTATTTCCTTTAACCGGTAGCATCCCTCAATACCCGCAGGATCATGGTCTAAGCATAGTATGATTTCCCGTATCTGCGGATGACTGTAAAGAGCCTGGAGCATTGCATGTTCAGCTAAACCATCAAGACAGACATAAGTCTGCTGCGTCCATCCGCAGGGATAAAGTGTGAGGAACGACAATAAGTCAATAGCTGCCTCGAATACATATAGCTTTGAACCCTTTCCACTGTATCCGAATCCATAGGCAGGGTCTGAACCTTCCACATTGAGGCGGAAGCTTTCACCATTTGTATAGGTCCCTTTCATATGGGCATGCCGTGCATTTCCTTGATTGTCAAAGCCAACGAACACAACATTGTGCCGCTTCCTTTCTTCATAGATATCTCCCTTGTCAATAAAGAACCTGAGTATTCTATAATCAATGAAACGTGTCCTGGAAAGATAGGCCATGACACGTTTCGCATTCTCGTATGGCTCCGGCAGTTGGAATCTTCTCCTGTTTTTTGTTTTTAAGGGTATACTGCCACCATCCCTGATGACCGGCTGATAGTTACCTTCCAACAGAGACTTCATTGCCTCAACATAAGTCATGTCATAAAACTCCTGCAGGAATTGAATCGGAGAACCGCCATATTTGCAGCTATGCCGGTACCAGATGTTATCACGTACCGTCACACTGTCATGACGTTTCCAACGCCATTCGCTTCCAGATGGTTCCATCTCCTCTCCCTGGCGGGTAAGGAATTCCACCAGATTGACAGCCCCGGCCCGTTCCTTTTCTTCTTCTGTGAAAGCGATGTATTCCAATCAACATCCCCTCCTTATCCACGGATTCCTTGTGCCATTTTCTTTGCTTTGAGTTTTTGTCTCCTTTTATGGTCAATCCATTCCATGTTTCTGCTCTGATCCTCTTTTATCTGCTCTTTAAATATTCCTGACAGATGGTGGAACAGGCGGATGATGCCTGATTGAAGCTGCACTCTGCCCCATTCATCTTTATGCGCCAGAAGGTATGCTGCGTATGGATTCCCCTGGGACATACTTTTCTGCAACCAGAACATGCCGCTTTTCACATCCCTGACCATCGGTTCAAACAGATAAATTTTACCCAACAGATACTGGGCATTCTGATTACCATGTCCTGCACTGTGGTTGAGCCAGTAGATGGATGCTCCCAGATTCTTTTCTATGGCCTGGTCTTTATAGAACATAGTTCCAAGCTTATATGCCACATTCGGATTCACCAGTCCCGCACTCTGTACGGCATCCCCATCTTCTATGGATTCTATCTCATAGAGAATATCCTCCTCTGTCATAGCACCTTCTGCAAGCTCAGGTCCATCCGCTTCGCTCTCCATATCCTTCACAATCGTCCGGTCCATATCATCCATCTGCTGTTCCAGGCTCCATGTTCCGGCCGGTTCCAACTCCATGGCCACGCGGATAATTATGTTTTTGATTTGTTTGAATTCTTTCTGCTTGGAAAGCGGCGGCGGCTTCGGCATCTGGTCTGAATAGGTGTGTAAGATTTCCAACCTGAAATCATACCATTTTTGATAACATTCAGCTACGATGGGATTCATGGCCAGTTCATCCACAATCCGATTCACCTGTTGTTTCACCCTCGGCGGAAGATAACCATATACCTTCTTTCCTTTTGTCCGTCTCAGGCTTACCGCTAACTGCAGCAACAGCTGCTCCAGATTGTCACCTCCTTCCCATGCATCCTCAATCTTTTTGTACAACGTTTTCAATGTATCCTCACTTGCTTGTACCAGTTCATTTCGCTGCAGAGTCTGCGCTTGATACAGTTCATACATATCCTGTTTAAATATTTCTTTTGCATACACAGCACGCATCTGCTCAATTCCTTTCTGGGTGACATAGCCCTTTCCCGGGTCGCGGGAATAGGCAATAATATGGACATGAGGATGATGTCCCTCATTATGGAATGCTGCATACCATACCAGCTCCTCCGGCGGGATTTTCATTGCTTCCGCCATCTGCATCCGCTTGCTGCGCAGCAATGCTTCCCAGCTCTTTACAGAATCATAGCCAAGTCGTCCGGCATCCTCCCGCCGGATAGATAGGACGAAGGTCCATACAGGCCCTTCATGTCCTGCCACCTCTTTCTGTACCTTGGATAACATAACCGGAACTCCTGCATCCGTAAACAGACCATGTGTACCAACCTTCTCCGCACCTGGACGGTTTGCAATATAATCCACATAATTTTCCTTCTTGGCTATCAGGTCCATGTTCTGCTCTATGCACACGCTTATGAACGCTGATGCATTACCCATAGTCGGATTCGCTTGATAGTCCTGGTACTCATAAGTTTCCCGAAGCTCCTGAAACATCTGGACTAATTCAGCTGCCAACTGCTTTTGTCTGGCAGTTGGCGGAAGATGTTCGTGTGTATTTCTGGCTTTCTCCGTCCCCTCCCGTGTTGCAATGTAGCGTACCAGATGAGCCAGATGTGCCTTTTCGTGTTTGATATAATAACATTTCAATATGATTCTTGGCATCCAATCCTCCTTGTCTCCGAATCATCTCCTGCTGTACTATTTCCCCTTCTGATATTCTACGACAGATGCAAGATTCACCGAACCGTTCGTATGCTTCACATCCTGGATACACTTACCCCTCAGTTTTTCCAAGATCTCCTCCCCCACATCATTTTGGGCCGCATACAGATTCATAAGCATAGAAATCTCCACTGCAAGTTTGAATAATAACCTGGACGTCCGGTTCTCAGACGCTTCCACGATACCGGACATGGCCGAGGTAAGTATAACCGGCAAATAGGGGCTGCTTTCCTTTGATAAAAGATATCCACTATAAAATGACAATGCTTTCTCAATGTATTCGCTCCGGCTTTTACAATTCCCCAAGTCCAGGCTCTCATCCATCCGCTTCAGGGTCTTCGGATATAACCAGACCGGGATTCGTTTCTTTGTGTCGTCCTCCAAACACTCACCTCCATTTCAATATAGCGCCTTCAGCTCTTTTTGTTTCACCACACCCTTATTTACAAACCGGAACTAAGTGGAATTTTTAAGTCAAAAAAAGACCATCACATGATGTGACAGTCTAAACTGTAGGCTTATAAACTTCTTTATTTACTCTATGCATAGAGCAGACGGCCTTTCATTATGCATCCTTACACCACCAACTTCAGCTTATATTTTACGCTTGAATACGAGGGCTTCCAACATTTTTTAGAGTTCGGCAAACCGGACTCATAATCCATATATCATCTTCATCAAGCGTATTCCATCCTTTACCCCTTCCTCATATAGATAGAGCTGGCATGCCCAGTTCTCTTCCAGCATATCATCAATGCAGTCTTCAATCCCATCTCGTTGTTCCCCGCTAATCTGTTTAAGCCACCCATCCAAACGCTCATTCACTTTTTGCTGGATGACACGTTCTTCTGGTGTCTTGTTTTCCTGCCATTGACTGTCCAGTATTTCAACCATGAATGCCAGGATCTCCTCTTTGATTTTCCCTGTTTTCTGTCTCATCGGTATCTCTCCTTTTCATTTGACACCACAATACCGATTATCCTGATGAAAGTCCATATCCATATGTTATAAAAAACAAGGGGCATACCTGGCAGAACCACCTAAAGGGTGCACCCAAAAACAGCCTAAAAGCCTTGAACATACGCTATATTTCATGTGTTTAGACCACCTGAAGGGTGACCAGGCCTCCAAACAGGTGCACCTTCGTGGAAGCAGAAAACGCCCGCATTGCGGGCGATTGTGACTGGGAGGGGCGCCTTTAGGTGCACCTCCCTTTAACCTGCACACAAATCGAACGCCGGAATTACCTCTGAAGTCTGCATGCTGATGGTCCATGATATCCCTGTCTCAGTACTTGATTTTACGCTGTTTTCTCAAATCCGCCCAAATTCCGTCACTTTTTCCTGACATGCCCGGTACTCCCACTCTCCTCTGTAAAAGCCCACACGCTGGCTTACCGTGCGTCACAGGCCTGGTTTATCCATACGCTGCCTTACTAATTCTCCGTGCTCCATGTTCTTTCCCCTGTTTCCAGTATTCCCTCATTTGCCCGGTTGGCAGTGTTCCTCCGTTCCTGGCTCCTCACGCCAGTCCTCCCTTCACTTGTTTCCCGGCTTTCAATATATTCCCTGACGGCCGGCGGCACATATTTTTCATATAATTTTTGCAGGGTATGCAGAAGTTCCACCTCCAGATCCACCTCTTTCTTTATCATATACTTTTCCAATGCCGACAGTTTCTCTTCATCATATTTCAGTTGGATGATTGCCTTTTTCAAAATAAACCTCCCTCTTTCAATAAATACTTCTTGACTTAACTCAAAAAATCCATCCGTCCCACATCCGGTCCGCCATTTCTATCAGCGTCCATTTCGATTTCCTCGCCTGCCTGATGGATGGACAACTCCTGTTTCTGGACATCATAATAGTAGACGTGGTCTGATAGGACTTCCTCTTCTCCCACCTCATTTTGGTTCACGAATCGGACTATATCTTCTAAACCATCGTATATTCCATCATCAGGTATAACAAGCCACTCATGAATGGATGATGGCAGAAGGAAAAAGTTTCCTCCCTTGGCGGCAGCAAGCTCCTTCACTGCTTCCGGATATAGGATGCAGGAAGCACCAAATAATCCATCCTGTGATGTCAAAACGCTACAATCTAAAAACGAATCCAAACCATCCTCTTCAGGAGTTTCTTCCATTCCCAGGCTTTCGTTTAATCCATGAATGACATCCTCTAGGTTCCCGATGACGTATGGGGCATTTTCTCTACGGTTATCCATGGCCATCTGAAAAAGCTCATCTTCATGGATTCCCATTCCGGCAATCGTATGGTTGGTCAGTGTTGCACCGATTATCCCCTCCCCCGTATCCTGAATGATATATTTATAAATGACTGCCAGGTCAGCTACCATCCGATGTGGTACATGGGATAGGAGTTCCCGATTCCGGTCCGCATTAATCAATTCCATACGGATATTCTTTAAAATTCTGTCCTTTGTAAAATAAGAACCATTCAGTTGGATTCCCAAGTTTTCCTCCTCAACTGTTTTCATTAGCTGGTCAATAATCTCGTCCATCTTCTTTTTTCCTTCACTAAAATCATCATAAAAGGAGTTCATTACAATGCTTGGTTGTTGTAGCTGGCCTGGCTTTTTTACGACAATTGAACTACTATTTTCCCGGTTCACCCTCTCCCGGTTCTTAATTGTCACCGAATAATCCTGTCCCATTTCCTTATATCTTTCTTCCATTCTCCTGGCTACTGTTGATATGAATTCCTGAAAAACCATGTTAGTTACCCCTCCTTCCACAGGAATATCCTGGTATCAATCGGCCGCATCTTACATCCCCATCTGCATGCCAGGGCCTTCTTCCTCCTGTACGTCTTCATCTAACTTGGGCGCATCTGGTTTCTGTACAACCGTCTGAACGGTTTGGCGTTCCTGCCGTTTATTCCGTTTTGCCTCTTTGACTGTTTCCTTTGTTCCTGGTGTGTTTTCCTTCCCTGCTTCCTGATTTTCCTCTGTTTCAGTTGCAAGCTCGCCTGTCATCTGGAACTGAATGAAGTCCCTGGTCTGTTTTGGTACGGCCCGGTTATACAGTCTGTCCAGCTGTTCTTCTAACAATGGCTCCAGATTCTGCTGCTCACGATTTAAGAAATATAACAATACATTCAATTTTTCCTCCGGGAATCCAATTGTGATGTTCTTCTTTGCCATGGTCATATCCTCCTTACATTTCTATATTGATTTGTGTTCGTTTCTTTGATTCTCCTGTTCACTTTTTCCGGCTGTACTGAGCAGAGCCGGACGTCCATATAAAACCTGTTTGTCTGCATCGAACAAGTTCCTGTAAACTACTTTGCCACGTGAGGAGGATGCATCGACGACCATTCCGTTACCCGCATACATTCCCACATGGGTGATGTTCATGTATCTTCCATTCGGTTTATGGGACCAGAATATTAGGTCCCCCGGTACAAGACTGGCCCTTGTCACCACCAGTCCACGCTCCACACAGTACTGCGCCTGCTCCGCTGCCGTGCCTGGAAGATAGACCCCCAGCTGCCGGTAGGCCCATAGGGTAAGATAACTGCAGTCCGTATAGTCCCCCTGTCCGCGCTTTGCTTGGGAATATGGATCTCCCAGTCGGGTCATGGCAAGCTGCACGGCCAGACTTCCGGCCTCCCCCTCCGGCAGATCACTACAGATAGCCTCGTAAGCTTCAGGCGACAAGGTCCCATTCCATTCAGACCATTCCACAAATCCATCCCCCTCCGTGGGTGCGCCTACCCCATACACCATCCGGTAATATATTTCAATTGCATTGGCCTGGTCTATGTCATTTACTGCCCGGAGGCGTGAACGGATGTTGCTGTAAATCTCTGTCTGGCTGGTAAGCGGAACCGCCACCAGATAGGTTTCCTCTGTTGTATTCCCATCATCATCAGTCTCTTCCCTTGTCCGTTCTTCATATTTCACAAAGCAGTCCACGAATTCCTGTATCACGGATAATGAAACAGGGAGGCCCTCATAATCATAAAAAAGGGAATAGAAGATAGACTTTACCATCATTCCATCTATCTCTCCTTCCTCAATCATTCCGGTGACTTCGTCTATTACATTTCCTATCCGGTTGAAGCTGTTCTGCATCCCTACAATGAATGCCCGGTATTCCTCCGGTGTCTTTTCCGGTAACTTTCCATTCTCGAATACGGTCCTTACCGCATTCTGGTTATGTTCAGTCATCCCGGAAAGCATACCCATTATGAGTAGAATAACCACGAGGACAGGGGATAGAATGAGCCCAAATATGGTCGCCATCCGTTTCCTATGTGATTCATCGGCTGCCGCCAGGATGGATGCCTTTGCGATGGCTGCCAGCACAGGTGCTGCCATACTGACTTACCTCCTTCCTCATCATCTGAGGGAGTCCATCCCTGTCATCCCATCCTGCTGTGCATCCTCCTGCATGGCCAGCCGTACTGAATCATTGACAGCAGCCTCCAGGACCACTGGGGCAAACCCTACATTCCGATAACCTTCCCGGATGATATTCAGGTACCGGGATGATGGTCGGCCAAAGGATTGGCCCGGAGTCATGACATATACCATGGCCTCCATCTGCTCTCTTCCCATAGATACCTCCACCTGTTTCTTCTCATATAGGTGGGGATAGCCCTCATATCGGTCCAGTGCCAACTCGTCATCCCCCTGAATCTTCCATATCATGACAGGTACACAGCTGCCCTGTTTAGGCTCGATGGTTGCGAACGCATTTTCCCGACGGCCTCTGAAGAGCAGCTCATAATCCATCAGTTCCGCCAGCCCAACAACCCTGGCGGTGGGACATCGGCGTCTCATCTGTGTCAGGCTCAGGTTAGAGCCATATGCTACATATAATTTTCCCTCTTCCATTTTTTCCTCCATTCCGGTTTTCGTCATAGGATTCGATACGTCTCTTCCTTCCAAGTTTTCCTTTCCTTCCTGATTCGCGTTCTCCTCCATTTCACGTCTGGCCCGCAGACGCTCCTTCTGCCGCTCTGCCTGAGCCGGGTCCTTCCACGCAATACAGCCGTCCAAATGCTCAAGCAGATGCTTTCTGGTGTTGGCGAACTCCTCCCCTATCAATCCCAGGCGAAGCAGCCAGGTACGGAAGGTATATTTTTCATTTGTGCTTGTGGTCTTCCTTCTACTGGCACATTTCTGGATGAGCGCCTGATAGCTAATGGCCAGGCATAGATGGATATAAGCCTTTACTTTTCCGGCGTGGGTCGTGGAATTAAACAGTCTAAACTCAATCGTTCCCTTTTGGAATACGGAGTGCAGATTCAGGCAATGGTAACGTGTCTTATCGTAATGCTTGCTTCCCCTGCTTCTTCCCCCATACCAAATCAAGCTTACCTCATCCATATTTCTCGGCTTCTTCCGGTTCATCTCATCTAAAAAAGTCTCATCCACCGGTCGGCAGTATTGGTGTTTCCGTGCCACCTCAACCTGCAATGCCTTATAGATTAAGTCCTCCTTGCTGGCCATGATGTTCGTGATATTCCTCAAAGTCCGTGCATTGTGAGGGGTGGCATCCACATGGATATGAATACCGCAGGACTTATTAGCGATAGCCCCACCGTGTCGAAGTTGGCGGACAATCTCCTGTATATCAGGAATATCCGGGTATCTGCAGATGGGACTTACCACCTCCACCTTGTATTCGTCATTGGCAATTCCACTTTTGCATTCTACTTTTATACTGCTATCTAACACAACACGCCACTGACGCCCTTCTCTATCCGGTATCTCATAGACGTAATAAAAACCGCCAATATAAACTGGCGTGGTTCCCATATAATTCCCAATGATGTCAGCCGCCGCCTTACGTGTAAGCCCGGTCAATTCTATCTCAATGCCGAAGCGCTGCTCTCGCATCCCCAGTACCTGTTCGTTTTCCTGCTGCTTTGTCATCGCCCTCCCGCCTTTCCGAACAGTCTGGCCTTATAGGGTGGTGCCTGGACCATCAGGTTATAACGTTCATTCCCGCATTTATAAAGACATATGCCCCTCTGAGGATACTGAATCAAGTTGTATTCACTCTTTTCTAACTGGAGGGTATCCATATAGAAACCTGCATCCACGGCCCCTGCGTTGAACAGGAAGCTGTGTGTCGGGATGGCGAAAAGCGGCTTGGTATATTCGGCAATTCCCGGCAAGTTGTAGTCTTCCAGGTTCTGACTTGACAGGATAACAGCGCTGTCCTTCTTACGGACCCGTTTCATAAAATTTCTGACGTACTCGACCGCCGTCAGGTTGCTGAGGAACAGATAGAACTCATCAATGCTGGCAGCCGTCCTGCCGTTGGTCAGGAGCGCATCACTCATATAGGACAGAATGTTGAACAGCATTGCATTGCGGATGTTCTTGCTGGCCTGCAATAGTCCCTTGACACCGAACACGATGAAATGGTTATCCGTAATATTGGTATGCCCATCAAAAAAAGGCGCCTCCGCTCCCCTGCACATCGAGTGAAGCCCCAGAAGAATTTCCTGAAGGAGTTCTGCTGTGAACAGCTGGCGCCTGGTATCATCAAATCCCTGGTATTCCCCCTCAATCAGCTGGTATAAATCAGAAAGAATGGGATAATCCGTGGGGTTCAGTCTCTTGAAATCAGTCCTGTCCGTAAAACCAAACCGTTCATACAATCTCCCAACCATGATTTCAATGGCGTCAATATGCTGGTCTGTAAAATCCTTATAGGACCGGAAGAAATCCTTCAGGAATGAAATGTGCTGACTCAATCTGCTGGTCTGGCGGAATGCCATGGGAGCTCCTGTGTCATCCGGGCTTCCATCCTCGTCCCAGCACCGTATCTGCAGCAGATTGATTTTGTACTCGCCTGTCATGAGGTCAATGTAACAGCCGCCCAGGTTTTCCGCCAAATCCTGGTACTCTCCTTCCGGATCCAGGCATATGACATCCATTCCCGCTTCACGCATGATGCACAGAATCAGTTTTAACAGATACGATTTTCCCTGACCGCTGTTTCCCAGAATGAGGATGTTGGCATTGGTCTTATCCTCCGCACGCCGGTTAAAGTCCACAATGATGTTGCTCCCAAACTTATCCCGGCCCAGGTAGAATCCATTCGGATCCGTCTTCCCGGAATAATGGAATGGATACAGGTTTGCAACGCTGCTGGCCGGGAGCACCCGTTCATACTGTTCCCTGAACACGTTCCAACCGGATGGCATCACACTGAGGAATCCCTGCTTCTGTCTCATGAGCAGACGGTCCACGTTCAACTTGGAACGCACAAGTTCTGTCAGGACTTCCGTCTGTAGCAGCTTAAGCTGTTCCGGATCCGCTGCCGTCAGTTCAATATATACAGCTGTATGCAGAAGCGGCTCTTTATTCCGGTGCATCTGTGAAACAATGTCAGCCACATCCTGCAGGTTATTGCCTGCTGTGATGGTATCCTGAAGGTTCTCCGTACTCCCCTGCCGCATCCGGTTCTTATTGGCAGCATTGCTGATGATTTTCCGTTCTTCTGCCGGGGAAACCTGCCGGGTGTAGATGCGCAGGGTCACTCCATCTTTCTCTCCCAGGTTCCGTAGGATGGCCTGCTCCTCAGTACTGGTCGGGTACTCCCTGAGTGCCCATACACACCGGTAGGTGTTCCCGCACACATAATGGTCTATCTCAAATTGGATGAGGGAAGGGCTGACCATGTCTATAAAATCCTTCACATATACCTCATCATCCCTCCGATTCATTCTTTTTCTTCCGATTACTGTTCCCTCCTCCCCATCAATGGTCATGGAATATGACCCATCGCTCACCATCTGATTCCTCGAACCGCTCCGTGGTCACGTTCTGTTCAAAATACACAGCCAGAACCCTGCGGATGTCATCTCCATTTGCCCTTCTTGTGGTGAATCCCTGGTCATTCAGGGTCTTTTCAATTCGCTTCAGATACGGGGACACTTCCTTCTCTTCCTCTCCCGGAAGCCGCACAACAAGAATGAACTCTCGTGCCGTAGCCATCTGCACCTGGATCTGGTCCAGGAACTTCAGGTCCGCCTCAAGAAGTTTTCGGATGGCAGGATTTTCTTCCTCCTCTACCCGGTCCTGAATAAATTTCTTATTATCCTCAAAGTTCTCTTTGCTGTTCAGGCATAGCATCTCAAGTTCTGCCATTCCTTTTAGGACCGTCATGAGACCATATATTCTGGCAGCCAGGCTTGACTCCGACAGGACAGACAGGTTACTTGGATGAATCAGGAAAAATACCAGCTCACCATGTTCCATTGTCCGCAGGCTATAGTCTGTTATCTCCTGGATACCAATTAGTTGCCGTGTCCCTTCCTTCTTCTGTCCCGTCTTTTTATCCTTTTTCTCCTTCTTCATCATCTTCTCCATTCATAGGTCTGCTGCCGGGTCACAAAAAAGGCACATGCATATAGGATAAAATCCCGGATGCGTGTGCCATCAAACTGGATGGAAAGGAAACCATATACGGTTGTCAATACCATGGGTACCAGGATACCACTGACCGAAAAACAGGCGATGGAGAACACAGCTCCTATTCCTATAAATCCGATATCCCTTAAATCCCACAGCCACAAGGTGGCCCTTGCCCTTAGATGATCCGGATATAAATAGGTCATCTCATTTACCTCCTCCCTCCATTCATCCTATCTCCATTCTTATCAACATTTCCTGCCTTTCATTTACCGATGCAGTAATTTCATCCCGTCCCACGAACCTCACCTCCTTCCCAATCCCATTAGCAAAGGCCAGTTCCTGCTTCATTCCTGCGGATATATGCTCCCCACATATCCATGCACAGTCGCAGACTTCCATCAGCCTTAATCCCATTTCTATTCCCAGTCCACGTTGTGCTGGATCTGTATCGTCCAGGAACGCAGGATACATCATATGTGGAATCACAGGTATGCCGCCCTGCATCATACAATATCGGCCTGCCTGCCCTGCAAAGGCAAGGTTAGCCTCAACATCCCCCGCATAAGGGCTTGCTATATACACCAGTCCTGTCATCATTTTGGTATCAGCGTCACCACCGTTCTTGTAAGATTAATTGCACTCTGGGCAGCATAGACGGAGCCCATCAGATTGGCCCTTGTACTTGTATCCATGCCGAACTGCCCCGCTATCCTTGGTACCTCACCACTGGCCAGCATAATTCCAAGCCCCAATAAGGCATGCTCTCGGATGACCAAAAGCCCTGCTGTCAGAAGGGTTGCCTGCAGGAAGGCTGTGAGACACAGACCAATCACCTGTTTGCACCAGTTCATGAAACCATCCACATATCCCCTGGGAACGGAAAACATATATAAACTCCCTACCGTAATCTGGGTGAGCAGGATTCCCCCTCTTTTAAGGTTGGCAAAGAACACCTTAATGATTGCATACCCCATCATGATGATAAGGAAGATGGTAAAGATTCCGTTTCCCGCCGGGTCCAGTCCACCATATAGGAAGGACAGGTCTGCCTCCTTCAATGAACCTGCGGATGACAGGTTATCCATGATGCCTGCGGCAAGTTCCGTGACTCCAACACCCTGTCCTGATATGGCAGCACTTACCTGTACCTGAAGTGTGATAGCCAGCCGGTACAACTCCACCGGCACACTGGAAAATAATCCTACTGCCATAAAGCCTTTGATTGCATTGAGAGCTGTATCCTTCACACTTCCCCGTCCGGTCTGATATTCAATGGCACATTCAAATACCGCCACCACCAGCCCGGTCACATATAACGCCCAAGCAAGATAGACAAAAAAATGGACAATCCCCTGAACCCATACCAGATCAAATATCTCTGCGCCCATGTTTCCCATCATACCAAAAAACGAACTCAGAAAGCCTATCAGCTGTCCATAAAACCATTCAATGATATCCTCAAATACCGTATCTACGACAAAATCCCAAATGAACAACTCGTCTGCCCACACCTTTCCATCCGGAAGGCCGGATTATCAACACATCTGCTGGCCTTGTATTGGTTCTTGGAATGTCTCCACATAGGCCCTAACCGCATCAGCAAGCTTTTGGTAATCATCCTTGTTCGGCTGGTACACATACCACTCGGTTTTTTCCCGGTACCGCCATATATGGGGGCTAATCCCTTCCCCAAAGTTAGGATTTCCTGTCTTTTTTATTCCCCACAGGTCATGAAAATACAGCATCATGTTGTCTATCTCACCCTCATTTCGGTTCAGCAGGGTGACTTTTAATGCTTCATATTGGTCTGCAACACCACATGTCGTAAAACGAATTTTTATCCGTATATTATTGTCCAGTCTTCCATAGCAGGCATTCCCAATAAAACGTTTGTCCATAAAAGCAGTATCATCTGCAAAGAGTTTTTTAAGTTCCTGTTCAAAAAAAGTCATACCATCCTCCATTTAATCTTAAATACAGTTGCGTATTCACGCTGCCCTATGATACATTCTGACCGACAGAAATACACTCCTGTTCCTTTATATTGACCAGTTCAACCTGGCTGTCCACCAATAAAAGAAGCTCATCAAGACGTCCTATCAGGTCTGTCATATGTTCCTGCCAGCCCGTCCAATTCTCTTCCTTGAACCAACCGCCCCACTTCCTATTTTGTGATTCCGTTTGTACGTTCCTAGTTCTGCCAAATAATCCTGTTCCAACATACTGAGATAAAAAATTGCAAGCCTTGAAGTATAGTGTTCTGGAGCGCAGTATATATTATGGGTAAGCTTTTTAAGCAGGTTTGCTTCAATGCAGACACTGCACGCAGAAGACTTCTTCATTGAACCATCCGTTTTTATGATATACCATATTCTTCATCAATGAGAAACTCAAAAACATAGAAAGCCCTGTATGTGTTGTTTGTAACCGCAGCACTAAAGGCTGCTGACTGAAGTGCCATCTCACAGCACTTATTTATGGCTTCCTGCTCATCTAACTCAAATTCTTTTGCTATTAATTCGTCACTATAAAAATAAAGCATGTTAGAATCACTACATGTCCAGACAACATCCTTATGGCAGAATCCATTTTTCAATCTGCTGCAATAGGCTTCTGTCGTTGTGCTATGATACAGTCTTATCATTTTTTACATCCCCAAAATCTGCCATATATAAGTGGGCGCTGTCAGAGTAAATACCAGACATGCGAACAGTATCGCTGGCCCGCTCCATTCAAATTGGCCATGTTTTCGGAAATCAAAGTACGCAGTTCCCAGTTTTCCAAAAAAGAATACAGCTAATACCAGGTCGATTGCAGGGAACACGACATGGTCAACGACTGCCCGAATCTGTATCACTGCTGTTTTCCAGGTATCCTCTATCGCCCCGGATACATTCCCATCCGCATAAGATACCATGCAGAACAGAAAAGACAGCAGCCATGAGGTCATGACTACTGTCCCAAAACGCTTGTTCCATTTCATAAGCTTCCTCCAATATAAAATTCTCTAATCACGATACACAGTGAGTAATACGAGTAACATTACCTTTTACCCTTCCCCATTCTTACTGCGCAGGATAATTACGTCTAATAATTCGTAGTTCAGGACCGGCTCATAGCCCAGATGTCGCTCGCAGCTACTATCCCCGTTACAAAACAGGTGAAATTAATATACCTGTTCATGTACTGGTTGTCCTGCATCTAGGGACTAACTGGTCCTATATGCCAATCCAACCATAAATCCCCCTGTATATCCACATCGTCTGAAAGGTCAAGGGATAACATGCCTTTGGGTGTCCAGCAGTCCAAAAGCCAGGTATACGCCGTATACGTTCCATCTGGCATCCATATCGGTGTAAAGTGGGTACGTCTGCTAAATGTTGAATACTCATTTTCCTTAAATTCAAACCGGGCATGGTAATCACCGCTGATCCTCTCCAACAATCTCCAATATGTCTGGTAATGAAATTCCGGGAAATAAGTCACAGCATTCTGTGCCCCTGTGACAGCACTGGATTGGGTGGTACTTACATCAGCTGTAACTTCCTGGTTGATTCCATACCCGCTTTTAATTATATCACCAGTTGCTGTGGGATTTTTCTCATCCGGGAATATATCCATCCCTCCTGACAGACTGGCCTGATACCAATCCTGGTCAAATTCCCACCAGCCCTCATCTTCCCAATATCCATCCTCATCTTCCCCTCCATCATGGTACACCCAATATTCATGCCACCAAGGCCTCCATATACTCCACTTGGCTTCCTTCATATGACTGTTGGATGGGAGGGAGGTTGGCTTCACATATGAATCATTCCTATCATCTGCAACCGGATTCGGGGGAGGATTCTTGTCCAGGTCTACTACCTTAACATGGATAGTTCCCTTGCTTGGATAACCTCCTCCACCTCCACTAACCTGGATTGTGATATCCTGAGGTGTTTCCGGTGTGGTCCACCGAATCCAAGCCAGCTGCTCACTTCCTTCTGGATAGTACACTTGATTTACAGTGTAGTTCTTACCTTTTATATTAAATCGTACACTTGCAGGGTAATCCGGATCGGACTGGCCACCTCTCACAGTAACAGACGTAATGACTTGTGTATTGACACGGTAAACATAATCATAGGTGACTACTTCGCCTTGTTCCGGCTGATGTTCCTTAAAATGGATGATACCTAATCCCAAAGAGGATATGATTTGGTCCTCGGTAACTAATTGGTCTCTTGGTCCCGACCATGCCGGATAACCTAAGTCGGGAATCTCCAAGAACATAGAAAGCGGTACGTTCTTAAATAAAACATTAGGCAGCATATCCCGGATGTTGGTTCCCATCCTTGAATAATATGCTGCCTCGGTTGCTGTCATAGCCATGCGGATTCCATTATAGGTCACATACGCTACTGGCTCTAATAAGATTTTATATTCACCATTTGTTATGGTTTCAAATGGAATGCCTGTATCCTGAGAAATTAGCTGTATCATATATTCAGAGCAGAAGTATCGTTTTATTTCTTCAATACTACTGTGTCCGCTGGCACTGGTGACAATTTTAGGTAATTTAATAGCAGGTCGTGCATATGCATATGGAGTGGTATCAACGGCTAACCGTGTACCATTTCTATACGTAATCTTGTTTACTGTTCCAAAATGCAGTTGAATATCTGGACTCTTATTTGTATAATCAATCGATTTTGATATCACTGCTTGGTCTGAACTTCGTATAATCGAAACTCGAATCCCTTCATCACCTACAGACCACTTATTATTCTGGCTCGTACCTTGCGACATATCTCCACCACCGCTATCTATATTACCATCTCCAATGGCATAGGCATTACTGGAAAGCAATAGGGTTAATGCAAATACAATAAGACATTTTATATATCTCGCCATCTATCTCCTTCACACAAAAAGCCGTTGAAACCAACGACCTTTTGATTATGATATCCATTTAGTTCTGTCTTGCTATAGTATTTTGTTCAATCCATTATTCCAACCTGCTTATTTATATCACCATCAGAATCTACATCTCTACCTATAGAACCAGAAGGCGTTACCCAGCCAAATCCAGGCACATATATCTTCCCTTCCTGAGGCGCAGATTCCGTTGCTTCGGTCGGAGCTTCGGTTGGGGGCTCTGTTGGTTGTTCTACCGGCTGTGGCTCTGTAACCACCGGCGGTTCTGTTTCCGGGGTTGGTTGTGGTTCTGCAATTACTGGATTGGTTGGTGTCACAGTCTCTCCATTTGGTTTCTTTGCCGGGTCATGTCTGTCCTCATCCTTTGGCTTTGCAGGTTTCGTCACCTCTGGCTGGATTTGTTGGACTGTTTCATCGGTTTGGTCTTTCGTAGGCGCTGCCGTTGTCTCTGCTTTCGTCTCCACCTTGACCGTTTCCCGGACTGCCTCACTACTCTCTATCATAGGTTCGGCAACAGTCGTCTGGTCTGCCTGCGTGGTTTCCTGAACAGCTGTCGCCGGCTCACTTTTAAACTGGCCCGCAATCAGGAGCACCAAAATCATGCACACAATCACAGCGCCCCCAATTATCATCCATTTCTTCTGCTTGTCATCCAATTTCATATACATCCCCTCCTCTTCCCTGCTTCTAATTTCAACCTACCATAATAACGTTCTAAAGTCCAGATTTATTCTCCATTTTAAGGAAATATAATATGATTATTATACAAACATATCGCCAGATATTTTTTTAACTATCCCATCAAAACACGGGAGTATAGGCTGCCTGTACTTTCATACGGATCTGCATGTCCGGCAGGCGGCTCCCGCCGAAACGGACCGGCACCTGGAGTAGAAACGTGGCGTCTGCCAGGAAGCGTTTGCTGCTGTCCGATGTTAAAGGAACATTCTGTATAGTTACATCCAGGTCCGAAATCCGGTACTCTTCCTTTCGGCCTCCGTCCACCAGTTTCACATGATAACTTCCATAATCCTCCATTCCCAGAAGGTTATCCAGGAATCCATATACGTCCCCATAGTCCAGACTTTCATCCCAGCCTCCCCCGGACGGATAATAACCGCCGGAGTACCCTTCACGCACACCATGGTATACATCATCATAGTTATCATTGACCGTGGACAGGATGGCTTCCTGTACTGCATCCCTGACTCCCGCTGCAATGAGGTTCAGCCTGGCATATTCTGATATACCGCAAAAGAGGAACAGCACCACCAGGGCAGATGCAACGGCCAAAGGGATGCCATTACCTTCCTGCTCTGATATCGCCTTTCTCCATCCTGCTATTTCCAGTATACTTCCCCCTTTCCCTGTGCTTTGGCATGGAGGGTGACAGGATAGGTACCAAAGCCGCCAAACAGGCCAATATCCATCTGTATGGTCAGGGTCACCTCCACTTCCTCATTCAACTGGAACGGTCCGTTCTCCGACCATTCCACCTCCGGCGTGAGTCCTGTCTTTTCCCGAAGGACGGCCTCTCTTCTGCTTGTCTCCGGCCCAATCCGGCCCGCCATCTCTGCTTCCCTGCACAGTTCCTGCGCAAACGTGTCAAGCTGATTCTTGGCTACATATACTGGAAGCACATTTACGACCAGTCCCAGCATTAGGAATACGCACAGAACCAGGACACACACATCGATATATCCCTCCCCCTTCTCATTTCGGATGATATCCACCAGCTCTCCCCCTTTCTTAAAACATGTTTCCCAGTGACTTGAGGATTTCGTATCCAATGATGGCCAGATATGTCATAAGAAAACACAACAGCATAAGAAATGAGAAGATACGTATTTTCGGTGGTATCTTCTGGGCCTCTTTCTTTAGCCGCTGCAGTTCCATCTGCTTGAAATCATGGCTTAACAGCTGAAAATAAGCTGTGCTGTCATCTCCCCTTAACACACCGATAAGTCCTCTTACCACATCTGAAAGCATAGGAGAATTCATACGGGCCTCAAACCGGGTCAACGCTGCCTCATAACTTCCGGAACGCATGTCTGCAGTTAGGATATCAAGCTCTGCCCGGAGGGTATCGCTGGTATTCTTTTTGAAGTTCTCCAGGATGGACAGGACATCCCTGCTGTTCTTCAGATCCTGCTCAATGGTTGCTACGAACCGTGGCAATTCCTGCTCCACCCTATCCCGTTTTTCCTTCAATCTTTCTTCCGGCCTTCTGGATTCTCTGAAATAAACAGCCACCGCTGCAAAAACCGGTACTGGTGTCGCAAGAGGCAGGAACAGTAAACAGGGCAGAATGGGGATTGCTGTCACACCTGCCTTGACTATACAGGAGGCGGCATGAACCTCCGGGGTCATCCCCATCCCGGCGGCTTTCAGGATATTGCCCATCCTCCGCTTTCTGTACTCATCCAAAGTGATATGTCTTGCCAAAAGGACCGACAAATGGTCTATCCTGTCCTCCAGGAATCCGGTAACTTTCTGTTTCCCGCTCCCACGTTCCGCAATCGCCCTGGCTGCTCCCATGCTTGGCAGTCTTAACACTCCCGCAGCCAGGAAATAGAAGCCGAATACAAGAGACAGGCCAAATACAAACAGTAATAAAATCATGTTACCTCCTATATTCAATCGGCTTAGTTAGACGTATGACGGCTGCCGTAGACACAAAGATGACAGCAGCCGTGATGGCCAGTATGGCCTGTCCGAACAAGGTGTGCATCAATGTCTGGTACCAGTCATGATTTAAAGCATACATAAGCGGAATATTCCCGACGACAAGGATTACCATGGTGATGAATTCTTTCCTTGGTTCAAACACCAGGTTTTCCAGCTCCCCATTCACGACACGCATGTCGGACAGCTTATTCACGATGGGCGTAAGCGTAGATTTCAGGGAACGGTCATACTGGCAATCACCGATTGCATCCACCCACTCTTCGAACACATCATTGCGTATCTTCTTCCGCAACTCCTTCAGCGCCGCCTCCATATCCGGATTAATGACCTTCATCCTCACCAGAAAATCTTGAAATGCACTGCTGACCGGCGGGTTCAGGTAGTGGATATTCTCATTGACTGCGGTAAGAATATCCTCGCTGCGCAGATAGGCGGTTGTAATGATGCTTAGGGCTGTCTCCAACTCTGATGCGATGGCTTTCTTGTAATGGTGTTCCATGAGCCGGATATACCAGAAGGGAAGGAACAGGAAGCCGGTTGCCAGGACAGGAATCAGGAACACATTTCCCAACATAACGGCCAGGATTCCTCCCGTCATGAACAGGCCGAGGGCTGCCGCACAGATTAAGGAGATTCTGTCTCCTTTCCCGGTTAGGGCCAGTACCTCCTGACATAGTTCTACCTCCCGTTGCAGGATGGATGGCTTTTTTCTTTTTTGTGTTTTTTGTATCTCTGCTTTGATGCTATCCGGTGACTTTAGGAAATGCCGGAAGACCCCATCCGTAAATTCCATGGGTGTCAGCCGCAAAATCAGGAAAAAGCCAGTCACCATTCCAGCGCAGGCCAGTATGTTTACCATCTTCATGCCTCTTCTCCTTCCCATTGCACAAGCTGCTCCTTCGGCATTCCATTTTCCAGGAAGCGCTTCTTCAGGCTTTCTGATATGCCCTGTACCCGTTCATGCTCACCATGGATGATGAAGCGTTCGCCTTCCAGCCGGTTTTCCACTATGTTGTAATGGTATAGGGTTCTGTAGTTCCGGTTGCCGTCTGGAAGGATCTCGCATTCCATGATTTCCATGACCTTACGTTTCCGGTCCTCTAACTGCTTGGAAAACACAATGATGGGGAATGCTTCCGTTACTAAGGACATCAGAGTCTCATCTGAGATATCATATTTGCGCTTGCACAGCGTCACCATCCTCCGGTAGGTTGACTCGCAGCTGTTGGAATGAATGGTCGTAAGCACAGTATGACCGGTCCTGGCTGCCTCCTGTGCAGAGTAAGCCTCTGAACTGCGCATCTCACCTACACATACAATATCCGGATTAAATCGAAGGGCCATGTCGAGAAGATCATCCTGGTCTACGGTCTGTTTCTCATTCTCGGAATCCCTGGTCAGTGTGTGAATAACACGGTTCATGACCTTCCCTTCCTTCACTCGTACAAGATCCAGCTCCCTTGAACCATTCTCAATTGTAAATATTCGCTTGCTGTCCGGGACCGTGGTAAGGACCCAGCCGGCCAATGTGGTCTTTCCGGAGCTAGTAGCCCCTGCCACACACACGGAGATTCCATAACGGATACATTCTGCCAAAAAGTCAAGCATTTCTCCGGTTGCAGTTCCCCCTTTCACGAAATCCGCCTGGGTCATACTCTGCGGATTGACAATACGGATACTGGCGCAGATTCCTACATCCTCATCCACAAGGGGAGTCTTAAGAACAGCAATACGAATGTTTTTCGATAGATGTCCCAACACCGCAGGGCTTGCATTGTCAAGGACCATCCCGCTTACATGCAGCATGCGCCGGATGACATTGATGGCATGTTCCGGGCTGTCAAAATGTTCCTCCAGCTTCTCATTCCTTCCATTGCTGTACTGTACCTCAATATCATTCCAGCTGTTTACATCCACTTCCTCAATACCGGTACCAAAGATATATTTGGTTAAGAATGAGAACTCTGCCATCTCAGTATACAGTGTATCCACCAGCTGAACCATGGTCATTCCCTGAACAGCAATCCGGTAATCCTGAATGTATTTTGTGATATAACGCTTAATCTGGGCTTTCACATCCGCGTCATCATGGCCAGTCAGCAGAGTGGCATACTTGCTGGACACGTATTCCTGCACCTCCTGCAGCACCTGAGTGAATTCTCGTCCTTCCCTGGCAGAAAAAAACAGGTCCTGATTCCTGGGTCCCCCATTTCCAGGTACAAATCCCACAGTGATGTCCTCTTCCCATTCTTCCTCCTGTACTTCCATTCCATCATCCTTCCGGTCAGTCGGCATCCCCGGCCTTTTATTCTCGTTTTGGGGATGTTTTAATGTCCCTGTGGCAGGTATTCTGTTGTGGTCCGGTTGATGAGACTCTACAGCCTGTATTCCCCTTTCTACCATCTGCGGCTCCATTACCACAGCCTTTGGCTCCGCGGCCTTTTCTGTCTGAAAGAACAGTGACTCACCTCGTTTCTCTCCTAACATCCAAATACCTCCCTGGTAATCTGTTCTATTTCCTTGCGGAATCCCCGGCTGTCCTTAAAAGACAGCTCCTTGAACAGGTTCCCGGCCAGCACCTGTTCCTCCACTTCAGCAGAGTGAGGAATCCTGAATGTTACATTTCCTAACACCCGTTCCACATGTTCACTCGCCTCATTTGGCCGGATGTTGCTGGCTACCCGGTACTGCTTATCCGCATCCCACTCATGGTCCTGCAGGAGTGGGAGCTGGCTGGACAGATAGCTGATAGATTTTAGGTCACACCCCACCAGGCGCAGCACGGAATCTGCCTCCATAAGTGCAATTGCAGACAGGATATCATTGACGATATAGCTGCTGCAGTCAATGATAACATAGGGTGTCAGTTCCCGCAGGCAGTCAATCAGTTCCGTGGCCTGGCTGGCATTATGGGGCGGATAGGTATATTCATTCTCCCCTTTCTGCATCCCCAGAATCATCAGATAGTCCAGATGTTTGTGCACCACGCAGTTCTGACGTACCAGATTCTGCGTCACATGAGTCGCGGCCAAAATGCTCCCCAGCGAGTGTTCGGACTCTAAATCCCCCGGCGGACAGATGCAGGGCAGCATGGGAGCTGTCATGTCACATAACAGGAGAGACACATTCCTTTTCCGGTCCGCCAAGTATTTGGCCAGCTTTACAGCCACGGTTGTCTTTCCGCTTCCAGGACTCCCCCACACTGCCAGTACGCCTCCCTTATCCTGGTATTCCTGACAGTCCCTCTTCTCTTCCCTGGAAAAAATGCTGTGTTTCTTGATATTAAGCATTCTGTTCCTCCTTTGTCCCTACTGTTTCTGTTATCTCTTCCCTTTCTGTATTTTTGCCGTCCTGTGCTTGTGTTTCCCCTGCCTTCTCATCTGCGGCTTCTTCCGGAGGATACAAACGTTCCAGTAACTGCTCCTGTGCCGCAATAAATTGCCCGGCAGTCTCAGCCTTTCCCCGGTACACAAGGGCCGCATGCAGATTTCCTTCCGTCTCAAGCTCTGCCAGGACCTTACACTGAATGGGGGTAGCCAGTAATGTCAAAGTCGCCGGAAGGGATTTTTCTTTCTCCTTATCTCCGGTGTCTGTATTGGCGTCCACACCCGTACTGTCTGTCACTGCAATGACCTGGACATACTGCAGCTCCTGTGGTATAACGGTTTCCCCCATCTTGCGGTAATCCGGTGCGAGGATGGACACGATATCACCGCTCCGTATCTTACCGGATAATCCCGCAGCAAAGGATTTGACGGTCACGGATATGGCTTGTTTATTTCCATCCAGCTGATACAAGTAAGTGTCTGCGCCTGGTGGCTGTTCTGAAATCTTGGAATAAAGAACATAATCACCTGGCGAAAGATCGGCTGTGGCATAGGCGCCTACAACACTCCCTAACTCCTTCATTACATCCCCGGGAAGATTATAGCCACCCACCTCCACCATCTGTACTTTATCCTTTGTGATTTCATCTCCAGCCTTAATGGATTTCTGGACCCGCACGATTTCTGTCTTTTGCGAGATGGCCTGATTAAATAAAGGGGTAACCAGGAAACAGATGGCCAACGATAATACAATACAGAGGATACCAAGGACCGTCCTGTTCTTAAGCAATTTCATTGAGCCCTCCTTATTCTCCCATCCGGGATAATCGTCTTACATGATGCTTCCTTCTGTTCCCTTTCCTGACGCTTTTCAAAACCAGAACTGGTATTGAAAATGTAAATCGGGTCTTTTTACATATCTTCAATTTCATATCTTCACTCTCTTTCCGATCATTCTTGTTTCTGTGTATGGGAGGATAGCCTGCGGATAAGAAATATTACCAGCATGATAATAACGAGCAACAAGATGGCTGTCAGAATGGCCTTACCTTGTGCTGCTTCTTTGTCTCCCTTCTCCTTTTCTACCTCACTTGCACTGGCTTTCTCTGTTTTCACGGATTCCACTTCCCAGTCTGTCACATCAGGGATGGATACAGCTGGCATATCACACTCCGGCTGAACCTGGGTTTGCCTTACATCATCTTCTGTCTTCTGCCCCAATAACACAGGTAAGCCAGATATTTCAGCTGGGATTTCCATTATTGGTGCTTCCAAAATAGTCAGTATAGCCACATCCTGCAACGGATGGTATGGTCTATATGCCCTCTTTCCCGTTGCATGGCTGCCGCCTGTTCCTCCTCCCGGACGGCGTGGTACATACATCTCATCATCATCCGTTCCAGGAATGCGATCCGGACCATTGAGCCAGAGCTCATCATCCTCTGTTCCGAAGATTCCGTCCTTACCAGGACGGATATTGGTCCCTTCTTGCTCCTTACGGTTGTCATAGCAGTCGTCTTCCGTACCATATATTCCATCGGGGCCAGGTATCAAAAGCAGGTCATCCTCATTCCCTGGAATACTATCCGGACCATTAAACCATATCTCATCATCCTCCGTCCAGAATTCACCATCTGGTCCCGGACGGACATTGGTAGATGAGTAAAAATCCTGGTTGTCATACCAGTCATCCCCGGTCCCATAAATACCATCCAGTCCGGGATAAATCCGTACATCGTCTTCTGTACCGGGTACGCCGTCAGGCCCATTGGACCATATCTCATCATCTTCCGTTCCAAAAATCCCGTCATTCCCCGGCCTGCGGCTGGTGGATGGATAGGTTTCACCGTTATCCATCCAGTCATCTGCGGTACCGGGGATTCTATCCCATCCATTGGAGACGGTAATATCATCCTGGGTTTCAAAGATGCAATCCGGTCCGGTCCGTGTATTCCACCCATTTCCATCATCCCGGTAATCATCGTCAGTGCCAAAGGTTCGGTCTGGGCCCGGGAAATGTTTACGCCCCTCATCATCCAGATAGAAATCATCTTCCGTCCCGTACTGACCATCCTTTCCTTCGTATATTTTCCGGTCATCACGGGTACATGCCACTCCATCCGTGCCATTTAGATACAGGTTATCATCCTCCGTCCCGATGGCTCCATCCTTGCCTGGCCGTTTATTCGTTCCATCTCCCAGGTCCCGGAATACCAGGGTGAAATAAGCGTATGCATCCATATCCCGGTCTACCGTATACTCATATGCGGGTACAATCTTCTGCCCCGGTTCTGGAAGTGCCTCCCCATACATAATTTCTTCCGCTTTCTCTTTCCCATAAGGCTGGGCATACCATCCCAGAAAAGCATAATCCTCCAGGTCAGGGACCGGGAGGATTCCAATGGTTTTATCGTATGTGACCGCTATCCCATCTATATCGCAATGGGCATTCTTGGTATGGAACATAATGCGGTACTCATTGGCGGACCAATGAGCGTGATAGGTCGTATCCTCATGTGGTACGTCAGTTTCTTCCGTAATCCGGGTCCCTCCGTCTGGTTCCGTATAAAAACCCAGGAGGGTATATCCCTTCCGGATAAATTCCGGAAGCGTCCCGAGCATCCCCGTATATAGAAGCCCCTTCTGTTCATTCTGCCTCCCATCCATCCCGTCCGCAAATGTTATGATGTATGTGTTCGGGAGCCATTGAGCATACAGTGTGACCGTATCACCATAGATTTTCGTCAGGTTAAGTACGGACTGACCATCCTCATAAGCGGCACCACCACCGTCCGGTTGGATGTTCCATCCCTGGAATGTATGGTAATCCCTGGTGTACTGGTTAACGAATAATGCGACTGGCGTCTGATAGACGAACGGCTGACTGTTCATGTTTCCGGTGCCTCCATTGGCATCAAATACGACCGTATACGGATTGTATTTCACATCTGTCCTGGCATCACACCCCGGACGGGTACACCGTTTAAAGTAGGTACCATCATTGGCACCCATATAATAACCGTCACTGAACGCATGTCCCAGGACACTGGTGGATTTGGTCTGGACCGAACCACAATCCCGGCAGGTTCGTCTCTGGGTTCCCTGCACCGCACAGGACGGCTCGGATGCAGTGGTCCATGGTCCATAATCGTGTGCCACATTGAGATGCATGGTCCAGTGCGCCGGTCCGTAATAGACCCGGTCCCCCTCATTGTTCACCGTGTTCCATCCGTCGGCATGGGCATCCCAGTTTCCCGCCATATCACAGGTAACACGCATGAGCCAGGCATATTCGTATCTGGAATAGTACGAATCAGATGGATGGTACAGTTTTGCAAAGTCACTGAATCTGCGGCCTTTATTATCGTTGATGTAGCTTATATGAAAATAGGAATGTTTGCTTGCACCCATTGGCCTCAGGATAAGGAGCTGCCCAGTCTTTAAGTTGACCGTCACCTCTGTCCGGTTCAAGGAACCATTACTTCCGGAACTGACCTGAATCTGCACGTCTGCACACCCATTTGGGCCATATGTCTTATATAGGCTGCTGGTAACTGCTGCGGCCGGAAGAGACGGCAGGTAATTGGCGGACTGCACCGGATATACCTTTGGGATGCGAATTGCATTTCGATTGGCATCCGGATCCCAATCACCCTGATAATACTCCGCTCCATAAGCAGCCCGAAGCAGACTACATGGGCCGGCATACGATCCTTGGTCTTCTTTTAGTTCCCCTGCTTCTGAATCACATTCTCCTGTTTTCGTATCCTTCATGGGTGCTGCTTCTGATGCGGTTGCTTCCAATACCGTTACATCGGAACACGAAGCGCTGTCTCCTTCCACATTGGCATCCATTGCTTCTTCATTGGTATGTGCTCCTTCCTCCTGGATCGGCATGGCCATTACAACTTCACTCTGACCTGATGGTCCCACATCCCCGGAAAGGGACTGGTCTGAAGCATATGCCACCTGATGGGATAACATAGCCATGCTTAGTAAGATGCATAACGTCTTTTTATTCATATCTGACCTCCGCCCATTCATTCTAGCAGCTGCGTCCTATCCTCCTGCACACAACACAGCCAGGCAGCCCATTGTTAGGAATGGGACCATGGGGTATGACTTAGGGGGCTGGATGACCTTCCAAGAACACCAAAAAAGATATCCCATATGATACACAAGCAGGGATACCGTCCCTAATATCGCCGCCTCCAGTCCGCCATACACACCTAAGTGCATACCGCATGCTGCCATAAACTTGATATCCCCTCCACCGATTCCTCCCCAGCATACTGCTGCAAAAAGAAAAGGGATGGCGCACAGAATCCCTGCCGGTGAGCCGCCCTGGTGCCCCAACAGGGAACAGGCTGCAATACAAAGATTCAGCCAGTCCGGTACCATCCGGTGGCGAAGGTCGGTATAGGAAGCGCCCAGCATAAGACCAATCCACAAGGTCAGTTCAAGGTTTCTGTACATCCTTGCCTTCTCACATGGACAGTCCTGCCAGGGCCATCTGAGGGACAGGTGATTCTGCCATCTGTGCCATCTTGCCCTGCTGTATCGTAAGAGCCTCCTTATACGCAGACGTCAGGGCTTCCGTCATTTGTGTCCGGAATTCTGCTGTGATTGGAAAACAGATATCCCTAAATTCCCCATTTCCGGTACGATAGGATGGCATGGACAGGAACATGCCTTTCTCACCGTTCATCAGACGTACATTCCGTATAGCCAGACACTGGTTCAAATTGATGGATGCTGTGGCAAGAATGTTCCCTTCCATACTGATGGAATTAATCTTTACATCAATATCCATCTTATTACCTGCATGTCCCTCTGGTTGTTTTTTGGGTTGTACTTGTTGTGTTTTCATTTCTTAACATGCCTCCTTCCTTAACCTGAATAGTTGAACATTTCTGTAACCCTCTGGGTCAGGGTTGGGAGTACCGTATCCGCGAATAACTTATACAGCCCTGCCAACAGAAGGGCACCAATGACAACTGCCATCAGAATCTTGATCGCTGTATCAACAAAATTTTCTGCTTTTTCCTCATGTATCAACCGCTTCACTGATAACACGGTCCTGAATGCCAGCCTTTCCACTCTTTCCTTTACTTTCATAAACCTTCGCTCCTTTCTTTAACGGGTCAGTATGATAGGTCTGTTGAACCATGACGTTCTACATCACATCCCCATCTCTGGTTCATCCCCTTCCTCCCAACCCGTATCCATATCATCCTCTATCCGTTCCCGGCCCATCTCATAATCCGGTTCTATCTGCTGTTCATACGCACAAAGGACGGATTGGTCAAACTATTTCCTAAATAGGTTGTCTCTGGCATGCGTCCTCACCTTTCATGTGGTCGGCTCCCTGGGTATCCAGGGATTGCCCCTGGATGAACCCAATCTTCTGGAATCCGTAATGGTCTACATAATAAAACTCGCTTCCCTGCCTGTCATATAGTTCAATGACATCCGAGATAGAAATGGGGTGCCCCGTGGACCGCTGCGGGAACTCTCTCTCAAACTTGGTATAGATGGTTTCCAGGTCATCCGTCTCAATCTGGCAGTCATATACCACCTCATACCGACTGGAATCTGGCATCCCATGACGTGATACCTGGTCCTCGAAATCAAGAAACCGCTCCTCCGGTGGCACCTCCGGCCTCAGTTGGTGGAGCCTGCAGTTCCTGATTGGCTTCACCTCCCCGGTCAGGTCCACCCGCCCATGTACGAGACGGTCATACACTCCATCCTGCCAGCATGGTTCCAGCCCCTTCTTCTCCTGCAGGAACCTGGTCAGGTATTCGTTCTTAAACATCGGATCAAGGACGGCTTTTCCATCTTCCACATACCCGGCTATATTGCCATAATACAGGATGAGGTTGTTCTTAACCGCAATGCCTGCCATCTCCTCTCTCCTTTCCGTTTCTCCGTTTCCTAAGAAGACGTTCCAGCCTCTCTCCCAGACCATCATCTGTGCAGAACTGGATGTTCCCTCCTCTCACGACCAGTACGGGGGTTACATGGGAATCCAGGAACACAATCAGTTCGGGCAGTGTCTCCTGGTCCATGAGGGCCTCCAGTTGTTCCTCATCGAATGGCATCCTTAGCTTCACAATCCCATCCCTATCTGCCATATAGGCGCATAGCAGCCGTTCTTTGGACATTACCCCATCCATATGTCATCCCTCATCTTTCTGCATAAGATCAGCTAATTCAGCCAAAAGGCTCACACGGCTTTTATCCGGCATCTGACGGACAGCAGCACGGACATATGCCTCTATGGCCTCCGGAGACTGGTCCCCTGCCTCAATCAGCTCCACCTTCATCAGTCCAATCCATCCACTTTTATCTGCCTCCAGCCGTATGATATCTCCCGGATGCATTCCTGCTTCCTCACGTACATTCTTTGGAAGATAAATCCTCCCATTACCGTCCACGATTCGGTACGTCCTCTTCAGACCTGCCATCTAATCCCTCCATTTCCATAATGATCCGTACCTTCTCAGGGTTGATTCCAATTTCCGAACACAGTTCCAGTATTTCATGCGGTACGATAACCTTGGCCCGGACCGGAAGAATGGTAATTCTCCTATCCTCGCACACAACCTCCAGGTCCTCATCCGGCTGGATACCAGCTTCCTCTAACAGTTCCTCCGGAACCGTCAGATGCGTTCCATCCTCATACAACTGGTCCGGTGTAAGTTCCCCCACCTCCAACGGACTTACGAACACCTCCGGCCCGCCGCCATCTTCTTCCGCCAGATATGTGACATAGACTGTTCCATCTGCATTTGTGCCAATCGCTTCCAACACTTCTGCCGGTATTATCACGCTCCCGTCTTCCTCTGGCCTCATATTTAATTCTTTTAACCGCATGTTCCTCCTTCCTTACGAATAAAATCCGTATACATCCGACAGCTCTATCTGTTCCGGCAATTCCCTGCTCCTACACGCTGTATCATAGTTTGATATGAACACCTCCGCATACTCCTCCCCCTGGTTATACCGTTGTGCCAGGTTATTCAACCGTTTGACCGTCTCAATCTGATATCCTTCATACAGTCCACGGATATAGGCACAGTCGTTATAGGATAACAGCCATTTTCCCTGAATTCCCCCAAGCACGTCACGGAGCCGCACATGGTCCTCCCGGCGGAACACCACTTCGTAATGTCCCTCTGTTTTGTAATAGGGCGGGTCACAATAAAAAAAGGCATCCTCCCGGTCATACTGCCGTATGAGTGCCTCAAAATCCTTGTTTTCCACCACGGTCCCGGCTAACCTCCTGCTTCCCTCCCAGAGCAGCCCGAATGTCCTGCGAATATCGAAGGGCTGACTCCCATAGGAAGTACAACTGCTTCCATAGCTATATCGGATTAACTGATAAAAGCAGGCAGCCCGTTTTACATCATACATCCTTGCACGTTCCTCCAGGAGAGGCCGGATTTCTCCACACGCCTCTGGTGTCAGACATTGTTCCGCCACATGTCCCTCATCCTGATACCATGGACCTGGAGTCATGAATTCCTCCCGATTCAGAAATCTCTTCAGATAATTGAACTCCTCCCTTCCATTCAACGGAAAGAATCCTAATTCCTGAATCAATGCCAGGGGCCTGTCCCGCACACACCGGAACAGGTTGGTCAGGTCAGAGTTATAATCATTGTATACTTCCATTCCGCTCGGCGGCTTTCCGAACAGAACCCAGCCTCCCCCGCCAAACACCTCAATATAACGTCCATAGGATAAGGGGAACCGCTGGTAAATCAGTTCCCTGAGGGCTTTCTTTCCTCCAATCCAACTAATGATGCTATTCAATGGGGCAGCACCTCCCTACACCATACCGACCTGTTCCATCCGCCTCAGGCCATGTTCCCGCAGAAGGCATCCGGTCAGGAGGACGGCAAACAATCTCTGGTCCACCAGGCTGCGGTCCGTCAAGTCCGATACCTTCACACATCCGGTCCGGTAATACAGGTCCTTGGCCAGATGGTACAGGATGTATCCTTTGACGTTGATGCCTCCAAGCTGTATATCTGGAAAGATTACCTGTGACATAGTAATGGCATCCCGTGCCTTATCCCAGAGATATCCGTCAGCGGCCAACAGATAAAGGGCGCAGGCATAGGATGCCTTTTGGTCCAGAGCAAGAATCTGTCTATGCCCCATGAGACCTCTGTATCGTTCCTCATGTTCCCGGTTTCGATAGACAGGGCCGTCCATACATGACTTTGTTTCCTCTACCCGCTCTATAAACTGGCTGTCGGGAATCCGAAACCGCAGTTCCTTTACCATCTTCTGGTATCCTGAAATCTTTGTGTCTCTGCAAAAAAAACAGGAGATCGCCATTTCCTGTCCCTTCCTGTCCGGAAGACAGGGATTCCCCTCCTGCATCAACACTTCGAATGCCTCTAAACTGCTGCCTGATAAAAAACGTCCTACTGGCATTTCATTTACCTCTCTTTCCTCGGTCCTTACATGTTTTGTGAACATTCGTTTTTCTCATTCTTTGTGGACCACCTTCTTTACTGCACAGGTCCCTGGGTTCCCATCTGACTGTTCTGTCCTGTTTCCAGTAGTTGTACCCCCTGGAAAAAATAATGGACCAGACGTCTCATATCCTCAAACCCTCTTGTTTCCGGCATGCAGACCGTGATAACCGCTGCATCTATGATGCTTCGTCCGTCCCGGATCCTGGAAAATTCACGGCTTTCCCCCCAGTAACCATCTCCTTCTGTATTGAATTCCTCATATCGGCCATCCGCTTCAAATAAATAGGTCACTGTATCAACTCCAATCTCTTTCTGCTCTACCTCCTGTCCCTTATAACAATAGCCATCCATGTAGGTGCTGATGGTTCGTTCCGGGGCCATATAGAGGGTCATGGTATCCAACATTTCTCCCGGCAGGTCCTCAATCGGTTGTTCCTGCAGGACGACCCGTGCCACAAAATTTTTAGGTACCTTACAATCCACCACCAGACGGTCAAGTTTTTGTCCCTCAAAACGTTCAAAATACATGGGATCACCGAACCGTATATGCGTTGGACAGTCCACTACATAAATTTCTTTCTTCATAATTCCCTCCTTTAAGGCCGCATATATCACATCCACGTACTTCCGTCACTCCCACTTCTCATTCTCTGCCCTCCACAGCTCCAGGTCGGACAGACTGATTTGTCCTTCCGTGTTCTTATCCTCCATCCACCAGGCAAAGACATCCTCTGCATCCTTCCATCGGGTTGTTATCCCCTGCTCCTGAATAGATGTCATCATCACGCCGAATGCCCGTAAATAGGCCCTCTGGTAGCTGGGAAAAATGCGGAATTCGGTCCAACGGTTCTTTGCCGCCATGGGGCAGCCAATGCACCCAACCCGGTGAAATCCCCATTCATACAGCGGGTTTACCGGAATACACTCGGACTGGATATAGTCCCATATATCCCGATCCAGCCAGTCCACAATAGGATTGCAGATCCGTTTTCCTTTTATAGTGCATGTCTCAAATAACATACGCTCATCGACATTGTCATTGTTAAGAATAATCTTCTTGTTCTTATCTCTTGTGTAGTTCTCAAAAACACCGCGATTATTCCTCCGTTTCTGACTTTCCGCCCATCGTACCCCGGTCGTTATAAACCGGTCCTGACAGGAATTTTCCTTTAGTATCTCACAGCAATAACGCTGCAGCCTTGTAGGTGGGAACCGTTTCATGGGAATCAGGGACCACATGGACACCCGCTGACCTTTGTAATACGGATAGTGAATGCTGCACGGGATTCCCTTGCTTTCATATTCCCTGAATATCTGCCGTACATAATAAATTGTCTGTGGTGCGTCGGCAGTAGTCAGATTATGGTGAAGCTCAAAGGGTATGCCAGCTCTCCTCACAATCTCCCTGCAAACAGCACTGTCTTTCCCTCCACTGTCCGTAACTACTAAGGGACGGCCATATATCCGCAAAGACATTTCAGATGCTGTTTTTACTCTTTCTATCGCTTTCTGCTCTAAATCCATTCAAAAAAGAGTCAGATATCTTTTCCCGGCCGGAACTCTGCCTCCTTCCTTTTCGCTATCTTGCAAGAGAAAGAAAAAAGACACTGACTCTCATCAGTATCTTCGTATCAGATCTGCTCTTTTCTATTTACACTGCAACCACCCTCGCCCCCCCTTCCAACACAATTTCATTGCCCCGCTCTCAATTCACAGATTCATCTTAGGAACCTGTACAGGGTCTTATCTTAAAAATGTGGCATTGCCTTCATATCCGCTAATTTCATATAGAAATTCTTTGAGCACACCGAAAGCGGACATAAAAACAGAGGCGTCATGACATATTCTTGATGTATGTCACAACAACCTCTATATCATTTAGCACTTATAATTTACCCCGGCCTTCTGCGCCTGGCTCATCTGAGCCTTCCGGTCTATCAAATACACCTTATTCCCCTTCTTGAACATTGCCCCTGTCTGCTTAAACCAGAAGGGTACATCATATTCCACACATTGCTCCATGGAATCAAGTATCCAGGAGAAGTCACAGACTCTTGCGTCCGGCCCGGACTCTCCACCACAGGTAACACCTTCTATCTTCCCTGTAGACAAATATTTCCGGATATCGATCTGCTCCAGCATTGGCTCATGAATCACAGTCCGGTGTTTGATTGGCAATTCCAGAAAAACAGGCAGGCGGTAGTCGGCCCGATTCTGGTTCTCACAGGTACAGCAGATGGTCACATTTTCATACCCCCTTCCCCAGTCCCCCGGTAATTCCACCTCAAACCGGTGGATGCGTTTGGTAATAATAACAAAATGCAGATCGCTGCGCCTACGAATGATATTCCATGCTTCGGCACGCCATGCATCTGCCTCATCCAGAAAAAAATCAGAGGTCATGCAGGTATACACACTCTCACCATCTGGCTGCAGCTTGTAGTCACCCTTGCGGTTACATTTGACCAGCATATCAAAGTTAGAAGTACGGGTTACAACACTGCTATCCTTACCAAATTCAGCATCTCTCCGATAAACATAGCAATTCGTACAGCCTGGGCTGATTTTTTTACATCCATGCCATGGATTCCAGGTTGACATATCACCACCTCCGGTTTTCACTACCAAACAGGTCAGAAGAGCCCTTTCTCGCAAATTAAGCTCTTATTTCCCACTCTCATAGACCATCAGACATTCTCTCTCGCCGGTATCTTTTTCTGTCATTCTCTCCCGGACCGTGAACCCTTCTTTCAGGTAAAAGGCCATTGCCCCTGTATTCTTATCGAACACATGCAGGGACAACCGCTTCTTCTTTTTCACCGTTTCAATTAGCTGATGGCCAATTCCCTGCCCCTTGTGTCCTGCCGCTACAAAAATACCGGCAATATATTCCGCGTCCATTCCGATGAATCCCAGAATTTCTCCATCCTCCTCGTACACATATACCTCCGCATTGGGCAGTACCGATTTTACGGAATCGAAATTCTTCTTCCAATACTCGGCGTCTATAAAAGAATGGGCTTCCAGATTTCCCTGGAGCCATATATCCATAATCTTGTCTAAATCCTGAAATTCAAATAATCGAATCATCTCTCCGCCTCCTTGCCTCTCTATTATATCGGACCAGCATCTATTGTGCAAGTGCCAATAGAACATTTGTTTGTTTTCATCGAATCACATCGTTCTATATGACAGAACGGTTGGTTACTATATAATTACCGAAGCCCGGTCGTCGTTATGATGAGCCAGGATATCTTTCTACAGTCCTGCTCTAGCACCTACTATCTCATTAATATATCACCTAATCCAAGCTCCTCATTCTCCTGAACAGGGGTATCCAAACGCCGCTCTGACTGCTGATGTTCCTCCGTCTTTTGTACAGGCCCTCCATCAAGAAAACCGCCTAATGTGTTTGCAACATAATCAGACAACCATGTGCCTCCAAATGTCTCATGACTACGAAGCCTCCATATAGCCAGCTTTCCGAAATCGAGTTTCACATCCTCAAATAGAAACAGCAGGTTGGTTGAGCCCTCATGGAAAAATGACCTCACATTTCCAAACTTTGTCCCTCCCAGTAAGATATCTTCCTGTGTCAATAATTCATTAATCCCATTCACCCATTCCTGTATATCTCCTCCACAGCCCTGCAAAATCATCCCCTCCTTGTGTTTCATCTGACGCAACTCATTTATTGTGATCTCCATGAAACTCCTCCTTCTACTTTTATGACAGCTCAATTCTTCCATATTTCCCTACAGCTATCGTTCTATATAACCCTCAACATGACAGACCGCGGAGCTCATCCGTTCTATCGTCTTCTGTTCTAAATCCAATCGCCAGAGAGTCAGATATCTCTTATCCCGGTCGGGATCCTGCCTCCTTCCTCTGGCTTCCTACAGGAGAGTGATTTGTATAAAAAAGGGGGACCGCCTTTATCTATCTTACATAAACGGTTCTATTCTCCCTGTTTCCTGTTCTGGAAGGTCTGGCCTCTTTAACTCTTCTTCCGTCATGATGCACAGCGCAGTCCCATAGTCCTCATCCCATAGTCCGATATGCAGTTCCCCCCTCTCCGTATGGATGGGATATTCGAGGAGGGACAGTCCCCATCCCTCCTTCATTTGACGCAGCCAGTCCCTCTTCAGTTCCTCTTGTTCTGCTTCTGTCAATGTTCCTATTGTCCTTACCTCAAGGGCACACCACAATTGCCCGCCATATGCTTCAATCTCCGGAACCATACATTCAACCTTTGCACGTAGCAGCTGATGATTCAGGAAAGCTCCCATACAATCTTCGTCGGATGGCAGATGCCGTTTAAATACAGTCTCAATGGCAGTCTTCTGTTTGATTAAACGTTCACCTGATAATATCTCCGGCATGAAACCATCTCGGTTATTCCAGAACATTGAGACTGTCAGGGGGCTATAGAGCCGGATGGTCCTGTTCTCTGACAGACGGCAGCTGTAATCCCTGGTTGGATGAAATACATGGCCTGTGAATGTGGTTACCATGTATCGGTCCGGAAAGGATTCCATATATTCCTCATAACGGCAGAACGGTTTCAGCTCCTCTGGCAGGACTATCCTGGAATACTGTAGAGCCAACATTCTCGCCATCGTCTTACGGCCCATCTTATCAGAAGGGACATACACGTGGTTTTCATAGTCTTGGATAATATCACATGCTTCCCCTATGGTTTCCGGCAATCCAGCTTCCAGAATAGCATAGAGTTTTTCCTTCTCCAGTATCCCTCTTCGGGCGACTTCCCTGTCGATTACATCGGCTACCCGGTCTAGTTCAGATAACGTAATTCCTGGTGGAAGATAACACGAAAGTTCCCCCAGATAACCACTGGTGTACTGTATGGCATAGGCGTCCCATTTTTTCACTGCCGGACTGGCTTTCTTCTGTTCTGTAAGCGGAAGTTGGAATATTTCTTTATTCCAGTTCTCATCTGTCATATGGACAGAAAGAAAACATCCTTTGTAAGAGTCATACCATTGTTCCTTACTCCTACACGGGGCAGTCTGTTTTTTAATCACATAACCCATGGGGGTCATACAGCCTTTCGTGCTTACATATTCCCTTCCAATGGATTCAAAGTCCAGAAACGGCTCAATTCTCTTGTCTATCTGTATTCCTCGCTTTTCCAACTCCAGACGTCCGGCCGCTTCCCAGTTTTTCATGCGGTCATCCAGGATGTAACGGTCCAGGTTCTTTGCCACATCCATTACCGTTTCGATTGAGTCCGGATGGTCCCACATAAGCGCTGCACCGAATCTTTCCTTCTCATCTTTCTCCCACACAGCCATCTCCCGAGTAAGCTCATTGAGCAATTCCAAATGTCCATTCTTAAATACCGTACAATCCTCCAGGCATTCTGCCAACGATGGCACGTCCGATTCCACCCCGGCGATAAACGGTATCATACTAGAAGAATGCATCCCTTTCAGCTCCATGTATATCCGTTCTATCTCATCCTGACTGGCGGGCAGGTCCATCCATACCCCCCGACTGATATTCTCTCTCTTGATATATATTCGCATCTTACATCTCCAAATAAAAAGAGACCTCCATAAAGGCGGCCCTACAACTATTCTAATCTATCACACCAGTATCGCGATTCTTAAACTCAAACTCATTGCATCACCATGTCTGATACTGACCTGGCTGATTCCCACACAAACGTCTGCTCATTTCTGGAGGCGACACCATAGGGAGTCATAGCAGCACCTTTCTTCAGCATATAACGCTCCCCATAACCCCTGAAATCAAAATAAGCGAAGGAAGGATCATCTGTATCAATACCTGCTTTCTGAAAGACCTGTTCCGCATAGCATTCTAATGAAATGATAGATGGGTCCAACTCATAACAGTTCAAATTGTTTGCAATATTCAAATTCAACTCCAGGTCATTACTTTGTTCAAATTCCAATACTGCCTTATATTTTATCAGTGTTTCCCCATCAGGAAATGTCTGGATCCGCTCTGCCAGGATATTTAACTCATTGATGTCCGTATCACTGGCAATCTGATAATTAAATAGTGGAACAATACTCTTTACTTCAGTAATAATGCAGGAATTCAACGAAGAGACCTCCAGCCGTTTGAGAGCCTGGTCTATTTCCATTTCTCCTGCGGGTAAATCCAACCATACGCCAGTATGTTTCTCTGGATTACAATCCAGGGAATTCAACCGCAAGGAGATAACCCCCTCATGGATGTCTGGATATTCCGGAAGGTGCATCCCATCATATGTCTCTGTCCATTTGTCAGATCCAAAGAATAGGTAGCCTTTCGTAGTGAACACTCCCTTATCACTTTTCCGGAGTGCCTGCCCTACTTTTTCTTCATCCAACATCTCCAATACTTCATCGGATGCCTCCTGAATCACATCCAATAACTCTCCCATCAGGCATAGTTCCCCCAGCATGTTATCATTCAGGATATCTGGTTGGAATACAAATGAGTCCAGGTTATAACAGATATTGATTAATTCCTTCATATCAATTCTGTTCCCATCTTCCTGGCGTAGTTTAATGGCTCCTTCGTAAGTATTGAGTTGTGCTTCATTCATCTGGCTCAGCTTATAGGCCAGTAGGTTTACTTCTTCTAGCTTCTTTTCCCCGCATGCTTCCAATACATTGTCGAGAAACTGCGGCCAGTTCTCAAACCACTTCAGAGCTATTTCTTTCTCGGAAGGTGTATGTGCACACGCCAGAGCATCCGCAATCCCTGCCTTGCCTGCTGGAAGCTTCAGAACTGCACCTGTGTATCCCCGCTGTCCGATGTATTGATTTGCCATGATTGTTACCTGCATTTTTGTTTTATACCTCCAAAAAAAAGAACCACCACAAAGGCGGTTCACCACATATTTCATTTATCTTCATACTCCTGCATCTTCAGTCTCACACTATATCGGACCTTGTTTTATACTCCCTCCTACTTTTTTCTAACCTATTGTTTCAATCTATAAATACCCCATCACCCCTCTTGTTATTTGTAAATCGATTTAGGTCAGTTTACAAGGAACTACACGCAGACCGTGAAACGGGCTGCTGACAACAAACGGCGGTATGCTCCCGGAGAGGGCAGCATACCGCCTGTTTTGTTGTCTGGGGTTTTACAAAGGGGGCACCCCTTTGGCACACGACTTTGCTTGCAAAGTGTAGTGTGTTATACCTGCTGGCGTGGCTGACGGGGAAAACGGGGTGCGGTGCTTCATGCGCCCCGTTTGCTCCGGCAGGAAAATAGACTGAATTTTTGCGAATGGGAATGAGCAAAAAATCGGGCTGTTTTCAGAGAACGGCGGCAGGTATATGAAAGCCCCGTCCCTCGTCCTACGCTCCGACTTGTGGACAAAGTGTCCCGAAGTTGTGGCCACACTCCCGGAAAAGTAGCAGGACAGCGGGCAACCGTCAAGGCTGAAATGAACGGGTTTACACCCGGCCTTGACTGCCGCCCGCCGTCCCGCTGAATGTGCAGACAAGGCGGCCAATCCCCTAAAGTGCTTGGCCGCTCTCTTTCTGATTTTGAAGCGTTTTTCTCTAAAAATTGAAATGGGCGGGAAGCCATTTTAGGGCTTTCCTGCCTTGATTACCCTTTAGCAAAGACAGGCGGGACTGTCAACGGCGGCGCATTTTATGCGCCGTTCATCTTGACCGTTGACTGGTTCGGCTGGATTTGCTATCTGCTCGATAAAGTGGGAATTTAGTGCATAGCATAATTTATCTTTACCATGTGGATGTGGTCCTCCCAGACGCCATTGATATTTAGATAATATTTTGAAATGCCCTCGTTTATAAACTGATTTTTTTCCAAAACTCTCAAAGATGCTTTGTTTTTCGGCATGACATTTGCTTCTATGCGGTGTAAACCTAATTCTTCAAACGCATATTTAGTAAACATTTTTACTGCCATAGACATATATCCGTTACCCACATAATCTTTGTCTAATTTATATCCAAGAAACGCCGAGCAAAAAGCTCCCCATACCACATTGTTCAAGCCGATTACACCTATGATTTTTGAGGGCTGTTCCATTGGGATTATATAAAAACGAAAAGCTGTCTTTGCCTCATAATCAGCCATTTCCTTTTTTAATACTGTTTGCTGATATTCCAGAGTGAAAAACTCCTCGCTTCGTACAGGTTCAAAAGTTTCTAAAAACGCCCTGTTTCTCTTATAGTAATCAACTGCTTGTTCTGCAAGAGATAGCTCTGCTGGTACAAGTTGTATATATTGATTTTTCATTATACACTCTCCTATAACTTCCGATTTGTCGTTCTCTTACTTTCTCCCCCGTTGTGGTTTTGGATTTTTCAGTAAGTCTGACTTCTGCGCAATCCGTTTCAGCCACTTCTTTTCTTCCTCGGACAACTTCTTGTAATTCAATTTGAGCCGCTTGCAAATAAACGCCATCGCCGCCTGCTCCGGGTCGCTGTCCGGGCTGGCGGTTTCCTCGGCGGTCTGTAAGAAATCTTCCAGTGGGTTGTCCTCTGGGACGCTGAAAAAATCGTCCTTATGGGCTTCCCGCAGGTCGAGGGCTATCCTGTTTATGTCCTGCTGTATCACATAGCGGCAAAAGCTGTCATCGTCAATATGGGCGGCGATAAGCTGTCTTAACTGCGGGTCGCTCAAGCCGGGATTGTGCTGTTTCATAATCGTTGCACTCACAGCGTCCACAATGGCGTTTGCGCTCTGCACCTGTTTTCCCGCCACGCCGTTCACATAAATTTCAAGGTCGGCCATGAGCCGGGGAAAATCCGGGTGGGTCGCCAGTTCACACAAAAGGGAATTGTCCACCAGCCCGCTTTTTAATAGTTCAATCATATCATCACTCAAATGCAGGTCTGCAAGATCGGCGTTTGGGTGATTTCTTGTTTGGGAACGGCCCAGCAGATAATCAACAGTCACTTCATAAAACTTTGCCAATTCAATAAGGGCATAGTGGCTGATGTCCTTGAGGTTGTCCCCCTCATAACTGCCCAAAGCAGACTTGGAGAGATGGGTTTTCTCCGCAAGCTGTTCCAGCGTTAGTCCGCGCTCCACACGTAGGTCTTTCAAGCGTTCCTGTATAGATAGTTCCATGTTCTCCCTCCTTGTCTGCTCGATAAATGGGGAGTTTATAATTTCAAATCTTCAAAATGTCGCTTCTTATCTACGACAATTTTATATCCGTCAGATAGAACCTTATAAGTTCCCACATCTAAGGGTACTGAAATCCACGATGGCTCTACAAGTCCAAACTCCACTTCTTTCCCGTCCTCATACCACACACGAATAGAAGTACATGCGCCGTAGTATTCTGTTTGTTTCTTATCAATTTTCCCGAAATTCTGGGTGAACTCCTGATTTGCAACCATTTCTGCTTTCTTTGAAGTAATGATAACAATATCTAAATCCGAGGTTGCCTTGTTCGTTCCTCTCGCATAAGAACCAACAATAATAACGCTTTCGATATGTGAAGTGTTCTCTGCAAATTCTTTCAAATCATTAAAGAAATTGTCAAGCAAGCATTTCTCCCTCCTACTACAAAACTCAATTCTCCGTATTTTATAAATTATTTTACCACAATTCCGAGAGCGTGGAAATAGCCTGTTTTTGAAGCCAATTTCCCACCTTTCGGATATACGGGACGGGCGGTCATTTAGGTGTAGACTTAGATTAGTTCATCGATGGACAGCACCTTGAAAACCAAATGACCGTCCGAAAAGGGATAACCCGGCTGGGGAAGCACCGCAAGGAGCCGGACTTTGGGACAAAATGTCCCGAAGTTGCGGGGAGCGTGTCAACGCCGGAATACGCCGCAGGAATGGGGCAGGAAACCTTTTCGGGGAGAACGGCAACGGAAAGCAA